>Ga0214923_10000022_pt1 | contig 199845 bp, 232 predicted proteins | sample LL1510_MetaG_FD_177993 | JGI IMG/M metagenome (GOLD analysis project Ga0214923, IMG submission 177993) | Freshwater microbial communities from Lake Lanier, Atlanta, Georgia, United States - LL-1510 | ecosystem: Environmental > Aquatic > Freshwater > Lake | place: USA: Georgia | collected... | reverse complement strand
CGTCTGGCGCGGTCAGCGTCACATACGGCACGACCAGTGGCACGGCCTGCCAGGGTAACGACAGCCGGTTGAGCGACACCCGCACGCCAACCGATGGCAGCGTGACGGATGCGAAGATCGACCCCGCCGGCCTGTCAACGTCCTCGCTCAACTGGGCGGCGATTGCTGAGTGGCAACCAAGCACTGCGTATGCAAAAGGCGCACTCGTTTCGTATCTGGGCGTTGCGTACAGGCGAAGTGCGGCCGGGACAAGCGGCTCTACTTTCAACACATCAAACTGGCAGCAGATCACGCCGTCTGTCAACGTGGTGTCAACGCCAACGTCTTTGTCGGCGGACCAGAATGACTATACCCTTCCGGCGACAGCGGACATCATTCGCCTGAGTAGCAGTGCAGCGCGAAACATCACCGGCATCGCGGCCGGGGCGAGCGGCCAAGCGGAGTTGCTCATCAATGTCGGATCGTTTGCAATCACGCTGAAACACCAGAGCACCAGCAGCGCCGCAGCCAACAGGTTCATCGTGCCATGGGCTGGTGATTACGTGATGGACGCCAACGGTGGCGCTGCCCTGATCGTGTACGACGCGACCGACTCACGCTGGCGCGTTGTCTGACCATACATCACCACAAGAGCGCACCTCCCATGCCGATGAACGCCCGATTGCTGCGGCCCCGCTCTGCGATTCTGGACCCGCGCACACTTGGCGGTCTGGTGGCGTGGCTGGATGCCTCCGACCGCAGCACGCTGTTCGATGCCACGACCGGCGGCAGCACGGTCAGCGCGAACGGTGGCGTGGCCCGCTGGGCAGACAAGAGCGGCAACGGCAACAGCGCCACGCAATCTACGGCAAACGACCGGCCGCTCCTGCGTGAAAACAACAAGGCAGGCAAATCAGTTTTGGAGTTCGACGGCACGAGCGACTTCCTGCGGATTCCTGACGCCAACTCGCTGGACCTCGACGCCTTCACGTTTTTCGCCGTTGTCAGGATCGGAACGTACACGACCGGCAGCGTGCGGTTCCCGGCAATCCTGAATAAAGGCGACTATCTGTCTGCCGCCGGCACTTCCTATGAGCTTGTCGTGAACGGCGGCCTGTCGCCATTTTGGTCGACTGGCATCGCTAGCGGCAGCACATTCAGCAACGTGCCGGCAACAGTCTCAGTCACACAGAATGCATGGGCTCTGGTTGCAGCACGTCGCGCAGTGGCAGGCGCTGGCTTTGCGTTCGTCAACAAATCGTCCGCTGGCAACACGTCTGTCGTAGGTGGCACGCTGAACAACACGAGTGCGGCTGTCGGTATTGGTGCCCGTGGGACTGGGACACCTAGCGCCACGGGCGACCTGTTCCCAGGCATCATGGCCGAAATTCTCATCTACAATTTCGCCATGACTGATGCCCAGATGACTACGGTCAATAACTACCTCTACGGAAAGTGGGCGCTGTGAATCGCTTCTTTCTGGTCGATGCCACTGCGTACGAGGCCACGCGGCTCAACGTCGATGCCGCTGTCGGCATGCCAGCCGGCGAAACGTGCCTGCGCCCGGCGGCAGATGCACCGCGCTCCTCGTCCGGTGGCGTGCTCGTGGCTGTGAGAGCAGAGCATTGTGAGCGTGAGCCGTACAAGTCGGCCATCGACGGCCTGCTTGCAAGCGGTGCGGGTCAGGAATTGAACGAGCCGCAATGGCTTGCGATGTTTCCGGCGGTAACGCCGCTGGTCTGAGTTGCGCTCCACACCTTATGTAAAGCCTTAACTCAAAATGACCGCGATTATGACCACTCTTCGGGCGGCTGCTGGCGCGGCGCTTGGCGCGTGGATCGCGGTCTCAATTATCGGCACTGAAATTGATATCATGTTACATGTTCCACGCTTAGAAAAAACAATGGCGCGCGATCACGAATATGGCTATCTAACCGTGCGGTGGTACGTGGAATCGTTGCCGTGGATAGTGGTAATTGGCGGCAGCATTGGCGCAGCAATTGGCGCAAAAGCCAGATTTCCGTTTGAGCAAAATGCGAGAAAATAGGGCGCGTTATGACTTGGTTTTTGATTGCTGTTGCTGTTTTTTGCGCTGCTGGAATACTTTGCACCGCAGCCGGGCTTGACGTCACGTACCACGACGACGGCACGATCACAGTGAAACCGAAAACGGTCGTGACGCCGCTTCCGGTGCCGCCCATCTCCCCGACAACTTGATCAAAATTTATCGCGTGCAGCACGCCCGCCGGGCCTCTCAACGATGCTCACTCGGCGGGTCTTTTTTTATCTAAATTATGGGTAGCTGGTTAACACTTAGCATCGCGGTCGTGTATCTGTACGTTGCCGGGGAGCATTTGTGGCGCGGCAACTATTGGTTGGCTGTTACGTTTCTGGGTTTTGCTATTGGAAATATTGGCATGGCGCATGTTTCACGCTAATGCCGTTTAACGTGAGGATAAAATGGTTGCGCTTGTCGCCTGTTTCTTTTTTGGGGTTGTATTCGGCGCAACGGGCTACTCAGCTGCTCGCGCATATCACTGGCGCAAAGCTTTAAACCCGCGGCGCTTACGTCTGCGGTATCGCCGATATCACACGACAAAATACTCGCGAATTTTAAACAAGCAGCGGCGGTATTACCCAAGCCGCCATCGTTTGTCACGGCTGTTAGATCGCCTAGAAGATACTTTTGACGACAGCGACCTGCGGCTCTGAATATGCTATTTTATAGGGCAGGATACATGCCCGCAGGGATAGCACAATGACCGACAAGCGCTCAACTAATTTCGACGCTAATCAAAATTCAGAAACGTCTAGCGCTGAAAAAAAAATAACTGGCGCGCTATTTCCGGTGCTGCGCGCAACAGAAGGGTCGATTGGCCCAACTGGCGCAACAGGACCGCGCGGAGCCACTGGCGTTGTTGGGGCCATGGGTCCAACCGGCTCTCGTGGCGCTACTGGTGCGTCAGGAATTATTGGCGTTACCGGCGCTACTGGGCTGCAGGGATATCAAGGCACGACCGGCGCGACGGGTTTAACCGGGCCAACAGGGCCAGTCGGGGCCGCAGGCCCAACTGGTTTATCTGGCGCTACAGGCGCTACTGGAGTAGCCGGCGTTCCCGGTATAACAGGCGCGACTGGCGTGAGTGGCGCACAAGGTGTTACTGGCTCTACTGGGCCTGTCGGTTCAACTGGCGCGACTGGTCCTCGCGGTTTTGCTGGCGCTACAGGTATCGCAGGTCCAACTGGTTTGACAGGCGGTGTTGGCCCGGCTGGCGCGTCTGGCGCTACAGGCGCAACAGGAATTGCTGGGCCGACAGGCGCTACGGGGATTGATGGCGCAACAGGTCCTGCGGGTATAACAGGCGCAACAGGAGCAACGGGAGTTGCCGGTCCGCAAGGTTTACAAGGCCCTGCTGGACAACAAGGTCCACAGGGCGTACAGGGTATTTCAGGACCCGCAGGGTCGCAAGGTGTTCAAGGATCCACAGGGCCGACAGGTATAGCCGGACCCACAGGCGTTATGGGGGCTAGCGGGGTTGCGGGCGTTTCAGGCGCCACCGGCTCAGCTGGCCCAACAGGCGCAACAGGCGTTGTAGGCGCAACAGGCGTTGTAGGCGCAACTGGTGTCGCGGGTTTAAATGGCGATACTGGCGCGACTGGCGCTACCGGGGCGCAAGGTATTCCCGGAACAACAGGCAGCGATGGCGTTACTGGCGCCACAGGCCCCGTAGGCTCAACAGGCGCAACAGGCATAACAGGCCAGACAGGCGTAACAGGTCCCGTTGGCTCTACCGGAATAGCCGGTCCGACAGGTGCAACTGGTTTAACCGGGTCACAAGGCGCCACAGGTGTTAACGGCGCGACAGGCCCTGCTGGTCCAACCGGCGCTACGGGCGTGGCGGGCCTGATTGGGCAAACGGGCGCAACTGGTTTTTCCGGTGCCACTGGTTTGCGCGGCGCAACCGGAGCCACTGGTGTCAGTATTGTTATGCGCGGCACTTCTGATGTGTGGCCGCCAACAGGAACAGCGCAAATTGGAGATATTTGGATTGTTGGTTATGGCGCGCTTACGTCTTCAGAGCTGCCTTTAAACGCAATAGTCGGTACCGGTTTATATTGGACCGGTACAACATGGAGAAACATTGGCGTTTTAGTTGGGCCCGCGGGCGATACCGGCCCCAGCGGAGCGACCGGCGTTACAGGCCCAACTGGAATACAAGGCGCTACCGGCGCACTTGGCGCGACCGGTTTAACTGGTTTAACTGGTGCAACTGGATCTGTTGGCGCAACTGGCGCGACAGGAATAACAGGAGCCACCGGTGTTGTTGGCGCGTCTGGCCCAACAGGTCCAAGCGGTCCACTAGGCGCGACTGGCGTATCGGGTATTTCTGGCCTTATGGGTGTAACGGGCCCGCAAGGCGCAACGGGCCCGATTGGACCTACCGGCGCAACCGGACCTGCAGGTGACGTTGGCGCAACCGGACCGGTTGGCTCAGCGGGCGATATTGGTATTAACGGCCCTACAGGCGCTACAGGGCCGCGCGGGCAAACAGGCGCAACAGGTCCGCGTGGAGCAACAGGGGCGCAAGGGCTGGCCGGACCAACCGGCTCAACAGGTTCTACTGGCCCTCGTGGCGCGACAGGGCCACAACTAGTCATTGGCGTTGACGTACAAGCATATAGTGCAACACTAAGCGCACTTGTTACTAAAAAATTATCAAACGTGTCGTTACAAACAGCCGGAGTCGCCGCAGCAGACACACTGTTATTTACGACAGCTGGCGGCACATTTGTGTTGACGTCTGTGTTCGTTTTGTGCGAAGCAGCGCAAACCACTGTTGGCGGATCTTCTTTAACCGCACCAACAATTGTTGTCTATAACGCAACAGACAATCAAAATCTTATGCCGGCACCTGTCGAAATCGATTCAAATTTAAACACCCCCGGCGGTGTATTGTGCCTTTACTCGGCGGCCGCGCTTACGAACACTGTTAACGGAATCAAAAACGTTGTGTTGCGGGTAACCGCTCCCGGCACGCGTTATGATAACTATTCCGCCACAGTGATTATCACGGGCTTTTATATTTAAGCTATCATGCCCGCCGGCTCACAAGTCTGTTGTATTTATCTTTACGGCAATGACGGATTTCCCGTTAAAGGCGGGAACGCGTGCGTACCTATCGGCGAAAACGACGTCGGCAAAATTAGTGCCGCTGACTGCACAAAAAATAAAACAATTACGCTCCTAAATGGAAACACGATAAACGTACCGTATGGTCGCGTTGCTGAGTGCTGCGTAGACTGCGAAGACAGCGACCCAGTATTCATTGTTCAAGGCGGAAAGCTTGTTAAAGTTGGTGGCGGTTTATCTCGTTCGCCGCAGCAAGATCCCGACAAATGCTGTTGCGGCGATAAACCTTGCTGCAAAAAAGTAAAAGATTGCCAGCAAGTTCGTTGTTATCCAGAGCCAGAAGACTGCGATCGCTGTGCTGGTAAATGCACAACATTCGCTTACGACGAAAATGGCGAAGAAATAACTGACGATCGAGATGTAAATTGCGACACAATAACGCAGTGTTGCCGCGACGACAATTCACGCTGCATTGCGCATTGCAAAAACGGTGAAGAAGGCGAAGAACCCAAACATACTATTCCGCAAGCATGGGAGGCAATTAGTTGCACTAATTGTGGAATCTGCTGCCGCAATGGTCGGGCGCGGAAGGAGGACGCAAATGGCGACCCTATTACCAAAGAAACGTGCGAAACGGCGGAGGGAGATGGGGCGGGTGTTGGCGGAGTATGGCACGCTAATACAGACAACGAAGATGTTTGCAATCCCGTCTGCTGCTACGAACTCGAATTAGGCGACGAAAAGCGGGCCGCCTGCCGGCACGGCGACAAGGCAACGTGCGATTCGTGTATTGGCGTATGCACAGACTTATCTTTTAGCCGCCCCCCAAAAGGTCAAGACGTTAACAATAAATGCCCGCAGTCCAGCTGTAAAACAAAACAAGATTGCTGCGGAGAAGGCGAAGAAAAATGTATCAATATTCTATGTCCAGAAGGCGCAAAATTTTTGTGGGAAAAGGCTAGCTGCGGAAGCAATCCGGATGAATGCGGAATTTGCTGCGCAACCGTTTACAACGAAGATGAAACCAAAGAAATCGGCAAAGAGTGTGATGAAGGTCCGAAGACACGAGACGAATGTGAAAATTTAAAAACCCCGATGGGCAAAAGCAAAGGTGCGTGGTTTCCATTCGAGACCTGCTCTTTTTGCGACGGTGTAAATTGTTGTCGCGAGGTTGAATGCGAAGAATCAAAACAGGTTGTTTGCGTTAAAGTTAGTAAAGACAAATGCGAGGATAAATGCCGCGGATTTTGTGTTAAAAACGCAGACAACGAAAAACGTTGCGCAACAAAACAAGATTGTTGCGGAGAAGACGGAAAAAAATGTCAAAGTGACCCGTGCAAAGAAGGAAACGTGGCAGAATTTTCTTGGAGTTCTGCGTGCGCCGACGCCGAAAAATGCGGCGTGTGTTGCATCATCACTTTAAAAGAAGATGGTACCGGCGTAGAGGACACCGAGTGCCAATCCGACACCACAAAAACAGAATGCGAAGCGCAAGATAACGGCGACAACATCGTAGCGAGTTGGCGCGCATTCGAAACGTGCGAGAGCACAAAGTGCGCAACAAAACAATGCTGCGGAATAATTTGTGAGGAAACCGGCAAAATAGGTTGCAAAACTGTTGATTTTGAAGACGACTGTGACGAGTGCGCCGGTCGGTGTGTTGAGCTTGAAACAAACGACGAATCATGCGCTACCAAAACGTCGTGCTGTGGCGATGACGATCAAAAGTGCAGCGGCCCTGCTGATTGTAAAACACACAGCTGGTCGCCGATCTGCACAAACATTGCCGACGTAAACGAAAAATGTGGTGTATGCTGCGAACTCACTTATAAAGACGGAAAAATTGTAGATTCCTCGTGCCAAGAGATCACGTACAAAGAATGCGCCGAAATAAACGAAGATCCAAACAAAGCCGGCGTTTGGCGTCAATACGAAACATGCGACTCTGTAATTTGCCGGCCTAAAAAATGCTGCAAAGAAACATCATGCGGCAAGTCTCAGTGCATCGACGTTGACTACGATCAAGAATGTGATCAATGCAAAGGTTTGTGCACCGAATACGACGAAGACGGAAACGAAACAGACGTCCAATGCAAAACAAAAGACGACTGTTGCGGAGCTGACGGTAAAAAATGTGAACCGTGCAATCCCGGCGATCACGCAAAATTCTCGTGGGACGCTTCGTGCGCTGACGCGGATAAATGCGGCGTCTGTTGCGGCGTGACAACGGATACCAACGGCAAAACTATCAAAGTTGAGTGCAAAGAGTTAGATCAAGATCAGTGCGCTAACGAAGCCGGCAATGTAAACGCAAATGTGTTTTGGACATGGAAACCGTTTACAAATTGTGAAAACGCGCGATGTGCAACAAAGAAGTGCTGTGATGTAGACGAGTGCACAGGGAAGAACGCCTGCATTGACGTTGATTTCAACAAAGATTGTGACGAGTGCGCGGGGTTATGTACGGCATATGACGCGGCTGGAAATCCCGGTGAAATTACGTGCAAAACAAAAGCCGAGTGTTGCGGCAACAATAACTACGACTGCGAAGAGTGCACAAAAAGCGACGGAACAAAAATACCTAAAAAAGCCGGTTGGGCCGGGCCGTGCGGTAGTGGCGAAAAATGCGGTGTCTGCTGCAAGGTTACCACCGACGGCGAAAAAACAATTTCAGCAGAGTGCATTAAAAACACTAAACAGGAGTGTCAGGCAGTCGGCCAAGTGCCGAACGTCACGTACAAGTGGGTTGACAACGCCACATGTGAATCCGCAAAATGCGCGACTAAACAATGCTGCGATAAAAACTGCGCGGGCGAAGACGCGTGCGTAGAAGTAGATTTCAATAAAAAATGCGATCCGTGCAAAGGGCTTTGTACGGACGTTGCGAGCGGCGAAAAAACCTGCAAAACAAAACAAGATTGCTGCGGGGGCGACGGCAAATCTTGTGAAGATCAAAAAGATTGCGGCGGCGGTCCGGCAACTAAGTCGTGGTCAGCCGCATGCGCAGACGCAAATGCGTGCGGCGTCTGTTGCAAAATAGTATTAGACGATGACGGAGAAATAAAATCAGCCGACTGCCAAAAAATAGCAAAAGATGCGTGTTTAGCTTTAGATAACGGCGATAACATTGTCGCTAGTTGGAGAGCGTTTGAAACATGTGAATCTGTAAAATGCGCTACAAAAACGTGTTGCGGACCAAAATGCCCGGGCAGTGACGTATTTACCTGCATACAAATTGATTTCAACAAAACGTGTGATCCATGTAGCAGCGTTTGCACAGAGATCGCGACGGGTAAAACGTCTTGCAAAACAAAACAAGCCTGTTGCGGCGAAGACGGACAAAAATGCGGCGCCTGCGAAAAAGTCGCGACACACAGCTGGAGCGGCGCCTGCGGTGACGGCGCCAAGTGCGGCGTATGCTGCACGTTGAGCTACGACGAAGACGGAAAATTAACTAACGCAAATTGCGCCAAAGGTACAAGCAAGTCGTGTACCGAAGCGAACGATCCGCCGGGCACAGTAACGTCGTGGCGCGAGTTTGAAACTTGTAGCTCAATTAAATGCGCAACAAAAAAATGTTGCGGTGAAGATTGCGCGAAAAAAATTGGCTGTGTTGATATTGATTTCAATAAAGAATGTGACCCCTGCAAAGGCATCTGCACCGACATCGAAGCCGACAAAAAATCATGCTCGTCTAAAGAGGCGTGCTGCGGATCTGATGGCGGCAAATGCGGCGCCGTGTGCGGACAGGATCAGACGCACACGTGGAGTTCCGACTGCGCAGATGGCTCAAAGTGCGGTGTGTGCTGCGTTGTAGAGTATGAAGAAGGCGTTGTTGTAGCAGCCAACTGTTCAAACGTTACACAGGCTGAATGTACAGCGCAGAATAATCCGCCTTTTTTCGCTGCCACGTGGCACCCGTTTGAAACATGTACAACGGTTAAATGCGCAACGAAGAAATGCTGCCAAGACTCGCAGTGTCTTGGCGTCACATGCGCGGATATCGACTTTAATGATGACTGCAACCCCTGTCACGGAATCTGCACAGATACAACCGGCGCTAAACGCTGCGAGACAAAACAAAACTGCTGCGGTAACGACGGCGGCAAGGGTTGCGGCGAAGGCAAGAATTCATGGAGTTCGCAATGCGCTGACGGCACAAAGTGCGGGGCGTGCTGCCAATTAACGTTTGACGGCGGTGGAAATATCATAAACGGCGAATGTATCGGCACCAACTACGAAGATTGCCTTGCAGCAGCAAAACTAGATCCGCCAGATCGACAAACGGGCTGGCAACCGTTTGAAACTTGTGATTCAATTAATTGCGGCAATAAACCGTGCTGCCAAGAATACGAAGACAACACCGCCGCGTGCGAACTCGTACCGTTTAATACAAAGTGCGACCCATGCAAAGGCGTGTGCAAAGAAATTGCCACCGGGACAGAAACATGCGCCACGCAGTCTGATTGTTGCGGCAAAAACGGTTTCAAGTGCGGCAACTGCCCAACAATCCCAGCGACTTATACGTGGTCGCCCTGTACAACAAATCCAAAATGCGAAAAAAGTAACGCAAATTGCACAAATTGTGTTGTCACCAAATCTATACGAAAAAGTTCGTGTTCTGGTCCGTCATGTGGTATTGGTCAGATCTGTTGGGATGGGGACGACGACGGCGTAGAAGAAACGTGCGTAGGTCTTCTCGATTTATCTCAGCGCTGCCCCCCGGCTATTGGCCAAGGTTACGTTTACAAAGTAATCGACATTTCAAATGTATTTTTAGGTCTGCCGGGTGGCGGTTATAAAAATTGTCATCCCATTCCGGGCGCAACATACGCGTGGATTCTTGGAACGGCACGCTGCAATGACGATTGTAAAATATGTGAATTTACAGTTTCTTACCGTAATTCGGCTTTTCCAGAGTACGGCGAAGAATTTATAACGTTTAACGTCAAAGAACCAACATTTGCTGTCCGCACAGAAGTTAAATTGTTTATGTGCGTCGACGGCGAATTTGTTGATGTGACAGATGAAGCCTTAACGCGCCCTGTGACTAAATTCTCAAACGATGGAATATGCGATTGCGGAGTATTGGACACGCCTATAGATTTTCCGTCACCACTGCCGATCACTTGCGCGGAGGCGTTTACGCAGCGCAATTTAGGCGATAATCCGCTACCGTAAGACCAGTCAGCCGCGTTGCAAAAACAATTTCGGCGCGGTATGTTCAGGTGTGAGTTACCCTCGTACGCGCGCTGCGCAAAATAATAGGAGGTAAGGACGCTGCCATGCTTATTACGTGTCACAAAAAAGCCCTCATTGGTCGTTGCCTTGAGCGGGGCTATAAACTACACGACGTCATGCCGTGTGTTGTAGCGCAAGACGGTGATACATGGACGATCGATACGGACCACGCAAAATACCCCAAAAAAAGATCTATTAACGAAGAGATGCGCGCCATCGCAATCCAGCGACAAAGAGAATTGCTTAAACGCCAAGAACAAGCGCAGGCCGTCAATGTGCCGCCACCGCCGCCGACCGAAGGCGCCGGCGCGGAACTTAAAAAATTGCTGTCAAAAATTGGCATCAAGGCTTCGCCGACATGTAGTTGCAATGCGCGCGCTCGCATCATGGACGATAAGGGTATTCAGTGGTGCAAAGACAATGTTGATATGATCGTTGGCTGGTTGCGTGAAGAAGCCACAAAACGTAATTTGCCGTTTGTAGATATGGCTGGCAGGTTGCTTGTCAAACGCGCCATATCGCTCGCTGAAAAAGCTGAAAAGAAAAAGGAAAAAGCCAAAACCGCAAATGGCTAAACTCTATTTTCGCTACGGCACCGTCGGCAGCGCAAAAACAATGAATTTGCTGGCGGTAGCCCACAACTACCGCCAGCAAAACAAAAAGGTATTGTTGCTGAAGCCCGCTCTAGATGTTCGATTCGGTAAAGATATCATTAAAACTCGGGTCGGACTCGAAGCTCCAGCGGATGTCTTAGTGCCAGCAACAGGCGCCTGCCAGCTCCCAGATCTCAATGACGTTGTGTGCCTTCTCGTCGACGAGGCGCAGTTTTTGTCCGTAGAAGCAGTTGATCAGCTGCATAATGTAGCGCACGCCTGCACGTATCCGCCATATAACAGAGATGGAATTCCAGTCATCTGCTACGGGTTGCGGACCGATTTTCGCCGCCAACTTTTCCCAGCTTCACAGCGACTATTAGAGTTGGCAGACGCTATTGAAGAAATCAAAACAATCTGTACATTCTGCTTGCGCAAAGCTGTGTTCAACCTCAAGCTGTGCGACGGTCAACCCACGTTAGCCGGGCCGTCTGTAGAGCTAGGTTGCGAAGAAAAATACTTGCCGGCGTGTGCCGCGTGTTATGCAATCAAACACGGACTCAACAACAGCCGAACGCGTTGAGCAGCCGCATAATGTACCTGTTGCCGGTTACGCTGGTGTCACATCGGCGACCGCTGTGGCTGGGTTGTTTTTATATTGGCTGTGGCGCGATTTGCAGCGCGAGCGACAGTGGTTTGCAGAACGAAAACGCCGCATGGATCACTTTCGCCAAGAAGCCCGCCGCCGCCACGAAGAGTTGACGGCAATCAATTTGCGCGAACGCTTGGCGACCCATGTTGTGCGGATACGCGCGCCAGAAACACAACAGCCCGCCGCTCAAGCACAGATAGACGCCGCGCCAAAAAAGCGCAAAATTTTTAAACTGTACGGCTAAGGAGACAACATGGCTCTTCGTGTACCGCCGCCAAGCCCAGAAGAAATCGCAGCCCGAGCACTTGAAATACGTCGTGGCTGGTCGCCCAAAGAAACTGAGCGGCGTTACGTGTATAAAACAAAAGTCGTGTATATTCCCGTCGCCGACAAGTGTCTAACAGACCGCGCAATTTGCCAGACTGAGTTTCGTTCGGCGCGAAAACTTATGCGATTAGATTGACATGCTTGCGAAATGGCTTATTTTTGTCAGCGTAATACTGGTATGGGGCGGATTGATTCTTTACGTCGCCTACCGAGACACCTACCAATACAAAAGGAAACACTATGGGATGCTGCGGGAAAAAAAACTGCGATCGGCCAAAAGAAGAGATGACGAGTTCGGCGACGTTATTAGCGGCGCTGGAGGAAAGCTCATGGGCAATTACAAAACTGCTGGAAATTGCAAAGAACGGCATTCGCTTTGTCGGCTTCAAAAACGATCACGTAAATGAACTTGCCGCAACCATCGCTGTTATTGTGAATGAAAATAACTACCTTAAAGATTTGCTAAAGCTGAGCGACGATGCAACAACCAAAACAGATAAAACAGGAATGACTATTTGGTTTGGTCCGCGCAATGAATACAGTTTGTTTATCGCCGCACCAACCCAAAAAAATCGGACCGTGCTAGCTGACAGTCTTATGAAAGCAGCGGAAGAGTTAAAAAAAACTCAACCTAATTGGCCAGAACAAAAGTGGCTACCGTTTTCTGACTGCGCCTAGTTTTAAGGAGCCATCCGTGGCAGAAAAGCCGACGCTACATCTTGTTGGTATTTTTCACACGCAACACACAGCTGCATACTCGCATTGCGCGTTCACTGGAAAAGCTCTGCGCTTTTCCAAAATGATGCGCATGTACGGTTACCGTGTAATTGAATATGCAAACGCCGGCAGTGAAAGCCTAGCCGACGAGCAGGTTGAAATGCTCACGGCAGACGAATTTGAAAACATACTTGGCAAGCGAGACAAAAAATCATTTCACGGCGACGACGCTGCGGTAGGAACACCGCAGCACAATTTGTTTGAAACACGGCTTGTTCCGGCTATGCAGCAACGTGTCAAACCAAGAGATATTATCTGTCACCCATTTGGTCACGCGCATTCTCGGCTGCTGCAAGATTTCCCAAACAACATTCACGTTGAAACTGGTATAGGCTATCCGACGCTAGTAGACGGCACGATAAAGATATTTGAAAGCTATGCGTGGCGACACTACCACGCTGGTAAAGACGGCCGCGGCGGTACGCACTATGAGTTCGTGATTCCAAACTATTTTGATATCACAGAATGGACACCAAGTTTTAAGCCGGGAAAGTATTACGCGTTTCTTGGGCGTATTGACGGCTGCAAAGGTTTGGACACGCTGCATGAAATTGCTAAACATCTTCCGGCTGGCGGCCCAAAAATTGTGTTGAGCGGACAAGGCGACCACACAAAATGGGCTCACCCAAATATCATCTACAATGGGCCGTTAACCGGAACGGCGCGAAGTGAGTTTTTACGCAACGCTATCTGTTCTTTAATGCCAACCAATTTTATCGAGCCTTTCGGCGGGTCTGGCGTTGAGGGTCTTTTATGTGGAACGCCGCTTGTCGCGACTGATTACGGCGCGTTCACAGAAACAGTGCAGCGAGGTTTCAACGGTTTTCGCTGCAAAACACTCGCGGACTGGCTGCTGGCCTTAAAACAGGTACACTCCCTAAATCGCGCAGCAATTGCAAAAGCCGCTAGACAAACCTACAGCCTAGAAGCGTGCGGCGCTATGTATGATGAAGCGTTTCAAAAGATTTACCAGTTGTACGACAAAGGCTGGTACACTTTGCCGCCCAATTGGGTCGAGCACAAACGCTGCGAAGGGCCTGTTTGCGCCCCCGCCTGACTGCCTAAATTTTTGGCAATATTCGGGCATATTCCTTGTGCCCCGCAAATACGTGTTTGCGGAAACTGGCATCATGTTCGGGAACAGCGGGGAGGGATACCATGCCATACCCGATTATGCGTGAGATCTTGATTGTTATCTGTACTGTGGCTGGCGCGGCGATTGGGCTAATGGCCGCGCAGTCTCTCCAGATGGGGGAAGCAGTAACGGTAACAGGTGCGTTTGTGGGCTGGTCGCTTTTTGGCGGCTTTGCGCACATTTGCTTAACAAGGAGTCAGCGAGATGATAAAGATAATGACCACTGCGGTTCTGATGTTGTTGTCAGCAGTTTCGTTCGGCGGCGAGCTGAATGCTCGCGGCCGGAAAGAGATGCAGGCAATCGAAGCTGTCGTGCAGCAGAACTTTCACGCCAGCAACATGAAAAGTGTCGAGGGTGTAATCGACACAATGACGCCGAACTTTCCCAATAGAGAACAGTTCACAGAGGAATTGAAGCAGTTCTTTGACGAGGTCGACTGCTACATGCGCGTCGTGCGAGTTGACTTTGTCGAGGCGGATGACCGCGGGCAGGTCGTCGTCATCAATGTCGTGCAAGAAACACTTGCCGGCAAAGAAGACGAAGAACTGCCCTATTCGGAGTTTCGTGAGCGCAGCGCCATGCTGCCGCCGTGGGAGTTGTGCGAGTTCAAATTGATTATGCACAAAATCCGCGGCAAATGGCTGATCCACGAAATGGGCAGTCATCCACAGGAAGTCACGCGTGAGGAACTGCAAGAAGCGTCTGAGGCCGCGGCCTGCAACGACGGTTCTTGCCGCCTTATGACCGTTGGGGCGCGGTAAAAACGCGCGGGGGTGAAGCATTAACAGTGATGCAATAGACTTTTAATCTATTGAAACCGGGGCAGTACCGGTCACCCCTATTTATATTGTGTGCAAACACTACAAGATTTATAATCTTCTAGTGTCACGGAGGACATTATGCACACAAAAAGAAAAGGCAATATCGGGCAGTTCGCCGTCGGGCTTGCATTAGCCAAACTAGGCTATTCAATTTTTACCGAAGAAGGCGACATTTCCAGAATTGATCTTATAGCGGAACGTGACGGCAAGTTGTTGCGTTTTCAATGCAAAGCTGTTACGCCGACCAACGGCTGTATTCACGTTCCGCTAAAAAAAACTGGGCCAAATTATTGCCTACATTACAGCCAAAAAATGTTTGATTACTTTGGCGTATACGACCTTTTAGATGGCGAAGTATACGCAGTCCCGGCGCAAATATTACAACAAGCTAAACACAATTTTTCATTGCGCAAAACGGCGGCAAAAAACAATCAAACAAAACACACGCACATGGCGGCAACGTATAAGTTGTCCGCGATTTTGGGAGGAGTTGTTTAAAGATCATTTCCAAACAAGGAGGTTTTGAAATGAAGGGTATCGAAATCAAGGGCAACGTGATCGGTTTGGTGACGGCGCTGCTGATGCTTGCAGGAATAGCGTGGCAGAGCTATGAAGAGTATCAGAAGGCGCATCCGGCTCCGACCGCGGTGCAACCCCCATCCCCGACTGTGACACCCATTTACTGGAACGATGGGCAGCGGTGGTGGTGCCAAATTGGTGACAAGAGGTACGTCTGGAATGGCAGCAGCAGCATACAACGATGACGAGCTGGCTCGGCGGGCCGGATATTACAACGCGCGGATAAACGTGCATCTCAACGAGTTGCGCACGGTTCTCGCGCGTGAGCGTGAATTGGAACAGGGACTTACATATCGTGAGTTTCTGGACATTCAGCGGGTTTTCGAGCAGCTTCGGGAATCGATGGTGATTCGCGACGCTATGGGCACGCACAGCCCGACAGAGCGCGAGCTGTATCGTTGGATCTCACACCCCAACAAGAACCCGAAGCCCGCGTGGCTAGACGAGGTAAACGATCCGGCACCCGTCTGACGATTGGTGCGCACGGGGTCGTAGACCAATTGGCAGAGTCAAGGGACTTAAAATCCCTGTGTTGTGGGTTCGAGTCCCACCGGCCCTAACTCTGCATAAACGTGGTGCCAACGCATTCGCAAGGTGTTGGGCTTGGGTAAATGGTTGCCTTCTCAACCAGCCACGCAAACAGCCGCATAGCTCAATTGGTTAGAGCACCTGCTTTACACGCAGGGGGTTAGGGGTTCGAGTCCCTTTGCGGCTATTGTTTCGGAGGTAGCATGGCAGAAGAAGATCGGTTCGGTTGGCGGTCGTCGCATAAAGACCCGCCACAGGAAGGGCAGGAAGTTTATTATTTCGGTCCCGACATCGGCATCGGGATCGGTAAGTACAGCTTCACACCCAATTCAATTAAAAGTGAAAAAGGCAACAAAGACATCGAGCTGTGTCCGCACCTTTTTCATAACAATAAGTGGGGCCTCGTCGACGCGTGTGATGCGCCCCATTGGCAGCCCTATGACGCTGAGCGCGCCAAGAGCTGGGCTCCGATGCCACCTGTCGGTTACATGCGTCGAATCATTCACGATCTCGACGCGCTCTCTGCCGACGAATAAGGCCCGCGGCCGATTCGAATAATCATCGTCTTTACGCGACGGTGATTTCTATGGGAAACAGCTGTGCGTAACAGCTGTAAGTTCAGGGATGATAGAAGGAGATTCTGATGAAGATCCAGTTTGTGGCCCCCAAGGGCTGCGGTTGTCGGTCGTTCATGCGGGAGATCTACGAGCAGGTGAACGTGTATCGTAGAACGCTCGGCCTCCGGGCCATGGCGATGAACACGTTCTACAAGGTTCGGCAGCACGCTGCTGAGGCGTGGCTGGACGAGCGCGTCAAGAAGTATCCGAAGAGTCCCGACAAGTGGCGGGGTAATCCGTTTCTGGCTAATGACCGAAACGGCGGATACGTGTTTTCGCAGCGCAATTCCAACGCGCTGCTGGCCGCGGCGGTGCAGTACAGCTTGTGCCGGCCCCGCGGACTTCCTGCTGTCAAGCTTCGCCGCGCGGCCGCCAAGCGGCGCAAGTTGATGGCGGCGTAAAAGCAGTCTGGTCGTTTTTTGTGTAACCCGGTGTGGGGTTTGTTTCTTCTTACGTCGCGCACACCCGCGACATGGTCATGGAGGATCGTTATGTTCCGTTTTCTCATGTGTGTAGTCGTCGCGTTGTTTCTTGTCAGCGTTGCGCATGCTGCCCCGCGACACCGACGCTACTACACGACACCTCAAGCTTCGACTCCTGTGAAGTCTTACTCATATGCTACGTCTTATGCTGGAGCTGGTCATACGGCTACAGCGCAGGGGGTGGCAGAGCTGCAGGCCAGCAATGGCCGCATGGGACATCACGGCGGGAACGCCGGCTATGAAGGCGTCGGCATGGGCTCGACGCCCGAAGAGGCGTTGGGAAACTGCTGCTACAGCAATAGCGGCAGAGCTGTTGTAGACCAAGGGGTCGCGCGTGGCAGGGATGGCCGGTGGTATGCGTGCAAACGCTACCGCTGAAGCGTAGACTCGCTGACGGCGGGGTGCTGGTAGTAGCCCAAGCTACTGGCACCCCGCCCACGCGGGCCGCGGAAACCGGTTGGCAAGCGAGTCTTATTAACTCGCAACGCGGGGTTCGACTCCCCGGTGGCCCATTGGTTTTGTTATCAAAGGAGCAACATGACCACAAAGAAACGCGGACTGCTTCACGTACGCCCAAAAACTATGGACTGCAATAAGCACATGAAGCCGTTCGGCAAGCGTCTTTTCTGGAAGAAAGAACGGCAGCTTGAAAAGAAAGAATGCGCGAACAATACTTAGGTCGCGGCGGCCCCATCGTCTAGTGGCCTAGGACAACGGATTTTCGTTCCGTTTACCGGGGTTCGAATCCCCGTGGGGTCATGCCCGTAAGGGCACGTTCAAGGGAGCACACGGCCTGTCGCGTGCCCTACGATAAACGGCAGGCAAAGGTCAGGTGCGATAAAAAACCTTGTGGTGGTGCAACCTGAATAAACCACATTCAACTCGGTAGCCCAACTGGCAGAGGCGGTAGACTTAGGATCTACTTGTTGTGGGTTCGACTCCCACCCGGGTTATCGGTAGTTTTACTGTTTAGTTTTTTCCATCAAACAAAGGAGTCTATTATGTTGCTTAGTGCAGCTGCGCTTCAGGGTTTGCATGAAATGCGCAGGCCAAAAAACGAAATAAAACATGTTGCCCTGACAGAAGCCGAGTTCAGATCGCAACAACGCGCAAACGGCGTGGACGAAATTAACATTGACATTGCCGTCAAAATGATGCAGGCTGGCGCACACATAGACGGCGGAAACGGTTGGAGAATAGCACTCGTTGACGAAACTCCAGCGGCGTAATATCAAACAATCTCTCGGCAGCGTGTGTACAGCGCTGCGAAATGCAAGGGGAAGTTATAGGGCCTTAATGTTCGTGGGAGCGTATACTTACGTGTAACCACCACATCCTTGCGGCGAGAGTCCGGGGGCGTACTGGTATCGACTGGATGACGGAGGTTCAAGACTGCGTGTCGTGGTTGATCGGGTGGCCACGTTAAAACTCGATCAAATGTTAGTCGGCAACACTCTTGCCATCGCTGCCTGAGTAAAATCAGCAGCCCGCGAACCAGCCCCAGTCGGAAGGGTTGTCTAGCGGTCGCCAAATCCGACTCGCCTAGCTCACTGCTCTGTCCTGCTAGTTTAAATTTGTTCAGAGCTGGCCTGTACTGTTACCGCGCTGGTAGGGTGACACTCAGGTGAGACTAAATTCACCAGATACGCACGTAGACGTCTGAACTGAAACATCTCAGGACGCGGGTTCGATTCCCGCCGCCTCCATCACAACGGGAGTAGAAAAAACTAGGCCAAAATGGTATGCCCACGGCCCAAGCTTTCTATTCAGCGACAGCTAGCATACCTGAGCGCACCGTTGTCTAACCGGGTATCCCTTACCAATCGAAGACCGCTGCGGGAATCTCGCGGCGTGGATTTCGACGTGGAGGGTTTCCAAGAAGAGCTGCAGCTCGTCTTGGGTTATAGGGCCGGAACGTAAAGGGCCCGCCCGGTTTTTCTTTTTTTTGAAAGGTACATCCATTGAAAGTCGGAGATCGCATCAAATTGCTGGCTCCCATGACAAACCCGAACTCAAAAATAATTCCGGTTGAAGAGGGTATGCCAGCAGGATTGAAGGGGACAATCGTATATCTTTCGCTGGATGGTCCGGCGGACTGGCAACAAATCGGCGTCAAGTGGGACAACGGTAGAACGTTAAACGTTTTGCCGGGTGTCGATAGGTTTGTCGTTTGGAAGCCACAGGAGACAACCAATGCTGTTGAATGAGAAAACGGCGCGGCTTGATCACTTTGGCCACTGCCCAGAGTGTGACGCGGATTGGTGTGCTGGAGATATCTTTACTGTCTTGCGCGGGCAAGACTGGTGCAAAATTATGTCGGACGATGGACTTCGGGAACTCATTGAAAAGTCTTACTCGCCGCCATACAAGTTCAGTAGGCTGATCGGCGTCCAACTGCCGTACAGCCACCCCAAGCATTACGACGGCGTGTCGTATTGGGAGTGCCCAGACTGTCAACATCAGTGGCAGAGGTTCAAGGAGGACTCATGAAAGTTTACATTGGCAAAGCGCCCAAATGGTGGGGTCCGTATCAGATTGCTGATTTGCTTCAGTGGGTTGGCGTCTCTGAAGATCGCTGTCACGAGATCGGCGAGTGGTTGAGCAAGACGTGGCTAGGTCCGTTCTGCGAGTGGTTTCACGGTCGGTTCCGCAAGCGGAAAGTTGTGATCAAGATCCACTACTACGACACGTGGAGCGTAGACGACACGCTCGCGCCGATTATTCTTCCGCTGCTCAAACAGTTGAAGAAAACCCAGCACGGGTATCCTTTAACTGACGACGAAGATGTCCCGGAAGAACTTCGGTCCAGCGCTGCGCCGCCGTTGACCGAAGAAGAAAAGAATTGCTGCGCGCCCGACCAGAACCATGAAAAGCGTTGGGAGTGGATCATAGGTGAGATGATCTGGGCGTTCGAGCAGTTGAACGACCCAGATCATGACGATCAGTTCTGGCAAGGTCGTGATGATTTGGCCGATATTGATAACATCGCCGAGCACATGAAGCGGGTGAAGTGCGATTTCGACGGGTTGAAAGCACACGAGGAGCGTATCCGCCGTGGTACGACGCTCTTCGGTAAGTACTACCAAGCCCTGTGGGACTAACATGACCGAAGAAACAGCAGAGCCCGTTGTTGGTGTGTGGTTGGTGAACTGGTTGGCCAAAAAGCCTATCTGTGAAAGGAGAACTGTGTGGACAATCTGTCGATAGCGTTGGCGCAATCGCTGCTCAAGCTGGCCGAGACGCTGGTAAAAACCAGAGACGAGATGCGCGAGACGATTGACAAGCTGGAGTATCAGCGTAAAGTGATCGACACGTGCGCAAACACCCTGATTGACACACTCAAGGAAGCGCTGCTGATAGCGTATAAAGATGCCAGCGAGTCAGAAGGCAGTGAACTGGAACAACCAGTGGTGGACGGAAGTAGTAAACAAGGAGAAGACAGCATTGGCGCCGACAGTAAACACCAAGAGCGGGACGAGATATAAAACAGATGCGGAGATCGAAGTAAAACAACTTCGGCGCGCGCTGTTAAATATCCGCCGGTCGATGGGCACGCTGGTCCAAGAGTTAGACCAGCGCTGCCCCGGGTGTGATGCCGAAGAAATCGTCACGCGTTATGTGTGCTCGACGCAGCACTATATCGACACGTTGACGTAGCTCATTCGGGTGTTACAATACCCGCGTTGGCACAAGAAACGCTCGTGAGAAGCATGTGTATGAACCTATCTCTAGGTGCATGCAGAGGGCTGGGCGAGCAGTTTTCGTGAAATGTTTTGCAGGAACCGTTAGGGTAAATGGCGGAATAGCGGGCTGCCCCGCCCGGGCCTCGTTGGCTATTCCAAGTGATTCCACTCGACTACACTAAACATTACGTCTAGGGGAGCGGGTGATGCAGGTGAAAGACCTGCCAGACTAGTTTTAAATAACAAAGGTTTGCGTCCGTACAACGCGAACCTGTCTGTGACCTAACAAACGGCTGCAGAGCGTAGGCGGGTAGTGATACCTGTCCTCACGAGCGTTTCTTGTGCTAACGATTCTTTTGGCGACCGGTTGGTCGCTTCGGCACGGGTGGCGACTCGTTAATTCGCCAAGAGTCGGCAGGGGTGCGCTCCCCTGCCGGCTTTTTTTTAGCTATCTGCTCCTAGCTAAATATCTGCCAAAAACACGGCATATCTATTGAGGACCTATAGCTCCTGCCGCGCCAGTCACTAGGTGGGCTGGTTTTACGTGGGAGCTAAGCAATCCTCAGCCGTACCCCCTGCCCGGTGATAGGTGGGGCCGTCTAATGGCGAGAGACCATTAGCGTTGTGCCGCCACGAGACGGCGGTTGTTTTATTTCTCTTCAAGGAGGACGAGATTATGGCTGGTCCGCGCAACAACCCGGCGGTGAAGGTCAATGTGGACGACTACCGGGACATGCTGTTTGTGTTGGCTGCGGCGATTGCGCCGCCGGACGTCGACACTGAGCGCTGCCTGCACTGCAGCCTTGCACTGGGCGTCTGCGAGTGCATCCCCGCGGAAGCGGCGATCCTGAACGACGACTTCGACAGCTACACGGTTGTCGACGCCGAGTTCGAGCCTGTCTAGGGTTAGTTAAGCCGCGCGGCCGCGCGGTTGCACCTCACTAGAGACACTGCCGGCGGCGCACGTTTGGTGCGCGGCAGCGAGGCTTAAACCCTCGCGGCAGGCTGGGTGCAATTCCCAGCGAGGTATTCTCCTTAACGGGGTTGCTGTGGTGTTTCGGTGTGTTTTTTGGCTCTTCAGACCGGCCTCCTATATCACACCGCATGCCACAGTGCACTCTGGGAAAGGCGCCCTCGACGAAAGTCTTGGGCGCCTTTTTTTTAGCTATTAGCCGTAACGTATTGTCGCGCAAAGATTTACGTCAAATAGCTGTAAGAAAAACGCATACGAACTTCTTAAGCTTCGGGACGTGTTATCAAAATCGTATAATTGCGACACGATTTAATAACCTGTCGTCTGGAGGTACATATGTGCGCCGCCGCCTTTGATATCTTTACCTCAGACGACGAAGAAGACGAGGATCTGGGCCTCGACATCATCATCTGGATGTGAGCTAAATACCCAGCTATTTCCTGTCATATTAAGTGACGGATAGGCGTAAGCCAAAAATTACGCTTTGCCCGTCATGATTGAAAGGAAGGAAATAGCATGACCACGGCCCTCATGATCTTTGGTGGTCTGGCGGCGATTGGTTGGATCTCTGACAAGCTCCAGCCGTCGCCGGCGTGGCGCGACATGCAGCACCGGATGACGGCGCCCGTACCGGCGTCTAACCCAGTTGCCAAGCCTGTCGCACACGCAGCCAAGCCGCGGATCATCAATCCGTTGGATGAGACCTACAGCGGCGAGTGGACCACCCTCTCGGCCCAGTAGGCAAAGCGCCCGTAGGTATGACCTCCGCCTGCGGGCGCTTTTTTTAGCTATTAGCGCGGCAGCTAAATAGACGCGTAATTCGTGTCATATTTACTGGTACCCCGGTAGTGTGTCGGGGTGTTCTGTGTCTTTTTGCCGCTTTGCGCGGCTAAGGAGAATGACCGATGAGTCAGCTGTTTGAGACGGACGTCAACAAGTGGTTCCCCGCCGACGCTCCGGTGTCCACAGAAGAAAAAGTAGCCGAGCTGGGCAAGGTGGTCGGCTTCCTCGCCACCACACTCAACACGGCGTTCGAGCGCATCGAGCAGGTCTCAGCAGATAACAAAAAGCTGCTGGGGTCGATCGCGCGCGTGAAAGAGCTGAACGACGCGCGCGATCGTGTCCGCATGGACTACATCGAGCGGCTGGAGTCGTTGGCTGCCCAGTGCTGCGGCAAGCTCAACATCCCGGTGCCGTTTCCGGGAGCCGACAGCGACTTCGGTCTGTCGCCGAGGTCTAAGAAAGACGGTGTGTCATGAAACTTTTCACCGGGAAGATTCATGACATCGATCTGGAGGAACCACCGGACGAACGCTGGGCCGGGTTCGCTCGTCAAAATGGCGACGCGATCCAGTCCATCCTCGAAGACGTGGAAACCCATGTCGACGAGGAAATCTTGCCGCACCTTTCTGACACCATGAAAAGTGTCGTAAAGAGTGTGACAAGCGGCGGTGGACGACTTGGGGGCTGGATCCTGACGGGTACAGACCTTGAGTATCCGCAGGAACTTCGGTGCATTGCGCGGCACGCTGAAGTCCCTGTCGGCAAGCTTCTGCTGGGGAACTTAATTTACGACTTTACGTCTCTTGCCGAGATGTACGGTTGTGGATGTAGTTCTGCAAGCTTCGATGTGAATTCCACCCCAGTCATTGTGCGCAACATGGACTGGGTGACGCCTCCCTCTACTGGCAAGCACACCAAGCTGCTTCGCTTTCATCGTGGCCGCAAAAGCTACACTTCGGTGGGCGTTGCGGGCATGGTGGGCGTCGTCAGCGCGATGTCTGCCCAGTGGGCGTTGGTTGTCAATCAAGCCCCAATTGTGAAGTCTCTTGTCGACGAAGAAGACGAGGACGGCACAGACACGGGCTGGTGGGGATCGTTGTCTGCGATGTTTGCATACGTGACAAACACCGCGGCATCTGTCAAAGATCTGCTCCAAGCGTGGCCGGCGTTACAGCGGGTCCGAGCGGTCTGCGACAAAATGCCAAGTTACGAAAAGCTTGTTTTTCATCTGCGTACGCAGCAAACCATGGTGCCATTCTTCGCGCACGTGGTCGGTACGCAGAGTAAAGAACACGCGGTCGTAACACATACCGGGGAACATACCTACATCCGCACAAGGAAACACGGCCTTGTGCAGACCAATCATTACGTGACCGGGGAGCTGAAAAAGCACAACCCCGAGAACGGCGAGGATTGGGTGTGGGATACGTACACACGGTATGAAGATTTATCTCGGGCGTGCAAAGAGGAGAAGCCAGCTTCCGAGGTAATACAGGTGAATCCGCAGGTAGCTCTCAAGCTGCTTAAGGATGTCACCAGCGTGGATACCATGCAGCAGATGCTGTTATGGCCCGCGCAGGAAAAGCTGGTGCTCAAGACCCGGTCGATTGGCTGATAGCTAAATAAACCCGAAAAACCGGGTATATCTAGTGACCCCCTCTGGTATCGGCGTGTTGCCGATTACCCCCGCATGTTACCCGGGTAAGGTGTAACTTTACTCCTCTCTATAGAAAGAAGAGGTTGCGATGGTTAACGCTGTTTCTGCTGCTCCCGCTGTCGGTGGCCACGCTGGCGTGAAGGCGACGGCCAAGAAGGGCAAGGTCACCCGTGCCGCTCGGCGCGAGCCCGGCTTCTGCGAGACGGCCGGCAAGGGTCTCGGTCAGTCGCTCGACAATCTGCTCGACAGCCTGCTGTCGGTGGGTCGTGCGGTCTGGGAGTTCATGGGGCGCATCTTCAACACCATCTACGAGTGGGCGGCCTCCGTCCTTTCGTGGATCGGCGATCAGATGCGTCACGCCGGCGGCAAGGTCCGTGAAGCCCTCAGCTACGTCCGCAACCTCGTCTCGACGCGGTCGGTGGACTGGCTGAAGGTGAACACCTACGCCGTCAAGATCCTGTGCGGCGCCGCGGCGATCGGCGTCGCCATCACCGGCGGCGCGCTGGTCGGCAGCACCATCGGCGGCCTCGCGGTCGCTGCTGGCGCTACGGTCGGTACGGCCAAGCTCGTGAGCGTGCTCACCTGCGCGGTCACCGCCGGCGTCCTCGCCGAGACCTGCTACACCCTCTTCACGGCGGGTGTGGACAAGGAGGAGATCGCCAAGGCCCGTGCCGCCGCGATCAAGAACAGCAAGGGCCGCCGCGCCGTGAAGGCCGCCACGGCCCTCGCCACGGCGACGACCTGATGTGTGCGCAGTAGTGTAACCACTGCTGCGCGGAAGTGTATTGCAGCCCCGGGTGCCGCCCAAGCCCCGGGGCTGCGAGCGCTTCCTTTAGCTATCAGCGCCGGGCTAAATATCTATCAAAATCCGGGCATATCACATGTAGAGCCCGGTACTACTTGATGTGCGCGTTGTATATCAAGCCGACTCTGCCGCGCCAGCGATAATTGGCATAGGGAGTTAGTACGATGGACCAGAAGTTGTTTGACCGCCTCGCAACCGCCATGGCCGCCGCCGAGATCTTCGACACACAGGTCGATCAGGTGGTGGAGAACATGATCAACGTCGGTGGTATGCCGGCGACGATCGCGAACGCGTGGCGGACGGCGTTCATGGAGGTGTTCACCGTGGACACGTTCAATGACGTGTTCAAGAAGGAACTGGCAAAGCGCTTCTCCTCGAAAGAGCTGGAGCTGGTCGCCGAGTTCTTCGAGTCGGGTGTCGGTGCGCGCTGGGCGGCCGAAAACGGCGCCATGCTCGTGGCGATGAACGAGCAGGTCCAGAAGATCGTGAAGAAGCGTCTCCCGCTCGTGCAGAAGATCTTCGAGCGGCAGCTGGCCATGCTCGACCGGCTGGAAAACTAACAGCGGCGCGCCCCGGAGGTAATCGTGCCTCCGGGGCTGGCGCTGTTTATTTAGCTATCAGCGCTTATTCTTTTCGACCCAGCGCTTCAACTGGCGGTAGCCCTTGTAGCCTACCTGCCGGTCGACCTCTTCCCCGGCGTCATTTAGATAGATAAACGTCGGGAGAGTCCGAACCCGGTACTCTTTCACGATTTCCTTGCTCACATCGGTATCAATAATATCCACGGCCCACGTATCAACCTCGTCTTTGTTCTCCAGCATGTCTTTTTTGGCCATCTGGCAGTACTTGCACCAGTCAGCCGAGAACATTAACACCGAATCAGCGCGCACGGATCCCAGCCCTATCACGCATAACAGGCTAAATAACAAAATCTGTAGCGTTTTCATAGTAACCTCCATGTCCAAGCGTCCAATCTCTTCCCCAAGCCACCTTCCACTATACCAGACGCTCAAACACCCTTTTCTTCTCAGCCTTCTTCTGCCAAAATGAGGCGTATTCAGCTTGGGAACAGCCGCGCGCACCAACTTGTAGGTTTTTCCGACTAGTTCAGCTCAACTATCCGGGATTTCCTCTGAGTTCATTGTCCTACGAGCTACGCCATGCCATTTCGTTCTGAAAAACAGCGTCGATTTCTCTGGGCAGAACATCCAGACATCGCCAAACGCTGGGCGCACGAGTATCCGACGAAAAAGAAACTCCCCATGTACGCGTCTGACGAGAAAAAAGACAAAGAACCAGAACCCGAATCAAAGAAAGCAGACTTTTCGCCCGGTGCTGCTGCCCGAGACACTGCTGCTGCGGCCGGGTTAAGTACGCTGGGCACAACCGCGGGCCTTGCAGCTGCCGGAATGTTATCAAAACGCGTCGGTTCACCGATGCTGCAGAAGTTGTTCCAAAATGCAGCAAGGGAAAGCGTGCTGTTTTTTAACCCCATGCGCTCGTACAGGTTGCTCAAGCGCCTACCTAACGCTGCTGTCCTGTCCGCACGGCAACTGGAACTCTCTGATAAACTTGTAAACTCAAAACTTCCCAAGACTTTCGCAAACGTCAACAAAAGTACCGTCGACAAAGCTACTAAAGCTTATAAAGACGTCCAGCAACTTCAGAATCAGACCCAGCGCTATGTAACACAACACGGCGAACTCCCCACAGAGACATTAGAAAAGGGTATTGGGGTCGCAAACGGTGTTATGAACCTTGGCGTTGGTGGAGTTGTCGGGTTTTTACCGCATGTAACCGGTTCCACGAGCCAATCTCCTATTAATGCAGCCTTTGCAAACAAATCTCCCATGACAACTCATAAACAATCGGCTGTAAATTCTGTCGCGCTCGATATTTACAGAAAATTATCCAAGAAAGCGGATACCAAAGAGGTGTATATCGAGCAACCGGCCAGTGATAAGCCCACGGTTGCAGGTGAAAATCCACCCAAGGTCGTCAAAACCAAGGGCGAAAGATGTAACTCGGAAATAAAGCCAAAAAGTGAAGTAAACCCGTTAATGGCGAAGCTTTCTGCTGTTTTGTCGCAGCCGATTATGCAGGCGCTAGAGAATGAACAGGCTGAAATGGAGGCCCGAGAGGCCGCCCGGATGCCTGCAAACGCCGGAATTAAGCGCTACGCCATGCCTGCGATGGGTACGCCCCTGCCTATGGGCATGCAAGCACAGGCGCCGCAGGCTCAACCACAGGCCCCGGCCGCGCAACCCCCGAACATGGGTTCCCCTGCTCCGTCTGGCCAGCTACCCCCGGTTGGCGGCGGTTCATCTCCCAACGCTAATCCCATTAATTCATACGGCGCGTTGTCTTCGACGGGTGATATTACAGGTAACGCAGCGTTTGGGACGGCTAACTCTGTAGGCGGCGAGAAGATGGCCGGCACACCAGCTTGGCAGCGTTCGGCCGGTAAGAATCCTGAAGGCGGGCTCAATGAAAAGGGGCGCAAAAGCTACGAACGTGAGACAGGCGGGAACTTAAAAGCCCCCGTGACTGAGAGTAAACCCACGGGCGAACGGGCCAAGCGCCAGAACTCTTTCTGCTCGCGGATGTGTGGCATGAAGCGGGTAAACACCGGCAGCAAGACCAAGTCTGATCCTGATTCGCGCATTAATAAATCCCTGCGCAAATGGAACTGCAAGTGCTCCAGCGCGATGGAATTTGGTGCGCAGTTTGCCAAGCTCGCAGCCGATGACGTTAAAAAAAAAGAACCCGCTAAGCCCGGTTTAGGCCACTCAGTTGGTTGGTATCTCGGCGGCATGCCCGCGACACAGGCAACGATTGGCGTGCCGCTAAGCACGTACATGAACCGTGTTGCACGGCCAGAAATGACTGCGACCCCGACACCTGAAAGCGCGCAGGCGTGGCAGCAACTCCGTAATTATGCGACTAGTCAAGGCGTAGATGTGACAGATAATCTTGCCGTTGCGCGCATGATTGAACCAAAACTGCCGCCGCGACAGACCGGCCGCTGGTTTAGCGATATCATGAATAACATAACGCACAGAATGCGGCGCTCAGCTGCGGATAGCGTGCGACAAAGTCCCGCGTTTTATACGCCGGCAAATCCGGGGGTTGGGATATCAAAACCGACGATTGGCCATGCTTGGAATGTGAAAAATCCCGGCGTATTAGCGCACGAGTTAGGGCACCACATGGGCGGCAAAGCGCTAATGTATGGAAACAGAATCGGCCGGCCGTCGATTGCGTTGGGCACGGCCGGAGCGCTTCTCTCGAACAACGAAACTAATTCGCGCAACTCGGCAATCGCTGGTACAGCCGGCGCAGTGCCTATGTTGGCGTCTGAGTTTGATGCGTCTCGTCGTGGCGCCAAGCTCATGCGTCAGATGAAGCTCAAGGGCGGCCGAGCGGCGTTCGTCGGCCTACCCACGTACATGCTGGCGTCCTCTGCGCCCTTGCTTGCGCACTACGGCAAGAAGACGTTAGGCGGCTTCAAGGCTGACGCCGCGACCAGACAGACGGCCGGCAAGCCCGGGCGCTGATACCTAAATAAACGGCTAAAACCGGGTATATTTAGTGAGGAGCCTAGCTCTTTGCTGGTAAGCCACGTGTTGTGTCTCTAGCCGTCTCACCGCCATACATCCAAGGAGATAATCATGGCACTGACGATCAAGGCCCGTATCCCTGCCGACGTTGGTAAGACTCTGCAGTTCGGCGCCGGCCCCGGTGGCACTTTCGTTGTCAGCTTCGACAAGTGCGAGGGCTACAACTGCGAGTGCGAAAACGCGGCGACGGTTATCACGCAAGGCGAAACCGACTCCTTCGGATGGGAGCCGGTGATGTACTGCGATGACTGTCTCGCCAAGGCCGACGGAGAGAACGACAGCTACGAAGCTGCGCTCGACGTCGAGGACCGCGCTGGTTTCTTCTACATCTCGGAAGGCACGAACTACGACGGCTACGGCGACTGGGACAACACGTTCACCAGTTACCGCGCCGCCGTTCGATACCTGCGAGACATCGAAGAGCGCGCGGCCCGCTACGGCGGCCTGTACCCCAATAAGGGCGTGCAGGAGACCACGGCCGAAGGTCTCGAAGTTGTCAAAGCTCGTTTCGCCCGCTACCGCCGTGAACTCGAAGAAGAGTTGTACGGCGCTGCAGACGAAGACGATGCCGATGACGAGGCGTGAGTGTTGTATCGACAACCTCCGCCGAAGAACGCAGACGCAGTCCGGGAGTTAACTACTTCCGGCTGCTAAGCGTTTTTTTAGCTATCAGCGCTCCGGTAACTGTTTTGGGGCCGCCGTAACGAGTTTTCTGCCCGGCTCGTCTTTTGTAATAGAATAGAGCGCAGTAGAATGGGCGAGATATTGTTAGCAAAAGCGACGGTTGCACTATGCCCACACAAGAATCTTCGTCAAAAGCGCCGTTTGATTACCGCCCCGTAGGCGCCGGCATTGCAGCGCTTCCGCCCGGCGTAAGTCTGCTGGAGTACATTTTTCGCGAGTACCCGCAGTACCGCAAGATTCTGGAAGCGGCTCCTGACGCCACGCTGCCCAACGGCCTTGTGGATCTAAAAAAGGTCATGCAGGAAGTTCAGCCGGGCGATTTCGGCCTATCTGGCTTACAGGACGGCGGCGACGGATTTACAACCACGTTAGTGCGCGGGTCACACGCTGCGTCGGGCGGTCCGGGCGCCCACGGCCAAGTTGCTGGCCCGTATGTGCGCCCGCACTGGAGCGTAACAGGCGTACCCAAAGGAGAACTTGGCCCCCCGCTGCCGTATCTCATCAACGACCGCGGCGAGTTGTATTCACCCCAGATGCGCGATCCGAAAGCGTGGCGCAAGTCTGTAGCGGCCGACGCTAAAGAGAACATGCAGGGCACCGAGGCGTATGGCAACGCCAAAGAACGCCTGCGCGGTCGGACAAGGCAATTAGCGCAGCTGCAAGCGCGACAAAAAGCGTGGGACACATACGACGCCGCAGTCCGCGCTGGTAAATCTGCCACGCCACCAAAAGTTCCGCGGCCCGATCTCGCGGAAGTAAATAAAGCTGTCGCCGCGAAGACCAAAGCTGTCAAAGGTTTCAAGCGTTTTCTGGCGCGAGTCTCAGAAGACGCAGGCAAAACACAAACAGGTGAACTGACAACCAGCCCTAGCGGGCGTGTTCGCGAAAAATGGTCGCCAACTTTTGAGGGTGGGTTTTTTGACGGGCCAGACACAAAAGCAAAAAACTTTGAACGCGAATTAACACAACTGACAGGTAGCACTGAACGCCAAGAAGCACTTGCCAAACGCTTTGACGAACTGGCCGCGAAGAATCCTAAATTCAAGCAAATTGCTCAGAATCTTCGCCGGACAGCGCCAGAACGTTGGGACAATCTTGCCCGCAGTCTCGAAGCACGCGGCCCGCAGACGCCGACTCAAAAGCGCACGATCGAAGCTCTTCTTGAAGCAGCTGGTGGAAATCCCGCCGCGTTGCCCAAGTCAAAGTTATTTAAACCGAAGCAGTTTGAGACGTTTGTGCCTAGTTTATTACACGGCGGCATGAGCGCTACAAATCTTGGCAGTACACCAGCTGATTACATCGCGGCGCACGGCGCAAATTTACCTAAAGATGCCGTTAAGGGTTGGTGGCATAAAGGCTTTCGCGGCGCTCGTGACGCTGTGCGCGACTGGCTAGACGGTTATCGTGACAATACCGGTTTACACGACGGCGGTTGGATTAAAACTGTTGAGCGCCAGCTAGAAGAACGGCCCCAACGGCTAGTTCCTCACGGCGCTGACAATGTTTATAAACACACAGTCACCGAGGGTTCGAGTCAGAATCCGCCCGGGTATTATCGCGGCAAAAATCAACCAGTGGGCCACAAACCGACTTTGTGGCTGCGAGTTAAAGAACAGTTTCGCGCCAAAATTAAAAACGAGAAAGAGTTTTTAGACGCCGCCAAGCGCATGGGCATCGACCCGTATGCTGGCGTGGCCGCCGGGCAGACAGCTGTTGGCGAAGTAGCTGGCTTGAATACGTTTCGACGTATGTTTGGTCGCGGAAACTGCGTCGGTACGCACTGCGGGGGCGGTCCGGCAAGCTTGTATGAGCGCCTGATCGGCGGCAAGTTCAAGGGCGACCCTAACGCTTGGCTGCCCAATCGTGTCGCACTCAGTGATATTTTTGAACCTGTGTTGGTCACGCATAAAGGCCAAGCGCTCAAAGACCTCACGAAAGGTTTCCGTGGCCGCGTAGGCGCCGGTATTGGCGCCATGGGCCTGATGGGCGCCGCGGGATACGGCCTCACGGGTCTGAATCAGAGCCTGTGGCGCTCGCCTAAACTTCCGCCGCAGCCCAAGCTCGATCCGCACATGTTTGCCAAATCGATGAAACTCCTACAGCCACAACAACAAGCATGAGATAACAACACTTACATATCTAAGACTGGGGGCTTGCCATGAATGCGCAAGAACTGTTTGCCCGCCTGCTACGTTACGTGATCGTTTTTGTCGTCTCTTCGCGTGTCGCAATGGCCGGCACGATCGACCCCAGCACACCAGACGAACAATACATTGAGTTCGGCAAAAAGTTTCCATTTGTGGTGCGGATCAGCAATAACATCGACTGTAAGGACTGCGATAAGCACCATGAGCAGCATGCGTCCGCGGTCATTATTAAACCGCGCTGGGCTTTAACTGCCGCGCACGTTATTAATGGCGCGCAAGATGACGCAATTCATGTAGGCGACAAAAAATATCGTGTCGCGTATAAAATCCAGCACGCCGATTATGACGAAGAGCGGGTTGGGCTGCACGACATCGCGCTGTGTTATGTTGATAACGATTTTAAGCTGGACTTCTATGTACCGCTGTATCGCAAAAACGACGAGATCGGGCAAAATGTGACTATTGCGGGCTGGGGCGCGACGGGTAATTTTGTCACCGGCGCAAAGACATCCGACAATAAACGCCGCGCCGGTCACAACAAATTATCGTCGGCGTTTCTCTCCGTGGTGGCTTGTTCTCCGCGGAAAACCGGGCGCTTACCGCTGGAGTTCATGATTGCCCCCGGAGATTCAGGGGGCGGCATGTTTATCGGTAATGAGCTGGCGGGGATTAGTTCGTTTTTAGCACACGCGGACGGCAAACCAGACGGCACGTACGGAGATGACAGCGCTTTTACCCGTGTGAGTTTGTACGTGGATTGGATAGAATCTCAGATCCAGCAGTATGAGCAGGCACTGGCGGCCAAAGCGACGCTGGGCCCCAACCCCGTGGCTGATTTAAATATCAGCGCGTCAAAATAATTGTGCGGCTGCTATGAACAGCATTTTGGGCGACACATCAGACACACTCGCGCAGGTGCTACGCGTTGCGCCTGCGCGTTTAAAACAAGCATCGCCGCCAAATAAAAAGTCTGCGCTGCCCGACAGCGTGTGGCTCAAGGTCGCCGATCTCAACCCCGACATTCAACTTTATCCGCATCAAACACGGGTATCAGACCAGATTGTCGGAGCAAATCCGCGCCTGCTCGTGTATCACGGCTTAGGTTCGGGTAAATCGTCTACGTCGCTGGCCGCTGCTGAAGAAGCGAAAAAGCGCTACGGCGAAGATTATGGAATTGTTGTGCCAGCAAGTTTGCGCGGCAACTTTGAAAAGGAGATTGCCAAATTTACCCGCAACTCAGACCCTGAAATCATGAGCTACACGGGTTTGGCGCTGGGCAAGAAGTTCCAGCAGCCGCCTGACACGCTGATCATGGACGAGGCGCACAGGCTTCGTAATCCGGGAAGCGCCAGTTCTGCCGGAGCTGCCGAAGCCGCCGCGCAAGCCAAGCGCCTGATGTTATTAACAGGCTCGCCGATCACAAATTCGCCAACCGATCTGGCTAACTTGTTGTCCATGTTGAATAACAAAGAGATCACGCCAGAAGAGTTTGAGAAGCGCTACATAGATTACAAGACCGTGCGGCCGGGCTTGTTTGGCTGGCTGCGCGGCGTGAAACCGGGTGTGAAGCCAGTCGTCAAGAACGAGAAAGAATTGCGCAGCTTGTTGCGCGGCAAGGTGGATTATCACCCAAGCAAAGCCCCAGAAGGCGTAAATGTTAATGATACTGTTGTGCGAGTGCCGCTGAGCGCGGAACAGCAAAAGATTCAGAAAGCCATCCGCACGAAGATTCCCCCGGGGTTTCTTTGGAAACTGGACCAAGAGTTTCCCCTATCGAAAGACGAGCTGGCTAAACTTAATAGCTTCTTGACTGGCCTGCGCCAAGTGAGTCTTTCTACGCAGCCGTTTCGCGCTGACAAAGACCCGGCCAAGGCATTTCAGCAGAGCGCCAAGTTACAAACAGCGTTTCAGAATCTGCAGAAAACACTGAACGAAGACAAGCGCAAGAAGGCGATTATCTACTCGAACTTCATTGACTCCGGCTTGGCCCCGTATGCAGCTGGGCTAGAGAAAGCCAAGATCCCGCATGCGTTTTTCCACGGCGGCGTTAGCACAAAGGCGCGCCAAGCTGCCGTGGACGCATACAACCAAGGCAAGCTGCGGGCGCTCTTAATTGGCCCTGCTGGCGCCGAAGGGTTGTCGACCAAGGGCACGAGCCTCATCCAGCTCCTAGACCCGCATTGGCACGAGTCTCGCAGCCAGCAAGCCCGTGGCCGCGGTCTGCGCTTTGACTCGCATCGGGATCTACCTGAAGAACTCAAGAACGTCCAAGTTCAAAGATATCTAAGCGCCAGCCAAGACCCGAGCTTTCTGGGCAAGCTCATGGGTTATCAGCGCGAGCGCACCGGCGACGAAGTATTGGAACATCTCACGGCCGAGAAAGAGCAAGTCAACGAGCTGTTTCGCAAGATTCTGAAAGAAGAGGGTTCGCGTTACAAGGAAGAAAAAGAACAAGAGAAGCAAGCGATCTCTTCTCGGCTTGTGACCAGCGCGTTAAATAAAGGGTTGACGCAAACGTTTGCTGGCAAATTGAGTCCAGAACGTATGGCGCGACTGATTGAGCGCGCGACAAGTTGGTCAAATAATACGGGCGCAAAAACGTATAACTTTGCAAAACACTTTGCCGATAGACAAAAAAAGTTTTTAAGCCGGCCGGTACTACCCAAAGACGCGCCGGTCATGATGACGGCGCAGAGTTTAGAGGTTGACGATCCGGGTCTGGTGCGCGGCTGGCGTTTACCAAAAACAATTCGACAGGTTGTAACTGCCGCTACAAATCAAGATTCAACAGCGGCCAGTCGTCGTTTTATTCATCCGCCGCGCGTAATCAATGCGCCGTCGTATGGTGACGGTTTAAATGCGTTTTACGCAGCCGGAAATCCTTCGCTTTCAGACGCGCAAAATTTTATTCTCGGGCAATCGGCCAAACCCACACAGGTCGTTGGCGCGCGTATTGTTGGCGCGCCCAATCTGTTAAACAGCCCAGACATCCTTTTTCACGAACTCGGCCACCATATTGATTTGTCGCGTATGACTGCGCGTCAGTCCGCAAATCTGGCGCAACGATACGGAAACGCACAACTACTGGCCGAAGCCCGAGCTTGGCGCGCCGGTTCAAAACTGTATCGCAACTGGTTGAAAAAACTCAAACCAGAAGAAGCTGCACAAAATTTGTCGCCCCGTGAGTTACTTGCGGAACGACGTATCGCGCTCGACACTTATCATCGCGGCAACTTGCATGACATTTTGCGCGACGCGCTATCGGCGGCGCCCACACAACCAGCGCAACTGACCGACGCGAAGCGATACGACCGGCTTACCGAAAAATTGACACATCCAGATTTTAGTTTTGGTGCGGCTAAAAACGAGTTAGGCAAAAAACTTTATGTGTTTTTCCACGGCAACAAACAACCAGCGTTTGCAAAGCTGCTCCCAGCTCCGCAGTACACCCCCAATCTTGAGTTAAACGATCGCACATTCAACAACGCTGTTGTTGCATTTCAAAAACAACATATTCGTGACGCTATTCGCGCGGGCGCCGACGTGCCGCAAGAACTTCGCGACCTTTTAGTGAAAAAATCCGCGGCCGATGTCCCCAACTTCACGCCTGATTTTACACCCGGCCAGTTACATCGCATGGGCGTGTATAAGTCGCTTTACGAGAAAGAAGGTCCGCGGCTAGCGAGTTTGGGCGAATGGAAACCCGAATGGGTGACCGAACACGATCCTAAAGGCTGGCTGGAGTGGTACCAGAACTACAATTCTGGGCGCAGAATCCCCGACGAAGATACGCGCCAGATTAAGCGCTGGGCGAGCTTCAAAGCGCGCCATGGCGGGCCGTTTATGTCTAATCCCACGCCCCGTCGCGGTTGGGCGCTGCAGCACTGGGCGATCGATCCGGCCAAGCTGGTGTCTCGAACGCGCGCTGACGGAATTAAAACCATGCTCCAAGCCTATCAGGAGCAGGAGTTAAAAAAGTATCTCAAGCGGCGGCGCAGAGAACTCACAAAAGACGAGGCGCAGGAGAAAACTGGCGCCGTGTTTAAAGAGCTGTCGCTGACACCAAAACGACCGCTTTCAAAGAAGAAGCGCCGGCTGTTAAAATATCCAGACGTAAAACCGCAGCCCAGTAAAAGCATTCTTGACTCGGACGAGTAGGTGTGAGGCATTCGTATGGCAAACACGTTCGACCTTGGCGGCGGTGTATTAAAAAACACGCAATTAGACCCGGACACAGTCAGCGGGTTTCCCACGCCAGATACGCTTCTTGTGGCGGGCGCGGGCGCAAATAGCGTCCAGCCGTCGTTTGGCGGGAATAGCGCCAGCGCCGAGTATTCGGCAATTCTGGGTGGCGCTTTAGCCGCAGCCGACCGGTACGGCATGCAGGCGTACTCGGCGGGCAGTTTCAGCGGCTTTTCCGTCATGCAAAGCGTGAGTTTTTTACTGCGCAATACGTCAATCAATACAACCGCCACGACGTTATTTCTCGACGGCTCCTCGGCACGGCTTACCATTCCAGACTGGCGCATTTTGTGCGCTACAGCGACGATTATGGGCGTGCGGACCGCCGGTGTTGGCGTTTCTTTTGGAGGACATATAGCGCATTTTGTGCGCAAATTTGCCGTTAAAAATATCAACAACACTGTCAGTCTGGTCGGAGCGGTGAGCACGCTTGGGACAGATGTTAAAACAGATTCTTTTTACGGCGTCACCATCGCGGCCGATGATGTAAATAAATCGGTGAATATTGTCGTGACCGGCGGCGCAGTTTCTAATGATATTTGGCTCGCGCGGGTCGATGGCGTGGAACTCGGGAGGGCATGGTAAATTATTGTTGCTCTCTGCGTGTTGTTGTTTATGCCAAACCTGCCCGTAAGCAAACTCACCGAGCTGGCGTTATCGCGCCGCAAGTTATTCGAAAAAATCGTTCAGCACGTTGCCACACGAAAGATTCAAAACTCTATTCAAGCCACAGGGGATCGCATGCGCGTGACGCCCGAGCAATTTGGAATGCAAGTGGGCGCGCAAATGAGCAAACAAGCTGCGCCTGCGCTCATGAAATATCTAATGCGACTGGCGCCCGAAGCACGCATGGCCGCAGTAAAAGGCTTATCGCCGGCTTTGCGCGAGACAGCATCCTACAAACTTCTTGGTCGGCAGGCCGCGGATGCTGCGCGGCACCTCGGCCCCGATGTTGCGCACGGCGCGCCGCACGTGTTTAACGTTACGCGTAACGCGCAGCGCCTTGCCGCCGACGCGCCGCTCGCTGTGCGGCAACGCAGCACGTTGGGCGCGCTTCTACATGACGTAGCCCGTCACAGCGAGATTGATCAGGCGCATCGGGTGTTAAAAGCAAATCCATCTATGGGGACCACGACGGCTGTACTGGAAGCGCGACCAGATTTGATGCACTCTGAGTTGGGCGCGCGGTACGTCAAGCAGTTTTTAAATAGAAATAAGCAACTGGCGCGAAACGTTAGCGGTTTAGATCGCGCCGGTCAACGTGAGTTGCGTACGGCGATTCGCACACACGACACGGACGCGTGGAGTCGTATTCCGTATTTGCAACCGCCGCCCGGTGCGCCCAAAGGTTATTCGCACGTGCTCGCGACATCCCCCACTGCGCGTAATGTATATGTAGCAGATAAACTTGATGCGCTTGGGCAGCGTGGTTTTGATCGCACGGTAGAGATGGGTCGACAGCTGGGCAGCACGCCGCAACAGACAATGGATTTTGTCACGCAAAAAAATATTCCAAAGTATCGTAGTATTATTAATAATTACGCGCCGCAGCCGATGCAGCCAACACTGCATCGAGATTTAGGCGAGTATGAAAATTTGTTTTCGCGCTGGGGCCAGCAGCAGGGGCTGCCAGTTCGACCGCAAGCGCCGATAATCGCACAACCACCTTTTGCGCCAGCGGCTAATCCTGCTGGAAAGTTTCAACCGCCCGCTCACTGGGGACCAGAACGAGGACTTCCAATGCCTACAAAAAGCTTGCCGATGACGCCGCCCGCACCAACCGCACCAAAACCGATGACACCGATCACGCCTGCTGCCGCAAAAGTTGCTGCTGCTTTGGCATTTAATCGACAAAGGCAGAAACAAGCGTTCGTGACGCTGCCGGTCACGGCCGGTGTTGGCGCCGGTCTGGGCGCCGTCACATCGCCGTCTGGTCACCGCATGGAAGGTCTCGGTCGCGGTGCTGTAAAAGGCACCAGTACCGGCGTGGGTATGATTGGTGGCGGTGTGGGCGGCGCACTTGGCGCCCTTGCGCTTGCAGCGGCAAGTCCGCGTATTGGTAAGACGCTTTTTGGCCCCAGCACGGCGCAACTGGCCGACGCGATCAAACGATTTATACAGCGCGGCGGTCGAACAATAACACGCGGCGGAAAGAAGATTCCGGTTCGTAGTCCGGGGCAGATTTCGCCGTACGCGGACGCTTACATGCGGAATGCAATTGTGCGTGGCGGTACGACTGGCGCTGTCGGCGGCGCTGGGCTGGGTTATGCTGGCGCCAGTGCTGCGCTGGGTAAGCCGTCGTGGGAAAAGAAAGAGGCTTCTGTGCTCTCGGTGCTCGGCGGGCTGGCTGGGGGCGGTCTAGGCGGTCTTGCCGGCGGCGCTGGTGGCGGGATTCTGGGCGCACTGGGCGGCGGAGCCCTTGGCGGCGGCCCGGGCGCTGGGCTGGGCTTGCTGGCTGGTGGGGCGGCTGGTCTCGGCGCTGGCGCTCACATGGGCGGCAACATCGGCGCGAGCATTGGCGCCGGGTTCAGCAAAAAGAAAGAAAAACCCGAAAGCGACGAAAAAGAAGAAAAATCCGAAGAAAAGTCGGAAGACTCGGGCGAAGAAGAAGTTAAAAAGAGCGCCGCGGCTGTGTTAGCGCAGCTGCAAAATAACGCTAAATAATCACTGCCGCCAAAGCCCGCCGGCTCCAGTATAATCACCCTGTTGTGGCAAGGACGCCCTTCAGGAGGACGGAGCATGGCGGCTCGTTTTAGATATTATCAGGCCCTCCTGCGGATGCTCAAAGACGAGTGTCCCGCGGCTTTTCCCGTGAGCGTGCGGCGGGTAAAGCTATCTAAACTAGAGGGCCGCTGCTGGAAGCAGGGCAAGAAGTTCCATATCCAGATCGACAAGAGTCTGGATGAATCGCGCGCCATGGACGTGCTGCTTCACGAGTGGGCGCATGCGCGGGCGTGGAACCATCGTTTAGATAACGCCGAGACTGACGAGGCGTTCAATAAATTAGCGCACGACGCTGCGTGGGGCGTGGCGTTTGCAGAGATCTACTCGCACTACGAAAAGAAGTTTACACACGCGACAACGGTCATGTGAGGCAGCTATGTGGCAGGATTTTCACTGGCCTACGGCGGGCATGATCTTTGTGACCTATGTGGTCATTGATATCTTGTACGCGATGTATGTGATCTGTGTCGGCAAACGACAGCCCGTGAACGCCGCCATTGTAAGTTCTTTCTTGTATAGCTTGGGGGCCTACGGCGTGATCTCGTACTCCAAGAATCCGCTCTATGTCGTGCCTCTGGCGCTCGGCGCGTTTCTGGGGACGTATCTGGTTGTGAAGTACAACGAGTGTGAGTAAGTATCCGCCGTTATCTCGCGAAGTTCTTCTGGCGCAGCGATCCTGTTGCGGCAAAAAATGTAAAAACTGTCCGTATGACCCGCCGTATGTTCGCGGCAGCACGAAAGTCCGGCCATGTTCACATATTTGCGCGACTATCTCGTCAGCTGGCTGCCGCTCTGGTTGCGCCCGCGCTACATCCTTGAGCAGCGGCAGCGCGCAGGTGAGTGGCGACGAGTCCGCGCCGAGCACTTAAAGAAACATCCGGCGTGCGAAGTCTGCGGGCGAACAAATAACTTAACAGTGCATCATGTTTTTCCGGTGAGTCTCGCGCCGGAATTGGAGCTGGTGGAAAGCAACCTCATGACGCTGTGCGATACACCCTGCCACTTCATGTTTGGGCATTTTTTTAACTATCATTGCTACAACAAGAACGTCCGCAAACTAGCGGCCACTTTTCGCCGTGAAATGCGCAACAACCGGCGCTGTTCGCAATACAATCGGCTGACAACGGGTAACTCATGATTCCGTCTGATATTGGCACGCTCAATCTCGTTGAAGATTTTATCTCGCCGGAAGAAGCGCAGACGTTACTTATACACATCGAAGACGGCATTCCGACCAAGCACACACGCCGCCACGCCAAACTGCGCAACGTCATTCAGCGCTGGGGTTCGTCAATTCCGTATCCGCAAGATATTTTGTCAGATACGATTCCAGCGCATTTTCAATTTCTGCTGAACCGGCTTGTGGCGCAAAACCTTGTCGACCAGCGCCCGGACTCGATCACTCTGAATCAGTATCTAGAAAAACAGGTGATCAAACCGCACATCGATCTTCCCGAGGGTGGCCCGGTAATTACTGTATTAAGCCTTGTTTCGCCGGCCACGATGGTATTTACCCGAGAGAAAAAGTCGTTCTCGGTGAATTTAGCGCCGAGAAGTCTTGTACAAATGCGCGATGAAATTCGCTACAATTGGAACCATGAAATACTTCCGGTCGTCGGTCGGCGATACTCACTAGTGTTTCGCTGCAGCCGCGAATGCCGTCCTGCGACATAAACTTCATTAACGCCGAGTTCGTTATGCAACCATATGAATTTGGGTATCGCGTTGGTATGGCAACGGAAAAACGGGCGCAGAATGCTCTTGGTGACAAAGTACTAGGGACTGGTTCGACCATGAGCCAGATCAATCCGATGGGCGATCCCACTCAACGCGGTTTGATCGCTGACACGGCGCTATATTCAAATCCGTTCACCGGCGTTCCGACAGCTATTAACGACGTATCTCGCCATTTGTACAACGGCCGCTTTATGGACGCCGGCATGGCTGGTTTGAGCGGCGCGCTGAGCTTTATTCCCGGCTGGGGTTTCGCAGCCAAGGGCGTCGGGCGCGCAATTGCCGGCGGCGGAAAACAACTCGCGCGCGCGGGCTTCACGAACACAGGCAGAGCCCTCACGCGCGGCTCGCAACAGTTTTTGACCAAGGGCACCGCCGCGGTCAATAACGCGAATCGCGCACTGAGCGGCGGCATTCAGAAAGTGCTCCCAACAGTTCAAAATCCGGGCATGATGGGTAAAGTTTATAACGCCGGAATTAAAAATCCGATGCAAGCGGCGCCTTTTGTCCTGCCAGTTGCCGGCGCGGCGGGAAGTTTGGGCATGAGCGCAATGGGTGTCGGCGGCGGACAGCAGGCGGAACAGTTTCAGCCCAGCGGCCCCGGTATCTACGGCGGCGGGCAGGCGAACACCCCGCTGGCTAGCTTTTAATATCAAGGAGCAGTAAGCATGAACGCGTATGAGTTTGGATACAGCGTCGGCCGGCTAGAAAAACAGGCGGGCGGGTTTGAAAAGATTGTTGCGAGGCTTGCCAACGCGGCGTCTGGCATCGGCCGTGGGGCGCAGACGATCAATCGGGGCGCGCAGAGCGTCGTCAAAGGTTTCGGCCGAGGCATACAGGGCGCCGGCGAGATTGTCGGCTCGAAGGCTCGGCCCACGTTCAGCCCTAAAGACGGGACTAGCCTTGGTAACTCGACTGGTCTTGGCGGCTTGCTATTGGGCACAGGTCGCGGCATGCAGACGACCGGTAAGCGCATGATTAACAACATTGGTAGCGGCAGCACGCGCACGACCCGCGATATTCGCGGCGTGCTTGGTCACGGCATGAGACTAGGCGGCTCTGCGGTACGCGGCGCCGGGCATGCGGTGAACCTAGCCGGCGAGGGGCTGCAGGCTGTTGGTAAGGGTGTGCGCGCAGTAGGCGATGCTCCGCTCGGCGTTCCGACACTTGCGGCGGCTGGACTGCTCGGCGGTACCGCTGCCGTGGCGCCCAAACTTCCGCTACCTAACGTGCGCTTTCAATCGCCACTCGATGTTAACTTCAGCTATAAGACGCGCAAGCCGGTGGAGTTTGAGTGGTAATGTGCCCGCAGTGTGAAAGCCGCGGCATTGAAATTCGCGGCAAGCTGGTATGTCCGTTCTGTCACATTATTTTGGAAACATGTTGCGAAGGCGGTCGGTGTAGTTATCCAGCGCCAACACAAATAACAAAACAGGAAGAGAACACTCATGAACGCATATGAGTTTGGTCAACACATCGGCGGGCACGAAAAAGAAGCAAATAAGTTACTGCGCGATATTCTTGGCGCCGGGACCAAAGCCGTAACAGGTCTTGCCGATGACGCTGTGCGCGGCGGAAAACAACTCGTCAATCGCGGCACGAGCGCCACACGTGGTTATCAACGCGGCATGCGCCAAAACGTAGTCGATCCGCTGACCATTCCGCTCAAAGACCGTTACAAAGCTGTGCCCCTCACCGCGAAACCGACAGGGCCAAGCCGTCTTGACGCGGCGGCTCGCGCAGCCCAAGGGCAGGCCGCGTCGTTGTATCACGGCACGCCCGGACGACTCGCCGGCCAAGCGGTTGACGCTGTTGGCGGTCTTGGTCAACGCACGATGAATACCATGCGCCGCGGTCTGAATCGTGCTGACGATTTTGTCTCTAGTTTCATGAGTGACGCCGCGGTGCCGGCAGGCCAACGTTGGGGCGATCGCACGATCGGTCGCACACAAGCCGCCGCGAAGCACCTTCCTGAGTGGATGGGCGGCGGCTCGTCCGCAATGACAAACGCGCGCAATCCACTGAATTTAGCGGTCGGTGCGGGCGCAGGCGCAGCTGGCATGCACTACGCCGGCAAAGCTATGGGCATCGGCAGCGAACCGACGGCAGAAAATATTGGCGCGCAGCAGATGAATACACAGATGTCTACTGCGCAGCACGCCGAAGCGAATCCCAATAACGGCGGCTTGATGGGCATGTGGAACAGCCTGCCGATCGAGGCGCGTTACGCAATTGGCGCCGGTGTTCCGCTGGCGCTCGCCGGCGCGTTCATGGGCGGCCGCGGGAACACCGGTTTAGGCGCGGGTCTTGGCGCGCTGGGCCTTGGCGCAGCTGGTCTGGGCGCCGCCGGAGCTGGCATGTTTGGCGACGGCGCACGCCGGATGGTTGGTCAGGGCGCCAACGGCTTGTACAGCATGTTGGGCGGCGGCCGCGGCCCGATGGATCAAATCAACGCTCTAAGCCAGCTGAGCCCCGAGTTCGGCGCCACGATGCTTATGGGACGGGATCCCAACATGAGCAGCGGACAAGCGCGGCAGATGTACGACTTTTTGACCCACAATAGAAATATCATTGAACAGCTCATGCCGCAGCTGCAAAACGCGAGCACAACGGGTATCAAGCAGGGCTCGGCGCTAGAGTTCGGCAAAGCAGCTGGTCGGTGCTGGACAGGGTATGAGCCGGTGCCGGGCAAAAAGCCCTACAGCAATGATTCGTGTCGCCCGGTCGGCAGCAAGAAGAAAGATAAGAAAGAGAAAAAAGCGCGCTCCAGTGCGCCTCGCGGCACAACGGAAATGAGCTGCACGCCGAGTGCGCGCGGCAGCAATAAGATCATTGACGACAAGCAACGCTCGGCGCTCAGTCCTGTGCCGACAGACGCAACAAACGCGCAGCAGTCGCACGGTGAAAAAGAGAGCAGTCTTTTTACTGCTGGTGTCAAAGCTCTCGGCAAAGGTCTCGGCGCGACGGCCCGCGGGGGCGGCCGCGCCATGGCTGGTACGGCGCGCACGATAAGTCGTGCGACAGGCGCCGCGGCCGGCGAGCTGGGCTCGGCTGCCGTAAATCGCGGCGCGCAGATGGCTCGCGGCGGGGCGCAACAAATGATGCGCGGCGGCGTAGGTAACGCTGTCGGTGGCGGCATTCGCGCGGCAACGGGCGCCGGTATGTACGGCGCCGGTCAGGTTGCCCGTGGCGCCGGAAACGTCGCTCGCTGGGCTGGCACACAGGTTCCGGGCAGCACAATGATGAACGCCGCCCGCACTGCGACCGCCGTGCCGATTGCTGCCGGCGCGACGTATGGTGCGTATCGCGCTACAGCACCTGTCGTGGATCCGTACATTAGCTCGGCGCAGCAATTCGGTTCGGGTGTTGGTGAAGCTGTTGCGGCAGTACCAATGGCCGCCGGCCGCGGTATTTACAATACAGGCGCCGCCGCCGCGCAAGGCATTCACGACACCGGCGCTGCAATTGGCAACGCCGCGGGAACAGCATATGGCGCGGCACGCAACGCTGTTGTAAACACAGCCAATGATGTGCGGCGTGGTGTAAATAACGCCGCGCAAGCTGCCGCGGCAGTTCCGCAAGCAATCGGCCAAGGCATTCACAACACCGGCGCAGCGATTGGCGACGCCGCGGGAACCGCATACGGTACGGCACGGAATGCGGTCGTAAATACAGCAAATGATGTGCGGCGCGGGGTAACCAACGCTGCCCAAACAGCGCGTTCGTATGTTCCAAATGTTCGTAATCCTTTTTACTACGAATAGCGAGGTCGGCAACACAACTTGAAAGCGAGTCGTTATGGCTGCCAAGCAACGGAATGCGCGAAGAGCCGAAAAAAAATCTAAGAAACGACAGGAACAACAAGAAAAAGCAAAAGCCCCGCTGACGCCCTGCGAAATTGAGTGGCGCACTGAAACACAGCGCCGTGCATGGAAGGCACTAAACGATAATGACATCACGTTCTTGCTGGGCTCCGCCGGCTCTGGCAAGACGTTTCTGGCAATGGCTTTTGCTATCAATGAGGTGCTGGCCCGACGTGCCGCCTCAATCGTGCTCACCCGGCCAATCGTAGACGCCGGCGAAAAGCTTGGCTATCTCCCCGGTTCGTTTGGCGAGAAAGTCAATCCGTACATGCAGCCGCTGTACGACACCATGGACGTGCTCTTGGGCAAGTTTGGCCCCAAACGCGAGTTTGTAAACAAAGCTATTGTGCTGGCGCCGTTATGTTATCTACGCGGCCGCACGTTCAATGATTCGATCTGCGTATTTGACGAGGCGCAGAACGCCACGTACACGCAGTTCAAGCTGTTTTTGTCGCGCTTCGGCCAGAACTCGAAGATCATTGTGACGGGCGATCCGCAGCAAACAGACTTGCCGATTTCGCCGCCGCCCATGAATGAAGTTGTTACGAAACTCAAGGGCATCGCCGGCATTGATATTGTGCAATTTGCCCACTCTGACGTCGTGCGTCATCCGCTTGTGGCAGCGATCTTAAAAAAGCTGTAGCGTGTTTGCGCGGGCTGTATTGCGCGGCGTGATACCGCGCGGTATAGTCGGCGGCATGAAAATTATTGACGTCGGTTGCGGCCCCGGTATCTATGTCGACGCCCTCCGAGCGGCTGGCTTTATCGTCGACGGTATCGATCCAGATCCACGCTCCCCGCACGACAAGTTCAGCGTGTTCGACCCGCAGTTCGACACATGCCGGGGTTACGACATCTGCTTGTGTTTAGAAGTTGCCGAGCACATTAACCCCGAACTGGCCGATCTGTTTGTGCAAAAGTTAGTGCAGACGGCGCCTACGATTATTTTTAGCGCAGCACAACCCGGCCAAGGCGGACATGGACATATTAACTGCCAACCGCGCGAATACTGGGCGCACAAGTTCGGCTGTCACAACTATGTGTATGACGAAGAGGCGACAATTCATCTAGTCAACTTTATGCGGGCTGGTTACCATATGGGCTGGTTTGTAAACAACGTGCAGATCTTTCGGCAGTACGGCGCGGTCTGCTACGAGCAAATCATTAAAGAAGAAACACCGCAGGCTGAACGGCTTGCGGCTTACCTGAAGGAGCAATCGTTATGACTCTGCTAGAATTTATCGAGAAGATGAACTCGGATTTGCGCAATGAGTGGACGCATTTGAAGTTTTATTTGTACCACGCCGGCGCTGTGACCGGCCTACACGCCGAAGAGTATCGCGAGTTTTTACACGAAGCGGCTAAGGGCGAGCTAGAGCATGTCTTACAATTCACGCATCGCTTGTTTGGTTTGAACTACGAGCTGCCCACTGCCGATGACCACAGTTTTCCGCGGTACACAAATATCAGCGATATCTTGGACCGCGCTATCCAGATGGAAACCGAGGTGGCTGACAACTACGCCAAACGTATTAACGAGCTTGACTCGTTGTCTGGCGCGCATCCCACCGTTGCCGCGTACCTCACGATCTTTTATGAAAACCAGCTCGAAGACAGCTACGAAGATTGCGAAAAGATGCGGCGGATTTTGATGACTTATAAGTCAACAGATACATACACGCGGGAGAGTTGCGGCATGGTAGCCGGAATGCGCTGCGAGCGGGTCACTCCCGCCCGTTCTGCGCCAGACCGGACGTGACGCCGCAAAACACCGGTTGTCCTCCCGGTGTTTGCACCACACTTGGTTAGCCGTGGTGCCGGATACTGGTTGCCGGGTTTCAAACGTTTCCAAGCGCCTCCTTCGCCCCAACGACACACGAGCACAAGCGGGACACGAGCGGTCCTGCTGCCAGTATTCAGCCCGCATTTATTACAACGATGCCAAACATCATTGATCCTTTGTTTTATCTTCGTATTGCCTGCCACGTTGCAACTAGGCAGGCTGATGATATTCACACGCAGAACGGCGCGGTGCTAGTGACCACGCGCGGCGATATTGTTTCCGCCGCGAACTGTTTGCCGGCCTCCGTTAAAAAGAACGATGACCGTCTGCAGCGCCCGTTGAAGTACGCCTACATCGAGCACGCCGAGCGTAATGTTATTTATCACGCGGCAAAACTGGGAATGCCGACAAAACACGCCACGCTGTACTGCCCGTGGTTTGCATGCGCCGATTGTGCGCGGGCAATTATCTGTGCCGGGATTACTGAAGTGATCGGGCTAGCTCATCCGCCGGCGCACGGCGCTTGGCAAGAGAGCTGCGACCGCGGCGACGAGATGTTTCGTGAGGCCGGTGTTGTGTATCGCCGACTGGAAGAAAAGCTGGGTATCTTTGTGTTACGCGACGGAAAAAAAATCGAAGTGTGAGCCTCTATATGCCTTGGGAACCGTGAGTAATTCAAACTGACGCAGATCAAACTGCTCTCGACGCGCAACTTATGCAACTGCACGACCCTGACGAAATCCGGGCGCGTTATTGGCATACAAACATGCGTATGCGGCGCGTTGTAATCTCTATTTTGTGGTTAATTGCAATCGCGCTTACATATACGGTAGTTTCGACTATCGCGCACAAATTGTTAAAATAGTTCCAGCCCGGTAATTAAAACACCGGCAGTCAAAAGGATTTGGCTGAAAACTCGCGCTGAACGGATTCAGTGTATGCGTAAACGCTGGTACTATTTGTACGTGATCTTGTATCCGTCGCTGGGGTATAAGTTTTATTACGGCTCGCGCGTCACCGACCGCTCGCCCGATGAAGATCACCAGTACTTTGGTTCTCCTGTCACTTTCGCGCATTACAACGATGCAGCACACGACGAGTATCAGGGCGACGCGCTTAAAGTTATCTTGAAGGCTGAATATCGCCGCGAGTCGAAAAAAGCAGCCAAAGAACTTTCAGATGCCGAAACGCTTTTGATTAAGTCAGCGCACGCCGATACCGAGCATCTGGGCCCGGAGTTGTGCCTGAATCGCAACGCAGCGGGGCGGTTTTTGCTTACGCCGGAGCAGCGCAAAATCGCCCAACAACGCTCGCACAACGGCGGCTCCGGTTTTGCTAACATGGACGCCAAGACTCGCCAAAAGTGGGCCAGCATTGGCGGCACTAAATCCGTCGAGATGAAAACAGGTGTGCACGCGATTCCTGAACAGCGGATGAAAGAACTGCGTGCTCGTGGTCGCAACGTCATCCGCGAGAAGTACGCCAAGACGTATAACTTCCTTAATCCTGACGGTGATTTAGTTATCATTCACAATCTCAAGGACTTCTGCCGCCATAACGGCCTGCGCGATTGCCATATGCGTAGCGTAAACGCGGGCCGCATCAAATCACACCGAGGATGGCGCAAGCCTGAAACATGTTGACACTGACATACTCTACAATTTTTCTCTGTGTTTTTTTCAGTTTTGCGTTTGGTTATGTTGTTGGCCGCGTAGATTTGCTGATTGTGCGGTTTGCCGTACCCGTAACGCGCGAACACGCGCCGATGTCGTTTGCCCCCGCGGCAAATACGTTGCGCGCAGCTATGACAGAAAAAGACAGCGCGACCGGCAAAACAAAGATCGAAATTGACACGGGGAAATATGTCGGGGAAATTAACACCGGCAATTTACAAAAAACGCAACAACTCGAACTTGGCAAAACAATTCAAACACAGGATGATATTAGTTTGTCTGTGTCCAAGCTCGCGCAATTGAAAGGAAAGTAATCATGGCCAAAGGTCTCGACGTTGGAACATCGTTTATCGTGCTGGCCCAAGACGCCGCCGCAAACTCTACAACCGACCCTCACGTGGTCGGCAACGTGCAGTACAAAGACTTTCGCGATGCTTTTTACGTCATCAAGCCGACGACACCCGTGGCCACAAAAATGATCGAAAAGGGCCTGCAGGGCAAGGTTTTCGTTAAAGACGCCGACGGAAGTTTTATCATTCTCGGCCAAGACGCCATCGAGAAGGCCGTCGAGCGCAATGACTCGGCTAAGCGCCCTATGTTTCGCGGCGTGGTTAGCCCGAAGGAAAAAGAAGCGAAACGCGTACTTGCGTTTATTCTCAAGGAAGTGGTCGGAACAGCGAGCCAGCCTAATGAAAAGCTGATCTTTTGCGTGCCGGCGCAGCCCGTCGATCAAGAAGACGACGATTTTGACGTCGCGTACCACGAAGACGTCGTGCGCACTGTGCTGGCGGAGCAGGGTTACGCCGCACGCGCTATTAACGAAGCCGAGGCGCTGTGCTACTCAGAGCTGGAACATGACGATTACACCGGCATCGGCCTGTCGTGGGGCGCCGGCATGGTGAACGTATGCGTGATGCTTAACGGCGAGCCAACAGTGCTGTTCTCGACGACGAAGTCCGGCGACTGGATCGATCGCATGACGGCCGTAGCAACAAACGAGCCGGATTCGGTCGTGCAAGCGGAAAAAGAGCACGGCACGTTTGTCATCGGCGAGGGCGGGGGCGACAACGCGATTCTTGCCGCCGTGAGCGTGTACTACGAGCGTCTGATCGACTATACAACGAAGCAGCTGGCTGCTGCGCTGCGCGACCACAAAGCGCTCCCAAAGTTCAAAGAGCCGATTTTGATATCTGTAGCCGGCGGCACAACGCGCGCAAAAGGCTTCGTCGAAATGTTCACCAAGAAGTTGGAAGAGAACGGCTTCCCTCTTCCTGTGAAAGAAGTTCGTCACGCTAAAGATCCGCTGCACGCTGTTGCGCGCGGATGTCTGATTGCCGCCAAGATTCTTTGACTCTTCTCGTGGACACACGTTGCAGTCACGAGTAGGATACGCCACATACAAACACGTGGCGGCTATTAACAAGTCAGGGAAGCAGGCATGGCGCGTAACACGCGGTTTGAAGGTATTTTAATTGCCAATCTTGGCAACACTGTTGGCCCGCAGCCTGAGAAAGAAAATCGGCTGGCATATCTTAAAGCCGCGCTAGACGCCGGCTGGCACGTGTGCGCAAACGTCGTGTTTTATCAGGGTAGTTTTTTATTGCCCTTTGACAGCGGATTTAATTCAGCCCCGCCCGGGTTTTTTTCCAAGCAGCGTGTCTGGTCGCGCTGCTTTGACTGCGAAACGCTCGACGCGCTGTGCAACGTGGGCGCGCACGCCCTTTTCGATAGCACCGCGCCTACGCTAACCAGCGCGCAATTTATTTGGACGCCCGCGCCGCACGAGTTGGCGCCGCGCTCGATCGCTTTTCTTCCTGAGACAGCTCCCGGCTGGATTGAGCAATTTGAACCAGCCGGGCTGTGCAGCAATGTTCCCGCGCTGTACATTTAGCGGCGCGCTCTTTGACAATTTGTCGCTGCGGTTTATTCGACGTTATCTTACGCCGGATAAAAAATGTTAAACTAGAGTTGTGTCAAAAGTTAGTCGTGGTGGTCGACTGGTTAGGCGTAGCTTCTAAGGCAGGGATGCCGCGGGGGTTACAGGTTCCGTGGTCAGATTTTGTCGGGCTCACGGGCGGAGGAGCAGCAAATGCCACACGGGACGAAATTATGTCCTTGAAAGTTGCTGCAGAATCGCGGCTTCGGCCGTGATAGGGCCTGCGGACAGGGGATCGCAGGGGCTTTTGACACATTTATAACACCAGTAATTACAGGCGGTTACAAATCATGGGCGACGAAACATTACATTCGTTGTCGGTGCTTTTAAGCGCTTTTGGCGCGGCTGCGTTTGCCGGGCTGGCAACGCTTTTGCGGTTTGCTAAGAAACTGTCTAAACTAGCTATCATCAGTGCGATGCTGAACGCCGGTTTTCTCGGCCTCGCCATCGCCCTGATTTGGTATCAAAACTATCGGAAAGCCGAAAACGTCTACGGCCTGATCGGCATTTGCGTGCTGGCGGGCATGGGCGGTTCCACTTTAACGGATCTGGCAATATCGTTATTGTCGGGTGCCGGTATCAAAGTAACCATTGTGCACGAACGTGACCGCGAACTGGAGCACGAGCATGACAATGACCGTCCGTAAACAATTAAGCGTAGTCGCATGGGGCGCTTCCGCCGTATTTTGCCTCTTGCTGCTGGTGTCCGCGTATGCGGCAGTTTCTCATCATGCGGTTGGAGGTATGACGAATCCAAGTATTAGCGCGACCCCGTGACATACCTTGCCTGATAGCACAATGGTAGTGCACGGCACTGTTAATGCTGGGGTTGTAGGTTCGAGTCCTACTCAGGCAGTTTGAAAGCGCGCTATGGACAGCCTCTCAGCACTCGATCCGATCGCTTGGGACCCGCAATACTTTCGCGAGCATCCTGCCTACGCCGCCGGCAACGCGCTCGGCTGGCTGTATCGTGGCGGCAACAAGCAGGCGGCCACAAGTTACCCGCTCGCCGGCCGGCTCTATCTCGCCAAGTCCGGCTGGCTTTTGTTATCTGTACCGAACGCCCTTGTCCGTGGTGTGTTCGACGCGCTGGTTGAGCCCGGAACCGAACTTCCGACGGCTGGCGTCTTCAACGTCCCAAACGTCGAAGCGCACATTGTAAATGCGCATATATCGGTGATGACGGCGGACGAGGTTGCGTCTATTGGCGCCGACAAAATTAACGAGCGCGGCCACATGTTTGGTTACACGCTCGGCGGGCTGAAAGAGATTGACGTCAAAAACGTCGACGGCGTCAGCAAAGTCTGGGCGATTCAGGTCAGCAGCCCGGCTTTATCGGCGCTTCGCAAGAGCTACGGCTTATCCGCGCTCCCGAACGACGATCATCCGTTCCACATCACGGTAGCCGCCCGCCGCAAGGGCATTCTTCTCGACAACGGCAAAGCCAAGGGTTACGAAACCCCTGCCGAAAGTGACGAAGGGCATCGGTTTAGTAACCCCATCAGTAGGGGAGAGCTGAAAGCCGCTAGCAACACTCCCGTACGGGATAATACGGCGGCCAAAAGTACAAATTTTTCCCGCTCGGGACAAAAAGACCTGTTAGCGGGCGGAAAAGGTGATAATTTACCCGATCGGGAATTTTCTGCTGACTCGTTAGCCGAAGGAGCTAAACATGAGCACGAACACACAAGAAACGATCAAGTTGCCAAAGAAATTGCCAAGGATCACCTGTCCGAAGATCCGCAGTACTACGAAAAAGTCAAAGAAATAGAGAAGGGTGCTCAGGATCCAATTGATTTTGATCAGTGGCACGGCAAAGCCTTTAAAATTGTGACAACACCGCCCGGTCAGATTCGCCGCGGGATGCAGCAACAATCAAAACCAAACGGCGGAACAACCCCCGTTGTTAATTCTTCAGCCCTGCCCGCGTCGCCGCCGATTTCAAATACGACCATCGGCGGCATCAAATCATCCGCCGCGCAGCCAGAAAAAAAGAAACCCAGCATTCTTGACGAGCTGCGTAGCGCGAAAACGCACTCCGACCGCCGCGAATACGACCGCAAGCATGAAATCTTGCGGCGATTAATCGCGCAATCGCCGCAGGACTGGCACGTTGATGATCCAAAGCCAAAGTACAAGGGTATCACCCATACGCCGACAAAGTTTCGGTTTCATGCTCCGCGCGGTGTCATCGGTTCGCAGGTCAAAGCGGCCGAGAACAGTGTGTATGCGCAGCAGTTTGGCAATTTATTAAATTTTCGCACACCGTTTGTGTTCGACCACAACAAACCCGTGTACGAAAATGTGGTTGATCATCTGTTAAAAGCCAAACAGCGCGGCGACTTTATTCTGGCGTCGAGAATGAAAGCGCACCAGTACCGGTCAATGCTCGATCCGCAGTATCGCTATCAAATGGCCCAAGCTGCCGCGACTGGAACGCTGCCGCAGATGAACATGTTCGATAAAGCAACCCAGCTTTACGGCAACGATGTTTTCGACACAATCAAAAACTGGGGAAAGAACCATGGCTGACTCGCTACTCGACCGGCTGCGCGGGCTGCTCGGACGTAAAAAAGATCCCGTCACGCCGGAACCAAACACTCCACCTGCGCCCACGCCCCCGAAGCAGCCGGGCGCGATTGATTACCTCAAAGCGTGGCGACTGTTGAAAGACATTCCAATTCAGCAGCTTGGGCGCGTGATAAGCCTAAGCGCGGTTGTTGTTTTTTTTGCTATCAGTGGCGTATTAGCGTGGATTTTGGTGTTTGTTCGTTTTTTACTTGGTTTAAGCTGACGCGCTATGACTGCAACCGCGACTATTTACGAGTGGCAGGCTGTCCCGGAGCGTGTTTCAACGCTGCTTCCGGCGGCGTTTCAGCTTAAAACCGCTCACGAACACGCCGCGCTCGCCGCGGGCCTGCTGGCGACGACGGTCGCGACGTGGGAGCCAGACGTCGGTTTGGTCACGCTGTATGCGCCAGCGGAGACAAACAAAACAGCAAGCGCCGCGTACGCCGACGAGATGAAGCAAGCTGGTTATAACGTTGCAATTGTGACGCGCGGGCCGGCACAGCCAGATCCGGCAGAAGAGATCATCATTAAAGTCGGTTCGCTTGTACCCGGCCTGCCTACCGTGTGGAACACCGGCAACGCCATGCTCGGCGGCCCCACGCCGCTGTCGAACGGGCTGATGACCGGGTTGCTCGCCGGCGGCCTCGGATATGGCGCGGGCGCGCTGGCAGAGCAAGTTTTTCCAGCACGCTATCTGGAGCGCGGCAAACTGCGCCGCACGCTCGGCCTGATGGGCGCTCTGAGCGGTGTTGGCGTCGCCGGGTTGAATTCGTACGCCAATGCGCGCGCGCTCCGTACGAGCATGTTGCGCGGTCTTCTTACAAATAACAAAACACCGGTCGTCTACCCCTACGAAGCTAAGATGACCAAGAAGTCGTTTGCAGACGACCCGATGTTTGCTCCAACAGTGTCGGTGCCGCAGTTCAACAGCGCGGCGTGGCAGGATGTGAATATGGGAATGTACCGCGGGTTTCAAAACCATACGCCGCCGCAGTTTGCTGCCGCAGCCACCGGGCTAATGAGCGGTATCAGCACCAACATGCGCTCGCCTATTATTCGGCCAGTAGACGTAATTAACGGTATTGCGTCTGCCGGCGTCGGTTTGGCAACCGCGACGGTCGCCGGAAAAGCCTTATCAGCGCTCGCCGGTTTAACACCAGCGGGGCAGGCAAAGTTACAAGATATGGGGTTATGGGGCGGCATGATGCACGCCATCGTCCCCAGTATGTTTGGGCGTTAATCCGACTTGCGTTGAATTTTGTGGTTAGTACAATACGGGCACGTCTTTTTTCTAGGAGAAGTTATGGCTACGAAAAAAAGTGTTGAAACAGTTCGTGAAGAGCTGCGCGTTTTAAATGCCGCGGCTGACGATGTAAGCGGCGATTCTGGCAACTGGCTGACGCCTGAATTTTGGACTATGGCTGTCGGCGCGGTAACGAACCTGATTGCTGTTGCTGTGCTCGTTGGCTGGGTTGATCAGTCGCAGGCCGAAACGCTTACCAAGGCGATCACGGCTATTGTCGGCGCGACACAGATTGTCGTGCTGAACAGCGCGCTGATCTGGAAGTATCTGGCGGGTCGGACTGAGATCCGCGCTCAGATGATCGACGCGCGTTATCGCTACATGGAAGCGATCGCTGTCGAAAAAATGCGCGCTGAACGGGCGGCAAACTGATGACTACAGAAGAACTGCAGCGCCGTGTGAACGAGTCGCCTGCGCTGTCAGCCCTGAGAGACAAGCTCACGGACGAGCTTGTCGCTCAGGGTAATAACTCGTATCAGTTTGATCCTATCACCATCATCATGATCATTTCGATCATTGTGCAGGTGATCATTCATTGCCGAGAAAAGAACTCCGCGGACGCGATTCAGAACAGCATGCGCGAGTTACGTACGCTTCCGCCGCGCAAACTTATGCGACTGCGGCGCCGGCTGAACAACGTGTGGCGCGATCACTGCGAGAAAACAGGCGTAGAATACACGCGTGACAACCCTGTTGTTGGCGCTGTCTATACGCTGAGTGATACAATCGACGACGCAGCAGCCGCCGGGTTAATGGAGTTGGCTGCCGCGCAATAACCTTTGCAAGGACGCGCACTATGGCACGGAAGCCAACAAATCAAAAGAACGACTCGCATGTATTACCCGTTAGCGAGATCCTTCGCCGCCTCCACGTGCTGGGGTATTTCGGCGACAAAACGCTGGCGCAAGTCAAGAAAATCAAAGGCGCGGAACTCCAAAAGGCGATTCGCTCGTTTCAAGAATTCAATGGTTTGAATCCGACCGGAACTGTCGGACCAAAGACCGCGCATAGAATTAACCGGAAGCGCTGCGGCCTGCCTGACTTTAACATCACGGCGTCGGGCAGTGATCCTTGTAAATGGCCGATACCGAATATTTCGTACTACCACGAAATTCATCTGCCCGGGCTTACAACAGCGCAAGTATCAGAAGCGTATGACATCGCTTTTTCTCAGTGGGCTGAAGTGTGCGCTATTGATCCTGTGCGGGTTGATACGCACAAAAAAGCCAATATTTACGCGCGCTCTGGGGCCGGTAAGAAAAACGGTTTAGATAACAAAGGTGGTACGCTCGCGTGGAGCGAACTTCCGTGCGGCGTCGCAGAAAACGTGCAGCTCGATCAAATGTTTGACGAAGCGGAAGATTGGAGTTTTAACATGGCCGTGGCTGTTATTTGCCACGAACTAGGGCATGCGCTCGGTTTGCCGCATTTAAACGCCGGCAACCTCATGGCGCCCTACTACGACCCAAACGTAACAAAACCGCAAGAAGGCGACATTTCAGAAATCATTAAGCTGTACGGTAAACGTACAACGGCGTATCCTATCACAAAAGATGCTGGTATAAATATTGGCGGCACGTTGGTAATTAACGGCCGTCCGTATGTACTAGTACCGCAAGCGTGATAAAATAACGTTTCCTGCTTTAAACTGGAGAACACATGACTACGTTTCAATTAGTGAGTTTAGGTATTTTTGTTGCGGTGCTCCTCGCGACGTACCGAAAAGAAATTCTGGCAAAACTGCGCGGCGCTTCTTCCGTTGTGTCTGGTCCGGCTGTTCAAGAGTCGATCGCCGTTCCGCTGGTTAACGACATTCTTGCCGTGACCAAACTTCGCGACAAGCTGGCCGCCGAAGGTTGTGATAGCGGTGTAGACGCGTGCACGGCTCTGCTTCGCGTAATTGTTGAGTACGAACAACCGTCAAAAGGTGTTGTATGAAAAAGCTTGTTTGGGTCGCCGGATTAATTCTTTTGGTGTCGTTGGTTTTTCCGAACGGCCCAAAGCTGCCGAGTTTTAATGCGGCGGTAGTTCGTCCGGTCGTCGCTGACGCGCCGGTTGCCGCAGACATTGTCAAATTGCTTTCCGGCGCCACTGCCGCCGATCGCGCGCGTATTTATGACGTGTATACGTCATTAAAAACAGTGCTGCAACGACCCACGGCGCCTGATCGCATCACGACGACAGAGAAGTGGGAAGAGCTGCACGGTCATACGCTAGAGCTAGCGATTGATCAGGTGAATAAATACCCGGGCCTCGATGTTGCAATTGAAAACGTATTTAAAACTACAGTGGGGACAGACGACGTTCTGCCCGGTAACCCGGAAACGCTAAAAAAACTAGGAGAGGCGTGCGACATTGTCGCGAGTTCTGTCGTTGTCGCTAAATAACATGGGCGCCGCAACAGCTGCCGTTTTACTGTGCTTGGTGGTGTGGTTGTTGGTGGTAATGGCGCAATTTTTTGCGGCGCCATCGTCGCCAGTAGACGTAAGAGTTTTTCAAATTAGGAGTAATACAACAATGGCTGATATTTTGACGTATCGCGTTTTGGTTGGTCCGGTTGTTGACGCTGACGTAGTAACACGTGAGCTGTCGGTGTACGTAGACGGCAGCGACGTAGCGCGTGAGGTTCGCGCCTATGAGCCGTCGGCAACGGAGCTGGGTGACGTGCTAGTTGCGCAGGGCTCGTCGGTGGAACTGCGCGTTGTCGATATCGACGACGCCGGCAACCGCTCCGAACCGGCCGTGCTGGCGTTTGTTGCGGAAGACACGCTGCCGCCGGCGCAGCCGGGCACGCTCGGCGTGACGCTTGTGAGCGAAACCAAGGGCGAAGAACCGACCGCCTGATTTAAGCAGGAGAATACAATGGCCGACACTGAGCAATTTTTTGAAAACGTCTATGACGTTGTGGCAGCGTATGAAACGGGTTTTGTGGGGGCGTATGGCAACCCAGAAGCCGCCGAAGCGCTCCGCGATCAAATTAAAGCTGCTGGCGGCATACCAGACGGCGCCATGGCATGCTCGGCGTACGCACTGGAAGAGACAGGCAAGGGAAAGTTAAGTCTTCCTGTGTTAGAGATCTTGAAGCTCTACCCGGACTGCCTGCCGGGTGGAGCACAAGGTCGCGGCGATTGTGTGAGTTGGTCGAGCAGAAATTCGGCGCTCGGAACGCTGTGTTGCGAGATTACAAGCGGCCTGCCCGATCCGAACAGCGGCCGGCTTGAAGGCGCCCCGGAAGTAAGCGACACCGCGCGGCTCAACGGCGTGTTGTCAACCGAAGTAATTTACAACTGGCGCCGGCATGGCGGTGACGGTTGGAGCTGCGCCGAAGCAGCCAGTGTTATGTTAAACGACAGCGGCCTTTGGTTGCGGAAAAAGTATGACGAAATCGGTGTTGATTTTACGCAGTATTCGTCACGCAATGCCGGCATATACGGTTCAAAAACGCCGCCGGACTCGTGGCGCGCAATCGGTAAATTACATCTCGTGCAAACGATCACCGAGATCGAAGAGTACGAAGCGCTTCGTGATCTCCTCGCCAACGGTTATTGCGTAAGTAGCTGCGGGAGTGAGGGATTCTCATCCGAGCGTGATTTAAACGGCGTAAGTAAACGTAAAGGCTCGTGGGCCCACGCTATGGCCTATCTCGGCGTAGACGATCGCGACGATATTAAAAAACTTTATGGCGAGCCGTTAGTGTTAATTCAAAACAGCTGGGGTGCGTGGAATGGTGGAAGCCGCCGTGTTTTTGGGACTGTCGTTGATATTCCTGTTGGCGCTTTCTGGGCTCGATGGTCTGATATCAAAAATCGCTATATGGTGGCGGTCTCGGGCGTGAACGGCTGGCCTCCGAAAAAACTTCGCAGTTATGGCGCGCTCGGTCGGATCTAGTGAACTGGTAAACTTTAATAGGTGCGCACTATGATCGAATGGCTTTTAGCGCTACTGCCGGTGACTCATGCAGAACCGCCCAAAAAAGACTTTGTCGGGGTGGTCGCTACAGAGGCTGCTTATGCTTCTCTGCTTCCTGATACGCCGGTAGCCAAACCGATTGTCGACACCAAAGACTGCAAGCGCTGCAACGGCACCGGCAAGATTCCGACCGGTGACAGCAACCATCCTTGGACCGACTGCCCCGACTGCGAGCCTAATACGGGCGATACTGCCGGTGAAATGAAAAACACCGGCCCGCGACCCTCAATGCGGCTGCGGGCAAATCCGTTACCGCCTGTTAAAGCCGACTGCGACGAGGACGGCTGCCCAGTTCCTACAACAGCGTCCGGCACCAACGGTACGCTGCGGTCTGGTACGTCACGTAAATAAGGTGTGTAATGACCGCTGTTCACGGCTCAACAGGCAAATGCTATTCGTATCGCGGGCTTAAATTTTACGCACAAAACGGTTTCATCTGCCTGCACGACGAGCAAACTGGTGAGTTTTTTGTGCTCACCCGCAAAGAGTTTTTACAGCGGGCGCAGGCTATAAGCGACGAGGCCAAGCGTTTGCGGCATATAGCCGCTGAAAACCCCGGAAAAGCCGCGTGGTTATCTGCCGACCGCGCAGAACTACAGCAGGCCATTGAAAACATGGTCGCCGCGGCAAAAGAAGCAAAAGAACAGGGCGACCGCGACGACCCCGCCGTTGACGCGTGGTTCAGGCGACACCGTCCGGGCAGAAAGAGTAAGATATCTTTGGCCAGCGGCGCAAATTTTACATCTGCGTTGCCGGGTGCTTTACCGGTAGGAAAAGACACCGGAAGGCATGCCACGCCCGACTTTACTGTTGGCGCGCCAACCAAAAAACTTATTTTGCCCGGAGAGTTTTGACATGGATGTCAACGAAAAAGAAGCTTTTAAACTCGGGTTTCTTCGCCGCTGCGCCGAAGAGCATTTAACAGGTGCCGCGCTCGATCTGCGTGTCAAAGCAGCTGAAGTATTTGTAAAAAGCGCGGCGTTTCAGCTACCGTCTTTTTCAGATATTTCTTCGTCGGCCTCTGCGCTTGGAAATATCGCGTATACGCCGCTTATGCTCGCCACGATCGGCGGCGGGCTCGCCGGGCACGTCGCCGGCAAGATAACAGAGCCCGAAATCGACGAGGAAGATTTGAAAGCTCGCGAACTCGCCGCCGCCTACAAGGCGTACGCCGCCCGCGCTAAGACAAACAGGAAGTTACGTCTCTACCGACCAGAAAGGTGATTTGTGAGCCTGCGCAAATATCACGGCGAAATCGGCGGCCCCCAGCATAACAACGCGCAGTTAAACTGGCCCGGAACCCTCGACGGATTTCCAGTCATCGGTAATGGTAACCGGCCCGATTTAAAGCAAGAAGAACTGGAAAATATCGACATCCAGTACGACTTTAAATCTAGGATGTTTGAACTGTGGGATACCGCTCAAAAAGCAGAATTTGACAACATAAATGATAAGATAGTGAACGGATGGTATCGGCTGTTAAAGCGTAGCGACAACTGGGACGACGAGAATAAGCATTTTCGCGTGTGGTTGGAGTGGGCGCAGGTTTATGGCATGATTCCGCCCAAACACTAGTGAGCACGATCAATGGAAAAACTCGCAAACAATGCTGCACCACCCGCGCCCGCTGTTGGCCAACCTACAGCCCAAGATTACCAGCGTTTCTGGGGCAATCGTATTATCCGCACTGGTCTTGGCAGCCTTGGCGCTGGCGCTGGTGCCGCTAGTCTTTATTATCTGGCCCGCGGACTATCTCAGGCGTTAAACAAACCGCGAGAAGAAAAAGAAGACGAAGAAGATACACCCAAGATTACTGAGACAAAAGTAGCCGGGGTGTACGACAACATCACCGAGGGTGTCGGCAAAATGCTGCCCGATTCGGTGCTCAGCTTTTTACGCCCCTTTACGCCCGCGACAAATAAAAGCCAAAACTCATATGACCCAAACGTCATCCGTTCGTCGTTCGGCACTGGCGCTACATTTGGCGCGGCGACGCTTGGCGGACTTGGCGGATATAAACTGATTGAAGCGCTGCACAAACGTAAAAAGAAACGCGACCAGCAAGAGCAAATTGCCGCCGCAGAAAAAGAGTATTACGACGCGCTTACAGGCGGCGCGGCGAAACCGCTCGACAACGCTTATGACGTGGCGAGCGAAAAAGCGGCGGCCGAGAAGCAGGCGTTGCTGGACTGGTTAACGAGCGCATACGACACAGCCAAGCGCGTACCCGCGGCGCTCGGCGGCACATATGTCGCTGCGGGACTGGGCCTTGGTGGTTTAGCAGCCAAACTGATGTACGATCGGGCGCGCGACCGCTCTCGCGCAAAAGCAGTTGAAGAAGCCGCAAAGTCGAAGGCCCGTATCGCCGGCATTCTACCGACGTACGTTGATCCCGACGAGATTATCGCGCTGAAGAAACAAGTTGAGCAATCGCAGGCGGGGTGATCGATGCCAGCCCCCGAACTGCCCGAATTAAAGCCGACGCCCATGCCAGCGCCAGTTGCGCCGACAATGCGCACGTTTGGCGACGTTGGTTTAATGCGAGAAAACATTTTCAATCAGGCGCTGAATAGCGCGCAAAATCTCAAGCCGCTGCAAAACGATCTGTATACGTTGCAGCTTCAAGACGTTGGGTACTCAGGGCCTGAACGTTTTACACGGTCAGATCAGAAGAAAGCTGTCCTTTCTAGAGGGACGCTTGCCCGCCGGTTGCAGGGTACGTGGACGCTTACTGATAACAAAACCGGGCAGCCGGTTGGTCAGCGCCGTGCCACGATTGCTCACGTGCCGTATCTCACTGACTCGGGCACATTCGTCAACGGCGGCGTCGAGTACACACTTGCCCATCAGATGCGTTTGCGTCCCGGCGTGTTTACGCGCGAAAAAGACAACGGCGAAATTGAAGCGCACGTAAACACATTACCCGGTAAAGGCCGATCACATCGTTACTTCCTCGACCCCAAAACCGGCGTGTTCAAGATTAGCATCGGGCAGGCACAAATACCGCTTATGCCGCTGCTCAAATCCATGGGCGTGTCTGATCAAGACATTCGCAAAGCGTGGGGCAACGAGATTACCGCCGTCAACATGGAGAAGGGCGACGCCGGCACGATGGACAAGATCTACGCCCGACTTGTGAACAAACCGGTTGCCGGCGCAGACGCTATTGCGAAAGCGCAAGCTATTGCAGCTGAATTTGCCAAGACGGAATTAGATCCAGAAGTTACGCGTCGAACACTGGGCGCTGAATACAAAAACATGACGCCCGAAACAATTTTGGCGATCACAAAGAAACTCATTGCCGTCAATCGGCGCGAAACAGAAAGCGACGACCGAGACAACATGGTTTATCAGTCGGTCGTCGGGCCAGAAGATTTGATTGCCGAGCGGTTCACGAAAGATCGGCAATCGCTTAACAAATTGCTTTGGAAAGCCACCGCCAAGAAATCAATTGATCACATTCCGTCGGGTGTGTTTGATAAAGCAATTTCGGCTGCGCTTATTGGCAGCGGCCTTGGATCGAGTCTTGAAGAGATCAACCCAGCCGAAATTTTTGATCACCAGACTCGTGTCACTCGTATGGGCGAAGGCGGCATCGGGTCGCTTGATGCTGTACCGGCTGAATCACGTTCCGTGCAACCAAGTCATCTTGGGTTTATTGACTACCTGCGCACACCTGAGTCTGGCAAGGTGGGCGTTGATATGCGTTTTGCCCGCGGCGCCATGAAGGGCTCCGACGGCAAAATTTATACGCCGGTTATTGATATGAAAACCGGCGACAAGATCTACAAGACGCCGCAGGAACTGGCCGACACGCCGCTCGTGTTCCCCGGCGAAGAAGACAATGGTTTGCCTGTCGTTGCGGCGCTCGTAAACGGCAAGTTGAAGTATGTGCCGCGAAAAGAAGCGCAATTTGGTTTGCCGAACATGGATAGCACGTTCTCTGCGCTGACCAACATGGTGCCCATCAAATCGATGATCAAAGGTCATCGCGTGATCATGGGTAGCCGAATGTTTACGCAGGCGTTGCCACTCGTAAACGCCGAGGCGCCGCTGCTGCAGTCTGCGAAAGCCGATGACGACAAAGTTTCGCACGAAGACGAGATGGGCGAGAAGTTGGGCGCGACTCGCGCGACCGAACGCGCGCAAGTCGTCGATGTGACGCCAGACGGTATTGTGCTGCGCGACAAAGACGGCAACAAAAAGACAATCGATTTGTATAACGAGATGCCGTACAACCGAAAGACTTTTTTACATCAGACGCCGCTCGTGAAGCCGGGTGATGTTGTTGAGCCCGGCCAACTGCTGGCGCGCTCCAACTTTACTGATCAGAACGGTAGCGCGGCTCTTGGCCTGAACTTGCGGACGGCGTATTTGCCGTTTCGCGGCAAGAACTACGAAGACGCTGTTGTTATCTCTGAATCTGCCTCCAAGCGGCTGACGTCTGAGCACATGTATCAGCACGAAGCCGAGTGGGACGACAATACTCACGTTGGCAAGAAGGCGTTCGTGAGTTTGTTTCCAACTGAATACGATAAAAAGTTTCTTGATAACTTCGACGACAACGGCGCGATTAAAAAAGGCACTGAAGTTAAATTTGGCGATCCGCTTGTGCTTGTCGCCAAGAAAAAGGACACGGTGTACGGTAAAGTGCACCGGGGGCGTGCCGGCAACTTCACCAACGAGACGATTACGTGGGAACACCACGCGCCGGGTGTTGTGACCGACGTCATGCACACAAAAAAAGGCGTAAGCGTTGTTGTAAAAAATCAAGCGCCCATGGACGTCGGCGATAAACTCACCGGGCGTTTTGGTGACAAGGGCGTCGTGGCCGAAATAGTGCCCGACGATCAGATGCCCAAGGATCGCGACGGTAACGCGTTTGAAGTACTCGTGTCGCCGCTTGGCCTTATCAGCCGCATTAATCCCGCACAGGTCATTGAGGCCGCACTGGGCAAAGTAGCCGCGCAGACTGGCTCGCCGTACAAACTCAAGGACTTTGATAACAAAAACGACCTGATCGAGTTTGCGCAGAAAGAACTCGCTAAACACGGGCTGTCAGACACCGAGGACGTAATCGACCCTGAAACCGGTCGAAAGATTGGCGGCGTACTGACGGGCACACGTTTTTTTATGAAGCTGCACCATACAAGCGAATCCAAAGCGCAGGGGCGCGCGATGGGCGCTTACACGGCCGAAGGAACGCCGGCCAAGGGCGGTAGCGAAGGCGCCAAGCGCGTCGGCATGCTTGATCTGGGTGCGTTACTTTCTCACGGCGCCGGCAAAGTTATTCGAGACGCCAAAATGGTGCGCGGGCAAGCGAACCCCGAGTACTGGTCGCAGTTCATGGCCGGGTATACGCCGCCGCTGCCCAAAGTCCCGCACGTTTACGAAAAGTTTGTTAATCAACTCAAAGCGTCTGGTATCAACGTTGTTCGCAAGGGGACGCGCTCGAACCTGATGGCTATGACCGACAAAGACGTGGACGAACTCGCCGGCCCGCGGGAACTCAAAAGCTCCGAGACCGTCGACTGGAAGGGGCGGCTCAAACCTATCGCCGGCGGCTTGTTTGACGAGATGCTAACTGGCGGCCACGGCGGTAATCGGTGGAGCAAGATCACGCTGCATGAACCGATGCCGAACCCGGTGATGGAAGATCCTATTCGCCGCGTGCTCGGCATGACAGAAAAACAGTTTCGCGGCGTGCTGGCCGGCCGCGAGCAGCTGGGCGACAAGACAGGTCCGGGCGCGATTAAGGCGGCCCTAGAGCGCATTAATCTACCGAAAGCTATCGAGCAGGCGCGGTTAGATATCAAATCCGGCCGCAAGACGCTTCGCGACGCCGCCGTGCGCAGGCTCGGCTTTTTAAAGAGCGCCGAAACAACTGGTGTGCATCCGCAGGACTGGATGATTAGTAAAGTCCCTGTTCTGCCGCCGCTCTTCCGCCCCGTGAGCACGATGGGCAGCAAAAAGTTACCGCTCGTGGCCGACGCAAATTATCTGTACAAAGAATTGCTCGACGCTAACGATACGCTGAAAGAAGCTTCTGGCGCGCTAGCCGACTACGGCGACGAACGGCTGAGCATGTATGACTCGATGAAGGCTGTTACCGGATTGGGTGAGCCGCAGCAGCCTAAAAACGTCGAGCGCAACGTCAAAGGTTTTCTACGCCACGTGTTTGGTAACTCGCCAAAATACGGCACTGTTCAGCGCAAGCTGCTCAGTTCGACGGTAGACCTTGTCGGTCGCGCCGTCATTACACCAAATCCCGACCTTGATATGGATGAAGTTGCGCTGCCAGAAGAGAAAGCGTGGGATATTTACAAGCCGTTCGTTGTTCGGGGGCTTGTTCGCCGCGGCCTTCCGCGCATGCAAGCTATGCAGGCCGTTGAAGATAAAAACAAAGAAGCGTTTGCTGAGTTAAATCAGCAGATGTCGTCGCGGCCGATTGTTATCAACCGCGCCCCGGTACTTCATCGCTACGGTATGATGGCTTTCTATCCCAAGTTAACTAAAAACAAAGTCATGGAAGTGAACCCTGTAATCACCAAAGGGTTTGGCGCCGACTTTGACGGTGATGCGATGCAGTATCACGTTCCAAGCACAGAAGACGCCGCGAAAGAAGCCGTTGAAAAAATGCTGCCGAGCAAGAATTTGTTCGCGACATCGACGTTTCGCGCGCACTACGTTCCTAACAAAGACTACCAAACCGGGTTATACTTAGCGTCTAGCCGGATTAGTAAAAAAGCCAAACCACGTGTGTTTCGTAGCAAGCAGGACGCTGTACAGGCATACCGCCGCGGCGAAATAGAGGTGGACACCCCGGTTCATATTGTGGAAGATAATACGTAAGCGTTAAACATGGAGGTTGTATGTTCACGGTAAACCCCGAACTCATTGCGCTGGCGAAGGCGCGCTTTGAAAAATCCGCATTAGTGCCCGGAGCGGCGGTGGATCCCGCTGCTGCTGGTGGTGCTCCGCCGGTTGATCCAGCCGCCATGGGGGCTGTTCCGCCGGCCGATCCGTCTGCTGTTGCTGCAGCAGCTGCACCGCCAGTGGATCCTGCGGCTATGGGAATGGCGCCTCCCGCTGCACCTCCCGCAGCGCCCGCCGCACCCGCCGCTCCGGGCGCAGCCCCTGCTGGCGCGCAGCAAAAACTTAAACCCGAGCAAATGATGCAAATGCTCGACTATCGTTTGTACAACATGCAGCAGCAACTTACCGCCATCATGAACGCGATGGGTGTTCAGGTGCCGCCGGAGTCTCTGGTGTTACCCCCCGGTACGACTGGCGCGCCGCCGGCTGAAACAGCGCTTCCCGGCGGCCCGATGGCGCCGCCGCCGCAAGACCCGAACGCGCAGGGTGGAATGCAACCGCCGGGCGGACCAATGCCTCCGGGCGGACCAATGCCGCCGAACGCTCCGCCACCCGAGGCTGATCCGTCGAAGGCCGCGTGGTGGGATCGCGCTGAAAAATCGGCTTCTTCAATCGGCCGGCCGTTTGGTCCCAGCGTCTCTAATCCGAACGCGCCGACACAAATGCAGATTAAAGCAAACGCTATCGCCGCGATGATTCGGAGCATAGCGGACAATGCTGGTTAAAACGCAACACAGCCTGCAGCCGACCGAAAAAAAAGCACATAGCGTGATTGTCGAAGACGATCTCGGCAATCCGCTATTTGTTGCTATTCAGGTTGACGAAGCTGTTGTTTATGCGACAGTCGGCGAAAAGGAGTTTCATTCGCTTTTACGCGCGCTGGGTGTCGACAAAACGGTTGTTGTGTCAGAGTTTCAGCCGAAGTCGATGCAGAAAATAATGTGGACGCCGTGACATGCTAAAGACGACGCTTGGACAACTTTTGATTAATGAAGCGTTGCCGCCCGAAATGCGCGACTATGATCGCGTATTAACTAAAAAAACGATGTCAAACGTCGCCACCGATTTGGCAAAAAACCACCCAGAAAAATATCGTGACGTGATGAAGCGGCTTCACGACATTGGTCGTGATGCCGGTTACACGACGAACGGTTTATCGTTTGGACTCAAAGATATTCGTCCGACGCTAGCGGCGCGGCACGTTCAGTTGCGCGTACAGAATCAAATGCGCGACATTTTTGCCGACAAACGGCTCGATGAAAAACAGCGCAATATTAAATTGCTTGAACTGGCGCAGGCTGCGCAACAAGAACTGCTCGACAAGGTGTACAAGGAGGCCGAGGGGCAGGACAATCCGCTGGCGCACCAGATTGCCGGCTCTGGGGTCGGCAACAAATTTCAGCTGAACTCAATTCTTGGCGCCGACATGCAGTATCTCGACCATCGCGGCGATCCAATTCCAATTCCGGTATTGCGCGGATACAGCCAAGGCTTGCGGCCGGTAGAGTATTTTGCCGGCGCATTCGGAACACGTAAGGGCGTAATTGATCTTAAAACCGCAACGGCTGACGCTGGTTTCTATGGTAAACAGTTGGCGCAGATGACGCATCGGCTGTTGGTTACCGCGGATGATGACGACGACACCGACGAAGAGCGCCGCGCCGCGCTAGAAGAGCGCGGGTACCCAACCGACGTAGACGACCCGGATAACGAGGGCGCGTTATTAGCGCGCGCCGTCGGGCCATATAAACGCAACACAATTTTGACGCCCAAGATACTTCGGGATCTGAAGGAAAGTGGCGCCAAAGATATCTTAGTTCGCAGCCCGATTGTTGGCGGCCCCGGGGACGGCGGTGTTTATGCGAAAGATGTGGGTTACAGGGAAAAGGGGCGTTTACCGCCTGTTGGAGATTATGTGGGTATCGCGGCAGCACAGGCGCTGTCGGAACCAGTCACGCAAAGCCAGATCAGCTCGAAGCACTCTGGCGGTGTCGGCGGCGCGGGAGCGATTTCGGGTTTTAAAGCGCTCAACGCGCTTGTACAGGTCCCGAAGAAATACCCAGACGGCGCCGTGCACGCGCAGCTAGACGGCCGTGTGCAGGAAGTTCGTCCGGCTCCGCAGGGCGGCCACTATGTGCAGATTAACGGTCAGGACCACTACGTTCCGACAGAGAGAAATCTTTCGGTCAAAAAGGGCGATGAGCTTGAAGCTGGTGACGTTATATCGGAGGGTATGCCAAATCCAGCAGAAATTGTCCGGCACAAAGGCGTAGGCGAAGGACGTCGTTATTTTGTGCAAGCTATGCGGCAGGTCATGGGTAACAGCGGTATTACAGCCCATCGCCGCAACATCGAACTACTGGCGCGCGGACTTGTAAATCATGTACGCCTGACCGACGAATACGGCGATTACGTGCCTGACGACGTAGTGCCTTACTCCGCTATTGAGCGTAATTGGACGCCGCGAGAAGGTAGCGTATCGGCCGCGCCAAACACGTTAACCGGGCACTATTTAGAAAAACCCGTGTTGCACTATTCAATCGGCACAAAGATCGGTAAAAACGTGCTGACAAACTTAAACAAATATGGCGTTAAAACAATTCAAGCGCATAAAGAACCGCCGCCGTTCCAGCCAGAAATGGTGCGCGGCATGGCAAACATCTCAAACGACCCTGACTGGATGACCCGCATGTTGGGCTCGTATCAGGAAAAAGGGCTTATGAACAGCGTACAGCGTGGTTTAAGCAGCGATACCGCGGGTAGCAGTTATGTACCTGCTTTAGCTCAGGGAGAGCAATTTGGCGTAACAGGCTCAACAAGCGGGTGGAAGCCTTGAACCCGTTTTTGTAGGATATAGAGACTTCGGCGCAGTAAATTAGTACTGTGTCCAATTTTGAGCGCAGCATGGAGGCTGGCCGTGTATAACAAAAAAGCGAAAGAGTCGTCTGTTAAGCATTGGCTGAATGTGCTGAAGTCGTATGACCGCACTCAGACCAAATATGCCGATTTAGGCGGCAAGGGCGACGACACCTCTTTTGAGCAGTCGTTTAGCAATCTGGCGCACGCCTACCTGCGCGATTCGGCCCCCAAGCTGCTAGATCACGAAATCGGCTTCCAGCTGCTCGATCGCAACCGAGAAAACACCAAAGCGGTCGGCGTTTTCGCGTTCAAGGTTGGTTCCAACTGGCTGTACGCGCCGGTGTTTTTTCTCAACGGCGACCTCAAGGGTCACGAACTCCTGTATATCAAAAATCAGGACATGTTCGTGCCGCTCAAGGAAAATTGGATCAATTACCTCATTAACCGCAAACCCAACATTCTGGGCAGCGGCGTCGAGCGCAACCTATCGAATATGGGGCAACGCCAGCCCGACTTCACGCAGCTTTCGCGCAGCCCGGCTAAGTTTGGTTCGGCGCAGCCCACGCTCAAGGAAATGATGACGGCGGCAATGCCGGCTCTCGCCAAGAGCGCCACGCTAAACACCGCGCAAACTTTTAAGGAAATCGGCGCAGCGCTAGACCTGCCGACCTTTTTAAAGCAAGCCGGGCTGGAAGTAATTGCCACGTTGATTAAAACGTGCCAACACGCGCCGCAGCTGGCCAAAGCCATCGACGAGTTTCACGGGCTGGACGTGGTGCGCGAAGCGATGGTCATGGCGAAGTTTCGTGAAGACGCGGCCAACACAAAAATTGCCAGTGTGCTATCCGAAGCCCCGAAAGAACCCGCTGCGGCAAAGGGCCTTAAAGTAATTACGTACGACGTGACGGTGCAAACTAAAGCTCCTGTCGGTTACAGCGAAGAAGATCAGGAGAAGCTACTGCGCGACGGCGTTCTAATTCAAGACGAGCGCGATCGCGACAATGTCTCCATCCCGTATCACATTCAGGTCGAGAAAAAGCTATTCAACCCGACTGAAAGCGGCTTGTACGAAATCCTCGTCAAGCCGGGCAACATCGAGCGCTGCTACGTCGCTGTACACCCGCAAGGCGCCGCCAAACGCGAAAACTTTATCACTGTGGTGCGCGTTGATGGGGCCCGTAACTGGCTCAACACTCGTGCCGACCAAGTTTTTGCTCTGGCCCGAATCGGGGGCGAGGAATTTGACAAGTGGTTCGACGGCTTGCCAGAAGCCAATAGTGTGCCGAGCAAAGACGCGCGATACATTGCGCTCAGCAAACGTGGCGACACGACAGCGCCGTTTCGCGTGATCAAAGAGTATGGCGACAGCAACGGCAGCACAGTCTATGAGGTGCATCTTGAAGACCATTCGAAGTATCCGCCCAAGGGTTCGATTGGCGCGTGCTGCTACACCGACCCGTTGAACTACGACAAATGGCGCGACGGCGTGCGTATTCACTTGAACGGCAAGAAGGGCGCCAGCCTGCGCGCGAGCATGGGCGACATCTTTGTGCCAGAAGGTTTCAAGCTGCTCAAGGTCACCAAGGGCGAAGACGACGCCGAGGCGGCCGAAGATCAAGGCGCTTGTGGATGCGGCGAGAGTGATCCGCCAGCCCTGCAGCCCGGTAACCTCGTCGACGCACAGCTGGCACTTATGCAAAAAACCGCCGCGCTAACCGTTTACCACAACGGCACATCGGTAACTATTAACAAAGAAGCCGGACTCAGCCCGATCAAAGCACTTGTAACGCTTGTTGAACATCACGGGCTGCGCGAAGAAGCAGCGCGCGAGATCCTGAAGCAAGCGGCCGCCAAGCGCAAGTTTGAGTGCCGCGTTAAGTATGCCGATCCGTACGGCGGTCCGATGATGATCAACGGCGCCCCGTCGGCGCCCACAGATCCGGGTCCGGTTATGGGCGGCGAGAGCATCATGGGCACAAGCGTCCCGACACAGCTCGGTATCGACACCGCTGTACAGGTGCCGGGCATGAGCGCCAGCCAAACTGACCGCAGCGTGTACAACCCCAACACGCTTCTCGATCAGCGCGACGTTCGCTCTGTCATCGACGCCGCGCAGAGTGGGCAGCGCGAAGTGTTCGACACGGCAATGGTGGGCGCCATGCTGCGCGCCGTGCGAGACGACTCGCTGGTCGATCGTTACATGGGCGAGCTGACCAAGGGCCTCGATAAACTAGGCCGCATCTTGTTTATGTTCTATTGGCACGGTGACCGGTTTGCCGAACGTTACGGCAAAGCTGATATGCCGGAATTAGAAGACTCGCTGCGCAATGCGTTTGAAATGCTGGGCGACGTCATTCTGTTCCTCAAGCAGAAGACCATCGAGCCGTATCCCGAAGAAGCCGCGCAGGATATCGATCTTGGCGCTATCGCTAACGCCTAAAGGTGAAATATGCCCAGCACAGTATGGTCCGGTAGCGTTACATTTACAGCCAACAGCGGCACGGCCACAACGGTCGCGGTGCCTATGCCGCATCGCGGCATTCTCAAGGGTTACAGTCTCGTTGAGGCGTCGGGCGGTGCGACCGGCAACTTCACAGCAACGCTTTACTCTAGCAAGCAGGATAAGGCGCCAAACAGCGAGTTGCCAGCCGATACGTTCAAAGTCTTATCGTTTGACCAGACGACGCCGTTTACAAATAACCTAGACGTTTCGTACTTGAACCGCGACGGTACGCCGACAAATCCGCAAAGATATCTGTATCTGAAGATTACGCCGTCCGCCACGAAGACGCTGGTCTTTTCCGTTACCGTCGACACGCCGACGCTGCGCTAATGTTGAACGCGTTCCGCACTAACCCGCTGCGCCCGCCAAATTGGCGCTGGTTGCGCGCTGTTCAGATTGATAGCGGCGGGCGTAAAGCGTCGCGCGCGCTAGACGGCGCAGAAGGTTTTGTGTGGATTCGCCGCGCGCTGCGATTAAAGCGACACTTTGAGCAGGCGAATAACGACCCCAACGCGTTGTACGGCGCGTTGCTTCGCGACAGCGCCATGTTCTGGGCGCACTCTATATGGGCGGCCGACAAGCAACCAACGCGGTGGGCTATCGAAGCGCGCATTCTTGCCGGCGAGTCTGACCAAGAAATTGCGGATAAGCTCGGCACAGAGGTTGAGACTATTGCGGCGTACGCCAACACCTTTTTTGATGTGCGCGAGAAGCTGGTTAACAGGGACTATGTCGTTAACGTTATAATGGCAGATGCTGTAACGCGCGGACTACAAGAACGCCACTACGACCTGTTGTGGAAACTATTGGGATATCGCGGCGGCCAGTACGTACTCGACGCTGCGATTAACCGTTGCCTTGAAATGCCGAAGCCTGATTCTGCCGCGGGTGTGTCAGGGTTTTTCCAAGATTTTGCTGTGAACTTGATGAAGTACAAGGCCGCCATTGCCAGCCTTACCGTGCCCGTCAACAGCCACACCCAGTTACCGCTGATCGATTCTTTTGTAAAATATGTAGAGATCGAGAAAAACAGCGATAACGCCACTAAATCGCAGGCCACTATTGTTGAAAACATTGGCGCGATGCTGGCGACATTACCGTTCAAAGTGGGGACAAAACTAGATTCCGCAGCCATAAAAATGTTACCCTTTGATGACGGCGCTGCAGAATTACGTAACGACGAAATGATGATTATTGCGGCTGGCGGTTCTTTGCAGCATCAAGGGCTGATTCAAGAACTGCACTACCCGGAGAAAACCGATGCGGGCATTAAGTAAAGAAGCTGAGCAAAAATTGCTGAGCGCAATTGAGCGTGCGGCCACTCTGGTCAACGACGGGTCTACGCCAAACGCCGCTATTATCAAAAGCGCAAGTGACGCCGGAATTCCTGCTGGGCACATCAATCTCATGGTGCACGCCTATAACACCGGACGCACAAACAAGCAGCGCGAACTGGGCGAGACAACGCTGGAAAAAGCCGCAGATTTCCAGCTCGCCGATGTTAACGTCGTCATGGATGCGCTTTATCCGAAAAACGTCAAAACCTCTGCTGAATTAACAAATAACAGCATCATCTCGACTGAGTACGCTGTGTCGCCGCGTGGGTTTATCGCCCGACGGAATGAAAGCTTAAACAAAGCCGCTGCCGCGAAGAGCGTACTACCTGCGCCCACATATGTACCGCCACCGCGCGACGACCACTCTGCGGCGCGGCGGGCTTATAGCGAAAAGCAGGCCACGCGTCGCGAGGCTGACGAGGTGCGGCGGCTGGCGACAGTTTCCCACCACAAAGCGGCTTCGGCCATGGAAGAGTTGGCGCAATATTTTCGCGTGCCCGGCAACATGTCGTTTTCCGACGCTGTTCGCGAAGTCGGGTTACGGCTTGGCGACATCGGCGTTTCAACATTAAACAAGATCGCTGCCGTCTATCCGCACTTCACAAAACAAGCCGCCACAAACGAGAACTTTTTTGGTTCTCTACCTGTCGTGACGCTTGTTGAAAATGTGATCAAAGCCGTCGAGCTGCGCAACGACGCCGCGAGCAAGTTGGCTGCGCTAAACCAACCGACTGTTGAAAAAAAGAGCGCGCCCGCGACGGTTACCGGTTCTATTCTGCATGATCCGAAAACAGCGCCGCTCGCCCTTAAGGTGGCGGCGGTTAAAGATAAAAAAAAACCAGATACGGAATCAGCTCCGCCGCTGACATCGTACAGCGGGACGATGGGGCACCTCGGTAAGCTCATGAGCCCCAAGGGCATCGCAAGTGAGATGGGCGCTAACGAAGAAAAAGCTACTAATCCGCTGGCGCAAAAACAAAAAGCGTATATGCGCATGTCAGATGCCGAGCACGAGAACAAACTACAGCAGATTAAATCGCGCGGCGTGCTAAACGATTTAATTTTGAACGACCCTGTAATCTCCGGCTACGATCCGCACGAGATTGCAACGGCTTACAATCAAATCGCTGAGATTGCGCCGAACTTCACTGGATCTGGCGCTGCTATGCAGGCGTTGCTGCGCAAGCGTCTTGAAGCTGGTCAGCTGGCTGATTTTGATATTAAGCAGCTTGTTGAAATGGAAAAGATTCGCGCTGAAGCGTTAAAAAACAATCTCGAATCACAGATTCATGCTCGCGGTTTGGTGTAATATGTCGTCAATAAATCTACAAGAACTTGCGCGCGGTCTATCCGCGATTGCGACTCGTACCCCCGATCCTGCCGTAGAGAAAGTCGCGGCAGTGACAGCCGAACTCGGCAAACAGGCCGACCTGTCGCAAATTCTAAGTAACCCGTATCTTCAGAACGCTGCGCTGGGTGCCGGTGCTGGCGGGTTAATTGGCGCGTTACAGGGTAAAAAGAAACGCCGCGCGATGCTCGATTACGCGCTAATGGGCGGCATCGGCGGGCTGGGCGCAACAGCCGCAAAGAACATGTTGCTGACCAAAACAACGCCGCCGCCCGCAATCGCTGCTGCAAAAAATCAAGACGGCTCTGCTGGTAATGCGCTGTTGAACATCGCTGGCGCAGGCGCCGGCGCGTACGGCGGCAGGCAGGCCGCAAATTCGCTGGACGCGTACGGCAAGATGGATAGGTTTCTAGCCTCCGGCGATGAAGCGGCAAAACAGTTAAAACCAACGGTTGAGCAACTTCGCGCGAACAGCGGCCCTACGCGTGTAACAAATAATCTCACAAAGCATTTGCGCAAATTACCAGAAGCAAAAAATGACCCGTCGCTGACAAAACAAATTCTCAATAGCCTCCGCCGCCTGCGCGGCGCCGACTATGTTCCGCGCGACGTGAGTTTGCCGCTTGAAACCGCCGGTATTACAACGCCTGCCGCTGTCACTGGGCGCGTAAATGCTGCGACCCGCGCCGCGCGGGGTAATTTTCTAGGCGGCGCGCTGGGTCGTAACGCGGACGACGCCGCCAACGTGTTAGCAGCGATTGCGGCGGAGAACGCATCTGGCGTAGGTAAGGCTGGCCGTAAGCTAACCGGTACGGGCCTGCGACAGGCGCTCCGTAACATGCCGCGCGTAGGCGGACATTGGGCGGGAATCGGGTTGCCGGTTTTAGGCGCTCTTGGCGTCCCGGCGCTGCTTAACAGTCTCGGCGGTTCCTCTGCGAGAGAGTAAACATGAGCATGATCAAAGTTATCCAGCCGCACTCGCAAGACTTTAGCGAACCGGTTGCCGCGCTGATCAAAGTATCGAGCCGCGGCATTATCGGCACCGACAAGCAAGAACTTGTGAAACGCGCCGGGGCTGAGTTTGCGCACAAGCTTGAAAATATCAAGTTTGCCAAGGACGAAGTGCCGGTTCACATGATTGCGATTGGCGCCACGGAAGATTACGGCCCGAACCGTAACGGCGACGGTTTTACGCGTGATTGCTGCAGGAACTACCACCAGACGTTTGAAAAATTTGCGCGCTTTTACCGTGACCATGCCAACAAGAACCCGGCCAAAAGCTTCGGTATTGTAAAGGCCAGTGCATACCACGAACCCATGAAGCGTATCGAGCTGGTTGTGGCGCTAAACGGCTCGAAAGAAGCGGCAGACCGAAATGGCGGCCTGATTGCCGACAAAGAACTTGAAAAGTTGGCCAACGACAAAGAAATCGCCGTTTCGATGGCGTGCAAGATCCCGTTTGACAAGTGCTCGTCGTGCGGCAATTCGGCCAAAACGCGGGCCGAGTATTGCGACTCTATCGAGAACGGCGGCCACTGCAAAGCTGGCGGTTTAAAGCACAATATGGGTCGGGTGCTGGAAGACGGACACGTGCTACATGCCGATAACCCCAATCCGACGTTTTTTGATATCAGTCACGTATTCCGCCCGGCCGACCGCATTGCCTACGTGTCTGGTCAGTTGCAAAAGGCCGCCTCGACTAGTTGCATTTCCGGGGCTGAACTCGCTGAACAGCTTGGTATTACTGCGCCGCTCGGCTTTGACCTAGGGCGCACCCCGGCAGCCCGTGTTCAGCTGCAGCTTGAAGCTTTAACTCAGCTTGCGCAGGCGGAAAAGGATGCAGGCGCCGGCGGTAACTGGGCGCAGGCGGCTCTGGCCAGCGCCAACGAAGTTCAACCGCCTATTGATACAAATAACGCTCCGTCTGTTAAAATGGCTGCGGTGTTACGCGGGCTGGCTGACGCTGGAGTAATCTTGCCCTTGCGAGATTTTTTAGCGTTGACAGTTAAGTCAGCTAACGCCACACTTGTTAGTGCAGTTGCGTATGCGCTGCCTAACGTGTTTTCAAAGTTAGCCAACGACGCGGATGTCGTCACGCTACTTGAAAACAACGTATACTTTCCAGCTGATGCGGCGCCGCAAAGTGCGCGCGTGTGGGCTGAAAAGGTAGCACACACACATAGCGTATTACCCGTTAACGTTGAGAAGCGTGCATACTTGGCTGCACTTCGTAACGCGCGGGCAATTGAGTTTCCGTCCGACAAGCAAGCGAGTGGAAAAGCAGAAACAGCTCTTGCGCAACATTACGCGTTGTATAAGATCGCTGCTTATGCCGCCATCTGCGAGAAATACGGAAACAATTGGTTGACAGCAAACCACTGTGTATTGCAAAATTATGTCACATGAACGGAAGCTAATCGGAAACGATTAGACCCCAAAGGAGAAAGTCATGGCACGGATGCAACGTTCACTGTTCGATCAACTTAATGCTCTTGCCGCTGAGATTGCGCAGAGTCCTGTAAAGACTGCGGCTGAGAAGTCTGCCGGCCCCGTGCCTGCTGATCCGGGCGGATACCAAGGCGCCTCCTCGCACCCGACGACTAGCGCCGACAATGGCGTGCAGAACGCTTCGACTGGTGCGCGCGCAAGCGAGTATGAGGCTGACATCAAGAAGCAGCAGGGCGCTCTTGCTGTAGACAACACACCGGAGATGTCGCAAGAAGGTCGTCAAGACGAAGTGCAGACGAACATCGGTGTCTCTGCCAAAGCGACCGGTGAAGATCCGGCCAATGAAAAAGATTTCAAGGGTGATAAGGATGACCCGGGCACGTCGTCGCCGGTCAAGGCCAATGACGGCGAGAAGTACAGCTCGGTTACGTTCAAGGAAGCCCGCGAACGTGCCGGCACCCTCGGTAACGACATTCTGGCCAACCTCATTAACTTCGGCACTAGCAAACTGAACAACGAGAAGGCGGCCGAGATGCCGGCTTTTCTAAAAGAAAAAGCCGAAGAAAAAAAAGAAACCCCCGCTGAAGAGAGAAGCGAGCACGTCGGCAGCAACCTCAAAGGCGACCAGCACAAGCTCGACGTAAACGATAACGGCAAGATCGAGGGTTCTGATCTTGCTGCTCTTCGCGAGGGTAAGGCTGCCGCGTTCAAGGCTGGCTACGAGCTTGCTGCGCAGCTCGGCATAAACAAAGAAGCCGCTGAGGCGTCTGTTCGTGAAGTGTGCGCTAACACGATTCGCGAAGCCGACGAGATGGCTGACCTGTTCATCGGTTTTCTGAATTCCAAAGCCGCGGCTGCTGATCCGACCGAAGAGGCCGCTGAAGGCGAGGACCACTCCGCGCCTGAAGACGCTGCTTCTGGCGCCAGCGACGCGCCGGCTGCTGACGCCGCGCCCGCCGGGCTCGAAGCCATGATGGGCGCCGAAGGCGGCGGCGATATGGACCCGGCTGCTGTAGGCGGCGGCGAACCGTCGGAAGACGAGGCCGTGCAAGAGCTGGCGATGGCGTTAGAAGAACTTGGCATTCCGCCGGAAGCTCTGCTGCAGGCGCTGTCTGGCGCCGACGGCGGCGACGCTGCTGGTGGCGCTCCCGCCCCTGAAGCTGCTCCGCCGATGGAAGAACCGAAGATGGCTGCCGCTAAAGATTTAGACGCCATCGGTCGCGCTGTTGTAAACTTTAAGCGTGCTGGCAGGTTCCAAGTTAAAGAAGCCCGCACAAAGCGTTCGCGCCAGCTGCGGGACATGATGAAGCAGCACGTTCTCGAACTCGTGAATCGTTGATCACACGGAGGTTTTAATGTCTACCGAAAATAACGCGCTCGTACATAAGATCATCGACTACATCGGTTATTCCGATGCGGCGATGACCAAAGCCGCCGCCGCCGAAAAGGCGCAGGTTGAAGTCAGCGAAAAGCTGGCTCACCTGATCCCCGAAGCCGTCAAGGCGTGCGTGGAAAACGAGCGGATCGAGGCGCACCAGAAGGAGGCGCTTGCCGCCGCCCTGCAAGATCCGGTGCGCACGATGGAACTTGTTATCAAATTAGCTGCGCATAAAAACGCAGCTGAAATGGCTCGTCTGGGTACGCCGGTTGCCACAAAGGCCGCCAGCTACGACCCGACGACCAGTCTGACGAGCGGGTATGTGGGTGCCCGCGATGGTCGCCTCAAGGCTTCCGACGTAAAGCTGTTTACGGGCCTTGGTCTTAACCCGCCCACTACCTGAGTTCGTCCCCCCTACGGAACACGTTTCCAATTGAGAAAGACACGGAGGTCTAACAATGCCTGCTCCTGATCTTATGTTTGAACACGGCCTTGACGTTAAAAAGGGCTGGTTCGATATGGCGTCCCTTGACTACTCGGCCAAGCTGGCGAGCACAGTCACGTATGATGTCCCGCGCGGTCGCGTCGTAACGCTCGCCAAAGAGGGCGGTAAGGACGTGTTCGTTCCGGGTCTGTCGGCCACGGGCGTCGCGATCTTCTTGCTGAACGGTTCGACGGATGCTGACGTCAGCAATCCGGGTACCACAGCGGCCGGTAACTTCATGCACCAAGCGGTTTCGCCCTCGGGCAAGCTGTCTGGTCTTGTTGCGACCGGTGGTTATGAAATCGCCACCACCGAGTACGTGAAGACGTCCGGCGGTAGCGCGGTGACGTACAACCCCGGTGATCTTCTGACTGCTCCCACCACTGGCGGCGCTGCCGTTGAGGGTGTGCTGACGAAGGCCAACGCCGTGCAGTACGTAAACCCGGTTTGCGGTGTTGTTTCGAGTGGCGCGTCGAAGAACCACAATGGCGTGGACACGCTTTCCTTCTGGTGCGTGTACCTGCCGGCGGGCACTGCGGCCACAATCGACTGACCTATCCCTAACTAATTAAGGAACATGGAGGTTCCCAAAATGCCCACTCAGCAAGAGATCCAACTGCTCAACGAAACGCTCTTTGAGCAGCTTGACACCCCCGGCATGCAGAAGCAGGCCATCGACGCGGTTAACGACTTCACGCGCACCAAAATGCGTGAAGACGGGTTCTACCGGCGGATTATGCCGCCGCTGACCATCACCAACGACGAGCTTGACCGTCAGGTTGACACTGACAAGCCCGTCAAGGTTGTGGACAAGGAGCCCGATTCCCCGGCGGCTGTGTCGCTCCCGTTTGCGACGCTCCCGATTAACTTCTACATCCGTGGCCCGCGCTACCGCGTCATGTTTGACCGGATCGTGTCGCCCCGCGCTGTGAAGGACGTCGACGAGCTGCGTACGTACGTGATCGACATCCGTCAGGTCCTCAGCGACAACATGATCAAGGACATGCTGGCTGAAGAGGACGGCAAGTTTATTGCCGCCTTCAACGCCGTGCTCCCGACTCCGGGTGTTGCCAACGTCGCCAGCGGCGTTGTGCAGTACGAGGAGATCTCGGGCGGCATCACCCGTGAGACCCTTGTTGACGCGCTGAAGGTCATGCCCCGCACGCCGTCGCACTTCGAGGTTGAAACCTGCCTCGTGAATAACATCACGATCAAGGAACTCCTCAAGTTCGGCCGTGACGAAATGGGCGGCGACTTCTCGCAGGACATCATCAAGAACGGTTGGGCGGAGACTAACTTCCTCAACTGCCGCTGGATCGTCACGATCAAGCGCGATCTTGTCCCCGATGATTCGCTGTTCATGTTCGCGTCGCCGAAGTTCATCGGCAAGAACTACGAGCTGGAGCCCACCACGATGTACATCCGTCGTGAAGCTTACATGCTTGAGTACTTCGCCTATCAGACTTCGGGTGGCTCGTTCGGCCATACCAACGGTCTGGCTCGCGTTAACTTCAAGTGATGCCGTGTAGGAATTAAACCCAAAGGAGCACGTTATGTCTGATACTGTTAAAGAAGCGGCTGAGCAAGCATACGCCACAATTGTGTCGGAACTTGCCGCGCCGTATTTCTTCGAGAAGCTTGCCGCGCACGGCATCCAGCCGCGTTCGGAGAGCGAGGCCGCTGAAATGTGGTCTGCTGCTTCCAAGCTTCATGTGCTCTACACGGCGGAGCAAGAAAAGGTCGCGGCTGCGCAAGCTTCCTCGCTCTCGGCTGCCAACCAGCAGCTGGACGAGATGCTTGCCGCCGCGGGCTTTGGCGGCACTGGTGAAAAGGCGGCTGCTTACGGCGACGTAGCGAGCGTAGCGGCGGATCAACCTGCGATTGCGCAGGCTGTTCTGACGCTGCAAGCTGCTGCTGCCGCGGCTCTGCAAAGCGCATCCTGAAGAAATGGAGTAACTAACAATGGCAGTACCCGGTTTATACACGACAGTTAAGAACACTTCGGGCGCCGCCCGAGTGTTCGGCTTCCTCGGTGCGCACGGCAAGCGTCTCGAAAACAACGAGACGTACACCGTCCCCGGCGACCTCGTTGCGGCCCTTGGCGCTAATGCGTCTTACAAGGGTGGTCGCGGCAGTCAGCGTCCTTTCAAAGCGCTTGAAAAAGCACTTGAGCAAGGCACGCTGGTTATCACTAAGTCGCCGGCCGTTTACCTCACCGACGAAGACGATGGTAGCATCGATCAGGTGAAGCTTAGCGAAGACACTCTGGGCACTAAGACCCCGGAAGGTTGGGACTGAGTTTTAACCCAGTCGGACTTCTCTCTAAACGGCTGGCTGCGTAAGCGGCCAGCCGTTTTTCTTTATAATGACGGTGTAACACGGAGGCTCACATGGTCGTCATCGCTACACCCGCCGAACACCCCATTGTGCCGTGTTGCAACGGTAATACGAACGGCCAAGCTATTACGCCGGTTTCGTGCGTAGGGCAGAACGTCGTTAGTGCCCCGATTTCTGGCGTCAACGGCCAGCCGATCCTAACGAGAATGCGCGCTATTACTCTGACGCAGGGTCAGTGCGCCACGATCGAATGGACGATGCACGATCGCGAAGGTCGCCCTGTTAGCCTTACAGCGTGCACGAACGCGCAAGACTTTAAAGTAGTGTTGCGCCTGAAAGAGCAGCTTTCTCTCGGCAACCAAAACCCGCCAGTGGAGGTGCCGGCCGCGATCGTAGAACCAGAAACCGGTAAAGTAGCTGCTGCGTTATCCAGTAACGCCACAAGCGTACCGGGAGTCTATTACGGCGAAGTGGCGCTTGTAAGTATTCCAGCGCAAAGCAGCAATCAGCCGTGCGTGGTTTTTTCAAATACGTTTTCGGTCGTGATTGCGCGTAGTACGTTTTCTAGCGTTAATCAGCCCGGAGGGCCGCCAAGCATCGCAGAGATCCGGCTGCATCTTCGCGACTCAGCGCCGGGCGAGAGCTTCTTACTTGATAACTTAATGTTTGACGACGCTGAGATTGCGCTGGCGATTGCGCGCCCCGTGATGTACTGGAACGAAGTACCGCCGCCGATTGACGCTGTATACAACACGCAGTCTTTTCCGTTTAGATATCACTGGCTAGAAGGCATTTGCGCCAACCTGTTCATGATGGTGGCCGAACAATTCCGCCGTAACCAGTTCGACTATTCGGCGGCTGGCTTAACCGTAAACGACCAGAACAAAGAATCTAGCTACGAGCGCGCCGGACAGATGCGCTGGCAGGCATATCGCGAATGGGTACGCGCCACGAAAGCGAGCATTAATCTCGAAGGCGGTTATGGCGAGGTTTCGTCTACTTACAAGTATTCGGCCTACACCGACGCCCTGCGAATTCGCTATTGATAAAATGTTGGCATTTACACAAGTTTTTTAGGTCAAACCGCTCAAAACATCAATGCCACAGTCTCGCATTTTTCCATTTCGCCGCGTGTCCGTGGATCATATGGTTCGCGGCACCACGCGTGTTTGGTGGCAGCTTGAACGCACGTTTAACGATCCGGGGCCGTATGTTTTTCAACTTCAGCTTGGCAAAACCGGGCTTCGAGACGCGGTCGACTGGGTTAACATTGGCCCGCCCGTATTAAACGGCTACAACGCCTACGACCCCGAATGGCGCGAAACCGGCTACGACCTGCTTGATCATTATCGCGTTGTTTTAACGACGCCGACTAGTGTTTACGTTTCACAGGCCGCCAACTGCTACGGCGATCTTCCAGAAAAAGACTGGGTTATCGCTCGCGAGATTATCCGCAAAGAGCAGCTGCGGTTTAAGTACGTTGCTGTGCCGGGTTATCTAGTAAAACCGTTTCGTTTCGGAAAACCGTGCACACGTTGCCGCGATCAATTAACACAAGAAGTTCTTGATTCTGATTGTCCTGTCTGTAATGGCACGGGTTTTGAGGTAGGTTATCACCCGCCGCTATCGCTGCAGTGTTGGGACTTATCGACGCAAACGATTCAGGAAGGCGTCGACGCGCAATTAAAAGGCATAACGCGAGAAAACCCGTATATCACGGCGCGTGTTATAGGTTTTCCGGCTATTAATAAAAACGACATCTGGGTCAACGGTTCTAGCGACGAACGCTGGCTGGTAGAAACAATTCAGATTGCCGCCGCTATTCGTAACGTGCCGCTTGTCTATCAGATTAAAATGGGCCTGTTGCCGTTCAGCAATACGGCGTATGCGATTGAGGTCGGGGGAGAACCTGCGGAGCGCGTCGGACCAACTTTGCCGATTGAGGGCTGCGGCGCCGTACCGGTAGATCAAAACTATGGCGGTAACGATAGGTTTGTTTACAAAACCGAAGACGGCTGCCCGATTCAAGGCGCGACTATTCATATTTATGCAAAAGACGTGTTTGACGTCAGTGGGTTTGATACGCCAAAAAACCTTGCGCTGGGTGTTACATCCACAACTGCTAACGGGCGGTGGGTGCAATCAATCGCGCTCGACCCCGGTGATTATGCTATCGTATACGAGAAGTTAGGTGAGTACGGCCCAGACGTCGATTTTGTTAATGTGGTCAGCGTCGGCGAACCGCAACTGTGCACGTGGGCCCCAACATTGCCGATCGTGGCGCCGGAAGCCGACGGCGACGGTTTTCAGCTTGCGACCGAAGACGGCAAAACACTGACGACCGCGGACGAATTTAAGATATGCGACAACAATCCTCCGGCAGCGCAACAACGCGCTCCCGATAATTTTTGGGACATCTAATGGCGCGTAAAAATCCAGCCGAACCGAAACTCGACAAAATTCGGTTACTGCCTCCGAAAATAAGTTTGTCAGCTCCCGCCAAGGTTTACGACCAAAAATTAAAGGAACAGTTCAGTGAGTATTTGCGACGATCCGAATCCGCCGGAAATTGAAGCGCAATTTCCTGCCGGCAGTAAACCAGAAAACCGCGTCGACAAAGTTAGCGCACTTTGTTCGTACGGAATGCGTCCGCACGTCATGACCGGTTTTTTACGGCAGTTGTTAATGGGGCACTTCGCCGACCCTGAAAACATAGAGGAACCGCGTATTCGCCGGCATATAGAAACGCTCGGCGCGTGGCGCCCAGCCGACGCCGGTGACAACAAAGGCGGTATTTTGATAGAAAGTATTACCCGGTGGTCGCCCAACACGGCGGACAAACGGCCGGCCATACTTATTAAACGAAATGGGTGGCGCTGGCAAAAACAAACTATTGGTGACATTGCAGGCGCAAACCTCTATACTGGAGAAGTAAGTTACGCCGGCATGTGGGAAGGCAGCCACACCATATACTGCCTAAGTTCTGCCGGCGCTGAAACCGAATTTCTCGCGACAGAGGTGTTGAAGTTTTTAATCAACTTCTCGCCGCTGATCCGAGAGCAAATGGATTTGTTTCGCTTTTACGTCGCCGAAGTAGGCGGCATAGGAGAAGTTCAAGAGGTCGCTCAGGGATATGCCGTCCCTGTGACTGTTGCATACGTTGCCGAGGAAGCTTGGTCGCTCCAGCCGTATGCGCCGCGCCTAAAGCGGATTGTCTTCAAGGCATCGGATTTATTGTCTTGTTAAGAATTTTCAAAGGGTGTTTTTTTGCAAACCCGTAGTTGTGTATACTACGACCTGAACGCCCTACCGCACACACGTAAATTTAGGCACGGAGGCCGAGACGTATGTCGAGCTACGTAAAACCGCAAGTACTCGTTTTCCAAGAGTTCCGTATCGTCCCCACGGAGATCACGGAGCCGCTGCGCGCCCACATCGCTGGTCCGCACGCTATCCTTCACCGCTATGGTAATACAGACGAGAAGCAGCACTCGCTTCTTGGTCAATACGATCGTCTCAACGATACCTGCTATCCGTGGCCGCAACGTAAGCCCGGCTCCGTTGTCGACCTGCCTTATGTAAAGGTTTACGTTGACGACGCGATGCTGCAGTACTACGTCCACAACATGGACGAAGGCGACACGACGATCACAGCTGTTCCCGGTAAGACTAACTGGATTCAGTCCAGCACGCTGTCGTTCAAGTCAAACGGCGCAGCTTACCCGCGTTCGAGTGCGTTCCTCGACCGCGACGTGCAGCTCGGTGACGTTGTGCAACTTCGCACTGTAAGCGCGGACAACGATTGCGAAGAGACCGTGCTTGAGACATACGTCACAGGTTTCGCGAGCGATCTTGTTCCGTCGCGCATCCTGCCCGCCACAGCCGACGTTAACAATCAAGACAGCTACACAGCTACCAGCCCGAACGGCGTTGACGTAACCGTCACGCAGATCGAGGGTGTTGATAACGCTGTTGCGGTCACGGTGCTGACAGCCGAAGACGAAGGCGCCAATGATTACGACGGCCTTGTCGACGGCTACGTTGAAGAAGAGTACGTTGTCGAAGTTATCAAGAGCACAATTTCGGGTTGCAACGCTGCCCGTCTGCGTGTCACTTCGGCCAGCGGCACTGACGATCAGGCTGAAATCCAGCCGAACGATTTCGACGATGCTGACGGCGTGACCTTTGTCGGCACGCGCGGCCTGTCGGTGCGTTTCACCACGACCGGCAACGACAACTTCGTCGTTGGCCAGAAGTGGAAGTTCGACATTCACCAGACCTATGAAAAGGTCAAGGCGGTATCGGAAGCCGACGGCCCCTACCAGACCGAAGAGTCTGTGAACGGCGTCAACGGCGCGGTTGACATTCTGGCCAAGTACGTTGGCGCGAAGAACGACACGTACGTGATCGAGTGCACCAAGGGCGGTACGTGGGCTCAGCTCCCTGAGATCACCGTGCGCACCGTCAAGGGTCTAGACTTCTCGGGTCCGACCGAGGTGACTGGCGACGGCGTTGGCCTCAACGCGGTCGGCGTAGCGATCGGCACTAACGGCGTAAAGGTTCGCTTCACCGGCGCGACCGATCAAGCAGATAACTACGCTGTTGACGGCCTGCGCAAGGGTGACAAGTGGTACATCACAGTGAATTCGAGCAAGGCTGGTCCGGTGCGCAAGCTCATCCTGCGCGACGACCTTCCGACCTCGCTGCTCACACAAGACGGCGCGCCGGTCGACAAGGTTGGTCCGGTTAGCATCACAAACGCCGGTTCCGGCTATGTGACGCCCCCGACAGTTACGTTCTCTGCGCCGACAGGCAACCTTGTGCAGAATCAAACTGCCACAGGTGTTGCGGTACTCGGCACAGGTGAGAACGCGGGTAAGGTTGTTGCCATCACCGTGACCAATCGTGGCGCTGGTTATACCGCCGCCCCGACCATCACGATCGCCGCTCCGGGCAGCGAGGGGGGCACCACAGCCACAGCGACCTGCCAGCTGATCAGCGGCAAGGACATGGACCTCAAGCTGTTCATCAAGGACGATATCCAGATCTCGAAGAATCGGATCGGATACGCTCCGATGACCAACTTCTGGTACGAAGACACGCAGATCTGCGTGCAAGAAGGCATCGTTGCTTACCACCCCGAGTGGACAAGCGCCGGCGCCGAGCAACCGCTGCCTGTCATGTCTGGCAAAGTTTACGTCGAGTATCGCGAGTGGCTGTCTGAGCTGGCCGATCAGGTCAACTCGATCAGCGACGTCGCCGATCTCGATCAAATCAAGGGCCAGCTCGATCCCGATAACCCGCTGAAGTGGGGCGTTTACAAGGCGCTCAGCAACAGCAACGGCACCGTTGTAAAGTACACCGCCGTCGCCGATCCCGAGAAGTACGACGAAGACGGTCGTTCGCTCGGCCCGGATCTCGACAAGTGGACGCAGGTGCTTGAGCGGCTTAAGGGCCGCGACGACCTGTACAACCTCGTTCCGATGACGTTTGACCGCTGGGTGCAAAACCTGTGGGCTGCGCACATCGGCGCCGAGTCGAACGAGTACGCGAACAACTGGAAGGCCGGCTTCTTCGCCCTCAAGGCGGTGCCGACTATAAAGGTTGTTGGTGAAGGCGTCAATATCAAAGGTGTGCTTGGCGAAACGGTAAACGAGCCGGTTCTTGCTACGCTCTCCGACGATCCGAACGCCACGAACACGCAGTACACGCGGCTTACCGTTACGTCGGGCAACGGCTACTTTATCACAAATGACGTCCGCCCCGGCGACATCGTGCGTTATAACTACGCCGTAGACGGCTTCGGCGAAGAGCAGTACGAAGAGTATGTCGTTGATCAGGTGGTGTCTGAATCGACTCTGCTGCTGTACTCCGGCGCCGACGCCGCGGTAACAGTTCCGCAGCGCGTCGAGATCTGGCACAACCGCAACCGCAACGAAATTGTCGAAGACATTGCGCAGCAAGGTGGTTCGCTCTCGAACCGGCGTGTGTGCGCTGTGTGGCCGGATCAGGTCGGCGAAGCCGGTACGATCCAGCCCGGTTACTATCTCGCGGCGGCCCTCGCGGGCCTCGTGAGCGGCGTGGTGCCGCACCAGCCGCTGACAAACGTCGAGGTCGCTGGTTTCGATGACTTCTCGCGGTCCTACAAGTACCTCAACGAAACGCAGTTGAACCGTATGGCTGAAGCTGGCGTCTGGATTGTGACTGAAGATCGTGACGGCACCCCGCACACGCGGCACGCGCTCACGACCGACAACCTCGATCTGAACCGCCGCGAAGAAATGATTCGTCGTAACGTTGACAGCATGTCGTACCTGTTCTATCGCCGCCTGCGTCCGTACATCGGCCGCACAAACGCGCAGCCGGGCATGCTTTCGGTTCTTGAGTACCAAGTGAAGAGTGTGATTAACTTCCTCTCGACTAATGGCACTACAGAAGAACTCGGCTCGCAGCTGATTTCTGGTGAGATCCGTACCCTGCAGATTCATCCTCTGCTCAAGGACCGCATCGAAATCGTGCTCGACCTTGTTGTTCCGGCGCCGCTCAATAACATTGAGCTGCACTTAGTTGTCTGACGTAATTGACCAAAGTTAAAGTACACACCAACAACAAAGGTTAAGGTGAGCTATGCCAGCTAGTTTCGGAAATAAGCAGACGCACGTCGGTTCGTTCCGCGCGGAAGACCTAGAACTTACGCTCGGCGGACAGAAGGCGGTGCTGGTGCAGCAGGTTCAATTCACGTGCAACCGCACCGTGAACATGCTGTACGAGATCGGGTCGAATAACGTGTACTATGTCGGTAACCGCCGGCAGGGTCAGTGCCAGATGAGTCGCGTTGTTGGTGGCAACTCCAGCATGCGTCAGCTCATTACAAAGTTCGGCAACATGTGTCAGCCGGATACGCTGGTGCTGAAAGCTACTGGTCGTGGCGGCCAGAAGTGCTCGCAGGCCAAGCGCACGTACACGATGCTTGACGCGACGCTCACGTCGATTGGCGCGAGCATTACAGCGCAGGAAATCGTGCTGACTGAAAATCTCGGCTTCATCTTCTCAGACCTTGAAGACGATTGATTTTAGGCGGTAATATCGGTAGTTGAGTAAGCGGCGGTTGCGTAAAAACCAACCGCCGCTTATGGTATTAGGCTGTAAAGCCTTGGGCGTAATGCCCGTAACCACACCTATTTGGTGGCATAAAAATGGGCGTTACCCCGCCGGGTAAACCGGTCAGTAATACACCACAAACTGGGCAACAACACTCCTACGATCTTGCGTCTGCTGCCCGGCTTGTTGCGCAAAAACAGTTAGCTACCCGCACCGGAACGGCGGCTTACGGCTCGCAGGTGCAGGCGGTAGCCGACCCCTTCTCTAAACTGCACGGCTACAAAGCCGGCTTTCAGGACACCGGGCGCCTGTGCACCGGTTTGATTGTCGACGGCACGGCGATCGCTAACTGCTACAAAGTTTTTGTAGAGAAGTCTCGGGCGCCAATTATCGCAGCAGCCCTGTCTACGACAAGTCAGGTGTGTTTCGGCGCGTCTGCTATTAACACGTACGCTCCCGGTACACCCGTTGTCGTCATGATTCACGACCGGCTTGGGCAGGCGTATATCGTCGGTTGTGTGCCGAGCGTTTTAGATATCGGCACGCGCGCCTATCACGATTATATCTCGCAGGCTAGCCGCAAACGCGTAGATGACTGCCACAAGAAGTACATCAAGGAAAAGCTCAACGGGCAGATGGTTGACTGGTCGTGTTGGCGCCCTTGGGACGCGACACTTGCGAGTGAGTGGGGCGCAGTATCAACCACGGGTATCGGCATTTCTGTTGATGACTTCATGCTGCGCGCATCGGTTAACGAGTTTTGCGGGATTTACGGGTTCTACCACGACCAGATGCTGCGCGTAGCCGGTTACAACATGCAGGTTTGGACAGCCGGCAGCGAGCGCGACGCCTATATGGATCAGGCGGAGTGCAACGATAGTACCGGATATTCGCCGTATCCGTGGGAAGCGGCCGGCATGATCGAACCCGGCCTGCCTATGGTGCAGGAATTTCAACCAAAAGATTATCAGTGCCCGCTTGGCGTGCCTTATTACTCGCACTGGGAAAATAAAAACGAGTTTCAACAGCCATATCACCGCACGCAAAAATTCTTTGGTTATTTAGGGCAAGGTTCTCGCACCATTACGCACGCGCCGCCGAAAGGTGTACAGCGATGGACGTACAAACCCGGGAGCGCCGGCGCAGCGATCAAACCGTACGAGTCCAGTATTCAAGGTAAAGACGGTTTTTCACCTGATTGTGGCGGCGGTGAAAAAACCAAAGACCACGACGAAAAACCTGTTTACGGCCTACAAGAAGATAACACAGCACTAGACGGCCGCCGATTCATTACGTCGTCCAAGGGCATTGTGTTATCTAAACGCATTCTACTGCCCATGCCGCAACGTCTCCGCAGACCCGAGTCTGGCGAAGGTGACGACACAGAGCGCAATTACAAAGCGGCCAGTAAATACGGTAGCGGCCCAGAGCACAAGATTACCGGTGATATCAAAACCACCGACAGCAAGTGGCCGAACATGCAGCGCGCCACGGCTGTTCTCGATCTACACGGGTACCTGTTTAATTACGCCGGACTGCACCCGTTTTACTGGCACGCTAAGGACTACAAGACGTGGGAAGAACAAGATCTGAAAAGTGAAGGCTACGCCGACGTTAATCAAAAAATCCCCGAGTTCGACCAGCTCAAAGGTTCGATGTACCTCAAAGAACCGACGCCTAAAGAGTGGAAAATTGATCACCGGTATAACGAACAAAAATTCTACGAGCAGGAGTCGTATATCTCACTGCTAGAAGACGGCGGCGTGGTAATTGGTGACGGATACGGTGGCGAGATCCGCATGGTGGCGGGTTGTGTAATCATCTCGGCTCCGGGCGACGTGTGGCTCAAGGGCGGCCGAGACGTTCAGGCGTGGGGCGGTAACGATGTGATTCTGCGCTCAAACAAGTCGGTAGACATTTCTGCAACCGAAAAGAACGTGCGCATCAAAGCCGAGCGCAACGTTCTCGTGTTTGCCGGTAACGAAACGTCTGATCGAGAAGGCGGCATTTTGCTTGAGTCGCGCGGGAAGACAATCGAATACGACTTCGAGCAGTGCGGTGATGAAATTAAGTTTGCCGGTGTCGTTGCGCGCGCTCCCTATTCAAACGTGGTGGGGCTGGCGCATCAAATTTATTTGCGCACGGGCGGCGGCGACATTAAACCGGGCGACATCGTGATCGACGCGTCTACGGGCTCAAAAGACATTGTCACCAAATCGAACAATTTGTTTAACTACCTAAAAGAAGCTGGCGAGGTTTACCACTTCTTTGGTGGGCAAAAGGTCGGTGGAACAAACAAAGCGAATATGTTCCGATCTGAGCAGACGTTGCTTTGCGGGCCCATCGGCACAGACGGCGACATCTTTTGCGACGGGAATGTACTGTGCAACGGCAGCGTGCTTGTATCAAAGGGCCACATTCTTACCGAGCAAGCCGCGCGCGGCGCAATATTCGTCGGTCCGTGCGACGGAGATTGTCAGGGACAGGTGCGTGCGGCGATTGATATTTTCAAGCAGCTCATCGACAACGACATTCCGCAGGTTGGTGACGACATCGACGAGAAGCTGCTGCAAGAGTTGTGGTACAAAGAAAAACGCGCCGGCAACGATGACACAATCAACAAAATTGAATTCTCGTTTCGGCGCGACGACGACTACAAGATTCCAGATTTCATGTTGTATGAAGACCGATGGCAGCAGATGGCGCGAATCGGCGGTAAGAGCACAGAGAAATGGACAGAGCGACCTGTTAGCGCAAAAACCTGCGGGCCGACATGGCCGTTCCCCGGCGACAAGTGGCTTAACTCAGAACCCGCTTATGTCGAGCAGGATTTGAAAATTGTACAGAACGAGGGCGGCTACATCGACAAACGGCGCAACGAAGCGCCCGGCCTTGCGGCAGAGTACAAGGAGCCCGAATTCAAATCCAACACGCCCAAGATCATTAACGGCAACTACCCCATCATCCCGCGCCCCTGACGAAGGAGATAACCATGGAACTGGTTGAAAACGTTTACGTGTCCGATTTCACAAAGAAAACGCTAGAGCAGTTTGGTTGGCGTAAAGACGATCCAATTCCAGCCGAGCTTGGGCCGCTTATGCTGCGAATTAAAGACACGCTGCCGCCGTCTTCGCGTGTCGACGTCCTTATTGACAAAGACGCGATGAAAGAAGAAGACGTTGAAAATATCAAAACCATGCTGCGCGAGGCCAAAGAAGTAGCTAAGAAAAAAGCGCAGAAAGAACAGTTTGAAGAAGAGACAGAAAACATGCCCGACAGCGTGCGTGAGATGTATGCGCAGCTTCAGAACACTGACACTGAAATCATCGACGACAGAGAGGCGCCGGCAGCAGAAGACGCTGTCCCGGCAGCAGACACGGCCACGCCAGAGACGGCAGAGACCGAAGCGCCAGCAGCGCCAGAAGAGAACATCGTGCCGCCGATGGCTATTCTGCCGTTTTGCCCGCGCTGCGGTTGGGATATGCAGCAGAAGTTCGACGTTGAAGTGACGGATCGTGATAAAGAAGACTTTCTCGTTACGATTTTGGGCGGCTCGCGGTTTACACGTAAGTTTGAGTTAATGGGCGGCAAGATTGTGTTGGAATTCCGCAGCATGCTGGCTGACGAGAATTTCGATGTGCAGCGTCAGTTGTTGCTTGATCAGAATGACGGCCTGATCCTGTCAGAAGCCGAGTGGTTTCTACGGATGTTCGAATACCGCATGGCCTGCTCGCTCGCCGCGGTCTACGACGCCAACGGAAAGCCGCTCGTAATCGTGCCTGAGCTAAAAGAGTTCAAAGTCGTCGCAAACCCAGATAAACCTAACCATACCGCGCTCCCGGGTGCGCGCGAGTTTGTGCACAGCAAAGCACTCTCGCACGAAGTAACGCGGCGTTTGGCTGCTACGCACTTGCGCAAGTTTCAGCGGCTGGTTGAAGCGATGGAAGCTATGGCGCTTGAACCAAGTTTTTGGAACGGGATCGGGTAGCGGCCTTTATGGTGCGGGCTGCCGTTTCCGGTGTGATTGATTACACCGGTGCCGATCCCAAAAATAGACAATGGCGAATAAAGCACCTGTTAACGCTTACAGAAATGGCGCGACGAGAAAATTATGAACTCATGCAAGCAGCTCACAGGCACTGGCTCGCTCTTGTCGCGCACGGCAGCCTGACCGAAGAGAGTTTTGGTAACGCCAAAACGAGAGCAATCGAACTGTTAGAAAATATTCAAACTGCGCTTTTTCCGTGGGATCATACAAAAGAAGAGCAGAAAGACGCAGCAAAAGACACACCAAAAGCGAGCCCTAAAAAAGCTATAATAGCTGATAAATCAGCGCAGGAACTTATTGAACGATACAAAGAACTGAATGGCGGAAAATAACGGTGGCGTATGGCTCAATATCACACACAAAACGCCGCTGGCTTTACGCAAAATTATACGGGTAACCCATACGCTCCGCCCGTATACTCTCCGTTTCAAAACGCCGCCCACGTAGACGACGCGTTTGGCTATATGGCCAACATGTACGCCCCCGGACTGGTAAAAAGCATGTTCGGGCCGGACGCGTTTTTGGCGCATCAGGCGCCCGGGCAGGCCCTTCTGGACCAGTTCACGGCCGCTCGTTATCAGCGTCACGGTGTCGCGGCAATTGAAGCCGCGAACATGGCCGGCAATTCGCAGGTGGCGCAAAAGTTAATTGGCGCGCAGCGTCTTGTTAACGGCGGGCAACCCGTAACAGACCTAGACCGCGAGCATGCAAATATCGGCGCTCGCGTATTAAACAACCCAATATTTAAACAGTTTGCCGCGTCGCAGATCGGCGCCGAGAACCTTGAAGGCATTATGTTCGGCCGCCGGGGCGACCCGACGGCGATCGCTGCGGCCACCAACCGTATCGGGTTTTTTAGACCGGACGCGGCCGGCCAAGGGCCGCGCATGTCATCAGACTCGTTAAAGCAGTTCTCGCAGAATGTATATCAAAATCTGTACGGTGAAGATGCCAATCTTGCGGAAATGCACGGGTTCGGGGCGGTGGCTAGCGGCGAGATGATGGAGACTCTGTTCCAGCAGGGTCGCCTACCGCAGAGCATTGGTGCGCTGTCAGCCGCGGATCGTGTCAAAGCGATCAGCCGCACTAAGCGCGACGACAAAACAATGAACGAGTTGTCGAGACAGTTTGGGCACTCGGAGTTGATGTCGCGTGACGCCGCTTACGCGTCCGCCAGCGAAGAAGAACAAAAAATCATGCTGGCGGATAAGTTACCAGCATTTCGAAAACGGTTAGACGCCACGCTGGGCGAAGTAGACAAATTTCAAGCTAAAGATCCGCGGGCTAAGTCCGCGGAAGAAATCGAACAGCTAAGCGGCTTTGGGCTGGCGGCGAACGCGCTGGACGCAAAAAACGTATCGCGCGCCGTTAAAGAATACAACGGCGCCGTGTCTGCGATTAGAGAAATTTTTGGCGACAACGGCAATCCAAATGCCCCGATTCAGCAACTTATTGCTAATTTGCAACATTTAACAAACGGCGCTCAAACTAGTATGAGCGGCGGCAAAGTTGAATCGCTCGTGCGCGAAATTCGATTAGCCGCTCGCGACACAAATACCGACCTGCAAAACTTGAACGCCATCGCTGCCGAAAAGAAGGCCATGGCCCGCGGTATGGGGTTGCAGGAAGTTACAGCTGAAAAAGGACTTGCCGGCGATCTATTGCGCGGGCAAGCCATGGCTGACGCCGGCGTGTTTGACAAGCCCGGTTTTGGCAAGCTAAACCGCGCCGAAGCTGAAGCCCGCATGTCGGCTATGTCTACCCGCGGGGACGCGTCTGCTGGCGGTCGCGCACTTGCGGCACTTAACAGACTCGTATCAGAAAGTCCGGATAAATATCAAAACACGCAACTTGCCGCGGCTGTGGCAGCGTATCGCCGCGGAAAAGACAAATACGAGTACAAAGGACAAACGTTTAACTTAGCTGAGTTGGCGGGCCGTCAGGGCGTAAAAGGGTTGTACGCATTAGCGCGCGAAAGCGGCGCTAGCGAGCAGTTATTTACAGCTTATATGACCGATCGCATTGGAACTGAAGAGTACATGAATGCCGGATACGCTTACAAAGGACAACCCTACGAAATACAGCGAGATATTTCGCAACGACAAGAATTCAAAATCGGCGAACGTTTGCGCAGCGCAGCGGTGCGTAACCTCAAGCCAGCTGGCATGTCAGATGAGAAGTTTCGGGAATTGCGCAGTGGGTTGTCTGGTAGTTTTGCAAATAAAATGACGGGCATATTATTAGAAGAAACGGCCGACATGACGCAGGAAGAACGTATTAAAACAATGGAGCGGCGCGGAAAAGAAGAATTGACCAAAGTTTTTACCAGCAAACCCGGCGGCAGCATGGCACAAAAAGACGCTGAGCGCCAAGCAGAACAATTTTTTAATGCAATTTACGGCCAAACACCTGCGGAGAGGCAAGAACGGCTGCTGACAGCGATCTCAGAAATAGATACAGACGCGCAAGATATAACGGGAGTGTCTTCAGCAGCATTGCGGCAATCCTATGATAAAAAAATGCTTACCGACTCGGCCGTAAAAGAAGAAATGAACAAGCGCCGCGCTGCGCGATTTAAAATAGCCGGCGCCGGAACCGAATCTAAGATTGCACAACGATTTGGCGACGAACTAGAAAACCTAGCCAGCGAAAATGCCGGCATACAAGAAGGCTCGCTCAAACGCCTATTTGCAATCGCGTCTGAAGATTCGCTGCTGCAGAGCTACGCGCCCGACATGCAAGAAGGGCTTGTAGCGGCAGCGCGTATGTATACGCAGGCAAGCGTTACTGAAAAACAAATCGATACTTTGGCTGACGCGGCGCAAAAGAACCCGGACGGAAACGAAGCCAAGCAACTCAAAATTATGGCCGGCGTCGATCCCGGCAAGAAACTAACGGCTGACGAGTTGGGGCAGTTACGCGGCGCGGCCAAGATGGAGTCAGCAGATACCGCCGCCGGTAGCACAGACGCAGAAAAAGCAAAAAATCAGCGGCAGCGCGATCTCGCCTCCATAATCATACGCGGTTACAACACAGGTAAAGCTGAAGACGTAATGGCGGCCGCTAGAGCTACCGCAAAAAAAGTTCTTGGCGAAAAAGCAACAACAGAACAAATTGAAAAATTTGCAACAACGATGCTGGCAGATGACGCCGAAACACTCGAAAAACAAATGGCTGGAAACTTTTTCGGTTTTGGCGCGTTGTCTGATGAGCAAAAACAAGAAGTTCGCGCGCACAGACAGGGGTTGCGCGTTGCGCGCGATATTGGCGGACTGGCTGGCGCTGGTTTAGAGCAGACACCGGTTGATGTCGCCAAAGCGCAAAAACGTGGAACCGCAACTTCAAATCGTATTTCCGCTGACGTCGGCAAAAGCATTTACGACACGCTCGAAAAGAATTACGACAAAGCCGAGTACGAAAAATTGCGCCCAAAAGGTATGTCTGACTCGCAGTTTGACACACACCGCAAAAAGCGGTTGCGGCAGATCAGCCTCGCCATGTCAAACGTCGCCGTAAACATGGACGATACGCTTGGAAAATCCGATGAAGATCGCGCGCTGATAATGACAAGTCGTATGACGCAGCAGTTGACCGATCAATTTGTTATGGAGGGTATGGATCCAGAGACAGCCAAGGCGGAAGCGCGTAAACAGTTAACGGCTGTTCTAGGTAGCGACAAAGACGCTATCGTGCGCCGAACAAACAGTGCGTTAAAAATAGCTGAAGAAGCAAAACGCGCCCACGGACAAGGTGTCGCCTCTGCCACTGAAAAAGTTACCGCAGACCAGCAAGCGGTATTAGACGAAGTAGGTAAAGATCCGACGGGCGCAGCGTTTGCGACCGCGTTTGCTGACAAAGAAAAAAGACAACAACTGCTAACGCTGCCGGCGGCAGACGCGGTAAAACTTTTCAACAAAATGGATCCGGCAGCGCAAAAAACCGCAATGGATCAGTTTAAAACAGCGCTGTCCGCGCCGCCCGAGCTTGTCAAAAAAATGAAAGAGCTGACCGACGACGATCTTGCAAACATGCGCCGAATTCATGCCGCCATTTCTGAAAGTAAAACAGGCGCGGGAGTTTCGTCGCAAAACATTACACCAGAGCAGGTACAGCAGCTAAATCGCGACGGGCACGCGCCGGCATCTGACGCCCCGCCGCCCGGAGTTACGCGCACCGTTAGTCGCGACACCGAACTTGCACAAATTGATGCCGAGCTTGCCGCGCTCGCGGACCGCAATAAAAAACAGGGGCGGTGGAAGTATTCGGCCGAGGACAAGGCGCGATATGACGATCTTACAGACCGACAAAGCAAGTTGCGACACAACGTTCGCATAGGAAACAAACTGACCGTACACGATCCGTTTAACAAAATGGGTGAGATGCCGGGAACGTCTTTATCACTGCGCCGAATTCGCGGCGAGAGTGAATGGACGTATGCGGGCGGAAATCAAGATGTTTCCGAGCGCGTATTTTTTCCATACAACCCAAACTACACCGAAAAAGACGCCGCGCACGACGTAGAACGATACGGCACGGAAGAAGAAAAAAGAGAATTTAACAATCGTGGCGGTGCGAAAAAAGTAAACATTACTGGCGCAGACGGATCTGTGCAACAAGTTGTTGAAAAACCACACATGCGATTAGTGGCTGAGCAGGCATTGTTGGACATGCAAGCCGGCCCAAACCCGATTCAGTCCGCGCGCGGCCGCCTCAAAGAGCTAGAAAAGAAAAAGAAAAAACACTGGTGGATCCGCGGCGGCGGCGACTATTTTGATGATGACAAAGACCAAGCCCGGTACAACTACCTCAGCGACACGATTGCGCAATACGATTCCGCGAAAGCGGCGCGCGGCGCGGGTGGCGGCGGCGGCGATATGAATGTGAACGGCACGTTGACGCTGCACGGACTTTCAGAGGCCGTGCTGGCTGCCACCGGTTATCGCATGGAAGATACACCAGATAACGGGCCGTCGGTCGACATGGCTGGCGGTACCGGCGCAAACTACGGAAAGTAACACATGCCAGTAGCTTTTACTCCATGCGCCGGGGCAGTGGCAATTATCAAGCCCAAGAATTGCACCGGTGATGTATTCAAAATCAAATTTAACGATGTAAATGGCGGCCAGTTAACTGCGCCGACCAGCGGTTTCGCGTTGGAACTGAACGGTAATTATCAATTCCTTCACACGGTCAATGATTTCATTTACGTGTACGCGTTTGGTGACCGCGTCGGCGAGCTAACCGTATCTGGCTTCGGTTTTGTAAAACCGTGTCCCGGGGCTAACAGTGCAAAACTCTGTAACGTCTATGACTTCTATCAAAAAAATCGAATCAAAAAAAACGGCAAAATGTCCGTCACAATTGGTGACTGCGCGAACTCTACGTTTTGGGCGTTTCTAACTGGCATGCGTTTAGAGTTGCAGGACCCGCAGACACTGGTTGGCCAGTGGTCGCTCCGTTTCAACATTGTGCCAAAAAATTAACATGATCAATCACGGCCGAACACTACTTTTAAACATCTGGGCGCAAAGCGCGCAGAAACAACAGGCAGGATATGAGTACATTCCGCCAACGTTTCGGCCGCTGGTGCTGCCGACCGTACTGAGCACGGTGCGCCGCGTATTGTTTGGCAGCAGCCCAGATCAGCGGTTTTTGAATCTGCGCGCACGAGAACTACTCAGCTATATTCATCAAACCCCCGCGGTCGAATATTTGTATAAACTCGACAACCGCGTGACGTATTGGCCAGAACCCGCAGAAAACGAGTTTAAATATCAGCCGTCGTTACGCGTCACGCAAATGGCCGGTGCGACGAGAAGTGTTGCAATTGGTGGTGAGTTTATTGCTAGCAACAGCACAGGGCGCGCAAACCGCCAGTACACAATGGGTTTGTATCCAGCCCCGCCCGAACCACTGGAGACGGAAGAAGACGATTTTTTAACGCTAGAAAACAATCGCGGTGTGCTGCTCAAAGAACTTGATCCAGACGCTGAGGTGTTTTTAACGACGCAAACCGTATACGACCCCGCACCCCGCACACGAGAACGGTCGGCTGGCGAGCTGCCCGTCATTACCCTACCGGAAACAGATATCAAATTAAGGCTAGAGCGGTTGACGACAGATCCAACAACATTTAATGGTCGTTGGTACATCGCTTTAAACGCCAACCCGGCGCCCGCGATCACAACGCTGCTTCCGACACTGGAGCTGATCGGCGAGCCTGTGTTTATTGAGCTGTTTGGCCTTGACGACGCGCAACCATATGCGACATTCAAAAATCTGTGGTTTGATCATCCGCTCCCGGCATACCGACTTGCCGGGTTAGTGCTGGCGTTTATTTACCGTATGGAAAGCGTAAGAAGGCATACAAATGGCTAAGGCTCCGTACGTCTACTCGAAGTTTCGAATAACTGCAGAAATTGCAGGAACCGTGTTTGACGACATTGTCGCAATTTCCGCGACGTTTGGGTTGAACAGTATTCCAACTGCGTCGCTCACGGTTGCCGTCGGATACGACGCCGCATCGGGCGGCACGCGCGAAGCTACAATTCATAAGCTACGTAAACAAATCAAACCGCGTGATCGCGTTAAGGTGTGGCTCGATATATCTACCGAGGCGGGCCAGACAGACAAGATGGAATCGGATACGTTTTTGATATTTGAAGGCATGGTTGCCGGCATCGGGTATCAGCGCTCCCATAATAGCGCTAACTATGTGCTGCAGCTTATTCATTGGCTTGACGATTTAAACAACTCGTCGGCGCTCAACGGCAAGTGGTTTCAAAACGCTCCTTTTTTAATGGCGACAAATGCCGCATTTTTGTCGCTTCAAAAAGAAGGAACAACTACATCTCCAGTACCAATCATCGACGCTAACGGGGATATTATCAAAATTGCCAACATCGCCAATGATTTATGGGCACTAGTGATTAAACCTATTTTTGAAGCACTATGCACGTACGACTTATCAAATGGACGAAAAAACGACGCCGCGCTCAAAGCGCTTGAAAAAATGGCTGTAGCTGGAGGAAAAACCGGCGCGCCGCCGCTAGGTTTGAATTTAGCGGGCTTAGAAGGCAACAACATAACACTAGCGATGCGCTCAGCGCTCACAAAAGACGCGCTAGAGTCTTTCGCTTATACATCGTTTTGGGGCAAACTTGTTGGCGAATATGCGCCGCAATTTTTCTTTGCCGTGTCGCCGGCAATCGAGCACGCGTCTGTGATTCCGTTTTTTGGTGGATTAAAACACGACGGAAATAAAACATATGTAATCAAAGCGGACGACTACAGTTATGCAAATTTTAACGCAACTATGAGTCAATTGATTGACAGCGTAGTTGCGTTTTGGCCGTGGCAGATGGATCCAATGCTCGGCATAGGCGGAAAGGTAAAAAACTCCGCCCTTTTTACTAACCCCGCCGGGCAGTACCCGCCGCCAGAAAACTTTGACGAAGAACGTGCGGGTTTAAAGCTGTTTAAAGATTTGCCGTCGTGGCTGGCTAGCATGGCGCCGTGGCCAATTTTTACGGGACCCACTACCGGCATTAAAGGCCCTGCGCCCGGTGATTGTCTAGCCCGCGGCGAAGCCAAGGACTCGCCGCCGCCGGATTGGTATTTAGCGCCCGACGTAGCGCAACAAATTTACGATGGCGCCGGCGAACGTTTTGCAGAACACTTTTACAAAACCGAGTTTTTGAGCCAACGTTACGGAGAACTCTCAGGCAAGTTACGGTTTGATATTGCTCCGGGCAGTATTGTTAGAATTGAGCTGCCCGACTCAGAAATTCAATCAGATGGCGCGATAATTGCCGCAGTAACACAAGTATCGTACGCGATCAACGCTGAGCGGGCGCTGGCGGGAACGTCCTTTGCGCTCTCATACACGCGCACTGAAGAAGAAGATGAAGACACAAAATACATATCACAAACGTACCCGCCGCTTTATCGCGAAGAATCAAAGTGGCCCGGCGGGCCATTAGGTAACATTTAAAGGCGGCGCATCATGGCTGATAACAAAACCAGTACGCCAGCGGGCATGCCGTCTATTCTGGGCGACGTACCGGCGCCCTTCTCGACCCGTAGGCCGACCGGCGTCAGTACCGACTTTGATAACGCGTACGCTCAGTGGCAGCACACTAAAACGCCGGAAACAAATACGGCGCTGCTAGGAACACTTCAGCCGGTTATTGACACGGCCGTGATGAGCTACGCCGGACAAAACGCCAGCCCGACAATTAAATCTAAGGCGCGGCTTATGGCACTCAAGGCGCTGGATAGCTACGATCCGCAACGTGGCAATGTGCGCACGCACCTGCTGTCACAGCTGCAGAGTTTGCGCCGCATGTCTGCACAGGCGCAAAACATCATTTCGATTCCTGAGCAAGTCGGGCTTGATTACGGCCGGCTAACAGAGAGCGAATCGGAGCTATACGACCAGCTAGGTCGCGACCCTACCGACGACGAACTGGCCGATCACACCGGTTTGTCAAAACGCCGCATTCAAAAAATACGCGCGTTTAACCAGCCAGTGTCAGAGGGTATGACGACGCGCGAAGTCACCGACGAAGAAAGCTATGGCGGCGATGTCGCCAGCACGATTCCAAACAGTAACCGATCAGCCGACGCTTGGTTTAACTTTGTTTACGAAGATCTCGGCCCGGTTGACAAGTTAATTGCAGATATGACGCTCGGCCGAAATGGGCGAAGAAAAACAAGCACGCAAGAAATTGCGCGCCGATTAAATATCACGCCGGGCGCGGTAAGTCAACGCGCGGCCAAGATTCAAGCGATGCTCGATAAACAATATACGCAGGGCAATTTTTAAGGAGCGGTCATGGCAGAAGAAAAACCCGGCCTCGGCGCAAAAAAGGGGCAGGTTGACGGGAAGTTTCAGGCCCGTATCGACCAGCTGGAAGAACGCGCCAAGAAAATGGCTGAAGTCTTCAAAAACTACATGACGGAGTGGCGCCCTTGGCACACACCAGACGAGATTAAAACAAAAGAACTGCTTGACGTTCCCGGTATGAGTTTTCCGAGCTGGGACCGCAACAACATTAATCAGATTTACTCGGACTCTGTGCTTGCCGGACCAGAGAAGCAGGGCGGAACAACCGGCGATTTAATCGCGATGAAGTGGCAGGCAGACTTTATGGCGGTAGAAGAGCGCGCGTGGCGGACGCGACATGCAAGCTACGCGCGGTGTATGTCGTTCATGCACGGACGCCTGAACGGGCACGGTAAGGCGAAAGTCAGCGTGTTTTCGTTCTTCAAAGACAACGTACAGACGCATATCGATGCCGGCGCGGCCGGAGGTTAACAATGAGTCTAGCTGACTTTGCAAACCGCAAATATGACTATCTCGCGCTACAGAACGTCAACACTGCGCGCGACAACAAACTCGGTCTCGTTTTATATGACGAAGACAACAGCGGGCTTATTTGTGTCGGCATTCAAAAGCTAGCACAACGCTGGGCGCTAGAGTTTTTGACAGAGATCGGCTCCATGCCCGGGCTACCAAACCGCGGCACCGACTTTATGACGCTGGTCCGGCAAGGACAAATGCGCAACCAGCTCGATGTTACCCAGAATTTTTACGCCGCAAATCTACGATTACGCGCCACACTGCAAAACGAAGAATACGAAGGAATGCCGGACGACGAGCGGTTTGATGACGCCGAATTATTATCTGTCGCAATCCTGCCGGGATATTTAAACATGCGTGTTATGATTACAAGCATCGCCGGCGACGAGCGGGTTGTGATTTTACCGGTAGCCACGCTGCCACAGGTGTAATATGCCGATTGAAATAACTAGTTTAACGCAGCTTAGCCCGACTAAGGTGCAAGAAATGGTTGCGACGTTGTCGCAGCTTATGGCGGAGCGCCACCCAGAGGTTGAGCTGACACGCGGTGTATTCCACGACCTTGTGCTGTATTTTGACGGTTTGTTAAACGCCGCTATTCAAGAAAATATCGCACGCGTCCAGCAAAGCAACAGCCTATTAAAAATCACACAAGACCCAACGCTCGCCGACCCAGAGATTGTCGATCAAGTGTTGTCTAATTTTAATGTGCCGCGCGACAACGGCACGCCCGCTGTCGGGTCAATTACGCTCATTTTCAATTCGGACGTACGCACTGAGATTCCTGACAATGTGCGATTTACAGCCGAAGACGCTGAAACTATTTTTGTGCCGACCGGGTCTTTTCTTGTATTGCCTACAACAACGACCGACGTACTAACCAACGCGAATCAACGCAAAATGATCCCGGTTGGTGACGGTACTTTTGCAGCCACTGTTAACGTAGTGGCGCTTTCAATTGGCGCGGCGGGTAACATCAAGCGTGGCGTTAATCTGATTCCTGACAACCTTTTAAATAATGTGGCAGCTGCTTTTGCCGCTACAGATTTTATCGACGGACGCGACCCGGCCACCAACGAAGAGTATTTAGCCCGGCTGGCAACAGGGTTAGCGGCTAAGACTGTTGGAAGCCGCGCCAGTTATGTTGCCGCGGTCATGGCGCAGCCAGTCTTTAAAAACACTAAGCATTTGTCTGTACTGGGGTGCGGTGACGCCGAGCAGCAGCGCGATCAGCACTCGCTTTTTCCGATCTCTAGCGGCGGAAAAGTTGACATCTACGCACAGACTAATGCGTACGCACAAGAAATCGAGCATTTGCTAGAGGCAACTTACGTTGGTCCGTACACGCCGCCGACAAACCAGACCGGGAACTGCGACGAACAGGCGCTGGTCGGCGGTACGCCCACTGGCACGGTATGGCAAGTGTCGATTGGTCGAAACGCGGCACCCGGATTTTATGAGGTTACACGGGTTGTAGATCCGGCGCTAGCCGGCTCGCCGCAAGCAAATTACTCTGTGCTGCAAGATACACGAACAGCCGATTTTTTAGAGCTGGACTTCGTGCCAGATGTGCTGTATCTCCACGAAAGCGCATATACACGATATCAGGCGGCAATTATTCGTTTTGTGAACACCGACATTCAGCCCGCGGCTGCGTTAATTCCAAACCAGACAAAAAAATGGTACGCCGTCACAACGACGGGCATGCCTCTGATCGGTGAGCTGCAAGATTATTTTGCCGGACGCGACACTCGCCCGCGCGCTGCTGACGTGCTTATAAAAGCCGCCGTACCGTGTTTCACAAAAATTTCGTTTGAGATCCGTAAAAGCCCCGCCGCCGCTACGCCCGATATTGAAGCCATTCAAAAGAGCGTCAGCGCTGCCGTTGCTGGCGTCGGTTTCTCCGGCCAGCTGCATGCGTCGGTTATCAGTAACGCGGCGCACAAACACCTGTCGAGCCAGCAAGCGCTTGGCGGTATTGATATGTTTGGCCGCATTAGGCGCCCTGACGGCAGCATCACATATGTACGTGACAACACAATTTTGAAACTACCAACGGACGCAGCACGCTTAGTCACCGGCCGAACGACTGTGTTTTTAACGGGGCCTCAAGACGTGTCGGTGTCTGTTGTCTCTGCTGGCTGGGCTAACTGACCATGAACAAACCAGAATTCGTGTACCCGGGGTCTGATTTCGACCGCAGCCGCAACCTGATTGCGGCTTTGGGTAGTTTCTGGGCGCGTACCTACACGGGCGTAGATCAGGTGCACTCGTACGCAATTGCAACCGCACAGATTGTCAATCAAACGTATCAAAACCTCATTGAAACGATTGAGGCGTTAAGTCGCTTTGACGTACCGTTGCTGCACACTGAAACGCTGACACCAATTGTGTTAAAGAAATCCGAGAGGAATACAGCGCGCACGACGATTACGCAGTTTGATCGCAGCTCGGCGGCGTTTGATTCTGGCCTGCGGTTTGACGTGCCGCCAACGACAACTTTTTTCTCGTTTCCGCTGCCAACCGATTTGACCGACGTTATGCAGTTGTTTAACCGTATTACGTATCCCACGGGTGTACTGATCAAAAACTCGGATTTCCTGATCGACACAACGCGCGGCGCAATTGTTTTTGCTAAAGATCCGTTTGAAAACCCAGTGTTCACAAAACGACCGTCACCTGACAACGCTGACGACGAAGAGATGACGTTGTGGGGGTTTTGCGGACAGTTTGATTACAACACAGTGTTCAATCAGTTTGCTTACGCGGTCGGAATCAAACTACGCACAAGTCAGGCATACAAAGATCTAACGAACGCTATTATTTCTGGTCTCGTCGAGGGTGGAGCTACCGCTGCAATGCTTGATGCCGCTATTGCGGCCATCTGTGGCGTACCAGTTAGCGTTGGACCGGTAGAAACTGTCGAGCTTGTTGACGACGACGCTCGCGGCCTGCTTATCGTGACGGACAAGGCGGTTTACCGTTTTGCAGAAAACACGGTTCCGCGCGTAGAGGTCGGTCAAACAATCCACGCCGGCACGCCGTTAGTCCACGGCATAGATGTATACGAATTCTTTGTTGGAAACACATACGCGCGCGAAACGCCGGGCGAAGTTATCTGCTGTCCGCCGCCAAACAATATTTTGACCAGCAACGCGTGGGAACCGCTGGCGACCGAAACAGAAGAAGAATTACTGCTCGATCCGAACGCAGATGATTGCCGCCCTGTTCGTCGCGCTATTGCGGCGTTAGCGCTTGACAGCGGGTTTCTCGCGTCTTGCTTTTATGGCGATCTTGTCTTTGAAAATCAAAATGTACCGCTCGAAGTAAACACTGCGCACCACACCGGTTACACATATGTAAAATTTCGCTTAGGTGGTTACCCAGCAGACGTGCAGCAGTTTTTTGACGAGATTCACGAACGCGGCGTGCAGGCAGCGGAGTTTCGCAAAGCGCAGCCGGAATGCTCCCCGCGGCTCAAAATCGGCACGTTGGCGCAGTTACTCGATAAACGCGTTAACGCCGCCACAGAACCTATCGCCGCCCATTTACCGAAGACAATTAACCCCTTGCGTTTTCTTGTTGAAAATGTACTGCGAAACAACGTATTTGTAGTCAGAATTTCGGTAAGCGCGCTAGGGCTAAATCATTTGGGACTGTACAATATTAGGCATCTACGCCAGTTATTACCGCCGCAAACGGCAATGATCGTTATTTTCGAGCTGGCGGCCGATAAAGATAAGATAATGCCAGAGGACGCCGTTTTTGAGGCCGTAACGCGCTTTACAGGAATGAACCCCGCAAACGACGACGTACCGGTGTCTTTGGTGCATGATTTGGGCGCCACTGCCAGACTCGTGTCCGGTACTTGCCAATAAGGACAACACATGGCTGCCGATAACATTACCCCCGCTTTTGGCGTACGCGGACACGTGTCGGTGTGGCGCATTGACGAGAAGACCGGGCTTAAGCTGCCGCTGTTCTCGCAGGCCAATCAGATTCAATATGGCTGGGGATTTATAGCGGCCAAACAACTTGGCTATCGTCGGCAGCCGGACCGACCCGACTACCACATTTCGGCAATGTACATCGAGTACGAAAATCTGGACCCGTCGTTAGAAATTTCTACGCCAAGTTTTGGGCGTAATGTCGATATCACGTACTACAACTCATTAATCGATTCAGCCACGCGAAATTTTATCCGAGTACCGTTGAGCATTGAGCCGGCGCTTAGTGTTTCAACGGGTTACGAAGCAAATTTGCCGGTCAATCAATCTGGCAACCAGCTGACGTTTTTCGCGCAAACTTCGGAGGCGCGCGTTGTGCATGCCGGCGAAGAAAAACAATTTAACAGCGCCAACAACAGTCGTGTATATGCTGCCGCGCTTGTTGCTGCTCCGGCACTCAACGATCGCTCGAAAGACGTGGTATTTGCGCGCACTGTATTCGACAGCTCGCATCAGGTGACCAAGGAAGCGTCATCTCAAATCGGCATCACGTGGGATGTCGCGTTCCTGTAATCAACTAACTGCCGGAGGACAAGGATGTCCGGTAACTGGCTGCACAATATTAAACACGTCAATCCCGGCGAGCCCGTACAGGCTGGTGTCGTTTCACGCCCAGACCGCACGCTCGAAGACCGCACGGATTATCTCAAAGATCGTTTAGACGCGTCTGCACTTGGAAAAATTCTTGTCGACAGCGATGCGACAATTTGCAGCTCTGTGTTACCCGGGCAGCCGGTTTATTGGAACTGGGTTGAGAAACGATACGAACCCGCGCTGGCAGCCGTAGAGCCAGACGCGAATACACAAACGCTTGTTGTACAACCGTCATCTGACTGTGTCGGCATTTGCTTAAAAAAACGGTCAGAGACGCTTGGCGACATCGTTCTTCGCGGGATCGTCGATATCCCGGATCTGGCAAACGCAATCGTCGGCCCAATAACTCCGGGGCGATATTACTTGTCCGCGTCTGAAGCGGGAAAGCTCGTAAAACAACGGCCGGCTGTGACTGTGAGTGTGTGTCATGTGCAGGGGCCAAAAGACAGCTGCACAACAATCCCGCGCGTTGTGGTTATGCCCCACATCCGCGACTTTATTGATGATCACACGCACTATCGTTTTGATTTAATTACAGAGCAGGCAGCCACGCAAAACGACGCTGGATGGTTGCCGGCAGATCACGCAGTGTTTAACGGTAAAGCACCTAATGGCGCTGTGTTTGGTTACAACCTCAGCAAACATCCGGCGCTATCAAACGTATGGCCTCCCTTGCCGATCCAGTCTGTCGCGATGTTGTGGGATAAGGGTTTGGACCACGTAGGGGCCACAGAAATTCCACTAGGTCCGAATGGCTTAGCTATTTGTGACACGAACGGCATTTGGTGGATGAGCGACTGCGTAGGTGACGTTCCATTTACGGAACCTACAACACACCCATCCGGCACGGCCGAATGCCCGCGCTACGAGACCATGCGCGTATCGGTCGTTTATTTGCGAATGCTCTCTGGAAACGACCGCAGCGTAGTGACGAGCATAGTCAAAGATGTTGACGGCACACAAGAAGAAACGCAACCCACACCAACGGCTGCAACCGTCACCAGCCCTATCGCCGTTACGAACTGCGCGGATGACGCGGCATCTACCGGCGACCTGCAATTAAATCTCGACTTACAAATCGCAGCTTCCGAAGCGATTGGCGGGCGTGCGCTGAAAGGCGTCATTAACCGCCACCAACTTACTCGCGGCTGGATTACCGAAGGCGCTTTCACGCTGTCGAATCAAATCTCGATAACTGGTTCTCGTGAAACACCGCGAACGCTCACGCAAGCAGAAAAAGACGCTTTTGATATTCAAACAACAGAGCCAATTACGCTGCATCAAGGTGTTCTAAAAATCGATTACACTGATCAGCTTGTCGAGCGCGAGCTTTCGCCGCAGATCATCAGACTAAGCGATACCGTCGAACGCCTGTATATGGACATTCCGTATTTAGGTTTTCCGGGCGGACAGGCGTCTTTACTGCGGCTACGGTTTAACGTGCCCGGCAGCAATCTAGGCGACAATCTGCAAATGAAAATAAGCGTCCAGTTATTTGGACGCGACGGAACGCCCACGCAGGCAAAGATTATGCCGTCGCTATACATGACGCGTCGTGTATTGCCGGCGCCGCCAGTCGGAATCGCGGGCGGACAAGAATTACCAACCACAGATACAGCGCTGACGTTCAACTCCGCGGCAAGCTTATACATCGACCACGTCATTCAACGTGAAAGCGATTCTTTTGCCGTGGAAGAAGGCGATACAGTATTAGTCACAATTGGTCGCGTTGAAGACAGCGTTTATGGAGAGATTGGCGTATTGCGCGTCACCGGAATTATTTACAGCGCAACATGATAGGTGAGCGGCCATGCCAATCGGAAATTGGAATCTACAGTGGCTCAACCACAACTCACAGCGGTCGTACCCGCTCACAGAACGCGCCACAAAATTATCGTTAGACGGCACAATAAGATTACCTGATAGTTTTATTGTCGCGCTGTATCTACCAATTCATTCGGGGCTTGATTTTGCGCCCAGCAATTTTCATATCAAAAGCGTACTGATCGCCCCGACTGGTTTTAATGTTACGGTTGGCTACGCCGCAGACGGGCAGACCGTAGATGTCGCCGCCGCTAACATTGTTCGCAGCAACTATCAAGAAAATCGTTCATACGCGCTCGGCGGTATCGGGGCATATGACGATTGCGTCGGCCAAATAGTTCTTGGCCGACTAGACGAAATTGATAAGTTGCCTCCCGGACTATATGAGTTTGATCAGGCCGGGGGCGAACTTGAAACAGACGCAATTCGGCCGATGTTGCGGGCTGTTACTCGTTTGCGTGTGCTCAATAACGGCGAACTGAGCGAGCCAATCTACGGCGACGTCACACTTGTTGCCGGCACCAATATGCGGATTACAGCGGCAACAGTCGGCAATGAAACGCAAATTTTGTTTGACGCTATCGCAAACGCCAATCTAAACGAAGAGTGCTATTGCGCCGTTCCTGATATTGGCGATTGCATTCGTTGTATCAATGGCGTATGTAGCAGCGACGGAAATTTTATTATTGCGCCCGATGACTGTGTTCAAATTACGCCAATGAGCAACGGTTTGAAGTTCGCCGATACATGCGCGCAACCATGTTGTGGGTGCACAGAACTAGACGCAATCATCGATCAAATCAATCGATTTGGAGACGGTGTAACGACGCTACAAAACTTCGTTACCCGACTTGGCTCTGAAGTAACGCAAATGAGCCTTGTTGTGTTGGGCAGCCAGCTCGGTGACTCTGGCTGTAATGCGGGGTGAGCTATGCCGTGCCCCGATTTTCAACTATCGACTACCGGACGCCAAGGACTGGGAGTTGTTCAACCACAAAGCGGATTGAACTACCCGCTTGTTAATCCAACAGCCGATATCGAATATCTTATCGCCGATTTTCATTTCGAATACGACGACATCGGCGAATACAACAATAGCGTCGCACCGGTTAAAAACCCGATCTCAATTCGCCACCTGTACGGCGTGGGTTGCGTTGAAAATATGCCAGCCGCAAATTTTCCTACGCCGGCGCACGACGCAGATATTGTTTTAGTAGATGCACTTAATCGCGTTGTTTTGGATACCACAACGCAACCGACAACATTTGATCAGGCTGACTGGAGCCAAGACTACAAAATTTATACGTGGAAAACAGCAAACAGCGTCTGTCGACTTGTTGCGCACAAAACATGGCCAATGGCCGATCAAGGAGACGACGACGCTCCACGAAACTACAACAAGTATTTAACGCCAGTAAACGCGCAGCTAGATGCGCGCGCCGTCTATAAAATGCCCAAACGGTTACTTACGCTGCGAGTACAAAACGGGCAAACAATAAGCAATCGATACGTTGACGCGGTTAATTTTGTAAACGGCTACAACACTGAAATAGCGGCGGAAAAAGCAGAAGTAAAAAACTTTCGGATAAACACGGAGATTAAATTCAGCGCCGTTGCTGGCACCGGACTAGGGCGCTATGGCAACTGCCCAGAAACACCGGCAGTGCCGATTTCAAAAATAAACGGCGTAACTGGCGCAAACGGTGATTTTAATTTGTCGGCAAAAGACTGCCTGTTTATTCGCCGCGGTGTCACAGTAAGTGTAAACGAGCCGCACAGTACAAATCCGTCGTTGACGTCGCATCAACAAATTGGCGCCAACTGCGACCCGTGCTGCGCGTGTTCCGATTACTCAGACACCGCAAAGTACATGAACGACACCAGCTACCGTTACAAGCTAATCGGACAACGTGCAGAGAAAGTGCGAACAGAGCACGAAAATAATATCGCGCGGTGGCTGGATCAGCGCGCCTGCAGCGTACAACGTCCATTACGCCTGTTTATGGTCCCGCAGCGCTGCGCGTACGTTGACATTGTTATGATGCTTTGCAATCCGTGTCAGATATGTGTTGCGCCCACGCGGTTAACACTTACCGTTGACGTATCCGGTGATTTTGTACCGGCGCCCGGTCAAGACCCGGCAACACTTGCCGTGCGGCCGTCATTAGAGTGCGGATACACGTTTATGCGCGCCCCCGGCGTGCGCGGTGCCGGCGTCGGAATAACCGTGTCGCCGAACGGCCTGCAGTATTCGGTGGCGTTTCCGACGGTAAAACCCGGAGAATCAGCCTACGCGCAATTTCGCTTGCGGTTTGACCAAATAGATTTAACAGCCACAGAAAATTCAGTTGTTAAACCGCGCGGGCCGTATGTCATTAATGGTGTATTAACCGGCGTGTATTTGAGCGACAATTCTCCTCTGCTAACTAATTGCGGAGATCCGCTCGACGATCAAACCGAACCTCCGGCGGCAATCGCTGAAACAACACAAACGTTGTATTGCAACTCAGACGGTAAAACAGAAGCGCCGTGTTAAATTATGGCTATACGTAATCAAAACTGGTACAACCTGCAATCGACACGTCGTTATCCGCTAGACGATCTGTCTACCGGACTAGACGACAGCGGCGCCTTTATTCGCGACGACATTATCGTTGATTGCCACATCCGTTTTCCAAACACTGCCGGTAAGTATTTATACGTACAGGGCCTGACTGTTTCACCCGGAATAGTTACGGTAGTGTTTGGCGCTGTAAACGACATTAATGACGTAGCCGGCAACACAGTTTGCGCGGTCAGTGTTATTCAACCAGCCGCGGCGTACGTGCACTACCGCGTGACACCGCTTATCGCTGGTGTTTCCGGTTGGGTTATTTTTGGCCCGGGAATAGACACCGCTTTTTCAGGCCGATATACGGCGGCGCGGCAAACAATCATTCAACCGCGCAATGCGCGCCCGTACGAGCCGCTTCCAATTCCAACTATAGGAAAATTAAACGTCGGTACGGCGTTGCAAGATGTCGTAAGTGTAGTCGGCTCGTCGCCCATAAAGGCTGAATACAAAACGATCACGTACGACAGTCAAGAATATCCAGCCATCGTGTTTCGTTTAGACGAAAATTTAGCTACGACAAACTATAACGCGTTAGAGAAATTCTTAGGTTCGTGTGGTCAACGACCGGAAAGCGGTACGTGCCCAAAACCGCCTATCGAAACAATAAACGGGGTTGCACCAGATTGCGACGGAAACATTGACATTGTGTTTGACGGATTTACGTCAGCGATGTTTGAAAACTGCGGCGGACTCGACGTCACGACAGATATCAGTTTGAGCGCTACGTGCGCCGCGAACAAACCAAAAAAACCGCAAGAGTTCCAAGACATATGCTGCTCGTTTGACGGTAAAAATATCTTCACGTTTGCTGATCGCGCGTCTTTCCCGTCGGTTGGGGAGTTAGACCAGCTTTATTTAGCGTTTGACTCAAACAAAGTATACAGGTGGAACGGCGCAGATTACGAAGAAACAGACATCGTCGTTGACGCATACTGCTGGCCAGATCCAACCACCGCAATCGACATCATCGATAACGAAACGCTAGACCCCAGAAATTATCCGTGCCTGAACGCGCCGCTTTGTCTTGATTTCGACTCCTGCCAGCCGAGCGAGTATTTTGTAACAAAAGTCGGCATCTTTAACGCCAGACAAACGTTAGCGCCGCCAGTATGCGGTAACTGCTCAATAAGCGAGTTTGAACCAAATTTGGGCGCAGAGTTGACAGAGCACAACACATACGTTGCAGCTGGTATCGGCGGCCGAAATATCGCGCTACTAAAAAATTGCGCAACAGACTGGGCACTAAGCAAAACGCTTATGACAGAATTCAAAATCGGCGTTGACGGCGTAGCCAGAAACGGTGGCGTTGTTTTGAATTATCTTGAAACGCTAGACACCGGCCGCGTTATTACTACGTTTATCGCCATTGTCCTCGACGCTACAAAAGCAAAAGCGCGTATCCTGCGCTATACAGACGGTATTTTTACTCCAGAGTTTGAAGTAAACTACAACGTTAAAGTCAACAAGTGGTATCGGCTGTACGCCAATTTAAACACAAACGGCAGCAATCTCTCAGTGCATTTTTCAGCCGCACAATTAGACGGCACACAACCGATAAGCGGGTTTACAGATATCATTAATCCCGGCCCTGTAACCGGCGCTGCGGGTTTGTTTGCAAACCAGTCGTCAACGTTTTTCAACAAGTTTGTGGTGCAGTGATGAGCAGCGCGCGCATTCTATTTCCCGAGTTTCGCGACGAGCAACGCGCGTCACGCTATCCGTTTGCCGACACTGCAACATTGCGAAACACCACAAACGCGACAATTCAAATCGCGGCAGACACATTTTTGGACGCTAGTTTTTTTGCTATCGGCGGCGGCGCAAGAACGTTTATATCAGCAATCGACATCGCGACGCAGACAATCACTATTATTATTGGCGACGATGATTTAACTAATCGGTTGTCGGCAACGTACAACCCGCTACAACCGCCAGAAGACGGCGTGTTAAATTTTGTCGACGTCTACGGTCGACCGGGCGGTGTATTGCTATCTACACCCGCTGCTCTCGCACTTTTTTCTTCTTGGGAAATTGGCACGTATGAGTTTACACGCACGCAGACTGAGTTTGTCGCCAGCGTAAGCATACCCGCAAACGAGCCGGGCGTTAGAGCCTTACAACCAGAAACAAAACAACTGATGACCGGCGATGTTTGGTTAATTGGCGATCAAGGCGTGGTAGTAAGACTCGACGGCACAAACATCGTGCGATTTGACATCGTTGGCGTGCCGCTGTTCAAACGAGCAATCTGTGAACCAAAAAGCGAGGACTTTCCGACGAAGCGCTTTTTGAAAACAATCAATGGTTGTTCCGCAACAATCAATGGTTGTTCCGCAGATGATTTTGGAAACTTCACAATAACAGCGTCAAACAGGTTTGCGCCAGATGCTGTGTTACGTGTATATGTCGACAACGGCGCGCTCGTGATCGATACTGCTGGTCGGAGTATTTTGTAATGCCGCGTCCGGGTTTTTATAACGACAACGAGTATCGCGCGTATCCGTTCGTGCACAAAGACACCGTGATCGTGTCTGCGTACGCTGAGTTACCTGTTGTCGGCCTTAAAAAAGCTGTGTACATAACCCGCGACACAGATAAAAAATATTATTGGACTGGGCAAACATACGTTGAAACAACAAACACAACGCCCACTATTCAAAATAGTGTAATCGTTGACGCTGGTTTCATTATGGGCCTCGACGCGCGCTTTGATCCTAATCAGCATTCTATTTGGCTATCCGCAATCAATAAAACGGGTTCCACGTTTGAGTTTGTATTCAAAACAAACGCCACCCCCATCACACTTTCTTTTTTTCGCGACGCGGCCACAGCCGAGTGGGTAAACGACTACGCCGAGTCCGTGCCAGAACCTGATAATCCGTGCGCCACTGAACCCGTATGGTCGGGATTTTTAGCCACAAGTAATTTGTCGAGCCTTCCGGCTGCTGCGAGCACGCAATTTATCCAGAACGCATATCAAATCGAACCAGCATTGATTCAAAATCTAGACAAAGGTTATTTACGGTCCATAAGCCTCGGAAACTATGAGCGCGTAAAAGTTCCCCCGTGCGACGTCACCGGGACGAACAACGACCGCCCGATTGTTTTAAACGCGCGCTGTTTAAAGGGCGACATTCGTTTGAAGGAAGGTTATAACTGCCTAATTACACAAACTGATAGGTCCAAAGAACTTTTAATTACTGCCGCCGTTGGCGCAGGCGTTGCCACTAACACCAGTGAACTGTGCCAACACGGAAGCGAAGTACCGCTATATCCAGATGAACCGTTTGATGAAGTAACAGGTTTTTTCAGCGGCGGACCTGCGTGCAATCAACTGATTTCAACGATCAACGGCTTGGGCGGGCCAAATGTGAACATCATCGGCGGTCCGGGGGTAAACATTTTAATAAACGATGACGGCGCGCTCGTCGTGCAGAAAAAACCAAACGCACAAAACACCTGCACATAACATGTCGAAGAATCTGTTTGAAAACTCGTCGTGCCCGATCGAACCGACACCAAAAGTCGAGTTCGATTTTATTTCGTCGGTGTGCGAGATTATGCCGCTGCCGCCGCCGATCTTCGGCTGCACGGCGCCCGTCATCGCGCGCGAGCCGCCAACAGAAGTCGGCAACAAATGTCCTGTTTTTTTGACAGATACAACGCTAGGTGTTTCGTTGTCGGGCCAAGACAACGGCTGCAACGAGTCAAAAATAGAACTGAAGATCGATCGGCGCGACGTAGATCCGTGTAAGTACGACGTCGCACTTGACGTGAACGTGCAGGTTCCGCGAGCCCCCTGCACTACGATCACTGCGGGCGAGTTTGGCGTTGAAGTTGGGTATCAAGATTGTTTAACGCAAAACAGCGTTATTCGTATAACGCCGAACATCACGCCCGGTGATTGCGAAACGCAAGATCAGTGCGAGTTCATCATTGATTGCGACGTAAAAATTCCAATCCCGCGCACTCCGTGCCCAGACATTGTTACGCGCACTTTTTCGGTGAATTCCGGGTATGCAGACTCAACCTGCATGCAAAACAAACAAAACAAGTTCGTAATTGACCCGGTAATCACACCCGGCGACTGCGACACCGCGGATCAGTGCCGCTTTGAGTTTGACGTTGAGATTTCGGTTCCGATCCCGCGCCCGCCGTGCCCTATCATCAACCTTAAAACGTTCACAGTTGATAGTGGCTATGAAGGCGACGGTTGTCTCGTAGACAAGCGTAATTACGCCAGTATCACAACGTCTCACATCCCGGGCGACTGCAACACTCCAGACCAGTGCGCCTTTGACGTTGAAATTGAAATACTGGTGCCGATCCCGCGCCCGCAGTGCCCGCTGATTAATATTCCTGTCTTTAAAGTCACCAGCGGTTACGACGGTGATGGGTGCCTTACGGGCGAAAACAAGTTTGAAGTCATTACCACAATCACGCCGGGCGATTGCAACACGCCGGACACGTGTGAGTTTGATTTCAATCTAGAGATCCTGATTCCAATTCCAAAACCACCGTGCCCGATACTGAACTCGCCGACGTTTAAAGTTACCAGCGGCTACGATGGCGCATATGACAACAAAGCGTGTCTTACTGGCGAAAACAAGTTTGAAATCATCACCACAATCACGCCGGGTGATTGCAACACGCCAGACACGTGTGAGTTTGATTTCAATCTGGAAATTTTCATTCCAATCCCGCGGCCAGTATGCCCGACGTTAAACCCGCCAACATTTAAAGTCACCAGCGGTTACGACGGCGACAACTGTTTAACGGGCGAGAATAAGTTTGAAATCATTACGACAGTCACGCCCGGCGACTGCAACACATTAGATACGTGCGAATACGATTTCAATCTAGAGATCCTGATTCCGATTCCTAAGCCGCCGTGCCCAATACTTAATTCACCGACGTTTAAAGTTACCAGCGGCTATGACGGAGACAACTGTTTAACGGGCGAGAATAAGTTTGAAATCATTACGACAATCACTCCGGGTGATTGCAACACGCCGGATAAATGTGAGTTTGATTTCAATCTGGAAATCCTCATCCCGATTCCTAAGCCGCCGTGCCCAATACTGAACTCGCCGACGTTTAAAGTTACCAGCGGCTATGACGGAGACAACTGTTTAACGGGCGAAAATAAGTTTGAAATCATTACGACAATCACTCCGGGTGATTGCAACACGCCAGACACGTGTGAGTTTGATTTCAATCTAGAGATCCTGATTCCGATTCCTAAGCCGCCGTGCCCAATACTGAACTCGCCGACGTTTAAAGTCACGAGTGGTTTTAGTGACGGCGGCGATGATTGTATTGGGGAGAATTTGTTTGAAATCACCACAAAAATTACCCCGGGCGACTGCAACACACCGGACAAGTGTGAGTTTGATTTCAATCTAGAGATCGCCGTACCAATCCCGCGCACTCCGTGCCCGACATTAAACGCGCCAACACTGTCTGTAAAAACAGTGTTATTAAATCAGACGTGTTCGTTGTCTGAAGAATCTACTTTCAAAATTACATCGACTGTAACGCCCGGCAGTTGCAACACGCCTGACACGTGTGATTTTGATTTTGATCTCAATCTGGTCATACCGATACCGCAGCCACCATGCCCCGAAATAAACATCAAAACGTTTGAGGTTAACAGCGGATATTCAGACTCTTATTGCGTTGCTGGTAAGGAAAATAGGTTTGAGATTACGCCGACGATAACGCCCGGCGACTGCGACAACCCTACGCAATGTGCTTTTGACGTTGAGTTAGAGATCGTTGTTCCAATTCCCGCGCCGCCGTGTATCTCTCTTACGTCTAAATCGTTTAACGTAAAAACAGGTTTTGCGGGTTCATCGTGCGTATCCGGCTCGTCAAAATTTTCTATCACAAAAACTACGACGCCAGCCAGCGGTTGCGATCAGCCAGAAACATGCGATTTTGAAATCGAGCTGGAAATACTCGTTCCAATTCCGCGCCCGAAGTGCCCCGAGATCAGCATTCTGGGTACAGCCTCGGGGCATTATTCAGACGCACCCAGCCCGCGCGGTCCGTCGTCATTCCAAGTTATCAAAATAGAAAGTCCTCCGTCATGCAATGATCCGGGGTCATGCACTTACATTTTTGATATCAACGTAGATATTGACTACCCGCGGCCGCCGTGTCCGATTATCACAACGAACAGCAATATTTGCGTCGGGTACGACTGCCCTGAGTCAAATCTCATATTTCAAGTTACACCAAACCATCAGATTAATAGCGGATCAAATTCTCCGCCGCAGTGTAACTTTGATATCACGTTTGATCTTTACGTTAAAATTCCGCGACCGCCGTGCCCGACTGTTAGCGCCGTTTTAAATTTGCAAACAGTCTCGGCCTCGTCAAGCCCGAGTGGTTCATTCACTGGCGGCGTATCCAGTTCGGGCGACTCGTGCGCAATCGAACTGTTCCTCGATCTTCAAATTCCTAAACCGTGCGTAACGCGAATTTCGAGCAGTGGTGGTGGGGTTGCGTCTGGACCAAATCTACCGAATAAAATTCAAACTGTTATTTCGCAGCTTGATGAGTGCTCGTATTCAATCGCGTCTTACGTCTCTGTCAGGGCGCTGACGGATTGTCCGGTAATACAGGGTGGGTCCTTTTCTGTGTCGGGCGGGGGTGCGTCGTACGGCGACAGTTATACGCCAATTAAAAGCGCAAAAATCGAGGTCATATCGAATACTGCGTCTGGTATTTGTTACTACATTATTAATGGCAGTTTGGAGGTTAATGCGTTAACGGCAGGCGACATAACCGTCCGAGCCGGCGGCACGACAGTTGGGAATGGATTTCTCAAAATTCAAGGCAACCAAATAAGCGGAGAAATAAACCTAAACGCTACAGACTGCCCGACAGGTGGCGGCGGTGGCGGTGTACCCGGTCCGCAGGGGCCTAAAGGCGATAAGGGCGACAAGGGCGATCCGGGCGCTACTGGTCCGCGCGGTCTGCAGGGTTTCCCGGGAGTGCCCGGCCTCATGGGCCCGGCGGGTCCTGCCGGCGGCGATGGCGTGCCCGGCGAAAAAGGAGAGCGCGGCGAAAGGGGCGAAAAGGGTGTAACCGGCATGACCGGCGTGGCCGGGCCGGTGGGCGCTACTGGTGTAAGTATTATTGGTCCGCAAGGTGTAATTGGCCAAACAGGGGCAACAGGGCCGCAAGGTTGCAAAGGAGATAAAGGAGATCAAGGCGACCGTGGCGAGAAAGGTAACACGGGCGATAAAGGCGACAAAGGCGACACTGGTGTAACCGGCGTAACTGGCCCTGTCGGCGCGCGTGGACCTATTGGTGTTACAGGTCCACAGGGTCCAATTGGTTTAACAGGCCAACGCGGGCTGAAGGGAGACAAAGGCGACACAGGCGAAAAGGGTTCGACGGGTATGTCTGGCCCGCGCGGGCAAACCGGCGTTACGGGTTTAACTGGCCCGTCGGGTGCTCGCGGGCAAACGGGCCCGACCGGTCCAACAGGTCAGACCGGCGCTACAGGCGTCAAAGGTCAAACAGGTCCAACTGGAGCGTCGGGACCAACCGGCATGGCCGGCGCCACCGGTCCAACTGGTGTAGTAGGCGCTACCGGTCCGCGCGGTCAAACCGGCGTAACAGGTCTTCCGGGCGCTACGGGTGTAGCTGGTCAACGCGGTTCGACGGGCCCTCGCGGCGAAGCAGGACCGACAGGGCCGTCTGGTGTACGCGGGCAAACAGGCCCGCTCGGCCCAACCGGTATCACCGGCCCCAGCGGACCCACCGGCGCAACAGGTGTTGCCGGCGCAACAGGACCACGTGGGCAAACTGGCGTTACGGGCCCGACTGGCGTCGCTGGCGCTACCGGCGCGAAGGGCGCGACTGGTATTAGCGGTTTACGCGGTTTAGCCGGTCCAACAGGTCCGCGTGGTCCAACTGGGTTACAAGGCATAACAGGCGCAACTGGCGTAACAGGACCCACGGGTATTACAGGCGCAACGGGCCCCAGCGGCGCAACAGGTCCGTGCGGTAATACCGGCGCAACCGGGCCAGCAGGCCCTGTCGGCGCGACAGGAGTTATACCCGCCGGCGGTATAATTCAATTTACGCCAAACACGCTTGGCTCGGGCACCATTACAGCCACAAACACAGAAATTAATGGCGCGATTGTAATCAACCCCGCAGAGCTTGTGAAAACGGCAGCGTTTTTAAACGAGTTCATTAATCAACTCAACACTAACAGCGGCTTACGCAACGCCCTCCGCGCCGCAATAAATAACTAAACCATGGCCGACGAACAAAAAAATAACGACGAAATTCAAATGGAGCCATACGCCGGCCCAGTATTAGCCGTTGGCAGCGGTGATTGTGGCGTATGCCCGCCCGGCCCGGCTGGCCCGGAGGGTCCTGCGGGCCCCGCAGGCCCTGTTGGCCCGCAAGGCCCAAGAGGTCCCGTCGGTCCGCAGGGACTTAAGGGAGACAAAGGCGACAAAGGAGACAGAGGCTCTACCGGCCCGGCAGGCCCAGTCGGCGCAACGGGCCAGACCGGGCTTAGAGGTCAAACCGGGCTTACAGGCCCAGTAGGGCCCTCTGGGCCCACCGGACAGACCGGCGCAACTGGTTTAACGGGTCCTAGCGGCCCTAAAGGTCAAACAGGCCCTACAGGCCCAACAGGGCCTTCTGGGCCAACAGGAATTAAAGGGCAGACCGGCCCGACAGGCGCATCTGGCCCGACCGGCCATACGGGGCCCACAGGCGCCACCGGTCTGCGCGGCTTTAAAGGTGATACCGGCGCTACAGGCATGAAAGGCCAAACCGGCGTCACGGGCCCGACAGGCGCCAAAGGCCAAACAGGCCCAACCGGAGCATCAGGGCCTACCGGCTCAACAGGGCCATCTGGCGCTCGCGGAGCCACGGGCCCGAAAGGTGATCAGGGTTTACAGGGTCTGCGTGGTTTACAGGGTTTGATGGGCGCGCAGGGTTTGATGGGCCCGCAAGGACCGCAAGGCACGCAAGGACCGCAGGGCGCGCAAGGAGCTACCGGCCCGCAAGGTAATAGAGGTTTAAAAGGCGACACCGGATCTACCGGACCGAAGGGACAGACCGGCGTTACAGGGCCCATCGGTATAACAGGACCGACCGGCGCAACTGGTGTAACTGGCGCGATCGGGCCAGCCGGCGCTACCGGTCCGTGCGGAAACATGGGCCCGACAGGTCCAACTGGTCCGTCTGGTGAATTAACGCTCGCGCAGCTACTAGTTGAAATTGCAACAAACGCACAACTTCGCGCAGCAATTAAAAACGCAGCTACATCAGTGTCGTAGCATTTTTTTTCAGACCGATTAGAATACGACCAAACGGCAACGGAAGAAAAAAAAATGACACGCATGGTTTCTATTTCGCGCGACAACATCATGCACATGGTGGCGCAACCCGATTTTTTTGAAAAAAATCCGCAGCTGATATCGGTAAAAGAATCAATGGATGCGTGCCGCGCGGCGTTTGAAGAGTCGGCAAAAAAACAAGGTTGCCGGTGCCGCGCTGATACAAATCTGCTGTTCAAATGTATATCAACGTTTATCAACACGCTAGAAGAAGCCAAAACAACGAACCCGGAAATCGTGCATCAATTTGTGCGATATGTCGCAAAAGCAGACGACATCGCAAACACAAAAGTTACAATCTATTACGTACCGCCAAATTCATCGACGCCCGCACGGTATGTGTTTCCATGAGCTACGTTAGTCCGCAAAACTCCAAAATCTTGTACGGGTCAAAACCGCAAGTACTGGCAAACGGCACAAAAGCAGCCGTCGTCAAAATCCGTTTACGCGATGACTGCGACCGCCCAGTACCCGGACGACAAGTTGAAATTTCTGCTGATGTTGAAACAGCGCAGATCACACAACCCGGTCCGACCGACAATGAAGGTTTAGCGCTCGCTTATGTGCGATCGACAACGCCTGGACCAGTAAACATCACAGCTATCGTATTACCGGAGCAAGAATAACATGACAGATTGCTGCTCACAGGGCCCACAAGAAGAACCAATTCAGCTGCCGGACACGCTGGGGTTGAATTTCTACATTCCTGAAATAGACCCGCCGCCACCGACCGGAAGCGAGCGTAACGTCAAATTAACGTGGCAGGTCAGCAGATATAACTACGAGACAACAGACGGCATCCGGGTGCGAATCACAGCTAGTAACGCGACACAGATGCCGACAAAGATCTTTGCCTACCAAATGCTGCCGCTCAAACCCGGCGCAAACGAACGAGTAGGCGCATTTGATCACGTCTGCTCGCCGACAGACCTCGAAGAGTACCCAGAAGACGACCCGATCCCAAATTACCGCCCGGCATGGTTTCGGTTAGATTATGTCGACGTGCTGCTTCGCTCGCGCGCAGAAGTCAAAGCGTTTATTGAAGAAGTTATTGACGACGTGCAGCGGCTCAAGTCCACTTTGGATGTCGCAGACACCCTGCTCCCGGCCGGCGAACTGTGGATTGGAACGCCGCCCGAACAAGCGCCGTCCCCGTGAGGTCTATATGCGCGACATGGTAGTGCTAGAAGACAGCACAATAATATCATTACTGAACGACCCTACGTACTCCGAATCGATCCCGTGTTTTTACAACAAGAGAGAAATCCTCAAAAGTAATGAGTCTGGCGGCTGCAGCGCGTGTGCCCACAAACGCCAAGAAAGGCGCCGTAACGCAATGGCGCAGATTAAATCGTGCCTTGCCGGTATGAGTAGCGAAAAAAAGACACAGCTCAAATCGCTGCTGGACGCTAAAAAAGTGCGTGTCATCTATGTGAACGCCGGTGGCCAAGTTGTCCAGCTAACCTTCTAGCCGCACCTGCCACGCGTAGGTTACGATCTTCCGCCGTCCTGCGACTGCTGAAGGGTCACGTACCACGTGACCCGCGGGCTTCAGGCTCTCAGGCAGCGCGCGGCGGCGGTTGCATTTTCCATTTTCCAGAACATGACTTATTGCGCCGTAAGTCCTGCAATGACAGGCACTTTCGCAATTCGCGAACTCCGAATAGCGGCTAAATTTTTGCCAAAAACGCGGCATATTTATTGTCGCTGCTATATCGTATTAGCGGCCCTTCTCGACCGCGTTACAACGGAGTTAACGCATGCTTCTTTCGCCCCCGGCGGAGAAAATCCGCCTTGCAGTCACCTCTCGATGCAAGAAGACAGCGCCTGAGTTTCAGATTGTTCCTGATCGGGCGCATAAACTTTTTGAGAAAACTGCAGAGAAGTTTCGGGACACGCTGGATGAGCTACCGAACTTCTGGGAACGCGCCGCCTTTCTGAAGGCACGCGTGCTTAAATTCACCAAGAAGAAACTTCGCGGAGATATGGCACGGCTGTATCACGAATATACAACCGCGATGTTTCGAGGTGAGCTGGCTACTATGGAGGATGAGCCGGTGTTTAAAGAGATCGATCCTAACATTGAGGAAATAGCACGCTATCATGCGTACCTTGCTTGCACCGCTGGCGACTGATCGCCGGCGTGTTCTGACTGTGTAGTCGGGACACATCTAATCGTCTTATGGCGGCTGATGTGACTCCCGGCTACACGGTCAGAACAAAACTGTCCCAATTTTCCTTAGCTATTGTGAATCATGGCGCGTAAAAGCAAAGTAAAACTCGACAAAAAACCGCCAGCGCCAAAACCAGCCTTTACCATGGCTGAACCGAATGATGACGCAGCGGCATTCGGTTGGACGCTGGGAAAGCTGCGATACCTGTCAGAGGACGAAGTAGACGGCGAGCGATGGCCCGGCGCCGGCGTATTTGACGTGCCCTGCGCCTACGAAGTCAGGCAAGTGTACGGACACATAATTGAGTTTGTAAACCCGGCTTATCTTCAATTGCAGTTTGACGGCAACGCGGATATTCGCAAAGCCGCCGAAAAAGCGCGAGAAGAGGGTTACACAAAAGAAGCGATAGCCAAATTTCGCCGCGTCATTGTGCGCGTATTCAACGAGCAGGTTCTTCCTGACATAGTGAAACGTTTTGAGCACGTGGCTGGTCTTGTCGCAGAATTTTATTGCGCTAGACTTGCCCACATCGATAAATTTGGCCCCGAAGAATAACTCACACACGAGGTAATGACATGTCGGAAGACAAGACAGAAGGACCCGCCGAAAAAATCCAAAACGCGCCCGAAACCGAAGCCACCGAAAAAGAAGTCTCGGTAGAAAAAACAGAACCAGAGCGGGTACCGTTGTTTCGACCGACAAAAATTGAGCTTGGTTATTCCGGCGTACACGGTCGCGGTGTTTTTGCGACAAACGATATCAAAAAAGGCGAGCTGGTCGAGCGGTGTCCGATGATTCAGCTGGCGTTTCGCACAAAGTATCACAAAGACCCGCAGTTATTTAATTACCTGTATACAAACAGTTCGTGTCCCTGCGAGGAGTGCAAACGGCACGGAAGCCACATGTACATGGTGCTTGGGTACGGAATGCTATACAACCACCAAGACTCGCCAAACGCCAACTGGAGTTTTAACTGGCCGGCAAACGTAGCAGATCTTATCGCGCAAAAAGACATAGCCGCCGGAGATGAAATTTTTACCAGTTACGGTTCGCGCTATTTCAGCAATGGCCGTACAAAAATTGTGGTCGACACAGACGCCGATGACACATCAGCAGAACCAACAGAGAACAATCCGCTCCCCTAAGAGGAATGACCACTTTGACATTGAAAGTATCAAAAACACAAAAGAAGAGGCGCGCTCCGCGCGCCTCGGGTAGAAAGACAACAGCACAAAAGAAGACGTGGAGCTATTCACGCGAGACGATCGCCGGCGGTCTGCACGGCTATCTCGTCGTTTGGCGCCACACCATGGATGACGTGCCTGTCGGTTTGTTTGGAACCAAGGAGGCAGCGATCGCGGCAGCAAAAAACATAAGCTTCCGCACCGGCTATGCGTGCGCCAAGCGCCTAGACGTCGACTGCCGCACACCGGTGTGCTTCGCCGTTGTCCCGTTTATGTTTGGTCAGCCCGGCAAGATGATCGTCGTGGACCGGGCAGACGACGCCTGATCAGAGCGACGCCAAGATAACAAAATCTCGGCGGTAGCCCGCAACAGGGCCGCGCTTGCCCATGAGCAGTTCGTCGTCGGTCTTGCCCTCGCCGTCAACCGGGTACGGGCCGCTGGCACTAGAAACGCCCGGCCGGTGCAAGCCAGCCTCGGCTGCTTTCTGCAGCACAGCGTTCGCGGTTGCAGACGACAGCAGTTCCTCGATACCATCACCGCTGACGACAAACTCAGCTCGTCCTTGCGTGATATTAGAAAGGTTGTCGATGATGGAAACAGACATAAATACCTCCAGTGAAGAAATAAACCCGACGCTCGATATGGTAGTGCGCGTCGTAAAAATAAGCAAGTTGCAAATTCGCAACGTTTTCACGACCGTTTTAAAGCGCCAGTGGACGTATAACCCGGCCATGGTTGTCGACACGGAGGCGGTATTTTACCTGCTCCTTGCCGACATGCTTGAGAATCTAAACTTCTTGTCCGGTGAACAGCGGCTCATGATCGGCGAGATGCTGCGGCAAACACGGCAGGAGCTGGACCTACCCATCGAAGACATACAAGGTGACTGCTCCGCCACGCTCGCTTTCGCAGACGGACGGTACGTCACGTGGACCGGCTCTATGGGCTGGCTTGCGCTGGAGTCCGGCGAGCCGCGCGATTTTCTTCCGCGCCGCCCGCTGGAGACGATCGCGTATAATCTAAGTGAGCTGTACCGCCGGGGTGTGCAGATCATCAAGAGTAGGAACGGCCTTAATGTCGACAATAGCGCAGGAAGCTTGGAAAAGCAGGGAGACGTTTGCGAGCGTCCTACTGACTCTGTTTCTGGATAAGTTCGGCGTCGAAGCGCTGGACTGGGATCCGGCGACAATCACGCTCGAAATCGAGGAAGAGTTCGACGTTGAACTGCCGCAGCTTGCGCTCGATAAGCTCCTCGTCGCAATTCAGATCCTCACAACCGACAAGTTTTTCAAAAGCCTGCCGGACTTTGTGACGTTCTGCAACGTGATGGGCGGCGACACATACCGCCCCGATATGTGGGATCCAGCTGACGCCGAAGAGGCGGCGTGGGGAATTACCGAAGCGCTGCTCATCAGCCCGCCCGAAGATGACGATAACGAACCGTTTACCGACGAAGTGCGCGGTTATATCGGCGCAGTGCTTGACAGCGAAGGGATTATTAACGCGCCAGATATCTTGCGCGTTGCTCTGCGGGCTGCCCGGGTCAGCCCCAACATCACAGACTTTTCAGACGACCCGGCGATGTTTAACGCGGTCTACGATTTCGAAGCCGACAAAACAGAAGACATCAACCAGTCGATTCGATTAAAAACGAATTTACTTATCAAACAATTGACCGCGCTGGACCTAAAAAACGGCAACACGGAGTATGTCGTAAAAATGTTACAAGGTTCAGCTACATCATGATGGTGACACGGTGCTTGTACTGTCAAGGAAGAAGGAAGAAGAAGTTGTAATTGGCGACGGAATCGTTGTGAAAGTTTTGGGAATCACAGGCGATCGAGTCAAGATTGGTTTAACAGCGCCGCAAACAACAACGATAGTGCGGGGCGAGTTAATTGGCGGAACTAAAAAGAAGGACAAACAGCAATGGGCTGGAACGACAGAGTCCCAGACGCACCACCCTACATCCCATACGAACGAGCCGAAGACAGAGATTCTTACGACAACTGGCAACTCTACCTCGAATACTGTCGAAGCGAGTTAGCCGAGAAGTCGGGCGGCTTATCTTCTCAAAACGTTGAGCCGGGCGAAGTGCCGGCGCGCGCAGTGCCGGCGCCAACCCGGCGGGGTGTGCGCGAATTGATAACAAAATTGAAGGAGTTAGTTTTCAAGTGAGCATCAAAATAGATCACGCCGGTCTGGCGCGAATAGCTGAATTTTTTCGTGCCTGCAACTACAGCATTCAAGAAGTCGTGGACTACTGCTGGTCGTGTTACGGCGACAACGCGGCGATTGTTGACGCAGTCTACGAAGCAAAACATCAGGGTATATTTGGTATCGTCGCCAGCGCGCAAATGATCATCGACCGGCGCACACACGAAGTATTTGAAATGTCGGTGTGCGACACGCGCGAGAAAAAAGAGGCGGCGTTTAAATGGCACAACCCCGCCTACAGTTTAGCCCACGACATCGAAGCCTCGCGGCGCGGTATCGAGCAAGTCGATCAAGCGTGGGACGACGTAAACTATAAGCGGACTACCGATAGGTTCGTGCTGAACCGTATACGGACGCTATTTAATCCGCCGGTAAAAAAGCGAAAGCCAAAAAAGAAAGCGTCAGCCGCCAGCCGCAAGCTCATGAAGCCGGGCAAGCGAAAGAAGGCTGTCAGCCGACGCTGACTTAACAACCGCCCCGGCGCTCTTCTCAGACATAAGTCGGTCGAGCATAGCCGCCATACCGCGATCAAGCGTGGGTACAATCGCGGCCAGTTTTTCGCGGTCCATGTACACGCCGCCGGCGCTTACCGCGTCAGCGAAGTCGTCGCCAAGCCACTCGCGCACATCATCAACGGCTAGCTTCTCAAGATCATCGAGAGCATATACGTTGCCCGTAGTGGTTTCGACATTCTGCGCCATGAAGTCCCGCGCCACCTTTTCGGTAATGGCGAACAGAACTTCTTCGGGGCGCGGAAGGCCGCCGGCGTCGTACAGGCGATAGAGGTTAGTATTTCTATCAAAATTATCGACCGCGCTCGCCAACTTTAGCCGCATGTCAACCGTACGCGCCATTTCGGGGTTCTGGTCGACCGCTTCTGCTAACTTGGACAACTCTACTGCCAGCTGCGCATGCTGCCGGCGGGTGAGCCGTACGCGGTCTTTGATCATATCGCTCGCTACTTTGGCCGCGCAGGCACCCAGCCCAGCGGCCAGCTCTAGCGAGCCCTCAGCCCCCGAAACGTCTGCGTCGTATTGCGCGGCCTTTTCGAGGATCTTTGTGGCAATTACGTGTCGGTCGTCAAAAACAAAGTTGTCGCGGAAAGTCTTAAAATGCGCGGCCGCAAACTTGACTTCTTCGGCGTTGCGCAGCGGCCAATGGCGTTCTTTCCCCCCGACGTCGCTCACCCAGACAATGGCAAACTCGGAATCAGGTAGGCTATTAATATCCTGCGCCGCGCTAGCCGCGACTTTCTCTTCTAATTCAGTGACCGCCCCGCGAATACCGAAATACTCGGCGGCTTGGTGTATTCTAGATTGAATAGCCGCAGCCTCCCTGGCGTCGAACTGCGCCTGCTTGTCCGCGAAGAAAAGAGCGGACATCCATGTTGCAGGGGCGGTATGGCACGGATAAAGTTTATGGCGCTGATCGGCGTATAGATGGCGTGGTAAATCCGCGGCACCACTCAGTTTTTCGTGCGCGGCATTTTTTACAAAGTCGGGCTGCGGATACAGAGTCGTAAGCCTGTGTGTTTCGCGGCCACTGACGTCATGCGCCTGATCGAGCGGGATGTTTGTCATGGGATTTCCTACCTGTTTAATTAGCCGCCAACACCACGCGATTGCCCTGTCGGCGTTGGGCATTGCACCTGACCAGTTGGTTTTTCCAGCCGTCGTCGGTTGTCCGCTGTGTCAAAAAAATACGCTACACCTGTTCGACGACGCAAGTACTAACGGTATCTGGCTGCACTGTAATGCGTGCTTAGCCCATGGAGATATCATAACGTTTGGCGCGGCATTATGGAATACAAGCCCGGATGTGGCGATCGCCCGGTTTATCGAATTAAACGCCATAAATGCCGCCGAAAAAGATAACGCGGTTAATGAATACGCCCGGACCGTCGAACGCGTCGAAAAATTTGAGCAGTTCTGGTTTGACGCTGAGGCGCAGATTTGGGGGCACCACGATGATATCATTGCCTGTCGCCTGCGGGAACTTGGCGTATATCCAGAAATAAACGCGGCTGGGCTAGTCGGCGTGGCGTACAAAGAACAGCTAGACACGCTACAACGATTTGTCCGCCGGCCATTGATAAACCCTATACGCGATAACGGCGCCAGCCTTGTATTCCCGTACTACGATCTTCCCGGTAGGTTAACCGGGTTTTTAATAGCGCAATACGACGAACAGTTTACGGCAAAACAAAATTTTATCGCCGTCAGCCAGTACAAAAGAAACAGGCCAGAAGCAGGATACTTTTTATTACGCACCGCGCTTTTGCCGGCAGGAGAGCTGCTAAAAAGCACGCAATTTATTGTCGATGACCCTATGTGGGCTTTGAGCTTGCAGTGCGAGATGCTGCGCCGCGGGCTGTCTCTTTTGCCGCTCATGGCGAGCTATACAGGCGTTGAGGCAAACAGCTGGGGCGGGAGTTGGTGCGCGTTTACTCCGGTGCCTCGTATTTTTCAAAGTCACGTGGTGTCGCCTGAATTGATTAGCCGCGCGGCAAATGCACGGGGCTACGTAACGGTAGCCGCACAAAACCAGCGCCTGCAAAAAAGACTTGCGACAAACGCAATGAGCCGCCTCGTGTCGCTGCGCAAAAACGCCGAGACGTGGCAGACGCGTTTAACCAGCACGCTTGGTCAAATGAACGAAATAGCGGCGCACTCATTTGCAACACGGCTCACAATTTCGACCGATAAACTTGTACCGTTTCTAAATAAAATCGGCGATAATTTTTCGCCGGGTTTTTCTGACCGCGTGTTGACGCACGTCAAGACGTCGAAAAATATTACGCCGACGGTGCAACAACCGTGGCAGCGAACTGTCGTTCCAAAAGCTGACGGTTGGTGGAGTGTTACAAATCATCACATTTGTGACGCAAACATTGTCATTAGCAAAATTATGCAAGCCGACGACGGCGAGAAAACTTATACCGGCGTCATCTACCTTAACGGCGAAGAAATACCATTTGCGGATAATGCCGTTAAAATAGAACGCGCGGGATTATTGGCGTACACAGCTGGCGTTGTTGCCGCGCATAAAAAAGTAATGCTGTACGACAGTCGTTGGAACAGCCGCAGTCACCTGATAGCGATAGCGCTAAGCAAACCAGAACTTGTATGCGTATCTAATTGTCTCGGGTGGGACGACCGCGCAAACGCATTTCGTTTCGCAAACTACGAGTTGGCGGTAGATGGTACGCCGTCAGCCCCCGCACAACCCAGCGAAAAAAACAAACACGTAGTTTTCCCAGAACCCGTGGCTGTTGCGCCGCCCGCGATAAGGCAGTTTCTAACACCAAGCCCCGAGAACGCATTTATATGGACGGTTGTCGCGGTAATTACAGCAGACCTGATTGCCCCAATTTTGCGGCGCGACTCAGCGGCGACCGGGCTTACCGACGACAGTTTTTTAACCGCAATCAAAATCGCTGAAACGCTTGGTTGCGCACATCAGCGTATTGATATTTTGCGACGATCAAATGCGTGCGCCGCCGTGTATGACCGCACAACGGCGCTAGACTGGCCAACAACAATTGCTAGCGTATTCGACGCCACCAGTCTAAGCCCAATAGTTCCGCGCTGCCATAATCGGCCTATACTTGCGCACTTGTCACCGCAGACGGCCAGCGTCGCGCCGACATACGGCTGGCAAATAGTCAATGGGACGGCGAGCCCGGCGACAGATTTTGCGCCGCTTACTTACATACTGCCAGCGTACATCCAGCGCACGCTCCGGCAGCGTATGCGCGTCAGCCTCACGCACCCGATAACTACCATAGCCGTGCTGGCAGATATGCACGCATGGTTGACAGAAACATACGGAAACGCGTTCCAACTTGAATACGCAAACAACCATCTAATTACGCAAAACTCGGCTGATACAGCGTTTTTTACGGCGTTAACAGCAGCCATTCAAAACGGCGATCTGTCGGTTTTGCCGCGGGCCCGAAATATCGGGCAGCCCGGAAATTACATAGTGCGTAAAAAAACGCACTGGTGGTTGAACCAGCGGGCAATTGATCGCTATTTTTATGATAGAAAAGCCATAGCCCCAAATTGGTCGTGGCTTGTTAAACTATTGGCGCAACGTGGAGTTCTCGCCGGAGAAGAGGCTGTACGCAATCTCCCGGGCATTCTTGTTGACAGTAGTTGGTGCGATCAATATTTATTACCAGCCGCCAATCTTGCCCGGGAAACTGGATAACTATGCGCTACTTTGAGCCTGCTTCGTTTCGTCGACACAGAGATGAGAAAGCCGCACGCCACGACGACGGATTAGACGATGATTTTATTGAAGAAGAGTGGCAGTTCGTAAACGATGAAGAAAACGACGACGAAGACAAAGATAGCGATTTTTCAAAACCAAACTACGTTTTCACGGACGACGATGACGAAGAAGACGACGAGGAAGACGAGGACGAAGAATGGGGTGACGACGACGAAGACTGGGACGAAGAATACGAGGACGAAGAGGATGACGACCCCGAATACGAAGAAGATTTCGACGACAACGATGACGAATAACGTAAAAATAACAGAACGAATTTGCTCGTTTTCAGACTGCGGGCGAAAAGTAAAAGCCGCAAATCTTTGTCAGCGCCACTACGATCAGTTTCGTGCCGGCGTACCGCTTAAAAAAATTGCTACTCTAGGAGCAAACGGTACGACATGTGTATTTCCCGGTTGCGCGCGAAAACCGATCGCAAAAAATCTGTGCAGTACTCACTGGGCGCAAAATAATCGTCGCGGATTTTTATCAATAATTATTAACGACGAGACAGAAGACGAACGCTGGTTGCGCTCGTTTGCCGTTGACCAAAACACCGGTTGCTGGAATTTCATAAAAAACGGTCGCGGCTCTGGTCGTGGCGCAAAGAAAAAAGCAGGATACGGGCAGTTTTGGTGGCGCGGAAAAAAACACATGGCGCACCGTTATTCGTGGGCGCGCGTCAACGGACCGCTACCGCCCGGCGTACAACTAGATCACGTATGTAGAAACCCGCGTTGCGTTAATCCAGACCACCTGCAAATTGTAACGCAGTGTGAGAATTTATTACGTATGAAATGCTGGCGCAATTTAGTCGCGCGCATAAAAGAGTTAGAAACATTTATCGCAGCGCACGGACTCAAAATACCACACGAGCACAAAAAGAAAGAAAATACTTGAACACGTTTTTGCCGTTACCGAGTTTTCGCGCGTCGGCGGCTGTGCTTGATAATAGAAGAACCGGAAAACAACGACTTGAATGCAAACAAACGCTTCTATGTTTAGGCGTCTCAGTAGGTGAGCATACACCCGGCAAACGCGGATGGCGCAATCATCCTGCAGTCCGCATGTGGGCGGGATATGAATTACAACTCGCTGTTTATGCAATTGTGATCTGCCGTGAGTGGCGCCGTCGCGGCTTTAAAGACACTCTTCTCGCGCAGTTTATGGATGTTTATCACAAACTCCGCCCCGAAACAGAGCACAATCGCTACCCACATTGGTTTGGCGACGCACGGTTTCACGCCAGTCATCGCAGCAACTTATTGCGCAAAGACTTTCGCCACTATTCGCGGTTCGGTTGGCGGGAGCCAATCGATTTGCCATACTACTGGCCCGCGGGTTTAATAACTGCCCCCATAGCATAATGATAATGCAGCTGATTTGTAATCAGCCGATGAGGGTTTGATTCCTTCTGGGGGCTCTTTGCGGTAGATGCGCGGGGCGCGCGCTTAACGCTTGATGCAGTAGACGGATATGGGTTGATCACCTGAGCGGACGAAGCCGGTGTATGCGAGCGAGTGATTTACCGCCGGACTGATCTCCGGTGTGCAAAAGTGCGCATACTTAATTGCCGAAATGACGGACGGGCCGAAAATCTACTGCAGCGGGTTCGACTCCCGCCTACCGCGCTAATGTATACTCCATGGTTGGTCACGGAGGACCTGCCATGGAATTTGTTATCAAAATCAAAGACATCAACCGGCTGGGTCTGGTCGATGTGACGGCAATCATGACAAGATTGTCGTGGCCCGATTCTGGCAGCGACAGCTCAATTCAAAAAGAACTCGCTAAGCGTTATCTGCACGTCAATCACGCGCAGCCGCATCCAGAAATGGCGCTTGCGCTTATCTGGGTAGACGAAACACTAGCCGGCTGGGTTGGAACGCGCCCGTGGACCGAAAATTTCAAAGGCCGCCCGACAGTTGTACAAACAGTCGAGTGTTTTGTAGACCCCGAATACCGGCGACGCGGAATTGCAAAGCTGGGTCTTTTGGCGTTAATCGCTGATAACAAAATAGACAAAACAAAAATCGTCTCTGTGTACGCGCCAAACGTCGTAAAACTTGCGCAACAGTGCGGCTGCACATTTGTAATCTATTGCGAAACAGACGGCAGGTAAAACATGAAACGTTACCACGCTGAAAAACATATCATCGAACGCCGAATCAAACAGCGTAAACAGATTAACGCCGGTATGGATGCGTGGCGGCAAAGCCTGCAAGACGGCAAACCGGCGCACGTTATTGATGACGGCCACTATCGTAAAGCTTTGCGCTGCGGCGGATGCACTCGCGCGCGCTGTCAGGTCTGTCATCCCGAGAAGTACCCTAAAAGGATTCCTACGAGGCAAGAACGCCAACAATGGCCCGAAAACGAATAAACGATTTCGGTGGAAAAAGCGCGGCCGGCGACGGCAAGCGCAGCGTGCTTCTCACGGGGCACAATCTAATCAGCATGCGCTGCATCTCGTGCAACAAGCTCAACTATGTTGGATTTCTTGAAACGCAGCGCGCCGCGGCGCCGCGATGCAACGCTTGCGGTGGCGGGTTAATGGAAATTGAAGAAAGCTACAAACGCCGCACAGGTTGCTCGTACAAAAAAGCAGAAAAAGTAGCCGCAGCTAATCTTGGTGAAAAGCCGTTTAGCTGCGACACGTGCAAAACAAAATTTCGTTCAGCGGTAGCGCTGAGCATGCACGTCAAAGAAAAACACCCAGACGCCGAGCCAGTTGATGCGCGGCAAATGGAATTAGATCACGGTTTTCGTAGAAGGCATACTCTTTAACACGTAAGGAATTATCATGGCTAAGAACTTTGCTGATAACATTATCGCCGCAGCGGCGGCCCTCGCTGACGCTGTGCGCCGCGAGTCGGAGCTTGAGGACAACAGGATTTCCGTCAAGATGGCGGCGGTCGAGCGAATCATGAAGAGCGGCGACAATCCGCTCACGGGCAAGCCGCACAGCTTCAGCTCGGCGGAAGCGCTCGTCAACACTGATTCCGACTACTCCGATTATCTAGGGCAGTGCCGCGACGCTGCTCACGCGCGTATGATTGCGCGCGGCAATTACGACGCCGCGCTCGCTACCGCTCGTCTGGCCGCAGAGACGGCTTGAGGTAGTCATGTTCGAAGACTACGAAGACGAAAACGAAGAACAACCCGCGCGGCGTATTTGCGGGTCGATCGAAGATCTGCGCGATCACGTTTTAATCATGTTCGCCGGTTTTATAGCCAAGCTGCAGAACGAAGAGCCGACCGAAAGTGAATGTTCGCTTGAGTACCAGCGACAGTTTTTGGAAGTCTGGGAAGTCGAACAAATCGTGCGCGAGCTGTCGGACGTGCAAGCCGACGGCGCGTACGGTATCGGCGCCAACTCGTTCGAAGAGTACAAGACAAAAATGCTTCGACTATTTCGTGCGCTTGGTGCGCGCGTCATATCGAACGTCATGCGCGTCGGTGTGCAGCGCGGTTTTCTCGACGCCGAGTACGACTGCGAGAAAAACGATTTCAACTTCTCAATAACCGAAAAGGGAATGGAGCTTGTCAACTCTATTAATGACTCCAATGACGCTGACGGTGGAGAAACTTCAAGAAGCGATTCGGCGATTTGAGCACACTCAGACAAAGTACCGGCAGTTCGGCGCGCTCGACACTGAACCGGACGGCGTGTTTCAGCGACTGATTGCTGACGCGTTTGAAGGCAAAGAACCGGCAATACCCCGGTCGGGCGCCGGTTGGGACCTATACGACTCGTCTATGGATTGTACGGAAGCTGCGGCGGCGCTGGCTGACGCGGCGCGCGAAGTAATCGACGTTATCGAGAACGCAAAGATTCGTGACCACCGTCCGATGAAAAAATTTATCGAAGACTATTGCTGGCGGATTTTCTAGTATCCGCCGAAATAGTTTCGTCCGATGGGGTCATCCGCCCAGTCGTCATCTACGGGCGTCTCTGCCTTGACAGTACGCTCGCTTAACCGCGCTACGCCAGCGATCTCCGCGAAATTGGGCCACGCGTTATTCACGTGCCAAAGAGCGGCGCAGCCTAGGTTAACAGCTTGCGCGAAGTCGTCAGTCAACAACGTGTTCCTTGTAATGGTATAAATATCGCCGCCTAGTCTAGACTCGGCTTTATTTTCAACCAACGCAAGAAAGTCCGACACCAAGCCCGGCGAGTCCTGCGACGACCAGTCATACTGGAAGAAACGGACTTGCTTCAGTTTGATCGCCTGACACGTGTACAGCAACGACCGCGTTTTGTCGAGGCTATAGTGCGCTCGATGATTGATTTCTGTAGGTGGTTTGAAGACCATCAAATCTTGGGATGCGGAACGAACAAGCCGCATGGCCATGACTCGCTCTAGGTTAAACCCTGCCTGCACCATGACTGTTTCGCGGACCGTGCCGGCACCGGTGTAATCGTGAGCGACAAAATCGCAATTAAACAAGTTAGACCAGCGCATACATTCAACAGCTTCGGCCAAATGATCGCCGCCGATAAGCAGGCGCTTGGCCCACAGCGTGTCGATAGTCCCATCCGGGCGGAACCCCAGCACAGCAAGCACGGTGAAACTAATACCTGCTTCTCCGCCGCCGCCCCAGTCGATCGCGAGAATGCGATGTTTGTATTGCGAGAGATTTGTAAAGCATTTAGGGTCTGGTTCTTTCTTGTTTTCCCAGTCTAGCACGCACGCAGCCTTCAAATCAGTTTCGCTGATGAGCTTCTGACCGGTATCGACGCTTTCTCCCATTACTTCGTTGTAGAACTGGGCTTGGGTCATATTCCCAAAACCCTCTCTCTTCAACAATAGAGTTGACCACTTTTCAGGGTCAGAGAAATGAAGCGGCAGTATCATCTGTGGTACGTGATACCCGGCAAATTGCCAGCGGCGTTCGGGATATCTATGCACCCACCGACCATGCCTTGGGCTGATCGGTTTCTGACATTTAGCGCAGACGGTGCCGGGATACTTCTCGCTGATATGAACGCTGTATGGGCCGATCATTTTATCTAAGTCATACTCAAGCGCTGGAATGCTCCAATGCTTGCAAGAGTGACAAGGTATAAACCATTCGGCCTGTGATGATCGTTTATACAATCCGTAAATTAAGTTATCAAGGGTCTTCGGAGTTCCTGTGTAATAACTAGTCGCCCATCTGGAGTAAGACATCGTTTCTTGAATGATTGGCACGTGATCGGGATCCATATCCTGAACTTCGTCAATACACACGCGGTCTGCAGAAACACCACGCACACGATCCGCATCCAAAAGCGCAAAGCTGAACAACATCATTGAGTTGTTCTTAAAAGATCTTTGCAGAACTGAATTCTCGGTAGTCGTGCCGCTCCATTGCGACTTCACAGGGGACTGATCGATAAACGGACGAACGTAATTATTTGAAAACCGCCGTATCTGTTCGTATAGCGGTGTAATGAATAACGTTTTGAAAAACGGGATAGAGTTGGCAACAACAACTCCGTGCGCTGCTAGGCTGGTCGATTTTGATACCTGACGTCCCGTACACCACACCTGATTTTTCGGCGTCAGCAGCCGAAAAAGTGGGGAAAAAGGCATATGGTTCTGAATACTGTACGGGCGTCCATTTAGATTCAGAACCAACGGCAAAATAGGTTCGAGTGATGGAAACGCGTGCTGCCCCGCGAGCTGCTGCAAAACTGCAGCGCGCGCGTGAACAGACTGCACATCCGTCACGTCGATAGAGATTAATTCTTGTAGAAGTGCTTGCACGCCCGTGGAAGGCATGTCAATTGCTTCAATAATTGTTTGATCAGGTTTATCCATGAACCACAATAACAGCGGTAGCGAGTCAGAGTTTCAATGGGTCGAAGACAGCCTCAAATATACGGGGCATGTTTTCGTTTACGGCCTCGCGGGACTGGCAAATGTGCTTGGTTACATGTGTCAAGTTGCTGCGGCGGCGGTCAAAGAAACAACTCGCAAGTGATCGGTGCGCGCTTGGGTATACTAAACGGTGACCCAAGCGCGTACTATTGGAGGTTATATGGCTAACGTCGGACGCTCTGCAAAACTGTATCAAGAACGCAAACAGCGTTACATTGAAGGAACCCGGCGCGGGCCCGGCCCGCAGGTTTACTTCCCGGATAATGCCGTGAACCATCTTAAACTTGAGGCGCCGTTGCCGCTACCCTACTATCAATTCAATTCTGCCGCGCCGGACACAACTCGTACACAGGTGTGGCCGCACGGCGACAGTCAGGCACCATAAATGTCGCAGTCAGATTCCCACGCAACTTTTTCAGGTTACGTTGCTCTAATGCTTTTTGCCGGTATTTGCTCAATGTCGCAGGTCGGTATTGCCGGCTTGCTTATGGCCGCTGGCGCAATCTATAGCGGCGCTTGTTTTATGAACGGCTACACTGCAAATCAACCTAAGCGCAGACGGCGATGACAATAACTGCTCTAGACTTTTTAGCGGTCACACTTGCCGCCGGGGCAATCATCGAAGTGTGGCATAAGGGGTCGCTGTTTGAAACGGCGCGAGCATACGCGCAAGCACTCCAAGATGTGACACCCTACAATACGGCAAAGGGAAAGCTTTTAGAGCTGATCAATTGCCCGTTTTGCAAGTCATATCACGCGCCATTTTACCTGTTTTTGCTGCTATTGGCAGGAACAGGAATTGGCGGTATGGTCGAGACTGCCATTCGCGTAGTGGTGTACAGTCTCGCCGCGACACGCCTCGGTAACGTAATCGACGGCATGCTCCCAAAAGAATCGCGCTACGCGCAGTAACAAAGGATGTTTAATGGATACGCCGCAGCAACCTGAACAGCAACCTGAAATTCAATCTGACCGTTTACCGTTCGACGTAGAGTTTATGCGGCGCGGAGAAGAATTCTGCAACGAAGTCATGGCTGCCGTGCCAGAATTACACGGTCTTGCCCTTGTGCCCTTGTGGACTTCGCAGCCAGAAAATGCGCCGCCCGGCCTTCTAAGTCTGCGCAGCAAAGAGCCGCCGTTCACCGCCAGCTTGCTTATGCTGCTTCGGCGGCTCTCGCTATTCAGTGTCGACGTGCACAAAGATCTTGTCGGACAGCTTCGGATGCTTGACCAGTACGCGGCGCATGTCGCTGAGCAAATAAAACAACAGAAAGAAGAACTGGACAAGCTTGTACAACCAAATGCCGACACCACCCAAAGCTAAAGAACTTGCCGCGCAGATCCCGCTGGACATTGGGCACGTAATGCTGCGCAATGTTATCAAAGACCAGATTGCCCTTCGCGGGCCAGATGAAATCCGCACCGTACTGCAAACGCAATACGGCGAACAAGTCTGGAATAGTGCGCAACTGCTCGACACGTTCGAGGTATCACACTTCGATCCGCCGTATGTGCACGTAATTCGCAAGGTGGACGGCGTACGAGGCACAGTTGCGTTCAACGACGATCCGCGTTTCTATTTCGCCTTTCGGCCAGAAAGTTTTCTCGAATGAGCAACGAACGCCACGAGTACACCACAGGCGCCGTACGCAGTGCAGATTGCGACGCGGTGCGCTACGACTTGATATCGCCAATAGGTCTTCGCGCATTGGCACAAACCTATAACGAAGGTGCAGAAAAGTTTGGTCCCTATAACTGGGAAAATGGAATGCCGGTGGCAGATCTACTAAATCATGCCATTGCGCACATCTACAACTTCTTGGGCGGAGATCGGTCTGAAGACCATCTCGGGCACGCCACGTGGAATCTAATCGGCGCGATCCACTCGCTTGAAAAGTGGCCCCACTTAAATGACGGAACACTGCGCGAGCAGAATTGCGTCGTCCCGCCAAAATACAACATTGGCGCGAAAACCCAGCCGAAACTCGCGGTTAAAAAGAAACCGCGACGCCGAAAAAAGTCACGCTAGTTGATTTTTGTTTTCGGCCGTGTATTTTTCATTTAGCCGCACACATTGTCGAAGTGTTTCGACTGGCGGCGCTTTAGGAGAGGACGCTATGGCCAAGGCTGAAAAGTTTGTGAGTCCGGCTAATCTGTGGGGGAAACCACTGCCGGGCGCAACCAGCAAGGCACCTGCAGAGAAAGAGAAGAAGAAGGAGAAAGGAGCCACACGGATGCGGTTCGCAACGCCAGAAGATTATGACGACGAGGAGGTCGACGCGGACGTCGACGCCGAGCTTGAAGAGGATTCGGTCGACGACGACGCTGCGTACGCTGAAGCAGAGACCGAATACGAAGACGAAGGTAATGAAGACATCCGCGAGACGGCAGCAAAACTGCCCGAAGACGAAATTGCGGATGCTGACGACGATGAAACCGAATATGCGCCAGAAGACGGCGACGAGGTTTCTGACGATACTGTCGACTCCGCTGTGGAGGCCGACGAAGACGATGACCCGGTCGAATCGCCAAAGGCGACGAAGACCACAAAAAGGAAGGTGAAGGACATGGCCGAGAAGAAGAGCGGCGCCGATCACATCCGCGAGGAGATCGAGCGTCGGCAGGAGTCTGGCGATTCGCTCCGCGGTGTTGATATCGTGGCAGCGCTCGCCAAGAAGCGTGTAACGGTCAGCCCGGCTCAGGTGAGCCAGCTGTTGAAAAAGGCGGGCGTCGCTTCTGGAAAGCGCGGCCCGGCGACTGCTGTTGCGGCCGGAGAAGAACGTAGCCGCGACGCGGCGCGTAGGAAGCACGCCAAGGCGGAACCCGCCAAGGTTGCGCCGAAGCGCCCGGTAGCGAAGGGCCCGACCGGCTCGACAACGCTGCCGATGGACCAGCTGAAGGCTGCCACGGCGTTTCTGGCGGCGTGCGACGGTTGCTACGACACCGCCGGAGAAATCTTGGCGGAGCACAAGCAGCTGCGCTCCATGATGTCTTAGTAAAGTTTTCCGCGGGCGGTGGCGGTCACGGACGACCGCACCGACGCGGATAAATATCTTTACCAATGGCGACAGAAGACGTCTGCCTACTTGAGCCCCGTATTCCGCTGCGTTTCCCGGGCGACGCTGATGAAATGACAATGCCGGCTGGTACGATCAAACGTATTCACGTTAACCAGCACATTATTCGCGACAATAAAAAGCAAAACATACGTGTTCCGCCGCTAACAATAAAATGGCGAAACAAAACGTACGCGGCAAAAAACGTAGACGTGCGCGGCAAGTCTTGCGTGGTCTACTCTCCTGACGCTCCGCTTGCTTGTGGCGCGCATGTCTGGGTGGAAACGCGCGCAGAGGTTGTGGCGTATCGATGACGCCATATACCGACGAGAGCAGTTTCGACGACGATCGCGAACGGATCTTGTCGGCACTCGATGAATTAAACGAGTTGCGGCGTAAACACGGCGAAATAATAGCCGTACCCGAAGTCGTTACGCTACACGACATCGCAGAGTATCGGCTGGACACGCCGCACGGTCCGCGCGTTTTTAAATCGATATATGACCGCGACGCTGCGGTCGCAGTATTAGCGTATTTTGCGGGCACTGACTACATAACGCCCGAGATATTTGAAAGCACAATTGTGTGCGCACTTCAACACTACCTAAAAGAAAAGGATCATCGAGGCTAACATGTCTCATATCGTTCAAATCAAGACGGAAGTAAAAGACGCGGCTGCCGTCGAAGCGGCCTGCAAGCGTCTCGGCCTTGAGGCGCCGAAGGCCGGTCATCACGTTCTTTTCGCCGGGCAGTCGGCGGACGGTCTCGCTGTAAAGCTTCCCGGCTGGCAGTTCCCGGCTGTGTTCAATACGGAAACCGGCGCCGCGAACTATGACAACTACAACGGCGCGTGGGGCAAGCAGGAAGAGCTGGACAGGTTCCTGCAGGCGTATGCGGTCGAGAAAGCGATTTATGAGGCGCAGAAGGGCGGCTACTCGGTGTTTGAGGAAATGCTGCCGGACGGTTCGGTCAAACTCAGCCTGACGGGAGGTTTCTAAACATGTCGAAGACTATCGAAATCATTGTTGACCCGAAGGGCGGCACCAAGATTGAAACGAGCGGCTTTACGGGCAGCTCTTGTCAGGACGCAACCCGCGCGCTGGAGCAGGCGCTGGGCGCAAAGGTAGACGAGCAGCTAACCGGCGAGTTTTACACAACCAGTAACGACGAGCAGATCGCCGAAAGCAACTGACAGTAACTAGTACCCACAACACAACATCAAAGGTCACAAGTGTCGCTCGAAAAAGAAATCAAGGAGCTGGTATGCGCCGGCTTCTCCGGCATCTGGGTTGAATCGCAGGAGTGCGACGACGCGATTGCGTCGATTCGTCGTGTAACGGAAGAGAAGGAATGGGGATTCGATGTCTGGGACATCGACCGCCAGCTTTATTCGGGGAACGCACAGGCTCCCGGTCCGCTGCAGGCGTTGCGGTTTCTTGATCAGCCGCAACCCAAGCAGCCCATGCTTATTGTGCTAAAGAACTTTCACCGGTTTCTCGGCAACCCGGAAGTGCTGCAGGCACTTGCAAACCGCGTCGTGCAGGGTAAGGGCGAAGGTAAACATATCATTATCGTCGCGCCGGTGCTGCAGCTGCAGCCCGAGGTCGAGAAGCTGTTTACGGTAGTTCATCACGAGCTGCCAGATCTGGAACAACTCAAGACCGTCTGCAACGAGCTGTTTCCTGACGGCTCCCCGTTCGCCAAGCCGACCGAGCATGAAGTTGCGGCGGTGGTTGACGCCTCCCGCGGCCTGACTCGGCAGGAAGCCGAGAATGCGTTCGCGCTGTCGCTGGTACGCAACAACAAGCTGTCGCCCGATACGATCTGGGGTATCAAGGCGCAGACGCTTGAAAAGAGCGGTACGATGACGCTCTATCGTGGCGACGCCAATTTCGAGAATCTTGGCGGCCTAGAAAACTTGAAGAGTTTCTGCCTGCGCGCTATGCGGCGGCAGGGAGAAACCAACGTAGACAAGCGCCCCAAGGGCGTTCTCCTGCTGTCGCCTCCGGGCTGCGGCAAGTCGCAGTTTGCCAAAGCACTTGGCAATGAGGTCGGTCGTCCGACCGTAATGCTGGATTTCGGTTCGCTCATGGGTAAGTTCGTGGGTGAGTCCGAGGGTAACATGCGCCGCGCGCTCAAGCAGGTTGACGCGATGGCTCCGTGCGTCCTGTTCGTGGATTGAATTCAGTCCCCTGATTTGGCGACAAATCAGTGAAAAGCCCTTTAATTGCAAGAAACCCCTCAGCGTAAGCCGGGCAACTTGCAGCCAAGCCAAGTACTCATATACTTGGAAGGTTCAACGACTAGATCGAAAGATCGTAGGACCCAAGTGGGTTCGAAATGGGGGCCTTGTAGTAGAGTTTTGAGATGTGGTCAAAAAAATGTTCCTGTTGCCAATCGTGCGGCCTGACTGAGCGTCCGCATATGGCAAAAGAACTGTGCAAAATTTGTTATTTGGAACGCTATCGCAATGACGACAAGAATCATCAACGCATAGCCGAAACCAAAAAACAATGGTATTACGACAACCATGCCGATTGTTTGCAGTATCGAAAAAATTACCGCGAACAACGACATTTTAACGGCAAAAGAACAGCCGTAATTGAACGCGACGAACAACAATGTTTTCGTTGCGGCAAAAAGAAAAAACTTGTCGTACACCACAAAGATCGTTTAGGGCGTGGAAATAAAAATCCAAACAACGCATTAAACAATCTTGAAACTGTTTGTAGACGCTGTCATTTGTTAGAACACAAAACAGAACTACAGGCGGCACGCACAGCAAAATACGCCACGCCAAAATTATTAAAGTCCGGCCGCTGGAGCACGCAATACGACGCGTGCGTTTCCTGCGGGCTAACCACTTCGCCGCACGCATCAAAAGGTTTGTGCAACAGATGCAACGTGCGACGCTACAAGATGACATAGTCTGGTCCTGTATGAAAATACAGGAGAATTAGCGGAAACGGCTAATTCGTAACATCAACGGAAATCGAGAAGGGTCTTGCTGGCGTTGGAAGCTCCGGGCAGACCGATTCGGGTGTCTCCGCCCGGCTGTTCGGCACGCTGCTGACATGGCTCAACGATCATACGTCGGATGTGTTTTTTATCGGTACCTGTAACGACGCCAGTCAGCTGCCGGCGCCGTTTGCCCGCGCCGAGCGCTTCGACGGTATCTTCTTCGTGGATCTGCCCGGCGCCGACCAGCGCGCAGCGATCTGGGATATTTACCTCAAGCACTTCGGTGTCGATGCGTCGCAGGAAAAGCCGGACGACGCCAACTGGACCGGCGCCGAGATCAAGTCGTGCTGCAGGCTCGCTGCGCTGCTTGATATCCCGCTCGTCGAAGCTGCCCAGAACGTCGTACCGATTTCGGTGACGTCGGCTGAGCAGATCGAGCGGCTGCGGAACTGGGCTGAGGGTCGCTGCCTGTCGGCTGACAACCGCGGTATTTACACGCGTGTTGGTAAGCCGGCTGTCACGTCGTCACGTCCGCGTCGCGTCGCGGCTCCTGCAAAGGGCTAAGTGCTAGCAATACTGCGGCTGCGGGGCGGAAGCGCCCCGCAGCTGCGGATTGCACGCCAAATCATGCCTAACTGGTGCGCCAACAAAGTTACGTTTAAACACAACGACCCGGAGCAGTTGCACAAGTTGGTGCGCGCATGGAACAGTGGTTGTCTTATGGGTACGTTTTTACCGTGCCCAGCTGAATTAAAAGCTACAGTCGCTGGTTGCGTCGGACCTGCCGGGTCTGCTGCGCAACTCGCGCTAGAAGCACAAGAGCAGCAAAACATTGCGTTGTACGGGGCCAAAAATTGGTACGACTGGCAAGTCGGTCATTGGGGTACGAAATGGGATGTCGGGCGCGAGACGGATCAAACGCCAAAACGCGTGCCATCAAAAGCCAAGCACATTACACTCGTTTTCGATACGGCTTGGTCGCCCCCGATTCAATTTTTCGACCACCTGCGTATTGTTGAGAGTTTTGATATCACCGCCTACTGCTTTGAGCCGGGCGTAGGTTTTTGCGGAATTTATAGCAACGGTGACATTCAAGAGTTTAGCGTGCCAACCAATCTGGCTGAATTAGAAAAACTACCAAAAAGACTTGTACACGCGTTTGCGCTCGACGAGTGGGTTGCCAACGTTGAACAAGACGAAGAGGAAGACTGAATGAATACAACAGACACAGTGTCCGCAGAAAATACAGCGGTTGAACAAACAGCAAGCGAATTACGCCAGACTATGGGCGCCGTAAAGCTGTCGTTTTCATGGCTGGGAACGCAGCGCAAACTTTCGGACGCGCAAACCAAGCAGGCTGCTGACACGTTTCACGCGGCTACTGATCTGGTCACAGCGTCGAAGCGCCTGATTGATACTAAGAACACGACGTATCGTGTGCTTACGACGCTCAAGAGTCAGGCGTCAGCGTATTGGCGTTCAATGACGTTACCGTATCCGCAAGACGGTGTTCGGCTAATCAAGCAGTCTGACATTGGCGCGTTCGAGGATAGGATGCGCGAGTATAAAGAGCAGCTGGTCGCCGCTGCCGCAAATCTGCAGCTGGAGTATGAAACTATCAAAACCGCCGCGCGCGAAAAGCTTGGCGATCTGTATAACGCGGCAGATTATCCGCCGTCGTTAGAAGGCGTCTTTGATATCAGGTGGGAGTATCCGCCAGTTGATCCGCCAAACTATCTCATGACTTTCAATCCTGAGCTGTATCAGCAGGAGCAGCAGCGCGTGCAGCATCGGTTTGAAACGGCGGTAGTCATGGCTGAAAACGCGTTTGCGGAGCAGCTGCAGGACATGATCGCGCACCTTATCGAACGGCTGACCGACGAACCCGACGGCACAAAGAAAACGTTCAAGGCGTCGGCAATCGAGAACTTCAAAGAGTTCTCTGAAAACTTTCGGCGTATGAACGTGCGGTCTAACGCACAGCTCGACAGGCTCATTGAGCAGGCAACCAACATTGTTTCCGGCGTGGACGTTGCGGATCTGCGCAAGAACACCAACTTGCGTCAAAGCCTGACGCAGCAAATGGGTGAGGTAAAGACGGCGCTCGACAACATGATTACAAACGCGCCCAGACGGCGTGTCCTTCCGATGGAGTCGTGATGGAGGAACAGAAAGACGGTGCTATCGGCGTACTGGACGCGCCAATAGCTGTGATGCCCGAGGTTAAACCAAAAAAGAAGCGGGCGTCAAAGCATGATTTTAAAGACGGCAACGGTCGCGTATTCGCGCATCGCCACGTTAACGGAAACGGCTGGGTTGCCGACACGGCGAAAGTGGCTGACTCTGTGTTTGTAAACAAATTTGCGCAGGTTTATCACAGCGCGCAAATAGACGGTCGGGTGCGAGTAAACCACCGCGCACATGTTTGTGGTTACGCGCATGTAAGCGGCAACGTGCAGTTGAACCAAAATGCGTGGATCAGCGGTCGCGCCAGTGTTGGCGATAATTGTCAGATCTGCAACGACGCAAAAATTTACGGCGGCATCGTTTCTGGCTCGACGACTGCTTACGGGCACGCTTTTGTACGCGATAACGCCCGCGTCATCAATTGCACTTTACGCGGAAACAGCGGAATTTCGGGACGCGCTATTGCAATTCAAACATCACTGGACGGGCAAGCCTACATAGGCGGCGAAGCGCAGGTTAGCAACTCAGCAATTACTGGTTGGGTTACTGTTGCCGGTAAAGCACAAGTAGTCGGCAGCAAACTTGTGCAGGTGTCTATTTACTCGCGCGAGCCGGATGATCCGACATTTGAGTTGTCGCGTTTGAAGGTGCTTGATTACGCGATTATTGTTAATGTCGAGCAGCTAAACGCGTTGATTTCTTTCACGGGACACGCGGTTGCAGCCGGCGGTCGGATTATGTTCAGGCCGGCATACGAACAAAACAGTCAACGATACGAGCGCGCGGAAACACACGAAGACTCGTTGTTTGCTGGCGCCATAATTGAAAACATTACGCAATTTGCTGCGTACAACGTGTCGCGTTCAGAACGGCGGCGACAAAATCTTTACACGCCAACTACTGCGGCGCAAATGCCGCGACCGGTCAATATGAACGAGTTGGTACCGTCCCGCCGTTTGTTGTCGATGTAGCATGCTGCAACTATACATTCGCCCAAACGGCTCAGCGCAGTGTCTCTATGGCGAAGAGATCAATTTAAAAGCGCTGGGTGAGCTTGATATCAAACGTGCCAGTCATGTTGAGCCTGACCCGACAATTCCGGGACAGTGGATTGCAGACTTATCGCCAGTCGGCGGGCCGTTTTTGCGCAATTTTGAATCGCGCGCAGACGCGCTCGCCGCCGAGGCCAAATGGCTCAACGACAAAATGTTCTGGTACAACGTGCATGTAGTGCGTGAATAATTACGCATTTTTACAAAACTCCCCAGATTCCCTTTTGGGTTTTGGGGTTGCAACAAAATCCTGTTCAGCTATACAGAGAGTATCGCTGAGCAGGTTATCGCCGCGCGTGCGGTGATATGTGTTCGGTAGTTCAAGGAGATTGACATGAAGTCTTGTTTTGCGGCTGTGGTCCTTGCGTTCGTTTCGTCCGTTGCGTTTGCCGGCGACGCCGGTGAGCCGAAGAGCGTGCTGGTGCAGCCCGCCGCCCCGGCGATTGCGGCTGAGCCCGCGTGCGCCAATGGCACCTGTTGCACGGAAAGCTCGTGCCGCGGCGCGTGCCGCGCTGGCCTGTTCGGTCGGACGATCGAACGGACGCGTACGGTCACTAGCGCGGTCGTTGAGGTTCCGGTACGCGTTGTGACGGCGCCGGCCCGTGTGGTTCGCGCTCGCGGCTGCCGCGGCTGCTGCTGCCAGTGAACTGCCGGCAGTAATTAACAACAGCTAGTTGTAGAGGGCGCCGGGGGTTAGTTCTCCCGGCGCCCTCTCTTTATTTAACGAGGACACAATGCCTTATTTCCATGTTCGCATTTCTCGAACTCACGCAGAAACGTACGTAATCGAAGCCTCTGACGAGGGTGCCGCCGAGACCGCGGCCGTACTAGCCGACATCAAAAAGCCGGATAAAAAAGTCGTACTTGTGCACAAAAACGCCAGTTGCTCAATTGACATGAGTGACGCCAAAAAGTCTGACATGACCGCCGCCCTCAACTGCAAGAAGAGGAGAGACAAGTAATGGGTATTGATATCTATCTGGAGTGGGACGGAATGAAAGAAGAAGAAAAGGAAGCGCAAGCCACCGGCTTCTCTACCACGTCGGGCCACGTCGGCTATCTCCGCGAGGCGTATCACGGAGGCCCATATGCCACACGAATTCTTGTTCGTGAAGCGTTCGAGGCCGACGACTGCCGCGCGGAAATTCCAGCCGCAATCATGCGAGAGCGGCTGACGCGTGTTACAGAGCCCGCGATGACAGCTGCAGGCCATCAGCTGGCTAAAATGTTTTTGAATATGGTGCAGTCAACCGGCGCCGAAGTTGTGGAGGGCGGAAACATCAGAAGCGACACAACTAGACCAATGACTGTCGAAGAGGCCGTGCGTGAGAGGCAAGCGCGGCTATACGGCGACCAGTCAGATCTTGCGGACCGAGTGGTCGAGTCGTTTCAAAATTTTGTCGCGCTTGCTGAAGAAAAGGAAAAGAAAACCGGTAAACCCTGTACGGTGTACGCGTCCTACTAACATGGCAAAAACCAAAGTCAAAACGCCGATTGAAACGCTCAAAGAAATCTGTCCGCTATTTACTGCCGTTGGCGTGACACGGGTGGTTGCGTCATATGACGGCAGCGGCGACTCCGGCGACTTTCAAGAAATTTGCTTCTGGTTTTGTGACCCAGTGGCAGAAAACGATCAAGACGCCATGGATACAGCGACGAACGGCCGGCGAATGTATCTCAGTGACTTTAAACGGCTGCATGTAGAGCCGAGCGGACCTAACCCAACGCCGATTATTTCGCCAGAAAAACTCGAAGAGTTCACAGAAACACTTTGGCATTTGCTGCCGGGCGGCTGGGAGATCAACGAAGGCAGCTTCGGCGAGATAGAGATCGACACGCTCAAATGCAAGATCAAGCAGCAGCACAATGAGCGCATCATGGAAACAAACACCACGGAAAATGAGTGGTGACATGACCATCGACGAAGCTATTGACAATTTAGAACGCGCAAAGAAAAAAGGCGTCAAAAGCGTCATTCTGGCTTGGTGGAGCGCCGATATGTTCGACAGATCCGACGACGCTGACTGGGAACGCTCGGCCGAAATAGCCGAAGAAAAAATGGACTGGTCCGCTACGCACAGCGATCTAACCTCTGTGCTTGACTTGTACACAAGCGAGTAAAAATGATTGTTAAATGTGTTGTCGCTGGTTACACACTTGCCGGCGAACCCGATTTTTATTTCTGTAACGTCGAATGCACAAAAGAAGAGTTTGATAGCCGCGACCATTGCGCCACCGCAGAGGCAGAAGCCGAGGCGAACAGCGGCTTTGAACCAGACAATATGGTTGTGTTTGACGAGTTTGACGGCCCAGATTGGTTGTTTAAGTATTTTGCGTGGCACACGGCTACAACTGTTCGGGCCGCCGGAGACGACGACTAGCAATGCACACACCCGGACCGTGGGAAGTCGGCGGCGACTCTGGTAACGAAGCCGAAGCTGAAGAAATTGTCGCGTCTGGCGGCAGACGCGTTATTGCGTGGACGTGCAATACGTTTGACGATACTGCAGACGACGGATACGGCGCTGAAGTCATCACAGACGAAGACCGCGCTAACGGGCGTTTAATAGCCGCGGCGCCAGAACTACTGGAAGCGTTGCGTAACACCAAAGACGAACTAATTGCGCTATACGAGCGACTGTATCCAGACGACGAGGCAGAAAACGATACGACACTCGTTATCGACCACGCGATTGCTACCATCGAAAAAGCAACGAGGAGCTAGATGGACATCAAATGCGTCGTAGCCGCGCACAACGCGGCCGGCGAACCGGATTTTTACTTCTGTAAAGTCAGGTGCACCGACCCGGACTACAACGACGGCGGTCACTATGAAGATGCAATTAACGCCGCCACCGCTGAGGGTTACGAGGCGCCGTTTGTTGTCTTCGACGAGTACGACGGACCAGATTGGTTGTTTGAGCGTTTCGTATGGTCGTCAGCAACTGTAGTGGAGTAACTGTGGCACATCCGTACCATCACGCGCTGTCGTCAGTGCGCAAGTGGGGCGGCGAGGTAGACGATTATCTCGCAATCCACGAATGGTTTGATGGATCCAAGGCGCACATGGCGGACTTTCGTCACCGAGCGCTGCGGCATCACTCCGAAGGTATTTTCTTATCAGAACAGATCTTCGGAAAAGTAATCACTAATTCTGACGGGCGCGTCGTGCCGGTACGGTATATCGGCGAACAGCACGTCAACGAAGACCTTGGCCGCATCCCAAGCGTGGCAGACTGGCTGCGCCGCATTCAACCAGAAGACGGCGACTCGTGGATGTTTGGTAGAGGTAAAAACCTAGAGAAGGAGCTAGACGATGCCAGTGTTACGGTTTAAAGCCGCGGAAGTAAAGCGCTGCCTTGAGCACGCATACGCCGCGACAGAGTTTGATATGGGCCACGAGAACATGACGGACGAGCAGTTTCGCGAGCTTGGATTAGAGCCGCCGGAAACGCGCACGCCCGTCGGCCCCGGATTAGTGTTTGTGCACGACCGCGGCGTATATCTCATGAGCAACGGTATTCCGCGAGACGTTGAGAGTGTCGCTAGCGGCGCACACGTTGTGTACGCTGAACACTGCAACCCAAATACAGATGACAAATACTACGAAAATAGCCGCGAACTAGTTGGCGGCGACGACTTTGCTGAAGTAATTAATATTCCACGCAGCTGGGTACACAACTGCGACCACTTTGAAACCTTTGAAATTGTGCTGACCGACAGCACGCTGAACTGTGGGTTTATTGACCCCGTCATGGCAACCACTACCTAACATGAAGTCCAAAATCTCCAAAGCAACTCGAACCATTGTTGAAAACACGATCAATCGCTGGCTTGAGACTATTCACACAGGCCAGCCAAATCACAATAAAGCCGCAGAAATACTTCGCGCTGGTTACGAAGGCGGTTTAGGTTCGTTTCGTTCAGACCGCTATAAGAAAAGCCAAGTAACTTTTCACGTAGCTGCGTCTCCAGTCACGTTCATGATTTCAATGGCTGTAGTACGCGGCCGGATGACAAAGACATACGCAAAAGAGCTGTGCCAGCAGCTTGAAATCGATAGCGCGTTTCTTCGCCCGCTGCGTAAAGACTCGTTGCTCGGCTGGAATAGCGATCGCCGGCGCTGGTGGAGCAACATGCAGAACAACGAGTTTACCCGAACGTGGTTGCGAGCAATTCGCGAAGAGTATATGTCCAACGAAAAGCTTGTAGCTAATTCTTTTGGGTTATCGCGGCGATGGTGGAGAAACCGCGGCGAGGGCTTAGAAGATGTTGTCATGTACAAGACAAACCACTTGACCGCCACAGTCGAAATTTTCCGATCCGTGCTTAACGACACCGTCGGCCTCGAATCGATCACAGAAAGTTTTCGTAGCTGGGACGGAACAATCCGCAACAATGAAGTGTTAAAAAGTACAAAGAAAATAGCTGAAATTAGCAACAAAATTATTTTTGACAGCAGTTCGACTGCGGGGTCAATTGGCGAGCTGAATCGCGCTATGTCACTGAATGAATTAATCAATCCGGCTAATTCAATTTCTAACGACAACGTGTTTCTTGGCAGCGTACCGCAGGCCCTCGACGCCGAAATTCTGTGCAAGATGTTGAAGATCGACGACCCGGCAACGACATGGGAGCACGAAGTGTTCCATCATTGCACGGCGTTTGCCGCGTTTCAGACGTCGTGCATTATTCTTGCCGATCGTCCGCGTATCGAGTTGAACGAGTCTGACAACCTGCACAGCACGACTGGGCCGGCCGTACAGTGGGCTGACGGCGTAAAGCTGTGGTTCAACGACGGGCACTTTATGAACGAAGGTGGCCGTACGATTGTCGAAAAGCCTGAGCGGCTGTCGACAGCGCACATCATGCGCATTCGTAACGAAGAAACACGCCGGCTTGCTATCGAAAAGTTTGGCTGGGATCGATTTATTGCCGAGGCAGACTGCCCGGTTCTCGATAGTCGTGTTAACGATATTGATAACACGACCGAGATGCTGGTTGGTCCGCCGCGGGGGCATGAAAACAACGCCGGTCAAAATCGAATGGTGTTGTTCTGCCGCTCCACCGGGCGGCGTTACTTCATCAGCGTGCCGCGTGATGTTAACACCTGCGTAGAAGCGCAGCGGTGGATGGCCGACGCCGGAACTACTTCGCGTGTTCCGTACGCCGCCCATCAGGTTCGAGTTATTGGTGCATCTTAAATCACACAAAGAAGTTTTTCATGAGTACAGCTGTTATTGACGCCCCGGTTTCGCACGCCACGGTGGCTCGGCTTCGCGCCGCCGCCGCGGCTGTTGAGAAGATTAAGAACGACGCCCAGCAGCAGTTTCCCGAGGCGGCGAGCGTAGGCGACGCCGTCCGGCAGGGCGATATTTATATTCAGAAGATTGATGACGTTTCGGAAACGCCGTTGCTTTACACGCGCACGCTGCAGCCGGTCTTCCCGCTCCAGCTTGCTGAGGGCAACACCAAGGGCAGCCGGCACTGCCTTGCGCACGGCGACGGCGTAACTGTTTACAGCCCAGTGGAATCTGGCTCTCGCGAGATGTTTGCGCAGCTGGCCGAGATGCGCGGTATCTCCACAGCGGAGCCGAACTGGCGGCCGCGCCTGCAGGAATCGGAGCGGGCCGAACAACGGGCCAACCCAAACGCATCGTCGAACAGGGTAACGGCGCAAGACGCGATCGCAATGCTCACGTTTGCGGGTCCAATTCTTCGGCTGACCAAGGCCAATACGATCACGCACCCGGAGCACGGCGACTGGCTGCTGCCGCCGGGCACATATCGGATTACGTACCAGCGTACGGTTGCGCGGGACAACACCGTCATCCGCGTCTGGGACTGATATCTAAACCGAAGTCTCTGCCCGGGCGGTAGTTTTTGGCTACCGCCCGGGCGCTGGAGAAAACCATGAATTCCATTCACGACACGATCGAAGACGTGGCGTTGCAGGATGAAGAAAACCTGCTAGCCTACCTAGAAGACACGATCATTCCGTGCGCCGCATGCGGCGAAGAAATCGAGGTAGACGCCGCACATCGATGGATCAATCGGCTTGTGTGTGGCTGCTGCATTGCCGAATACGAAGGGCTCAGCAGCGACGACGAGCAAAACTATGACAGCGTATGCGAGGAGCAAACAGATGACTAAAGGCCACACAATCAAATGGACCGACATTCCCGCGCACATCGTTCTCGCCGCGGCAGACATGTGCGACGGCCACACAATATTCGAGCCGCAGGCGTTTTTGGACGTTGGCGTACCGCAAGAAATGGTCGATCGCTGCACCACGATTTATGAGAGCGATTTCAGCAATCCGAAGTACACCATCTCCGGGCCTGACGGCAAACCGGTCAACCAGATGCGCGGAATCTACGGACTCGACGCGCTGTCCAGCATGATCCGAGATTTTGATATCAACTGCCCGACCAAGTTTGGCCGCGGGTCGCAGGCATATGTATGGCGCGACGAGCTTCACAAACGCCTCGATCCTAAACCAGAAGCGAGTTCTGTATGAGCAGAGAAGATTTACGGCTGCAGTATCTGGTTGCAAACAAAGAACCCGTAACTGCGGAGCTTATTGAGGAGCTGCTGCTGCGCGCATTTGCAAACAGCTTTTGCGAGAATCAAGACGATGAAACTATATCGACGATCATCGCGCAGCTGTCGGGCTGCCTTTGTACGCTCGATATAGCCGCGGCACACGACGACGATGACGACAGCGCCGAAACCGCTGTTGAGTCCAAGATTTTACGCGGACCAGCAGCCGAAGAGTTTTACCGCAACGAAGCAATAAAACTATACAAAGCTAACGGCGCTGACCAGCTGTACGCAGAAGAGGCAGCTTCGTGGCCGGACGTGCTCGTTATGGACGCTGAATACACGGAAGACACGCTGCGCAAGTTCGCAAAAATCGAAGTTGGTCACGACCTTTTGGTAGGAGACTATTTAAGGTCCGCGGTCGCTAACAACTACTTTAAAACTGAACCCTTGACCGCCGGAGAAACGAAATCCGATGGTAGCGCTCAATAACAATTTTGAGCTTGATAACCCGTCTGAGTCAGTGCTGATGTGGTGCCGCGGTCTCGTAGCGGCTGCCGCGCAAGACGCGGTGTGGGGAATTCCTAGATCTGGCACCACGTTCCGTATTGATAAGAAAAACAAAACTCTCGTGCTGATAGTACCCGGACTCGACGACGGCGACGATTTTCGCGCGACGCAGCGAGTTTTTCGGCATATCGGCTGGGACGTCATTGAGGACAAAAGTGGAACAACAGAACCATGAGCTTTTAGGTTTAATTGTTGCTGCGCAAAGAAAAATTTGCGATGAGCTGATAGCTAAAGAAAAAAAGAAAGACGACCAGCTTGCCCGGCAGCACGCAGCTTTTATGGCCACGTGCATTCCTGATGTATGGGAAAGCGCCAAAGATATCATTGTCCCGCACTACGATCAGGATCTCGAAGAGCTAGAAATACCGGTCAGCAAGTGCGGTAAATACGTCAGAAAAGAAGACGTCGTAGTTGGTCTTGAAGTGTGGAACCGGCGATCTGGTTGTTTGTGCTCGTGGAAATGCAGAGTGACCAAAGAAGGAAAGCTGCTTTATCGCGGCGAAATGGTTTATCACAAAGGCAGCATGGGCACCTACTCAGATTTGACCAAAGCCGAATTTGAGCAAACGTTCTTGAGGCACATGGCAGCACTGATCCCCGGTTCGCAACTCCAACACGTTGCTCCAGCCATCTTAACAGAAAAGAAAAACAGTCGGCGCGTTGTCGCGATGGCTGAATAACATGAAACTCACAGCGCAAGAAGCGCAGTTAGCTTACGAAGCACTCAGAGTTGTTAATACGGCACTTGGCGCGCGTAAAGTTGAGCTGATTCGCGAGTACAACGCGGCGTTTAAAGGCTGCAAAGAAGATCCATATTTACGCGAACCATCTGCGTTTGACGAGCTAGGTAAGACATTTGACGTGCAGGACGCTATTGTGGACCTGCTGCTAAAATTTGAACGTGCGGTAGAAAAACCAGCTAAAAAACGTAAACCCAAGGACGGAAAAAATGAGAGACGAACTTGAACATCGGCTTGTTACAAAATTCCCAGAGCTGTTCAAAGATCATGACAAGCCGCCAACAGAAACCCTAATTTGCTTTGGCTGCGAGTGCTCCGACGGCTGGTTTGATTTGATTTACACCGCGTGCAGCGTAATTCAGAATCACATCAAATACAGACCGGAATGCCCACCGTTTCGTTTCAGCCAAATCAAAGAAAAGTTTGGCGGGCTGCGTCTGTACAGTTACGGCGGAGACGATTTCACGTTTGGCGTGTGCAACATGGCCGAGGCGATGTCGTACAAGATTTGTGAAGTCACGGGTGAGCGCGGGCAGCTGTGCTCAACCGGGTACTGGCTGCGCACTTTGTCGCCAGCGCAAGCCGAAAAAAACGGCTTCACACCGGTGAAAAACCGCAAAGGCGATGAACTAGAAAACGAAACAAAAGAGGAAACATAATGCCTAGATGGGTAGCAGTTGTTGGCAACCCTGAAATGGGTTATTCAGTTCACGGACCGTTTGCGCATCAACCGCAAGCACTTGACTGGATTGAAGAGCAAAATATCGTAGAACACTCGGCGTGCGTTATGGAACTTGTAGACGCCAGCGAAGGTTATTACCGCAACGACGAAGACGAGGAAGAAGATTAAAAATGACTATGCCCGACGAAAGATTCCGCGCTGTTAAATACGCGCGCGAATTCTTATACGACCTGCTGGACCCAAAGAAAACGCCAAAAGTGCCCAAAGAAATCAGACAGCGTGCGCTTCGTGTTTTGCGCCATTATCCGATGGAAAGTGACATGGAGCTGGCAGCCGAAGGGCATAAAGATATCTTCTGGACGAAGCGGCAATTTCAAGAGCAGTTTCCAAACATCATCATCGGCGACATAGGACCAACGAATGACGACGCACGACCCGAACTTTGACGAGCGTTGCGACCTGCAAATCAAAGGCTACACGCTGCGAATGACGTGCAGCGCCTGCCCAGAGCAATATGACGTGTTTGATCAGAACGGCGAACAGGCGGGGTATTTGCGGTTACGTCACGGCCATTTTCGCGCTGACTATCCAGATTGCGGCGACGGAACGGTCTACGAGTCCGACACAAAAGGCGACGGCATGTTCGACGACGACGAGCGCATGCCAGAGCTAACAAAAGCTATTGACGCGCTGGACAAAGCGCATAGAAAGGCACAAGCATGAAGCAAAACAACAGTTCCGGCGGCGGTTTTGGCCCCGTATTTATCGTAATGTTAATTATCGGAATCATTGCCGCATTTATAGGTTCGGCAAACATGCCGCACCAATCCGCGACGTTTGAGCCGGATAGGTCGTCCGTTGAACACCGGTACGTCAAGGAGCGGTTTAAGCTCGAAGGCTATAGCGACGCAGAATCTAAGCAAGCCGCTGACGCAATCCTCAAATTTCACAACGCACAACAGGCGCGTAAACGCTAACAGCAATGGCTGAAACCAAAAAATACAAGTACCTGAACAAGGACATGCTCGATAAGATCAATTACATCTCTCGCGAGGTAATGAAATACAATCGCTCGCTGCCGCAAGAGCTTATTGACAGTTTGCCAGAAGACACGCATTTTGGCGTTACGTTTGCGATGCTGCACGAACACATCGCGGGCAAGCCGGCAGAACCGCATGTGCGCTGCATTATTTATGGCGGCCCCGACGTACCAGAACGCATGATTCTTGATATGGCAATGGATCTGTACGAAATGCTGCCGGAAATAGAAATACCGGCAACGCCAGAACCCGACAACAGCGAACCGGAAGTAGCTGTAGGTAACTGACTTAAAGGACTGATATGTCAAAGACAACGATTGCCAACCCGGACAACCCGGACAACCCGGACAACCCGGACAATCCGGGCGACGAAGAGCGTAGCCGGCGTGCGGCGCGCAAGATCAAGATGCAGCAGCAGCTGCGGCCGAAGCCGCCTAAGATCGGCACCCGCAAGAAGGAAGTGCGCTACATGTCGGTAGCGCAGTGGCACGCCGTACCGGCTAATCCGCGGCAGCCGCGTGATCAGGTTCTTCGCGCATCCAAGGCGAAGCATCTGCACAAGTTTGTGCCAAACCTCCACGAAGAGGTTCGCATGGGTGAAGACCAGCACGGTAATCAGTGGAAGATTACCGGACACACACGCCCCGAAGTGTGGCTGGGCGGATTTTCGGACGTAATCCCGGAGCGCGTATGCGTTACGGTTATCCCGGTGCGTGATGCTGAGCACGCGGGTCAGCTCTGCCTGATGCACGACAGCCGCGAGGCTGTGAATACGTCTGCAGACCTGATTCACGGCGCGCTGACCTATCACAAAATCCCGATGACGTCGCCCCTGCTGCAGCGCTCAGTCGGACTTCCGACGCCGCTTTCCTACGCCTACGAAATCATGCTGTCGTGCTACCGGCAGAGTTCGCAGCGGCGGTTGCAGGCGCTGGCTACTGAGCTTGCGCCTGTCAGCCGTGCCACCGCGATCGATTACGTCGCGGCGTTCAAGGACGAACTGACCGCGCTTGACGGGCTGAACCCCGGCGCCAAGCGGGGCACCACAATGCTCTTCAGGTCTCCGCTGCTGACGGCTTACTTGCTGTCTGCAAAGAAGTACGGCGCCGACGCTGTGTCGTCTTTCTTTGAAAAGATGCAGGACGGCAACTGCGGAATGAAAAACGGCAAGAAGCGCGACCCGATTGGGTACGCAGAGTGGGTTCTTAACGAGCGCGAAGGCGGCGCACGTAAGGAGCACTTTGAATGCGTGGTCAAGCTTCTTGGTGCGATTGAAATCTACATGCGTGGAAATCCGACTGCGTTTCCCCGTGACGAAAAGGGAAAGAGCACGTACCAGCCCGCTATTGCCATTGAAAACGTCATTGGCGTAGATCTGGACGTGTATCTGACCGAAAACAACGTCAGGCGTACCGGGCGACAATCTCAGCGCAACAGCATTCTGAAGCGCGACCGCGGCAATAAGTAAAACGACAGAGATTACGCGTAGGGGCGGGCAAAAACCCGCCCCTACGCAATCTCTTTTTTTGCTATCCAAACGTTAGGGCAAATTACCTATTTTGCCCAACGTAAATTGAACAACCCCCCGATCATGCAGTAGCCATCCAAAATGATGCCTACATAATCAAAAAAAAGCGTCCTTGTAAGTCCGAAGGACTTACTCTAGGTCCACACAATTCGGACAACAATTGATCACAGCGCTGCGCGTAAGTCCCGTAATTTCAAGGAGATACGCGCAATTTTTGACCCAATTTACCCCCCTACATTTGGCAAATCGTGGATTATGACAACATAATCCGCGCCACACGAGTGCAGCATGTCTGACAACCAAAACACGTTTCACACGGTTCATCAGTTTTCCGCTAAAAATTCAGACCACCCCGACAGCCCGTTTCCTTCTAACGATACGTTGTATGGCCCTCCCGGCCGGTTATGCTTTCACGTCTTTTTCAACCGAGGTCTCAACAATGACAACGCCCGGCGTAGTGACGATTCCAATCGAGAAACCAGCGCCGACAAGCACGCCGACCGTTTTTGCGGCGGGGCTTCCCAAAATGATACAGCCGGACGAGGCGAATCCTGAGCGGCTGGCAGTCAAGCAGGGGACGACTCTCGTGATCGGCGAGCGCGTGACGATCCACGGACTATCAACCATGCGCGCCGGGCTGATCATGACCAACGCGCAGGTAACGGTAGAGCCGTGAGGACGCCGTTCGAGTCAAACCCGGACCCGCTAGCGCAGCTTCAGGAAGGTATAGCGCTATTGTTCAATGCTCACGTTATTGGCGTGGCAATGAACTACGACGTCAGCGCTCGACAAACGCGCATGTCGCTCGACCTGTTGCTGCCGCGAGAAGAGGTCACGATTGAAGAGTTTCGGTTGAACTGGCTGCGTCTTGCACCGTCTAAAGAAAAAGAGACAATGGCCCAACCCGGTATAGCTGGCCGGCGTTTAATTCAGCTCAACGGCGACACGGAGGTTTTTCGTGAGCACGATTCACAATAATAGCATTATCCGCCGTAATGACAGGTGCCCGTGCGGCAGCGGCAAAAAGTTTAAAACGTGTCACAGCCCTGACGCACCACAGAACCGCGAAAACTATGTCGCGCCGCAGCGAGCCATGAGTTATATCGACACCGGCGAGTCGGCCGTTCGGTACGTCATTTGCGACCGTACCGGCGTTAAGTTTTTTTCAGACGTCGATAACAAAATTCTGGTGTTTCCGTCTCGTGACGCCGCAACAGCTGTGGCGCTGATGGAAGAGTTCGCCAACCAAGAGCCGGGCGAGATTAATGTCGCCGGCGTGGGTGCAACCAAGTGGGAGCACCTACAGTCCAAGCTTCCCTTTATTGAAGTTGAAAGCGTCGAGCAGGCTATGGAGTTCGTGCGTGCTCGAATTGCAAAATTGCAGGAGCAGATCAGTGGCCAAGAAAGTCAAGAAAAAGAAAGCTAGGGAGCTAGCGCAGAAAAAGAAACTGCGCAAATTGAAGAAACTGAGAGCTGAGTTATCAGCGGTTCGTGACAAGCTTGCCTCTATTAAACGGCGAGCTGGTTTGATTGATTCTGCTGTGCGTAGCGTGGGGCGTCAGTACCTAGCGCCCGAAGGTACAAAAAACGACGAACTGGAAACGGCTTTGGAGTATTTTCGTGCCGACTGATTTAAGCGCTATCTGGGCCGGCGACAGGCAGGCGATACGGTTGGCGATGGGCGAGCTGACTCCGCAAGAAATGCGGACTGTGCTCGCGCTGCTTAATTTGTTGCGCCAAGAGCGTGAAGACACGCGCAAGCAGCTGCGGCTGTACGCGCTCGATTTGTTATCAGTTCACGAACAGGATTGGGGCCTGCACGACGACCCATCTGAAGTTCAATTTAGAAAGCGCATCAAACAGCTTGAGGCGCAGGTCGAAACCTTAACGAAAGAAATCATGGAGTTAAAAGGCAATGACGCAAACACAAGAATTGGCGCAAGAGGCTCCGACGTTTTCGACACTGCAGGAGCGCGTGGTGCAGTGGGCCCGGGAGCGCCGAATTATCCCGAACAGCAATCCGACAGCGCAGCTAATGAAAACAATGTCGGAGCTAGGGGAGCTAGCTGACGCCACGCTCAAGCGCGACGACACCGCGATCGTCGACGGCGTGGGCGACGTGCTCGTGACGCTCATTCTGTATTGCGAGCTGCACGGCATCACGATGGACTACTGCCTCGCGATGGCGTACGAGCAGATCAAAGACCGCAAAGGCACGTTGACACCCGAAGGGATTTTTGTGAAGGAGGCGTCGTGATTATGTATAGCTGGCTATCTGAGATTTGCGGTGCGGCTATCGCGATTGCGTTTATCTATTTTTACTTTCGCGGATACGACAGGTGAACAATGCTTGACCCGAATGCTGCGATTATGTCTTGGGAGCAGGCCGACCAGATTATTCAAGATCAGCGGGCCGAGATCGCCAGACTTACGGAAGCCATCCGCCGCCTTGCGGCGCAGGACGCCACGTTGTCGGCGTGTTGCGGTAAAGTGATTGTTCAGATAGACGCGCCAATTACTGACAAAGAGCGTGAAGCTATTATTGCCGGAGAAGACGCGCTGGCAGACTGGGCGTTAGAGGTTGTTTCGGTGGCGCGAAAAGCCTTTTTTGAGTCTCATGCCGCTACGCTTCGCGGCCTGCTGAAAAAACTTGGAGACAATCAATGTACGTCGTGACGGGTGAAAAGTCTTACCTGTGGACCGACTACTGCCCGACAAGAAAATACTTTTTCGTCAAGTTCACGGACGGCAACGGCGAAGAGTGGTGGAAGATTGCGTATCGCTGGGGCTGGTGGACTTGTTATTTAAAACGGCTGTGCGAGCACTATAGCGGCTCGGTCACGGGAAGCCCCATGACGTTTGATTCGATTGACGCGGCCAAGCGCCATCTTGAGAAAGAGCGCGCGTGGCTAGAGCGGGAAACAAGAAGAAAGCAAATATCCGTAGAAATTGTTGGAGACGCGTGACATGCACAGCGCAAAAGAAGAGCTGCGTCAACTGAAAACGCTCGTCCGCAAGTTTCTGAAAAACACACGCTGCGTACCGTATCGCTACGTCGACTGCGACCCGATGGTGCACGACCTGATCGATCAAATGTACGCAGCCGTCAAACCCCCACGAAAACGTAAAAAGGTATAAGCAATGACTGCAAACGCATGGACTGTTACAACAACGCACTTTGATACGACGCGGCGTTGGGGCGCTAGATTTGAATGGATGGGGCTGGGTTATGTACTGCACATTGGCGTATCGTCTGCCCCGGCTATGCGGCTTTGCCTGTTCGGCTGCGGCATTTGGTTCGGTCGTATTCCGCCGAAGCCAAAGGTGCAGGTGTTAACAAAAACCGTGACGACAGGCGGCGATTACTCTAGCGGCGAAATAGTGACAACAAAATGAGTGAAAACAATCACGCACACCCCGACGCTCGGCATTTAATTTCAGTCGCTCGCAATCTGTTGTGGCGGGCACACAAAGGCTTTATGGACACTATGCGGCACCCCGGCCCGCCGCCCGAAGCGGATAGTTACGAAATAAGCACGACAATTAAAGCGGCTATTGCGATTATTGACGGCATGCGCCCGTATATTGCGCAACACGAACCTGTTCTGTGCAAAAACACCACAATGCCGCCCGGTACAGATAACGCGTGGCAGCACTTTTTGGAGCACGTACAGGCTTGTTATTTGCCGCCCACGCTCACCGACTCGGAGCGGGCGACGATTAAGGAAGCCGCTGAAACGCCGGGTGAGTTCTCAGATATGTCAAAAACCGTGGCAATAACTCCCGCGATGCGTACAGTACTTCGTGATTTGTTAGACGCGGCAGAGCCAGAGCATGCGAAACGACAAGACCCTGAACAACCGGCAGAAGGCGCAGCGACCTAAGCGCGGCACGTTTTGGTGCAGCAGTTGCGATCAGAACCGTGTCGGGCAGTGGGGCAAATGCTCTGTGTGCGGCTACAAGGAATGTCCAAAGAAAAAGAAGTAAAATGGCGCTGATAGATTTTGCCGAATTCATCCGGCGATATCAGATAAAAAAATGGCGTGTGCATCGCGTCAGCGTGCGAATGGCGCACGTGTTCGCGCAGCAGTTTGTGCTGGGGCTTGCAGGCGCAAAGACTCACGACGCTGTAGTCGGCCGCACAAACACGGTGCGGCAGCGGTGGGTGCTCAAGCTAAAAGAGTTGGCGATCCGTGCGCTGTGGTTTCCCGTCGGTCGCGGTACAGATCCATACGCGCCTGATTTTGATTTCAAAAACTTTCGGCTGTCTTTTCAGCGTTGTCTGTTTTGCCGACCGACCTATATGTTTTTTCGCTGGAAAAACGCAGCGGTTTTTCGCCCGTGCAACCGATCGCATGTGTGTCCGTTTTGCTACGCCCGGATCACGGCTGCGCAGTATCGCAGCGTAAAAAACAAACTGCGGGCAATCGGCCGGCACAATAAGGACACAAAACTTATCGCGACGTGTCGTGTGACGTCTCGATTTATTGCTGCGCCAGATTGGGATCCGCGAATTGGTTGCGGGCTGGACGTAGTGCGCACATATGAGCGGCTACTGTGGGGTGAAATACAAAAAGAGCGCGACGCTTACAGCAAACTCACTAAACAATTAAATCGTAATACACTCGGCTCTCTTTGGCGGCTTGCCGTAGTTCCGCACGACAACGGATGGTTTATTGAGGCTCGGCAGTTTTTCTTGCACGCGCCTAAGACAAAACTACCGGCGGTCCGTGTGCGCGGTAGTCGGGTAACGTATCTGAAGTCTGTCAAAGTTTCCGATTGTCACGAGCAGCCTGACACGGAGTTCTTCTATCTGTTTGGCGAGTTCAATCGCTACCCGATGCAATTGCTGGATGGATATGATGAGCTTGTGGCCGCTGTGTTGCGCGCTGTACACGGGATGCGCTTGCTTGCTGGCACCGGTATTTTAAGAAAAGCCGGGCGCCGGTTAGTTACGCAGCAGAAACGAAAGGCAGAAAATGCCAAGAAGAAAAAGCAGTCACCTCAGCGAATTGCAGCGGCAGAAGCGCGACGAGAACAGGCGGAAAATTGTGCACTCGGACCAGCCGTGGGTGCAGAGACTTGAGTACATATGCGCAACGCTCTTTGATAACAATATCCCAGCGTTTGCCAGAGCCATCGAGCTAGATTCGACGCATCTTGGCAAAGTATTCAAGCGCCAGTACTCCGTCTCGGCGCAGTTGTTGGCGCAGGTGCTTAGCCATACGCACGTCAGCGCTGATTGGTTGCTCTGGGGCAGCGGTCCGATGTTGCGCGGCTCCGCTGTGGAACACGCTGGTCCTTTAACGCTCCCGGCGCAGCTGCGCAGCTCGTTTCCTGTTTTCGACACGCTGAGGGCGGTGACGCCGCCATGTGACGCAATGCCGCCTCTTGTAGAAGATAAACCCGGTTTGATCGCCGCCGCACACACTGACGTCGCAAGTCTTATTCACACCGCGCGCAGCGGCGACACGCCTGTTTTGTTGTTTATATCAGCGCCGGCGATTCATGCGGGCGCGGGTATTACGGCCATAGAGTTGCTGCGAAAGAAGTATGTGACAGCGATTGCCACAACAGGCGCCGGACTTGTAGCGGACATTCGCGTCTCTGAACGGGGCCTGACGCACGACCTGAATTATGTGGCGCGCTTGGCCGCGAATCAGGGACTCGGTTACGGCGAGGCTGTCGGCCGCTGGGCGTACTCACCGCGAGCAGAAAAAGACCGTAGCTTGCTGCATTCGGCATACACGCTTGGCGTACCCGCTACAGTGCACGTAGAGTTGGGCGAGATGGCCGGGCACGTCTACCCGGACGGGCCGGGCGCAGAGATCGGCGCTGCTTTTGGCGCCGCCACGTATGTCGATTTGCTGGTTTTTACCGAGCAAGTACGTCAGGTATGTGCAACACAAAACGGTGTAGTGTTGCTTATAGGCGACGTTATGCGCGGCCTACATTTGTTTCTTCAGTCACGGTGCGCACTTCAGGCCAGCGAGTGCGCGTCGAATTTTCACGCTGTCCTTATCGACAATCACGTTCAACCTTCTTTTGCGCCATATGTGAATAGCCACAGCGGCACAGCTCACACAATTTCAGGCACCTTCAAATCGAACGTGATGACACTTTTAAACGCTTGTGATGGAGTATTCAGTGGACAAATCACAAAAACCGTCTGTTCTGCTTAGAGAGTTTTTAGGAAAGTTTCGTACGTCAGACGACGCCGGCCAGCTACGTCTCCTTGCTTGTACGCTGGAGCTGTTTCGACAGGCGTCTACGCCGAAGAAAGATCCGGCGTTTTTCCGCGCGCTTGCGCAGCTAACGCAAAAAGCCGGCGACATCAATTGGGGCGCCGTGCCGTTTTCAATTACGCAAGCGGCGCTCAGCCGCGGGCTAAACGTTGCAAAAGAATACGGCGCCACCGACAAGACCGCCGCGCCAATGGTCAGCGCCGCGCTTATTCTGTTTGCTGATCTGATCGAGAATGGATTGGCTGACTCTGACGTATCTGCTCAAGATATCTTTGACGCCGTTATTGCGGAGGTAGTTGAATCTCCAAAAAATCCGCTGACGGTGAACCCGGTTGCGCCAGAGATTTACAACGAGCGTATGTTAGCGCGCGTTTTCAATCCGGCGCAGTTCACAGACACAATGGCGGCAGCACTATCGGCAAGTCTTGTCAGTTTTCGCGACAAGTTACCGAGCGGCGAAATTGGTCCGGCATATCGCGGCCTGTCGTTTGACAACGGCACAAACACGCATTTTTTGTTGCTTGAGACAGGTGAGTTTTTTCCTGTTTCACCGCGGTCTTCGCCGGCGGTCACCGGAACCAACACCGCAGAAGATTACGCGTCGATCTGCCCGGCGTTATTGGCGTATGTCAGTATCGCCGCGCGGCATCTAGAGATTGCCGCTGTGATCAGCGAAGAGCAACGCAAACAAATTGAACGTCCGGGATATCTTGGCGAGTTTACAAAACCAGCGCACTTTGCCGTCGTGCTCCGGGATGACGTGGCGTCGCTAGAGCGCGTTATTGCCGGCGCAAAAGAAGCTGCTACGCTCGGAATTACAGGCGCTACTGGCGCGCACGGCGCAGCTATTCAGGTTCCTGTTCCAGCTACCGATTATGTTATTTCAATTACCGCGGCGGTTTCGTCAACCGGCCCATATGTTGTGGCGACGTTGCTGCATGCCGACCGCGTCGTAATGCGATTGGAGCGGCCACGCCAGTTTTCAGCTCGTGGCGTGTATTTGTTTCCGCTAACTGATTGCGTTGTTTCATTGACCGTTATTTATTGAGGCGATACCATGCAAAACGAAAATTTTGATTTCGGCGGGTTTATCGACGACGAGAACCCGTACGAAGAGGATGACGTCGAGGAGGGATACGAAGAGTACTTGACAGTAGAAGCGTTGCTTTGCATCAAGTTTGGCGATCGACGAGGAGCTAGGATTTATCGCTTGCTGAAAAAATATGCAACGCGTGCGGCACAAGGATTAGACGGCGGCGAACCCGGTTTAATTTTTGATGATGACGGCGGCGAGTTTGTCAGTTTCACGGACAACGCAATAATCAAAGAAGACTAGGTATCCCGGCGGGCATGCCGGTGCCCCGGTTATCGCGCCTGAAGCCGTTACGCATGTTGACGGTCCGGCACCCAAACCGTGAGTGGGTCATAACCACGAGCTGGCGACGCTTGTCATGACGGTATCCGAGGTGGGCGCCAGAAGATCGTAAATGAAAGGATTCAATGCGCGGTTGCCCGATGGTGTAACGGTAGCACAAGAGATTTTGATTCTCTTTGTCTAGGTTCGAATCCTAGTCGGGCATTCGGCGGCTGACGGTTGGGCTACTTATTGTTTTGTTTACTAGGAGCTAAAAATGGCTGATCGCTTTCAACTTGAGACGGATATCACAAACATTTACAACACGGCAGACGATCTCGACCTGCTGGTAGAGCGCATACTGGAAAAAGACGACGTTAACATCGACGAAATTGCAAACGCGCTGATTGGCGTTTCTGTAATGACTCGCATGCGTGTTGAAAAAGCGTTTGATACGTTCAAGGCGGTATTTCATCTTGATGGCTGTGTTTCTACGGAGTCGTGCGAATGACCGGTGCTTATTTACGTGCAAAGCGCGGCGACAAATTTGAGAACATCGAGGTCGAACATCTCACTGAGGAAGAGCTTAAAGAAAAGTTTTTGCAGCGGACGCCGGAAGAACTTGTTAACTGGATGAGCATGTTGTGCGGATACCTGCGCCGGCTTGAACCGCTGCTGCAAGATCTTGAGCGAGATGGTATTATTGCAAAGGTCGCTGACGAGCCGCCGCCCGAAAGCGACTGATTAGTTACGTGCGTGTAATAAAGGCTGCCGCATGTTTGATCTGAATAACATATCTAAAACAGAGCGCCAGTTTATTCAGACTTACGTTGCGGCAATGCGGCGCGACTACCATCTACTGTGGTCGGTTCTCGATCTGATGAACCCGGCTAATCTTGGCGTGAAAGAGGTCGTGGCTGCCTCTCGGTTGGCCAAGGCTTTGCAGCAGATGCAGGCCGATTTTGATAGCGAGTTGATGGCGCTGCAAAAAAAGCACAGACTGAAGCACAAGTCGTTCAGCGCCCCAGTGCCGACTACCGACGACCTAGCCGAGTTGTTTACGCTGTCGTTTTTTAAAGTTGTAACAAAAACGCCAAAGGGTAAAAAGAAAGACGACGGGTTTTTTAGCGGTGAACCGGCGTCGTGGAAAGAAATGGCGCACACTATTCAATCTATTGACGTAAACAAGTTGCCAAAAATAATCGGCGCCTATGTTGCAACTTTAATGAAACTGTTCAAACCGTTTGATTACGGCGCCGGCATGGCCGACGTGCCTGTTAATCCGTATTGGCAGTTGCCGCACAACACGAAAAACAACAGCAAACAATACGACGAGGAAGAGTATTTTGAAGACGATGAAGACGCTGATTATGAAAACGACGACGAAGACTAGGAGCAGTGCGTGAGGCCGCTTTTTGTTTTTACTGCTGACTTGCACCTTGAAGATGGTGCGTGGTCGACGCGTCCCGGTATTTATGGCGACGCGTATTACAGTTTCAATCAAATCATCGATTACTGCATTGAGCATCATCTGCCGCTGATACTTGGCGGCGACGTGTTGGAAAAGAAAAGCAATTCTGCGCGCCCAATCGCTCAGCTGTGTAACGGGCTGAGCCGTATGCAGGCGGCAAATTTAGCTGTGCACTACATTCAGGGCAATCACGAGTACGACCGAAACGCGCCGTGGTTAAGCGTGCACAAATGGTCCAATCATATTCACAAGCAAACCGTAAATATTAACGGTGCGCGCGTATACGGACTTGACTGGCTTCCGCGCGGCGAGATTCAAGCCGCGTTTAAAGAAGTTCCGGTTGACACAGATATCTTAATCGCGCATCAGGTCTGGAAAGACTTTATGGGCAACGTCGGTCGCACCGAGTGTGAGCTAACCGACGTGCACTATGTTCAAACTGTGCTGGCCGGCGACTTTCACGTCACTAAGACCGTAGAAAGTGTCAACGCGCACGGACAACCAATTCGGATGTTGTCGCCCGGCTCTATCTGCATGCAGGACTGCGGCGAAGACCCGTCAAAATTTTTCTTTGTTATCGGGCAACGGACTGACGGTGTTTTGGGCTTTGAGTTTGCTCCTGTTCCGCTTAAAACACGCCGGTTTATTAACTACACCGTGCGCGAGCAGGATCTGTTGGATAGCCTCTGCGCCGGTCAGTTTGAACGCGATATCAAAGATGTGTGCGAATTTGCCGACCTACCGGCTGAAATTTCTAAACCAATTGTGAGGATCAAGTTTAACAAGCAACTACCCGACGCATATATCCGCCTTGTCACAGCGCTTGGCGAGTCAGCGCACGTGTTTTGTGAAGCTCTGACAAGTAAAGATGACAGTGACAGGCGCGCCGGCACACGTGATGCCGCCAAGAACGATTTGCTGTCAGCGCTGGGCGATTTGATGGGTGAAGGTACAGATGCGTATAAGTTGGCCGCGGCATTGCTTGCGGCGGATGATGCAAACAAAGAGCTTGATGTACAGTTTTCAAAATACATGACCGGAGAATCGAACGATGCAGCTCTTGAAATTGAAAGTAAAGAATTGGGTACATCACCGCTATCGAGTGTGTGAGTTCACGCGCGGGCTGGTGGCAATTCTCGGTGAAAACGGTTCTGGTAAGAGCAGTTTGTTTGGCGCGATTCGATGGTTGCTTACCGGCGAGAACCCAAATTTTGGTGTGAAATCTGACAACATTTCGCAATACGCTCGCGAAGGTGAACCTGCGTACGCTACGCTAGAGTTTGAGCATAACGGGCATATTGCCGTTGTGACGCGCCACTTATTACCGGAGAAAGAGCAGTCCACACTGCTTGTGGACGGCAAGGAAATAGGGCGTGGCGATAAAAGCGTGACGGCCGGCATTGAAAAACTGCTAGGCGTTGACGCTAAGTTTATCAGTCGGTTTATTATCGTCGCGCAGACCGAGATTTTTTCGTTTATCGACGACAATCAAACCGATACTGATAAGTTTTTTCAGCGGCTGTTTAACACGGCGCGTGCTGACAAGTGTCAGGACGTTATTGGCAAAGCGCTATCAAAACTTAGCATTCCAGAAATTGTTCACACAGCCGACGAGCTGGAGGCGCAGTCTAATGACGCCGCAAAGCTCGCTCACGCACTGGAAGAACAGATCGCGCAGTTGCCAAATCCAGATAACATTCTGACGCTCATGCGCGCCGCGCAGACAACAATTCAGCAGTGGGACGCTAGAGAACGCGGCGCTGGCGAGTTGTCAAAACTGGAGAAACAGCTTGAGCAACAGCAGCAGAAATTGGAAACGCTTGTAAACTCCTCCGCGCAGTACGACGAGGATCTGCTAGCGTTGACGAAAGCTGCTGACGGGCAAGAAGAGTCGCATGCGGCCGCGCGTGTCGCGCTGGGCCACTGGGCGAGTTACAAGAGCGTAGCGAAGGCAAAAGAGAACTTTCAAACGACACGAGCACAGCTGGCGACAGAGCGGGAAAAAGACCCGCAGCCCGAAAAACCGGGATTGCCTACTGCCGAAGAAATGCGCCGTGACCAGCATTCGCGTGAACAGCGTATCAAAGAAATCAAACGATTTATTGATATGTTTTCGGCCGACGGTTGCGCTGAGTGCCCCACGTGCCATACGCCGTCTTCGCGGTTGGCCGCGCAGGTCGAGCAATACAAGCTGGACCTCGTGACAATGGAAGAAGATTTGGTGGAATGGAAAAAAGCCGCTAATCAGCAGACGTTTAAAGAGGGTGTGTGGGCCGACTGGGAAAAGCGGCAGAAATCGCGCGACGCAAAAGAACAGCAGCTTGACGCGGCTGAAAAAGATTTACTGGCTGTCAAACCGCCGGATCTGAGCGAAGACGAGCTACAGCAAGCGGTTGTGGACTACGAAGAATTTCAACGAGTCAAAAAAGAGATTGAACCGTTAGCGCAAAAAGCCCGTGAAGAACGAGCGCAGGTTACCGGCGCAATCGAAGCGCTTAAAACTCGCAAGAAGCAGCTCGAAGAAGAATTAGCCGAGATTTCAATAACGCACGCTGACGCGCATCTTGCGCAAACGAGGCTGCAGCAGTTACAGGAACAATTAAAAACGCGCGCCGGCTTGACAGACCAGCGGGCGCAGATCCTGTTCGAAAAGAAGCGGTTTGATGAGCAGTGCGCAGAAGTGCGGGCGCAAGAGGTGCTTGCCGGTAAGTTGCGGCGCTGGGTTGGTTTGGCGGAAACAACGCGCGAAGCGTTGAAAAACGCTCCACGACTCGTTGCGCAACGTAATTTGCAGCGGCTCGAATCAGCGATCAACGAATTGTTGCAGGTGTTTCGTGTAAACTTTGTTATTAAGGTTGCTACGGATGGAACACCTACATTTATCGCAGAGTTCTTTGACGGACGAAGACAGGTCGCACAACGACTGTCAATTGGACAAAAAACAGTCTTGGCTCTTGCGTTTCGAGTCGCCGTCAACGCCATGTTTGCCGAAGAAATCGGCCTCCTTGCATTGGATGAGCCGACTGCGTCTTTGGATCAGCCGCGTATTCAGGCTTTAGCGCCTGTTCTTGAAAAATTACGCGAGCTGTCTACCGCGAAAGGGTTGCAATGCTTGCTTGTCACGCATGCAATCAATCTTTCGCATTTGTTTGAATCTGCAATCGAACTAGAGGCCCCGGAGTTGCGGCATGTACAACGTAGCTGATGAAAACGTAATCAAACTCCACACCCACACTGACGGTCGGATCTGGTTTTCTGTCGGCATCGGACCGGCTACAAATTCAGATCAGGTGTTAGATTCGTTTTTACTTTCTCCAGTGCTGCACGGTATGGGCGTTCAGGTTCGTGTTCTAGGCTTGCCGCAGAACGCTGAGCTTATTTCAGCACTATATTTGCGACACTACAAAAACGAGATTAATCGCGTCGAAATAGCCGGGCCAAATGTACTACACGCCGCAGAAGATATCAGCGATCCTCAAATTGTTTTACGTCATATGCGCGGTGTTGATGTATCTCCTGCCGCCGGAGGTTGGCACAAGCTCTCAGCGCATGATTACCCAACGTATGCCATTCTTGGCCGTATGCAGCGAACTAACTTTGTTTTTGATGACGCAGCAAAAGCTTACTTTCGGATGCACCCGGCGCACAAAGCGTTGACATTTATACCAACGTTGTCAGAAGAAGTAGCCGCGCAACTACTCGCTACAATTGTTGACCCGCGCTGGTATGTTGACCGCAAGTCGCCAGACCGCGCGGCAAAACTTGAATTGTTTTTAGGTTTGACGCCGCAAGTGCAAGAAAACGTATCAACGCCGACAAGTTTATTGCACAAGAGTCGAGAACTGCGTTGTGCAAATGTTTTACGTGCTTGGAAAACAGTCGATCTGGCAGAAATTGATCTACAAAATCCTGCTAACTTTTTGTACCGTATTCACAAAGCCGTTCGTGGCGGCGTGAAAGGTGATCTGCGGGCGTCGCAAGCGTTTGTACGTTATTTACGCTACAACTGGCTCGACGGGTTAGAAAACCGGCGGGGCGCAAAAGACGGTTTGTTTGCGCCAAACTTGTTTTTTAAAACACCGGCGGAACGCGCAGCGTATGCAGAGCATATGAGCAAGAAGCAGCAGTGACATGCAAGAAATAACTATCAAAATCCGGTTCAACCGTGTGTGCCTTGGTGCTGCAAAAAAGCGACGTCACGGCCAAGTCATTTTTTGCTTCGACCGTGATCCAAGTCAGCGCGTCATGTTTCTACCGTCGGCGTGGTTGTCATGTATGCGATATGCGGCCAAGATCGCTAATCGTCATCACAGTGACGTTAAAAAAATCGACTGGTGCCCTATTGTTATGGGCGAGCCGCGAAACGACTGGCGCCGCACAATTTTGACACAGCAGCCGGACACTCAGATTCGTAGCCACTATGCGCTGCACGAGGCTTTTCGACCCGGCGACATTGTGATAGTGTCGGCGGTGCTTCCAGAGGAGATTCCGTTGGGCGATTTTGTGCACTTACTTACTTTAGTTGGAAAATATCGGGGTTTCTCTCCGTTCAACAACGCGCAGGAAAAATATGGGACATTTGAAGTCCTTTCCGTCGAGCCCGTCTCAGGACCGGGAAGCGACGGCTAGTATGATTGCCCAACCCGTAACCATTACACGCGTTGGAAACGTTTTAACGATTACTGGCGCGGATAACGCGCCTTTAAATGATGCGCTGATCAAGCGCCTGACGCACGATTTACGGTACTCACATATTGAGCAGGTTCACGGGCAGGCGCGCCGAGACCCAATTACAGGGCAGCGAATGTTCTTTCAAACGAAAGAATACAAGTTGCACCGCGTCGAGAACGGACATGTGATTGTTCTTAGCGGGTATTTAGCCCGCATGGTGAACCGCCTCAAAAAGCTCGGGTGCCCGACAGTGCTTATTGATCGGTCTGGTTTGCGTAAACGTCCAGAATGTTACACGCCACAGTGGGAAAATCTAGCCGGGCGTATTACGTTTCGTGCTCGACAGGAAGAATGTTTGCGCACAATTTCGCGTGTTCCGTGCGGCATTATTAAAGCAGTCACGGGGTTCGGGAAAGCGCAACCTTTAACTGAAACCGTTTACACGCCGATTGGTCCCGTACCGCTCGGCGCGTTGCAACCCGGCGATTACGTCATCGGAGCAAACGGTTACCCCACGGAAGTGACAGGCGTTTATCTGCAGGGCGTGAAAGAGATTGTCGAGGTTGAATTTTCGGACGGTTCTGTAGTGCAGTGCTGCAAAGAACATCTTTGGAACGTTCAGACTAAAGCTCACAAGTACCGCGAAACGGGATACCGCACGGTCGCTATCGGGTCGCTGATCGGCGATCTGGTCAACAACCGCGGCGAGCGTAAATGGTTTGTTCCCGTGACTGAACCGGTGCATTTTGAACAGCGCGACTTGCCAGTTGATCCTTATTTGTTGGGCGTGCTTCTCGGTGACGGTGGTTTGACGCAAAACAGCGTCATGTTTAGCACGAGTGATTTGGAAATGGTTGCTTTTGTTGAACAAGCTGTGGCGCCGCTCGGACTTTATCCTGTTTATGCCGCAGCCTACGACTGGAGAATCACGCACGGCGTCAAAAAACGAGAAAACCCGCTAAAAACAGAGCTTGAAAAACTTGGCGTGTGCGTGCTGGCTCAAGACAAGCACATTCCGCACATGTACAAGTACGGTAGTTTTGAGCAGCGGTTGGCGTTGTTGCGTGGTTTGATGGACACGGACGGCACTGTGCGCAAAAACGCCTACCATGTAGAGTTTGGCGCTGTGGCGTCAAAGCAACTGGCTGAAGATGTGTGCGACCTAGTGCGTTCACTCGGCGGCGTTACGCGCGTAAAAGCCCAAGAGTACGCTGCGCAACCCGGAAAGACTTATTGGCGTGTGGCGGTCAATTTGTCGGTCAATCCGTTTCGCCTGCCGCGGAAAGCGCGGTTGTGGCGCAGGCACACGAAGCAGGGCAAAACCAAAGCGATTGTCGATATTCGGCCTGCCGGAGTGACGCCGTGTGCCTGTATTTCCGTTAGTGCCGATGACGGGCTGTATTTGACGCGCGATTACACCGTCACGCACAACACAACCCTGATTGGCGCCGCCGCCCTGCTATTTCCGACAGCCAAAATACACGTAGTCACCAAATCAGTAGACGTGGCCGACCGAATCGTGCGCAGCCTGAAACGGCTTTTGCCGAAAGTGGGCCGCGTAGGCGACGGATGGAAACAGTGGGAACGCGTGACCGTAATCACCGCCGGCAGTTTGGCGCACTCCGACGGTGACGCTGATTTCTTGTTTGCCGACGAAGTTCACCAGCTTGCCACGCTGAACTTTTCTACGGCGTTGGCGGCGCGTTATCGGACGAGCCGCAACTTCGGTCTGAGCGCAACGCCATATGCGCGGATGGACAACGCTCATGCTGTGCTTGAGCCTATGTTCGGTCCTATGGTGTTTGAGTTGACTTATCAGCAGGCCGTCGAGCTTGGGCTTGTCGTGCCGGTTCGGGTCAATTGGCTGCCAATGCGCTTGCGGTCGAATCCCGCAGAACGCTACAGCAACCGCGTGGCGCGCAAGCGATACGGCATCTGGACAAACCACGAGCGGAATCGTATCATCGCCGAAGCCGTGCGGGGATATCCAGAATCGCATCAGATTCTGATCCTCGTAGAGACGATTGAACACGCTGTTCATCTCGGCGCGCAATTGCCTGATTTCAGTCTCGTCTATGGAAACATGTCGCCGTATGACTGCGCGGGGTATCGGAAAAAGGGCTTATTGCCCGCCGACTACAAACCGCTCACGGACATACAGAAATACGACATGCGTTCACAGTTCGAGTCTGGACAACTCAAGCGCGTAATCGCCACGGATGTATGGGCCACCGGCGTTGACTTTGAACAGTTAAACGTTCTTGTCCGCGCCGATGACCGGGATAGCGATATTGTCGATGTGCAAGGCCCGGGGCGTGTAAGCCGAATTTACACGGCTCCAGACGGCACACGAAAAGAATTTGGTGAAGTACTGGATTGCATGGACACGTTTGACCCGATCTTCTACAGGAAGAGTCTTGGTCGACGAAACAGCTATAAACTCCTCGGATGGGAGCAGAATTGGCATGACGCGCAGCGCTCTTGGCGATCCCGCGGAACTGACAGCGGGGAATGATTCAGATCTTTTGTCAGTCGACTGGTATCGATTTCTTACGCCGGCGCAAAAAGCTGCCTACATCCGATACCAGTACATCCATCTGAACGAACGTGTTCACGATTGGGAAGCTCGGGCGCATATTAAAAGACGCCCGATGTGGGACGGCGGTAAAGATAACTTTGGCGTAAAACACACGCCAGTTTGGGGCAAAATTCTACGCGCCGCTGAGCGCGCAGGCGCTGATCTTGGTGGTTGGGTTTATGCGCACTTCTCTGCGCTCGCTACAGAGCGTATTTCGACGGGGCAGCAGCGTTTAACGGAGATGCGGCCGTCTGTTTTATACAGCGCCAAATCTGCCGAGATTTACCGCGATTATGTGACGCATATGCCGCGGATAATCAAAAATCGTTTTCACGTGGCGGCAGAGACCCTGCAGCTACGAATAGCGACAACTGCGATATACAAAATGCCTACGGTCGCGCAGGAGCTGTACGTACTCTGCGACGAAAGTTACGTTACAGCAACGCCGTTTTTTCGAAACGCGTTTGCGGCCAGCCGTAACTGTGAAAAAGCGGTAGAACGCTATTTGTGGAAAGCTGCGCTCGATTATGAAGCGCAGCAACGGTCGTATGATGCTGTAATAGCAGCGCATCCAGAATACAAATGGTGGATAGAGAACGAAATTAAATCAGGCGTTGTCGCGATACGGCAGCATTGGAGAAATTACGATGCCGAGTGAATTCATGGATGAAAAGCCAAAAACAGTTGACGCGGTAACCGCGCCAGAGATCGGCACAATGATTTCTGGTCTTTTGCGGTATCCGGCGCTGCTGCGTGACTCGTTGCGTGTCGGGCTTTCACACGGTCATTTTGGACAATCGATCGACGAGCTGCCGTTTTATTACCTGTTCGCGGCAATGAAAGAACTTAGTGAGCAGTTTGGTGCACTTACTGCCGACATGCTCACCACCCGACTGCTCGCGTGGCGTGATAACGCTGTTGCAGGGACAGCGGCGATCGCACTAAGCAACGATGCCGTTGACGCGCTGGTGCGATTTGTCGACGAGTGCTTCAGTGTTGCGCCGCTCGCGGAAGTCGAAGCCCGCGCTGAAAAGTCATACATCGAGGATATTGTTCGGCGATTTATTCGGGAGCGGATGATCAAAGGCGAGGCGCAAGCGGTATTGAATACGTTTGGCGGCGCGCCAGATAATTTAGAGGCGCAGTTAGCGCAGTGGACAAGGAAAGCGCAATCGGTCGACGCTCTTGGCAAGAGCTTCGAGAATGCGGCCATGATGCCTGAAATCGGGCAGCCCATTGCGCTCCCGCCAGTTGCTGTGCCCACGACGCTTCCGTTTATTGATGAGTATCTGCAGGGCTTTCGGCAAGGTGACATTATTGGCGTCTTAGGGCCGTATGGCGGCGGTAAGACAACACTTCTGGCAGTTACGGCTGTGCGTATGGCGCAACAGTACGCCGCACACTCGCCCAACAAGCTGTCCGTGTTTATCGGCTACGAAGATCCGGCCGAAAAAATGAATCCGACGTTTTGGTCTGCCGCGGCGCAGATTGACCGTTCGTTATTCGCCGTCGGTCGCGACTTCTGGTCGGAACTGTCTACAGCTGAAAACCTCAAAGACTACGATCGAGAGTTGCCTGTAAACAGAAACGGCGAAGTAATGTTTGGCGAGCGTGAACGCTGGGTCGCGGCCAGTTCGTGGTTCAATAATAACTTTATGTATCTGGACTTTTCGCAAAACGAAAAGACCGGCAACCGCGGCGCGGGCGGCGTAGCGGAGATTGTTATCGCGCTTGAGCAGTTAGCGCGCGAGCGTGGAATGGAAATTGGTTTTGTTGCCATTGATTACTGCGGTGTCATGGTGGAGCGTGAAATGAACGCAAACGCCAAGACAAAGTACGCAGAGTCGTTGGCGCGGCCGATCAAAAACGCTGTTGATCAGTTGCGTGCACGGATTGCTGTGCCTACAGGTGCGGTGATCATGCTGGCGCATCAGCTTGCGCAAGGTGAGGTCAAGAACATTCCGTCATATCGGTACGTTTCGCACGCCGACGCATCCGGTTCAAAGTCATTCGCGGAGAACCTTCACGCGTGTCTCTGCGTCAACGCGCGAGACGAGTCGTGCCATGTATCGACGATTTATTGGTCTAAGTTGCGGTATCTTCGGGCGGATAATCTCAAGGGGCTAATTAAAATCGACGACAGAGTCGCGGAGATTCGTCTTGTGAATGACGAGTACACTGCATCTGAAGCCGCTAAGCGAATCATCCAGCGTGGTGACATTGCTCCCGTTACGCCAGAAGAAGCGCAGGCGCTCACGCGTCCGCGCTCCACACCCCGGCGGATTATGCCGGTAGACACATTTGCTGAAGACATGATGTCGTGAGAGGAGTCAGTATGAAAATGGCGGTTTCAAAAGCGCCAAGTTCAAATCCCCTGAATCCCGTACTGTATGGCCTGCTCGCGCACAAATTCGGCGAAGTGAATATCGCAAACGAAGGTGTGCCCGCGCAGGTCGAACAATTTGATGATCCCCTTCGCCGCGGCAAGTCTACTTATCGTGGCAGTTGGGGTGAGTATTACTGCGTGTGTTGTCCGTTTTGTCGTGATCAGCGAAATCGTCTGTGGGTAAATCACCGGTACGGAGCAGACATTCGCAACGGTCGTCGGGCAAACACGCATCTCGTCGTGTGCTACAACGAAAACTGTCTTGATAAGCCCGGCCGGCTAGAGCAGTTTGAAGATATGGTTTTTGGCGCAGGCCGGCGGATCCTTATGCGGACGCCGATTCGGTCAGTGCCGCTCGACACCGCACACGAAACGATTGAACCACCCGGCGAGATTCTACCGATTGATTCGCTGCCTGAGTATCATCCGGCTGTCGAATATTTGGCGTCTCGCGGATTTACAAATATTCGTGAACTTGCCGACATGTTCAAAATCGGCGTGTGTGTAAAGCCGCGGCTAGATAAGCACCGGATCATGCACGGGCGAATTTACATTCCTGTGCATTTTCACGGCCAGCTGGTTGGCTGGCAGGGTCGTGTAGTTGGAGAGGGCAAAAACACCGTCAAATACTACAACGGCATGCGCAAGAGTCAGGTCCTTTACAACTACGATAATGCGGCCGAACAACCTGTTGCCGTTGTTGTCGAGGGCGTACCGAGCGTGTGGCGCTTGGGAGTTGCAGGCGTCTGCATTTTTGGTAAGACGTTATCTGCGTGGCAGTGCAACACGATCGCGACGACATGGGCAAACAAGCCTGTGTTTGTCGTTCTTGATCACGACGCGCAGACCGAGCTTGAGCATGTTGTGGCGGCGCTTTGCCAAAGAAACGTTAACGTCGTTCCGGTTATTCTCCCGGACGATCGTGATCCGGCTGACTATTCGCGCGCGGAATTGTTTGAGATGTTGTCATCTGCCGCTGACGCTGTTGATGTTACGGCAGATCTTTCATTTTTGTTATGAGGCGTTATGACACAGGGTATTTCGCTCACGCATCGTCTCACGCAGACGCTGTATGACCCGAATACGGAAGATTTTACTGCAGCGGCATACCCGTTCATTCCGCTTACGGAACCGGGTATGCCGCCCGCAGGGCCAGATTTTATTGCGCATGCCGTAGCGCTCGGCGACGAAATTGACGAGACGGCCGCAAAGAAAAAGAAAAACGTTCCGGTTGGTACGCATCTGACCAACCTGTATCGGAACGCGCTTTATCGTCCAGACTTTCATCTACCGATTTCGCACAAGTCGTCTAAAGAACTTATTCCGGTACCGTTTCTTCCCGGGCATCGTTGGGGGAAACGCGGCGCCGCAGTAGAGACTTACGGTCCTTGGCGCAAAGCGAAGGTGATGGTAGTTGGCAAGCTCCCCGGCTACTACGAAATGGAAAGCCTCAACGCGACCGCCGGGCCGGCGATGCTCGCGCTGGCCGATATCTTTGAGGATTGCGGCATCAGTCCCGAGATGTACGAAGACTGGTACGTCACGTTTGCCTGCAAGTTTGCTCCGCCGATGGAGATCACAGCTGTGCCGGCGGCGTGGATCAAGAACTGCGCAATTCTTCTCGAACAGGAACTGCGTATCGTGCAGCCAGAGTTTATTTTGTGTCTCGGCAACGAGGCGACAAAAGCGGTGATGCGCACAACAGGCGCTGTCACAGGTTTAGCCGGGCGTATCTTGGATGTATCGGCGCCCGACTCTGCCGGCGCGTCACGCACAATGAAAGCCATGTCGGTTATGCACCCGGCTTTCGTTGTGCGCAAGCCAGAGGCGACAGAAGATTTCGTTGGACAAATTAGGCGATTCAAGGCGCTAATTCACGACGAGATTTTAGACGAGGAAGCCGTCGATCATGCCGACGTTTACACCGAAGAAGCGTTGGCTGAGATTGTTGATGCCATGATCGCTGATCCCGACCCTAACTCCAATATCATCGCTATCGACTGTGAATGGCACGGCGACTATCCGACAGAAGAGGGCGCGTATCTGCGCACTGTTCAGATATCAAATAAAGACAAGTGGGCTCGCACTATCGTTCTGCGGCATCAGGGCGGCGCAGAAGCGTTTCAACCGAATTTGGACGCGGCGCGTCGTTTGCTAACGCGGCTGCTTAAAAGCACGCCGGATCGGCACGTTCGCGTGGGCGGCCACTTTTTCCGCGCTGACTTGCCGTGGCTTTTTGATTTTGGCGTGGATGTGCGGGCGGAATACGCTCCCGCCGAAGATCCCGACGATCGAACACGCGGCGGATGGGACACGAGTCTCATGTATCACGCCGTCAACGAGTGCGCGCGCTACGGCCTTGACGAGTGTTCCATGCGATTTACTGCGGCCCCGACGTACTGGGAGCCGCTTGATCACTGGAAGAAAAAATACCGTACTGATAACAAATTGAAAGCGAGCGAAGTCGGCGGGTACGGCGAATGCCCTGCGCACATTCTGCACCCGTACGCGTCATACGACGTTGACGTCACTCGACGCATCATGATGCGGTTTTACGGCACGAACGGTAAAGACGGCATCATTGCACGCTCAAGCACAGGGCACGACTGCTGGTTGCCGTACTGGACCGCGCATAACGCATCTCTGGCGTTTCTTGAAATGGAGATGACAGGGCTCGAAATAGACCGCAACCGCGCCGACGAACTGACGACGCTGTTCATGAATACTCAAGAACAACTGTTAGCAGAAATTCGCGCGGAACTTAACTGGCCGGCGTTCAATCCAAAATCGCAGCCCCAGTTGGCCGTCGCATTGTTTGGTCGTGACTTTGCTGATCGCTATACAAACGCGCCGCCCATTCCAGACGACGCGCAAACGCTTGATTTGCGTCCGGTCAAAACTACTGGTAAGCGCCCTGTACTGTGGAACGAGTTATCGTATCGTGGCGTTAATGCCGACACTGCGACACCCAGTACCGATAAAGAAAGTCTGGGTATCCTAGGGCACATCAATTCGACCGCGGCTAAAATTCGTGACTATAAGTTTATTAGTCAGGTGCTGCAGTCTGTATTGCGTAAACCCTCGGAAACAGAAGACGGAGAATACGAACTCGATGAAAACGGTAATTACACGTACGAAAAAGGTCTTGTCGGCTGTGTTCACTCCGACGGTAAAGTTCGTACGCACATGTTTCAAACGAAGGAAACCGGCCGGGCATCTTCGTCTCGTCCTCCGCTCCAAAACCTCAGTTCGCGCCGGGAAGACGACTACAAGCGCATCCTCGGAAAAGACAAGTACCAGCATCCCGTCCGTTCAATCTTGCGTGTACCCAAGGGTTGCGTCGGGATCGAAACGGACCTCACTGGTGCGGAACTGGCGGTCCTCGCGTGGCTGAGTCAAGATAAAAATATGATCGAGCACGTCCGGCGTAATCTTCTTCCAGAGGATCACCCGGACCACTACGACATTCACAGCCAGCAGGCGGTCAAGACATTTCGACTCAGCGGCGTCACGCCTACAAAACAAGGTATGGCAGACGCTGGTGTAAAAGGTTTGCGTGTCGCAGCCAAAAACGTGAATTTCGGTATTCCGTACGGCCGCGGCTCAGAAGCCCTCGCGAGACAGTGCAAAGAGGAAGGCCACGACGTCACAGCCGATCAGTGCCAAGCGATGATCGACGCGTACTTCCAGTCGTACCCCGGAACTAAAACGTTTCTTGCGGAGTGCCGGTCGCGTTCGCAGGATCCGGGTTGGCTGGTCGGGCCGTATGGCCGCTTTCGTCGGTTTATGCCAACGAAAGACAGGGCTGTACGCGGCGAGCAAGAACGGCAAGCCCAGAACTTTCCGATTCAGGGCGGAGTTGCTGATGCCGTGTCAATCGCGCTTTATAACTTCTACAAGTATCGCGAAGAGCATGCGGATATTGATTACAAAATTGCGCTGCAGATCCATGATGCAATTGTGTTAATCGCTCCGCTAGAGCACGCTGAACGTCTGTATAAAGAAGTTATTCCGGCGTGCATGATTGACGGTGTTCCGTTTTGGCCGCACAGGTTAGACGGCACCAAAATCGAAGTAGCTGAGCCGTACCACTTCGGCATGAGTCGTGACGTATTTTTCCACTGGGGAGAAAACCTAAAACCCGAGAAAGCTAGGGGTTTGGGTGTCGATTGGTTTTGTGACGAGTAGGTCTAGACAGAATGGTTTTGTCTGCTATAGTTGCAGACATCCACAAAGGGCAATAGGGCCCTCAATTACATAGAAAGGTTTTTATGCCACGCTATAACGCGGCTAATTTTGCGGCGATTGATCCCGAGTACCGTAAAGCCAACAACATCGGTACTGGCGGCTCTAACAGCAAGAGTCGTTATGCCTACGGCAAGCAGAACAACATTCTGATTGCGGCAGGCGGTGAACTCCTCGGAAACGGCCTGTGCCTTCGGCTGCTCCCCATTTACGAGGAGGGCAAAAACGGTGAAACGTTTGCCAGCTTCCGCGAGGGGCATGACAACGTTGCTATGGGCGACTGGAGCCGGTTGCTGACCTGCGCGCACTGGGTTGGCAACCCGGGTATCTGTTTCATCGTTCACGACGGTAATCCCGACGTGAATCTGTACGAGAGCCCGCTACACGTTCTGCGCAAAGTCGCGTACGACAGCTCGAAGGACAACCCGCACCCGACGCTGGGGCGCTTGTTTGCCGAGCTGCTGTCGAAGGAGTTTGTTCGCAACTCCCACATCGGATCGCTCAAGAAACCTGAAAAGACGTTGTTTATTTCGGCGACGTCCGTGTTTGTCGACGAGCACGGCAAGATTGTGTTGGGCGCTTTCTCTGATGATAACAAGCGCAACGCTCGTATCATCGGCCTGAAGACCAGCGCGGCTGAAGCTCTGCACGCGGCGCTCAACGTCCGCGACGAAAGTACCGGCGAGTACCTGAGCGGCGACATGCTGTCTTTGGGCCCGGCAAAGTTGTTTACAATTTTACCCGAAGCGTTCAAGAGCGGCGGCGCTAATTTGATCGCGACAGGTCTAGAGGGTCCGACGACGTTCCAGTGCCCGAAGTTTGCGCGTGGTTCGGCAAATGCAAAGTACATTGTCGGATACCCGCACTCGCGAAGTGACTACACGCACTTCGGTATTCTTCATGACACGTTTAACGGTCAGGAGATTTCGCTGGAGCCGTACGCTGATCGCATCGTCGCGGAGGCGGGCACGTGGGAAGACTTCCTGCGCCTGCCGTCCTACGAGGAGCAGGCTGAAATGCTGGCTCCTGTGTTTCCACGTGAAGCGCTTGATTTCGCTTGGCGTGACTTCCCGCAGTACCTCCGGGCGCTGCCGAAGGGTACTGCGACGTTTCAGGGCGTAGAGACGGCTGTAGAGGATCTGGAAGCCCCTCCAGCCCCGGCTCCCCGCGCAGCCGCCGCGCGTAAGCCGGCTCCGCAGCCGGATCCTGTGGCTCCGTGGGACCCGCAGCCGGAGGCTGAAGTTTCGCCGGAGGTAGATGCCAGCGTTGCTGATATCTTTGCCTCGGCGCCTCCTCCGCCGGCAGCGCCGCCGTCAACGGCGTCGGCTGGTCCGGGAAAGCGCGATTCTGCTGACATTCTGGCGCGGGCTCGTGCTCGCGCAGCGCAGAAGTAATCTTTTCGCTCTGACCCCGGCACCGCGTTTTACTCAATTCGTGTGTGCCGGGGTCGGGACTTTGTTGCGTTTTAAACGTAATTCATGGAAAGGAAATTAGTTTATGTTTTCTCACAATGTTCGTTGTGTTAATTACCGTGTGCGCGAAGTCGTAGAAGACTATGAACGCGGCACACTGGCCGAGCCGCACTATCAGCGCGAATTTGTGTGGGATATTTTGCGGCAAAAAGCTCTTGTTGCCAAAATTTTGCGCAATAAATTCGTACCCGCCGCCGTAACAATTTACACAATTGACGAACATCCAACGACTTTTCTTGAGGACGGTAAACAACGTATTACCACGCTGAGTTTAGCCAGAAAAAATCCGGCTGATTTTGATTTAACGCCGGCAGACGTCGATGCGCTGATGGAAAGCGAATTATCGGTACACAAATATGTGTGGGGTAGTCACGACGAAGCTATGCACGATTTTCAGGCGCTTAATTCGCAAGGCACTGGTTTAATTCCATACGAGCTTTATCGTGGGGAAATTGAAAAAACTGATAACGGAAAATATTTATATCCGGCTGTGCGGCAAGCTGTTGCAGAAATTTCGTCGCGGATATCTGGTATTCCTGTTTCTAAATCAAAAGTTGTTGACATGACAAACACTAAAAACCGAAAACGCGCAGGGCAACTAGCACGCGGCGCACTTGGTTTGTTTTACATGTGGTTAACAGGAAAAACTGCAGGAAAAAAAGAAACACAGATATTTAACGCCGCGATCAGACCAAACATTACACCAATTGAAGTTAAAACGTTTTTGGCCATTAAAGATATGACCAGAAAAGAATTGGAACAAAAAGTACGCAATTTTTGCGACTATTTGGAAAAGCTGTCAGCTACCGTGCAAGAAATTGTTTATAAGCGCGGAATAGTACAGACAAAAAAGAAATGGGATGAGCAGGCTGTTCGCGCTATTTTTGCTGCAGGTATTCACGTTAAAAACCGCAAAGATTTGCACCTAGAAGATTTTGAAGCGGCCGTCACGTGGTATCTCGATAAATGCGTAAACAAAAACAAATGGTGTTCTCGTTTTTATTCTGCCGATTCCGCCGGGGTTGAAAAACTTGTACGTATGTCGCAGTTGAATTTGTCGTGGCTTCAAACGGCGGCAGAACACGGCGGGCCTAATTTAATCGCAAAGCGCCGCACAGAAGCCACAGGTGTTGAACCGAAAGCGGGTTTTCATAAAAGCCATAAAAGTCCGATTGGAATCGGTGATGGCGCTACTGTACCGGAAAACGCTTTGAGCAACATGTCGCGTGGGCGTCAACCCATGACGACTGAAGAATTGCAAAGTTTGACGACGCCGCCGGCCGTATTGTCAGCGCAGCAAAATACGGTAAACAATATTCAGACTACTTTCTCCTTTAATACAGAGGTAGATAATTAAATGGGCAGGAAACGCAAAGAAGATCACGACGAAGTTGATGTGTTCGCCCGCAACGGTGAGCATCCGGTTATAACGGAAGTGCTCAAGGCGACGGCGGAAGATCAAGATCCGCTGATCGGCTTGCCGCTTCCCACGCTTGCAGCGCGCTATCTGCTGCAGGCTAACATTTTCCCGCTGTCGCGCTTCACGCAGCTTCGCGGCGAGTTCAGCGCCGGTAAGTCGGCGCTTCTCATCGAGATTATGCGCTGGTTCCACATGTACGGCGGCGGCGCCATCATGATCGATACGGAGAACAAGGGCTCGCCGACGATGATGTCGGGCTTGTTCAGCCACAACCAGCAGTACATCTCGCGGACCCGTATCAAGACGGCGGCGAGCGTGGAAGAATGGCAGAAGCATTACATGGAGTTCTGTCAGGCGATCCACAAGCAGGTTGACGCGGCTAACGCCCCAGACAGGGTTATTCCTATTTGTATCGGCATCGACTCTATCTCGGCTGTCGAAGTCGATCGGCGCGTCGAGAAGGTTGCCGACGAGGGTCACGCCGCGGCTGGTCATCCGTATCTTGCCCGCAACCTTTCGGACTTTATGCGGACGGCGTTAGTGCCCACGTTGCGTCATTACCCGATCGCGCTTATTGCGACAAACCACCTCAAGGAGGAAATTAACTCCATGGGGTTCGGTCCGCCCAAAAAGTACGCCCCGGGCGGCGCAAGCCTCGACTATTACCCGACGTTGATCCTCGACATGTCGAAGGCGTCGCAGAAGAACATCCCGCCGCGCTATGAGGGCTCTTCGATTCGTATCACAGCGACTAAGAACAATCTCGGCGCTCCCGGGCGCAAGATCGTTGTTAATTTGCTCTGGTACAACGAAATCGTGCCGGCTGTTGACAAGAACGGTAACGAGACGTTCAAGAATCAGCAGTTTCATTTCTGGGACTGGCACACCGCGTCTATCCGGTTGCTCATGGAGCTTCAGGCTGGCGACGGTAAGCCGGTTCCGGGCATGGATCCCAAGCTGCCCGGACTGCTCAAGCAGGTGTGTGATCTGGAGTACAAGCACGGCACCAAGAACGCCGAAACACCGCTCGTCTTTTCGAAGGCGCTCGGTATTTCCAAGCAGGATGCCGTGTCGGAAGTTGAGGCGTCCATCATGCTCGAAGACAATCCCAAGGTTCTCGGTATGCTGCACGGCTTACTCGGCGTAAACGATTACACCGTCTGTGACCCGGCGCGCAAGTACCGTGAGCAGGTGATGGAGGAATTGAAGAAGAATCAGATGACTGACGTGCCAGAGCTTATGGCCGCGTCTAGCACTGTGGGAGAGGTAGTCGGAGCGGATCTGGATCCTTTAGGTCAGGTAGACTAATGGACGATGACAACGAAGACGATGATTATACGCCCTTTGAGCATGAACTGACGGGCATGCAAAAAGGACTGTTTCAATTGGCCGAGTGTTTTGGCGGCCCCGTAGACGGCTCTAAGTTGCCGGTACCTATTCCAGAAGCCGACACCATCATTAGCGGCTACGACCACGAAACCGGCGACATGATGCACTATCGGCTCGTGGAGCGCGTTGACGACGAGACGGGTGAGCGCAAGTTTGTTTATCAGTTTATGGAGTGCGTAAACACGCCCGGCATGAGCTTTGACGAGTTCATGGAAGCCGTAGACGAGTACGACGAAGAACACAACGCGGACAAATATGAAGAAGAAGACGAAGAAAGTAATTGAACACATCCTCGCGCCATCTAGCATCACTATCTCGTTTACGCGAGAAGAAGTTGACTGGCTGGCTTGGGTGGTGCGGGACGTACTGGAAACACACCAGTGCGTACCAGCGGGTGAGTCGGCGTGCGATAAGATCATAGACGCCGAAGAATTGCTTCAAAACGTAGATAAGGTGCTATATGAAGGAACCAAAGTTCGGAAGGTGGACGCACGTAAACGAAAGGCTACCCGGCCGCGACGAAAGGGTGCTCGCAGCCGATCCAAGTAGCGGCGATCAATTTGTTGTGACTGGCGGCGAGTTGGCGACTAACACGGCTCTACATTTGTGGATGCCGCTAGCGCCTCTCTCCAGTTTGCACGCGGCTATTGACGCTATCGCGCATCGCCGAGTTGCCGACGATGTCTGACCCGCGCGACAACTTTTTTAACGAGCTGTTCAATCAGGACAGTCAGGGCGCTGAGGCTATTCGGTTTCAGCGTCAACTTGCTTTTGAAGAGCGCATTATCAAGCGAGTGTTCAAAGAGTGCGGGATTAAGATATCTGGCTGGGGTAAGATGGCAAACGAGTGTCGCGATATGACTGGACACAACAAGTTGAACTTTAGCTGGTTTAACTCTGAGTTTCACCGCTTCCCCGGCGTATTGTGCGGGCGACGTATACCGCGGCTTCACGAGCTGACGCTGGTCGATCTGTTCAAACTGCCGAAAGACGGTAAAAACAGATTACTCGCCGCGGTGGCCAAAAACCTGCACAAAATGGAAGTAAACACAGAGCGCCGGTTCATCATGTGTTTTCCAGTGGTGCGGACTATGTTGTGCGCCCACAACCACATAACGGACGATACCGGCATCCCCCGAGTCCAGTGGATCTGCAGTTTTCCGCCAACTGTCAAGAATATGTTTACAGTTGAACACACCGCGACGCTTTTTAATGCTATAGGCTCAGACTGGTATTACGATTAGTTCGGCACGGAGGCCCGGATGTCGTCGGCAACTACAACTGTGCGCAGTGTATTTGCGCCCGTGCCGGCGTTCTCGTTCGCGGCAAACCAGCTAGAAGAGTGCCGAAAGTTTCTTGAGATGCGCTCCGCGAGTACGGAGTCGGTCCCTGTTGTCGAGGAGTCCCAGTTAATTATGGGGCCCGACGGGAGCATCGTAGAAAACGGTTACCGGTTTAACGCCATCGGTTTTCGGGCGTTGGCTTCGGTACTGTCTGTGGGTCTGGCGCAGTTGTTTAACGAGTTGTCCGGCGAAAACGTCAGGCAGGTGCGGACGACCACACGCGGGACAGATATCGCGGCGGCGGTCAGTATTTACAACACGACGCTTCGTGTTAGGTTTGATGCACTGCGCGAACGCACTCTGCTTGTAAACCATCGAGAACGGTCAGTCGAGGGCTTTCTTGGCCTCGATCACCGCATGCTGGATAACAGCGTTTTTATGGAAACCGTCAGCAACGAACTGTACGACAAACAACCGCAGGCTGAGTTTTTTCGGGCCGAGCTGCTGGGGCGAGAACTCCGGCTATATTTCATAGACCCTAAATCGCGGCGTACAGATATCTATACTGATCCGCGCCACACGTTCGCGGCGGGCTGGTATTTCTCAAATCGTGAAGACACCGGAAACGCCATTCGCGCGTCGACGTGCCTGTATACAAAGTTTGGCGCCGCGCTTTCGCCTGCGGGCAAAGGCGGCCGGCTTAATCATACAGGTGCAGATCTGGTCGGCCGCACGGCGATCATGGCCGGCAACGTCGCTGAGCGCAGTATTGATATGAACGCCGTTGCTGCTCGCGTAACGGCGCTTATGCGGCTGTCGATGGAATTTTCGCCGGACAAAAACACGACGGACGCGGCGAACGACAAATGGGTCTCGTACTTGATGAAGTTCAAGATCACACGAGAAGACGCCAAGCAAATTATTCGAAATACGGCAATGGTCGGCGCGGACATCGAGCCGCGTGATGCCATTGACGTTTACACAAAAGAAGTGCTTAAGCAGCGCACTGCCTACGACTTGTTTTGTGCTATGTTGCGGTGTTCACGCGGGCATTACCACACCCTGCGTGATTTACTGCAAACCACCGCGCTTGAATTGCTGCTTCCTGCCCCAAAAGGCAGAAAGCGAAAATAGTTAACCTCACTTATAGGGAGAGATTCAATGGGTAGGAAGTCTAAGGCGGCAGCGATGATTCAGGCTGATATGGTCGAGTCACGTAACTCGCCGCTCTTAGTAGCTACGGAGAATTTGACGCCTGAGTTGCAGGACGTCGTGTCCGAAATCGACGGTTTGTTCAGTGACGCGCAGGAAGCTAGCCTGCGCGCTTACTGGCGGATTGGCAAGCTTATTTCGGAGGTAAAAGGAGATCCAGAGCGTTATCTGACGGCGGAACAGCAGGCGCAGCACATCGACGGGGCGTCACTGCTCATGTCGATTTTTGCGCCGGTTTATACCGTCGAGCAGATGCGTGGTGCCGTGAACTTCTTTGAGAAGTATCCGAGCGAGGCGGAAATTATCCGCCTGCTCAGCTTGCGTTGTCCTGATCGCCCGCGGTGGCGGCTGACGACATCGCACGTACAGCTGCTCACGCAGATTCCCGACGATCAGCAGCGCGCTGCGGTCGAGGAGAAGTGCGCGGAGGAGGCTTACACAGCACGTACGCTGGCGACTGAGCTTCAGGAAATGCGGGGCAAACAGAAGAGCAGCGGCCGCATGCATCAGTCGCCAAAGGGGCTCAAGCAGCAGCTACATGATTTGCTGCAGCACCAGCGCCGATGGATTTCTCGTTCTGATTCGCTATGGCTTAGCGAAAAGCGCGACAACATTTACGACGACATCGTGAATGCTGCGCCGTCAAAGTTCGATGCAACTGTTCAAGGCTATTTTGCCGAGATCATCGAAAACTTTGAGAAGATGTCTGACATTGTTGCGGATCACCGCGCGATGTGTGCAAAGGTTCAGGAAGAGCTGAACAAGCGGGAAGAGAGTGAAGACGATACGGAAGAGCATGAAGCTTCGCCGCGTCGCCGGTCTGATATGACGCGTTAGGAGGTTTTATGTTTTCTGTACGTAATGTTCCAGTTGTGATTGAGCCCGGCGTTGGCGCGCTGGAGGCTGAATTCTTTATCAAAGACGATGCGCACGGACATCGCACATTTCCGTTGCAGCTACAGCGTCTCGAACTTGACGAGAATGTTGTCGCGAAATTGCCGTTTATCCCGGCGACTCAGTTTCCTCACGCCTTTTCGTTAGTTGGTGATGTTGACAAGTCGGCTGTTATCGTAGTCTATGACTTTCTTGGTCGTATTGCCTGCGTATACACCCGCGGCGATGATAAGTCTGCGTGGGATCGCTGCGACGTCGCTGACGAGCATGCAGGTAAGACAGTAACTCAGTTTTCTGTCCGGTTTAATTTTTCGTCTGTGAAAGAACGCACGACGTTTCTTGAACTGGTCGATAAGATGGTCAAAGACGCCAAGAAGGATTTACCGCCTTCGCAGCACAATGTGATGCGGGCGCTGAAGCTACTTGGTCGTTCGCGCGTACCGCCGGTTGTCATGCCGGTGGCCGTGGCAAAAGCGGCTTTAACGCCGGTGAGGTTGTAGTTAACTAGTTGAACGGAGTCGTGTATGGCGGATGGAGCCGCATCTGTTTGTGTCTGCGTTTTGTTTTACGGCGCAGAAGACAAACACTTTAAACTCGCTCAGCGCGTTCTTAACGAACCTATGCGCGAGTTAGCCGCTCGAAACGTTTCTTTTCGTTTTGGTTGCAACGCCGTGGGGCCAGACACGACTCAATTTCTAGTTCAACAGATTGCCGACTATTTTCACTCGGCCACAATTTTTCACAGCGCCGAGAACTTGATGAAGTATCCGATGATGCGGCGCATGTTGTATGAGCCAGCTGTTCGTGAGCCAATTACGATGTGGTTTGATCACGATTCGTATCTTGAGCCGACTGACGGCGCGCACAACTGGCTTGATCGGGTAATAACGCATGTAAACGGGTGCAATCTTGTTGGGTCAGTAGAGCGCGCCAAGTTGCCAGATGAGCAGCTGCGGTGGATTGAACAGCAGCCGTGGTTTAACCCGGAGTATGAAAAAACATACTTGCCGTACGTGATCGGCGGCTGGTGGGCAATCAAAACAGAGCTGCTGTATCAATTCAATTTTCCGCCGGCTGGCTTTCAGCAGAAATATGGTGAACGCGTGCTTGGTGCTGCCTTTAAACACCAAGACATCAGGTTCTGCCATTTTCGAGAGGGCGTAAAAATTAACGTCAATGACTCCGGCGTCGAGACAGCAGCCCCAAGGACGATGACAGCATGAAAGTCTCAGTCGCGCGTTTAGATATGAAAAAAACAAGAGAGCGCTGGCCCGAGGGCGTTCCGTTTGAGCCGGCGCTTATAAAGCCGATAGACGAGGTGGGCGGCTCAAAGTGGCATATTTTGTACGCCGCCTATAACCCCGGCGAGCAGCCCGTTTGGGCGTTTTCGGAGCACGACGAGTATTTACGTATTCCGCTTTTTTCGTACGATTTGAATCCGGCAGCAGATCTTGCGATGGCATTTCTGCTGCAACTCGGGCTATCTTGCGCAGCTTATCTCCCCAAACCGGTCAATCATTTTTATGTGGCGACTGGTAATCCGGTTGAGCTGCTGTATGATCCCGATACCGGTTTGAACAGCGGGTTACGTTATTGGTTTGGTTTCGCGGTCAAAACTTTTTAAGGACGAAACAATGACGAAGACGACGATTGTCGATGCGGTTAAGACAGACAACAGGCCGGCGGCTGGTACGGGTGGTACCACAAACGTCACCGTGCCGATCAAGATGGACGCAACGTCTCTTGCGAAAGCGTTGCAGGCAGCGGCAAATCAACAGCCGCAAACAGTACGTGTAAATCCGTCGGCGCTTATTAAGGACGCTGCCGCACGCATGGAAGAAATGTATGCGCGGTTCAATGCGCTGCGGCAGATTGGCGCTGAACTACACGGCAAAACGCTGAGTGACCCGATCCCCGAGACAATCAAAATCGAGGACATCGCGATCACGTTCCGCCCAGTTAAAGATGGCAAAGAAGCAGAGCCGGTCGTAGCTCACATTAAAAATGTTGTCTGCGTCGGCGACATTTCTAATTTGCTGTCGAGCGAACTGGGTACGATTATTTTGGCACTAGAGCAGGAAGCGTTGGCTGTAAAAGAGACAGCTACTAGCGCAGAAGAAACCTGCACCAAAGCGCGCCAGCAGTGGGAAGCCAACAACCCCGATCGGAAGGTTGTTGTTCGTGCCGGGACAGGTGATATCACGACGGTTGACACCGCCGCTGCCACTGTTCCCGCCGGCCCTATAACTCTGGGCGGATCTGATGAAACGCCCTCCGTTTAGTTATGCGCGATTACGGCAGTGTCGCGATAAACTTGCAGAGCGGGCTCTTCGGCCATACATAGACGCTAATGTGGCCGGAGAGACGCTGCGTGACATTTGTCGCGACGTTCTGGCGGAGCTACCGGCATCGGTATCTCAGCCAGCCGTGTTTGATTCTATTCGTGCGCTCGCCGGCACGCGGCTCTCGCGGCAGGCCGCTTACGGGTTGGCTTGGCGGCTAGCCGGCAATATTGAGACGCTTAAAGCCGGGTTGCCTGTTTTGCCGTGGACGCGCCAGCTCGAAGACGAACTCGTTCCGGTGTGTGTTGAGGGTGTGCGGCCTTACAAGCGTAAAACAACGTCGGGGTATATTCTTGAATGTCGCGCCGTCGGCGGTACGCCTACGGCTATGTTAATTACGCCGTTCTTCTCTCAAAACAGTTGCCGGGCTATCTCGCAGACACTCGGTTTTTCAGCCCCGTGGGGTGCTTACCCGTACACGACGGCTATGCACTTTTTAAACTTGTTGTTTTTCGCGCATGTCGAAGCTGAACGAAGTCGCGAGCAGCCCGTGTTTTCCAAAGTCAGCGTCAGTAGCAGTATGCTTCGTGACAATCGCGGGCTTATCGAGGTCCGTACCCGCGCACGCCCGTGTCCAGAAGGGTACGAACATTCTTGCGTTCATTGCTGGTTAGGTGCAGACCAGTGTATGTTTGCTACGCATCAGCGTACGTATGTCACTAGGTTCTGCCCGGCCTGTCAAACGGACGCGTTTTTTGATCCTAGAGACTCCGGCGTAATGTGCGTCCGTTGTCGGAACACCGCTTCGCGACAAGTTGAATCCGCGTCATAGAAAGGATTTTATGAGCAGCATTGGCTACAGGCAAAAAGGTGACAGCGGGCCCCTGTATAACCCCGAGCGCGACTACGCGTACATAACACCCACGTTGATGGTGCGCGCCATTGAAAATCTTGATCCGGCCGCCCGCACAGATGACGCGCTAAAGTGGTACGAAGAAAACAACATCTCGCAGGATGAGATTGTCAAAATCGCAGAAGCGCTCGCCGCCGCGCAGCGCGATTTCGTCAACGGCGCCGACCCGGTGCGCACGTTTGAGCAAGCGCTGAATCGTCGTGATTTTTTTGCGTTTAGATATCCAGTGCGGCTAGCGCTGTTTGCGTCTATTGGTGAGGTGTTCTGTGCGGCGTGGTTTAAAGGCGTGCGTGAAGTATCCGTGATTGGTGAAGAATCTCCGGCCGCCGCTGGTATGGCGCGCTTCGCTGCCACTGTCGTTGAGTTTGCTTCTCGTAACGGCACGCCAACCTATAACGTCAATTTCATGGCTGAGCACCTGAAAATGATGAACGACGTATTGCAGACTCGGCTGAATGTGGTGTATAAGGAGTTGCAGACCGCTAACGAAAAACTCAGCGAGTGTAAACAAGCGCTCGCCGAGAGTGAAAAAAAGCGCCCGTCGTTATGGCGGCGCTTCGTTAATTGGTCGAATACACAAACCGATTACACTGGCCCGAAATAGGAGAGCTGCGTGCCTAAGTACAGGATGTACAAGGACCCCAAGCAGTTTGGGGCAAAGCTGGATAAAAAGCCGGCCGACGCGATTAGGTTCCTTGGTCTTGACTTGGGTAGCAATTGCGGAGTCGCCATATATGACTTCGTTCCGGGCAAGAAGATGCTGCAGGAAAAGTTGCAGCTGTTTCAGTGGGACTTGTCGGTACAAGGGCTCGAATCCGGCGCCGCTCGTTTTGTGCGGTTGCGCGCGTTTTTGAACACCGTCGCTCCAGATGTCATTGGTTACGAGGACGTAAAATACACGCCTCCGCGGGAGTTCTTTGTTAACAAAAAGTTTGGTATACCTGCGGTTCTGTCTCGTGTTGCCACTGCATCTGAAGTGCTGGGCGGCATGAAGGTTACGGTAGCGACGTGGGCCGAAGAGGCGGATTTGATATCAAGTGGTTTTGCTATCAGCACAATCAAAAAATTTGCAACAGGAAATGGCAAGTCAAGCAAAGAAGATATGATTGCTGCTGCAAATAAATCGCTCGGCGCCGCTTTTGACTCCGCGAAATATAAATCCACTGGTATCGACAATGTGGTGGACGCGGCGTTTGTTTTATTGCTTTTGATTCAGACAACAAATGCCGGCCTAACGAACGCAAAAAAACAGTGATGCCGAATGAAACGGCCGGATACGTTTGTTCAAATTGACGAGGTTATCGGCGCTGACTCGATTGCGCCGTTGTCGTGCGCAGACGCCTTTAGCCGACGCGAGCACCCGCTTGTTTTGTTTACCGGCGCGTTGTTGTTTACGCACGGCGGCTTCGACCGCGACCCGGTAATAGAGTTCGACGCGCGGTTTCCAGCCGAGTCAAAAGATCTACGGCCGTTTTTTGTCGATCTTGCGCGGGACAAAGAAAGATTTTTTTTTGGGTTCGGCGTTATGCCCGCTCCCAATCGGCCGCAGGCGGTTAACTGGGACAAGCGGCTATACTGCATCGACCACCGCCGAAAAGAAGAGTGCTTCGAGTTTCTTGGCGGTATCGCATACTCGAATCAGCACACGCATGTTTTTGCCAGTTCGTTTATGCAGACCGTTCTGATACCTGACCCGACGTCACGAACCGGTCAGACGTTAGAAGTGCACGTTGCGGGTGTTATGTCTAACAAGTTTGTTGTTTATGTAGAACCGCAGTTCAACGGGCCGGCTGTTGCCCGCCGAGTCAGTACAGCGCACTCACACCTCATCCCGCCGAGCATATACAAGGCTGGTCTGATGGCTGGGTTTAACGGTAAAGATCCGCTAGACATGAGAGACTGATATGGACGACGCGCCAGCAACAGAACCGAAAATTACCCCAGACGGCGCTGAGTCTCCGGGGCACTACTATGCTGTCATCCTTAGCCCCGAGGGTGATTTCAAAGTAGAGGAGTTTGACGAGTTAGAAAAATTAACCGCGCGATTAAAAGAACTCATCAACAAAGACGTGAGCGTGTTCAGCTTTGCCGGCGTGCGGTTAAACATATCTAAACCGCCGTTCAGGCATTTGTTGACGCCGTGGGGCAATATGCCGCTCTTCGACATATCCACAGACAGCCTAGAGCCTGACGACACTGGTTATCTAGGTATTGATCCGGTTCATTTGGAAACCCCGCCCGAGATTAAAACACCAGCGTCGCCAAAATTGTCCGTGAACTCTGGCGACTTCTTTTCTGACGAAGACGACGGCTCTTTAAACGTCTTCGACGGCGTGTTGCCTGACCCAGATAGCTGAACTAAATTTTTCAGCATAATCTGGCATATTTATTGTACCGCGTTTTATCGTTGAGCGCGGGCAGCACTAATAACTGCAGCTTTAAAGCTGTAAGGGGGAACGCGTGTTTGCGTAACGTTGTGCGATTCAAAGGACGGCCTGTTCGCAGACAGGAAGTTCTCGATGTAACCCGGACCATCGTTCAGTTTTATGACAAGACTTCAAGTGGAGACTATGAGGAAATTGTCGTATCACCGAACGACTGGGCCTTATATTCGTCGAAACACTTTGAATCCAAATCCGTCAGGGATGGTAACTTGAGAAAAGGAGTTAGTAGTGGATATCGCGAAGACACAGGCAACGATTATCGCGGCTTTCGATCGGGTAGCGGCGCGCTGCGAAGACCTCGTAGCAGTAAGCTGGCTGGCCGGCGAAGGCAAAAAGTTTGACTCGCCGATTAGGCGATTTGGCGATAATGTTCGTCCTTCGGCGTTGGTGCTTGAAGTAACTAGGCATGGCGGTCTGACTCTGTCTCCAGCAATGGCGCTGGCAGATCGGTCCGGCGACGTATGGCTAGAAACGCTTGGCAAGTGGGACTTTCGTGCCCCAATTTCGACCAAGGGTTTTGGCGCGCAGTTGAATATGAACAAGCAGAAGCACAGGCTCAACGCAAAGCGTGGCTGTGACATGCTTCATAACATCTGCAACTACGGATATGCCGATAAGCGGGGCGAGACGGTAACGTTCGAGCCCTGCCGCTGGCCGGCGGTGTACATTCCTGTGCGTGACCACATGCGGATCGACGAGGATAAGTTGACCGCGCTGGCCGTGCAGAATGCTCCGCCTGAATTGGTAGAGACTTACCGCCGCAAGCTGCGCGACAGCATGCTGCGGGAGTTTGGCAACAAGACTTACATTAATGTTGCCGCGCTCACCGAGGAATCGGCTAAGGACGTCACCAAGGCGATCAAGCACGACGCTGCGATTGAAGATTTCTCGCCTGTGTTGGGCGATATGGATCGTAATCCGTTTGGCACTGTTCGCGACATTACGGTGTCGCTACCAAATCCGGCCGGCAAGATTCTGGCGCGGAACGGACTGGATAGTGCTGAGGGGATGCCCCAGTTTGTTGTCGATGATTTACTGCGCGAAATGTATGCCGAACTTGGCGAGCTTAAGCCTGCCGAGGACGAAATGTGTGACGCGCTGATATCTCCCGACCAGCCGCTGGAGGTAAAGATTGATATCAAAACGGCTATTGAGCAGATGCCGTCTGCAGCTGCAAACTATTTGCGGTTTCACGCGTCAAAACGGGCGCAACGAGAAGCGACCGATGAGGAGCTATTTACAGCCGCAATGTTTCCGGCTAAACCTTTAGTACTGAGTCGCCTCAGTGCTATTCAGGTGAACTGGGCGGCGGAATGGCAGAATACGCCGTTTCCGTATCGCGGCGAGCTGTTAGCGCCGGTAGAGTTTGTTCCGAAGCGGTCGAGTTATCAGCCGTTCGAAGCTGATAACTCTGTAGCAACTGTTAAGTGCGCAGAAAGCGTTCGTATGCGTATTGCCGGCGACTATCATTCTTCGGAAGATGCCGGTAGTAATGCAATTGTCGAATGCGCCGAAAGCGCGCGTATGCGGATTGCAGATAAGTTCTAATCTGATATGCGTTATTTCATTAAACCTGCAGATCCGGCGCTAACGTGGTTGTTAAACATCGACGCCGCGCCGAGTACGCTACCGTTCTTTCCAAACGATAGCGGCGTGGGTTTAGTGGTAGCGCAGCTTCTCTCCGGTAAGATTCTCGCAGAGGTATTACCGACAGAAGAGCATGTCAGATTAGTTTGTGGTGGAGGGGTGCCGCTGGGGCGGCTGTATTTTCACGTTCCGAAAGCGCGGCTGTATCCAGTGTGCCCCAAGTTGAGTTCAGAATCTTTCGGGGGCAACGTTTAGGCTTCGGCCACTCGTTGCCCCCTTTTTTTAGCTATTGGAGCTTTTATGGCGGATTATCGTGATCCTGCGAACGAGCGGCTAGAGAGTGGGCGCACAATGCTTGACGTTATGCGCGGTAGTAAGGGGCTTAAAGGCGTTATCGTTGCGCCGTCTACGCCGGGCGGTATTCCAGTGAACTTCGATCCGCACGACCGGACAAAAATCAAAATAAACGTGGTGGATCCAAACGGCGCAAATGTTGGCGGACTGACGCTGGACCAAATGACTGGCCCGGCGGTTGAACAGGCAATTGACGCGGCTATGGCAGCGTTACCGGGCAAGGACATCAACTCTATCAGGGAGCGGGCCGCAATGGTATTTGAAGAGTTATCAAAAATGAACAGCGGCGTACAGCGGGTGCCTGTGACGCGGCAGAAAAAGGTCGTAGCTACGCCGCCCCCAGCTGACGAAGAAGAGGAGCAGCTTGTAAATGAGTTAATGGCCGAAGCGGAGACGTCGACGTCTATGCCGCCGATCGAGAAAATAGACCGAAACTACAGCCCGATGGCGGCGTTTGGGTTGAAAAAACAATCAAACAATCCGGTACCGGCCGCGGGGGCTACAACCCACAAGGCTGGCCCGCCGCAGAAGTTGTTGTATTTTGAAAAAGAAGGGATTGGAACTGTCCCGGCCTTTTTTCACGACGTGATTGTTTCAGTTGGGCAGGTTTCCCCTGACAGCGTAGAAGAAAACGGTTTTATTGTCCTAATTTACGATCTGCGTTTTGAACAAAACGCCGCGCGCTGGTTTCCGCCGTCAAATGATCCTTACCAGCGTCCTTGGGCTGTACAAATTAGCGACGACCGCCGTTTATACCTTGTCCATACGACGGGATTTCAGTATGTTTATGATAACCGCGAGTACTGCATTTTACTCGTTGAGCGCGCCCTTCGGGCAAATTATGGCGAGGTTTAAACGATGGAAAAGTGTGGAGTTATAAAAGCCGGCGTCACGCCGCCAGAGCACGAAGACGCCGAGCAGCCTACTGAAAAAAAAGCGCAAGTTCAGGCGCTCGATAGTGATTTCCGCAAACGAGCTGCGGAAGCCGTGCAAACCACGTCTAAATAGCGCGAGGCGCCCGTGACGCTCTTACCATCCGCTTCTATGGGGTATAACTCGCTCGGCCGCGGCGTGCAGGCCGACGAGCGCTTCCCGGACCCGTTCTGCGACGTCGCCAGCCTGTCGATGCCTGAGAGCATCCAGACGGCCCTGCGCTGGACCGAATACATCATGAACGCGAATGGCCCCTATAGGCAGGCCATCGACCGCGTCGTCTCGTACTTTATTACAGACGTTGAAATTCACGATGTTGGCGAAAACAAAACCGGGCGTGAAGAAAAAGAAAAGTACGAAACGTTTTTGTCTGAAACGCTAAGCATTAAAAATGTGCTGAAAACCGTAGGCATGGATTACATGTGTTTTCACGGCGAGACACGTGTACCGACAAAACATGGCGTGTACCCGATCAAGGCGCTCGCGGGACAAAAGGTTGAAGTCATTTCTGAAAACGGCGTCTATCGTTTGGCGCAGTTCAAATGTTTTGGGCAGCAGGAACTGCTCGAAGTAACGTTCGCCGACGGGCGAGTAGTTTACGCCACGCCAGAACATTCATGGCTTGTACAAAAATCAGACGGCGGAACGACACGTGTTCCGACAACTGAATTGCAGGGTCGCCGAATTGAGCGCACCGTAGCCCCGCGCCCCGAAAAGAACGCCGAGTTTTTTGAAGGTGTTCGGCACGGATTTACATTTGGCGACGGATCGCTTTACAACAAAAACAATCCACGTAAGCAAACAAAAGCTGTCGCCAACTTTTTTGGACAAAAGGATGCGGCGTTGTTGCCGTATTTTGTCGGCGCCGGTTGCGCCCCTGTGACGGCAAAAACCAATGCCGGTACCGCGGTTACCTGTGAGTTGCGCAAAGTGCATGGCCTGCCCGCGCGGTACAAAGCCTTACCTGAAAATGAGGCGTCGCCAAATTACTGGTACGGATTCATTTGTGGCTTCTTGGCGGCCGACGGTTCTGTTGACACGCACGGTTGCGCGATTTTGACGCAGAAGTCGCGCGAAACCTTGGCCGCGATCGAGGCACAGCTGCCGCGCGTCGGAATGGTGGCAGGGCCTATTCGGAGTCAGACGCAAAATACGTTACTGCCGCCGCACAAAGGCCGACAACGCCCGCATACTGTGACGATGCACTACATGACGTTGTTGAAGCAGTTTATGCGTGAAGAGGATTTTTTAATTCCTAAGCATAGGGCAAATTTCAACGCAAAAAATCGTGGCACAAATTACGGTCGTTTTATCGGCGTTAAATCGGTACGGACCACGGGTCGTTTCGAGGATGTGTACTGCTGCGTTGAGCCCGAAACGCACTCTTTTGTAATCGATAACGGGATTATCACAGGTAATTGCTACGGCAACTCTTTTACAAGCCTGCTGGTGCCCTTCCGCCGATATTTATTCTGCCCTAAATGCGGATTAGAGATGCCCTTAGACAGGGTGGTGAACTCAGACCAGTGCGCGTTTTCGTGGCAAAACTTCCAATTTCACGCGACCTGCCCGAATTGCAAATATGTCGGTCCGTGGAAACACGTAGACCGGCGCAGCGGCGATACCAGCCATATTACAGTCAAACGCTGGAGCCCGCACGAAATTGATATCTTATGGGATCCGTACACCGGCGAATGTTCATATGTGTGGAAGATTCCCGAAGATTATCGCACGCTGATTAAGCAAGGTCATCTTCATCATCTTGAGCGTGCAAGCTGGGAAGTTATTCAGGCGATTAAAAACGGCCAGAATCTGATGTTTGACAAAGGCGTTATTTTTCATCTCAAAGAAGATGCGCTGTCCGGTATGCGCAATCGTGGCTGGGGAATTTCGCGCGTACTGTCGAATTTTCGTGAGGCGTGGTACTACCAGATTCTCAAGCGCTACAACGAAGCTGTAGCGCTTGATTATGTTATTCCGTTTCGAGTTATCACGCCGATGCCGCGCGGCGGCGACGCGCAATCATCTGACCCTGTTCACACAATTAACTTATCTAGTTTTACGGCGCGCGTAAACGCGATGATCCGCGCCCGCCGAACGGACCCCGCGCGCTGGAACATTCTTCCGTTTCCTGTGCAGTATCAAGCACTTGGCGGTGACGCGTCGCAACTCGCTCCGCGCGACCTACTCGATCAAGGGTTAGAGACATTGTTAAAGTGCATTGGCATGCCCGTTGAGTTATTTAACGGCACGCTGACTCTCCAAGCTGCTCCGGCGGCCTTGCGCCTTTTTGAGGCAAACTGGAGTCACCTTCCGCACAACATGAACTTGTTTTTGAATGAATTGGTGTCGTCTATTTCTCGTGTAATGTCGTGGGAGCCCGTCAGCGCGAAACTGATGCGCGTCACGCACGCCGACGACCTCAACCGCCAGATGGCCAAACTGCAGCTCATGCAGGGTCAGCAAATCAGCAAAAGCACTGGGCTATCGAGTGTCGGTTTGGATTACCGCGACGAGATCAAGCAAATGCTCGAAGAGGAAAAGATTTACGCGGAAGAGCAGGAGCGTATGCAGGCAGAGATGCAGCAAGCGCAGCAAATGAAGGACATGAGTCAGGCGCCCGACATGATGTCAGGTGTCGGCAACACCGGTGCCGGCGCTACGGGTATGCCGCAAGGAGGTGGCGCGCCGGCTCAAGCTCCGGCTGGCGGCATGCCGGGTCAAGCTCCCAGTCCCGTCGATCAATTCCTTATGCAGCGGCAAAATTCGCCCAACGTGCCGCGAACACCAGAAGAGTTGCAGCAACAAGCTCAACTTATCGCAAACCAGTTGTTGTCTATGCCTGAGTCTGTGAAAGACTCGGAACTGATCAAACTCAAGCGATCCGACTCGACGATGCACGCATTAGTTACCAGCATAATCGACGATATTCGGCAGCAGGCGCGTTCTCAGGGTGGAGCAATGGTTATGGCCCAGCAGTTTGGCCAAGGCGCGCCTGCTTGATAAATATGCGCATTGGTATTTACACACACTACGCCCACTGCGATGAAGCGTACTTTGCTGTGCGGCTTGCTGACTTTTTGCGCACGCAGGGCGTCGAGTACACGATCTACTCTGACACGCCGCCGGCCAAGCTGTTCACACACCACGATCGGGCTGTGGCGCACAAAAAGAAATGCCCGTTCACGCACTGGGCAAAAACGTGTCACACGATTATCTACACGCAGCCGCCGAAGTTGGACACGCTAAATTTTACGCGCCGCATTAATGTACGAACAATCATTGTGCCCATGTGGCAAGAATTAATGCGGCCGTTTCGCAAAGTCATGCAGCGCGCTGATCATGTTATAGCTATGAACTCGGAAGCGCGCGAGTTATTCGCAAAGGTCTACAAGTTTAAAAACGTTACATACATACCGTTTGATGTTGGACTACCGGCGACGAAGAAAACAAAAACAGTCAACGGTCGGCAGGTAAAGATATTTTTACCGTGGTTTGACAGAAACGCTCGGTGCGCAAATAGCCAGTTTTTAGGCTTACTCGGTTATTTGCTTGAGCGCATGCCCGACGCGCAGCTTACTGTTGCAATCACGTCTTGTCGGTTTGCGCCGTCCGTGGCTAAGTTTTTTCAGACGTTAGGGCGTAAGACTGGCGGGCGAGTAAAACTTATCCGCAACACGCCGCTCGCAAAACGCCCGGCCATGTATACCGCGCACGACCTTACGATATTCCCTGCCGAGTGTGACAACTACGGGTTTTGCACCTTGATGTCGATTAATTGCGGTACGCCGGTGCTGTCTTTTGCGCTGTCCCCGCAGAGTGACTTTGTGTATCAGGATGCAAATGGCGTGCTTGTTAAAACACGTGTAGACTACGACGAAAATGGCGTTCCTCACGCTGCGCCAGACTATGAACGGTTGATTACCGCGCTACAGACTTTTATTGCAGAGCCGGCGCATATCGATAACCTTAACCGCCGGGTGAATTACAACCTAGCAACACGCCGCAAATCGTTTGAGCTGGGCTGGCAAACTTTGCTCAAACTTGTGTGACGGCATATGGAGATGCCATGAAAAAATCAGATACGCCAAATGTACCCCTGCGGCACATATTGTTATTTGCCGCGCAACAATACAGAGATTTACGCACAAACGCCGGCATCAACCTTGTCGAGCATAGCAAGCAGGTCGCACGGCAAGCGGAGACAATTGCGCACAAACTTTATCAAGACGTGCGCGCTGATTATTTACCGGACGATACAAAAGAAAGCATTACAGCGATTATTCAGGGCGCTTTGTTACATGACGTTTTAAATGTCAGCGCCTGTGCGTTTGAAAACATAGCCGAAATATCGACAGTACAGGTAGCCGCTATGGTGGCCGATATCAGTCGAGATTTTCGCATGGTTGAAACAAAACGCGACATGGAGTTTCGCGGTCGTGTAAGTAGCAGCCCTGTTGGCGCGCAGATTATTGTGCTCGCTGACATTATTTGTACCGCTAAAGATCTACTTACTCTTGTTGGCTCAAACGGTACGTCGGCCATACCAAGGGCCAAAAAAATTCTTACGCAACTAGACGGCGATCTTTTGGCTTTACGCGCTGCAGAGCGTTTTTACGTGCTTAGGTTGTTTTCGCACGCCGCCCGAAACCTGCTGGGCGATGTCAGCCGTACAATAAAAGAGTGCAGGCAAAAAGCTAAACTTGACAAACTCGTGGCACAACATACAACCGGGATACGCGCCAAACAAGCAGAAGCAGAAACACCGCCGCCGACAAAGAAAAAAAAGGAGGTTCGATATGCCCGCAAGCGAAGTGTTGAATAACATTCTCGATGATTTTACAGCAAAAAAACCCGAACTTGTTAGTGCCGAATTAAAAGCTTTTTGTGAATACGCTGCTACGTGGTTTGCTACCAATAACATTGTTGGTGTTGGGCATACACAAAGTGGTTTATCGCTTCGGTTCTCAAACGGGCGCGAACTGGTTTTATTTGAACCAGCAGAAGAAGTGCTAATCCAACTGCCCGGCGATGTAGGTATTACTGGCAATCAAAGCAAAATTGCAAAACCAGTCGGCGGCGATTCTCCTAGCTTTCAGATTACAGGTCGTTAAAAGAAAGGAATCCAGTGTTCGTTTGTTTCGAAGGAATCGACGGCGCCGGTAAAACGACGCAGGCGCGCATGCTGCTACAGCGACTTCAAAAAGATGGCGTTGTCGCGACTTTAGTGGCAGATCCCGGCACAACGCAGATCGGCACAGCCATTCGGCAGATATTGTTGCAAAACGACGCTCCAATTTCTTCTGCGGCCCAGATGCTGTTGTTCTCCGCTGCCCGCGCGGAACTCGCGGCCCACGTAGCGGCGCTTCTCGCCGCTGATAACATAGTCATCTGCGACCGTTGGCTGCTCTCGACGTTGGTGTACCAAGGCGAAATTAACAACGTCAACACCGATTTGATTCTCAAGATTTTTGAGGCAACATCGGCTGTCCAACCCGACATTTGTTTTTTACTCGACCTCGATCCCGAAGAAGCGGTGGTGCGCATGGAGCGCCGCTCCGAGAAACCGAGTGATAGGTATGAACGCCGCTGCATCGAAGACCGGCAGCGTATGCGGGCAGCCTATTTACGGCATGCTCAAGAGCGGCCGTACGCTAAAACCGTTCATGTTGTGTCAGCGGCGCTCGACCCGTTAGCCACGCATGAGCGGATTTGTAATTTAGTGTACAAGGTTATCTCACATAGCACGGAGTCTAAAGATGCCGGCCACGCCCGAAATAATGATGAAAAAGAAAGAACGCGAACAAGCACTTTTGACAGCCAAACAAGAAGCCCGTCGACGCGAAAAGCAACTGCTGATCGACCCTAAAAACAAAACCGTCGTCGCCGCTCTTCGCAACATTTGTTACGCGCTTTACAGCCTCGCTCAAAAATACGTGCCTAACTCCCCCAAGACGTTCACCGATTACTCAGAATTATTGCAGTGCGCCAAGATGCTGCAGGAGATAGGGCTACGCCCACCCCTCGACGGCGCGACTACAGCCCATGTTACCGCCGTAGACGCTAAACTTGTGTTTAACTCGTTTGAGTATCGTGCTCTGCGCAATCAAGTAATTGCTTGTTTAGCCACCGTGGCTGATCTAACAGAGAAACCCACAGCAACCGGCTCCGCCGACTATCAAGCCGGTATGCGAGAAGGGTATCGCCGGGCCAGCAATATCGCCGCCAACTTTTTAATCGATTTCAATGCGGGAGATGAAAATGACCTCTGAAACAATACTCGCCGAGTTAAATGATTTGAATCCCGAGGCTGTTTTATTTGATAATATGCACACGGCTCTGGTCGGCATCGGCCGAATCGGCACGGCAGACCCAGTGGCTGTATACAGTCAGCAACTCATTTTTCGCAAATTGCTGCTCGACGGGTTTTCCCGAGAAGACGCCAAAGAGTATTTTGCCGGCAAACTGATCAGTGTAGCATCTGGAACTAATACGCCAGTTATTATCTGTGATTTCACGGAGGAGTAAGTTTCTGTGGCTAACGTGGCAATCAATTCACACGATACTTTGCAATTTGTAAACATTGGGAACAACGGAAAAAAAACAGAAACCGATCCTACAGTATTGTTTCAGGCCGGCGAATGGGGGATCGACGGTAAAACCGAAACGGGAATTATAGTCGACGTTTTTGGCGATCAGATGCCGCTTTTAACGACAACAAATGCCCGTAAACTAGCCCGCTGGCTGGAAAAAGCCGCCGACAACTTGGACGGCGTCAAACACCGTAACAATAAACGCGGCAAGAACCTCGACGAAGACGACAGCAACAATTTTTTGTCTCGGTATTAATGGGTTTTTGCCCGGCCCGTTGCGTACATTAAAATAAGTACGCCTACATACTCGCGGGGTTTTCACATGGCTAACAAAAAAATTTCTGCGCTGCCGCTCAAACCCGTTCCCGGCAGTACCGACATTGTCCCGATTGTCGACACAGCCAACCCGAACAAGTTTGAGACAAAACGGGCTACGGTGGCGTCGTTTCTGACTGCGCTCGATGCCATTACGCAAGCAGAAAAAAATGTTCCAAATGGCGTTGCCACGCTCAACAACTACGGTAAAATAC
>Ga0214923_10000021_pt1 | contig 200382 bp, 193 predicted proteins | sample LL1510_MetaG_FD_177993 | JGI IMG/M metagenome (GOLD analysis project Ga0214923, IMG submission 177993) | Freshwater microbial communities from Lake Lanier, Atlanta, Georgia, United States - LL-1510 | ecosystem: Environmental > Aquatic > Freshwater > Lake | place: USA: Georgia | collected... | reverse complement strand
CTCCAAAAGCAACAGCCACAAAGGCCGTAACAAAAAAGGCTGCCAGCAAAAAAATAACCACAGCCAAAGCTGTTACAACTAAAGCAGCCACTCCTAAAGCAACTACAAAAACCACCGCAAAAACCACTACAAAAACCACTGCAAAAACAGCTGAGCCAAAACCAAAGAAATCAGCCAAATCAGCAGCAGATCCCATTGCTGATGAGGAGTTCACTGTTGAGGTGAGCGCCGAAGAATTGCAGGAGGTGGCAGATGCCCTTTCCGCAGATCTTAAAGATGGCAAGGGCGCTATTAAAACCCCTAGCATCAAAATTGGCCCCAAAGGTGTTTACACCGAGGATTCAATCAGGGTTTATTTGCAGGAAATAGGTCGGATTCGTTTGCTTAGGGCGGATGAAGAAATCGAATTAGCACGCAAAATTGCCGATTTATTGCAATTAGAAGAACTTGCCACTCAATTTGAAGAAGATAACGGCCACTATCCAGATAACAAGGAATGGGCAGTCTTAGTTGAGATGCCATTGATTAAGTTCAGGCGTCGGTTGATGCTTGGCAGACGAGCAAAGGAAAAAATGGTTCAATCTAATTTGCGCCTTGTTGTATCGATTGCTAAGAAGTATATGAACCGTGGCCTCTCCTTCCAGGATTTAATCCAGGAAGGCAGCCTTGGCTTGATCAGGGCAGCTGAAAAGTTCGACCATGAGAAGGGTTATAAATTCTCCACCTATGCAACATGGTGGATTCGTCAAGCAATCACCCGCGCCATCGCAGATCAAAGCAGAACCATTCGTTTACCAGTGCATTTGTATGAAACAATTTCGCGGATTAAAAAAACTACTAAAATCCTAAGCCAGGAATTTGGACGCAAGCCAACGGAGGAAGAGATTGCAGAATCGATGGAAATGACCATTGAAAAATTACGTTTTATCGCTAAATCAGCCCAATTGCCGATTTCACTAGAAACACCAATTGGCAAGGAAGAAGACTCCCGATTGGGTGATTTCATCGAAGCAGATATCGAGAATCCCGATCAAGATGTTGCTAAAAATCTGTTAAGAGAAGATCTTGAGGGCGTGCTTGCTACCCTCAGCCCACGGGAGCGCGATGTATTGCGTTTACGCTATGGCTTAGATGATGGAAGGATGAAAACCTTGGAAGAAATTGGTCAAATTTTTGATGTTACACGCGAAAGAATTCGTCAAATTGAAGCTAAAGCCCTACGCAAGTTGCGCCATCCAAATCGCAATGGCATTCTCAAAGAATATATTAAATAACACAAACAAGGTGTATTAAGTGATTCTTGAAGATTTAAAGGGTTTAAGGTCTGCCCCAGATCTAACAGTCCAGGAGAAACAACAGCTCGCAGAAGATCTCAAGCAGCGCATTGCCGCTTGCGATTGGTTCACGGTGGGGGTTATGGCACCCTGCGCAGATCAAGCCTTGGCTAGTTTGCGTGCTATGGAAGCCAACCTTGGTTGGCAAGCGATGCAATTGCTTGATCAACAGGAACTACCAGATGGGGCTGTGTTTTTAAAGGCCAATCAACGCACTGGAACCGTAACGCTTCGCCATGAGGCTGGCCTGGGGGAGGGCTTGTTAATCAGCGGCCAATGCCCCTCTAATCCTGCCGCTGAAGACACCTGGGGGCCCCTGCCTCTGGATTTCTTCATCTGATCCCTTTATCAGGTGGCGACTACGTAGGCTAAATGGCTGTTTTTGGCCGGTTACCGGACAACCCAACGCTCTGATGACCATCTCCACCCTTCGAATCGCTTCCCGCCGCAGCCAATTGGCGATGGTGCAAACCGAGTGGGTGCAGGCTGAATTGCTGCGGGCCCATCCCGGCCTTGAAATCAGCATCGAGGCAATGGCCACCCAAGGGGACAAAATCCTTGATGTGGCATTGGCAAAAATTGGTGATAAGGGTTTATTTACTAAGGAATTAGAAGCGCAGATGTTGGTTAATCGTGCAGATATTGCAGTGCATAGCCTCAAGGACCTACCAACCAATCTGCCCGCTGGTTTAATGCTGGGCTGTGTTACCGAAAGGGAGGATCCAGCGGATGCCCTGGTGGTTCATTCCCGCCACCTCGATAAATCGCTTGCCAGCTTGCCTGAAGGATCAGTTGTTGGCACTAGTTCCCTGCGGCGTTTAGCGCAACTGCGCTACCACTATCCCCATCTTATTTTTAAGGATGTGCGGGGTAATGTAATAACTAGGTTAGAGAAGCTTGATTCTGGCGATTATGACTGTTTGATATTAGCGGCCGCGGGCCTAGGCCGCTTAGGACTTGCAGATCGTATCCACGAGTTGATCGATCCAAATATTTCACTCCATGCTGTTGGTCAAGGCGCTTTGGGAATTGAATGCAGGGAAGCTGATCCTCAAGTGTTGGCATTAATCAAAGTATTAGAGCATCGCCCAACGTCATTGCGCTGTTTAGCAGAACGGTCTTTTTTGCGCAGCCTTGAGGGAGGTTGCCAGGTGCCAATTGGCGTTAATAGCAGCTTTGATTCTGCCGATAATTTAGTTCTTACAGGTATGGTGGCGAGCCTTGATGGAAAGCGTTTAATACGTGATCAAGTGCAAGGCAGCCAGGCTGATCCTGAAGCGATAGGAATTGCCCTTGCCGAAAAATTACGGAGCCGAGGGGCAGGGGAGATTCTTCAACAGATATTTGCAGATGTTAGACCCCAAAGCTGAAGCCACTGCCGCTCCATTTCAGTGGGGTTTACTGGCGTGGGCAGCCCTAGTTGGCTTACTTACCGGCTTGGCAATTGTTGGTTTTCATTATCTACTTGGCTTTATTAATAATCTGATCTACGGCCCATTTGTTGCCTTTGTGATGGATGCGGTTGGCCCCCATCCATTGGTGCCGGAGGTGCTGCCGCCACCGCCACCGCCAGCTGCTGCAACGCCATTGCAGTCTTTATTGCAAATAGGCCTAGGTGGCTTGGGAGTTCTATCGCCACCACCTGTGCTGCCGCCTGAACCTGTGCTGCCGCCGGTGCCAATGCCGCCACCATGGTTAAGCAGTTGGCCTGTGGTTCTAGGACCCGTGCTCGGCGGATTGTTGGTGGGGTTACTGCGGTTGATAAGCAAGGATTTAGGCCCCAGTTTGCCCAGTTTGATGGCGATGGCTGATGGTCGCTTGCAAGCGGAGCCACGCCTACCTTTTGGCCGTTTAATTGGAGCTTCGATCAGCCTTGGCAGTGGTGCATCCCTTGGCCCCGAGGGGCCAAGTGTTGAAAGTGGCGGAAATATTGGCCTATGGCTTGGCAGGAGAGCAGGTCTTACCCCGGATGCACTTAAAGCACTCGTGGGTGCTGGCGTTGCCGCTGGTTTGGCCGCTGGCTTCCGGGCACCTATTGCCGGGGTGTTTTTTGCTTTTGAAGGGGCCTACAGCACCATCCCAGGCAGACCAAGCCTCCGGGCAGTGCTGGTGGCTGCTGTTAGTTCCACCCTGGTTATTCAGTTGGGTTTGGGAGATGAACCAATTTTTCGTCTGCCGGCCTATGAAGTGCGTTCTCCCCTGGAATTGCCCCTTTATTTAGGTTTGGGATTACTTGCCAGTTTTGTGGCATGGGCCCTGGTGCGCCTACTTGCCCTTGGCCGCAGTGAAGCTGTGCAAGCGAAATTAGAATTAATACCCCCTTGGCTGATAACAGCTGTTGGGGGCCTTGCTGTTGGTTTATTAGCCCTTGGTTTTCCTCAGGTTCTAGGCGTTGGTTACGACACTGTTGAATCACTTCTCGGCTCTGGTGGTGGCATCAGCCTGTTAACACTGCTGGTCCTATTAATTGTTAAATTAGTTGCCACAGGTGTTAGTAATGCAACCGGATTTATTGGTGGTGGTTTTGCACCTTCTTTATTTTTAGGTGCTGTTTTAGGTAGTTTTTATGGGCAATTGTTGGGCGATGGTGGTTTTGGCTTACCGGTAGCTGAGGCGCCTGCCTACGCCATGGTGGGTATGGCGGCAGTGCTTGCCGGTGCTGCTAGGGCACCGCTAACGGCTCTGCTGTTGTTATTTGAATTAACCCGCGACATTCGAATTGTGTTGCCATTGATGGCAGCTACAGGCTTGAGTGCTCTGTTGGTGGAGCGTTGGCAGGGTTTAAGTGATCCGGGCTTATTGGGCCCTGATCCGGTGGAGGAGGAAAGGCGCGGTCAATTGCAACAGTTATTAGTGGCTGAGGCCCTAGAACCTGAGGCGCCATTGGTTTTGCCCGCTGATCTAGCACCGTCTACGGCATTGGCAATGTTGCTTGATGCCCATGGCCACTGTTTGTTGGTGGAGCAAGCGGGATGGGTGAAAGGTTTAATTACCCTAGCTGATTTGCAACAGGTACTTAATTCCAAGCAATCGGTTTCTTTTTTACAGGATTGCTTACGCAGTGAATTGGTTTGGCTGCCATCATCAGCAGATTTAAGTAGATTAGAAGACCAATTGCGGCCCAATGGGCTCAGGCAATTACCGGTATTTATGGTTGAGGATGGTTTATCTGCTCAGCTACCGCAGGGTTTGCCGCCTGAGGGTTTAGCCGTAACGCAGTTGCAAGGAATAGCTAGCCGCGATGGTTTAGCCAGGGCCCTAGCCAGGCGTATTAAGGGTTATGTTTGATTTCAATCGCAACACCTGAATTCCATGGCCCGTTTATTAAACGATTCAGAGCTAAAAGAATTGCCCAGCATTTTGCCTGACTGGCAAGTGCAAGATGGAAAAATCAAACGCACATGGCGCTTCAATGATTTTTCAGAGGCCTTTGCTTTCATGGTAAGGGTTGCAATGGCAGCTGAACAGCTGGGCCATCACCCAGATTGGAGTAATAGCTGGAATAAAGTGAGCATTGAATTAGTGTGCCATGATCTAGGTGGCATATCTGATTTAGATATAAATTTAGCTAAGCAAATAAATCAAATTTGCCCTTGAATAGGAAGATTAACTAAATATCAAGCCATCGTTTGATGCAGTAACCAACACTGTGCTTCCTGCTGCATAGCCACCGGAAAGGATTGCCTTAGCTATTGGTGTTTCTAATTCCCTTTGGATTGCACGCTTAAGTGGCCTGGCCCCATAAACGGGGTCGTAGCCAGCGGTTGCAAGCCAATCTAAGGCACTATTTTCAGCATTTAAATTGATTTTGCGGTTTGCTAAACGTTTTGCCAGCCTTTGCACTTGCAATTCAACAATTTGGCGTAGTTCATCAGCTCGTAAACTATGAAATATGATTGTTTCATCTAGCCTGTTTAGGAATTCTGGCCTGAAATGACTCCTCAGAGCTTCATTTACCCTTCGCTCCATTTCATCATGGCGGCCATCATCTCCAGCCAATTCCAATATTGATTGGCTACCAATATTACTGGTGAGGATTAGAACTGTATTTGTGAAATCCACCGTACGACCCTGGCTATCAGTAACCCTGCCATCATCAAGAATTTGTAGCATCACATTGAACACATCCGGATGTGCTTTTTCTATTTCGTCAAACAAAATAACAGCATAGGGCCTCCGCCTTACCGCTTCAGTGAGTTGCCCTCCCTCCTCAAAACCAACGTAGCCAGGGGGCGCTCCAATCAACCTTGAAACAGCATGCTTTTCCATATATTCGCTCATATCAATTCGCACTAAAGCATTTTCACTATCAAATAATTCAGCAGCTAGCGCTTTACTTAATTCGGTTTTCCCAACACCAGTGGGGCCAAGAAACAGGAAGCTAGCTATGGGTCGGTTTGGATCCGATAGCCCTGCCCTAGAGCGTTGAATTGCATCAGCAACAGCAGAAACAGCTTCCGTTTGACCAATAACACGTCTGTGCAATTGCTTTTCCAATTCAAGTAGTTTTTCCATTTCTGATTGGGCTAACTTGCTCACTGGGATGCCAGTCCATTTAGCAATAACTTCGGCAATGTCGTCTTCAGTTACCTCCTCGCGCAATAATTGCTGTGTTGAGCTATCGCTATCCGCACTGCCTAGCTCTTGTTCTCTGGCGGTAAGTTTCTTATTTAATTCAGCCAACGTTCCATATTCCAACGCAGCGGCTTTGTTTAAATCATAATTACGTTTTGCCTGCTCTACCTGTAGGGAAACCTGCTCAATCTCTTCTTTTAATGCCTGTAAATTATCAATTGCACCCTTTTCTTTTTGCCATTGGGCATTAAGGCCACTTTGCTGTTCATTTAATTCTGCTAGTTCCCTCTCAATTCTCTCAAGCCTTTCTTTGCTGGCGGCATCTGATTCACGACCTAGGGATAGTTTTTCCATCTCCAATTGCAGTATTTTACGGTCGATTTCATCAATAGCCTCTGGTTTTGAGGTTATTTCCATCTTTAAGCGCGCTGCCGATTCATCCACAAGATCAATTGCTTTATCTGGAAGGAATCGATCGGCAATGTAGCGACTGCTAAGCACTGCAGCCGCCACTAAAGCTGTATCTGCAATTCTTACGCCGTGGTGCACCTCATAGCGCTCCTTGAGGCCACGAAGGATTGAAATTGTGTCTTCAACAGATGGCTGGTCTACAAATACCTGTTGGAAGCGGCGCTCAAGGGCTGGATCCTTTTCAATATGCTTGCGATGTTCATCAAGGGTGGTTGCTCCAATACAACGCAATTCACCCCGGGCTAACATTGGCTTTAGCAGGTTGCTGGCATCCATCGATCCGCCGGCTGCTCCAGCCCCAACCACCGTGTGAATTTCATCGATAAACAATACAATTTGACCATCACTAGATGTAACTTCTTTTAAAACTGCTTTTAATCTTTCCTCAAATTCACCTCGATATTTAGCTCCTGCAATTAGTGCTCCCATATCTAGGGAAATAAGTTGCCTATTCTGTAGCGCAGATGGCACATCACCATTAACTATTCGTTGTGCTAAACCCTCCACAATTGCTGTTTTGCCAACGCCGGGTTCACCAATTAAGACCGGATTATTTTTAGTACGGCGAGATAAAATTTGTATCGTACGTCGAATCTCTTCATCGCGACCAATCACAGGATCTAATTTCCCCTGGCGGGCGGCGTTTGTTAGATCACGGCCATATTTTTCTAATGATTCATAGGTTCCCTCTGGGTTTTGGTCGGTAACCCTCTGGCTACCGCGAACAGACTTAATTGCATCGCGTAATTTTGCTTCATCCAATCCTGCTGCTTGCATGAGTTGCTTGCCGCAACGCTCATCTATAGCGAGGGCTAGCAGTAGGTGTTCAATGGAAATAAAACTATCTTCTAGTTCTTTTTTTAAATCATCAGCTCGCTCCAATAGCGTTTGCATAGCCTTTCCCATATATACATTGCTTGGAATGCTGCCCAGGCTTGGTTGACGTTGAATAAATGCCTCTACCTGTTCAGCAAGCTGGCTTGGAACAAGTTCGGCCTTTTCTAAAATGCGCACTGCCAAGCCCTGCTGCTGTTGCATTAGGGCGAGAAAAAGGTGTTCTGTTTCAAGTTGTTGATGGCGCTGCTTTTGGGCAATGGCTTGCGCCGCTAGTACGGCTGCCCAGGCCTGTTCAGTAAATTGCTCAGCTGTTGGTTGAATCACTTTGCTATAAAAATTCTTTGTGCCAACCTATGGGCAAGTGATGCTTTTGAAGGTAGGGTTTGCCGATCTGGAAAACCGTACACAGCACTCTTAACAAATCATTCTCCAATATCCTTGTAGTTGCAATATTTTAATGGGCATCCATTCGACCCGTAATAAGCATCGAATTGTGATAAGCAGCCCCTCGCATTTTTAGCTGCAACTTCGCTTGGGAGTAATTGTTTCGGTTGGGCATACTCCATACCCCATGGCACCAGCCAGGCGCAACCCCCTGGAGTGAGCCCTGGCCTCTGGCTTGCAAATGGCTGTGTTGGTTGGGCCAGCGCTGATAGGGGTAAAATCAAGGCCCAGATCAACAGTTTGATTTTCATTGCTAGGCTTGCACTACTGGCTTTCTAGCTAGAAAACAATTGCTTGTCTGCCCTGGGGCTTGTTTTTTGTATGGCTGAAATTTTCCCGCTTAATTTAATTGAATCACTTGCTATGGAAGTGGATACATTTAAAAACACAAGTGATGATCTAGAGCGTAATTGCTGGCTTGTTGTCCACCGCTTTCAGCATGGTGTTCTGCCAAGTGAATATGATATTCGTGAAATTCCTGAGGATCTTTATCTTCAATTGTTAGCCCATTGCAAGGCCGTTCAGGGAAATGCATAACCACTAAAAAGCCGGCTTACTTCTAAGCCGGCTCAATGAACTTCTAGGGATTTTTAGGAGAGCTGATCAGCTCCAGCCTTTGGCAGACATGTCTTCCACATAGGAAGCAACGTCTGCAATGTCGGTGTCGGAAAGTTTGCCGCCAAAGGCTGGCATGGCGTTTTTGCCATTGGTTACCTGATAGGCGATAGCAGCTTCATGGCCAGCGCTGTAATCGGCGAGGTATGCATCCAGAGCCTCAGCTTTGAGGGTGCGTTCGCCGTTAACCACGTTGCCGCCACCCATGTGACAGGCCACACAGTTGGCTGAAAACACTTGGGCGCCGTGGGCAATATCCGCTGCATAGGCAGGGGCTGAACCAAGGGAAAGGCTGCCGAAAATGAAAGCAAAACAGAGGGCCACCAGGCCAATTAAGCGACGCATGGGCGCAAAAAATTTTCCTTACCAACTTAGTAAAAGCTCTAGCTAGCTTGGGCCCTCTGCAACGCTTTGACATGTAGTTGCTTTGCGCAGCTTACCCCGCTGGGGTAGCCCGGCTTCGTTGAACACCGCCTCAAGGTTTAAAGCATGGGAATGCAAACCAAATCTTTCTGGGGGGCTGATAGGGCTATGCACAAAGTGCCTTTGGCGAATGCTGAAGCGATCCCAGGCGTTGATTTCTATCGGTAGAACCTTGATCAAGGCTTCAATTAACCAACCCCACAGCGGTATGCCAGGGGGGCGCCACATTCCCCTCCAGCAACAAAGCTGGGCAACAGCTTTGTTAATCGTTATTGCCGGCTGACCCAACACCAATCGCCGCACGGCCCCTTGACCGGCCTCTGGATTGGCTTGATGGGGGGCTAAACAAAGGTGGCAACACACTTTGGCAATATCTGCCGCATGGATAAAATGAAAGCTGGAATCAGCACGAAGCCAGCGGGCCAGCCATAGCCAGCCAATGGCCTCGCCAAGGCCTGAGGTGAGATAGCTGTTGGGGAAGGCCCCCATGCCGTCAACCCTGCCACCAAATACCAGGGTGGGAAACACTGCAATAATCTTTGCCGCCAATGGGTGAGCTTCTAATTGGCGCAGGCATTGGGCTTTGGTTTGGATATATTCAGTTCCAAACTCTTCAGCTTCATCAAATAGCTGCAAATCTTTGTTTAAGATACTTGCGGTTGAAAAATAAATAACTTGGTTTAATTTTGTTGGATCTAAACGAGCTAATAATTCTTTTACAGCATCAACATTTACCTGCTTTGCCCTCAACGGGTCGCCCCAAGCGGTGGCTGTGTGTATTACCCGGGTAACGCTCTTAAGCAGTTGATCATGGCTGCTTTGATCGCGTAGGTCGCTCACCAATAGCGTTATGCGGGGATGGTTGTGGGGAACGGCCGTTAATTTGCTTGGGTTGCGCAACCACAACAAAAGTTCAGCATCTGAATGCTGAAATAACTGATGGCAGATGTGTTGACCAACGCAGCCACTGGCGCCGGTGATCAGAATCCGTTCGGGGCTCACCTCAACCCACCGTGCCCATTAGTTCATTTACCCGTTTGCCTGTTTCAAAGAAAACCCTGGCATTTTCCTCTGGGGTTCCAGGCAAAATGCCGTGGCCCAGGTTGAGAATGTGCCTACGGCCTCTCGCCTTACGCACCGTATCGATGATGCGATGGCGAATCGCTTCTGGCGTACCAAATAGCAGGCCGGGATCCACATTTCCCTGGATCCCCACATGGTGCGGTAAGCGTTTGCAGCCATCGGCCATATCAACACTCCAATCGAGGGAGATGAAGTCAACCCCTGTGGCTGCCATCCTTTCAAGCACCCCAGCGCTGCCTGATATGTAGAGGATCAACGGTGTTTCTGGATGCTTAGCTCGCACCTGATCGATCACCCGCTTTTGGTATGGGGCAGCAAAGGTGTCGTAATCAATCGGGCTCAGTTGGCCAGCCCATGAATCAAATAGTTGAACAACTTGGGCGCCACTATCAATTTGATAGTTCACGTATGTGGCGATGCTGTCTGCAAAGTGGGAAAGCAATCGATGCATTAGTTGCGGTTCCCTAAAGGCCATCGCCTTGATCACCGCATAGTCTTTGCTGCTCTTACCTTCAACTGCATAGGCAGCCAAGGTCCAAGGAGCACCAACGAAACCAAGCACGGCTGCCTCTGAACCAACACTCTCCCTAAGCCTGCCGAGTACCTCCCCTACAAAAGCGAGGCTGCTGGCGGGGTCAAGCGGTCGCAGGGCCTCCACTTGGGCAATCGAACGTATGGGTGGATCAATGATTGGCCCCCTGCTTTCAATGATGTCGAAATCAATGCCCATCCCCGGCAGGGGGGTGAGGATGTCTGAAAACAGAATTACCCCATCCGGCTGGAAGGCCTGGAAGGGTTGCATTGATATTTCATAGGAGAGATCTGGATTTTCTGAGCGGTCGCGGAAGGAGGGATGGCGATCACGCAAATCCCGATACACCTTCATGTATCTACCCGCCTGCCTCATCATCCACACGGGGGGACGCTCCACCTGTTCACCACGGGCGGCACGAAGCAGCAGGGGTAGGGCGTTGCTCATGGCAGCAAGGGAGAAGAGTTAGCCGCTGACGCTACCCGACCAAACCACCTTATTTGACGCTCTCTTCATGGATTGCCGCAGCTAATTTGCGACTGGGGTCGAGCTTTAACACTAAAACGCTTAATGGTGGCAGGCAGAGATCAAGGGATTGTTCGTAGCCATGCATAGCTTGGCCATCGCTGAACTTGCCGCCCAAATTACCTTGGTTAGTGCCGCCGTAGCGTGAACTATCACTGTTGAATGCTTCTTTATAGAAGCCGTTAACAGGAACGCCAATGCGATAGTTGCCATGGCCTTCAGGGGTGAAATTACAAACCACCACCACCCAATCACCACCGTGCTCATCGCGGCGCATGAAGCTAACAACACTGTGGCTGTTGTCGTCGCAATCTATCCACTGAAAACCGTAGTTAGCAAAATCACTGCGCCATAATGCTGGCTCTGATTTATAGAAACTATTAAGGTCGTCCACCATGTTTAATAGGCCCTGATGGGCTGGATATTGAAGCTTGTCCCATTCGAGATCACCCCAAACATTCCATTCACCCCTTTGACCAAACTCCATACCCATAAATATTGTTTTCTTGCCAGGATGGGTCCACATAAATGTGAGCAATGCCCTTACATTGGCGAATTTTAAATCATCGCTACCCGGCATCTTATGGAGCAGGTGGCTCTTGCCATGTACCACTTCATCGTGGCTTAAGGCGAGCATGAAATTTTCAGTGTATTGATAACAAATTGAGAAAGTTATGTTGTTTTGGTGGAACTGACGGAACCAATGATCTAGCTCGAAGTAATCGAGCATGTCGTGCATCCAACCCATGTTCCACTTCAGGTTGAAACCAAGGCCCCCCATATGGGTTGGCATCGTAACCAACGGCCAAGTGGTGGATTCCTCTGCGATCGCCAGGGCACCAGGGAAATAGTGAAACAGCACTGAATTTGCCTGTTGCATAAAGCGAACGGCTTCAAGATTTTCCCTGCCCCCATGTTCATTGGGTAACCATTCACCATCAGGCCTTAGGTAATCGCGATAAAGCATCGATGCAACCGCATCTACGCGGATGCCATCAATGTGAAATTCTTCAAACCAAAATAGAAGATTTGAAACGAGGAAATTCCTAACCTCATTTCTACTGTAATTAAAAATTAGGGTTCCCCATTCCTTATGCTCACCGATGCGGGAATCACCATGTTCATAGAGATGGCTGCCATCAAAGAAAGCGAGGCCGTGGGCATCTTTAGGGAAGTGTCCAGGCACCCAATCCAGGATCAGGCCGATGCCCTCTTTATGGCAGCGATCAACAAAAGACTTGAATTCATCTAAGGGCCCATATCTACTTGTTGGTGCATAGAAGCCCGTTACTTGATAACCCCATGAACCATCGAATGGATGCTCTGCAACGGGCATTAATTCAATGTGGGTGAAGCCCCTTGCCTTCACGTATGGAATAACGCGATCAGCTAATTCTGGATAGGTGAGTAAGCGGGCTCCAGGTTTTAAATCGGCAGCTGGAACTGGGGTTCTAGCTTCACCGTTGCTTTCTATGTATGGCTGATCAGCGCCACCATGCATCCAACTACCCAGATGCATTTCGTAAACAGAAATGGGCTGGTCGAGGGGATTACGGCTATCCCTTTGCTGCAACCAACTGGTGTCGTTCCATTCGTAGTTATTCAGATCTGCCACCAGCGATGCCTGCAGAGGCCTTACCTCATGTTGAAATCCATAGGGATCAGCCTTCTCATAGCAGTGGCCGTTTTGGCTGCGCACCTCATATTTGTAGCGATGGCCTACGCCAATTCCAGGCACAAATAATTCCCAGCTGCCCCCCAGGCGTTGTTGCATCGGCAGGTGCCTGCCGTCCCAGCCACAGCAATCGCCAATTAGGGCAACACTGCGGGCACTGGGCGCCCACACGCAAAATTGCACCCCTGCCACCCCCTGTTGTTCCGCGGGGTGAGCACCCATCCGCCGCCAAATGTGGTGGTGGTTACCCTCTGAGAAAAGGTGGCGATCCATTTCCCCCATCCATTCCTCACGGAAGGCAAAGGGATCATGTTGTTCATGGGTAATGCCAGCCCTGTGAACCCTCAGCCTGTAGCCGCTGCCTGGCTCTTGGGGCAGCACTTGTTCAAATAACCAAGGGTGATGGGGGCACTCCATCGCCAATTCCTGGCCCTGATGCAAGAGCCACACTTGGTTTGCATCGGGCAGCCATGCCCGCACTACCCAGTTGCCACCAGCTAACGGCTGGGGGCCTAGCACCGCAAAGGGGTGGTTGTGGCTGCAGGTGGCTAGCCGCTCGCCATCGGCAAACATCCAATCAATGCTTTCCACAACCATCGCGGCTCTTTTCCATAGCTATGCCGGAGCCTAAACGGATTCGTGGCCCCCTTACCCCATAGCTTTGAGCTCCAAACCACTTCCTTCTAATTGCATCTCCAAACGAATGCTGAGATGTTCTGGCCCCACGGGCCCAGGAGCCCAATGGCCATCACCGCGATTCACGCTTACTTGGGGCCAGGCGGCAGCAGCTATGCACAATCTGAGCTGCTCCCCTGGTTGCAGAGTGGCCAACAGCGGTTGAAGTTGCACTTGCCTAGGTGCCAAATGCAAACAGTGTTCTCCCAGTTGCCTCAAAATGCCTGTGCTTAAAACCAACACCTCCGCTCCTTGCTTGCGCACCACCGCCAAGCTGGCGCAAAGGTCAAAGCCCGTTTGATCAGCTGCCACCAACACTGTTAGTTGCGGTGCACCCCAGAGCTCTAGGGGCTCCATAACTGGAGCGCCCGTGAAACAAACCACATCAGCTCTGCCATCAATAGCACCTCTCTCCTGGATTCCTGCATCTGCACCTAGGTGGCCACCGCATCCAGGTGCCGCTCTCCAGGGGTCGTGCACCCAATACACAATGCCCCTGCCATGGTGATTTGCTAACAGCTCGCCCTCATCACTGCGGCTGGCGGCCAAGCCTCCACTGCTCAAGCCCCAGGTTTGATTGCTGGGCCGCGCTGGATCCCTTTGCTGCCAAACCTTTGCGAGTAAATCAAAAACCAAGCAGGGAACTGCTTCCTTAGGCGGTAAGCGATCGCGCAGGTGCTGATCAAAAAAAGCAAGTTGCCATTCATCTACCCCACCACAGGCGTTGGGCCCTTGGTCAACACTGCCAACCCTGCGATCCCAGCTCAGGTGGCTCCAGGGTCCGATGCGCAGCAATGGGTTGCCGCCAGCTTGCTTACTGAGTTTCCAAATATCAAGGCCGCCCCTTAAGTAAGGGTCGTGCCAACCCTGGGGTAGCAATAGGGGCAATCGCAAAGCCGCTGGATCCGGTGCCTGCTCCTGCCAGGATTCCGCCGATAGTGGATTACGGTTAAACCAGGCCAGCACTGGATTTCCTGGATTTACCTGGCGTAGTAGTTCAAGCCCATTAACAAGAAAATCACCCCCTTGGAGGCTTGCGCGGATGGCATTCCATTGTTCGGTTTTATTTGAACGCCTGCATTGTTCTGCTGCTAGTTGGAGGCCCCAAGCCAAATTGTTTGCATAAAAATGGGCACCCCCTTCACTTGCTAGATGTAAACGTTGGTTCCAACCGGTCATGGCAGGAGCCATGGCATCGGCGGGGTTGCCTAATAGCTGGGTAAGGCCTTGATAACTAAAGCCGTAACTGCCAACGCGCCCATTGCAGAGGGGATGACTCCTCAGCGCCATCAGGCTGATGCTGCCATCGCTGATCTCTTGGTTAAAGCCCAAAAACTCCCCTTCCGATTCACCGCAACCCCTCACATCTTGAACAAAAACTAAATAGCCCTGCTGGGCATACCAGCTGGGATGGGCATACACAACGGTGGAAGCAAGGCGGTGGCCGTAGGGCTGACGCATTAATAGACCTGGCCATCTACCCCTTCCTGCTGGTTGCCAAAGTTCACCGCGAAGTAGAACCCCATCCCCCATTGGGATGGCAAGTTGTTTTACTTCAACTGCCAAAACTCAGCGCACTTCAGGGCAATACATTCCTACTACATAGGTGTTGAGAATTTCGGCGTCGATGGTGCTAAGGCCCTGGCTGGCAGCAGTGCTGCGAACAGCCACCGGTCCATGGGCCTTTTGACCGCTTGCATTGAGTTTGCGGAATTCACCGCACAACTGTTGGGCAAGTTGCTTGTTTTGTTTAACCGATTCCAGTAGGGGGCTTGCCCCTGCATAGGCGCCACTAAAGCTGAGGCTTAGAACCAACCCAGCCAAGCTTGGCAACAGGCGATGGGAAGCCATTTCCAGCCAATTAATAAGATCAATTCATTCCAGGTCCAAGCGGTTCCCCTTGGCTGGTTGCAGTGTCAGTTCTCTGGCTGGGTAACCAACCCGGTTTGTAGATCGCGAATCGCTTCCCCTAAAACCACTGGTTTGCTGCTGCCATCAGCCTGATCTAGCAAGCTACGCAATTTCACATGAACTAAGCCGTCACTACTACTTCGACCACTGCCGCGCAGGTTTGTGGCTAGTTGTTGCAGGGTTGGCTGCACCGCTTCTTTCGGGAAATCAGCGCCGGCTGCTGCAACAACTAAATCGCTGCCGTTGTCGTAAACAACCGGCACATAAAGGGCCCCTTCCACCTTGAGTCTTGGGCTGTAGCTGATGGCAAAAGCAGCGCAACCCACAGCTAATAGCAAGGTGAAACTCGTTACGCCCACTAAACGAAAGCGGATAGCCCAACCTTTCCAAAAGCCGATCGCTGTGGTTAAACCGAGAAAAGCCGCTGCGATGCCAATCCAGGTGCCTGCTTTTAGTAGCAGTGGATCAGCGGCCATTGATACCCATGAATCAAATCTGGTTAAACCTTATATTGCGCCAAACCTGGAAGAAATCACCGCCGCCATGGGGGGATTGATCCAGCGGGTCGTAGGCCCATTTAGCTTGCTGGGCCTGCTCAGCATCACCGGCTGTGGTGTTGTTCCTTTCTCTGGGGACAGCAAAACAGCTGCTTGGCACCGTCAACTGGAATTTTGGTTTGAAAGGGGCCTTGCCCACCCCGTTGATTTGGGGCCATTTCTGGGCATTGGCCCAGCTGGAATTGGCTTCGGACCAACCCGGGTAGGCCCCAGTGGCCTGGATAGCTCAACCATGGCTGCCCAGCAGGTTTGGTTACTACCTGATCTGCTTAAAAGCTGGCAGCAACGGGAACTTGTTTTGCAGATTGGTTTAAGCAAATACCAAGTGCATTTGAATCGCAATAGGGGTGGTTCCTATTGGGTTTTTCCCCTGGGGCGAGGCAAAGCACCACGCCTGAGATTGCAACTTAAATTGCTCAATACGGCGCGGCTAGCGCTTGATAGGGGCGGCCAGTGGAGTGCCAGCCAAGGCCAGCTAGATCTTGATTTGCCAAACCGCAAGCTAGATCTTCATGCCCACCTATGGCCTGGCAGTAGGCCAATTTTGCAAAAACAATCGTTTGCACCGCTTCGTTTAAAACTTAGAAATCATTGGGGCGAAGGGGGCAACCTGCAGCTGCAACTAGCCCTGCAGCAATTACCCCTAAAACCGGTTGGTGCCTTTTTGCCAAGTTTTGCAAAGGGAAAAGTGCATGGTTCAAGCAGCGGCTTGTTGCTGTTAAACCGTCGCGACGGCCGCTGGCAGTGCTGGGGTCCATTGGGGCTTGAGCGCTTTTCATTCCAATTGGGCGATCCTCTGCAGGCCAAAAACTTGAAGTTGGTTTGCAAAGGAGAGGAATTGGTTCTAGCCCCGGCCCAGTGGCATTGGGCTGCTTGGCGCGGCGATCTCGCTGGCAACCTGCGCTGGAATCAGCCGAGCAAATTGCGATTTGCCCTGGCGGGCCACCTGGAGAGCAGCTCTGCAATTCCAAAGCTAAAGCTGTTTGCTGCTTTGGAGGGATCTGGAAGCAAATGGCGGCTGCAAGAGTTTTCCGCTGTGGCCCCAACCAAGCCAGCTGGATACTCGCTTTTAAGTGGCCGTGGAGGTTTAGATGCTGGTAGATGGTGGCTTTCAAGCCCGAGCATCACTTGGGCAAGCACTTTTAGGGGCAATCTCAAGGCAAGTGGTAGAGGCTTTGGCTATGGAAGTTTGAAAAACCTTGGCGGAAACTTTGCTTTTGCCATGCCCCGCCTTAAGGATCCTTTGCGGGGCAGCTACAGCTGGCGGGCAGGAAGATTAGAGGTGTTGGCGAATGGACCATTCCGAATCAATGGCTATTGGCAACCCAAAAAAGGTATGCCCCTAGCCAAAGGTGCAGTGGCTGGGCTCATTTCGCTAGATCGCTTTAATTTGCAAAAATTAAGCTCAAATCAACAGTTTGCTGGCGTTTTAAATGCCACTGCCGAGCTGAGCGGCAGCCTGCAAAAACCAGTTTTGCAGGGCACGTTATTGCTGCAAAATCCCGCCTATGGGCCCCTACAGCTGCCAGGTGAATGGAGCGGAAAATGGCAACAAAACAATTTTTGGTTGCGTTCAGGATCTGGATTGATCAATGGCAACTGGCGGGCTGGGGCACTGCAAAATCTCAGCTGGCAACAAGGCACAGGTGAATTGCGGCTGGTTAGCGCCGCCGCTGGTTACCGCTGGTGGGCGCAACAATGGCCTTTAGAACCCCTGAGGTTGCAATTACGGGGGCGCAAGCCGTTGTTATTTGGCGGCTTCCTTACGGGCAGTGGCAATCTGAAGAGTGCGCCTTTTTCCTTGGCGGGTTCCGCTATTTGGCAACGGCCAGCTATCGCACTATGGCGCGGAAAATCAATTGTTTTCAGCGGTAAATTACGCAGCCCTGGCTATGCCATCAAGGCAAACTTGGATCCAGGTGATGGTGCCGAAGTAAGCCTGATTGCAAAAGGTTCAATTGCCGGTCAATTAGATCTACAGGCGCGGGGGCGTCGCCTACAGCCAAAGGCTATTTGGAACCTCTGGCAAAGCTTTAGCCAACCGCTAAATAATTTTGATCAAGGCAAGGCTGTAGATCTGCTTGGCCTTGATATTGCAACCCTAGGGGCAAACCTGGATGACCAATTGCTGTTGTTGCGCCAGGCTGAAGCTCAAGTTGCTGCTGCGCGCAGCGTTGATTCAGGTAATGGCCGCACTTCCCCGGAGGCACTGCGGGGCCTAATTGATGCCGATATCAGTTTGAGGGGAGCCAACACCAGGCAATTAAATTTTTCTGCTGCTGCCCGGGGGCAGATCTGGCTCAAGGCTGAGAACTTTGATAAGCCGCTGCAATTGCAACCCTTTGTGTTTTCTATTCAGGGCCAGAGGAGTGGTGATTTCAGTTTCAGCGGCTTGCCCATTGGCTTGATCGCCCTGCTTACGCCAGTGCCATCTGGTTTGCGCGGTGCCCTTAGCGGAAGGGGGAAATGGAGCAGTGGCAAGGCTGATCAAGGTGTCCAGGTGGAACTTGCACTTGAGCAAGGCATGTTGCGCAACCAAGCGCTGCGGCTTGAGCGGGGCCGAATTGAATTAAAAAATAAGCATTTGGATTTGGATCTTGCCCTCAGGGGCGGGGGCGCCAGCAGCAGTATCGACCTTAGCGGTCGGCTACCCCTAAACCCAACGCAGGAGGGAATGGAACTCCGACTTTCAAGTAGAAACGACGGTTTGATATTCCTTGCGGCCCTACTTAAAAGCACCATGGAATGGCGTGAGGGTTCAGCAGATCTTCAGTTATTGGTGCGTGGTAGCCGTCAAAAACCTATTGCCAACGGTTTTATCCGCCTTCGCGAAGCGGAAATTAAGGTGGCGGGCCAAACATTAAATAAGCTTCAAGCGGCCCTGTTTTTTGATTTTAAACGGCTGGTTATTGAAGAGTTTAGCGCCTCTGTTGGCAGCGGAAATATCGAAGCAAAAGGTAGTTTGCCTTTAATTAATATCTCCGATCAAAGTGACCCTAAAGGCGTTAAAATTGGCTTTAATAATGTTCCTATTCAGCAGCAAAATCTCAGGCTGCGTAGCGATGGAGAACTATTACTTACCGGCACTTTACTTAAGCCAGAACTTGGAGGTGAGCTCGCTCTGAGCAATGGTCGACTGCAACTGGGAGCAACCCAGTTGGCTGGAGCGAATGGAAAAAAAATATCGCTAGAGCAGAGGTTGCCAGAAATTAAATGGCAATTTCAGCAACCGCTGGTGTTGCTAGGCCCAACTGTTGAATCAAGTTCTGGGGTGGCACTGCGCCAAGCTATACCTGCATTTGGGATCTTGAAGTTAAAAGATTTACGCTTAACTCTTGGGCCTGATCTACGCATAACAGCTCCGCCGGTTGCAGATTTTAGTTTGGCTGGTTTAGTTAGTTTAAATGGAATCTTGGGACCAGATATTCAACTTTCTGGGGTGGTGCGATTATTGCAGGGCAGGATTAATGTGTTTACAAGCAGTTTGCGCCTTGATAACAACAGCCCAAACGTGGCGGTTTTCACCCCATCCCTTGGGCTTATTCCCTACCTCGATTTAGCCCTAACAACAAGGGTCTCTGATCAGGTGCGTAGTGGTGAGCGGGCAGGCCCCCAGAGCGGTGATCAATTACAGGGCAGCTATTCAAATCTTGATCGCCTTAACTTAGTAAAAGTGCTTGTGAAGGTTCAAGGCCCAGCGGATCGCATCGGCGACAACCTTGAATTGCGTAGTTTCCCCCCACTGCCGCGGGAGCGTTTGATCGCCCTTTTGGGTGGTAATTCCTTGGCTGGTTTGGCCGGGGGGGATGCGGGCACTGCATTGGTAACGGTATTAGGGCAAACCCTGCTCACACCTGTTGTAGGTGGTTTTTCTGAACTGCTGGGTCAAAGGCTCAACGTGGCTTTATACCCAGCTTTCCTTGATCCATACGTAGCTAATTCCACTAGCTCCACCAACAGTAATCGAAGGGTTCCATCCAAATTAGTGCTCGGTTCAGAGGTGGGTTTGGATATTACGGATCGAATTAATTTATCTGTATTGGCAGCGCCAAATCGTAGCGACATTCCCCCAGAGGCCACCTTGCGCTTCCAAGCCACCGACAACTTAGGTTTACAGGGGTCCTTCGACCAACAGGGCCGGTGGCAAAGCCAGGTTCAATTATTTTTCCGCTTCTAAGTGCAATTTTGTTCTTTCACTACTAAAGCTTTTTGGAGGAGCTGATGATTGGAATCAGGCAGAATCAAGCTCAATTGATCGGTGTTGATGTTGGTGGCACTGGTTTGAAATTAGCTCGTTTTAATCAAGCTGGTGATTTGCTCGCTGAACTAAACCAACCAACTCCATCCCCAGCTACACCGGAAGCCATATGTTCTAAATTAATAACAATGATTCATCAGTTAGATCCTGAGCATCAAGCTTCAGTTATTGGCATTGGCATCCCAGGACCAATTGATAGCACAGGCAGAATCGCCCGTATATGTATTAATTTACCCGGTTGGCAGGATGTGCCTCTGGCCGATTGGTTGGAAACAAAATTAAATCTACCTGTGGTGTTAGGCAATGATGGTAACTGCGCCGTATATGGTGAACATTGGAGGGGCGCTGGTAAAGGATTTGATGATATTGTATTGCTTACTTTAGGTACAGGAGTTGGTGGCGGGGTAATAATTGCTGGCCAATTATTTCTGGGTTGTAATGGTGCGGCGGTGGAGCCTGGTTTAATCGGTCTTGATCCCAATGGCCCAGCTTGCAATAGTGGCAATAATGGCTCCATTGAAAGCTTTTGCAGTATTTCTGCCCTCACAAAAGCAAGCGGCCACGCCCCAGCCGAGCTATCCAGATTGGCTGCCGCCGGTGATGAAAGTGCCCTGGCTGCCTGGCACCGTTATGGCGCTTTACTTGGATGTGGCATCAGCTCCTTGATTTATTGCTTCACGCCCCAGCGGCTGCTTTTAGGCGGTGGCCTAAGTGCTGCTTTTCCCTATTTCGGCCCCGCCCTAAAGGCTGAGGTGCAGCGCCGTGTATTAGCTCCAAGCCGCGAGGGTTTAGCGATCTTGCCCGCCGCCTTAGGTAATGGGGCTGGTCGCCTTGGGGCGGCTCGGCTGGCACTCAACAAACTGCTCACCCCTTGGCAGTGATGATATTTGCAAGAAAAAATCCAAAGCAGCCATGGCATCATCCCTAAGCAATCCGATCGCAAACCCCAGCCCTGAACTATTGGCTAGGGCTGCAAGCCTTAGGCGCCATGCCCTTGTTCTAGCTCGCTGCAGCAATGCAGAAAGGCAGCAGGCCCTATTTGCGATGGCCGATTCCCTTGAACTGCATAGGGAAACGATCCTTATGGCAAATGCTGAGGATCTAACTGCTGCTGCGGCAGAGGAATTGGCACCGGCTTTGTTGGCTAGGTTAAAGCTGGATGGAGCCAAGTTAGATGCTGCGATAGCAGGGGTTAGGCAATTGGCCGGCTTGTTAGATCCGCTCGGTTGCCGCCAGTTGCATCGAGCTTTGGATGATGGGCTTGTATTGGAGCGGGTGAGTGTTCCGCTTGGTGTTTTAGGGGTGATATTTGAAGCTCGACCCGATGCTGTTATTCAAATTGCAGCCCTTGCGATTCGATCTGGTAACGGGGCAATTCTTAAAGGCGGTAGAGAAGCGATTGCAAGTTGCGCAGCGATTATGCAGGCCTTGCAGGATGGTTTGAAACGATCAGTGGTAGATCCCAATGCGCTTGCATTGCTCACCAGTAGGGAGGATAGTCTTGCCCTATTAAAACTTGATGGCTTGGTTGATTTGATAATTCCGCGTGGGTCTAATGAATTGGTTCGTTTTATTCAAGACAACACCCGCATTCCTGTTTTAGGCCATGCAGATGGGGTGTGCCATCTATATGTTGACCGCATGGTAGATATTAATCAAGCCGTAGCTATTACATTAGATAGTAAAACGCAATATCCAGCTGCTTGCAATGCATTGGAAACCCTTCTAGTTCATCAAGATGTGGCAGCTGATTTCCTTCAGGCGGCGGTGCCAGCTCTGCTGCAAGCCGGGGTGGAATTGAGAGGTGATTCTGAAGCGCAGCGCCATGGTGTTAGCAATGCTGCTCAAGAGTTTGATTGGAGTGAGGAATATTTAGATTTAATCCTTGCCATACGAGTGGTACCTGATTTTGAAACGGCCCTAGCCCACATAGAGCGTTATGGCTCCCGTCATACAGATGCCATTTGCAGCAGTGATGCCAATACAGCTGAACAATTTCTTGCCAGGGTTGATAGCGCTGGTGTGTATCACAATTGTTCAACTAGATTCGCCGATGGATTCCGTTATGGCTTTGGCGCAGAGGTTGGCATAAGTACCCAAACAATGCCTCCAAGGGGTCCCGTTGGCTTAGAGGGTTTGGTTACCTATCGCTATAGGTTGCGCGGAAGTGGCCAAGTGGTTAGCTCCTATAGCAGCGGCGAAAGCAAATTTAAACATCAAGATTTAGCACTTTAAGTAAATGAATGATGCCGTTATTATTCGTGGGCTTCGGCTTTGGGCCCATGTGGGGGTTCTCGAATGGGAGCGTAAATATGGCCAATGGTTTGAGTTGGATATCAACCTATATTTACCCCTAGCAGCGGCTGGGGAAAATGATGATCTAACAGAAACGCTTAACTACGCAGATGTGATTGAATCGATAAGGCAACTTGCTAGGCAAATAAATTGCCAAACAATTGAAAGCTTTTCTGAGCAAGTAATTGAAACTATTGATTCAATTTATGGAGTGATGCCACTCGAAATAGAACTGCGTAAATGCAATCCGCCAATAGCAGGTTTTAACGGTTGCGTAGCCGTGCGCCGGCGCCGTGATTAATGGGTTAACCCTGAATGTTTTAAAAGGGCAGCAGCGCAGGGGGGGCGACCACGAAACTGCTCAAAAATCTCTTGGGGCGCTCTGCTACCCCCAAGGCTTAAAACCGTTTCGCGAAAGCGTCTACCAGTTGCTCGTAGGGCGGCTTCATTTTCTAAGCCCACCTCTTCAAAGACCGCAAAGGCATCGGCACTTAATACCTCTGCCCATTTATAACTGTAATAACCAGCGGAATAACCACCAGCAAAGATATGGCCAAAGCTGCAAAGCATTGCATCTTCTTCAAGTGGCGGTAATAAAGTTGTATCTAATGCAATTTGCCGCCGCATTTGCTCTGGGCTAACGCCAGAATCAGCGCGCCAATGGGCATGTAAACGGAGGTCTGTTAAGGCAAGATGCACCTGCCTTAGGGTGGCGGCACCAGCCATGAAATTACGGGCCTTAAATAGTTTTTGGCGTTCCTCATTCGGTAATGGTTCACCGCTTTGCCAATGGCGAGCAATGGAGTTAAGTGTTTTTTCCTCGTAGCACCAGTTCTCCATAAATTGGCTTGGCAATTCAACGGCATCCCACTCAACTCCGTTTATGCCGGCTGCTTCCGGTTGCTCAACAGTTGTGAGCATGTGCTGTAAGCCGTGGCCGAATTCATGAAATAGGGTTTCAACTTCATTGAAGGTCATCAAGCTAGGGGTTTCACCAACCGGTGGGCTTTGATTGCAAATTAAATAAGCAACTGGTAAAACTATTTCGCCTTCACTATTGCGCTGACGACCTAAACATTCATCCATCCAGGCTCCACCACGTTTACTACCTGGCCTGCTGTATGGGTCGAGGTAGAAGGAGGCTAGTTGGTTACCTGTATCGGCCTCAAACACTTTGAAGTAGCGCACATCTTTGTGCCAAATGGGCGCTTGGCCATCGGCTATTTCAATTCGAATTGCAAAGATTCTTTCACAGAGGGCAAACAATCCATCAAGTACTTGGGGCAGGGGAAACCAGGGTCGCAATGCTTCACTATCTAGGTTGAAACGTTCCTGCCTTAACTTTTCACTCAAATAGCTAATATCCCAGGCTTCTAGCTTGGTTTTATTTGGAGCCACTGCCATTAATTCAGCCAACTCCTGCTTGCCAAATTCAATGCTTGGATTCCTTAAATCCTCCAATAGCCCCTCTACTGCTGCAACAGATGGAGCCATTTTGGTTGCAAGGCTCACCTCTGCCCAGTTTGCATAGCCAAGTAATTCGGCTTTCTGTTGACGTAATTTTAGAATTTCAGATATTAATTGTTGATTGTTATTTGGTTCACTGGCTGCCCTGCTAATAAAAGCTCTATATAGTTTTTCCCTGAGTTGCCTCGATTCACTAAATTGCATAAATGGGCCATAGCGCGGTTGATCTAAACCCAGTAGCCATGGTCCATTATTTGCGTTGGCATCAGGATGGTTGTTTTCACGGGCAGCTTGAGCTAGAAGCTCTCTTAAGCTATGGGGACAGCCCGCAATTTGACTCTGATCCGTGAGTAATAAGTTCCAATTTGCAGTGCTATCAAGCAGATTATTGCTAAATTTTGTGGCAAGCGCACTCAATTGTTCGCTTAACTGATTAAACATCTCCTGTTGATCTGCTGCTAAACCCACACCCCTCAGCCGCATTCCAAGTAATTCAGATTTGATAATACGTTTTTGGCAATTATCTAAACTTTCATCTTGTTGTTCAAGGGCTAATAGGGCTCGATAGATGGGTTTTGATTGGGCAATACGGCTAGAGAATTGCACCACCGCCGCTTGATTTTGCTGATGGGCCTCCCGCAGGCTTGGGTTATTGCACACCCCCAACAGGTGACAAACCAAGCCCCAACTCCACCTAAGCCTTTCACTCAGCTGCTGCAGTGGAGTCATCAACTGGTCCCATTGGAGAATATTTCCAGCTTTTTCCTCGGCTGCAATCAAAAGTTCGAGCGAATTAAGCTGCTCTTTTAAATCCAGCAGTAGGGCTGGGATACCCTTGTTTACTTGGGAAGCATCAATCGCATTGAATTGAGGTAAGCCCTTACCTTTTAGAAGTTCTAATTTGGCTAATTCAGCAACGGTCATTGGCTCAGCCGATAGCGGATGTCATTTCTAGTAGGGCCACAAGGGAGCTGTGGATTTGGGCGGATATTGCGTCAGTGGTGGCGTCGTAAATGCCGCTGGCAAGGCGAGGCCAAAAGCCGATCATGAGAGTTGGTACCACCAACACAAGTGCAATCGTTAATTCCCTTGGGTTCATATCGCCTAGCGTTGCAAGGGCTGGGATACGGGGTCCAAAAAATACTCTTCTGCACATACTTAATAAATACATTGGCGTTAGGATTAAGCCAATTGCAGATAAAACAATAGTTATTACCCTAAAGCCTATGGTAAAGCTATCATTACTTGTTATACCTAGAAACACTGTTATTTCACTTACAAAGCCACTCATTCCAGGTAGGGCTAATGAGGCAAGGCAAGTAATTAGAAATAATGCGAATGTAATTGGCAGAACCTTTGCTAGCCCCCCCATGTTTGGAATCGATAATGTTTTAGTGCGCTCGTAAAAAACACCAGTAACAAAAAATAAGCCCGCTGCTATTAAGCCATGGCTGATCATTTGCAGCATCGCTCCGTTCAAACCCAAATCATTCACAGCCGCAACTCCTAGAAGCACAAATCCCATGTGACTCACAGAGCTACAGGCAATGCGCCTTTTCACATTGTCTTGCCCGAATGCATTCAGGGCTCCATACACAATATTTACAATTCCCAGCACCATTAAGGCCGGCGCTAATTTCAGATGGGCTTCCGGCAACATCTGCACATTAAAACGGAGAATGGCATATCCACCCATTTTTAGTAGCACCCCAGCAAGGAGCATTGAAACAGGGGCATTGGCCTCCCCGTGGGCATCTGGCAGCCAGGTATGCAAGGGAAATATAGGAAGTTTTACTCCAAATCCAATTAGAAATCCAAGGTAGCAAAGTAAACCAAAATTTCCGCCATAACTGCGTTGTGATAGTTCTTGTAAATTCAAGGTGAATCCCTCACCATGAAAAGCTAGAGCAAGGCCACTAATTAGTATTAGTAATGATGCAGTTGCGGTGTAGAGAATGAATTTTGTTGCTGCATATTGTCTTTTTTGTCCGCCCCAGATTGCGATTAGTAAATACACCGGCACAAGTTCAAGTTCCCAGGCCAAGAAGAACAGGAGGAAATCTTGGGATAGAAACACAACCGCTTGGGCCGATGCCTGGGCCAAAAGAAGGGCGAAATAGAGCCTTGGCTTGAGCTCAACCTTCCAGCTCGCTGCCACCGTAAGCATCGTTACGAGGCCGCTGAGCAAAACCAACGGTGCTGAAACTCCATCGGCGGCTAAAGACCATTGCAGGCCCATTGCAGGCAGCCAGTTGATGCGCTCCACCAACTGCAAGCTGCCCAAGGTTGGATCGAAATGGCGCCAAAAGGACCAAATCATCAAGCTAAGATCGGCCAGCAAGGTGCTTAAAGCAACCCACTTACAGCTCTTTTGCCAGCCCGCCGGCAATAGGAACAAAATCAGCACGCCCGCCAAAGGCAGCAACACGATCAGGCTTAGATCCAACGTTTGCCACCAGCACCGGGCAGTGGCCAACCTACCAGTTAGACCTCACTATCTGAGTAGTTCTACTCAGTTAATTTATGCAGCCTTGCTCCAGCTGCTGCCACCTTTTTGCAGGGGCAGGATCTCTGTTCTTGCGCCCACTCCACGTTCTTCCCAGCTTTTTGCCATTGCCTCAGCCACCAAAACGGCCTTTTCTGGTGGGCATAGGGCCAACAAGCTAGGACCAGCTCCACTGATCACGCAGCCCCATGCACCTGCACCCATGGCGGCCTTTCGCACCTCGCTGCCCCCTTGGATCAGGGGCCAGCGGTAGGGCTCGTGCAGGCGATCATGCATGCCATCGGCAATTAAATCGCCATTTCCCATGCGTAAACCTTGCAGTAGCAGAGTTAGTGAGCCCAGATTTGCAACAGCATCTGGAATGCCGATGTGTTTTGGCATTGCCCTGCGGGCATCTGCTGTGGAAAGGCGGATTGTGGGAATTGCTACCACCGCTTGAACCGTGGGATGCCAGTCGCAGCGCACCACCCGCCAGCGGTGGGATGCCGCCCTGGCCGTTAGGCATAAACCCCCAAGCAAAGAAGGCACAACATTGTCGGGATGGCCCTCAATGTCGATTGCTAATTCAAGTAGTTTTTCTTTGCCTAGGGGTTCCCCCATCAAGGCGTTTGCCCCCATTAAGCCGGCCACAATCGCGGTGGCACTGCTGCCCAAGCCCCTAGCTGGCGGTACCGCCAGATGAACCCTTGCCTCCAAGGCCATGGGCTCCATGCCCACCTCTCGCCATACCCTTTGGGCTGAACGGTAAACAAGGTTGTCTGGGCCTCCGCGCAGATGGGAGCCATCGCTGCTCTCGATCACCAGTTCAAATCGCCCGCCACCTCCCTCCAGCACGGTGAGTTGGAACCTGTTTCCCAATTCCAGGGCTGCACCAAGGCAATCAAAGCCAGGGCCCAGATTGGCCGTTGTAGCTGGCACATTCACCAACACAGCCTCCCCTATTTTTGGTTGGGATGGCGCTGCCCTATGGCCGTTCGCCTCCATGGCGATTCCTCTGCTAGGCGCACTCTGCCAGCACCCGTGCCCTGCAGGCAGCGCTGAACAAACCGGCATCTGAATCAATCAGGGCTTTTACAGGCAGATTTCCAACAAATTCACTGAAGCGACCCTTTTTCGCCATGGCGCCAAGGAAAGCCTGCGACTTCAAACCATCGAGTTGTTTATTGGCGGTGCCACCGCCAACCCACAAACCGCCAGAAGCAATTTCATGAACAGCTAAGTCGCCGGCTGCAGAGCCGTAGGCGCCAAGCCAAATCTCTTGGGCATGGCTGGCTATGGGCCCACCATTGGCTGCTTGTTTGGCCACAAGGGCTGGAAGATCGGGGCGATTGGGGCTGCCGGGGGGAAGATCTCGCCAGGCCCTAGCTGCTTCGGAAAGGGGGAAATGCTCTTCTACTGCGCCGCAGTGCTCAAGCCAGAGATAAATAAGGCCAAGGCCTGTGCCACTAACCACTCTTTCCACCGAGAGGCGATCAACCTCTAGGAACTTGCGCAACCAGCTCTCCAAGAGAATTTCATCGCTATTTCGCGGTGCAAATTCCCGATGGCCCCCCTCACTTGCAAGGGACAACAACTCACCATGATGTTGAAAACCCCTTGCCATTCCGAGCCCGGTGCCGGCGCCGATGATGGCGATCGGTCCATTGGGATCGGCACTGCCCACTTGAATGGTTACTTGTTGCTCACTGTTCAAATGGGGTAGGCCATAAACCAAAACGGCAAAATCATTAACTAACTCCAGTTGCGCTAATCCACTACTAGTTGCCAATTCCTGTTGATCGAGGTCCCAGGCCAAGTTGGTGATTGTGGCTTTGCCGTGCTGTACTGGCCCCGCCACGGCAATGCAGGCTGCATCTACGCGCATACCAGTTTTAAGCTGTTCAGCGAGAAAGGTTTGCAGCATTGGCAGCAGGTGGGGCCATTCAGCTGAACCGAAGCGCTTTTGAGTGAGGCAATTGAGTTGATTGCCTGTTGATTCATAAAGGGCCAGGAGAGTTTTTGTCCCCCCCAGATCACCAGCTAATAAAAGAGACATAAAAAAAATTTGTCTTTAGTAAACTAGTGCTTGTTTATTCTGTAAAAGTTAAATCCGCGTTTCGGTTGTGATTGGCCTCTTGGGCAGCAGTCAATAAATTTGTTTTTGAAACAATTCCTAGGTCCCCCTGGCGCCTACTGCGCAAGCTGAGGCTTTGCTGCTCCGCCTCCTGAATACCAATAACAGCAAGAACAGGAATCTTTTGTTGTTCGCCATTCCTGATTAATTTGCCAAGGCGCTCACCGCTTCTATCAATTGTGCTGCGAATCCCCGCCTTCAGAAATTCAGCCTGGATCGCTTCGGCATAATCGATCACCTCATCCGTAACAGGCAGAAGGCGTATTTGTTCAGGTGCTAGCCAGAAGGGAAAATCGCCGGCATAGTTTTCGGTCATAATTCCAAAAAATCTTTCCAGGGAGCCAAATATGGCCCGGTGAATCATGATTGGCCTTTGGCGACTGCCATCGGCAGCAACATATTCCAAATCAAAACGTTCAGGTAAATTGAAATCAAGCTGAATCGTTGAGCATTGCCACATTCTGCCGATGGCATCTTCAATCTTTAGGTCAATTTTAGGACCATAGAAGGCTCCCCCTCCTTCATCTACCTTGTAGCTCCATCCCTTGCGGTTTAGGGCCTCGATTAATCCGTTTGTTGCCAAATCCCAAACGGCATCCTCGCCGATTGATTTTTCTGGCCTAGTGGAGAGATTGATTTCATAATTAGTGAAATCAAACGTGGATAATATTTCCTCAGTGAGATTAAGTATTTTTAATATTTCATCGCCTATTTGATTCGGCAAGCAAAAAACATGGGCGTCATCCTGGGTGAAGCCTCGCACCCGCATCAGCCCATGCATTACACCAGGCCGTTCATAGCGATATACGGTGCCAAGCTCGGCCCAGCGAATTGGTAATTCTTTATAACTTCTCAACTTACTTGCATAGGTTAGAACATGAAAAGGACAATTCATCGGTTTCAATTGATATTCACGTTCATCCACCTGCATGGGCCCAAACATGCTTTCAGCGTAGAAATCCAGGTGTCCTGATGTTTTCCAGAGGTTGATATCAGCCACATGGGGGGTATAGAGCAACTCATAACCAGCGTCAAAATGGGCGACACGCCAAAAATCTTCGATCAGCAGGCGCATGCGAGCGCCGCGGGGGTGCCAAAAAACAAGGCCAGCCCCAGCTTCATCTTCGATCGAAAAAAGTTCAAGATCCTTGCCAATGCGGCGATGGTCGCGGCGGAGGGCCTCCTGCTTACGCCTTTGGTATTCAGTTAATTGCTCTGGCGTTCTCCAGGCAGTGCCATAGATCCGCTGCAGTTGCGCTTTTGTTTCGTCGCCGCGCCAATAGGCTCCAGCAACACTTTCAAGCTCAAATGCCTTGGCGTTTAATTCACCGGTGTGGGCCACATGGGGCCCGGCGCAAAGGTCCCACCAGGTATCACCAAGGGTGTAGAGCGTTATCGGTTCCTCTAAGCCAGCAAGGATTTCAAGTTTGTAGGGCTCGTTATTGGCAATGATCTTTGCTTCCGCCTCAGCCCTCGTTACCTCAAGGCGCTGCAAAGGCAAACGCCTTGCGATGATTTTGCCCATCTCCTTTTTGATTGCTTTTAAATCCGCTTCACTGAAGGGAACCGGATTATCAAAATCGTAGTAAAAACCAGTTTCTGTCCAAGGGCCAATCGTTACCTTTGCAGCTGGAAACAGCTGCTGCACAGCCATGGCCATCACATGGCTCATGGAATGTCGAATTTTTAATAATTCTGGATCTTCACTGGTTTTGGGCAGGGTGAGGGGAACTTGAACCTCAGTGGTTGATTCCGGCACCTATGCAACTCCTGGCAACCTTGATCTTACGCAAGCAGATCTGGGGGGACGGGATCAGCTCTAATGGATGCAGTTTGATTTGTTGCCCGGAGCCTTAATGCACAAACTGAGGCGAGTGGATATCTCCTATGCATTTTGGTGCCTGTCGCTGCTGGGAGTTTGTGGTTTGCAGCGCTTCTATAACCGCCGGCCGATCAGTGGAATCATTTATTTATTCACTGCCGGCCTATGTGGCATTGGTCAACTTATAGATTTATTTTTGATTCCAGGCTTGGTGGATTCTGCCAATGCCCCATTGCTGCTTAAGGAGCAGCACGATCCGATCGAGCATCAATTGCTGCAACTAGCTCGCCGCAGTGGCCCAGCTGGTTTCAGCATTAATGATGCTGTACTCGCCATGGAGCCCAAGGGCCAAATCGACACACTTGCGGTGCGAGCTGAGATAGATAGGCTTTTGCATGCCGATCTTTTGGATGTTTCCAATAACCATTTGGGACGTGTTGTTTATCGGGAACCTTGAAATTTTCAAACAAGTTTGGCTGGTTTCTTGCAGGATTGTTTGCTGGGGCAATTCCTAGTGTGTCGATTTTTCTTCTGGGTTTTCAGCCCGAACAGGCTCGCAAAGCCAGTGGCATGGCAGCACTTTTGGCCCCAAACCTCAAAGGGGCCGAACTTTGCCGCAAAAGTTTAGGGATAAAGGAAACCGCTAGCCCTGTTGATGCAAGCAATTATGGAAAACGTCGACCCTTTGATAAAGCTGGCAGGTGGGTGCCAAATAAACCAAGTTTAATTGTGCTGCATGAAACAGTTCTACCTTTAGCTGAAACACTGCAGCACTTTGCTACGCCCCATCCGAATGATTTAAATCAGGTTAGTTATCATATTGTTGTAGCAAGAAACGGCAGCTTATATCGTTTAGTTCCAGATGAATTAAGGGCTTTTGGCGCCGGCTGGAGCGCCTGGGGTGATTTCAGCATCCGTCACCACGGTGCTAAAACTGCCTTGGCTGGCGGCTCTATAAATAATGTTGCCTTACATATTAGTTTGGTAAGCCCAAATGATGGCTCTGGTAGCGGCGATGGCCACAGTGGTTATAGCAATCCACAATATGAACAGCTAGCTAAGCAGGTTTTAGTTTGGCAGTTGCGTTGGGGTATACCAATGCGCAGAATAACCAGCCATGGAGCCGTTGATCGCAGCCACACTAGAAGTGATCCGCGCAGTTTTCGTTGGCATTTATTCGATAGGGCCTGGCAGCAGGCTGCGCAACGTTGCAAAGTGCCGGCCGCTTACGGAATAGATGCGATGGAAAAGATTCCTAAATAGCTTGTTTTAGTAATTGTTAATAAGCTAAAAATCCCATTGCTTCCCGCAAGCCACAAATAGTTTTAGTTGCAACTTCAGTTGCTTTTTGCCTGCCCTGCTCCAAAATAATATTTAATTCAGTTGCGTCTGCAATTATAGAGTGATAATTATCTTGAACCGGTCTCAGGGCTTCAACCAAGGCATCGGCGAGTAGGGGCTTGAATTTCCCCCAGCCCATTGACGCACATTCGTCTAACACTGCCTGTTTTTCTAAACCGCTTATCAATGTGTAGATACCCAACAGATTCGCGGCTTCTGGCCGATCTGGATTGTTGATTTCTAGGCCAATTTGAGGATCGGTTTTAGCTCGTTTTATTTTTTTTATAATTACTTCGGGAGGGTCTAAAAGGTTGATGCGGGAACCTTCGTTTGGGTCGCTTTTACTCATTTTGGCTTTGCCATCTGTGAGGCTCATAACTCGGGCACCCTCCTTTAGAATTAAAGGCTTCGGTACCTTGAGAATTGGCTGCTCATCGCTGCCAAAACGACTGTTTACCCGTTGCTGTGCAATATCTCTTGCAAGCTCTAGATGTTGTTTTTGATCTTCTCCAACGGGTACTAAATCTGCATCATATAAAAGAATGTCAGCGGCCATTAGAACTGGGTAATCAAGCAGGCCAACAGACACATTGTCGCCTTGTTTAATTGCTTTTTCTTTGAACTGAATCATTCGCTCCAGCCAGTTTAACGGCGTGAGGCAATTTAGTAGCCAACATAATTCCGCATGGGCTGCAACTTGGCTCTGAACAAATACCGTTGCTTTGCTTGGGTCTATGCCGCAGGCCAAATAAAGAGCAGCGGTGTTGAGTGTGTCTGCTGCTAATTTTTTTGGGTCATGGGGAACTGTGATCGCATGAAGGTCAACAACACAAAAAAATGTGTCGTGGCTATTTTGCAATTCTACCCAGTTGCGGATTGCGCCAAGCCAATTGCCTAGATGCAAACTACCGGTAGGTTGAACGCCAGAGAGAACCCTGGGTTTTGTCATTAGCTTTCTACTGTAGTTTCTGATTCAGGCGTACTCTCTTCGCATGGAGTTTCCTCGCTTACTTCTTCAGCCACAGATTCTTCAACCTCTGGTTCTTTAACTTCAACAACTGGTTTGCTCGGGCGAGCGAAGGGATCTGGCTTTGGCGCTCTTTCTAGCCTTTCCCCCCTCTCAGCTCTCTCGCCCCTGTCCCTGGGTTCTCCCCGCTCGTTTCGCTCCCGTGGCTGCTGTTGTTGGCCCACCACAAGCTCGGATAGGGCGCCTTGCTCGAGGAGCTGGGCAACAGTGCGCAAGGCAAAACCCAGAACTGCAACCGTTGAGCGCAGCTGGAAAGCATCTTGAATTGTGCGTGCCGCCCGTAGTTCGTTATCGCTCAGGCGAATGCGAAAACCACCTCCACCACCATCACGGCGATCGCCACCACCTGGGCGCTCAGCTCCAACTCTCCTTTCACCGCCCCGTTGGCCCCTTTCCTGGTCGGGCATGTCGCCGTTACCGCTTGCAGCGAACCAGTTTGACCTATCGCCTGCCCCCTGTTGTTTTTAGAGCCAGAGGCATTGCAAAAGTTGCCGATCCGATCCCCTCGGCAGGATTAGTAAGGGCATGCTCAGATTGCCCTGCTCCACATTGCTGCGGTAGCGCCGCAAAAGGTTTAGGTAGCTATCTAAACTCCACAAACACATAGGGGTTTCCTGGGCTTCCCAATAGCGCCGCAGGGCCAGGTGGCAGGCCTCGGCCGTGAATTCATCCCAGCAAATCCGCTCAGCCAGATCAGGATTGTGGCCTTGTTGGCGCAATTCCTGAAAACGCACCAATTCGGGGGCATGGGCGCTGGCATCAACCGGGAGGCGGCAAAGCAATTCAGCAACCTTTAACACCTCCAATTTCAACCAGCAGCGATCTAGCAGGGGCACAGGTAGATCGGCATGCCAGTTTTTGGCTTGTTGAAGATCATGTTGGCAGTTGTTTAACTGCTTTTGCAGCTGAGGTAGCTCGCTAAATATGGTTTTGATCACTGAAGCAAAGTGCTGAATAAAATTCAAAAAAAGCAATACCATTTTGGTGCTTGTGGCTTAGAACTGGAAGGTGTAGTGGCAAGTGATGGCCAACTCGGTTTTCCCCATTCCCTTTCGTAATCGCCTGGCCATTTCCATATTGATTGGTGGTGGTTTCACCCTTGCGGGCGGAATGGTTGTTGGGGAGCTTATTCACGGATTGGGTACGCCCCTCAGCCTGGCAGCATTTGCTGGAGCTGCTGCATGGCTATTGCAGCGCAATAAAAACTCAACCGTTGGCCGATTGCCCAAAGGTGTTGATGGTATGCAAAAGCATTGCCAGAAACTAATTGAGCAATTTGAAGCCTTGGGTTTTGACACCGGCCCGATGCATAGCCGGCTAAATCAGATTTGCTGCCTTGCCCAACGCTCCGACAGACATGTGGTGTTGGCTGGCGCTGAAGCAACTGTTGAACAAAGCAACCAGGTTTTAGCGGCATTTTCGGGATCTTCAGCTTTGCAACTGCACCTGGCGCAGCCGCTGCCAAGGGAATCAGTTGAATGGAATTGGCCTGAATCATTACTGCAGGCCGACCATTTGGTTTATGTGCTTTCCGGAGCACCAACCGTGGCAGATCTTCGCTGGCTTGAGGCTTTGCCGCAGGCCATGCCCACTTTGCTTTTGGCTGAGGGGGAGCATGATTGCCTCAGGCAGTGGAGTTGTGAGTTGGGCGACAGGTGGCCCTTAGTGAGTTGTGATGGCCCATTAAAAGCAGATTTGTTACCGCTCGCCCAACAAAAACGGCTTACCCAAGTGCGTTGTTTGAGGCAATTGAATCAGGAGTGGCAAGTGCTTTTGGAGGTTGAGCGCCGCAAACGCCTCCAACCCCTTTTGCAACGCAGTCAATGGCTTGTGGCAACGGCGGTATTCGCCTCGCCTCTGCCTTCTGCAGATCTGCTGCTGCTCGCCGTTGTTAACGGCCTTTTGCTTAAGGAAATGGCCGCCCTATGGCGTTGTGATTGGACAGCGGATCAGTTGCAAACCGCTGCATTGGAATTGGCGCGCACTGCCATGGGCCTTGGTGCGCTTGAGTGGGGCAGCCAGGCCGTGGCTGGTTTGTTGAAATTGCACGGTGTTAGCTGGTTGGTGGGGGGCGCGATGCAGGCCCTAGCTGCCGCCTATTTCACCCGGGTTGTGGCACGGTCGATGGCTGATTATTTAGCCCTCTCGTTGGGGGTGCCAGAGGCTGAATTAGGCAATTTGAAGCTTGAAATGCCCCTCTTGGTGGCAAAAGCTGTTGCCCAAGAAAAGCTTGATTGGCACCAATTTGGTGAGCAAGCACGCCAATGGCTCAAGCAGCAAGCTCACCAAATAGCCATCGGAGCCCAAGTTAATCCAACTTAACGAAGTTCTGAAAATATTTTGTGTGAATTGGCTCGGAATCCTTAGTCTTTTTTTATCGCCCCCTGTGGGCGAAATCCATTCCTTGTTACCGAACTTATGTCTACCGCCATTCGTAGCGGACGCATTAGCAGTTGGGAAAGCTTCTGCGAGTGGGTCACCAGCACCGATAACCGCATCTACGTGGGTTGGTTTGGGGTGCTGATGATTCCCTGCCTTCTTGCTGCAACTATTTGCTACATCGTGGCTTTTATCGCCGCACCTCCCGTTGACATAGATGGCATTCGCGAACCCGTTGCTGGTTCATTTCTCTATGGAAACAACATTATTTCTGGCGCTGTAATTCCCTCAAGCAACGCCATTGGCCTACATTTTTATCCCATCTGGGAAGCCGCCAGCCTCGACGAGTGGCTTTACAACGGCGGACCCTATCAATTGGTGGTTTTCCACTTCCTGATTGGTATTTCTGCATACATGGGACGCCAGTGGGAACTCTCCTACCGCTTGGGTATGCGCCCTTGGATTTGTGTTGCTTACAGCGCACCCCTGTCGGCTGCTTTTGCAGTTTTTCTGATCTATCCCTTTGGGCAGGGTTCTTTTTCCGATGGCATGCCCCTCGGCATCTCTGGCACCTTTAATTTCATGTTGGTGTTCCAGGCAGAGCACAACATCCTTATGCACCCCTTCCACATGCTCGGCGTGGCAGGTGTATTTGGTGGCAGCTTGTTCTCTGCGATGCATGGTTCTTTGGTTACCTCCAGCTTGGTGCGTGAAACCACCGAATCTGAGAGCCAGAACTATGGCTATAAGTTTGGTCAAGAAGAAGAGACCTACAACATTGTGGCTGCCCACGGTTATTTCGGTCGCTTGATCTTCCAATACGCTTCTTTCAACAACAGCCGCAGTCTGCACTTCTTCCTTGCAGCCTGGCCTGTGGTGGGAATCTGGTTTACCAGCCTTGGCGTGAGCACGATGGCCTTCAACCTAAACGGTTTTAATTTCAACCAGTCGATCTTGGATAGCCAAGGGCGAGTTATCTCCACCTGGGCAGATATGATCAACAGAGCTGGCTTGGGAATGGAGGTTATGCACGAGCGCAACGCCCATAATTTCCCCCTCGATTTGGCGGTTATTGATAGTGCACCCGTGGCACTTATTGCACCGCGGCTTGCTTGATTCGTATCCATCAGCTGGCCCTATCCCTCAACCATTCAGCCGATGATTTATTGGCGGCGGTAGCTCGCCGCCTTAAATTATCAGTGGGGGAATTAGGGCCTCTGATTATTAAAAAACGCAGCATTGATGCCCGTGATAAGCAGGCAATTGAATTGGTTTATAGCGTTGATGTTGAAGTTGCAAGCGAGGCGGCTGTGCTTGGACGCCTGCGTGGTAATTCCCAATTGGGTGTTGCGCCAGAACCACTAATTAGGCCTTCATTACCAGCTCCTGCAGGTTTTCAATCAAGGCCAGTGGTTATCGGAGCTGGGCCCTGCGGATATTTTGCAGCCTTGTTTCTTGCCCAACAGGGTTTTAAACCCCTGTTGCTAGAGCGGGGCCGATCGGTTAATAACCGCACCGCTGACACCTTTGGTTTTTGGAAGGGAAACAGCCCATTTAATCCCCGCTCAAACGCTCAATTTGGTGAAGGTGGAGCAGGCACCTTTTCCGATGGCAAGCTTTATTCAGGTGTAAAAGAAAGTAAAAAACATGGCAGATGGGTGCTTGAAGAATTTGTGGAAAGTGGTGCTAATCCCGAGATCTTAGTTCTGCAAAAGCCCCACATTGGTACCTTTAAGTTGGTGGGTGTGGTACGCAAGTTGCGGGCTCGCATTGAGGCCCTAGGCGGCGAGGTGAGATTTGAACAGCAGGTGGTGGGATTTGATTTGGATCCTGACACTCGCCAGTTGCGTGGCCTGCAACTGAGTAACTCTGAAATAATTCCAACCACTGCAGCTGTGCTTGCAATTGGTCATAGTGCCCGCGACACCTTTGCTCAACTCCACTTGCAGGGCGTGGAAATGCAGGCCAAACCCTTTTCCGTTGGTTTTCGCATAGAACATCCCCAAGAATTAATTGATCGGGCCCGCTGGGGAGATTTTGCTGGTCATCCAATTTTGGGGGCCGCTGATTACAAATTGGTGCACCATGCCAGCAATGGCCGCAGTGTTTATAGCTTTTGCATGTGCCCTGGTGGTTTGGTGGTGGGAGCCACATCGGAGGAGGGCCATGTTGTTACGAACGGCATGAGTCAATACAGCCGCAACGAACGCAATGCAAACAGTGGAATTGTTGTTGGAATTAGCCCCGAGCTTGATTATCCAAACGGTGTATTGGCTGGCGTTGCCTTCCAACGCCAGTTGGAGGCTCGCGCCTATTTCTTGGGCGGAAAAAACTACAACGCCCCAGCCCAAAGGTTGGAAGATTTTTTATTAGGGCAGCCCAGCATTGATTTGGGGCCTTTGCAGCCTTCCTATGCCCCTGGTGTAACACCTACTGATTTATCTACAGCCTTACCAACCCAATTAATCGAGGCGATCAGAGAGGCCCTGCCTGCATTTGCTAAGCAGATTCCAGGCTTTGATTATGGCGATGCGCTGTTAACTGGCGTTGAAACCCGCACCAGTTCACCCGTGAGGATTAGCAGGGGCGATAATTTTCAAAGCGTTAACACCCCAGGCCTGTTCCCCGCAGGGGAGGGTGCCGGCTATGCGGGGGGTATTCTCTCCGCTGGCATCGATGGGTTGCGGGTGGGGGAAGCGGTTGCAAAACAGCTTCTGGCCCCAGCTAACACCCTAATTAATTAACAAGTTTTGGCTCGATTGTATCCAGATAGCGTTGCTCGCATTCCTTGATAATACGCACTGCTTCGTTGCAGTTAAGGAATTCATTTACTTTGCAGGTGCCAGGCTTTTTAAGATCTTTATAATGCTCCCAGTAATAGGTGGTTTCCTTGAGCCAATGGGCACCTAGTTGTTCATAGCTTGTGATGTGATCCATGCGTTTGTCATCAGCTAAAACACAGATAACTTTGTCGTCTACCTCACCGCCATCATCAAAGGTCATGATGCCAATGATTCGCGCTTCCACTAGGGAGTTAGGCACTAGCGGCTCCGTAACTCCAACGATTTCAACATCTAAGGGATCGCCATCTTCATCCCAGGTGCGGGGTATGCAACCGTAGGCAAAAGGATAAGAAAGGGATGAATAACCAACGCGATCCAACTTGAGCTGTCCGGTTTCTGTTATTAATTCGTATTTATTAATTGTCATGGAGTTTAATTCCACAATTACATTCAAGCGCAACTGATCAATATCAGCAAAGGCAGGCAACACATGCAAAAGATTTAGCATCGTGCGGCTGGGAGGGTGGTTGATGTTTGCCATCCATTGGGGCTGCGGTTGCGGGGATCTTACCGATTGGCAGGAACCAGCACTGGTATTCCTATCATTATTGATCGTATTGAGCCGCCATGGCTAACGACAATTGGCCCTGGTGGCCCCTGCTGCCCCTATACCCCTACGGCCAGCGCAAAACCCTATGTAGGGAGTTGATTCAAGGGCAGATATGGGCCTTGGAGCAGTTGCAGGGTGTTTTTTATGTGGCGGTTCCGATCCGAATGTTTGTTGTAAAGATTGAAGGGGGGCTGCTGCTCTATGGCGCGGTGGCCACCACCAGTGCCTGTGTGGAATTAATCAAGCAGCTTGAACTTCAGCATGGTGCTGTACGCACGATCGTGCATCCCACCAGTTCGGGGTTGGAGCACAAGGTTGGTGTGCCGGCCCTGGCAAGGTCATTCCCAGGGGCCCAAGTGTGGGTCACCCCAGGTCAATGGAGTTTTCCAATTGCTTTACCCCTGCCTTGGTTGGGATTTCCAAGCCAACGCGTGAAGCAAATTTTTGTTGATGGAACGCCTCACCCTGAACAACTCGATTGGTTTGGCTTGGGGCCCGTACCCCTTGGGCCGGGGCCCTTTTTTGAAGCCTGTTGCCTGCACCAAGCCAGCGGCTCTTTGTTGATTACAGATGGCTTAATTGCCGTTTCCGACCGGAGGCCTGAACTGTTGGATAACAATCCCAAGCCTTTACTTTTCCACGCTCGCGAGAATGGTGAAGAGCCGCTGCTAGACACGCCGGAGAAACGCCTTAAGGGTTGGCGTCGTTTAGTTTTATTTGCTTGTTACCTTCGCCCAGCCGCCGTTAGCCAAGTATTTCGCCTGTTTCCATTTCGATGGCAGGAATCTTGGCAGCAAGACTTTGAGCAACTCAGCAAAGGTGGTGCTTTGCAGGTGGCCCCAATCCTTGAGGAACTGGTTTTTCCAAGGCATAGGTCGTTAATGGCTGATTGGTTACTTCGATGTAGTGAATTGCCAATAAAATGGGTGCTGCCCGCCCATTTCGATGCGCCGGTGGCCGTAAACAGCACTACATTTGCAAACTTGTATAAGAGTTGGTGCGCAAATTCATCAAATTCAGGTGTATTGAATACTTTAAATAGGGATTTCCTGCGTAGTTTTAATCGCAAACTTGAAAATTTAAAACTCGTGCCGCTAGCCTAAAACTTTGGAGCAAAAAACTCTCAAATTAAAATCCAATCTCGCCATCATCACTTTCACCGCCAACGCCAAATACTGAACGCTCTAATTCCATGCGCTGTTCCATTTGCCTTAGGAAATAGCCAGTCATCATTGCCGATGCCAACAAGCCGGCGAGATTGTCGCGGTTTGTTTGGATTTTTACCTCAAATTGTTCCCCTGGCAGCATGCCAAGCAAGCCCTGAACATTGTGTCGGATGATTTCTTGGATATCAGGACTAGCTGATCTGGCAACCCGTTGCAGCACATCTGGGCTTTGGTCTTGCAGGTAACGAATCAAACCATTTCCACTGCTGGGGTCTGATTCGGAAGTTAAAAATTCAGGATTGAACACTCCACCACCGGTTGTAGCCCTGCTTACAACTTACAACAACTAGGACCCTTCAGCTTGTTTTGGCTGTGATCGGACCAAACCGAGCTGGGGGCCAATAACGCCAAAGGGCAGTGCCAATCAAGTTCTCTTCTGGCAAGCCGCCCCATAGGTGGGAATCAAGGCTTGCATTGCGGTTATCACCTAAAACCCAGAGCTGGCCCTGGGGCACCTCGATGGCGTCCATGCTGTATTCCATGCTTCGATCTAGCCATGGTTCGTTCGCCGCAAGGCCATTGCGCCTCAATTGGCCATTGCTCACCTCCAATTGATCGCCGGGAAGTCCCACAACTCTTTTAATCAAGGCTGTTTTGGGGTTGTAACCCGAACGCACTAAAGAGTCTGGCGCCCTGAAAACAACAACATCTCCCCTTTTGGGAGTCAAATGCAAGCGTTTACTGATTTTTTCCACCAAAATCCGGTCTTGTAATTCCAGGCTTGGCAGCATTGATCCGGAGGGAATCCAGCGAGGTTCCAACACAGCCCAACGCAACAGCAGGGCTAAGCAAGCAACAATCAGCAAATTGGGCAATTGCTGCCAAAGCCTTTTTTTATCTGGGGCGATTGAAGTTTTTTCAGCCATAGGGGGCTAGCAGGCAGCACAATCGTTGCTTCTTAATGCATCACTGCTGTGGGCCCTGATGCCATCGACAACCTCCTTGCCGCTGATGCCCTATTGGGGGCCTTCATGGAGCTTGGTTTGCGCCGGCTCGTTTTATGCCCTGGTAGCAGGTCTGCACCCCTTGCTTTAGCAGCCCTGCGCCGAGAAAGCCAAGGTTTAAGGCTGTTCACCGCCATTGATGAACGTTCTGCCGCTTTTTTTGGCCTTGGTTTGGCCCGTGCCAATGGTGAACCCGTAGCGGTGGTAACCACCTCAGGCACTGCCGTTGCCCACCTACTTGCCGCGGCGGTGGAAGCAGATCGCAGCACCCTGCCCCTGCTTTTAATCAGCGCCGACCGTCCGGAACGTCTTAAAAATTGCGGTGCCAACCAAACCGTTAATCAAGAGGCCTTTCTTCAGCCGGTTTGTAGGGCCTTAATCCAAGGACCCATGGCTGGTTTGCACAAAGCCAGTGCTGATCGGCTTAGGAACCTTGCTGATTTGGCCTGGCGTTTATGTGTTGGTGTGCCCGCAGGACCGGTGCATCTCAACCTTGCATTTGAAGAGCCACTCCATGCCAGCGCCATTACCCCCAGCCCAGAAGCTCCGATTCCCCGCATTACTGCCGTTGAGCTTGAACCACCTGCGCCGATTGATCCAGCTGTTTTAGATCCCGATAGGCCTGGGTTGATAGTTGTGGGCCCCTGGCGCCGGGGGGCTGGCGCCACCTTTGTGGGCGCCCTGCAACGGTTGGTGCAGCGAACCGCTTGGCCCGTTTTAGTTGATGTGGCCTCTGGTTTAAGGGGACTGCCACTGCCTTTGGTTAGTGGCTACGACTTGCTTTTAGCTGATCCATCGCTTGTGCCGCCGGTAGATCAAGTTTTGAGGTTGGGGCCAATGCCCGCCAGTAGGCGTTTGCAGCAATGGCTTCAAACCCTTGGGCAAATTCCCCAATTTGTAATTACCGAGCAGGAACCACGACGCTTGGATCCCCTTGCCAGCGGGGCGCCCCAGGATTGGGGTGGCTTAGCAAGGTGGGTTAATTCCCTGCCCCAGGGAGAAGCAAGCGTTGCAGCTAGGCAAATGCAAGCCCAATGGCTAGAGGCGGAGGAAAAGCTGCAGCGGCACTTGGATCAAAAACTCCCCCTCAAGGGACCATGCACTGAACCTGCCCTAGCTCGCTGGTGTAATCGTCTACTTCCACCCGACTGGCCTGTGCTGCTGGCCAATAGCAGCCCTGTGAGGGACTGGGAAAGCTATGGAGCAAGGCTTGAAGCCCAGCGCACGGTGGTTAGTTTTCGGGGTGCCTCCGGCATTGATGGCTGCCTTTCCCTTGCCGCCGGCCTGGCGGCTGAATGGGGGCGTTTGGTGCTCGTTTGTGGTGATTTGGCCCTGCTGCACGACAGCAATGGCTGGCTTTGGCGTCAGCAGCTCAAAGGTCGTTTGTTGGTGTTGCTAATCGATAACCAGGGCGGTGGCATTTTTGAACAATTGTCAATTCCAAGGGAAAACCTTGATTTTGAACGTCTATTCGCCATGCCCCAATTGGTTGATCCATTGGCATTAGCTGCAGCCCATGGGGTGCCGGGCAAAAATTGCAACAGCCTTGAGCAATTACCCGCCGCTCTGGCCTGGATGGTTAGTGACGAACAGGCCGAGGAGCCAATGCTGCTGTTGCGCTTAAAAACCGATCGGGCTGCCGATGCCCAGCTGAGGCGGCAACTGCGCAGTTCAGGATGGGAGGTGGGCTTGGGAGATTCTTGATGGCCGCTACAGATGAGTCAACAGAGTCAAAAAGGCTTGTGCTGCCGGGTAACTGCCCTTTGGTTTGGCAGTCGCAAGGCAATTATCAAGATGTTTGGCTTGATATCAGCGATGAGGGCATTGCCCGGATTGCAATAAACCGCCCGGAAAAGCGCAATGCCTTTCGACCTCGCACGGTGGTGGAGCTCTACGACGCCTTCTCAAGGGTGCGGGAAAACCCAGCAATTGGCGTGGTGCTTTTCACAGGAGTTGGCCCAGCAGCCGATGGAGGCTATGCGTTTTGCGCTGGCGGCGATCAATCGGTGCGCGGCGATGGCGGTTATTTGGATGAGGAGGGGGTGCCGCGCCTAAATGTGTTGGATTTACAGCGTTTAATCCGCAGCATCCCCAAGGTTGTGATCGCCCTAGTTGCCGGTTATGCCATTGGTGGTGGCCAGGTGTTGCATTTGCTATGTGATTTGAGCCTGGCGGCAGAAAACGCACAATTTGGTCAAACAGGGCCAAGGGTTGGCAGTTTTGATGCTGGATTTGGTTGCAGCCACCTGGCGCGGGTGGTGGGCCAGCGCAAGGCGAGGGAAATCTGGTTTCTTTGCCGTAGGTACAACGCCCATCAGGCCTTAGCAATGGGATTGGTAAACGAAGTTGTTCCCCTGTTTCAACTCCAAAATGAAGGGGTGCTGTGGGCAAAGGAAATCCTTCAGCACAGTCCAACGGCGATTAGGTGTCTTAAAGCAGCCTTCAATGCTGAAACAGATGGGATGGCTGGTTTGCAGGAATTAGCCGGCCAGGCCACCCATCTTTTTTACAAAACGGAGGAGGGAAAAGAAGGCCAGCAGGCCTTTATCGAGAAACGTGCCCCTGATTTCAGCCAAGTGCCCTGGCTTTAAATCACAACAATTAGATTAAGACTTACAAGACGCGTGAGTCTTTGTTGCTAGGGATACTGGTATACGCCACAATTCAATGCCCCAATCAGAAGCTCTTGCTGGATTGGTAAGAACTTTAGTTCTGCCACTTGGCCTGGCAATTGCCCTACCAATGGGGATTGCCAATTCGGCCATGGCTGAACGCAGACCAGGTGATGGACAGCTTGCTAGCCGCAGCGAACCGGTAACTGTTTTGGAATTAAGCCGCTCCGCAAAGCGCGTGCGAGTTATTAGAGACAACCAAGAGGTTGCTGCTTTTCCTGTGGCAGTGGGTAAATCATCAACACCCACTCCCCTTGGTGAGCACACTGTTTTCAGGATGCAAAAGGATCCCGTATGGGTAAGCCCATGGACTGATCGCAAGGTGTCGCCGAGCCCCCTTGGACCCATCGGCACCCGCTGGATTGGTTTTTGGTATGCCTGCGGTAATCGCACCTCCCTAGACCTCAATCCACCTGCCTATAAGCCTGAGGTTTGCAAGGAAATCGGCTTCCATGGCACCGGCAGATTGGCCAGCATTGGCACTGCCGCCAGCAACGGTTGCGTGCGCATGGTTGATCGTGATGCGGTTGCCCTCTACGAACTGGTAAAAGAAGGAACTCGCGTGAGGGTTGTTGATTAAAAGCCTTTTAGCTCTGTTTGTTGGGCTTGCAGGCTGCTTCTTACCCCTTAAAGCAGGCCCGCTCGAAGATCCCGACCATCCCCTCAGACCTCTGGATTTGCAACTCAATGAGTTGCCAGCTGCCTTGGTTAAAAAAATTGGCAAGCATTTGGTGCTGCATCGCAGCCGCCGCCAGCTTTTGCTGCTTGAGCAAGGCAAATTGCTGCAACGTTATCCGGTGGCCGTGGGTATGAGCGGTTGGGAAACACCAACTGGCACCTATCAAGTGTTGGAAAAAAAGCTGAATCCAATCTGGATGCATCCGCAAACAGGTGAGTTGGTGCCAGGAGGCGCGCCAGAAAATCCCTTGGGCAGCAGATGGATTGGTTTTTACCGCGATTGTTTAGGCCGCAGTGGATTTGATGGCGACCGCTTCCTAGATATTGAAGGTTGCACCAGTGCTGGTTTCCATGGCACCCCCCATCGCTGGACGATTGGCCATGCGGTTTCCCATGGCTGTGTTCGCCTATTTGATGAACAGATCCAAGACCTTTACAACAGGGTTCAGCGGGGCACACCAATAACTGTGTTGCCCTGAACAGGCCCTCCGTAGAGTTGTGTTGCATTAAAAGCCCCATCGCAATGCGCGTTCTCTTCGCCGCAGCCGAATGTGCCCCAATGGTGAAGGTGGGGGGCATGGGAGATGTGGTTGGCTCACTGCCACCAGCTCTTGCAGCCCTGGGCCACGATGTGCGGATCATGATGCCCGGCTACGGAAAGCTGTGGTCGCGCTTGCAGGTGAGCAGTGAGCCGATCTGGCGCGCCCACACCATGGGCACCGAATTCGCCGTATTTGAAACCAAGCACCCCAGCAATGGCCTAACGATTTATTTAATTGGCCATCCGGTGTTCGATGGTGAACGCATTTATGGCGGTGAGGATGAAGATTGGCGCTTTACTTTTTTTGCTAGCGCCGCTGCTGAATTTGCCTGGAATTGCTGGAAACCACAGGTGCTGCACTGCCATGATTGGCACACCGGCATGATTCCGGTTTGGATGCATCAAGATCCAGAGATTGCAACGATTTTCACGATCCATAACCTCAAATATCAAGGGCCCTGGCGTTGGAAATTAGAACGGATGACCTGGTGCCCTTGGTATATGCAAGGCGATCACACCATGGCAGCAGCCTTGCTGTATGCCGATCGAGTTAATGCTGTTTCTCCCACCTATGCAGAGGAGATACGCACGCCTCAATATGGTGAAAAATTAGATGGGTTACTTAATTTTATAAGTGGTAAGTTGCGAGGAATCCTAAATGGAATAGATATAAAAGATTGGAACCCCTCAACAGATAAGCGAATTCCTGCAACCTATAGCGTTAATGATTTATCTGGAAAAGCGATTAATAAACAAGCCCTTCAACAAAGGATGGGTTTAGGTGTTAACCCAAATACATTTGTGATTGGTATGGTTAGCAGGTTGGTAGATCAAAAGGGGGTTGATCTGCTCCTGCAGGTGGCTGAGCGCCTACTTGCCTATACCGACACTCAAGTGGTGGTATTGGGCACGGGCGATCGCCACTACGAATCTGGTCTCTGGCAAATGGCAAGTTGTCACCCTGGTAGGTTTGCCGCTTTCCTCACCTACGACGACGACCTATCCCGTTTGGTGTACGCCGGGAGTGATGCATTTTTGATGCCATCTCGCTTTGAACCCTGCGGCATTAGCCAGCTATTGGCCATGCGCTACGGCACGATTCCGGTGGTGCGACGAGTTGGCGGCTTGGTGGATACTGTTCCTCCTTACGATCCCGCCGAGCAAACTGGAAATGGCTTCTGTTTTGATCGCTATGAAGCGATTGATTTGTATACAGCCCTAGTGCGGGCTTGGGAGGCCTATCGCCATCGCGACAGCTGGCAGCAGTTGATGCGCAGGGTTATGTCGTTGGATTTCAGTTGGGAGCGATCAGCCCTTGCCTACGACGCTATGTATAAAGACGTTTGTGGATTGAAAGAACCAACACCGGAAGCCAGTGCGGTTGCCCAATTTTCAATCCAACAACCCCCTGAGCAACAGGCCGCACAAGCTGCTGCAGAGGCCTTGGATCCAAGCCCATCTCGCCAACCGGAACCGCAGCGACGTTTTAATCCGCTTGGATTACTGCGCAGAAATGGTGGGTGATGGCTAGTTTTGATCGCGATAACCAGCCTTCTAAATCATCCCTATTGCCAACCCCATGGCGAAGCCCATGGGGGCAGCTAAAGGAGGATTTGAGCAGAGATCTGCCGGCTGTGGTTGCGCAAGGGAATTTATATCTGCAAGAACGCTGGCGGGTTGAAGGCATTAAGGCTTTTCTAATCCCTTTAATTGGGCTAATGGTTGTTTTAGCAATAGTGGTGGCCATAATTTTTAAGCATCAAGGCACTGGGGCCTACGAAAAAAATGATGACATAGCTGCAATTGAAGAGTTATTCAATCCAACCCAAGAAATCAATGTTGATATCCCTGAACCTAAACAGGTTTTTGAACAGGAATCTAAACAGCAACCAGAGCTTTCTTTAGTTAAGCAACCTTCGCTTGATCCCCTGCTTGAACTACTGCAACCCAAAACTGAAAATCCACTGATCACCGCCTTGCATCCAATGCCGGAGCAGGGCTTATTACGTTTGATCCCTAGCCAAGCCTTCGAGGATTTAACTACAGCTAAAAGGGCTGAACAGGCCGATGCCTGGTTAGAAAAAACGAGGGCAATGGGATTTACTGATTTAGAGTTGCAAACTGCTACGGGTGTTATTGAGGGGAGATCGGCAAGGGTTGGGCAGGGCATGATTCTATTTAGCCCATCGATACCATGAGTAAATTTCTTTGCTTTCAAGATCTGGCAGATTTCTTTCGTGAGCCAATTCAACGGCGTGGAATGCCACCGGATCCAGGCACCATGAATTGGAATTTTGAAAAGGTTTGTACCGATAGCCGCGCCCTTCAGGCCGGCGATTTATTTGTACCAATTAAAGGCGAACGTTTTGATGGACATAATTTCCTTGATGCAGCTGTGGCCGTAGGTGCCGTAGGTGCTTTGGTGGCAAACAATTGGCACACTGAAATTCCTGAGCAGCTTTCCTATCTAAAGGTTGAGAACACTACCGATGCATACCAAAAAATTGCTTTGCTATGGCGCCAGCGCCTGCCGCTGCCGGTTATTGCCGTAACTGGATCAGCAGGCAAAACAACAACCCGAGAGTTGATTAAGGCCTGTATTCAAAGCCTGGGTCCGATTGAGGCTAGTTGCGGTAACGAAAATAATGATATTGGTGTACCTAAAACTCTTTTGAGGGCACGAATGCCCCTCGGAGCAGTGGTGCTGGAGATGGGTATGCGTGGTTTAGGCGAAATCGAAAGGCTCAGCCGCTGCGCGGAACCCAGCATTGCTGTAATAACCAATATTGGTACCGCCCACATCGGCAGGCTGGGCAGCCGTGAGGCCATAGCAAAGGCTAAATGTGAAATTACTGCGGCTTTAAATCCCAATGGATTAGTGGTAATCCCCGCTGGCGATCCTTTGCTCGAAAATGCCTTGATGCAGGTTTGGCAAGGGCGAGTGCAAAGGGTGGCCCTGCTTGATGATCTGCTAGACCCTTCAACACCTTTGCCAAATCTAATTGGTGAAATTAAAGAAAACGCTGAACATATGCTAGTTTGCAATACGTTAATTAATTTACCTATACCAGGCACCCATAATGCGCGCAATCTTCTATTGGCTATTGCCGTAGCCCAAGAATTAGCAATTAAAATTGAAAATCTAGCTAGGCTTGAAGTTGAGTTGCCAAACGGGAGAGCCCGAACAATTAGTTTGCAGGCTGATTTGGCGGGTGTAACTATCCTTGATGAAACCTACAATGCATCGCCAGAAGCAGTTATTGCTAGTTTAGATATGCTTGCTCAGCAACCAGGTAGAAGGTTTGCTGTTATTGGCTCCATGTTGGAACTAGGTGAACAGAGTGTTAATTTGCATCGAATGGTTGCTGAACGTGCGGCAGCTCTAGCTATCGATGGTTTATTTGTTTTTGCAGATGATGCCGAGGCTGAGGCTATTATTGCGGCCGGAGCATCGATAAATTTAATTGAGCGCGTTTATTCGCTTAAGGAAGCAGCAGATAAATTAAAAAATTTGCTTAAAGCTGGCGACTATTTACTCTTAAAAGCAAGTAGGAGTGTTTCTCTTGAAAAGATTATCCCAATGCTCCAAACAAGCAATTAAGAATGTTCACTGCTGCGCATTTTTTCTACAAATAACTTTTCTTCTGCTGCAGATGCAAGTTTGCCTTCATCAACAATAATAATTCTATCTGCTACATCAAGAATTTTATTATCGTGGGTAACCATTATTATTGTGGTTTGTTGTTCCTTGGCAAGTTCCTGCATCAATTTAACAACAGCCCTGCCGGATTCCTTGTCGAGGGCAGCTGTTGGCTCATCACCAAGCAGTATTTTTGGCTTACTCACCAAGGCCCTTGCTATGGCTACCCTTTGCCGTTGTCCACCAGATAACTTTGCAGGGTAATAATCAAGTCTTTCGCCGAGTCCAACCTTAGCGAGCATTTCATCTGAAAGTGCATCCATATCTTCATCGTAATATTTATCATGTAACTCCAGAGAAAGGCGAACATTTTTTCTGGCATTTAAAAACATCATTAAGTTATGGGCTTGAAAAATAAATCCCACATTTAAGCGCAACCGAGCTAATTGAATTTTTGAGGCACCATTTAATTCCTCGCCTAGGATTTTTAAACTTCCATCCTGGCAAGACCTTAAGCCACCAAGCATTGTAAGTAGTGTGGTTTTACCCGAGCCGGAAGGGCCTGTGCAGATAACGATTTGGCCTGGGTATATATCTAGGGATAAATCTTTTAATGCATGCTTGCTATTTTCACCGCTTCCAAACCAATGATTTACATTTCTGAGTGAGATGATTGGGGCGCTCTGATCGATTCGCGTAGTGTGTTCCATTTAAAAAACGTCTGCAGGATCAAGTTCAACTAGCTTTCTGGTTGCAAGTGCTCCAGAGCCCACGCACATTACAAATGTTAGTGCTAGAACTTGAATTGCCCTGGCACTAGTCATGAAGATTGTAAGTTTAGTTACTCCTGCCAACAATGCATATAAACCTGTAGAAAGGATTATTCCAGGTACAAAACCTATAAAGGCAAGAATTGCTGATTGTTGGATTACCACACTAATTACGTAAGTATTTGTATATCCCATTGCTTTTAATGTGGCATATTGCGGCAAAGAATTCATAACATCTCCGAACAATATCTGATACACAATTATAGAGCCAACAAGAAAACCAACTAACACGCCTAGGGAGAAAATAAATCCAACACTAGAATTCTTTTTCCAATAGGCAAGTTCTAGATCAGCCAGTTCATCTCTCGTGAGAACTTTAATGTTTTTTGGCATCAGTGGCTGTAGGGCCTTTTGAATTGAGAGGGGGGAAGCTCCAGGCTTCAGATGAATGAGCCCCAATTGAATTTTACGGGGGTCTTGATTTGGAAATAAATATTGAAATGTTGAATCACTAGTTACTAAGTTTGCATCGGCAGAGAATGTAGCTCCCAGGGAAAAGGTATTTACTATTTTTATTGTTTTATCATTAACTTCAACCGGCATAAAGCGATTGGCTTTAAGGATTCCAAGTACATCGCCATACTGTTTTTTGGCATTACGATCGAATAAGGCATTTCCAAGTGGCTTTATCTGATCCATATCTGCCACTAATTCAGGGAATGCTAAAGACTGTTTATCCAAGCCAATACCATAGATAAATATGTCAAATTTCTGACGAGTTGCAGGTGTAATCCAGCTAGCTCGATTAATCCGTAAGGCTGAAACCCCAGCAACACCTTCAACGCCTAATGCTTGATAAAGCCTGCTGCGTTCAAATTCCTGAAGTGAACCAAGGTTGCTATAGCCTGAACTAACCATTGTTAGTTCGGCAGCTAGCTTTTCAATCGGCTTACGTTGACTGTTATAAATACTATCCATTAGGCCTAGTTGAAAGAATATTAGCAAATTGGAAAAGCCAATTCCGGCAATAGCAATGCTCATCTTTACAGGATTATTGCTTACTTGAAGCCAAGCAACTGGGGTTTTTTTAAGTAGTTTACTAATAAATTTTTTCATGGGTTTGTTGGCTTGGATTTGTCAAAAATTACATTTACTTGTAAATTTGATGCCAAGCGGATTTTTTCAATTTGCTCCGGTGTAACCAATAGCTTTAATTTAACTTCAAATACTCGCTGATCCATGTTTTCGCCCGGTTCTCCCGCGAAAACAGACTGGCGTTTAACCTGGGGAACCAACTGAAATACCTGCGCTTTTAGGGTGCCGTTAAAGCCATCTACACTTATTTTTGCTAACTGTCCTTTGCTTATTTTTGGTAAATCGGTTTGATAAACTTCAGCAACAACAATCATATTGCTTGTGTCAGCCATTTCAAGTAAACCCTCATCGCCAACCTTATCGCCAGCTCTTGCATTTATTTTCAGGATCTGACCATCCTCAGGGGCCCTGATTGTGGTGTCTTTATATTCCTGGAGTGCCCTGTTCAATGATGCTAGAGCCTTGTCTAATTGATTTTGGGCTTTGTTTATGTCTTGGGGCCTAATCTCCTTGATCTGGGCAAGGGTATTGCGTGAGCTTTCAATGTCCGACCTTAAAGTACTCAGGGTGCGTTCACGGTTGCCGATCGCTTTAGCAAGGTCTGAATTGGCAACATCGGCTCGGGTTCGGTAGCGATCCCGTTGCAATTCAGATACACCGCCAGCTTTAAATAATGATTCATATCGTTCCGCTTCAAGCTTTGCTTCCTTCTGCTTTGAACGGGCTGAATTTACTTCTGCATTCAGGGCTTCCGTTTCTCCTGCAAGCTGCCTCTCTAGGCTTTGAACTTTGAACTCTTGCGCGCCAATTTCACCTTTTTTTGCTCCTGATCTAACAAGGGCAAGCTCGCTCTGGGCCACCTTCACCTCCTGTTGAGCTTCCTCCAGGCTTGCCTTGCGGGCTAAGGCACTGTTTAGGATGGCTAGAGGAGTTCCAGCTTTAACTATTTGATTTTCCTCAACTAATAGTTTTTCAATGCGATCACCACTCAGGGAGCTGGGCAGAGAAATTTTGCGAATTTTACCCTCTGGCTCTAGGCGCCCTAGGGCCGAAACTTGCCTTGGAGCTGGGGCAACCACTTGCTCTGGTTTATTTAAGCCGCAGCTAGCAAGAAGTAATGGAGCTGATGTTGCCAAAAGGCAACAAGCTATTGTACTAAAAAATTTTGGATTACTTGGCTTTTTGCATGGCATGATTGAATAAGACATATTTGAATAAGGACTAATTGAATTAGACATCTGTTTAAAATTAAACTAAGCTTTGATAGTTCTCTTTATTGTACTGCCTGGCTCGGCCAATGGCAAGGCTATTATTTTGCACATCTTTTGTGATGGTTGAGCCAGCGCCGATCACAACATTTGAACCAATCGTTACCGGTGCCACTAAAACACTATTTGCACCGGTTTTGCTATTGTCGCCAATGGTGCTGAGGTGTTTGTTCTTACCATCATAATTTGCTGTTATTGTTCCGGCGCCCACATTAACATTTAGGCCAAGTTTTGCATCACCAATATAGCTCAAATGGTTAACCTTTGATCCTGAGCCAATGGTACTTTTTTTAATTTCTACAAAGTTACCAATACGAACGTTTTCACCAAGATCAGCTTGAGGCCTCAGGTGTGCGAAGGGGCCAATGTCACAGCCATCGCCTATTTTTGCAGAATTAATTACCGACATTAATACGGTTGCATCATTACCTATTTCCGAATCGATAATCAGCGAGCCAGGGCCAATCCGGCAGGAGTTACCAATTTTGCAACTGCCGCGGAAGTGGCATTGGGGTTCAACAACAACATCACGGCCAAATTGTGTTTCTTCGGAGATAGTGCAGCTTTTAGGGTCGATAAAACTAACACCTTCTTTGAGCCAATGTTTCCGGATTCGATCCTGCAGCATCGCCTCGCAATCAGCAAGCTGTTGGCGATCGTTGATGCCTGTTATTTCGGATATGTCGCTCACTATTAAATGTTTGGCATTATTGAGCATTGCTATCGTATCGGTTAAATATAGTTCTCCTTGATCATTATCACTACTTAAACTCGGCAATACCTTTTTGAGGGCGCTCCATTTAAAGCAATAGATTCCTGCATTTATCAATTTATTTTGGCGTTGCTCGCTATCGCAATCGCGATCTTCAACTATTCCAGTTACCTCCCCATCACTATTGCTAAATACCCTTCCATAACCATTGGGGTTCTCTAGCATTGCCGTTAATAGTGTTGCCTCGGCGCCACTTTGGCAATGCATATCCAGCAGTTGCGCCAGGGTTTCTTGCTTCAGTAAGGGCACGTCGCCATTTAGCACCAGTAGGTTGCCATCAAATTCAGCAAGCGGGGCGATCAGCTGTTGAATCGCATGGCCTGTGCCGTTTTGCGGCTGTTGCAAAACAAATTCAGGCTTGCCCGGATGATTCTGAAGTTGCTGTTGCACCAGTTCAGCCTGGTGGCCAACAATCAACAGCAGCCGATCCGGGTTGAGACAACTGCTGTTTTTTATTACCCGCTCTAGCAGGGTTGCACCGGCAAGGGGTTGCAATACCTTTGGCAGGCTGCTTTTCATGCGGGTGCCTTTACCTGCAGCTAGCACTGCTACAGCGAGCATTGGCCCTAAGCAACTCGTCGGGAATCTACCGGCTTCTAGGCCTGAATTCTTGCGAGGTCTTGCCAAAAGCTGGGATAGGAAACAGCTGCGGCGTCAGCCCTTGCCAATTGGCTTGAACCATTGGCGCTAAGGGCGGCAATGGCCAAGCTCATCGCCACCCTGTGATCAGTTTCACTATCGAGCTGGGCTCCATTTAATTTTTGCTTGCCGGGAATTACAAGCCCATCGGCTGTTTCCTCTAGTTCAGCCCCCATCGCCCTCAGTTGGCGTGCCATTACCGCTAAGCGATCGGTTTCTTTGACCCTTAATTCAGCGGCATCTTTGATCACGCTGGTGCCTTCGGCGGCTAGGGCAGCCACAGCAAGGATCGGGATTTCATCCACAAGTGTTGGGATCAGCGCGCCGCCGATATTGAACGCCTTAAGCGAGGCTGGTTTAACCCTTAGGTCGCCCACCGGTTCGCCGGCAACCAGCCTGTGCGCCAATAATTCCACCCCTGCATCCATTTGCTCTAGAACCGTGAGAATGCCGGTGCGGCTTGGATTTAGTCCCACATTTTCCAAGATTATTTCCGAGCCAGGAATCAATAACCCGGCCACAAGCCAAAAGGCCGCAGAGCTGATGTCCCCTGGCACCACAACCTTTTGGCCATGGAGTTTGCTCCCCGGGGTTAATTGCACCTCAGGGCCCAAAGCTGCGGTTGGCTTACTTTCCAATTGGGCTCCAAATGCTTTTAGCATCCGCTCGCTGTGGTCGCGGGAAAGCGATGGCTCAATAACTGTGGTTACACCTGTGGCAGTTAGTGCAGCTAACAAAATTGCACTTTTAACTTGAGCGCTGGCCACGGGAGTGTGAATGGTTGCCCCTAATAATGCTTTTCCACTAACTGCCAGGGGAGCCAAGTTTCCCCCCTGGCGACCAGTAATTGATGCCTCCATCTTTGATAGTGGCTGCACCACCCTCCCCATGGGCCGCTTGCGTAGTGATTGATCACCATCAAGAATGAAATGCCGCCCATCCCGGCCAGCAAGTAGCCCCAGCATTAGGCGCATGGTGGTTCCTGAATTTCCGCAATCGAGAATTCCAAGGGGTTCTTGGAGGCCATCAAGGCCAACCCCTCGCACTCTTACGATTTCACCAGCTGCAATCTCAGACACCTCAACCCCCATGGCCCTCAGGCAAGTGGCCGTGCTTAAGGGGTCTTCAGCTGGCAGCAAACCCTCAATTTCAGAAGTTCCTTCTGCAATCGCACCAAATAAAAGGGCTCGATGGGAAATCGATTTATCACCTGGCACACGGATGGTTCCACGCAAATTGGCAGCGCCGCCATCAATTTGGATGCAATTAGCGGCCATCGGTGTTGAGCTGTTAGGCCAAATCCTATGGATTAACCAAGCATCAGGCCCCCATCCGGGTCTAGGGATGCCTCCCAACTGCGTTGGTCGTAAAGCAATTCCGCCAGGCTTAGGCCCGCCATCTCCCTTTCCATTGCCCGTAGGAGCCGCTGCTGCAACTGCATTTCCAGCTGCTCCCCCGCAGAGGCCGCAGCTTTGGCATCAGCTGGAGCAAATTGAGTGAGCCTTGGTTGCCTCCAGCCACCAACGGCATTTAATACCGCCTGAAGCGCCAATTCATGGGGGGGGACTTTGAGGCGATAGCCGCCATTTCTTCCCCTTGTTGCCTCCACCAGGCCAGCGCGGCGCAGGTGAAGCAGCAACTTCTCAAGCATCGGAGCCGGCAAGTTTTGTCGGTTTGCTAGTTCAGGGCCTGAAATACTGCTATTGGGGTGGCGGGCTAACTCCACTAAAGCCCTAAGGGCAATGGTTCCTGCTCTTGTAAGCATCAAGCCTTAGCTTTTTCAGCTAAGCGTTCTAGTACGTGTTCCAATTGCAGGCCAAATAGGCTTGGGTCTGGGTTGTAGCTGCCATTGTTTATATCTTTGTTTGTAGCCAAATCAGCCAATCCAAGTTCTTGCCAGCGGTTTGTAATCCGTTGCTCTAATTCTCTCGATCTGCTCAATGGCTCGCCCCATTCATGGCGTTTTTCGGGACCAACTTTCGTGGTGGCATCAATGGCTAGGCGACCACCTAGGCCAAGCCTTTCGCTTGCGAAATCGAGAGAATCAAAGGGGGTGTCTTGGAGCACAAATAAATCCCTTTGGGGATCCACTTGGGCTGCAATTGCCCAAACAACTTGGCGTGGATCCCGCACATTTATTGCTTGATCAACAACCACAACAAATTTTGTGTAGGTGAATTGGGGCAAGGCGCTCCAAAAGGCCATGGCAGCTCGCTTTGCCTGGCCTGGATAGGCTTTTTTGATTGATATAATCGCCAATTTGTAGCTAAGCGCTTCCATCGGAAGAAAGAAATCAACGATTTCAGTCACCTGCTGACGCAGGATTGGCGTGTAGATGCGATTGAGGGCTATCGCCAACATCGCTTCCTCCTTGGGGGGCCTGCCGCTGAAGGTGGTGAGCATTAATGGATTTTTTTGCTGTGTTACGCAATGGAATCTCACCAATGGTGAAGGCTCCTCGAGGCCGTAGAAGCCCATGTGGTCGCCAAAGGGTCCATCTGGGTTGGTTTCACCTGGGGTGATAGTGCCCTCGAGCACAATTTCGCTGTGGGCTGGCACTTCCAGGTCAACGGTTTTGCAGCGAGCCAAATGAACGCCCTCGCCGGCATAAAGCCCAGCGAATAACCACTCGGATAGTTGCACTGGAATCGGTGTGGCGGCAGCCATCACCAAAAGGGGGTGCACACCAAGGGCAACGGCAATTTCTAGTTTTTCGCCCCGGGCAGCGGCCTTACGTAAATGACCCGCACCACCACGCACACTGAGCCAATGCACCGTCATGGAACGGGCATCCTGTTGCTGCAAGCGATAAACACCAACATTTGGGACCCGTGTTTCGGGATCTCGAGTGATCACTAAACCAAGGGTGATAACTCGGCCGGCATCTCCGGGCCAGGGTCTTATCAAGGGCAGCTGATCAAGGTTGAGCTGATCTCCCTTTTGAACAATTTGATGGCAGGGGGGTAAAAGATCGAAGTCGGGGCGAGCCTTCACTAAATCCCAGAGCACCCTGCCAAAGGCTGCTGCTTCCTGCAGACCCTTCGGCGGTCGCGGTTGCTGCAATAAGGCGAGGCGGCTACCCAATTCCTCAAGTTGCTCCACCCGCTCAAGCCCCATGCTCCATACCACCCGTTCCACCGTGCCCAGCAGATTGAGCACAAGGGGCATGGGGCTGCCGATCACGTTTTCAAACAACAGCGCCGGTCCCCCCATGGCAAGAACCCTGTCGGCAATTGCTGCCACTTCAAGATCGGGATTAACTGGAGCGGTGATGCGACGCAATTGACCGCGCTGTTCCACCAGCTTCAGAAAATCGCGCAGGGTGCGCTGCGCCATTGGTGCCCTGAAAGTTCACACCTACTGTGGCGCACCTGGCCCTGCTTCTAGCGATGCGCGTTTCCTATTTCCACACCCCCGAGCGGGTTCCCCATGGCTCCATGGCTGATGCAGCGGTGGTAATTGATGTTCTACGGGCCACAAGCACGATGGCCTGGGCCCTCCACAACGGCGCGGAAGCTGTTCAAGCTTTTGCCGATTTAGATGCGCTCAACGCCGCCGCTGCCGTTTGGCCCCAGGAGCTTTGTATTCGTGCAGGCGAAAGGGGTGGTGCCATGCTCGAGGGCTTTGATTTGGGTAATTCGCCGTTAGCGGTAACAGCTGAATTCGTTTCGGGAAAACGTATTTTCATGAGTACCACCAATGGCACTCGCTCCCTGGATCGCGTTTCAACAGCGGCAATGCTTTTTACCGCTGCCCTTGTTAATCGCTCCGCCGTAGCAAATCGTCTTTACCAACAGAATCCAGAAACGGTTTGGATTGTTGGCAGCGGTTGGGAAGGTGATTACTCCCTAGAAGACAGCCTTGCGGCGGGGGCCCTTGCCGATGCTCTGCTGCAAATTGGCGAAACAAGTCTCAAGAAATTGGCCGCCAACGACGAGCTGAGCGCTTCCCATGCCCTTTGGAGCCAATGGAAATCCAACCCAGAGCAGGCTTTGCGGCTCGCAAGCCACGGCCAAAGGCTTGAGCGATTGGGCGATCACGATGCTGATTTCGCCTGTTGTGCTGCCGTTGACAGCCTGGTGGTGGTGCCCCAACAAACCGAAATTGGAGTTTTAAGGGCCACCTGAGGCTCGGTACAGTTCAAGAAGCGGATTACAGCGGTTTTGAGCAGCTTCCTTGCAGCAGCCCTGCAAATGAACAGCACCCCAGATCCGGATGCAAATTTTGCCCAGGCTGAAGAGTTAATCGAATTAGCAGCCAGGCGGGGTGCTGATTTGGTGGGCTTACCTGAAAACTTTGCCTTTATGGGTGAAGAGGCACGCAAATTAGATCTGGCCCCAAGCCTTGCCGAGCGTTGCAGCCGTTTTCTCGTAACGATGGCCCGCCGTTATCAAGTAACACTTTTGGGTGGCGGCTTCCCGGTGCCAGCAGGGGAAAGCCTCACCTACAACCGCGCCGAATTGGTGGGCACCGATGGCCTTTTGCTCGCCCGTTACGACAAGATTCATCTTTTTGATGTGGATTTGCCAGACGGCAATACCTTCACTGAATCCGCAACGGTTTGCTCTGGCGCAGAACTACCGCCGGTGGTGGCAGTGCCGGGTTTATGTCGGATCGGTTTATCTATTTGCTACGACGTTCGCTTTCCAGAGCTCTACCGCCACCTGGTGGGGGCTGGGGCCGAATTAATCATGGTGCCTGCTGCTTTTACCGCTTACACAGGTAAGGATCACTGGCAAATCCTTTTGCAGGCCAGGGCGATTGAAAATACCGCCTATCTACTGGCGCCAGCCCAAACGGGGTTGCATTATGGGCGCCGCCAGAGCCACGGACATGCCCTTGTTATCGATCCATGGGGCACGGTGTTGGCCGATGCGGGCGTTAGCCAAGGTGTGGCCGTTGCCCCCGTTGATCCCAGCCACCTCCAACGGGTGCGAGGTCAAATGCCCAGCCTGCGACATAGGCGGCCTGCCTTGTTCTGAACCCACTGATGCTTAATTACGGTTGCCGCTTGGGGCTGCTGGCATGGGCAGCAGTTGTTGTGGTTGCCACCACTCCTCCCGCCCGTGCCTTCAGCGCCCTCGGTGCTTGGCGGATCAATGCCGACGGGGTGTTGGAGTTGCGCACTACCCCCTATGCAAATCTCACAGCTTCTTTTGATGCGGGTGGTGGTAACCGGGGTCCAAGGCTTTGGATTGATTTGCCCGGCAGCCCGGCGCGCCCCCGCAACATTGCAGGGGCTGGGGTGATACGCCAAGTGCGAATCGGCGTCCCTGAACCAGGGATCACCAGGTTGGTGATCGAATTTATGCCTGGGGTGCAAATAGATCCAAGCCAATTGAAACTAATTGGCACCGATAAAGACAGCTGGAGGCTGCAACTTCCTAACCAACAAACTGGATATTTTGCCTTAGGAGAAGGAAATGTAGAACGCATCGATCCGGTGCAGGCACCCGCTGAAACCCAGGTGGCACCGCGGCAACCAATTCGACCCCTCAGGCCAACTGATCTAGCTCAGGTAACTAGGGGGCGCTTTCGAATTGTTATCGATCCGGGCCACGGGGGCCCCGACCCTGGCGCAGTGGGCATTGGTGGAACCCAAGAAAAGGATGTGGTGTTGGAAATTTCCCAACAGGTGGCTGAATTACTGCGCAGTAGGGGAGTTGATGTTTTGCTTACCCGCAATGGCGATATCGATGTGGATCTCCCACCGAGAGCTCAATTAGCAAATAACAGTGGAGCCGATGCCTTTGTAAGCATCCATGCCAACGCCCTCAGCATGGCGAGACCCGATGTGAATGGTTTGGAAACCTTTTATTACCAGAGCCTTCAGGGTAAAAATTTGGCCGTCTCTATCCATTCGGCTTTAATGCAAACGATTAAACGTACGGATCGAGGCGTAAAAGAAGGGCGTTTTTACGTTATTAGGGCCACTCGAATGCCCTCCACCCTGGTGGAGGTTGGTTTCCTTACTGGCGCCGATGATGCTGCCGACCTAATGGATCCAGCCCATCGCCGCCAGATCTCCCTGGCCATCGCCGCTGGCATTCTTGATTACCTGAGGCTTGTTGGTTGACCCTCGGCTCCAAAACTAGTTTTTCTTCCTTACCCAACGATGCCCTTGTGGGCATGTTTGACAGTGGCTTGGGGGGCCTAACCGTGTTGGGCCGATTGCTGCATTTACGTCCTGGGCAGCCCTGCATATATGTGGCAGACACCGCGCGGGTGCCCTACGGAGGCCGCAATGAAGCGGAAATTCGCAGCATTGCCGCAGAGGTTGCCAGTTACCTAAAAATGCAAAGCTGCCAAGCCCTATTGATGGCATGCAACACAACCAATGCTCTGGCCCTAGACGTGGCCCAGAAACATGCAGGGGCGCCTGTGGTGGGTTTGATCGATTCAGTGGCCAAGCGCTTGCGGGGCCGGCGTATTGGTGTGCTAGCTACGCCTGCCACTGCAAAAAGCGGTGCCTACGGAAAAGCCTTGAGGGCAGCAAACGGAAACATCAAGGTTTTAGAGGTGGGCTGTCCATTTTTCGTGCCTGCCGTTGAGCTCAATGACCTTGGCAGCCCTCAACTGCGGGCTGCTGCCAAAAGCTACCTACAACCTTTATTGGCCGCTGATGTTGAAGCAATTGTGCTGGGCTGCACCCATTACCCCCTACTAGAGGCCTTGTTGAAGGAATTAATCCCAACCCACATCGAACTAGTTGATCCAGCTTTGGCGGCGGTAGATGTGCTGAGCGAACTGCTGGCGGCGCCAATACTGAATCCAAAGCAAGCATCTGCTTTTAGTGGTTGCCGCCTATTGGTTACCGGTGATCCCAAGGCATTTGCCGTGGGTGTGGAGCGCTGGCTTGGTTTTAGCCCCAAAGTGGAGCATGTAAGTCTTCAGCAACCCTGTTGAGCCCCCTAAGATCTGGCCAAGCGGGCGAATCCATGACCACGGTTGCAGAACTGCTCCAGCCCGTTGAGTCTGATCTTGAGGATCTGCTTAGCGATCTAAGGGAGTTGATCGGTGCGGGGCATCCGATCCTGCAAGCAGCCGCTGAGCACCTTTTTAGTGCAGGGGGCAAGAGGCTCAGGCCTGGGATCGTGCTGCTACTTGCCAGGGCCATCGATGGTGGCTTGGGACCAAAGCAGCGGCGGTTGGCTGAAATAACCGAGATGATCCACACCGCATCTTTGGTTCACGATGATGTGGTTGATGAGGCTGATACCCGTAGGGGAGTTGCCACAGTTCACAGCAGATTCAGCCACCGAGTTGCGGTGTTAGCAGGAGATTTTTTATTTGCTCAATCAAGTTGGCACTTAGCCAATTTAGACAACTTAGAAGTTGTTAAGTTGCTTTCTAGGGTGATTATGGACCTTGCAGAAGGTGAGATAAGGCAGGGTCTATACCGCTACGACACCTGCCAAAGCCTCGAAACATACCTGGAGAAAAGTTATAGAAAAACGGCTTCACTAATGGCAAATAGTGCAAAAGCAGCCGGCGTTCTATCTGATCTAAATGATGACAAGTTAGCTCTTTTATATGAATTTGGAAGGCTGCTTGGACTCGCTTTCCAAGTTGTAGACGACATTCTTGATTTCACCTCAGACGATATTCAATTAGGTAAACCATCTGCATCTGATCTGGCCTCTGGAACCCTAACTGCTCCAGTTATTTATGCGATGGAGGAATTTCCAGCCCTGGCTGGATTAATTGAGCGGGAATTTAATCAACCAGATGATCTAAAACAAGCTTTGGCCCTCGTTGATCAGAGCCAAGGCATTGCCCGTTCCCGCCTGCTGGCCGAACGCTTCGCTCGGGAGGCTGCCAGCTGCCTTGATTTTCTAGTGCCCTCCCAATCAAAAGCAGCGCTGCTGGCCCTGCCTGATTTCGTTTTGAGCCGGCTTTACTGATTTGTGAAGTTTTTGGTTAGCTCAGCCCAGTCTCAAAAGGCTGTATCGAACCGGTTTGGTGTGGAAATGGAAATCAAAGTAAGGGTTTTTTGCTTTTGGCCATAGTGCGCTTAGGAAGGATTAGTTGGTTGCGATCTGACCCATGCCTGTTGCTGTTGCTCAAAACATCACCCTTACAGATCGCCATGGGCATCCATTGATGGTTTGTGAGTTGCCAAAGGGAATTCGCCGCGATGAGGTGGCGAAGTTGCACCATCAAATCCTTGTACATTTTCATGCTGAGTTGCGAGGGCAAGCCCCAGCCAAGCCCATCCATTTGAGCTGGCCTGAGGTTGTTAATCGCCTAGAGCAAAAAATTGGTTGTTTTGCCTAGTTAGGGGGCTGGCATTGATAATTCAAGGTTCGCCAATGGCCTGAGGGTGTGCTTACTTCTACCCCGATGGCCATTGTTTCCTTGGGGTTTTTAGCTGTGCTAAGCCACCAAACCTGGGCATCTTGCCAGGCTGTTTCATAGGAATCGTAAAGATCGTCTAATTCAGGGTGAGCGCCTCCACTGAGGTCTGTTAACCGATATAGGCGCTGGGCTTGTGACAACGGTGCCAAGTTTTAGGGGATTACACAGTTGATTATCAAGCTTTAAAGTCATGTCTTCTGTCGTCTTCATAACTTCTTCAGCTACAAACCACGAAACTTCTCATTTGTTCATGCAGCTTTGCTGAGTATAAATGCTCTGCCAAAGTTGTTTTTGGATATATATAGTTAATTTTCAATCAGTTTGATCTTTGTGGTTTCAAATAATCGCAGCAATTCTCTATCGGTAGTTACATACACACTTCAGCGTTTGGCCGATCTTGGAATCGACAGGGTTTTTGGCGTGCCGGGAGATTATTCTTTCCCAATTAATGATGCTGTTGAAGAGAATTCGCAGCTCACCTGGGTGGCATCTGCCAATGAATTAAACGCCGCCTACGCAGCCGATGGCTATGCCAGGCGCCGGGGTGCTGCAATTTTGGCTACCACCTATGGGGTTGGTGAACTCAGTGCAATTAATGGGGTGATGGGATCGCTGGCTGAAAAACTGCCCGTTTTCCATTTAGTGGGGGCCCCAAGCCTCAGAATTGTTAAGCAAGGGCTAGTTGCGCACCACAGCCTTGGTGACGGTGTGTTTGGAAATTTTGAACCAATTTCTGCGGCCGCTTGTTGTGTAAGTGCCCGTTTAGGTCCTGAAAATGTTGTTATCGAATTAGAGCGGCTAATTGATAAAGCCTTGGAGGAAAGTAAACCTGCCTATTTGCTACTGCCAATGGATTTGGCAGAGATGCCAATTCAGGGCACCCCCTTTAAGGGAAGTCCGATTGGTTCTATCCGTCAACGCCAAAGTGATCAAACCGAATTGCGCGCTGCACTTGCTCTCGTAACACAAAAAATTAATCGCGCTCAAAATCCCGTGGTTATTGCAACCCGCACCCTAGTGCGTTTTGGATTGAGGGATTTGTTTGAAAAATTTCTAGAACAAACTGGGCTCACATATGCCACAGCGCCCATGGATCGCGGCGTATTAACTGAATCCCATCCTGCTTTTCTAGGTGTATATAGCGGTGAGATGTCCCAGCCTAGTGAACTACAACAGCTCATTAAAAATGCTGATTTAGTGTTAGATATTGGCGGGTTGATTACAGAAGATCTTAATACTGGAATCTGGACCGATGATGTTGACCCCTCTAAAATTATTAACTTGCGGATTGATTGGGTTCAATCATTAACAGCAGTGTTTACAAGTGTTGCCCTTCAAGACATGCTCGAGGGCTTGATTGAATGGCACAAGGATAATAATACCGCCTATTCATGGCATGGTAAGCGGTTGATTCAACCCATGGCTCCCATGAAAATTAATTCAGAGGGCAATGATGCCCTGAGCTCTGTAAACTTTTATCCGCTATTGCAACGCTTTTTGCGGGCTGGTGATGTTTTTGTGTTGGAAGCTGGCACCTGCATGCTGAAAATTGGCCCAATGAAGTTGCCAGATGGTGTGGATATGGAAAATCAAACCTTATGGAGCTCAATCGGTTGGGCTACGCCTGCCGCTTTGGGTGTTGCCCTTGCTGAAACTGATCGCAGGGTTGTTTTATTAAGTGGTGATGGAGCCCATCAATTAACCGCCCAGGAAATTGGTGTGATGGGAAGACATGATATAAATCCAGTGATAATTATCTTAAACAATGGGGTTTATGGTGTTGAAAATATGTTGAGCAATCGTAGTCATGATTATAACATTCTTGCCAATTGGAATTATTCAGAATTACCTAGTGTTATGGGTTGTAAGAATTGGTGGTGCGGTAAAGCCAGCACTGTGGCTGAGTTGGAAAATGCATTTAATTGTATTAGCAACCACAGTGGTGCTGCTTACTTGGAGGTAATTATTCCTGCGGAGGAGAGTCAACCCCTCCCCCAAGAATTGATTAACCGTCTCCAAAAGCAGCACACACCAGCAAACCCATAATTAAGCAAGTTCTAGCTAAATAATTATCATTATCGTATAAATAGCATTTCTTGGTAAGTGGGAAGAGGCCAGCGGTCATCATCTATCAACACTTCCAAAGCATCGGCTGCTTGACGCAGTTTGAGCATTGTGGGCAACAGCACCTCTGCGCAATGTTTCATGTGGGCGGCACTGCCATGGGGAGGGCTATTTAAGGCCTGTTCTAGCAAAGCTGATTGCTCTTGCATCTCCCTATTGAGTGCTGAAATCCTTTCCACTAAACTTGTATCAACTGGTAAGCCCAAACTTTTCTGCTCCATTAAGGAGCCACTCATATCGCCAAGGCTGCCTTGCACCGCAGGTTGAATTTGAGTTCGGGCCATCCTCAATGCCAGCTTTGCCTCTACCTCAATGGCAAGAATGTATTGCTCTGCATAAACCTCATAACGGCTTTGTAGTTCAACCGGGGTTAGCACACCTTGGCCTTCAAAAAGGTTTGCTATTTCAGGCCTTTCAAGCACCAGTAATGCATCTGCGCAGGTGGGCAGATTCTCTAATCCCCGTTCAGCAACAGCTTTGTGATGCCATTCCTCTGAATAACCATCACCTCCAAATACTACAGACCCATGCTGTTGCATTACCTGTTTAAGTACTTGGAAAGCGGCATCTTGTAAGGATGCGCCGCCTTGGATGCAGCGCTCTAACTCATCGCAAAGCCATTGCAATGAATCGGCAAGGATTGTGTTCATCGCCACTAGGGGGCCAGCAACCGATTGGCCAGAACCAACGGCGCGGAATTCAAAGCGATTGCCAGTAAAAGCAAAAGGAGAGGTGCGATTGCGATCGCCTGGATCCTTGGGGAATTCGGGAAGGGTATCAACACCCAACTGCATAACTCCAGGTGAAGATGATGATTTTGGCTCCCCCTGAAGTATTTGATTAAATACATCTTCTAATTGGCTGCCTAAATATATCGAAATGATTGCTGGTGGAGCCTCATTTGCACCGAGGCGATGATCATTGCCCGCTGTTGCTACTACGGAGCGCATCAGGGGGCCAAAGCGATGGACACCCCTAATTACGGCGCCGCAGAACAGCAAAAATTGCATATTCTCGTGGGGGGTATTGCCGGGATCCAGCAGGTTGCCCTGGGTTGAATTACCCACAGACCAATTCACATGTTTCCCTGAGCCATTGATGCCAGCAAATGGTTTTTCATGGAGAAGGCAGGCTAAGCCATGTTTTTTGGCGGTGCTGCGCAGCAGGGTCATGATCAGCTGTTGGTGATCCGTTGCCACGTTTGCCGCTTCATAAACGGGGGCAATTTCAAATTGTCCTGGGGCAACTTCATTGTGTCGCGTTTTACAGGGCACTCCTAAGCGGTAGAGCTGCTGTTCAACGTCTTGCATGAACACCTGAACCCGTTCAGGAATTGCTCCGAAGTAATGATCATCAAATTGCTGACCCTTTGCTGGGGCGGCACCAAATAGGGAGCGGCCCGCAAGTAGTAGGTCGGGACGCAGGTTTAGAAAGGCTTGATCGATTAAAAAATATTCCTGTTCAGCGCCACAGCTGGAATTAACAGGAGCCACATCTGTGTTTCCTAGGAGCGTTAGAAGCCGCTTGGCCTGGCGGTTCATTGCCGCATTGGATCGCAATAGCGGTGTTTTTTTATCGAGCGCTTCCCCTGTCCAGGAAACAAATACCGTTGGAATACAAAGGGTTACCCCGTTGGGGGTTTCCATCAAATAGGCAGGGCTTGTGATGTCCCATGCGGTGTAGCCGCGAGCTTCAAAGGTGGAGCGCAAGCCGCCATTGGGGAAAGATGAACCATCGGGTTCACCCTGAACAAGTAATTTCCCTGTGAATTCTGAAATTACGGTTCCGTCGCTTTGGGGAGCAATAAAGCCGTCGTGTTTTTCAGCTGTGGAATTGGTGAGTGGATAGAACACATGGGCGTAGTAGAGGGCCCCATGGCTGGTGGCCCATTCCTTCATTGCCTGGGCTACGGCATTAGCAACAGATGGATCGAGCTTGCCCCCTTCCCGAATGGTGCGCTGCACCATTTTGAACTCCTCTTTAGGGAGTGCCTTCTTCATCTTCTCTAATGTGAAAACGTTCTTAGCCCAAAGTTCATCTAGGGGCTTAGCTGTTTCAGCTGGATAGGAACCGCGCAGCTGGATTTGCTCAATAGCACTTAGACGCTGGGGCGAGGGCATGGGATCCGGTGAATCGCTTTTTCCAATTAAAGCCCTAAGCGTCCCCTCAACTGCTATGGCAGGCACTTATTTCCAACTTATCAAGTGCTTGTGTAGCAACTGATACCAAAAAATCTGAGCAAAAATTAGTGAACGCACAAAAAAGCCACCCCGTTCGGGGTGGCTCATAGGGCATATTTGCTTAAACAGGAATCAGTTATTCCTATCAATTAATAGCGATTGCCGCCACCGCCGCCACCGCCGTAGCCGCCACCGCCGCCACCAGAACGACCGCCGCCACCACCGCCGTAGCCGCCGCCACCACCACCTGGGCGACCGCCGCCGCCGCCGCCGTAGCCGCCGCCACCAGGGCGACCGCCACCGCCGCCACCGCCAGTGCGAGGTTCAGCTTTGTTTACACGGATCATGCGACCCATCCATTCAACGTCTTGGAGGTCGTCGATGGCTTTTTGCTCATCGGCCTCGTTAACGAGTTCCACAAAAGCAAAACCGCGTTTGCGGCCAGTTTCGCGGTCGAGCGGGAGGCTGCAAGACTTCACTTCGCCATATTCGGTAAAAAGATGGCGCAGATCCTCCTGCTCCGCATCAAAGGAGAGGTTGCCAACGTAGAGAGTCATTCAGATTGAAAGCTTGAGGCAGGTCATTCAGGGGATAGGAGTTGTTGAACCACCTTCCCCGGGATTCCGTAACACCCTACAGGTTGGCTTGACGTCCACCCTAAAAAGGTAAGGATTGGTTTTGCCAGTGGTTCGCTTTCTGCACACAGCTGATTGGCAGTTGGGGAAGCCCTACGGCAGAGTTAAGGACCAGGAAAAACAAGCTCGCCTCAAACAGTTGCGCTTTGACGTTATCGAGCGGTTAGCTGAGGTGGTGCAACGAGAAAAGCTTGAATTTGTAGTGGTAGCAGGGGATTTATTTGATTCAATTGAACCCACCCTTGCCGATGTGGCCCAGGCCTGCAGTGCAATTGGCGCGATTGGTGTGCCAGTGCTTGCAATACCTGGTAACCACGACCATGGCGGTGCTGGCAGCTTTTGGCACGAGGCCTGGTTTAAAAACTACAAAGACGACTTAGCACCAAATTTTCAACCTTTATTGGAACGTAAACCTCTGAATCTCGCGAATGCCTTGATTCTGCCTTGCCCCTTGAATCGCCAGGCCGATACGGAAGATCCGCTTAGCTGGCTACAAAATTACAAATTTGACCAATTTGATCCGCGGCCCCGTGTGGTGGTGGCCCATGGTTCGGTACATGGTTTTGGCGCCGATGAATTAATTGATAGCGATGACGAAAATCCACTAGCGGCAACCAACCGCCTCAATCTGGCCGCCTTGCCGATTGAATCAATTGATTACATCGCCCTTGGTGATTGGCATGGCTTGAAAAAAGTGGCTGCAAAAGCCTGGTATTCAGGTTGCCCTGAACCCGATCGCTTCCCTAAGGGTGATAACTACAAAAGTTCCCAGGTCCTTGTGGTACAGGCTGAGCGGTGTGAGCTACCCCAGGTGAAACTGGAAACAACGGGTTTAGGGGCATGGCATCAATACAAACATCGTTTTGGCAGCGATGCAGATCTAGACCTACTGGATAAGAATCTGCAGCAATTGATTGGAAGCAGAAGTGGCATAGACTTACTTTTATTGGAATTAGATGGAAATTTAAGCCTGGATGCAGGTGTGAAATTACAAAATCGCCTCAAGCAATTAGAGGCAAGGTTGCTGCGTTTAAAGTTAAAAGATCACACTAAGCTCACCCCTAACAGGTCTGAATTGCAGCAGCTCACAGCCAGAAGCAGTGATCCATTAATTGCAAGGGTTGCCCAACGCTTGCAGGTTCTCAGTGGTAGCGATGATCAGTACAAAGCAAAACTAGCCCTGCTTGCCCTAAGGGAATTGCATTGGGCCTGCATGGAGCAGAAGTATGCAACTAATTGATTTTGAACTCTGCAACTACCGTCTGCATAAACAGATTTTAATTGAATTTTGTCCAGGCCTCAGCGTTGTGATCGGGGCCAATGAATCTGGGAAAAGCACCCTGGTGGAGGGATTGCATCGAGCCCTTTTTCTGCCATCTCGCTGTTCAGGTGCATTGCTCGAGGAGATGCGAGCCAAACCAACCGCTGGCGATCCAGAGGTAACGCTGAGATTCAAGGCAGGTTTGTTGCAATACACATTGCGCAAACGTTTTGCTGGCCCAAGGGGAAGCACCAGTTTGATAAGTTCTGCCGGCAATACCTGGCAAGGGGACAAAGCGGAGGAGGAACTTGCTGAATTGGTGGGAGCTACTGCCGTGCAACGGGCCCGGGTGGGAGAACAATTGCGAGAAAGGTGGGGGCATCTATGGGTATGGCAGGGAACGGCTTGCTTAAATCCATTGGACTTAGGTGTTGGGGCCCTAGACCAAAAAAAACTGTTGGAGCAGCTACAGGATTCTGGTCAATTAGGAATCCAATCTCAGTTGGATCAACGGGTTGTTGAACTTGTGCAGCAGCGCTGGAGCAACTTCTTTACCGATAAAGGTCGCATCGGCAAAGCAGGCTCAAACCTAGCCATGGCCCAGCGGGAAGAGCAGCAGGCTAAAGAACAATTAAATGCAATAAATAAACTTCTGCATGAACAGCAGGAGGCACGGGACAATCAGTTTGCTGCAAGCGCAAGCTTGGCAGAGCTTGATCAATTAATACCACTATTACTGCAATTAGAGCCTTTGGAATTGCAAAAGGCTCAGCTAATAAATCAATTAAAACCACTAAATGATCTAAAAGAGCAATTAATTTCTTTGCGATTAGAATCCAATAGCTTGAAGAATAAATTAGAGCCATTGAATCTTGCAAGGGATCAGTTGTGCAAGCAGATACCAATCCTTGAACAGGAGCGCAATGAGGCAAATAACATACTTGATTCAACCGTAAGGGAAGCTGAGCAACTCCAGCAGGCAATTCGGAAGGCAACAATCGAAGAAAAACTGCTGAGTTTGGAAGCCAATATTCAGCGCACTAAAGAATTAGGTCAGTTATTGCTTGATTTACCTGATATCAACTTAGGCATTGTAGAGCAATTAAGGGAGAAGCAACAACAGCTTAAGCTGGCAGAAATAACGATCCAGAGCCTTGCCACTAAAGTTGAATTGTTAATGGCTGAATCAGCTGTATATGTTAATGGTGAGCCCCTAAATATCGGTTCATCAACCTGCCTAAATACCACAAGTATATTGCAAATGGCTGGCCTGGAATTACGAATAATTCCAGGGGACGGAGGCAAGGTGGCTCAGGCTATGGCCAAGCATGAATTTCTTGAAAGCTCTCTAAAAGCTGATCTAAAGCGTTTGAGGCTGGAAAATGTCGAGCAAGCAATTCATCTGGAAAGACACCGTAGCGAGCTTTTGAGTGAACAAAAACGTTTGCAAGCCGAAAAAGCTTCTGAATCTGTTGAGGATTTGCGTGGGGCGCTAGAAAGATATACAAATGAGCAATTGCCGGTTGCATCCATAGATGATTTACGCAAACAATTAGATGATTTGGTACCAATTGGCAAGGAGAGAAGACAGGCTTTTAATCAGTTAGATAATAAGTTAACCAATCAGCGTGAGCAGCTTGCGAATTGCAATCAATTAATAAATATTCAGCAGGAAGAACTTGTAAAAACTGATACCTTGCTAAAAGAACTACTTAAGCGTTTTGGAAGCGATGAGGAAGTAGACGGTCAACTGACCAAACTAAATTTAAACATATCTGAATTGGAAAAGAGGCAAGCAGTATTGAAAAAACAACTGAGTTCTGATTTTCCTGGATACGAAGGTTTTAACAGCAGCCATGCCCATCAGCAAAGGGAGGTGGCACTGCAGAAAGCAGCAGCAGCAGGCGCCTTGCTGAGAGCAGATGGTATTAATGACCGCTATGCCCAGCGGGAGCAGTTAGAAGCTGCCCTCGAGATCCGTACTTCCGAGCGGGAACGGTTAGAGCAGGATGCGCTGATGTTGGATTTGTTGAGGCAGTTATTACAAGAGGAGCAAACCGCCATGGCTCTTCAATACACCGAACCAATTACCAAAAAATTGGATAGCTATCTCAGCTGCTGTTTCCCAGGGCCTATGCAAAGCAGCCTCAAATACCAAAGCAATAAGGGCTTTATTAATTTGCAGTGGCAACGGGGTGATTCTGCTGTTGCCTGGGAATTTTCAGCGCTTAGTGGGGGAACCAAGGAAATACTCGCTGCCAGCCTGCGCCTAGCAATGGCGGAGGTGCTTGCGAATGCCTACAGCGGTTGTTTACCACTAGTGTTTGATGATGCATTCAGCAATGTAGATCCAGGTCGTTGGCCCTGGGTTTCTGCGCTGTTGCAAAAAGGTGCTAATCAAGGTTTGCAATTAATCTTATTTAGCTGCGATCCAACATTTTGCGAGGCGCTGCCAGCAAACCAAAGGATTCAATTACCCTGATTCCTAGGAGGCATGCCATCTCCGTGGCACAATTGAACAAGCCAGTCATTTGTTAGTTGTTTAATAGCAAGCGATAAAAGCATGGCAAATATTAAAAACAACCTAGTATAAAAACCAGTGCTGCAAATAGCAGTAATCAACAGTATTAAGATTAGCCATGGGACTATTTTCTGAACCAACTCAAAACGCCTTAATGCGGCGCTACAACTGGCGCATGAGCGTGTGTGTGAATTCAAACGATCAAGCAATTCATGCCTTTTAATTAAGGGTGGAAGGGATTTACCTGGAAATGGATAACCACCATATTTGCTAATCCAGTTGTGAAAAGCGATAATGTATTTATCAGCGCTTGTTGGTAAGAAGCAAGATTTCAATAATAAACCTGAACCGCCTGATGCCTCGAGATTTCGCTCTTGATGGTGCAGAAATATTTGATCATCTTCTAAAACTAAATTATTGCCTATATGTTGCAACCATATTGGTCGTAATGCTAGCAGTTTTGCCGTGATGGGTTTTTCAAACTTAAATGGAAATCTGGCAAACAAACGGCATTTGCCCGGCAGGGTAGGAGTGGCATAAACCACTGTGAGAATGCGAGCAAAACCCTTGGCGGTAAGGTCGTGCCACATCAGTGCAGGTGCCATAAATGTGGTGTGTTGAGTTCCAAGCCGTCCCTGGCGAGGCCCCTCATTCCAGATGCCAGTAAACCCTTCTGGTCCCTCCGCGAGAACTTCTAATTCCACTGGCCCAGCGTTGCTACGCTTGCCTACGGTGGCGTGGTGGGTAAAGGGCACATGACTAACATCCAAAACGTTTTCAAGCAGGGTTTGGCTGTCGTATGGAAGATCCCTAAAAGTGTCTTGTAAAAACCAACCCGCTTGATCAAGTATATTTACAATTGGTAATGGTTTAGTTGAAGCTATGGACGAATCACCACTAAAAATAAACAGCATGCCTTGCGCTTCTTCCGTGGCATAGGCCTTGCAATTAGCTCTGCTGCTGATTGGTATTTCTCCAGATATTTGGGGAACTTTTGTGCAATTTCCCATCCCATTAAAAGACCAGCCGTGGTAGGGGCACTCCAACTCACCATTAGCGTTTAATCTCCCCTCTGATAGGGAAGCTAAACGGTGGGGACATTTGTCAAAAAAAGCTCGCCAGCCCTTGTAATGTTTGTCGAACCAAATTACCAAAGGTTCACTAAGTAATACAAATCTACAGGGTTTACCTTTGTGGAGATCTCTTAGATAGGCAACTGGGTACCATTGATCTCGCCATAGGTTTTCATCAGTGTTCATAGAGATAATGGGGATGTAAGTTCAGAGGTGTTGAGATCATGCCTTTTAATTAAAGCAAAAAGGGTCCCGTTGCTGCCGCGGCTGAGCCTTAGTTCATTAGTTAAAACTGTAACATCTAGCCAAGCTGGAAACTCCTGCTTGATGTTTGTGATTAGTTTAGGCTTAAATAGTGATAGCTTAGGCCCAATCCAGCCTCCCCTAATGAATGTTATACCAATCCGTTTTGGTGGTTGTATCTGAAGTGCAGCTACAACAGCAATTCCCCCTAAGGGCGCTGGTAACTTCAGCAGATTAACAGCGCGTTTATCAGTAGGTAACAGTATTTGCAGGTTCTCAAACCAAGGTTGCACTTGAAGATATGGGGCATTACTACTGCTCCAACGCAATTCCCATACCCCTGTAAGATCATCAATTTGGTTCTCAACATTACAGGGATAATCATGTTCTAATTGCACAAACAGAGGGATTAGATCAACATCCCTTGGCTTGGGTCGCCTCAACAAATCTAATATATCTGAAAATTGTTCTTGGCTCATTTTATTTAATCCTCATCGAGGAAGTTTGCCTCATTTTCAAGTGCATTCAGTTGGGCGTCGAGCAGGCGCCCCTGTTGAACGCTCTTTGCTTTTGCTGCCTCTAGCATTTGTTCAGCGATTTCAAGCCTGCCTGCAGCATCCTTAATGCCTTGCTGTGAGGCTTGGTAGTCAACCCTCTGCCTTGCGGTTGAAGCACTCAGATTTAGCAGGGTTGCCAACCGACCACAGGTGGCCATGAATGCTTGATCTCTAATGCCGGCCATAGAATCAAATCGGTTATGCCATCATCGCTGAGAGCGGGCCTGCGAACCCATTTTAATGAAAATTCCGATGGAAGATTTTGAGAAGCGACAGCTAGAACCGGAATTAATGAATGGGGCAGATCAGGTTGAAGCTTATGCAGCTGCAAATTTCAGTAGATCAGATAATGAATTAATTGAATTTATTTCAGTACAATTTCCCAATGGTTTGGGCAAACAAATAATTGATCTAGGTTGCGGACCAGGCAACATTACTGAACTTGCAGCAAGGCGTTGGAGTCATGCCCATGTTCTTGGCATCGATGGTGCGCCAAGAATGCTTGAGATTGCCGAATACAGAAGGGATTTCATTAATAACAAAGAAATTTCACCTAGAATAAAATATGAATGCTTAAATCTTAGTAGCATCAACGGGTTTAGTTCCCTAAAAGGTATAGTTTCAAGACAGCAAATTTCAATCATAAGTAATAGTTTATTGCATCATCTTCATGAACCATCTGTGCTTTGGAAAGCCGTTAAGAAATTGGCTTCCAATGGTGCTTGTGTGGTGGTAAACGATTTGCGAAGGCCAGAGAATAAAAATGAATTTGATGTTCTGATGAATACGGAAGCCTTTAATTTACCAGCGGTTTTAAAGGCCGATTATGCAGCCTCCTTAAGGGCTGCATTCACTGTTGCTGAAGTAAAAAAGCAGTTAATGGATTCCTCCCTAACTCAACTCAATGTGTTGGAGCGAGGAAATCGCTACATAACGGTTTGGGGATGGCTTGATCCAGTGGGAGAATTTGGTGAGCCATAAGCAAATTATGTTCCCGTTACTCTCCTTAAGAGCTCCAGCTGCTCCGGAGCAAGAGGAGCAAGCTAAGCCCAGTAGCAAAAAGGGCTTTGGTGGGGGTTCCAAAACCGCTAAGCAAAAAGGTCATAAGCGAAAGGGAACTGGGTTATCGGCAGCAGATCGCTCCCCCCTGGGCAAGGCGCCAGATGTGGACGCAATAAAAGCAAGGGGAATACTGCAGCTACCCCTTGCTGGCCGCTTGAGGGAGGCACAGGTTAAAAGTGCATATAAGAAGGCTGCTGCAGAGCACCATCCTGATCAAGGTGGTGAAATAGTAGTAATGCAAAGGATTAATGCAGCAAGGGATTTATTGTTGTCAAATGAAGAGTCTTGATATTCAAGAAGATGCCACTAATTCATCATCGATTTCCTGTCCATCCTCTGGAACCTCCAGCCATTTACGCAACCAAGCCACCAAAAGATAAAACGGCAATGTATCCAATAGGGCTGCTATTAACTTGAAAAGATAGCCACTTGCCACAAAGCTTGCCAATTGGGGAAAAATGGCTTTCTCAGCTTGGATAGGCAAAACATGGGCTGCATAGTGGCTGATTAAAACCACTGCTGTTGTATCCACCAACTGACTTACAAGCGTTGAACCATTATTACGAAGCCAAAGAGCTTTTCCATTGCTGAATCTTTTCCAAAAATGAAATAAACGCACATCTGTGAACTGCGCAGCCATATAGGCAACCATCGATGCACCAACTGCACCAAAGGCCAAACGTTGCATTTCAGAATATAAAGGTGAATCGTTTCCAGGAAGGATTCCCCCCAACCAGATTATCAATATAATCCAGCCATTAAGTAATAAACCAACCCAAACTAGTTGGCCTGCCTTATCCTCTCCCCACAATTCACTAATCAGATCAGTGCAAAGAAATGTAAGTGGATAGGGCAAGGCACCCACGGCAACAACGATTGGCCAATTTCCAATTGTTCCAAGCGTTAAAAAGCGGCTAAGCCCAAGAATATTCAGCATCCCCATAGTGCCAAGAAACAAACCAGCAAGTATGAGGAAAACCAGATCTCTCCTTTTTTTTATAGACATTTTCATTAGTTTGAAAGCTCTAGAAGAAAACTATCTCGACGGTGAAAATCAGGATCTACTCCATTGTGAGTTAGGGCCCAATAGCTTAAATTACCATTTTTTTGCTCAAGCACAGCCGCGAAACTAAATTCTAGGTTTGTATCTGCAGCTATGCAAGCTGGCAGCTCGATTGTTAAGCCAATCGAAAGACTATTTTTGGATTGGCGGTGGATTGGTTTGAAATTTGGAATATATTGTTCCTCCACTTGATTGGAGCGGTAATTACTGAACTTATAGATATTCCAATCGGAATTAACTGAATAATTAAGCTCCCAATATGTTGTTGAATTTACTTCTGCCCAAAAAGCTTCAAAGCATGTGTGTTGCCATAGATTGTTGTTCCTGATTCCAAGCGGTTTGCATTCAGGGATCAGAAGTTCTTCAAGCGGCCCCTCAAGCTGATAACGCAAATACAAGTACTTATTTTTTCTTACTGCTGCTATCGCAAGGCGTAGGCCAATCAATTCCTCTGGCCTATGATACGGGAGCAAGAGGGCAGAATTATTATTCATCTCATTTCCTCAATGCAATTTCGTATTGCTAACTCTTGCTGTTCAATGCTCTCTGTAAGCTTGAATTGAACCATTGCCCTTATAAGATTTTGGTTTTCACTAGATACCTTGAAATATTGATTGCCATTAAGATAGTCAGTGAAAAAACGAATGCCAAGTTCAAGTGGCATTAGCCGAATTGAATCAAATAAGTATTTTATATCATTACTGCTGAGAAAATCACGGCCAATTTCCAGATATCCCCGTAGAAACGTACTAAAAGTGCATAAATCAAAATATACTTTACTTAAATCTTCCTCCTCTTCTCCGGCTGGATTGCAGCATGAGCGTAGGCAATCTGATATATCATAATGCAGAAGACCGGCCATTATTGTGTCAAGATCAATAAGGGATACTGCTTTATTTGATCGGTCATCAAACATAAAATTATTAATTTTTGGATCTCCATGAATCGCACGTTCAGAAAGTTCACCAGAATCGATGGCATTCTGAAGAATGGAAATTATGGAGGATCGTGCCTCGATAAAGTTACTACACCATTCTGCGCTGGTGCATAATTTATTGTTGCTAATAGAGCGTATATGTACATAATTTTTGTAATAAACTGGCGTAACATGGAATGATTTGATTGTTGGTATTAAAGTGTCTATGGGTAGATCGTAAACAAGTTTATGGAAAATGGCTAACCCTGCACCTGCTTCTAATGCCTGGCTTTGATTATCAATATTATCAATTGAATATGAAGATGTTATAAAAGATGAGGCTCTCCAGATGTCATCATTGTTTTCGTGCCAGAAAGAGTTACCTTCCAGTGTTTGTAGCAATAGCGGTACTTGCCAAGCTCGCCCGTGTACCAAGCTATTCTCCCTTGATAGCTTATTACTTAGGTGCTCTATAAGGGTAAGGGTGTTATTAATTATATCCTTAGGCTGCTTAAAAACATAGCCATTTATTCTTTGTAATACAAATGGACTGAGATTTCTATCAATAGGTGTTATCTTAAAGGTGTCATTAACATTGCCGTTGCCCAATTGTTCGATACTGTATATTTTATCAAAAGCTATAAATTTGGCTGCAATCTTACCGAGCTCGTTTCTGTTGGTTTTGCAGTTATACCTCAAACCCTAAGAACTCCACTTTTAACAATTTTGCGCTGGCAAGCCTCGCGATGCCAGTCAGAGCAGCCAGAGCAGGCAATTGACCCTAGTACGCTTGACCCTTAAGTATAGATGTACTATATTATGCGGGCACTGGATTCAGCGCTTTGAACCTATGGCTTGTTTCGTTACAGACCCTGCTGTTGAACCTCTGCGGCGGGCAAATCCGAATCGCTACAAAGAGGTGAAGGCTGGCCATTTGGCTGTGGTGGCTGGGGTAGGCAGGCCATGGTTTATCGGCCGCGTTGGCAAAGTTATTCCCTTGCCCCATCGCCGCACGCCAGCATTTGTGCACTTAATCAACGTAGACAGTGGAGACGTTGAAAGAGTTCCAGCCCGATGGATTGTTGAACTAATGGCTAGCAAGGCCTGATGTAGTAATTTTTCTTGTTGTACTGATTGTAGAAATTACCTCCAGTGGTTTTGGTTCCATATCGTTTACTGTGAATGAGCTCCATGTGGAAAAGGCTTCCGGCTTGCAGCTCACGATTCCCCAGTCAATTCTGAGGTTTTTATAGGTAATTCCAACGCATGTCATCTCCTCCTCATCTGCCATTAACGACCAAAGAACATGTAGTTTTTCTCTTGAATACGTATCTACTTTTTCTAAAAGTTCAGGCTCCGCAAGCTTTCCAGGCTTAGTTGTTAACTTTAACCTTGAATGCCAGGAGAGGTATGTGCCATTTTCAGTTGGGTAGAACCAACATGTTTCATTATCTGCATCGCTTAACAAGAATCTATCAACTATTTCCCATTTGTTTTCCATGGGCTTATAAATTCCCAGCCAATGTTTGCTAGGTTCATAGTAGGGAATAATCGCATCACAGCAAAGCAAACTTCCCTTCTCACCTGCTAAAGGGTTATGTCCCTCAGCAACTGCCTCCCCTTGTTCTACTAATGTTTCAATATCACTCTTCCAATCGTTTGGACATCTATGAATCCTTAAGCAGAAGCCTGTTGATAGAACCCGGCTGTGAAGTTCGTCTAGGCAATTTTCTGCTGCGATGCTTGGCAAGTCGCCAGAGTTTGCCGCCAGCACAAATAGATATGGGCAAGCCATCAGTAACCGGCCGGGAAGGATAAAGGAATTCTAAAGAGTTTTAGCCCTTTTGGGTGCTGTGGCCCAATGCTGGCTTTGGTTAGGGGGTTAATCTACTAGGAGAGCTGTTTTGATACCCATGAAAACCAGTTTTAAAAAGCTGTACCTAATCCTTGGTCTGTTATTCGTTAATTCAGTTCAGGCTGCCCCTTTTAGTGCCGATCCCGTTTCTTTTGCTGGATTTGCTAATAATGTTAAGTGGAGTTCTGGTAGCGCTCCTTTTTTCAAAAATTTGAGCAAATGCGCGCAGCAGGCAAATGGTGGATATATCTGTGATCAAGGTGATGTTTATTTATTAAAGCCCGGTACTACAGGTAGGAGCTTCTGTAAAATTAAACAGGTTTGGTATGAACCTCACACAAAGTTAGTTCAATTTAAAACACAATCTTGTGTGTATAAGGATGATCAAGAACGGCTAAAAGAGCAGGGCTCTAAATTTATTCAAAAGGGCCTGAATATTTTAGAAAATTATTCAAGGTAAATATTAATTTAACATGGAGTGTTTGTTTATTGGTTATGCTGTTAGCATTGTTTTAATTGTGCGCCTAGATTAATGAAAACTTCAGATTGCTCCCACCAGCCCAAGTTAATTGCCACTGGTATTGCCCCGTTGGGAATTATTGCAATTGGTGTTGTGCCCATGGGAGTGATTGCAGTTGGTGTGGTACCAATGGGTGTTGTATCACTTGGGGCCGTTGGGATGGGTTTAATTAGTGTTGCGGCAGTAAACATGGGTGTTGTTACAGCTGGCATAACCACCATGGGAGTTGCTTGGGCTGGATTGGTTGGCATGGGCCCGATCCGCATCGATCCAAGCCGATGGAGCATTGCCCAAACCCCAAAAGAATCAACCATGTTCCCTAGCAAGGAGCTTGCGGAGAAAAAAGCAAAGCAGCTTGGTTGTAGCGGTGCCCATGCTATGGGGGGTGAATGGATGCCCTGTTCGTCTATGGATGAATATGTTCGGGCCTACGCCAAATCTAAGGCACTAAATTAACTAATTTACCCGCCACAACTATTACCCGGCTGGGTTTTTTTCCCTCCAGCCATTTTTTTGCTTCTTCACTAGCTAAAGCAAGTTCCTCTAATTTTGATGAATCAATATCTGTAGCTACTTCCAGATTTCCTCTCACCTTGCCTTTGATTTGCAACACAATAGTTATGGTGTCTTTTTGCAGCGCACTGGAATCTGCAATTGGCCAGGATTGCTGATGTACACTTCTTTCCCCACCCAGTTGATGCCAGAGTTCATCGGCTAAATGTGGAGCAAAAGGTGCAAGAAGTATCAGAAGCTTTGCTAACCCTTCCTGGATAATTGATGGATCTGCTTGATCAAAATTAGTAGATAAGGCGTTATTTAATTTCATTAATTCTGACACTGCAGTGTTGAATTGTAGTTCTTCGCCGCTCAGATCCTCAGATATAGCTTGAATTGCGCCATGGATTGCTCTGCGCAAATCTTTATCAATATTTGAAGTATTTTTTCTCTCATTCCTTGTTGTATTTGTTAGGTAAATACCTTTCTGCATAGCATTCTGGCATAATCGCCAAATTCTCTGTAGAAATCTAAACTGTCCTTCAACATCTGCATCATCCCATTCGAGATCTTTTTCAGCTGGGGCCTTAAATAATATAAACATTCGCGCCGTATCAGCGCCATATTTATTTATAACTAAGCTCGGATCAATGCCATTGTATTTTGATTTAGACATCTTCTCATATAGTATTTCAAGTTTTTCTCCAGTATCAGGGTCTGTAGGGTTTAGCGGATCGCCAATATTTGCTGGTGAGATGTATTTTTGACTATTTGGATTTCGATAGGTAGTTGCCTGTACCATCCCCTGAGTAAGCAATTGTCTAAAGGGTTCATTGCAGTTAACTAAGCCGCGCTTAGATAATACTTTAGTAAAAAATCTAGAATAGAGAAGGTGGAGGATTGCATGTTCTACACCACCAACATATTGATCTACTGGCATCCATGCAGATGCATTTTGTTTTTTAAAAGGTAAATCCTTGTTCGTTGCATCTGTGTAGCGAAGAAAATACCAACTAGAACACATGAATGTATCCATTGTGTCGGTTTCTCTGCTTGCTAATTTAGCGCATTTAGGACATTCAACCTTCTCTATATAATCACCAGGTTTGCAAAGTTTCACGGGAAGCTGATCAATGGGTACCGGAACTGCACCACATTCCTCGCAATGAATTATGGGAATCGGGCAACCCCAATAGCGTTGGCGTGAGATCAGCCAATCCCTTAATCGAAATGTAACTTTTGCCTTGCCAAAACCGGCTTGCTCTGCTTTATCAATAATTGCCTTTTTTGCCTCCTCACCAACCATGCCATTAAATTCAGCTGAATTGACAAGCGAACCGAGTTCTGTATAGGCGGAGCTTGGTTCTGAATTAATGTTGGTTTGCGGCTGATCATCTGCAGCTATTGTGTTAGGAGGTACAACAACAGTTTTAATTGATAAGTTATATTTTTTTGCAAAACTAAAGTCTCTTTCGTCGTGGGCGGGTACACCCATCACTGCACCGGTTCCGTAATCGGGTAAAACATAATCTGCTATCCAAACAGGAAGTGCCTCCTTTGTTATTGGATGTTGCACCATGCCACCAAGGGGCACTCCGTTTTTAGGCCGATCGTCTGCAAGTCTGTCTTGTTCGCTTGTGGCGGCAACCATGCTTTGATATTCGTTTACCTGTTTTTTTTGCTCTGTTGAGGTGAGCTGATCAACAAGTGGATGCTCTGGTGCTAGCACCAGATAACTAACGCCATATAAAGTGTCGGGTCTTGTAGTGAAAACTTTAATTTTAGATCGCAGGGAATATGTATTTAGGTTAGAACCAATAAGTTCAAAATCTATTTCGGCACCAACGCTTTTACCTATCCAGTTGGCTTGCATCGTACGCACCCTTTCCGGCCAGCCCTCGAGGCTTGTTAAATCACTCAATAGGTTTTCTGCATAATCGGTGATCTTCAAAAACCACTGTTTCAACTTCCGCTTTTCAACAATAGCTCCAGATCGCCAGGAGCGACCTTCGTTGTTTACCTGTTCGTTTGCCAGAACTGTTTTATCAATAGGATCCCAATTTACATTTGCCTCTTTTTGATAAGCAAGTTTTGCATCAAAGAATTGGAGAAATAACCACTGGGTCCATCGGTAATATGTTGGCTCACAAGTACTGAATTCGCGATCCCAATCTATCGATAAACCCAAACGCTTTAGTTGTTCTCGCATTTGGGCAACATTTTGTTTGGTCCATTGCGCAGGATCAACACCCCTCTCAATTGCAGCATTTTCCGCAGGCAGGCCGAATGCATCCCAGCCCATTGGATGTAATACCCGTTTGCCTTTCAACCTTTGAACTCTGGCAATTACGTCTGTTATTACGTAGTTGCGCACATGCCCCATATGCAGATTTCCCGATGGGTATGGAAACATCGAGAGGGCGTAAAAATTTTCGCTGCGATTTTCACTTGGTTCAGGGGTTCGATGCAGCCCCAGCTGTTCCCAGCGTTTTTGCCACTTGAATTCCAAGTCGGCTGGGCTGTAGCGGTTGGTTGAGCTCTGCATGCGATCGCTTATGTCGGCGGCAGGCAAGGCCGCGAACTAGGAATTGTGACCTGTGTTGGTTCCTTAGCCAAGCTCAAGCTTGAAATTTGGCTTACCTGGCTGCGCTTAATTAGTTTTGGCCACTCACTTCCCACTGATTGCAGGGCTAGAAATTCCGGATCCTGCCACTGCAAAATGCCCTCATGCAGCGAGCCATTTGCCATTTCCAGCTGCAGTACAAGGCCAACGCGGATCCATTCCTGCAGCAGTCGTACCCCTGGCAGATTTGTATCTAGTTCCGGCTGCGAAGCAGAGGCCATACGATCAAGACAGGTTTTTTAGCCGCAATGCAGTTTCGCAAGTACCAGGGCCTCGGAAACGATTTCATCTTGATGGATTTTCGTGCAATGCCCCTGCTTTTTCCCCTAAGCGAAGCTGCACAGTTCCTTTGCCAACGGCGTTTTGGCATTGGAGCCGATGGCCTGATCCTTGCTCTGCCGCCTCGAAATGGTGGTGATGTGCGCATGCAAATCATCAATGCTGATGGCACAGAAGCTGAGATGTGCGGCAATGGTGTTCGTTGTTTTGCCAGATTCCTGGCAGATTTAGATAATCTGCCTGAGTTTTCGAGCTGGCGTGTTGAAACCGGCGCTGGTTTAATCGTTCCTCAATTAATAGCGGGCCAGCAGGTTGCCGTAGACATGGGAGAGCCCCTGCTCAATCCCGAGGCCATACCCACAACCATTAACGAAGGGCTTCCCCTTGCTGAGGCTTGCCTCGAGTTGGCAGGTGAGCAATTTGTAGTGGCCGCTGTTGGCATGGGTAATCCCCATGCAGTGGTGCAGGTGCCCAAAATTGAAGAAATCGATTTGGCGCGGTTCGGGCCTGCCCTAGAGGCCCATCCCGCCTTCCCTGCCCGCACAAATGTTCATTTCGTTGAGGTTGTAGCTGATAACTATCTGCGGTTGCTTGTGTGGGAGCGTGGTGCTGGCGCCACCCTTGCCTGTGGAACTGGTGCCTGCGCAGCCCTAGTTGCAACCCATCTGCGCGGTTCATGCGCCAGGGAGGCAGATGTGGAATTGCCTGGGGGTGTTCTACATATCAATTGGGATGCCCGCAACCACCTGCAGATGACTGGTCCAGCAGAATTTGTGTTTAGCGGTTCCCTGCCCCCGTCACTTGATTCATTTTTAAGTTCAGAAGAAAGCATCGATTGCTCTAAACTATGCAGCCAGGGATGTATTAATCCTGAAGCTTGCCCCAGCGCTAATGCTAGAGCTAAAGCGATGGCTGTTTTAAGTGATTTTTCCCTAGATCAGTTGGTTAACCTTGCCAACGAATCGGTTGAGCAACGTACATTGCGTCGCATAAGTGGCAGTTAACTCTCAACTCTATTTAGATGCCTGCGCTGCCACCCCACCCCATGGGGAGGTTCTTGCCACCATGGCTAGCCATGGGCTTCAAGCATGGGCTAATCCATCAAGTCTCCATGCTGAAGGCTTGAAGGCTGCCGATCTGTTGGAGCGCAGTCGGCTTGAATTGGCCTCACTACTAGGGATGGCCAGGGGTGAAGTAATTTTCACTTCAGGTGGCACCGAGGCAAATAATCTCGCACTTTTTGGCAGCTGCCGCCGTTTGTCCCCTGGCCGTTTGCTTCTATCTCCCCTTGAGCATGCGTCCGTTAGTGCCGCTGCCTATCAATTACAAACAGAGGGCTGGCAGATTGATTTTGTTCCAGTTAATAGCCAGGGCATTGTGGATCTTGAGGCCCTTGCTGATTTACTAAAACCCCCCACTCGGCTGCTTAGCCTGGTGTGGGGAAGTAGTGATGTGGGAAGCCTGCAACCCATGGCTGAGGTGAGTTCCCTCTGCCGCAACCATGGTGTTTTGTTGCATAGTGATGCTGTGCAAGCGGTTGGTGAAGTCTCCCTTGATTTAGGTGAAAATAGCCCAAACTTAATTTCACTTTCGGCCCATAAATTCCAGGGGCCTCGTGGCATAGGAGCCTTGTTGATAAGCGAAGCTGTGCAATTACAACCACAAATTTTTGGCGGTGGCCAGGAAGGTGGCAAACGCTCGGGCACAGAGTCAGTGGTTTTGGCTGCCGGACTTGTTAAAGCCCTTGAGCTGCGCCAACAGCAACAACCCAACCTTGCAAACAAATTGGCTAATTTGCGCGATTTTGTTAAAGGCAAGTTGTTGAAACTTCCCGGTGTTCGTATCAGTGGAGCCATAGAGCCCAGTTTGCGCTTGCCCCATCACCTCAGCCTTTTGTTGAGTGACTCCACTGGAAAACCATTCTCAGGCAGATCCTTGGTTCGATCGCTCGCCCGCAAGGGTGTTGCCTGTAGCAGTGGCTCCGCCTGCAGTAGTGGTAGGGAAACGGCAAATAAAAGCCTCATGGCCCTTGGCTACAACGAGCTTGAAGCCGCGAGTGGCCTGCGTTTTAGTTTTGGCCCTTGGCTTGAACAAAAAGATTTAGAACCATTGCCATCATTACTTGAAGCCACAATGGCTGAGCTAGAGGCAGCCCGGAGCGCATGAATCTTCCAAGTGATCTATATGCCGCTGAGGCCCAATTACTAACAGCGGTATTAGCTGCCTTTAATAAAAGGCCCAAGGGTCGCTGGAGCGCTGAAATACGTTTTGAGGGCCTAAGGATCATGCCTGTGGCACTGCGCCTTTGGGAGCAGTTAGCAAATTCTTTGATAGAAGCAATTTTATTATTTCCGGATGCCGGTGCCTGCGCTTTGGCAAAACGGGACGCTCCTGATGCCGCAGCCTTTTGTTCAACTTTGCTGGATTGGCAAAGGGGTCAATTAAATGAAAACTCAACAAACAAAACTGAACAACAAGAGAGCCCTTTGATCCTGGTGGCACCTGGCCCTCCCGATTACGCATCTGTGGAAGAAATTTGTACTAACCATTCCGGTGCAGTGCTCTTGCTAAATGGCCGCCTTGAAGATGCAGCTATTGGCATTGGCAGCGTGGCTCGCCTGCGCCGCAAGGGTTTTTTAGCTACTTGGCAAAATGCTTACTGCGTGCAGCCATTGCTTGGGGCCGCGCTTTTGCATGCCTTCCCCAGTGAATGGCAACTTTTTAAACAATCTGAAGCGGGTTTTTTAGCTTTGACTTCCTTTGAGCAAAAACCAGCCGCTGAGGAGCTTGATGCAGCGCTCGGTCAGGGATTTTTGGCAATAGACCGCTTTTTAAAGGACATTAGTTGAGCTGGGTAGCCCAGCCAAAAAGGCTTAAGCTCCCAGCAGCAGAAATTTAAAGATGCTAGATCGGCAATTTCAGCGGTTGAACCCTGTGGATATCGGTGCAGCTGCTGCTGTTCTGCTTGCAGCCATCGGCGTGATTTGGAGTCCAAAGTTGGCTGGAACTGTGGCAAAGGCCACTGGTGGCATCAAATCTGTGCTGGTAACGGTTGATGTAAAAGCGATACCTGCCGCAGATCCTCAAGGCTTGCTAAACAAAATTAGGGCAGAAGGTAAAACAAGCTTGGTGATACGCAACCAACCCCATGGCAGTGTGAACCTAAAGCAGGCAACTGCAATTTCCAGAAGGGTTGTGGTGGTTCTACCAAGCGGGAAAGTAACAACAGCGCCAGACCCAAACGCCAGTGGTTTCTCAACCCTTGATGCAAGATTCATACTTCAAGGTGAAGGTCAAGTTACCTCCGGTGGAGTGGTATTGGGAAATCAAGCCTTGAAAATTGGTTCACCAATAGAATTGGAAGGAGCCAGCTATCGAATAAATGGTGTTGTTAGCAACGTGGAAATTGCTAACCACTAATATGAATATATCTCGCGCCAAATTTTTTCGTTTCACGGCGCTTGCCTTAAGTAGTCAACTCTCTTTAGTTGTAAGTGCCACAAGCGCCCAACCCCTAGACCCCCCGCCCTTACCAACAGTTGGTTTGCCCCTATTGCAAACCCAGGTGGTTTGTCCTGCCCTTCAACAGAAACTGCTGCAGGCAGTTGGCCCAGAAGCCTCCGTTTGGAGCATCAGTGTTGCTGATCCCAGTGGTCGTTTATTAGCTGATTTGAATGGCGAGCGGCCTCGAATTCCGGCTTCCAACCAAAAACTACTCAGCACTGCCATAGCGCTGGATCGCCTAGGACCCGACCATCGCCTCAGCACCGAATTATGGCAATTGCCGGATGGCACCCTGCGTTTACAGGGCAGTGGTGACCCCAGCCTTGGATTTTCCCAACTAAAACGAATTGCAAAATTGGCAGCTGGCTCTGGCGGCAGCAGCAGCACTGGCAACTCTCCTTTGAAAATACAGCTCGAGGAGGAGCCCGCAAGCCGCTGGTGGCCCCAGGGTTGGTCTATGGCAGATCGCGACTATGACTACGGCGCTCCAATTACCCGCTTGGCGCTAACTGCCAATGCCGTGGATATGTCTGTGCAAAATCCCCCCGCAAGGCTGGAACGCTTGCTTAAACAGGAAATCCTTCGCAATGGCCGCACAGCAATTATTAGTGCAATCCCGGCTGGAAGTGTTGAACCCCCCGACAGCATTTTGCTCCTTAGTGAACCTTCAAAGTCGATGCATCATTTGCTTAGTTTAGCTAATGGTGAAAGCCATAACTTCACAGCAGAGGTGTTGTTAAGGGAGGGCACTGGCAGTTGGCAGCTGCCTATCACCCAGCGGCGCGCGATGGAATGGTTACAGCAACAGGGTTTACCAGTTCAAGGGGTGGTAATTCAAGATGGATCAGGCCTTGATCGTGGTAATCGCATTACCAGCAAATTATTTGCGGCTTTGTTGTTGCGCATGGCGCAACATCCCTATGCCAAAAACTATTACGCAAGCATGGCTGTTGCAGGTCAACGGGGAACCTTGAGTTCCTACTTCCGCGGAACGGAATTGGAGGGACGTTTTACCGGAAAAACCGGCACCATTAGCGGCGTAAAAGCTATTTCTGGAATGCTAACAACGGCAGATGGGCCGCTTTACCTGAGCATGATATCTAACGGATCTGAGGCTCCAGTTGCTGTGATGGGAAAGGTGCTGCATTCAGTTTTTGCCGTTGGGCACTGCCGCTAGGCCGAACGGCGACCAAATCTTCGACCATTGCTGCGTTGGTTGGTCGGCAGCGAATTGACTTGCTCTTGCGGTGCTTCTAGATCAGTGCTTTGCAAACGCACCAATTCTCTTCTGCCGGCGATAACCACCTTGGCCATTTCCTGAAGGCGGTTATCTAGTTCCCCAAGCACCTGTTCCGCATAGCGGTTGGCACCTTGCTGTACGGCTCCTGCCTCCTGGCGACTGCGTAGAAGTAAAGACTCGGCTTGCTGTTGGGTGGTTTGACGGAAATTCAGGGCTTCCTGTTGAACTCTCTCAGCTTCTGCCTGGCTTTCCTGTTGCAGGCGGTTTGCCTCTAAACGAATTTGCTCTAGTTCCTGAAGGGATTGTTGACGGCTGCGTTCGTGGGTTTCAGCCAGGCTGCGCTTCATTTGTTGATGCTCCTGTTCCAACTGTTGGAAACGGGCACCAGCCTCTTGCTCCAACTGTTGGCGTCTGGCTGCAAATTGCTGATCCATCTGGGCCACCCTCGCCTGGTGCTCCTGTTCTGTGGCAGCTACTTGGCGGCGAGCCTGAATTAGGAGTTGTTCACCCTGTTGGCGGGCCTGTTCGCGAACTTCCGCCCCTTGGCGTTCTGCTTCCTGGCGGACACTAGCCGCGTTTATAAGAGCCTCCCGCTCCCTGCGGGCTTGGTTGATGATTTCCTCAGCCTGCTGCCGAGCCTGGCCTAAATAAGCTTCCTTTTGACGCATTAATTCAACCGCTTGATCCACCTCACGGGGTATGGATTGGCGAACGGCATCAAGAATTTCAATGGCATCCTGCTCATTCACTAAGCGGCCACCGGAGAAGGGCACCCGGGCGCCCTCCAACACAATTTCCTCCAGCTGATCAAGCTGATCGAGTACTTCCAATCGAGCCTGGGTCATCTGCTGCACGGGTTATCACACAGGCTGATTAAACAGCTCGATCAGATCTCCTGCCACTATTTCCGGCACCATGCGAGACACATCACCTCCGAAGCGAGCCACCTCCTTCACCACGCTGCTGCTGAGGAAGCTGTGGCCAACTGCTGTGGCCATAAAAAGGGTGTCTACGGCGGGGGAAAGGCTGGCATTTGTGTGAGCAAGCTGCAACTCAAATTCAAAATCGCTTAGGGCCCTAAGCCCCCTCAGGATCACCCTGGCCTCTTCCTGTAGGGCGAAATTCACAGTAAGCCCGGCAAAACTCGTAACGCGAACCTGGGGTAGATGGGATGTGGCGATGCTCAATTGCTGAAGACGCTTCTCAAGGCTGAAGCTGGGCTGTTTGTTTGGATTGCGCAACACCGCCACGATCACTTCTTCAAAAAGACTGCTAGCCCTTTGGATTAGATCCAGGTGGCCAAGGGTGACAGGGTCGAAGCTGCCGGGATAGATCGCCCTCATGCTGCTGCTGTTGCTCTCCCTACACTGGCTTAACGCGTTCCAGGGGGTCTTATTACAGGGCTGAAGACGGGTCAACAGCCCTTGATGCAGGATCCACCCCGTTTGGAGGCACTGCTAAAGGCCTTACCCGCAGAAGCAGGTTGCTACCTAATGCGCGACGCTGAAGATCGCATTCTCTATATAGGTAAGTCAAAAAGTTTGCGAAGCAGGGTTCGCAGCTATTTCAGAGATGGGGTGCCAGATCGGCCAAGAATTGAATTGATGGTGAGGCAAGTTGTAGATATTGAATTTATCGTTACCGACAGTGAAGCAGAGGCATTGGTTCTTGAATCTAACCTAATTAAGAACCATCAACCCCACTTTAATATTCTGCTAAAAGATGATAAAAAGTACCCATATTTATGCATCACTTGGAGTGAAGATTATCCGAGAATTTTTATTACGCGGCAAAGGCGATTTCGCAAGGCGCACGATCGATTTTATGGCCCCTATGTTGATGTTGGCTTATTGAGGCGCACCTTAGCAATCGTGAAAAGAGTATTTCCATTAAGGCAGCGCCCCCAGCCATTGCATAGGGATAGAACCTGTCTTAACTTTGATATCGGCAGGTGCCCTGGTGTATGTCAACAGAAAATATCAGCTGAAGAATATAAGAAAACCATTCAAAAAGTAGCAATGGTTTTCCAGGGGAGAAACGATGAATTACTGCAATTATTACAACAGCAGATGGTTAAATATGCTGAGAGACTTGATTTCGAAGCAGCTGCCCTAGCCCGGGATCAATTAAAGGGTTTGGAATTGCTCACTGCTGAACAAAAAGTTGCCTTACCTGATGCTGATATCAGCAGAGATGTAATCGCCTTGGCAACTGATGATCGCGTTGCAGCTGTTCAATTATTTCAGGTTAGAGCAGGTAAATTAGTTGGCAGGCTTGGCTACACAGCCGATGCGGAGGCGGCTGCTCCTGGAGCGATATTGCAACGGGTATTGGAGGAGCATTACAGCCAAGTTGATCCAGTGGAAATTCCACCGGAAGTACTTTTGCAACATGCATTGCCAGAGCAGGAATTACTCGAGGCCTGGCTGCGCCAGCGCAGGGGGCGAAAAGTATTACTGCTTAACCCGCAGCGTCAGCAAAAAGCTGAATTAATCGAGTTGGTTGTACGTAATGCAAGTTATGAATTAGCAAGGGCCCAGCGATCCGCTGAACAGCAGCATTTAGCCTTAGAAGATTTGGCTCAGTTGCTCGAATTAGAGCATCCGCCACGCCGTATAGAAGGTTTTGATATTAGTCATATTCAAGGAAGCGATGCCGTGGCATCACAGGTTGTGTTTGTTGATGGTTTAGCTGCAAAACAACACTATCGTAAATATAAAATAAAAAGTAGTAGTATTACTTCTGGCCATAGTGATGATTTTATGGCCATGGCTGAAATTATGCGCAGACGCTTTAAACGCTGGAGCCAGGCTAAACATGCCGGGGCTAATCTTAGTGAACTACGCCGAAGAACTAAAACCACTTTGCAGGGTGATGGCTTAACTGATTGGCCTGATGTGGTAATGATAGATGGTGGAAAAGGTCAATTATCCGCAGTGATGGAGGCCCTGCGGGAATTAAATTTAGCCGATGAATTAGTTGTTTGTTCCCTTGCAAAACAACGGGAGGAGATTTTCTTGCCAGGGGCTTCTAAGCCATTGGAAACCGAGCCTGATCAATTGGGCGTAGTGCTTCTACGTCGCTTGCGGGATGAGGCCCATCGCTTTGCCGTTGGTTTCCATCGTCAGCAGAGGGGAGAACGTATGAAACGCTCGCGCCTCAGTGATATTCCTGGTTTGGGTGCAAAACGAATTAAAGATCTACTCGCTCATTTTCGTTCAATAGATGCAATTCAACTGGCAACTCCGGATCAATTAGGAAGCTGCCCAGGGGTGGGGGCAGCATTGGCTAATCAAATACATTCCTTTTTTCATCCCAGTAACGATGATGTTGAAATTAATAGTTAAAACTAAGGCATGGCAAAATTAAGTCATGGTAACAAATTCCTCTGATATGCTTGGATGGAGCGCCATTGTATTATCAAAGTCTTTTTTAGTTGCTCCCATCCCAATCGATATTGCAGCCATTTGAATTATTTCAGCCGCATGGCTACCCACCATATGGCAACCGAGGATTCGGTCTGTTTTAATATCAACTATTAATTTTAGGATGCAACGGGGACCCCTTGCTGGTAATGCTTGCTGGAGGCTGCGAAATTTTGCCCTGAATACCTTAACAGCATCACTGCCAAAACTTTTTATAGCTTCTTCTTCACTTAAGCCAATGCTGGCAAATTCAGGTTGAGTAAAAACAGCAGTAGCAATAAGTTCATGGTTAACGATCCTGTTTCCAGAGGCGAAGAGCCGATCGGCAACAGCTCTACCCTCATCTACGGCAACAGGTGTTAAGTTCACCCGATTTGTAACATCACCAACGGCATAAATGTGATCAATATTTGTTTGTTGGCTTTTGTTTACAAGGATGCGATTGAACTCATGTAACACTCCAGCTGCACCTAGCTGTAAATCAGCTAAGTTTGCTAGCCTTCCCGTTGCTTGAAGTAAAGCATCAGCTTCAAATGTTGTGGATATATTTTCTTCAGATCCCATTGAGGCGCAGCTAATAATGTAGCCCTGCTTATGGTGCTCAATCAACTCAGGGGTGCAGCCAAAGTTTATATTTATTCCCGCCTCAATCATTTCAGACTGAACGGCTAAAACCAATTCACTGTCGAACCCCTTTAGAATTCTATTGCCGCGTACAATCTGAGTTACACTCACACCAAGGCCTGCAAGAATACAGGCAAATTCGCAGGCAATATAACCAGCACCAATTATCACGATCGATTTTGGCAAGCTCTGCTGCTCAAATAAATCATCGCTAACCCAGCCCAGGTTTCCTCCTGGGATTTGCAAACGGGTTGGCTTGCCACCAACGGCTATAAGGATATTTTTTGCACTATAAGTTTTATCACCAACTTGTATGGTATGGGAATCTGCAAAACTTGCTCTTCCGCTTATTAGCTCAACATTTGCTTGAGCTAATAAGTTAATATGAAGTTGATTTAGTCTGTTAACTTCATTGCGAACATTTTGCAAAAGTATATTGCTGTGAAATTTTGGCTCGCTTGCTTCCCAGCCAAAACTTTTAGCATCTTTGAAAAGGTCTTTATATTCTGAGCCATAAACTAATAATTTTTTTGGCACACAACCACGAATCACGCAGGTTCCACCAACGCGATCTGCCTCAACAATCGCCACTTTGGCACCGTGGCGTGCTGAACGCTTAGCTGCGGCCAGCCCGCCTGAGCCAGCACCGATCACAAGCAGATCGAAATCCATAGGCTGTAGAAACTCTCACCTCATCTTGGGGCCTAGCTGTGGCAATTGGCATCTGGGTATTGAATGACCAACTGCACCTGCAACAGGCAGCGCTTGCTTCTTCCCTGCCCCATGGGTCCAGGGTTTTGCTGGTGGAGAGCCTATCGGTGCTAACTACCAAACCACACATCCAAAAACAAATCCTGTTTTGGGCTGCCCAACGCACCTTTGCAGCAGAACTGCGCGCCGCTGGCTGGGTGGTGGATCTAGTGGAAGCTCCCAGTTATGAAAAAGCCATTAACAGCTGGATTGCAAACCATGGCATAGGCGAATTGCGTGTGATGACCCCAAGCGATAGGCCAATCAAGCTGGCGATTGAAAAACTTGCCGCCAACAGCAAGTTTGCTTGGCAATTGCGCTGGTTTGATAACAATCAATTTATGTGGAGCCGATCTGATTTTGCAAATTGGGCTCAAGGCAAACGATCGCTGAGGCTTGAATACTTTTATCGCGAAGGCCGTAGGCGATTTGGAGTGCTTATGGATGGTGATCAACCCTTGGGTGGGCAATGGAATTTTGATAAAGAAAATCGCAAGCCACCTAAAACTGGCCTCAAGGGCCCTGAAGCTCTTTGGTTTACACCAAGTGAAACCACCAAGGATGTAATTAAAAAACTGGAAGAGCTTCAACCAATATATGAACTTAGTGGAATATCAAAGCCGTTCAAATGGGCGGTGAGCAGGCAGCAGGCGCTCATGGTTTTAGAACATTTTATCTCAACTCGCCTCGCTGAGTTTGGGCCCTATCAAGATGCCATGGTTCAGGGTGAATCAACCCTTTGGCATGCCCTACTGAGTCCTTATTTGAATTTAGGTTTGCTCCATCCCCTCGAGGTTGTTCATCGCCTAGAGGGGGAGGGATTAAGGAAAAAAGTACCCCTTGCCAGTTTGGAGGGAGTGCTGCGTCAAATAATTGGTTGGCGGGAGTATACCCAAGGCCTATACCATCATTTTGGCGATAGCTACCCCCTTTCCAATGCATTAGCAGCGGTGCAGCCCCTGCCCAAATTTATTAGAAACCATTCTAAGAGTGGCATGGCTTGCGTTGATAATGTGTTAGCTGAATTATCAAATAGTGGCTATTTACACCACATTCAACGTTTAATGATTCTTGCTAATTTAGGCTTGCTTGCTGGGTGGAATCCGCAGGAATATGTAGCTTGGTTTAACAGTCAATTTGTTGATGCCCACGATTGGGTAATGCAAACAAATGTAATTGGCATGGGTTTGTGGGCCGATGGAGGCATGCTCGCCAGCAAACCCTATGCCGCAAGTGGTAAATACATTCAGCGCATGGGTACCTATTGCAAGGGCTGTAGCTACGATCCTTCGGAACGCAGCGGACCAGTGGCCTGTCCTTTTACTGTGCTCTATTGGGATTTTCTAGGTCGTCACCAGGAAATTTTTCGCAATCATCCGCGCATGGCTTTGATGATTAAACAGTTGGATAAATTCAGCCAAAGTGAACGTCAAGCCATTGGCGCTACTGCCGCAGGGTTTGAATGGGCTCAACGGAGTGAGCTTCAATGACCATAAACATCTCGGCGGAAGCCTACCTGTGGTTTAAAACCCTTCACATAGTTGGTGTTGTGGTTTGGTTTGCCGGTCTTTTTTATCTGGTAAGGCTTTTTATTTACCATGTGGAGGCCAGGGACCAACCCGAACCCCTGCGCCAGGCCTTTGAAAAACAGTACGCCCTGATGGAAAGGCGCCTGGCAAACATCATCACCACCCCTGGCCTGGTGGTAACAGTTATTGGCGCCGCTGGTTTATTGCTTGGCAATCAGAGCTGGTTATCCCAAACCTGGCTCCATACAAAGTTGGCATTTGTTGTTGGCCTGGTGGCTTACCACTGCTATTGCTATCGCCTGATGGGATTGTTGAGCCTTGGCAAATGTGAGTGGTCTGCAAAACAGTTGCGGGCATTTAACGAATTGCCCACTCTGCTACTGGTGTTGGTTGTGATGTTGGTGGTGTTTAAAAATCAATTTCCCACTGGCGGGGCCACCTGGTTGCTGGTGGCTTTAGTCCTTTTCATGGCGGCGTCAATTCAGTTTTACGCCCGTTGGCGGCGTTTAAAGGCTGAACGGGAGGCAATCAATGCCGTTTAACCATCCCCATCCCCTCAGGGCTGTGCTCGAGCAGGTAACAGCTACAACCTGCCCAAAAAGATTCAATTTCCACTGCCACACCCTTTGCAGTGATGGCAGCCTCACCCCCGAAGCCCTGGCTGATGAAGCAGTGAAAATAGGCCTTGAGCACTTTGCTGTTACCGACCACCACAGCCTTGAGGCTTATCCGTTGGTGCAAAAGCGGCTTGATTACCACCGCTCAGCTGGATCCAATGTTCCCAAACTTTGGACTGGCACTGAGGTGAGTTGTGTATTGGAGAATTGCCTAGTGCACGTGTTGGCCCTTGGCTATGAGCCAAGCCATGGGGCGATGGCACCATATCTTCAAGGGGATACTGTTGTAGGTGAACAGCTGGGTGCAGCTGCCGTTGTTGAGGCGATCCAGGCTGCAAACGGTTTAGCCCTGTTGGCTCACCCCGCCCGCTATCGCATTAATTTCAAGCTGCTAATGCGAGCGGCTTCAGAGTTGGGTTTTGATGGGGCGGAAACCTGGTACGACTATGAAATGCAACCACGCTGGCGCCCCAGTGAGCATGTATGTGAAAGGGTGGCTGATTTAGCTACGGATCTCAACTTTTTACAGAGTTGTGGAACCGATAGCCACGGTTTGAGCCTCTTGGGCCGCTAAATTTTATAAAGCTCATACATGTGCCATGGGTTTGTTTGATCGCTTCCGCCGCAAGCCCAACGAGGCAGAGGAACAGGACAAAAGCTTTTTTCTTGAACCCGATAAGGCAAGCAGCCTTGGCGATGTGAATTTCATGCGTCGCTCCTACAGCATTCGACGCACCTTTCCAGGCACAGCCGAAAACCCTGGACTAAAGGAGCGCATTGAGGAAGTTGATTCGATGGAATCAAGGCTTGAAAAGGTTTCTGACGGTTTACCAGAGTCGGTTGTAGCTAATCCAAACAAAACAACCATGAATGCCGGTGTTCCCAAGCCGGTTAAGAAAACCTTCGCCCAGCAGATCACTCAGGTGGAATTGGAAAATCGGATCAAAGGTTCAGCCGTATCAGGAACAAACGTGCCCGGCAGTGCCTCCAAGGCTCCGGCTGCACCTGAAAAAATATCTCCAGCTCCGCCGCGCTCTGCCAAACCTGGATCGATCGATCCCTTCAAAGACATGCTTAAGGATCTTGGTTAATTTCAATATTTTCATCACTACTTAAAACCAATTGTTTCAGAAACTCCAACTGATTTGCTTTTGGGTTTTGCCATAAACCCCTATTATTGGCCTCTAGTAGTCTTTCTGCCATATCCCTAAGCGCCCAAGGATTGCTATTTCTTATGGATTCTTGAACCTTAGAATCTTCAAGCCAACGCTCACAAACTGAAGTGTAGGCCCAGTCTGGAACAAGATCTGTGCATGCATCGTAGGCAAAAAGGTAATCGAGGCTCGCGGCAAATTCAAAGGCGCCTTTATATCCATGCCGCTGCATACCTTCAATCCAGCGTGGATTTAGCAAGCGACTACGAATTACTTTATCTAGTTCTAATGCGAGTGGCTTTGGCTTGGGATTTAAGGGTTGGGAATGATCTCCAAACCACAATTTAGGGTCGCTGCCCTTAATGCGCCTTACAGCTGCAGCCATGCCACCATGAAATTGATAGTAATCATCTGAATCGAGCAAATCATGTTCTCGATTGTCTTGATTGTGGAGTACCACTTGCACCTTTTGAAGTCGCTTTTCAAGGCCAAGCCTGTCGGCTTGGGGCTCGGCATTGGCGCGATAGTGCCATTTGCTCCAGTTTAAAAATGCTTCTGCTAAATCATCCCTATCCTCCCAATTCCCACTTTCGATCAAACCCTGTAAACCCGCTCCATAGGCCCCTGGGGCAGACCCATACACCTCACATCCAACTCCCCCATCGGTGTGTTGGCGCACCATCTGATTTGCCTGATCTAGCCAATGGAGTAGCTGGGGAAAGGCATCACGGAAAAAACCAGATATGCGAACAGTTACATCAACCCTTGGCCTGGCAAGGCTGCTTGATGGGATTAATTCAAGTCCCACCATGCGCCTGCTACTGCCATCCCATTGGGGGCGAATACCCATAAATGCAAACACCTGGGCCACATCGTCGCCACCAGTGCGCATGGTGCTGGTGCCCCAAATTGAAATAGCCAATTGGCTGAGATGCTCTCCCTCGATTTGGAGATGCTGCTCAAGTAATGCCTCGGCACTGCGCCTGCCCAGATCCCAGGCGGCTTCAGTGGGTACCGAACGCAGGTCTACGGAATAAAAATTCCTGCCGGTGGGCAACACTTCTGGCCTGCCCCGGGTGGGGGCACCCGATGGGCCTGCCTCAATGCGTTCACCTCGGAGCGCAGCTAACAGATTGCTGCGCTCAGCATGGGCACAACCCTTTAAACGCGGTTTTAATTCAGCCATTATTTGGCTCAATTCTTTTGTTGTGCAGTTACCCGGTGTGGCAATTTTGCCTTCCAAGCAAGCGGCAGCAAAGTCTTGAATAACTGTTATGCCGTCACCTTGGCTGCGCAAGGGCACATCTGGACGTATTTGCTGAAGCAAACGCAAATCAGTTGGGCTGAGTGGATCAGCTTCCCTAGCCGTTAGGGGGTCGAAATGAATACCTAGATCCTTTGCAATTGCCCGGCCGAGGCCGAGGCGGCCGGGGCCAGGGAATCGCGCAATGGCAAGTAGTAATTCAGCCTCTGCCGCTGCTGATGGTGAAAGGCCAAAAGTGTGCAAACCAGTGCGTATTTGCGCTTCCTTAAGTTCACATAAATAGCCATCAATCTTATTTATTCTTTCATTAAAATCAGCATTAATTAACCCATCTTTATTGGTAGAACCAACGTTAATATCATCAAAATTGTCAAAATTATACTCTGATAATTTAGCTGATAACTTAGTTTTTAGAATATCTACGCGATTGCTTGCCATTGAGCTTGCCTCCCAGTATTCGTCAACCAATCCCTCCAATTCCTCCAGTTCGTTATGTAAACCTGCCCTGCCAAGGGGTGGCGTTAGATGGTCGAGAATCACAGCCTGGCTTCGCCTTTTTGCTTGCGAGCCCTCGCCTGGATCATTAACTATAAAAGGATAGATGTTTGGCAGGGCCCCAAAGGCTAGTTCGGGAAAACAATTGGCGGATAGGCCAATGCCTTTACCCGGCAACCATTCCAGGTTGCCATGTTTACCTAAATGAATAACAGCATCAACATTAAATTTTTCCCTTAGCCAAAGATAATGGGCTAAGTAATTGTGATTCGGGGGGAGCTCTGGACAGTGATAATTAAGTGATGGATCTCGGTCGTAGCCCCTGCTTGGTTGCAAAAGAATCACAACATTGCCATAGATCAAACCACAGATTGAGATGTTCTCCTTTGATAGGTAATTGTCGTTTGCAGGTGTGCCCCATCGCTCCGCAATCAGTTCCCTTGCCCTTTGATCTAGTTTGTTATACCAATTTTCATAATCAGAAAAAGCAAGTTCAGCGCAGGGGGCAAGGTGAAAACTTTCCGGGTCGGGGCTACGGCCAGCGGTTAAAGCTTTGATCAAAGCATTTGAATCCTCGGGCAGGCTGCCCTCGCCGAGGTAGTAGCCCTCCCCTTTGAGCCACTGCAAAATGGCAACGGCACTGGCGGGGGTATCAAGGCCAACGCCATTAGCTAAACGGCCATTTCTGCAGGGATAGTTAGCGAGAACGATCGCAAGTTTTTTATGTTTGTCTGGCGTGCGTCTTAATTGCACCCAAGCCTTAGCTAGGGCCGCCATCCATGCCATGCGCTCCCCATCTGGGCAGTAGTGCTGCACAGCGCATTCGAGGGCGGCATCAGCGCGATAGAGCTCTTTGAAGCAAACAATCCGTCCGGTGATGCGGCCATCAAGCTCAGGCAGAGCAACCTGCATGCTGAGATCAAGGGGGCCAAGGCCAACGCTGCTGTTATGCCAGCGCTGTTTAGGCAGAGTGCTGCATAACAATTGCAAAACAGGCACGCCAAGGGCCTGCCAGAGGGGTGCTCCCGCCTCGGCTTCATCGGCTTTAACCGAAGCAAAACCAGTAGCGCAAAGTACCAATTCCACGGCCTCAGCCTGGAGCAATTGGCGAACACCTTCTTGAACCAATTCATCACGCAAACTGCTAACCAGCACTATTCGCGGGCACAAGCCAACATCCCGGATGGCGCTTGCACAGCTTTCGAGTACATCAAGATCGTCGCTACTCCATAGGGAGCGATAGAAGATCAGCCCCACCTTTGGCCCAGGGTTTGGTTGCCATTTGAAGCAATAGGGATCTGGCTGGGGTATTGCCGCTGGTGGTTGTAATGGTTCTCCGGCCAACCAGTTAGAGCAACAGCCCATAACTTGGGCCATGTTTTCAGCTCCCCCTTCCCTTAAACATCGGCCAATGGCAATCGCTATGAAATCTGGGAAATTGCCAAGGCTCGCTAATTCCTGCTCCCCCTCCACTGTTCCACTAACTATCAATAGGCCTCGGCTTGCATCGCCCCTAGCCCATTCCCGCAGCTGCTCGATTCCATAACTCCAATGCCCCCTGCCACCAAGCAACCGCACTAATACCAGGCGCGCTTTGCTAACGGTGCTGCGCAGGTAGTGGTCTACGGCTGCTGGATGCTCCAGGGCCTGAATATTTAGGGCCCGTATTGGCACGGAGGGTTTTTGCTTGGCTAGAAGGCTTAAATCGCTGTCAGCACTGCTTAAAAATAAAAACGGGGCTGCTGTTTGCTCCACCAAGGCAGGAAGCTGATCACTCAGGTCCCCCGGGATAACTGCCAATCTGTGCATTCAGCCATCATCCCTGGCTAAGGGATGAGAAGATCGGCCCAAGGTTTCAACCGTTAGATGCATCAATTTCTTCCCTATGCCTGGTTCGGCGGCCGCTGCGTGCCATTTGCCGAGGCCACCCTATCCGTAGCAACCCACGCTCTGCACTACGGCACTGGCGCCTTTGGCGGCATGCGGGCAATACCCAATCCGAATGATGCTTCAGAGATTTTGTTGTTTAGAGCTGATCGCCATGCAAAGCGATTGAGTGAAAGCGCAAAACTTTTACTAACAGAGCTAAGCCCTGAAACAATCATGGCAGCAGTGGTTGAATTTCTAAAGGCCAACAAACCAACAAAACCAAGTTATCTAAGACCATTTGTTTATACCTCCGACCTGGGCATAGCACCAAGATTACATGATATTGAAACAGACTTCTTGATATATGGCATAGAACTTGGCGACTATCTTTCACCCAATGGCGTTAGTTGCAGAATTAGTTCATGGACAAGGCAGGAGGATCGCTCTCTACCTTTGAGAGGTAAAATTAGTGGAGCATATATCACAAGTTCACTGGCTAAAACTGAAGCTGTTAAAAGTGGTTTTGATGAGGCTTTACTTTTAAATAGTAGGGGTAAGGTTAGTGAGGCAAGTGGTATGAATTTATTTATTGTTCGCGATTCTATTTTGTATACACCAGGTGTTGATCAAGATATACTCGAAGGCATCACCAGAGCAAGTGTCATCGAATTGGCCCGCAGCATGGGCTTCACGGTTGTTGAGAGGCCCATTGATAAAACAGAATTGTTTATTGCCGATGAAGTATTCCTAACCGGAACTGCAGCAAAAGTAACCCCGGTTAGGCGCATTGAAAGCACAGATCTGGCAATGCATCGGCCTGTAATGGAGGCCCTACGCGGCCAACTAACCGCCATTACCGAGGCTCGAGACCCTATTTTTGAGCATTGGGTTACGAGGGTTGGCATCTGAGCATGGTTGGTTTCCTAGAGCGACTCCACAGCCCCGAGCGTCCGGTGTTGGTGTTCGATGGCGCCACGGGCACATCACTTCAGCAAATGGAGCTAACCGCTGCTGATTTTGGCGGCTCAGCCCTTGAGGGTTGCAACGAAATACTTGTGCGCACGAGGCCAGATGTTGTTAGGGCCGTTCATAAACAATTTCTAGATGCTGGTTGCGATGTAATTGAAACAAATACCTTTGGTTCAACCTCTCTGGTGCTTGCTGAGTACAATTTAGAAAATGAAGCCTTTGAATTAAACCGCCAGGCCGCTTTACTAGCTCGTGAAATGGCAGATGAATACACTACTGACCAACATCCAAGATATGTGGCTGGCTCCATGGGGCCCACCACTAAACTGCCAAGCCTTGGGCACGTAAGTTTTGATGAAATGAAGGCTTGTTTTACTGAACAAGCATTGGGATTGTTAGCCGGAAATATTGATTTATTTATAATTGAAACATGCCAAGATGTTCTACAAATAAAAGCGGCACTCACGGGCGTTGAAGAAGCATTTTCTCAAACTGGTGAACGTAGGCCCTTAATGGTTAGTGTAACGATGGAAACAACTGGCACGATGTTAGTTGGTTCAGATATAGCAGCTGTTGTTGCAATTTTAGAGCCTTTCCCAATTGATATTCTTGGTTTAAATTGTGCCACTGGGCCAGAGCAGATGAAGGAGCATATGCGTTATTTAAGTAGTTGCTCTCCGTTTGTTGTTAGCTGCATTCCCAATGCTGGTTTGCCTGAAAATATTGGCGGCGTTGCCCACTACCGCCTAACTCCAATCGAAATGAAAATGGCATTGCATCATTTCATTGAGGATCTTGGCATTCAGGTGATTGGTGGTTGTTGCGGTACCACCCCAGCGCACATTTCGGCCCTTGTGGAAGTGGCACGGGAACTTAAGCCAGCCCATCGTGAAGTTAGGCAGCCCCATCAATATCTCGAGAGACCATTACTCAAAGCGGAATCAGCAGCGGCTTCTCTTTACGGCACCACTGCCTATGAACAGGAAAATTCATTTCTAATTATTGGTGAACGTTTAAACGCCAGTGGTTCTAAAAAAGTACGTGATTTATTAAATGAGGAAAATTGGGACGGTTTGATCGGAGTGGCCCGCAGCCAAGTAAAAGAAAATGCCCACGTACTTGATGTGAACGTTGATTACGTTGGCCGCAATGGCGAATCGGATATGCATGAATTGGTTAGCCGCTTAGTTACTAATGTAAATCTTCCATTGATGCTAGATTCAACCGAATGGCAAAAAATGGAAGCCGGCTTAAAAGTAGCAGGGGGTAAATGTTTGCTTAATTCAACCAATTATGAAGACGGTAATGAAAGATTTTTCAAAGTTTTAGAACTAGCCCGCACCTATGGAGCAGGCGTTGTTATCGGCACCATTGATGAAGAAGGAATGGCACGCACCGCTGAGCGTAAGTTTGCCATTGCCCAGAGGGCTTACCGGGATGCATTGGAATTTGGCATACCGGCCCGTGAAATTTTTTATGATCCCCTTGCATTACCAATATCCACTGGCATAGAAGAGGACCGCCGCAACGGCTGTGAAACCATTGCTGCAATCAAAAGAATCCGTGATGACCTACCCGGAACCCATGTTGTTTTAGGTGTTAGCAATATAAGTTTTGGCCTTTCAGCAGCTTCGCGGATTGTTCTTAATTCAATTTTCCTCCATGATTGCTGTTCAGCAGGTATGGATGCTGCGATTGTTAGCCCTGCAAAAATTTTGCCTCTTTCAAAAATTAGTGAGGAGCATCAGCACGTATGTCGTGACTTAATCAATGATAAACGCCGATTCGAGGATGGTCTATGTGTATATGATCCCCTCACTACATTAACAAGTTTATTTGAAGGAGTAAGCGCTAAGGAAGCGAGGGCTTCCGGTCCATCCCTGGCCGACTTGCCTGTGGAAGATAGACTTAAGCAGCATATTATTGATGGTGAAAGAATTGGCTTAGAGCAGGCCTTAACCGATGGTTTGCAAAAATACAAGCCACTGGAAATAGTTAATACATTTTTATTGGACGGTATGAAGGTTGTTGGAGAATTATTTGGTTCTGGTCAAATGCAATTGCCATTTGTGTTGCAGAGCGCTGAAACAATGAAGAGTGCTGTTGCTTTTCTGGAACCCCATATGGAGAAGGTTATTGGCGCTGATGGCAAGCTAGAAAGCTCAGCAAAAGCTAAGCTTTTGATTGCCACAGTTAAAGGTGATGTTCATGACATTGGCAAAAATCTGGTAGACATAATACTTACAAATAATGGCTATGAGGTTATAAATCTTGGCATCAAGCAGTCGGTTGAAGCAATAATTGAGGCCCAGAAAATGCATGGGGCCGATTGCATCGCAATGAGTGGGTTGCTGGTAAAATCAACAGCCTTTATGAAGGATAATCTCGATGCCTTTAATCAAGCTGATATCGATGTTCCGGTTATATTAGGAGGGGCAGCATTAACGCCTAGATTTGTTAATAAGGATTGCAGAAACGTTTACCATGGTCAGGTTATTTATGGTCGTGATGCTTTTACTGATCTGCGATTTATGGATGCATTGGTTGAGGCAAAAAAATCTAATAATTGGGATAATAAAAAGGGCTTTTTAGTTGAATCACCGGAAGGGTTTGATCTTGGCAAGGCTGAACCAGATCCTGGCGATCTCGATGAGCCAGCAAAGCCCACAAACCAAACGGACTTAATGATTAGCAGCGATCGCTCTGCTGCAGTACCAGAGGAGCAAGCGCTTAAGCCACCATTTTGGGGTACGAAAATTCTGCTTCAGGATGAAATCCCCTTTGAGCAAATATTTGCCTACTTGGATCGTCAGGCATTGTTTGTCGGCCAGTGGCAACTGCGCAAGAATCAAAACCAATCAAGGGAGGAATACGATCAGATAATTCAATCAAAAGCCGAGCCTGTTCTCAAGGAGTGGATTGAGCGTATCAAGGCCGAAGACCTACTTACTCCCCGTGTTGCCTACGGTTATTTCCCCTGTGGCAGGGATGGAAATAGTGTTGTTATATATGATCCAGCAAACCCTTCAAAATGCTTGGGTAGATTTGAATTACCGCGGCAGCGCTCAGGTAATCGCTATTGCATAGCAGATTTCTATAGAGATCTTAATAATCAATCAGCCACTGATGTGATCCCAATGCAAGCAGTGACAATGGGGGAAACCGCCACTGCCTTCGCTAAGGAACTATTTAAGGCTGATCGATACAGCGATTATCTTTATTTTCATGGTCTTGGTGTTCAACTTGCTGAAGCCCTGGCGGAATGGACCCATGCCCGCATTCGTGGGGAGATGGGCTTCAGCACTGAGGAACCCTCAAACCTTAAGGATGTTCTGGCACAGCGCTATCGAGGTAGTCGCTATTCGTTTGGCTATCCAGCCTGCCCAAATGTTGCTGATTCCCGCCCCCAACTGACCTGGCTCGGGGCCGATCGCATCGGCTTAAGCATGGATGAGAGTGATCAGCTGGATCCAGAGCAAAGCACCACAGCTTTAGTTGCTTTGCACAGTAAGGCTCGCTATTTCAGCGCCTGATCCTGGGCCTGTGGCAGCCTTGGGTTTGCATTCCCCTATGCCATGGCAATTTCGGGTCCAAACGGTGTTGATGCTGCAATTGCAGCCGGTGTAGATCTGGATGGCTCTGTGATACCCACAGAGATGCTCACCCTCTACAACGAGGTTATGGCCTTGGAAAGCGCTAGAGCCCGCAGCGGCGTAAAAAAGTCAATGCGTAATCGCATTGTGCGCAGCGGGGCCAAGCACATGGCCCAATGCGAACTTAATGAACGCCTATTGGCGGCAGGTTGGGATGGTTTGAAGCCTAAGGAAATAGCCTTTTATTACAGCTAGGGCGCGCTGTTTTATTCAGGTCGGCGACCTTCCAAGGCATCGATCACATCCTGTTGAAAATTCTCCAGGGTGCTCGAATCCGATAGGTCAAAACCCTCACCAGCCGCATTCTGAGTTAGTTCCTGAAAATGGAAGGCCCCCTCTCCATTGGCTAGGAACTCCATGGCTGAGGTTTCGCCACTCTCGGCAAAGGCATCGCCAAGGGCATGGAATGCCGCATCTTCGGTGAAATCCCAGCTCATCGGGTGCTAACAGGTGTAGTAACGGGTTGAATTGCGACGAGCAAAAATCGATCGCCCAATGACCCATAGCGCCTCCCCCCCCGATTACGTCAAGTGTTTGGCTGAATTTATGGGGATTACAACCACAAACACCAGAGCTCTCAAACTGCCATGAACGCTCCAATAGCAACGGGTTTCAACGTCCTTGGCACCCCTTTAGAAACTTGTGGTTGTAATCCAATCACCGGTTGGTTTCGGGATGGAACCTGTAGAACCAACCCCAGTGATCTTGGTCGTCACACGGTGTGTGCAGTGATGAGTGATTCTTTCCTGAGCTACAGCAAAGCCCAAGGGAACAACTTGAGCAGCCCAAATGAGGCAAATGCTTTTCCTGGGCTTAAACCTGGTGATCGTTGGTGCATCTGTGCAGCCCGTTGGCTTGAAGCCTATTGGGATGGGATGGCACCTGCAGTGATCCTGGAGGCCTGTGAACGATCCTGCCTTGAAATTATTCCGCTTGAACTACTGCAAGAAAAAGCATCACCAAGGGATTGATTTGCCGTCCCAGCCAAGGAAACAACCTGAATTAGCGGGGGTTTGTTGTGCCAATACCGCCAGCAGCTGCTCTGCAGACTTGGCTGGCTCAAAAAGTTTATGGGCAGCAACGCCTGCACTAAATGGTTCTGATAGCTGGGTGGCAGTGGTGCCTGGGTGCAGCAAAACAACTGTTGCTGCTGGTCTTTTGCGCTGCCACTCGATCGCCAAACAACGCAGTAGTTGGTTCTGAGCCGCCTTTGCTGCTCGATAGGAATACCAGCCACCGAGATGGTTGTCGCCGATGCTGCCAACCCGTGCCGACAGGCTTGCAAACCAGCAGGGCAAACCATGGCCAAGCGCTGCTTCTACCGCCTTAGCAAGCAGGATTGGCGCAAAAGCATTAACAGCAAAAGATTGCTCAAGCCCAGCTCTGCTAACTGCTTGAAGCCTTTTTTCAGGCCCCTTACCGTTTTGGTGAAGCCAACCACTGCAATTAAAAACCAATCTCAGTGGCTTACGCGCCTGCAGATCATCCTTCAAGCCTTCCAATGAATCGTTTGAACAGATATCAAGGGGATAGGGGCCTGATCTACCGGCTGCCAAAAGATCAAGTTGGGGAGCTTTTTGCCTTAGTGCTGAAACAATTGCCCTGCCAATGCCGCCTTGGCCCACAACGAGCGCCGAACCTTCCAGTTGTCCCCAAGCGAAGGGATCCCCCATTGCAAGCCCCGCGTAGGGGCCCATGATGGCAATTCCAAGGGGACAGTTGATTGGCTTTGGCTATTGGCCTAATTGGGGGCGGCACTTGGGGTACAACCCTCATGGGCCTTTTTCAGCAAACTGGCCACCGGGTTGAATTGTGGCGACGCAGCTCTGGCATCGCGGCCCTCGAACCACTCCAAAACTGCGACCTTGTTGTTTCAGCAGTGGCATTTGCTGGCGTAGAAGGCCTCGCTAAACAACTTTCAAACTGGAACCGTTATCCACCATTACTGAGTTGTTCAAAAGGCCTTGATCCAGGCACTGGAAAAACCGCCAGCCAAATTTGGCAACGGTATTGCCCAAAAATGCCGATTTTTGTGCTCAGCGGTCCAAATCTGGCAACGGAATTAGCAATGGGTTTACCAGCTGCCAGCGTATTAGCTGGCACGAACGATCAGTTGTTGAACAAACTTCAAAAGGAGTTAAGTAGTTCACACTTAAGGCTTTATCGCAACAACGACCCAGTGGGTACAGAGGTGGCTGGTGGGCTGAAAAATGTAATTGCGATAGCAGCTGGTGTATGCGATGGACTAAGCCTTGGAGCCAACGCAAGGGCCTCGTTACTTACCCGTGGACTAGCGGAGATGGGGTTGGTGATTCAAGCCCTTGGGGGAAGGCCAGAAACCCTTTATGGTTTGGCTGGGTTAGGTGATTTATTAGCCACTGCCACCAGTGCATTAAGTAGGAATTACCGCTTTGGCAATTCCTTGGCTGAAGGGCTTTCAACGGCGGCCGCCCTCGAAAGGATCGCCGCCACTGTTGAGGGTGTGCCCACCTGTGCTGCGCTGCTTTGCTTGGCGGGAGATAGGGCTTGGAACCTGCCCATTGCAACTCAGGTGCAAGAACTTATAGAAGGCCGCATTGATCCGCAAAAGGCAATACAAAAACTGATGGAAAGGCAACTGCGCAGCGAATGATCAGTTCACACCACAAGGGCATTCCGATTTGTGCCATTGATGCTTTCAGTGCCACCCCGATGGGGGGCAATGGCGCCACAGTGGTTTTACTGGATCATCCTGCTAGTTCTATTTGGATGCAGGCACTAGCTGCTGAATTGGCGCAGTCGGAAACTGCGTTTCTTTGGCACAACGGCGGTCATTGGTGTTTGCGCTGGTTTACGCCCACCTGTGAGGTATCCCTATGCGGCCATGCCACCCTTGCAGCAGGGTTGGCGTTACACAAATGGGGTGAATTGGCAATATCAAAACCAATCGATTTCCAAACTTGCAGCGGCAAGATCAGAGTTGAAGTGCTAACAGCGGAACTGGCGAGCATCGATCTGCCAAGCGAAGAAATGAAGGAGCGGCAAACAGAAAACTGGATGGTGAATTTATTGGGAGCTGATCCCTTGGCTATTTGGAGCTCTCAATTGGGCTACGGCGTTTTACTTGTAAATGCAGAATTCCCAATAGCTAGCCTAGATTGCAATGATTTAGCATGGCAAAATGGGCCGGAAAAAGCTTGGCTAGTGATGCAAACAGCTACTCAGCCATACCATTATCAACTGCGTTTTTTTGCACCCAAAATGGGTATCAAAGAGGATCCAGTAACCGGATCAGCCCATGCCCTTGTGGCCCCTTGGTGGTGCAAAAAGTTGAGTATTAACCAAGTTCAGGGATGGCAACCATCCCAGCGACCAGGTGGAATGTTGTGTGAACCATTAGCAGCCGCCAAGGTGCGTATTAAAGGTAATGGTGTGATACTTTGGCAGGGATATTTGCCATGGCAATCATCCACGATTGAATCCGAGTCATGGATATTTACAAGCTGCTAATGGGCTGGATAAGACGAAATCTTTCAGGCTTAATTTACTGTTCATTGCCATTGTTTTTTGCCGTGGCAGTAATAGCGTTGATTGCTCCATCATTGCGGCCAGCCAAAGAGCTAGACACCGTGATGCTAGATGCCTTAACGCAGGAGCCAAAAGTTTATAAAAATGAATTTAAAAATCTTAAGCTCAAGAATGATTTAGTTGTTCCACAAGCAAATCAACCCCAACCATTAATGGTGATTAGAGTTTTGCTTGAATCAAATACCAAAAAGGCGACTATTGGCGCTGAAGGACCCTGGCAATTGCAATCAAAAGATGGGCTTTTATGGAGAGAGGGAAATGGTATCGCTGCAATTAGCTGCGTTAACCAGAAGCTTCAGCTACTTAATAGTAACGCACCTAATGAACTCTGGCTAAGGCCAACCAGCACTGGAATAGCAAATTTAAATAGTTTAAATTATCGTGGTGAACTTAGATTATTTTGCAACCAAAATGGATTGGTGGTTGTTAATCACATACCATTGGAGCAATACATTGCTTCAGTGGTTGGAGCCGAGATGCCAAGCTACTGGCCCGATGAGGCCCTTCGAGCCCAAGCGGTAGCAGCCCGTTCCTATGCCCTGGCCCACATGGCGCGTCCGTCAGATCCCGATTGGAATCTTGGTGCCACAACGCGCTGGCAGGTATACCAGGGCCTGGTAAGTGAAACTGGGCCAGCCCGTGCAGCGGCTGATTTCACAAGGGGACTTGTGCTCAGCTACGAGGGGGGAATTGTTGAGAGTCTTTATGCCGCTGATAAAGCGATTAGCCTTGAAGCCCATGGCCATTTAGGTGCAAGTATGAGCCAGCATGGAGCCCGTAGACTTGCTCAAAAGGGCTATCGATTTACCCAAATTTTGGCCTACTACTACAGGGGCGCCACCTTGGCAAGATTAAAGAAATCAGCATGATCTCCCTAGCTGAACTATCACTAAATTGTCAAAAATATGCCATGCAGAATGGGGCATTGGTTCCACTAGAAACAGAGATAATTTATTCAGATGCCTGGAGTCCATTCATTTTACGTAAGTTGCTTGGACCTACTCCTAAACATCTAAACGAAAGTGGCCCAAGAGCTAATCCATTTTTTCCTTGGGATCGGAATCTGGAGGTTTTAGAATTGGATGATCATGTTCTTTTGCTTAATAAATATCCAGTAGAACCAGGACACTTACTACTTATCAGCAAGGGATGGCAGCCCCAGAGCGGGTGGTTAACACGCACTGATTGGCAAGCACTTATTGATATTTGGCAGCTTCAGAATGGACTTTGGTTTTTTAATAGCAGTCCAAGCGCAGGCGCCAGTCAACCCCATCGGCACCTGCAGCTATTACCCCGCAGCGAGGAAATCCAGCTTTGCCCCGAAGACCCAAAATTTATGGGTGCAGCAAAAGAAGGTCCTAGGCCATGGCCTTGGCGAGTTGGTATCAGGGAAATGCCCACAAGCAAAGCTCCAACCGTAGATTTCTTAGTTGAAACCTATGGGAATCTTGCAGCTGAAAATGGTCTAGGAATGCCAAGCAAGGTGGATAAGCCACTTGGTGCTTACAACTTACTAATTAGTAGAAACTGGTTTGTTTTAATTCCAAGAACAAGCGATGGCCACGAGGGGTTCAGCTTGAATGCCCTTGGTTATGCCGGATACCTGCTAGCTACCAATGAATCAAATTTGGCTTGGTTAGAGATAAATGGCCCAAACGCGCTGTTGGCGCATGCGGCGGTTATCAATCCCTAGTTTCATCCCTCTGCATTTGAGCTTCTAGGCTGGTGATAGCTGCATTAACTGCAGCCAGTTGCCTTTCAGCGGCATCTCGCCAGCCCTGGAGCAGAAACAATTTACGTTTTTGCTGACGCCCCCTGGCACCTTTTAGATCAGTGTCACTCCAACAGCAGCCTGGCAGTGGAAACATGGGAAAATATGCTGAACAGATAGGTTCTAGCTAACCCGCTGTCCCAGTTGTCGTTTCCTTGCTCCTTTCCGTGACTACACAGAACAGCAAGGCTCCTACTGCATTTGGCTTAGCTAGAACCATAATTTTTTCTGCTAGAAAGTTCCGCTTGCCGCATTTAAGCCCCAATCTGAGAAAAGTTGGCCCCATTGGTCCCATGCGCCCCGCAGGTCTAGTCCTGGTTGCATCGCTATTTTCCTCCATACCCTCCGCTTGGGCTGATGTGTCTTTAATGGCAGGCCAAACGGCGCGACCATTAGGGGGTACTTTTAATAATGTTCCTGTACTACATTCAAATCAGCCTGAAGAAGTTGCGGGTCCGGGTATATTAATAAGTACCACCCCAGGTGATGCCCAAGCTGAAAATGGTCAGCGGCTTAGCAATGCGAGTTATACATTTAATGGTGAATTTGGCATCCATGCACATCATAAATACAATCCAGTTGATGGCCAATATGGAATAAGGAGATCACAACTTACCCTTGCTGCAGTAGCAATTAATCCAGGTGATCGTGATGTGATACTCAGATTTGAACGGGGTTCTGTTAAAAATAGCTTCGAAGCACCATATCAAGCAAATAACCTGCTTGGAGTAATTCCCCAAGGCCATCGGCCATGGAATACGGGTCCAGGGGCTGCCACAGCCGCCCAACTATTAAGGGGCACCCTAGATCGCAATTTTCCAGAGGTGCTAAGAATCCCAGCCCGCAGCCGAACTGTAATTTTTAGCACTGATCTACCTGCTAATGGTATTGCGAATGCCCTACTTAAAGGTCGTAGCGACGGCCCATTTCAACTGGCTGTTGTGGCTGCTAAGAATCCGAGGAATGATTTTGATATCCTAAAGATTTTAGATGAAGATCGCTTAGCTCCAGGTCGTACTTACCTTAATAAAATTGAAAAAATTGAAAATCGGTCTGTATTTTCTCGTGTGGGTGGCGTTGCTGTGGGTGATACCTATCAAGCTAGCTTGAGCCACGATCTATTTGATTCTCCGTTGCATGTTCCTCTAACTACCACCAGCCGCCATCATTTTGGCACTGGTGAGAGCCAAGTGAATCCTTTGGCAACAAGAATGCTTGATTCATCATTGGATAATGTTGGTACCTATGGTGTTCGTTATGATATAGATCTAAATCTGCGCGGCAATGGACCATACAAACTTGTGTTGAGTCACCCAACACTTCCGGGCAAACAATTTGTTTCTTTTCGTGGCAGTATTGCACTAAAAACGGATCAGATTAATGAGGAAATACACGTAGGGATGAAATCTGGGCAAAGCCTAGTACTTAAATCCCTAGATCTAGTTCCAACTCAAACAAAAACGATTCGTTTAAGCCTCGTATACCCAGCTGATTCAACACCAGGTCATCTTCTTAGCGTTGTTCCAGATCAGCAAATTACTCAGCTTCGAGAACAGGAAGATCGTTTAGAGAAAGCTAGAACCAAAGTAACTTCCACACCAATGATAGTGATTCAACCACCGGATGCAATTCAAACTATTGGCACCAATCCCAAAATTTCCCCTTCAAAATCAAACCCACCCAAAAATCAACAATTCACCACTAAACGCCAAATAAATCATCCAGCCCCTCTTCCCCCGCCCCCCCTGATGCCAATTGGTGGCTGGCCTCCGGCTACCCCCGCCATGGTTGATACAAGTAAGCCCAGCCAGTTAATCCGCAACTGGCTTATCCGCTAGTACATCCCATCAAAAAACTAACCCTTGGCTGATAAACCAAACGAACGCAAAATTTCGCTGGTTCTCCAGTCATCTGCCGTTGAGCAGTTGGATACATTGCGCAAACAATGGGGAATGCGCAGTAGGGGGCCAGCGATTGAACGACTACTTGAATACGTTCTAAATGAAATTGATGCGGATATTGATAACAATTTAAATAATGAACTTGAGGAATTAGATAGTCATCATATTCAGGGTGCCCTGGTTTTAGTAACAGCAACTGGAGAATCATCCCATGATGAAAATTGGCTAGATGAGAATGAAGCGCAACCACCATCAGCGATTGATTTACCTGGTTTTGTTTCTAAGCGATCACAGAAGTTGAATCGAAGCCTAAGGGCACCCCGTATAGAGCGAAATACAAATGAATGCTTAATTACAATTGATGCCAACTATCTACTTGATTCGATCTCAACTGTGCAAAATCATTGGATGAATTTGTATGGAAGTGAACCTAACCAAGCAGTTTTAGAAGCATCGATGTACTGGTTAAGCCACGATATTTGGCCCCTTGCCGATGCCAGTGAAGGCAATCCTTTTACTTGGAATGCCCTGCAGCAGGTGATGCTCAACTACGCCCCCAGCTGGGAAATTCGCGAACCTTCTGTAGACAGGGTAATAATTGCAGCTGGAATTTTAGAGGACCCGTTTGGGGCCTCAGCATTACAGGTAAGAATTCCATCGCTTGTGGGAAGAATGACCCAACGCCTAAGACGCAAGAGGAGGGGAAGTCCATTTCTCGATTTACAAGCAACTATGACAACCCAGGGGGCCCTGCAATTACTAAAACTGCCCACCACAGTTGGCTGCAGCCTCACACTTCAAGATATCCGTGAAGCCTATCGTCAGCAGGCAATCGCAGCCCACCCAGATGCTGGTGGCGACCCTGAAGACATGAGAAGACTGAACGAGGCCTATCAGCTTCTTAAGCAACGCTACCTAAAACCGTTTTAAGAAGATCTATCAACAGATTAATGTTGTCTCACAATTTTCATTTAAGTATCAGATAAGACCAGGACTGAGTCTTACCCTATACTTCATAGACATTCTTCGCATGAACTTTTCCGCTTAGTAAAACAGGTTTTATTGAATTTTTTATTTGTCTTGCCCATGCACTTGGCCAATACCTTCTTTGCCTTCAATTTTTTGGGGTTTTGTCCTTTGTATTGTCCAACGCTCAACTAATCGCAGCATTTTTAGCTTAAAAGTATTGCTGTAAAACGATTTAGCCCGCAACCTGAATTCAGCGTACCTGTTGTATACACAGGTACGCATATCGTTCTTATAATTCTAGGATGAGATTTGAGCTAAGTCTTATAAAAAAACTCATATGAGACCTATGGATTAATTGTGCTTGTCTTTCCCTTTGTAAATCTTTTAAGAAGAACTAGATCGGTAGGCGGCTGGCTTTTGAAATCTCGTAAGACACAAAAAAGTCTCATAATAGACCTATCAAGGGACTATTATGAGACTCGTGATAAGTGGATTGTTTGCTTGGGTTTGGCCGGTAGTCCCTGGTTAGGCGCTGGTTTGCATTCCTTGTACTAAATAATCGAAATATGGTTCTAATAGAATCGAGTCGTTTGAAGAAACAAGTGCTATCGAGGCTGTTTTTAAGCATCGCATAGCCTCCACCATGCCCTGCATTGGAACACCGAGGCTGTTGTACATCTCCCTAGCTCCAACTAAGCCAGTGTTTTCAATAAAACTGGTGCTACCAGCTAAAACCCCGTAGCTAACTAAGCGTAGATACCAGCTGAAATCCCTAAGGCATTGAGCCCTCTGCTTTTGGCCATAGGCATTTCCACCTGTAGCCACATACTCAGGCTTAAGGCTGAACAGCTGCTTTGCAGCCTCAGCAACTATTTTTTGTTCATTCTCACTGAGAATCCTCGCCACCTTTAGGCGAGCGGAACCTCCGCTAAGAAAATCCACCATCGATCGCAGCTCACCACCACTGGGGTAGCGCAGCTCATCGTCTGCTTGAAGGATCAGATCGCGTACAACGCTCATCGCAGTCCCGGGGCCTGCTGCACTCTATCGACCATTCGACACGCAAGGGCTGGTTTTGCCTTGGTCTGTAACGCCGAGCTTTAAGGTCGTAACGTGAAAACAAATCCAAGCCAGCCCAATCTGCTCAACCTTGAGATCAGGGATCTCAGTCAGGAAGGTAGTGGCATCGGCCATGAAGGCTCGAGAGTTGCTTTTGTTAATGGTGCTCTCCCAGGGGAATTGGTGGAGGCAAGGCTCACGGGCGCTTCTAGGGGGATGGTGCGCGGTGAGATTAGAAAACTGCTGCGTCAGTCTCCAGACAGGCGTTTACCAGCCTGCATCCTTGCTGGTGAATGCGGTGGTTGCAGTTTGCAGCACTGGAATGATGCTGCCCAAGCAGAATGGAAGCAGAACAATCTTCAGCAGGCCCTTCAGAGGATCGGTGGCCTAAGCATCCAGGTTGAACCGATTATTGCGGCCACAGCGGTGATGGGTTACCGCAATCGAGCGATCATTCCAATCCAACCAGCGAGCAGTGGGATTAAGGCCGGTTTTTATCGGCGCCAAAGCCATGATGTGGTGAACATGAACCATTGCCCGGTTCTTGATCCTCGCCTGGATGAACTGATCGGGCCAATTAAGCAGGATCTTGTTGAGTGTGGCTGGCCTGCCTACTGCGAAGCTAGCCATAGTGGAGAACTACGTCATTTAGTTCTAAGAATTGGTGCTAACAGTGGCGAAATTTTATTGGGATTGGTTACCAAAAGCCCCCAACTAGATGGTTTTGATATTCTTGCCGAGGAGTGGCTTGAGCGTTGGCCAGCGGTTGTTGGGGTTGTTCATAATTGCCAACCAAAACCAACAAACACCCTACTGGGTGAGCAACAACAATTGATTGCCGGAAGGCCTTGGTTGCTGGAGCGTTTTGCCAATTGTAGTTTTGCCATTGGACTTGATACATTTTTCCAAGTGCATACGTCCCAAGCCGAAAGGCTTGTGCCGTTATTGAAGGACGGTTTAGGCATGGGTGTAGGGGAGGTACTAGTTGATGCTTTTTGTGGTGTTGGAACTTTGGGACTCCCTTTAGTAGGACCTGAAGCAAAGCTAATCGGGATCGAACAGCATCAAGCTAGTATTGAAAGAGCTCAAGATAATGCCCGTTTAAATAATATAAATAATGCTGAGTTTTTAGTTGGCTCAGTTGAACAAAAGCTTGCCGAGGTATTGCCAATTACTGATGCATTACTTCTCGATCCACCCCGCAAGGGCTTGAGTGATCCATTGGTTAATATTATCCAGAGTTGTCCCCCTGATCGGATAGCTTACGTTAGTTGTAATCCATCAACCTTGGCTAGGGATCTATCACGTTTGTGTGCGGATGGAATGTTGGAATTGTTATCAGTGCAACCGTTAGATTTCTTCCCTCAAACCACCCACTGTGAGGCCCTAGCACTTCTTAAACGCGTAGCTGTGCGTTAAATTTTTCTAATAGCATCTCTCTTATAGTTTTCATTAGGGGTTCAACCTGTTCGTCCCTTAATGTTGTATCTTCCGATCGAAACCGCAAGCGCACATTAAGGCTGCAATACCCTATTTCCACTGGAGCCCCTTTGTAGCGATCTAACAATTGCACATGTTCCAGTAGGGGCCCAGCTGCTTTCCCTATTGAATTTAAAACACTATTCACTTGGATTGTTTCTTTTACAACAAAGGCTATATCCCTTTCGCTAGCCGGTACGGTGGGATAATTTTTAAAAATTGGTGTTAATTTGTTAGCTCTGCTTGCAGCGCTTAATATAGGCTCTAATTCCATATCAAATATAGTGCTACCAACGCCTAAGTCATGGCTTTCTGCAAGCGAAGGATGTATTTCTCCAAATACCCCTATCGCTTTACCTTCAAGGAATAGCTGAACCGACCTGCCAGGATGTAATTGGGGATCTTTAGCAAAGGCAATATCTTGCAGCGATACACCTATTTCACTAAGTGCCTTGGTAAGTATTCCCCTACACTCATAATAATCAACTGATTTTTGTTTGCCGCTATTAGTCCATAGTTCAGATTTATTACAACCACAGATAATCCCTGTTAACCTTTCCTGTTCATAATAATTTGATTTGTGTAAACTGAATATTTTACCAATTTCAAAGCCCCAAAAACCCGGCTGTGGAGCCTGCAGATTTCTACTCGCAGCATTAATTAATCCATCCCTCAAATTGGTGCGCAAATGACCGTAATCCGCAAGCAGTGGATTGGTGAGTGCTATTTGATCCTGGTTATTTAATTCAGCATTTAAATCCTTTGAAACCAAGGAGAGATGCATAAGCTCCTGGAGACCCGCGCCCCTAAGGGCGAAGCAAAGCCTTCGCAATAGTTGTTCCTTTGCGCTCAGTCCACCCGGCTCCACAGGATCAGGTAGATGGCTGCAAAAACGGTCGTAGCCAACTAGTCTTGCCACCTCTTCGATGAGATCTACCTCCCTTTTAAGATCACCACTACGGGATGGCGGCACATTCACATGCCATATCTCATTTTCGCTTTGCTGCTCACCCTCACTACTAACGCTGCAACCAAGGCGCTTCAAGATATTCACAACTTCCTGGCTTTCAATTTCTCCGTAACCAGCTTCCCCATTATCGAGGGGTCCTAGTAATCTTTCAAGCGCTAGTCGGCGTAGTTGTATTGATTCAGTGGCTGTTTGATCGGTTTCTATTAGCCACTGATTACCAATACTTGCCCCAGTTAATTGAAGAAGCAGATCAACTGCACGGTTGGCTGCAGCTACACAGTTTTCTTTTGCTACACCGCGCTCAAAACGAGCTGAGGCTTCACTGCGAATACCGGCTGCCCGGCTGCTTTTACGGATCGAGGTGGCAGGAAATATTGCAGCTTCCAGATAGATATTTTTTGTATGAGATTGCACGGCACTGGCCTGGCAACCGATAACCCCAGCAAGGGCTACAGGGTATTCTTGATTGGTTACAAGTAGATTGTTTTCGTTTAATTCACGCTCTACTCCATCTAAACAATGAACTGACTCACCTTTTTTAGCAAAGCGAAGCCCAAATGCATGGGGATCATCACATTTAAGGCTTTCACGGTCGTAGGCATGAAGCGGCTGACCTGTTTCCAGCATTACTAGGTTTGTGATGTCAACTACGTTGTTCACTGGACGCTGCCCAGCAGCCTCAAGCCTTCGCTGCAGCCATAGGGGCGAATCGGATACCTGCACATTCACTATTTCCGTAATACAAAACAGTTCTGAATGTTTGAGCAGGTCTTTCCCTTTGAGATTTAGTGCTGTTGGCACACAGCTAACCATCGGTTGCTCCACCTCTAGTTGCTCTAGGGCTGCCACTTCCCGTGCAATACCCAGCATCGACAAACCATCGGCACGATTTGCGGTAACCGCCAGCTCAAAAATGCGATCGTTTAGGCCGAGGAGAGGTCCCACGGGCAAGCCAAGGCCCGGCAATTCCTGCTTTAGCTCTTTGGCCACCTGATCTAAATCAACAAGCCCATCAACTTTGTTTTCAAGGCCTAGTTCTGCAAGTGAGCAAAGCATTCCGGCGCTCTCAACACCCCTTAGGGAAGCCGGCTTGATCGTTAGTTGCACAGCCGGTAGAAAACTGCCAACAGTTGCCACTGCAACGGCCATTCCCTCCTGAACATTGCTGGCACCGCAAACGATCTGCAGCGGGCTTGAAGCACCGATATCCACTTCACACACGTTCAGTTTTGTGGCATCGGGATGGGCGTTTTTGCTGCTCACGCGGCCAACCACAACCCCCCTAGCCCTTGCGCTTAGGTCTTCGTCGGAATCCACCTCAAAACCAGCCATGGAAAGCTTTTCAGCCAGGGCTGAGGGTTCGCTTTGGAAAGGCACCAGCTCCTTGAGCCATTGCAGCGATACGCGCATGGAGATGCAACAACAGCGGCCGGATCCTACCGATTAGCCGCACCCAATCAGCTATGGTGGTGGATTGTCACACCGCTAGTAAGAAGCGGCGCAACGTCCTTATGGCCAAAAACAAGGGCGTCCGGATCGTGATCACCCTCGAGTGCACGGAATGCCGGTCCAATCCCTCAAAGCGCAGTCCAGGTGTGTCTCGATACACCACCGAAAAAAACCGTAGGAACACCACCGAACGGTTGGAGATCAAAAAGTTCTGCCCCCACTGCAACAAGTCAACGGTTCATAAGGAAATCAAGTGAGGCCGGCCCCAGGGTCCATATAGGATTCCAACATTTTCAGGCCAGCAGTTGGCAAACTTTTAAACACGCACCCCAAACAATGTCTAGCTCCTTTTTCAAAAAGCGCCTTTCGCCGATCAAACCAGGCGACCCAATCGATTACAAGGATACCGACCTACTTAAAAAGTTCATAACTGAGCGTGGCAAGTTGTTACCCCGTCGTATGACAGGTCTTACTGCGAAACAGCAAAGGGATCTTACCAACTCCGTTAAAAGGGCTCGTATTATGGCCCTTTTGCCTTTTGTTAACCCTGAGGGATAGGCAATAGGCGGTGAATTTCATCGTTATTTATTTTGCAACCAAATGATTTAGTTGGGTATGTGTTTAACAAACGCACCCCAAAGCTTGCCATTATTGCAGACGTTAGGCCAGGAAAAGTATTATTAATTAACTCTATTTCTGCAAAAACTTCAAAATGGTATTCATTCAGAGATATTTTCTTAATCGGCAGCTCAAGAAATTTTTCTCCTGATTTATTATCAGATGCCTTAGCAGCCATCCCCCTGCTACCTTCTATTTTTTCAACTGCATGGATTGAATCTCAAAGATTAATAGACCTTAATTTGCTTGATGGTGGCATTGATTTAATTTCATTTGCAAAGCTTCTATTTGCCAATCCCAGCCCCACGGATCTAGCTGCCTGTTGGCTTTCTCTTGCTAATAAACAAGATCTTTTTCGTGTACGCCAAGATACAATTTTTGTTCGCTCCCAGCCTGAATTGCAGCAGTTGCGTCAGGCTAGGCGACGTCAACAATTAGCTATTCAGATTAAATCTAAATCAGAAGTTTTTGAAGCTGAACATTTTCCTGCAGAGTGCTTAGCAGAGGCGGATCGGTTAGTGTTAATAGCTTCTGAATGCCAGCCTGGAGATTCAGCGCGAATAGATCTCAGCCATTTGCGCAGCTTCAGTATTGATGATCCATGCACCGTTGAAATTGATGATGCAATCTCCATCGAGCATCAAGCCGATGGTATTGATAAGATCTGGATTCATGTTGCAGATCCCCATCGATTAATTCAACCGGGAGGGTGCTTAGATCTTGAGGCACAGCGAAGGGCATCAAGTATCTACCTCAGCCACAAGTTAGTTCCAATGTTTCCCATTGGCCTTGGCAGTGGCCCATTAAGCCTCTCACCCGGTTCAAAAAAGGCTGCCATAAGCGTGGCTATTTGCCTTGATCAAAACAGCTGCATTGTGGGGGTTGATATTGTTCGATCCTGGGTACAAATCACCTATGCCCTTAGCTATAGCGATGCAGATGAGCTAATTGAACTGGCTCCGCCCCAGGACGCTGATCTTGCCGAAATCAATAACCTGCTTCAGAACAGACGCAATTGGAGGCAAGCCCAAGGTGCCCTATTAATGGATCAACCAGAGGGCCGGTTTATACGAATGGATGGAAGGCTTCAATTAGAAATTACAGAGCCAGGTTGTTCACGGGCAATGGTGGCAGAGGCAATGCTTTTAGCTGGTGCTGCCGTAGCAAATTGGGCTAAAGAACATCAATTAGCAATGCCCTTTCGCTGCCAGGCCGGCAATCAAAGTTTGGCTCCTGATCAATTGATCGATTTACCAGCAGGCGCTGTGCGCTGGGCCCATCAAAGGCTTGGTTTGGGGCGCAGCCGTTTGCAAAGCGAAGCTGCAGCCCATCAGGCCCTTGGCCTTTCTGCCTATCTGCAATGGACCTCACCAATTCGTAGATACAACGACCTGCTGGCACACAGGCAGTGGTTAACACACCACAATTTAATCGATGCAGAACCGCTAGCGAAGGAATTGATGAACCCATTATTAGAAAAATTAGAGCAGCAGAGTAGAGAAGTAGGCCAGATAAGTAAGGAGGATCAACGATGCTGCCTACTGGAATGGTTAGAAAGTTTAAAGCCAAAGTTAATAGCGCAAGATGGAGTTATGTTGCGCTGGCTTAGGGAGGATCAAAACCTTGCGCTTGTGAGAATAGAGTCATGGGCATTGGAGTTGCCAGCGCGGCTGAGGGATCGGGCTGCACCTGGAGATCTATTAAAGATTTATGTTCAGGAACTTGATCCAGCTCGGGATTTATTGCATCTCAAGGCAACAATCTATTGATTCGCCACCACGGTCCCCATGGATTCCAGCGGCCAACAACCGTAACTTTTTTTCGATCTAGTTTAGTTATTTGCTTTCTAACCATTGGCTCAAGGGTAATAAGAGGCCATCGCTTTGATCCGCAGTAACCAAACCATTGATCCTCACTATTGATATTTAATTCCATTTCCTGTGAATATTCTCCTGGTTCAGGTGGCGCATCAGTGGGAGTTACAGCTGTTTTTTTATCATTAAGTGCACATAGCTGAGTTTGGCGCCAAGCAGGCGAATGCCAAGCTAAATCTTCATTAATAAAAGGTGCTGAGGGAGCAGTTCTCTCATTAATCAGTGCCTTTTGTAATATTTTTATGTTTAACTGTTCTGGTAATATTTTAGTTTGGCTGCAAAGCGCTGCTGCCATGCCTGCTGCCTGACCAATATTTAGCACCAATGGCCCTAATCGTGTTGCGCCATTGGCCATATGACTAACACTTATTCCTTTATCGGCCATCAATAAATTTGCAGCATCGCATCCAAATAGTGCATCAAAAGGAATGCAAAAGGGAGTGCCGCTCCATCTACCGCCCCAGGCTTTACTCTTAGGGGCTAAAGGCCAGTCTGGACCGGGATAGTGATGGTCATTTGGATAATTACCAATGGCAATACTTGATTGGTTAATATCACTATTAAGTGTTGCTGGCAGCAGGTCTTGCTCTGTAACAGTGTACTTGCCAACTATGCGCCTACTTTCACGCCAATAGGGCTGAAAAGCAAGTCCATTATCTTCAGATGTGATTAGTAATCCCCCAGTTATTGATTGCAATTCCTTAAAAAAGTTTTGGCTATGGACACGCATGCCATCTAGATGATTGGCGATTCGGTTTGTTGAACCACTAAATGGCGCCAATGGATCTTCGTGCCAATCGTTGCCATTGATCGGCCAATTAAGCATCAGTAAATCTTCTGGTAGTCTGCCGTAGCTAAGGCACCTCAATAAACCATGGGGTTTAAGGCAATCTTGAAACGGAGCAGCCGGTTGTTTGTTTTGCCTAAAAACTTGGCTGCTTTCATTCCAATCCCCTTGCCAGCGCGCCAAGAAAACCCATGTGGGTGATTGCACCACTTGAGTTTGGAAAAATGGATCCTGCTCCAGTTTGATTTTTTCTGGAGCACTTGGCTCATCCCACTCTTCTTTTGCTTCCCAACCTAGCCGGTAGGGCACATCAGCATAAACCATACTTTCAGCCAATTCTGTACCGTCGATTATCAGATCAAATTTTACTTGCAATTGATTAATACCATTACTAAAAATACCCCCAGTTAATAATTTATTTTTTTTTGTTAGTTCTTGTAAATTCCAACCACTCATCCACTTGAGGTTTGGCTCAGCCCTTATCCAATTTTGAAATATTTTTTCAGCTTGAGCCGGTTGAAAGCCAAAGCAACTTACCCAATTATTGTCTAATCCCTCAGGTACTGCTATTCTGAGCTCACGTAAAAGTGCGCCCCAAAGACCCGTTTGCCAAGGGGTTAGTTCATTGCCATCTGGGGCTGAAACTCCACTTGCGCTAAGCATCCCCCCAACCCAGGGGCCAGGCGTAACAAGCAGGCATTTAGTACCACTGCGAGCACATTGCAGAGCAGCCCCAAGGGCTCCAGTGCCACCACCAAGTACCAGCACCGGTACTTTCAATGTGTCCTGGTTCAAAGCTGATTCCTCAAGATGCGATCCCCGTAGGGAGATGCTGAACTAAAAGTGGTTAGCTGCCAATGGTTAGGATCGAGCGAATGACAACCACCCTCACCACGCCGCTCTACTACGTTAACGATCGGCCCCACATTGGCAGTGTTTACACCACATTGGCTGTGGACAGCCTTGCTCGTTACCGAAGGCAGAGGGGTGAGGAGGTAATTTTTATAACCGGTTGTGATGAGCACGGCCAAAAAATTCTTCGCACAGCCCAGCAGGCTGGCATTGATCCTCAGCTGCATTGCGAAAATATCAGCGCTATTTTTCACCACAATTGGCAAGAATGGGGCATAAGTAATAATCGATTTATTCGTACAACTGATCCACGCCATAGGGCGATTGTTAATCAGTTTTTTGAACGTGTTGCTTCAAATGGAGACATAATTGAAGGTAGGCAGCAGGGTTGGTATTGTGTTGCATGTGAAGAATACAAAGATGAATTTAAAGATCAAGATTCATCCATTAATCCTTCGCCTATATGTTCTACCCATCAACGTTCATTAGAATGGCGTGATGAATCAAATTTATTTTTTCGTCTATCCCGCTATCAAAAACAAATTGATCAATTAATTAGTAAGGATGGTTTTATTAGGCCTAGTTCTAGGCGTCGCGAGGTGGAGAACTTCGCCTCTGGAGGCTTAAAGGATTTTTCGATCTCCCGTTTAAACCTGCCATGGGGAATTCCAGTACCTGGCCATAAAGAGCATACTTTTTATGTTTGGTTTGATGCTCTTTTAGGATACATAACAGCTTTACTAGAACCGGGCGATGCTCCTGATTTAGATCTTGCTATATCAAGAGGTTGGCCTGCAAATCTACATGTAATTGGTAAAGATATTCTTAGATTTCATGCTATATATTGGCCCGCTATGTGTATGTCAGCTGGGATAGATCCTCCAGAGTCTGTTTTTGGCCATGGCTTTCTAACAAGGGAGGGGCAAAAAATGGGCAAATCCCTCGGCAACAGCATAGATCCAGGCATGCTTTTAAATAGCTTTGGCGTTGATGCTGTTAGATGGTATTTACTAAGGGATATTCAATTTGGTGATGACGGGGATATTCAACAGCAGCGCTTAGTAGATCTTGTTAACAATGATTTGGCGAATACTATTGGCAACTTGGTAAATAGAACAATTAGCATGGCTCGCAAATGGTTTAACGGGGTCCCTATTCCTAGAAATCCACCTGGCTTAGACCACCGTTTGGCTGTTTTGTGTGAGCAGATCCTTAAATCATTAGATACTAATTATGATCAACTAGATTTTCGCTCCGCATCTGAGAATATCCTAATGCTTGCAACTGCTGCTAACGGGTATCTTAGCGAAACAGCACCATGGACTGCCATAAAGGATGTAAACAACCGTGAGGCAGTTGCTTCAGACATATACGCAGTGCTTGAAGCATCTAGATGGGTTGGTGTTTTACTTTTTCCGCTCCTTCCAAATCTTAGTGTAAATTTACTTCAGCAATTAGATCAACCTGCAGTTGACTGGAAATCGCAATTAATCTGGGGTAAGCTTGAATATGGCAAATATCTTGATGAGCCGATTCCCCTTATGCAAAGGCTTGAGATTGAAGCATAAATATGAAATTAGCTACTCCATCGATATTAATTATCTTGCTTCTCTGCAGTTGCAGTAATTCCTATTCGCCGCCCAAGGAAACCGCACCTCCATTTAAATTTAAATCCCTTAAGTTGCACCAAAATAATTCAGCCGGTTTAAGGCTTTGGGATTTATATAGTCCTCGCGCAAGTTACCGTTTGGATCAAAGGAATGCAATTATTTCTAACCCTTCGGGAACCCTTTATCGCAAGGGCGATCCTGCCTACCAGATTTCTGCTAAAAAAGGTGTTGTTACTAATGATGGCGAGCTAATTGAATTATTGGATAGTGTAAAGCTCTCCACCCTTGATCAGCGTAAGATACATATCTCTGCCGCTAGGGCCCTTTGGAGGCCAGCTGCCAATACGATTGAATTGTTTGGCAAACCTCAGGCTAGTGATCCAACAAGAATCCTAACTGCGGGCAAAGCACGTTTTAATCTGCTCCAGGAGCTACTTGAATTACGAGATAAACCACGCCTACAGCAATGGATCAAAAAACAAACCCCCTTACAATTAGCCCAACTTGATCTTCGTGTAAGGGATGCTAATTGGCAGCTTCTAAGCGGCAAGCTAACTGCTGCAGGTCCAATTCAAAGTATTCAAAGGCCATCAAGCAAGCAGCAAAGAACACTTACTGCTGCTTCGCTACAAGGCAATACCAGGGAAAATTGGCTTGATTTCTACCCACCTGTTCTGATTAGTGAGCCTGCTCGTAAAATGCAAATAAATGCTGGGCTTAGCCGTTGGTGGATTACTGAAGAGCGCATTACATCCTCTGCCCTGGCTATGGCTACTTTAGATAAACTATCAGTAGCTGGTTCTAATCTTGAGCTCTTCGAGAAACAAAATCTGATTAAGATTGGTGATAATTGCGAGCTTAACCAGCCCGGTGAATTTCTATCAGCTAATAGTTGCAACTGGAATTGGCGCACTGGCGAAGTCTCAGCATTTGGTGCAGTTGAACTTAAACGCAATCAGCTCAATCAAGTTACTTCGGCCCAAGAATTACATGGCAAAACTGGTAATAATGGCTTGATTATTTTTACTGCACCGGGCCAGAAGGTTCATACTCAGCTGCGTTTCCCCCAGGCCCAGGCTGGAGAAAAGCGCCGGGCTGCTGAAGTTCATTTTTAAGCTTATCTGCCCAGCCTTGGGCCCAGCGTTCATCGCTACGGCTAAAGCAACGCACAGACCAGCCACCAATCAATAGCCAACCCCTCTCCCCAATTGGTGTTACTAGGATTGCTGGAAGCAATTCGGGAAAGTAGCTGAATTCTGCAGCACCTGGATAGAGTTCAAGGTTCACTAAAGATATTTGCTGTTGCTTCTCCCTTGCTCTTTTTAGGATGTTTCCTTCTAGAAATTTTTTTTCGCCAAGGATTCCCCGCCGCAATAGCACTTCACCGTCCCACACCAGCATCAAACAGGCCGCTGGAGTGGCGAGTAAAAACATTGCACTTCCCCAGGCAATTTCGTCTTGGCATGTAGTTGAAAGTAGCTCCGACAACTCAAAGCCCTCCTTACCAGCAAGCTCCACGCGATCCCTTGTCGTTGGATTGGCGCGCGTCCAGATAACCCCAACCAACATCAGGCCAACAGCCATCACACCAGCCAACACAGAGCTTCGGCCTAGGGCAGGTGAAACAAGTTCAGGAAATGTGAAGCTATTTGTGAAATTCAAAGCTAATCCCAAGCCACCACAGCAAATAACGAGTTTTGCTGCCGTGGGAGGGCTGCCATTTTGGCTTTCCATAGCTCAAATGGTTTGAACCTTGGTGTTTTCAATGAATAGCGCAGAGTCCTTTGCTGCCGTTTGCCTGGCGGCGGTTGCTAGCGATGGAGTTTTGGGCCGTGATGAGGCTCGAAGCCTAAGAATTGAATTGGAATTTCGCACTCCCTTCTCTTCGATGGACGATCGCGAGATGACCGATCTTTTTGATCGCTTACTAGCCCTATGGCGTGAGCAGGGTTCAGAGGGTCTTGTTCAGTCTGCTTTACCCCAGCTCACTCCACCCCAACGGGAAACCGCCTTGGCGGTAGCTACTCAATTGGTTAGAGCAGATCGCGTGGTGGAGGCTGAGGAGCTGGAGTTCTTACAATCTCTAGCTAGGAGCCTAGATCTAAGCCCTGGTAAGGCTGAATTGATTATTGAAGTTATGGATATTTTGCATCGAGATGCCTTGGCCACGGCAAACTAAGAAAACCTTTCAGGGGAGCAAACATGGTTCCGTCATCAATCCTGCGCTTACTCAGCCTTTTGTTTTTGATGTGCGCGCTAGGGTGGCCTGGACAGCCTCTATGGGCGATTGGGATTGATGATTTCCCCGCTCAAGCTCCAAACGAACAGGTGGATGATGGGGCCGACGTGCTCAGCCGTGCAGCAATTACCGAATTACAAAAAAAACTTGAGCTGTTCAGTCAAGCTCGAATCGACGCAAGGATTATCACCTTCAGGCGGCTCGACTACGGTATTGGTCTTGATCAACTGGCAAACGAATTGCTACAGCGTTGGCAAAGCCCAACCCAGGGAGAGCTTCTTATCCTTCTGGAAACTGGCTCGAACAGCGCTTCTGTGAAAGCCTCGCCAGTTGTTTTAAAGCTGCTGCCTGAGGAACTTCTTAAAAGCACAGCAGAAACAACCATGGCTGTTCCGCTCCGTGATGGAGGCAGGTATCGCCAAGCCCTATTAAGTGGTCTTGATCGCCTAGGCATAGTGCTTGGTGGTGCTGAGGACCCTGGGCCGCCACTGGTTGAGGAAGTGTTGGCTCCAGTTACCAATATCCCCACAGCGGAAGAAACTGCTAATAGCAATGCTTTCTCATGGGTAATTGTTCTGTTGGTGGTTGGAACGCTTGTGCCGATGGCCACATGGTGGGTGTTCTCCCGATGATTGCAAGGCATCATGGAAGTGATAGATCAGGCCCAAAATGGGGATGAACAATTGGTTGGGAGCCTTTGGCAAGGCTGAGGAGCTCCAATTCAGCAGCAACTTAGAGCTCGCCTATGAATCTGCCCTAATGATTCAGGGCCTTGAACTGGAATATTTCAATGATCGACCGGTTCGCACAGATGTGGATTTGGGATTACCCAAAACAACTCAGGCGCAAATTATTAGGAGATTTCGATCAGCCTTAGCAAACTGCCGGCAATATGTTAGTGCTATAGAAATCCACAGGTCGGAGCTAGATAGCCAAGAACTACGTCAATTGCAGTTAATTGAATCGGTTGTTAGGCGCTATGGCGGTGGCGATAGCCAGGGAATATTACGCCGGCCAGAAGCACTACCCCGTAGTTTACTCGGTGTTTTTGATCGGGTTCGTAATGAATTGAACCCAGAGGCTGAAGCCAGCTTGGTTGCCGGCTTTCGCCGCAGGCGTGATTCAACTCTTGTGTCACTAAGAATTTTATTACTTCTTATATTAGTGCCCCTGCTTTTGCAACAGGTTTCACGCACCTATCTCGTTGCACCAATAATTGATCGTTTAGCGCCTGAAGTTCCTTTTTTGAGTTACACAAAACCACAGCTCCAGGATGCTGCGGTTAGTAAATTGCGCTTGTATAAAGAGGAATTGGAGTTTGACGCTCTTTTGGCAGGGAGGGATGCCCCTTCCATTGATGAGATAAGAACAAAACTGTCTGAAAGGGCTGATCAGCTTAAGGATGAGGCTGATTCCAAGAGCACCGGAGCCATAAAGAATGTTATTTCCGATTTGATTGCACTTATAGGTTTTACTTTTGTTTGTTTTTTAGGTAGGGAAGACCTCAGGGTTTTACGTGGCTTCTTTGATGAATCCGTTTATGGATTAAGTGATAGTGCCAAGGCATTTGTTATTATTCTATTCACAGACATATTTGTTGGATTCCATAGTCCTGAGGGTTGGACTGTGTTACTTCAAAGCATTTCAAGTCATTTAGGGCTTCCAACTCAAGAAAATTTTATAATGCTTTTCATTGCAACATTCCCTGTAATTTTAGCAACAATATTTAAATATTGGATTTTCCGTTACCTCAATCGTGTATCTCCATCTTCTGTGGCCACCTTGAGAAATATGAATGGTGGTGGTTAAACACAACGGTGACAGAACACATCATCGTTACAGGTGCTAGCCGCAGTGGTAAGAGTGAGTGGGCTGAACAATTACTTGTTTCCAAAGCAGCTAATAATCCAATTTGCTATGTGGCTCCAGGTAATTTATACCCAGATGATGCAGCCTGGCAGCAACGTCTTGATCTTCATCGCCAAAGGCGCCCCAGCTACTGGCAGCTTAAGGAGCTTGAATACACGCATCTGTTATTAAAAATCCTGGATAACAGCAGCGATTTAGCTAATAATTTTTTATTGATCGACTCACTTGGCAGCTGGGTATCCCTTGGACTTGAGCTTACCGACAAGGAATGGCTAGCAATGCAGGCTGAATTTCTTGAGGTTTTATCAGTTCGAAGGCTTCCAGTGGTTCTTGTGAGTGAGGAGGTGGGCTGGGGAGTTGTACCAACAACTGCTGTTGGTGGCTGCTTTCGCGACCGTCTTGGCAGTTTGGCTAGGGCCTGTGCAAGTTGCTGTATCGAGCGCTGGTTGGTTTGCATGGGTGAGGCCCTTCCCTTACATAGGCTTGGCACAACTGTTGTTGGTATGAGCTAGAGATGCCCCGAATCATTCTGTTTGAACCAGAAATACCACCAAATACAGGAAATATTGCCCGCACCTGTGCCGCCACCAAAACTCCGCTGCATCTAGTTGAACCACTTGGGTTTGAGATTAGTGATCGCAGCTTGAAACGAGCCGGTCTTGATTATTGGCCATTTGTAGATCTACATCGCCATGGCAATTGGTCTGATTGCCTGAGCCATTGCCACGGAATGGGCGGCAGACTAGTTGCGCTTAGTCGTCACGCCCCAGATTCTTATCTCGATTATCGCTTTCTAGACTCAGATTGGCTAATATTTGGGCGTGAAACCAGTGGACTGCCCCATTACGTGCGCAGTGATTGTGACGCATTTCTTACCGTCCCACTCCCTTGTGCCAGCGTTAGAAGTTTAAATCTTTCAGTTGCAGTTGCGATTGTGCTTTTTGAGGCTTTGAGGCAAATTAAAAGCCTTTGCTGAACAGTGATCTCGCTAATTAGTGGGCTTTCTGTAACTTAGGGCACTTGATTTTCCCTTGAGCATAGTGTATTGTTACCAAGTTGTTGGATGTTGGCTTCTCCAACGGCTTGTTCTTTGATACTTTTGTATGAAGCCTTCCGCTTTGCTTTTAACTGTTTCTACTAGTTTTCCGGTTGCATTCCTGCTATCCGCAGGTATGCCCGTTCGCTCTAATCTTGATCATTCACCATTTTTAAGTTCATCCACTCTAATTAATAATTCAATTCAGCATAGTTCCCATCCTAGTAAATCTGAACCTATAGCCAGCTCTGAGACCCCCTCACTTTGGGCTAGGGTTCGTTATGACATTACGGTTGAACAATTAGCAAATCAACTTGATTTGTCTGCTGAAAGGCTTGCAGTTTTAAATGATTGCGATACCAGTCGAAAATTCGTAGCTGGTGAATGGTTTGCCTTGCCTAACCGTTCTGCTGATTTTCTGAAATCAGTTGCAGCCATTGATGATTCTCAGCTGCGACGTTCAGCACCTCAAAAATCGATATTTGCAAGATTTGGAGATAACCTCGCTAAAATCGCCGATCGCTATGAAATTCCAGTTCATGAATTAACTCGTTTAAATCCTGGCTTGAACCCGATTGCTCGCTTGGCGGTTGATACTCCAGTTAAGCTTTTGCAACCTGTTCGCGCTCGTTTGCCTTTTGGAATCATTCCCGGCGGAAGTGGCGGCTTGAGTTGGCCAAGTTTACCGGATTTTGGTAATCAACAAAATCAAAGATCTTTCACTGGATACATTTGGCCAGCGGTTGGCACACTCACCTCAGGTTATGGTTGGCGTTGGGGAAGAATGCACCGTGGTATAGATATTGCCAATAATGTTGGCACTCCCATAGTTGCTGTTGCTGATGGTGTTGTGGCGAGCTCTGGCTGGAATGAGGGTGGCTATGGCTACTTGGTAGAAATTAGCCATCCAGATGGAACATTCACCCGTTACGCCCACAACAGCAGATTGCTAGTTAGCAAGGGTATGAATGTTAGCCAAGGCACCCCCCTGGCCCTAATGGGAAGCACTGGCCGTAGCACAGGTCCCCACCTTCATTTTGAGATCATTCCACCAAGCAGTGGCGCGGCAAATCCACTTGCCTTCTTACCTCCAAAATAGTTAAAGGGTCTCTCAATCATCTATGCTCTAAGGCTGCCATGGCTCGGTAGCTCAGCTGGTTAGAGCACGGGATTCATAACCCCGGGGTCGGGAGTTCAAGTCTCCCTCGAGCCATCAACGCATTTCAATTGCATTTAATCTGTCTCTGAAGCTTGTTGAAGTGGTTTTCTCTTTGTTGTGTTCGCTATTTTCGGTGCTTTCGTTTAAGTTGGGACTGCGCCTTGTGCGGTTTGCTTGATAGGTTTGGGGACGGATATCCTTTGTTCTCTGGGATCCCCCCAAGGAAGATTCTTTAGCTCCACCTGCTTCCTCCTTGGTGCTCCGTTGAATTGGATGGTTTTTAAGTTCGCTTCGCAATTGATTGAGCAAGCGAAAGTGACCAGTGTTGTTGTATTTGCGCATTAGCGCGGGATCCCAGGCCATAAAAGCAATTGATTTATTCGTGGCAGCTTAATCCCACGGGGGGATCGAAATAGTGGTATGTTATTCCTATCCTTATACGGATTTAATCCGTATAAGCTGATTTCCCATTAACTGCTTGTACTAACCATGACCAACGGAACACTTAGAGTTGGCCAACAGGCCCCTGATTTCACCGCAACGGCAGTGGTTGATCAGGAATTTAAAGAAATTAGTTTGTCGCAATACCGCGGCAAATATGTTGTTTTGTTTTTCTATCCATTAGATTTCACATTTGTATGCCCCACTGAAATTACAGCATTTTCCGATCGCTATTCTGAATTCACCAGTAAGAACACTGAAGTTCTAGGTGTTTCCGTAGACAGTCAATTCAGCCATTTGGCCTGGATACAAACTGATCGTAAACAGGGTGGTTTGGGGGACTTAGCCTATCCTTTAGTTGCAGATCTTAAAAAAGATATTGCTCGCGCTTACAACGTTTTAGATGAAGAAGCTGGTATTGCTGTGCGTGGATTATTTATAATTGATGATGCTGGAATTGTTCAGCATGCCACAATTAACAACCTTGGTGTTGGCCGCAATGTAGAGGAAACCCTTAGGATTCTCCAGGCATTCCAACACATTCAAGCTAATCCAGACCAGGTTTGCCCCGCAAATTGGACACCCGGTGATCGCACAATGAATCCTGATCCAGTGGGCAGTAAAGACTTTTTTGCTGCCATTTGAACTTTAATTTTAAACTAATAACCGGGCAACTTTAGTTGTCCGGTTTTTTTTAGCACACAAGTGCCCGCAGAAGTTGCTGGCCATCGGTGCCACCCAATTGAGGATCGCAGGCTCTCTCTGGATGGGGCATCATGCCAACAACATTTCCAGCTTTATTACTAATACCAGCTATGTCACCAACAGAACCATTAGGGTTCGCTTGGTAGCGCAACAGAACTTGGTTGTTCTGCTCTAGCATTTCATGTGTATCAGAGTTGCAGAAATACCGGCCTTCCCCATGGGCAATTGGTAAATTGATTGTTTCGTTTGGTTGATAATCAGCAATAAACTTAGATCTGCCTTGCCCAATTATTAAATTGCATGGCTCACAAATAAAGTGCAGATCTCGGTTTCTGGTTAGAGCGCCAGGCAATAAACCCATCTCGGTAAGAATTTGGAAGCCATTACAAATACCCAGCACTGGACCACCCGCTTCAGCAAATTTTCTTACCTCCTCCAATAACGGCGCAAAACGGGCTAAAGCTCCACAGCGGAGGTAATCGCCATAGCTAAATCCCCCAGGAAGCACAATTGCTTTTGCTCCCTCCAAATCTTTATTGGCATGCCAAAGGAACTTACAGGGGATCTCCAAAATGCCTTCAAGGGCCCAAGCCAGGTCTCGATCGCAGTTTGAACCTGGGAAAACAACTATGCCTACGGTCATTCGCACCGCTCCAAAGCAAGCGTCCAATTTTCGGTTACAGGATTAGCCAAGAGGCGATCACTAAGCAGTTCAACCTCAGAACGGGCTGCTTCGATAGTGGCTGCTTCCAGCTCCATTTCCACCAATTTTCCAATTCGTAGTTGCCTCACACCAGCCACTCCTAGCCTTTGGGCGGCAGCCCTGGTGGCCTCCCCAGCTGGATCCAATACCGATGGTCTGAGCTGCACCTGCACTCGAGCTAGAAAACGGGCCACTTAGCTAAAGCAAGTATTTCGATCTTGACAGCATTGGCTGCCAAAAGCTCGAAAAATTGCCATGGTGAAATTGATCTCAGTGTTGAGACTATGGGACCGGTGCGGCCCCTGCTGCTAATGCTTCTACTTAGCTCAGCCAATATGGTTGAGGCAGAGTCGCTTGTGATTGCCACTGAGTGCCGAGTTGGAACCAAAATATGGAGTTCTTGTTCCGTAGCTGTGATTGAACCTGGCAGTAGATGGCAGCTAAATATTGGCAGCGAAAGATGGAGCATCAAACACAACGGAACAGGAACGGTTCAATTGCGTCAAGGCAAGGGCTCATGGAAAAGTGCTCAACCCCGTTGGGAAGAGGCTGGTGCGCTTTGTTGGGGGCCTGTTTGCACTAAAGGTCCTCTACCACTCGACTAGCACTTAAATGCATCCAGGTGAAGTTCTAATCTCTTCGCATCTGGTTTGGAGCCAATCAGCACTAGTTCCAATCGATCGCTATCTAATCCATCGGCTTCAAACCATAAATTTAGTCGGCTACCAACAGCTTGCACCTGCAAAGGAAGTTCTTTCCCCTTTATTGGTATGCGTCCTTTAAGGCGATAGAGATCCATCGGTTTTATAACATTTGCAAGGATCATTTCAGCTAAACCATCCTTGTGCCATTCTCCCTGCAGGCTTAGGGCGGCGGCATTAAGTTCAGGATGGCTGTGGGTGTGCTCCTCTTCTGCCTCGTTTAACCCATTGGTGTGCTTGATACCAAGCAGTAAATCCGCTGAAATCTCTCCATTAGCGATGGCAATACATTGCGGCCTATTCTGGATTTGCAACATTCTTAATTGCTCATTCAGGAAATTCCTGGCAACTTCTAGTTGATCAGGTTTAAGTAGGTCGGCCCTTGAGATCAACACAAGATCAGCCTGTTCTAACTGTTCTCTAAACAGCTCCTCAATTGCATCAAGGTGATTGATGCTTAGATCTTCAAACCTCTGCTTTTCAAGCTCTTCTGGTTTACAAACTACCGAGCCAGTTGCTAGGGCTTCACCATCAACAACGGTAATAACACCATGCACGATGGTTCGATGTTTGATTTGAGGCCATTGAAAGGCTTGCAATAACGGTTCTGGAAGGGCTAAACCACTTGTTTCAATAATAATTCCATCTAAGGCCTGAGGTTGGGCTAGCAATTTATCAATTGTGGGCAAAAAATCATCTTGAACCGTGCAACATAAGCATCCATTGGCGAGTTCAACAATTAAGCCAGCCCCATCTGGGCAATCAATACAATTTTTAATTAATGCAGCATCAATTCCAGCCTCACCAAATTCATTTACAATAACTGCTAATCTTTGCGTTGTTTGCTTCAATAAATGTCTTAGTAATGTGGTTTTACCAGCGCCAAGAAAACCGGTAACCACTGTAACCGGTATACGATTATTTCCCATTGCCATTACTAAGGAATCAAGTTAGACCAGGCCAAGCTAATGCCAATACCAGCAAGCATTCCACTAACAATTTTCAGTTTGCCAGTTGATCCCCATTGAGCCCATGAATTTCTCACAACTTTTAAAGCTACCCAAAGCAGTAGTCCCTGGGAAATTAATAAGCCGATTAGATAGAAGAAAACTGGTGTTGGCTCCCAACCCAGAACCGAAGCGCTAAGCACATAGCCGTGAAAGGCAAATGCAGGAATCAGCAGAAGTTTTGGTAAGCGATTAAGCAAAACAAGGGCTTCCAAAAGCAGTGATAGACCAATCCACGCTTCAGCCCAAGGCAAGCTGTTTGGTAGTGCCAAACCAGTAAGCGACCCAGCTAAACCAATAGCTAGAAGGGCAAGTACCCAGCGAAAACGAAGCTCTTGGCCCAGGCTAACGATGCCAAGGGCGAGCAGGAAGAGTAGATGGTCTGGTCCAAGGGCCGGGTGCAACAGTCCGCTCAGCAAACCTGAAGCTGGGCTTGGCTCCATGTGAAAAAATCCCATTAGGTGATGGGCGAACACCGGAGTGCCCATACCAAAAATCAAAACAAGAACGCTGAAAAAGATGGCCGGTGAAGCCTTAGGAGAAAAAGATTTGAACATCCAAGAAGCCGGTCCGCGCCGGGGATGAGGGTGAATTCGGCGGGCGTTCTGACTCAAGGCAAGCCACTGGCTAAACCTATTACAGCTGCGGGACAGCGCCAGATTCTCACCGGACTTTCCCCGTTACCTCCCAGGCCTGATCACCTGGGAACCGATGCACAACCTTATCACCGCTATTTCAGCCGCAGCCAAGGCTTTCTGCGGTGCTAACTCCAGATAGTTGATTTACGCCTTCAGCCCTGGCACAAAGTGCCTTAATTTCGGGTTGGTCGAGCACTGCCTCAGAGAAATCAGCTCCATCGATGCGGGCGTCGCGGAAATGACTCTGCAGCAACATGCTGCGGTCAAGGCGAGCCTGACTCAAATCAGCCCCTTGAAATCCACTGGCGAAACCAACAACATCGCGCATGTCGGCCCCTTGAAGATTGCTGCCCTGCAGCTGGCTGCCATTAAAAACCGCTCCGCGTAGGTCTGCGGCAGAAAAATCAAAACCTTTTAAATCCGCTTTTAGGAATTCTTTTTGTTGAAGATCTTTGCCGTGCATATTTGGGCTTAGATCCTGGAGTGATTTGGCTCCACGTAATTCAGGCGCCGTTATGGCAAAAGTGCTCTGCGGTTGGCCAAAAAGCAACAGCGCCGCCAATAAAAAAACAATTGCAGTTAGAGCCTTAAAACGATCAACCACTGATCTTTTTTTTTGGACCGGCGCCATGGCAACTCCTAAGCTGATCCATCCAAATTATGCCAGCTGCATGTCTTTGCGGGTGATCGTTCCTCCCCATCCGCTGGTAGCCCATTGGCTCACCGTTTTGCGCGACAAAAACACACCTCCGCCCTTATTTGCCTCCGCCATGAAGGAATTGGGTCGCTGGCTCAGTTACGAGGCGATTCGTGATTGGCTTCCCCAGCAGGCCGTTCAGGTTGAAACCCCCCATTCAATTTGTGATGGTTTTGTGATTGATCCCACCGCGGCACTTTTGGTTGTTCCATTGCTTACTACCGGTTTGGGGCTCTGGGCGGGAGGCCAAGAGGTTTTACCCAATGCCAGGGTTTCCCATTTGGGTTTTAGTGATCAAGGCAGCACCTTTCTCAATTGCCTGCCGACCCGAATAGGTGAAAGGGTTGGCGTAGTTGTTTTTGATGCAGTTCTCGCCAGCGGATCAAATTTGATCAAAGTGCTCAGCGCCCTGGATGAAAAATCGGTTCGAGGCGAACAAGTGAGGGCTATTTGCGCTGTAGCAGCAGCTCCAGGACTGAGGCGGTTGGCAGAACAGTTCCCAAGCCTGAGCATTTATACCGCCTGCATTGACGCAGAATTAGACGACAACAATTGCGTAGTGCCTGGGCTGGGCAATGCCAACCACAGGCTTTATGGCACCGCTACGGATGATTTCCTAGGCTAAATTTAGTTTTTGGCCCATTTATGGCCGACCAGCCCAGCGGTTCAGGCTCACTTTTTCTTAGCGCTGTTACGGGTGCAGCCCTAGGGGCGGCTGGCCTCACCTGGTGGTTGCTCTCCAGGGCTGATCGCAGGCAGGCCCTTGGCGATCAAATGAGGCGTCTGAGCAAATTGAACAGCCTGGCGCCTGGAGCTGCTTCGGTTTCAGCAGTGCCTGAGAGCCTCGAGGAGAGGGTTCAAAGATTGAACATCGCCATCGATGAGGTGCGCCGCCAACTTGAGGATCTCAGCCCCGAACCTGGGAACTGAGAGGATCTGTTTAGAGCTCCCACCGCTGCCATGGAAAAATTCCGCTCCGCTGCGATCACCCAAGGCGTACAACGAAGCCCAAATCGGGCAATGCTTAGGGCGGTTGGATTTAGTGATGAAGATTTCAATAAGCCAATTGTTGGTATTGCAAATGGCTACAGCACGATTACGCCGTGCAATATCGGTTTGAATGATCTTGCTAAACGCGCGGAGCAGTCTGCCTTCTTGGCTGGGGCTATGCCGCAGATGTTTGGCACCATAACCGTGAGTGATGGTATTTCGATGGGAACCGAGGGAATGAAATATTCCCTGGTTTCAAGGGAGGTGATAGCCGATGCAATTGAAACAGCATGCAATGGCCAATCAATGGATGGTGTTATTGCCGTTGGTGGTTGCGATAAAAACATGCCTGGCGCCATGATTGCCATGGCAAGAATGAATATACCTGCAATATTTATCTATGGCGGAACTATAAAACCAGGCAAGCTTGGTGGCTGCGATCTAACAGTGGTGAGTGCTTTTGAGGCTGTTGGTCAATTCACAGCAGCTAAAATTGACGAGGCTCAGCTGCTTGCTGTTGAAAAGAACGCTTGTCCTGGAGCAGGTAGTTGCGGCGGAATGTTTACTGCCAACACAATGAGTTCTGCCATAGAAGCGATGGGCTTGAGTTTGCCTGGAAGTTCCACCATGGCGGCTGAGGACCAGGAAAAGGCCGATAGTGCCTCTCGTTCAGCCGAGGTATTAGTTGCAGCTATTGAGCAGAATATTCGACCAAGAGATCTACTTACCCGTGAGGCATTTGAAAATGCCATCAGCGTGATTATGGCCATTGGTGGATCAACAAATGCAGTTTTACATTTATTGGCTATTGCGCGCACTGCCGGAGTTCCCCTTTGCATTGATGACTTTGAAAGCATCCGTCAAAAGGTCCCCGTTATTTGTGATCTAAAGCCGAGTGGCCGTTTTGTTACCACCGACCTTCATGCGGCTGGAGGGATACCCCAAGTGATGAAGTTGTTATTGGATGCGGGTTTATTGCACGGTGAATGCCGCACCATTGAAGGTAAAACATTGAATGATGTTTTGGCTGATATCCCAGCGCTACCACCAACAAATCAAGATGTAATTAGACCATTATCAAATCCAATATATAAAAAGGGCCACTTAGCAGTTTTAAAAGGAAATCTTGCTAGTGAGGGCAGTGTTGCAAAAATTTCAGGCGTGAGGAATCCCTGCCTCACCGGACCTGCCCGTGTTTTTGAATGTGAGGAGGATTGCCTGGCGGCAATTCTTTCTGGCTCAATCCTTCCCGGTGATGTTTTGGTCATTCGTTATGAGGGACCCGTAGGTGGACCTGGCATGCGTGAGATGCTTTCGCCTACCTCGGCAATTATTGGCCAGGGCTTGGGTGATCAGGTTGCGCTTATTACCGATGGCCGTTTCTCAGGTGGAACCTATGGAATGGTGGTTGGCCATGTGGCACCGGAAGCAGCCGTGGGTGGCACGATTGCTTTGGTACATGAAGGCGACAGCATCACAGTTGATGCCCACAAATTATTGGTTCAGTTGAACGTAAACGATGCAGAATTAGAACAACGCAGGGCAACTTGGCGCGCCCCAAAGCCCCCCTATAGCACTGGTGTATTAGGAAAGTACGCCAGGCAGGTAAGTTGCAGCAGCAAGGGTGCTGTTACTGATCAACCCTGAATTAAGAGGCTGCGCAAGCGTCTAGCCAAGGTTTCCAAATCCGTGCCTGCCGCCGGTCTCTCCTGACGCAGGCCCGTATTTGGATCCATCCATACTGGATGGCGACCGAGCCATAGAAGGGGTTGATTTTGTTGCTGAAGCCAGCCAATTTGCAGTGATGGGTCTTTAGCTGAACCGTATATTTCAAGTTCGAGATCATCTTGTTCTCGCCTTAAACCAGCACAATCCCGTGCTTCAAGGCGCACAACCCAACTATCAACAGCAGCTTCAAGCAAAATTGCTGCATGCCTTAATTCAGGTTTTGAGTGGTCGGCACACTTACATATGCTTTGCAGAAGTTCCGCCTGCTCCAGCAATTGCCCCTCAGCCGGTAGCCAAGTTGTTGCCATTAAGGAACAGCTTCTAGCTTCTGAACTAAAAGCCGCAAAGGCCCTGGTTGAAAGCCAATATTTTCAGAACCATCCTCTGCAAAACGCGAATGCAGTATTTGCATTTGAACAACGCGGCTGGGATCAAACCGAAGCGGTATTGAAACGGGATTTGCCCGCAGCGTTGGTAGCAAATCGGCAAAGGGTATTCGAACAGTTGTAGTTCCAGTTGGTTGGGTATCAAAGTCGCGAACCCAGCGCAATCCTCCAGGAACAAGATCTGCCAATTTTCCGGCCAGATCAGAACTGGCAACGGCAAATTTATAGCGGCGCCCATCCCCCTGAAGCACAAGCTGAATCGCCCCAGCTGTCGATAAATCTAGCGGTGGGTTCCAGCGGGGGGAGCGGCAGCTAACAAAGCCACCGCCCTCAGCCACCACCTCGGCTTGCATTAGCAAACCATCACTGCCAACACTGCAAGCACCACTGCTGCGGCCGCCCATAACTGTGTCGTTGAGGCTTGCCCAACCACTAAACCCATCGCCTGCGGCTATTAGCAATATCACCAGTTCAACCAAGCCCTGCACATGCTTCGCTATCAGCAAATACGAGCATATCTGAATTGGTTTGCACCAACTTGGCTGGAGTTCTGCCTGGGTTTTCAGCTGGATCAAGTAAGCGTTTGAGAGCTTCTTGTTTGCTGGTACCTGCCACAAGGAACAACACTGAACGGGCGGCGCAAAGCACCGGCACCGTGAAGGTAATCCTTGGAATTCCTTTGCCTTCTCCAACGGTTACCCAGCGATCACGAACCTGAGTGGCGGCCGTGCCAGGGAATAGAGATGCCGTGTGGCCATCATCGCCAAGGCCCAAAAGCACCAGATCTAGAACCGGAGGACTGCTTTGGCAGATCTGCTCAAGGCTGCGTTCATAGGCCTCAACTCCTTTTTCAAGGTTTGGGGAATCCGTTGGTACTGGATGGAAACAAGCAAAGCCGCTTTTGGCATTGGCCAGCAAGCTCGCACGAACCATGCGGGCATTGCTGAGGGGGTCGTTGGCCGGAACCCAACGTTCATCACCAAGGAAGAAGTCGATTCTCTGCCAAGGAAGGTTGTATTCGGCCAAATTTTGATAGGCCGCTTCTGGAGTTGTGCCACCAGATAAGGCAATCTGTGCCCGATCGCGAAGCGCAAGGGCACCCTCAATCGTTTGGGCAATTTTCTCGGCGGCCCGCGCTGCTAATTCGGCGCGATCTGCAAACTCACTTAGTTGATAACTTGCCACTAAAGCCACTCAGTGTGGAAGGTCCCTTCTTTGTCAACCCTTTGATAGGTATGTGAGCCAAAGCAATCACGCATTGCTTGCACCAGGTTCTGGGGCAGGCGGGGGCTGCGATAACTATTGATGTAGTCGAGGGTGCTACTGAAGCAAGGCACTGGGATTCCCGCCTCTGCCGCCCCTGCAACCACCTGAGCAAGGCCAGGTAAACGGCGGTTCACCTGCTCTGCAAACCAAGGATCAACAAGCAAATTGCAAAGTTGCGGATCTTTGTTGAAGGCGTCTTGGATGCGCTTAAGCAATCGGGCTCTGATGATGCAGCCCCCCTTCCAAATCTGTGCAATTGAAGGCATGTGCAAGTTGTAGTTGTGCTCCTCTGAAGCGATACGCAAAAGTTCCATGCCCTGGGCATAGCTGGCCATAGAAGCCAACACAACAGCATCCATAAGAGGTGCCATGCCATCTTCAGGGGTACCCATGGGGAAAGCTTTGATCGCTGGCCCCTTGAGGCTGGCTTCAGCTGCAACGCGCTGGGGTTTAAGTGAACTCATGACGCGCGCATTTAGGGATGCATAAATTGTTGGAACGGGAGCCCCCATCTGAAGCGCACTAACAACGGTCCAAAGACCAGTGCCCTTTTGGCCAGCTTGGTCCATGATTTTTTCCACAAGGTCGCTGCCGTCCTCAGGATCCTTAGTGCGTAAACAAACTTCAGTAATTTCAACCAAATAGGAGGAAAGTTCTTCACTGCTATTCCATTTGCCCAACACATCCGCCATCTCTGTGCCACCCATGCCAGCAACACGCTTCATTAAGTCGTAGGCCTCAGCAAGTATTTGCTCAATGCCGTATTCGATGCCGTTGTGCACTGTTTTAACGAAGTGGCCCGAACCGCCAGGGCCGATGTAAGTAACGCAGGGGCCGTCTTCTACTTGGGCAGCCATCTTGTTTACGAGGCTTTCGATGGCGTCGTAGGAGGCCTTTGTGCCACCGGGCATCATGCTGGGACCTTCCAATGCACCCTTGGCACCTCCGGAAACACCCATGCCGATGTAGCCAAAACTTTTGCTTTCCAGCTCTGCTACTCGCCTTTCTGTGTCGGTGTAAAGGGAGTTACCACCATCGATAAGCAGGTCGCCCTCCTCGAGATAGGGTGAAATGCTGGCAATGGTGTCGTCGATAGGTTGCCCAGCCTTGATCATCATCAAGATGCGGCGGGGGCGTTCCAGCTTGTCTACAAACTCCTGAAGGGAGTAGGCACCACTTATTTGCTTACCAGCGCCTCGGCCGGCAAGGAACTCATCGGTTTTTTGAGCCGTTCGGTTGTAAACAACACTTGAGAAGCCGTTGCGTTCAGCGTTGAGAACGAGGTTCTCGCCCATAACGCCAAGGCCGATAAGACCAAAATGCCCTTTGCCCATGGTTAAACCAGAAAACCAGTCGATCGCAGTGTGGCAACAACTGGCTTAAGGGCCTGCTAAGAACCTGGATCTGTTCGGATCCCAAAGCTTTAGTTTCTTGAATCAGATCGTCATACCGTCGGCTATGGAGGCATTTTTCACAACAACAACAATGCCGTTGCGGATGTAGAAGCCGTGTTCAGGGCGATCGGCTTCCTCCACGTGATCTTTGTTGACGATGGTTACGTTGGCGCCGATGCGCACATTTTTATCGAGGATTGCCCGACGCACCGTTGTGCCCCTGCCAACACCCATGGGGATGCCGCCACGTTCAAGCAGAAGTTCCCTCTCTTCTCCCGATTCAAAATAATCAGAACCCATAACCAGGGTGTCTTGCAGCACCACTTCATTTTCAATCCTGGATCTAACACCGAGAACACAGCGGTGAATGCTGCAGGCTTTAAGTAATGAACCCTCACCGATGATTGATTCAGTTACCTGGGCATCCTGCAATTTTGATGGTGGTAGATAGCGGTGCCTTGTATAAATAGGAAATTGCTTGTCATAAAATGAGAAGGGGGGATGGGGTTGGGCAGTTAGCGCCAGGTTGGCTTCATAAAATGCCCGGATAGTTCCGATATCCTCCCAATAATCATCAAAGAAGTAGGAGCGTAATCTCTTGCCGTCTTGTAGTGCTGTGGGGATAATCTCCTTACCAAAATCGGTGGCTTCAGGATTTTCAGCTAAAAGCTTAAAAAGCACATCTCGCTTGAAAACATAGATTCCCATTGATGCCAGGTATGGCCTTTTGGCTGCATCCTCTGCACTGAGGCCCATGCCACCTGTTTCCACCCTCATTTCAATGAGGGCTTCGCCCTTCGGCTTTTCTCTAAATTTAGTAATCCAGCCATCGGCATCAGCATGCATTAGGCCAAAACCCTCTGCCTGCTCACTATCAACTGGTAGGGCAGCAACAGTGAGATCAGCTCCACTGCGACGGTGCTCTTCAACAAACAACTGATAATCCATTCTATAAAGTTGATCACCTGAAAGGATCACAACTTCATCAACATCCCATTCCTGAAATAACCATTCGTATTTGCGCACTGCATCCGCCGTACCTTCAAACCAACTTGGGCTATCTGGTGTTTGTTGGGCTGCTAGAACCTCAACAAAACCTTGGCCAAAGCCAGTGGATAAATTGTATGTTTGAGATATGTGCCTATTCAATGAAGCGCTATTGAACTGGGTTAACACATAAATCTGTGTAATCCCACTATTAATGCAATTACTAACTGGAATATCGATTAATCGATATTTGCCAGCAAGGGGTACTGCGGGTTTGGCCCGCATTTTGGTGAGGGGGAAAAGCCTGGTGCCGGCTCCGCCTCCAAGAATGATCGCGAGAACTCTTTTCATCTAACCCCTGCAGCGGCGCCACTCTGGTGGAAGCACCCCCATTCCGGCAAGGAATTCGCGAGAAGCAAGTTTAATTTGTGATCTGTTTTCGATCCAAAAATGCTCGATCCAAAAAATTGGCTAGTTGCCGCTTGATTCCCCATCACCAGTGGCCGTAAAGGGGCCGAATAGCTTCTCTAGGGCTTCCATGGCCTGCAGCCTTGCTGCACGGGGCTGCGGGGCTCGAAGGGCCATTGTGGGGCCGTGCAGCACCTTGTTGATGATTCCTTTGGTTAGGGCCTCGATCACCTTGCGCTCCCGATCGGATAGATCGGCTCCCATCCGACTTAAGGCCTTCAGAAGTTCCTGCTGGCGCAGGTCCTCCAGGTGCCTACGCCAGCGATTGATAGTGGGAACAGCCTCCAGGCCATCCCACCACTCAAGAAAAGCCCGCTGATCTTCCTCAAGCAGCACCTCTGCCTGGAGGGCGAGCTCACGGCGTGCTGCTTGATTGCGATCTACCACCTCTTGGAGATCGTCTACGTCGAAGCACTGCACATTGCGGCTCAGGCTTGCATCTGAGCTGATATTTCGAGGAACGCCTATGTCGATCAACATCAAACGCTGGGTGCGCACCAGCCCATTTAGCCGTTGACAGTTGATCAGCGGTTCATCGGCGCCTGTGCTTGTAAACAGCAGGGAGCTGCTAACCAATTGATTGTTGAGTTGATCTAGGCCCACGCAGTTGATCGGCAGCTCGGGGAAATCAGCCGCAAGCAGTTCCGCCTTTGAAACGGTTCGATTTACCAAAACCAGCTCCCTAGCCCCCTTGGCTTGGAGATGCTGAATCAATAGGCGGGCCATGCGACCTGCACCCACAACAGCGATCTGTTCGCTGTTCAGCGATACCAATTCATCTAAACCCTGCTCTTGCCCCACCTTCAATTGAGCCAACTCAACCGCTGCTGAACTGATCGAAACAGCACCTGAACCGAGGTTGGTTTCAGTGCGAACCCTTTTCCCAGTACTTACGGCCTGGTTTAAAAGGCGATTTAAAATCGGACCTATCGATTGATGATCCTGACCCAATCGATACATTTTTTTTACTTGGCTGAGTATTTGTCCCTCCCCTAAAACCAAGCTATCGAGGCCAGAACTAACCCTCAGCAGATGCTGGATTGCCTCCTCGTGGTGAAGAGCAAATAGGTGCGGTTTAAGCTCTAAACCAGGTAAGCCACTGTGGCTGGCAAGAAAATTTTGTATTGCCTCAACCCCCTGTTGGGGTTGCTTCAACAGGCTGTAGATCTCTAAACGGTTGCAGGTACTGAGGATTGAAGCTTCAAGTACCTGATCACTGGAACGAAGTTCCTTAAGGGAATCCTCTAGGGAATGCTCTGGGATGCTCAGCCTTTCGCGGATCTCAACAGGAGCCGTGCGGTGGCTAAGCCCTACGACGGCTAGATGCATGGCCAAACGGTGGGAACTCAAGAATGGAGAGGCGTAAGCCTGCCCCATTCTTGAAGGTTTTTTAAAGTGATTAGTTAGTGCAGAGCGATGCTGGTTGCTCCATCCTTGATATGCACTGTATTGGTAAAACGGGCTGTGTTGTCTAGGGTACTGATAATCAAGCTGCTGGTTCGGGTGCAATCCTTCTCGAATTTAACCCCATGAAAGAGCAAACCATCGGTGATGCCGCTGCCTGCAAATACAACATTCTCCCCTGAAGCTAATTCATCCGCTTCATAAACCTTATCCACATCGGTTATTCCCATTTCATTTAAGCGAGCGATATTGCCTTCCCTTGTGTAGTCGGCCCACTCGCTAGTTTGAGCTACGGCGGGGTCGTAAACCAGCTGGCCTTGGAAATGAGCTCCAAGCGCCCTTAGGGCAGCAGCTGAAATCACACCTTCAGGGGCTGCACCAATGCCCATAAGGCAATGGGTGCCTGTGCCAGCAAATCCACAGGCAATTGCCGCTTGAACGTCGCCATCGGAGATTGGTTGCACCCTTGCGCCGGTAGTTCTGATTTCAGCGATTAGATCCTTGTGGCGGGCACGATCCATCACAACAATTACCAGTTCGCTGGCTGCAAGGCCCAGGCACTGGCTAAGAATTGCAATATTTTCCGTGGCCGACTTGCGGATATCAACTTTTCCCTTTGCAGCAGGGGGAGCCGCCAGTTTTTTCATATAAAAATCTGGGGCATTAAACAAACCACCACGGTCTGATGCGGCAAGAACCGCCATGGATCCCCTCTGGCTGTTTGCGCAAAGGTTTGTGCCCTCGCACGGGTCTACGGCGAAGTCGACGCCTGGACCTGTGCCAGTGCCAACCTCCTCACCGATGTAGAGCATGGGGGCCTCGTCCCGCTCACCTTCACCGATAACGATTCGACCTTGCATATTGATTAAACCCATGCGCTTGCGCATGGCCTCAACAGCAGCGGCATCAGCCTCATTTTTCAGGCCCATACCTGTGAGTTCGGCGGAGGCGATGGCGGCCTGCTCGACTACCTCGAGAATTTCCTGGATAAGGGTGCGGTCCAAGGTGGCTGGGGCAAAGAACGGTTTGCTGGCTCCTTTGAGGGAAGCAAAGCGCCGTTGACTGTATCAGCGTTGGTCGCCGCGATGCTCCGTACAATTTGGCAACCACCGGCTCTCCCATGACCGAAAAATCCCTTGTGATTGCCCCATCGATCCTTTCCGCAGACTTTTCAAGGCTTGGCGATGATGTGAGGGCAGTGGATCAAGCCGGTGCCGATTGGATCCACGTTGATGTGATGGACGGCCGTTTTGTGCCAAACATCACCATCGGTCCCCTAGTGGTTGAGGCCCTGCGCCCCGTAACCAGCAAGCCATTGGATGTGCATTTGATGATTGTTGAACCAGAAAAATTTGTAGCCGATTTTGCAAAGGCAGGCGCTAACCACATTTATGTTCAAGTTGAAGCCTGTCCCCATCTCCACCGCAACCTTGGCCAGATTCGTGATTTAGGCTGTAAAGCAGGCGCAGTACTTAATCCCAGCACTCCTTTAAGCAGCCTGGAATATTGCCTGGAACTCTGTGATTTAGTGCTTTTAATGAGTGTTAACCCTGGTTTTGGTGGTCAAAGTTTTATCCCATCTGCCGTGGAAAAAGTTCGAAGCCTGAGGCGCATGTGCGATGAGAGGGGCCTAGATCCTTGGATTGAAGTAGATGGTGGCATCAAGGCAAACAATGCCTGGCAAGTGATTGAAGCAGGTGCCAATGCCTTGGTGGCAGGCTCAGCCATATTCAATACAGATAATTACGCAGAGGCAATCAGCAGCATTAGAAACAGTCGTCGCCCAGGCGCTTAAACCGCGCTATGGTATTCAGATCTAAAAAGGCAGTTTAGCAAAGAATGTTTTTCAAAAAAATCATAGATTTATTAACCTCTTTACCCTTTAACCTTGCAGGCGTAAATTTCCCACCAGAGAAATTTAAATACTCAGAGGAAAAGCGTAAACTTGATCTAATTGGCAATAATAGCGACATATTTAATTATTACTATATTAATAATTTCTGGGGTGACAGTGAAAGCGTATCCGGACCGGGTTCAACCTTGGCTTACACCGAAAATCTGAGGGCCGAGCTTCCAAAGTTAGTAGAGGAGCTTGAAGTTACTAGCATCCTAGATTCCCCCTGCGGCGATTACAACTGGTTTAGGATGATTGAATGGAACAGTGAAATAGCCTATATTGGTGGTGACATAGTTGAATCACTAGTTAGCCGCAATCAACTACTTTTTGGCTCTGAAAAAAGAAATTTTGTTTGTTTGGATATAATTAATGACAAATTACCCGATGCTGATATTTGGCTCTGCAGGGACTGCTTGTTTCATCTTTCTAATAAAGATATTGCGATCGTTCTAAAGAATTTTTTACGGAGTAATATTAAATATTTACTAACTTCAACCTATCCTAGATCCAAGAAGAGCATTGATATTCCAAGCGGCTCATTCCGTTTCCTTAATCTTGAGGTGAGTCCATTTAATTTAGGCAAGCCTATAAAGGTAATTGATGATTTTATTGACGGCTTCCCCGAACGCCAGCTTGGGCTATGGGAACGCCAAAAAATCATTGAAGCACTGGCCAAAAACAAAGACTTTCAAGCCCTGCTAACAAGAGCCAACTAACTGTCAAAAAACCAACCATAACTATGTAAACCGATGCCAAGTAAATTAACACCAATGTAACACACTGTGATTACAATAAGTCCTCCCATGGCTAGCCAGGCGGGTTTGCGCCCCTGCCAACCGCGGGTTAAACGGGTATGCAGATAAGCCGCATATACAAGCCAACAAATTAAAGCCCAGGTTTCCTTTGGATCCCAACTCCACCAACTTCCCCATGCTTCATTCGCCCATACAGCACCACTGATGATTCCCACTGTTAAAAGCAGAAAACCAACTGTAATTGTTCTATAACTGAGGTTATCAAGTCTTTCACCAAGGCCAAAGTAGCTGCCTTGTAATGTGATCGACTCACCTTGATTAAGTGCTTTCTGATAGCCCCCACTACCAATTGAGCTACTTCGTAGTTGTAGCACTTTACTTGGTTCAGTTATCAGCACGGCAACTGATAAAAGCGAACCAACTAATAACGCTGCATAACTCATCATTATTACACTCACATGCATAACCAACCAACTGGAACGTAGGGCTGGCACCAGTGGAGCGGCATTTTTAAGTGTTTCTGGTAAGGCAAAACTTGCAAAAGCAACACAAGCCAATGCCATTGGCGTGGTGGCAGCGGGTACGAGTCCTGAAGGCCAACTGCGTTCAACCAATAACTGCGTAAGGGTGCAGCCCCAAGCGAGAAAACAAAGGGATTCATACAGGTTGCTGATGGGAAAATGGCCTGAATCGAGCCATCGCCACAAAAGCTGGCTGGTTAAAAGAAGATTTGCAGCCACCACCAAGCCCCGCACCAGTTTTGCCGTAGGGGCCTGAGGGCTACCGCTAAGGGCCCAGAAGGCAAGGGGTAGAGCTAGTAACAGGGAACCAAAGGCCAGAAGCCCCAGCAAAAGCACAGGATCGAGCAAGGGATTATTCAAGAACACACCTCAGGTTTAATACAGCACGGATGGATAGGGTGGGTTGATTCCTAGCGACTTGCCTGCCTAAGCAGGTATCCACCACCAATAAGCCCAATAAACACTGGCAACCAAGCAGACAAAACTGGTGAAAGGGTACCTTTTACTCCCAAGGAACTAAAAACGAAAGCAAGCAGGTAGTAAAGGAATATCAATAGAACACTTATGCCAAAACCCTGGCTGCGGCTTGTGCGGCCATTTGGCCTGGCACCCAAACTGGCACCTATCAAGCCAAACACTAAACAAATCGCAGGGAAAGAGAATTTTTCTTGAATGCGAACTCTTAACTTGCGAACCTCCTTACGGTCACCAGCCTGCTCCAAGATGCGCAATCCCTCTCGAGCTTGAGCAACGGTCATATTATTTGCATCCCTTGGCAGTTCAGCCAGATCTAATGGGCCCTGTCCAAGGGGGTAAAAATAACTATCAAATTGAGCTGTTGTATTCATTCCACCATTCTCTGAAATATTTATAATGCTGCCCTGAAGAAATTCCCAATTTCCCGATTTTTCGTCATACCTAGCCTGCTTTGCCTTAAGCATCTGCCTACTATTTGGTCTGGAAAAATCTAGTAAAGTAACGTCAAGCATAGCGCCATTGAAAAAACTCCTAGCGTAAAACAAGTGCACTAAACGTTCTTTTTCCTCAGCTGGTCCGCCTATAACTTTTCCATAGCGAGGGTAAATAATATTTTCGCCCTTTTCTGAATCAATGCTTCTGCCCAGGGCCCTATGGAGGGTTACATAACCAGCCCTATTAGCTGGGGGGACAATAAAATCATTAAACATAAAGGTAAGGCCACTCATTAAAGCAGCTAATAATATTGCTGGAACAACAAATCTCACTGTTGAAACACCGATGCTGCGCAGAGCTGTGAGCTCACTGCCACCAGACAAACGGCTGTAGGCAAGCAGCGTGGCCATTAAGGTGGCCATGGGAAAGGAGAGAACTAGAAAACCAGGCAGTTTTAAAAATAGAACTTGAGTTGCAATAGCAACTGACAACCCCGATTCCGCAACCTTACGAACAAGTTCAAAAACCACTCCAACCGAAAGGGTAACGGCTGTAAATGCGGCAATACCAAACAGTAAAGGACCCAGCAATTCAGATAACAACCAACGATCCATCAACGGAACCTGTCGCCAGTGGCGATTAACAAAGCTAAAAAGGCTATTCATAATCTAAAGTCCTCACCAAGATAATGCTTCTGAACCAAGGGGTTATTTGCCACCTCATGGGCAGTACCTGATGCGAGAATTGTGCCGTCAGCAAGAATATAAGCACGATCTGTAATTGATAATGTTTCGCGTACATTATGATCAGTAATCAACATGGCAACACCCCGTTCTCGCAGGGAGAGAATCAGTTGCTGAAGATCATGAACTGCCAATGGGTCTACGCCAGCAAACGGTTCATCAAGCAATAAAAACCTTGGTCCATTAATTCCAACGGCTAAAGCCCTAGCCACCTCAGTGCGCCTGCGTTCACCTCCCGATAATTGGAATCCCTTTCGTGTGCAAAATCGTTCCAGCTGAAAATCAGAGATCAAGGTTTGCAGTCGTTGACGATGGGCCTCAACTGGAACTCCACTCTGCTGCATGGCAAGTAAGAGGTTATCTCGAACGCTTAAATTGCGAAATACACTTGCTTCCTGGGCTAAGTATCCAATACCTTTGCGGGCTCTTTGCGGCATAGATAGATGTTTTATTGATACTTGATCCAGCAATACATCACCTTTATCGGGCTGCAGCATGCCGGTAACTAGATTAAAAGTTGTTGTTTTACCGGCGCCATTTGGGCCAAGCAAACCAACTACCTCCCCGGGGGATAGATCAACAGATACTCCCTTAACAACAGGTCGTCCAGAGAAGCTAAGTGCTACATTTTGGAGTGATAAACTCATGGTGCAGAAGCATTAGCTGGTTTGCGTTCGATTCGTATCCAGCTCTTCACTTGCTCCCCAGCAGCTGGATCAGCAATGAGGCGGTCAGATGTTACTAAATAAACAACGCGTTGAGCCCTGAGGCGATTGCCACCTTCTTGAACAACGTCAACATCGCCGCTTAAAACAATTCTTCCCTCTTTTGTGAAATATTGAGCTTGCCGAGATGTGGCTGTTAGTTTTTTTTCAGGATAGGTAACTTTTACATTACCAGTTGCCGTAACCACTCCTGTTGTGTTGTCGGCTTGCTGTAAATCCGATTCAACCGTTATAAGTGGAGCGCAATTAACATCATTTCCGGTACCAATAAAACCAAAAATTGTAATGGCAATAAAAACAACTACTTTAAAATATTTTGATTTTTTACCAGTTTTCATGAGGTTTAGGAGCATGGTTCTAAACCTCTATTAAAATTAGCGGTAAAGATATCTCTTGTTGATGTTTTTCAGATTTCATTTTTGGGGAATGATTTGAATCAATAATGTTTGCTTGTAGCAATTTAAGAATTTCTAGGCAGGGCTCCAAAAACTCGCCTTCCTTAAAACCAATGGGAGATATTTGGGCCCTGCGCATGCGACTGATTCCCTCCGCCAAGAGAAGAAGGGAACCATTTAAATTGCCCGTGGAGTGGTGATGCATTGCTACTGATATCTGAACAATGCCATGAATCCAGCGTCGCTTTGGCTCATCGCACTCGTGCCACAGGTCCTCAAATAAATCATGGGCTTCGTAAAAGTTCCCAGAATTAAAGTTTTGAATGCCACTATAGAAACGTGGATCTAAAAATGGATCCACAGGGCCTAGCGCTTTGCTCCTTTTTTAGATGGTAATTTGCGCAAGCGGATTGATTCCGGTGTTACCTCTAGCATTTCGTCTGGTCCGATGTACTCCAAAGCCCGCTCAAGGGTCATCTGGATAGGTGCTTGTAGGGCGTCAAGCTCCTCTGCACCAGCAGATCTGATGTTTGTTAATTGTTTTGCCTTACAAATATTTAGTTCCAGATCCTGGGGGCGACTGTTTTCACCAACAATCATTCCCTTGTAAACTTTAGTGCCGGGAGTGATAAAGAATTGCCCCCTGTCTTCGGCACTTTTTAATGCATAAAACGTAGCAGTTCCTTCTTCAAATGAAATCAATACTCCGTTACGGCGAGTATCTAGGTCTCCCTGCATTTTGCGGTATTCAAGGAAGGAATGACTCATGATTCCCTCACCCCTTGTAGCACGGATAAAATCACCGCGAAAACCGATTAAACCCCTTGAAGGAACAACAAATTCCAGTTGAGTGCGGTTGTCTATGCCAGTTTCCATATTTTGCATCTCACCCTTGCGTACACCAAGTTTTTCAATACAGTTGCCCACCGACTCCTCAGGAATATCCAACACCAATGTTTCAAAAGGTTCGCATGGGCTGCCATCAATTGTTCTGAATATCACCTGAGGTTGGGATACCTGGAATTCGTAGCCTTCCCTTCGCATCGTTTCAATCAAGATGCCTAGGTGTAATTCGCCTCTACCACAAACAGAAAAGCGATCGGGAGAGTCTGTGTCTTCAACCCTTAGGGCCACATTTGTAAGCAGCTCTTTCTGGAGACGATCTCGCAACTGGCGACTGGTGACAAACTTGCCTTCTTTACCAGCAAATGGTGAATCATTTACGCAGAATGTCATCTGCAGGGTGGGTTCATCCACCTTGATCAATGGTAGAGCTTCTGGATTGTCTGGGCAGGCAACTGTTTCGCCGATATTTACTTCGTCAAAGCCAGAAATTGCAACCAAATCGCCAGCAAACGCCTCTTGAATTTCTACTCTTTGCAAGCCTTGGAAACCTAGTAATTTGCTAATGCGAGCTTTTTTAGTTGTTCCATCATCTTTTAATAAAGCTGCTATTTGGCCATTTTTGATGCTGCCATTATGAATTTTACCAATAATTATTCTGCCAAGGAAATCAGAATAATCCAGGGTTGTTACCTGCAACTGAAGCGGTTTTTCAGGATCGCCAACGGGAGGGGGAACATGGCGGAGAATTGCTTCAAATAATGGCACCATATTTTCGCTTTCGGTATTCATATCAGGCTTGGCAAACCCACCTAGTCCGCTACCAAATAAATAGGTAAAATCACATTGATCATCATCGGCACCCAGCTCGATAAAAAGATCAAGTACTTTGCTAACAGCGATTTCTGGATCGGCCCTTGGTCTATCAATCTTATTAACAAATACAATGGGCCTCAAACCTTTTTCAAGTGCTTTTTTAAGCACAAAACGTGTTTGAGGCATCGGACCTTCGTTTGCATCTACGATCAGCAAACAACCATCAACCATTCCAAGAACCCGCTCAACTTCACCTCCAAAGTCGGCGTGGCCAGGGGTATCAACAATATTGATTCTGGTGTTGTCGTAATCAACAGCAGTGTTCTTAGAAAGGATTGTAATTCCCCTCTCCCGTTCAAGGTCGTTTGAATCCAGCACGCAGGTTGGTACAAATTCACCCTCGCGGAAGGTTCCGGACTGCTTCAGGAGCGCGTCCACAAGTGTGGTTTTGCCGTGGTCAACGTGGGCGATGATCGCAATATTGCGAATCGCGGCGCGCTTGGTGCTGGCGCTCATCTGGTAAAAGGTTCTAACGGATCACCAGCCGCAGCTTGCGACAGGGCTTGGCGGTTGCGACTATACCCCCCGCCGTTCATATTGCTTGGCCGCCTCAAAACGCCTCAAGGCTTGCGCAGAGCCTTCAAAGCGCCAATGCCATGGTTCATAGCTAACCCCTTGGCGATTTCCCCTTGGGAAGGAGAGTTGAAAGTGAAATCGATGGGCATTGCTTTGAAGCCAATAAAAGGCAGGGGTAGTTTCGAAATCTTCTTGCAAATTCGCCTGGGGGCTTTCTGCATCTCCAAGATCTAGGGCAAAACCTGTGCTGTGCTCTGAATATCCGGGTGGAGCACTCACCTTCGCCCTGGCCTCAGCGGTTTGATTGCGTTCCGATTTAACATCAAAAAACAGTTGTTTTTGCGTATCAATGGATCTGTAACCACTTATCAAGCGCAGTTCAACGCCATCGGCCGCCGCCGCAGCTCGCATTTGTTCATAGGCATTAGCAGCTTCAACATGAAGAGCTAAGCCTGGTGAAACCTCCACGAGCTCGCTGGTGGAGGCCTGGGGATAGGGGAAATGGCCCAGTAAGCGACCGAATTGATCAGGCCTTACATCGATGCCGGCCACGGGGGGAGGCCCCCAAAACCGTTGCATCAGTTGATCCTGCACAAGAAATAAAACCGCCAAACCCGTTCCAAGGGCAAGGGCCGTACTAAGTACAACGGGTCCAATGGGCAGCTCCCGGTTTTTGGGGCGGCGACCAACTCTGCGCGCTAATGGAACGTCCTCTCGGCTGCGTGGCATTCCGCCTTGCTTAGGAAATCCCAAAGATCGTAGTTCTGAACTCAGATTTAGCCAGCGGTGCCAGTTGCTGCAGTGTTAGCTTTTTAAGAACATCAATCCCGCTTGTCGGGTTTTAGGAATGGTGCGAGTTGCAGTTGTAGGTGGCGGCCCCAGTGGCTCCTGTGCAGCAGAGGTGTTAGCTAAGGCAGGGATAAAAACCTGGATCTTTGAGCGCAAACTGAATAATGCGAAACCATGCGGTGGTGCGATTCCCCTATGCATGGTGGAGGAGTTTGACCTGCCCGAATCGATTATCGATCGAAAGGTGCGCAATATGAAAATGATTTCACCATCTAACCGTGAAGTTGATATTAATCTAGATAATAAAGATGAGTATATTGGTATGTGCCGCAGAGAGGTTATGGATGCCTATCTGCGCGAAAGAGCGGCTGGTTTTGGTGCTCAACTAATCAATGGACTAGTAACTAAAATTGATACAGGTGATAAGCGTTTAGGGCCCTACACACTCCACTATTCCGACTACAGCGAAGGCGATGCCACTGGTACCGCTTGCACAATTGATGTGGATATAATCATTGGTGCAGATGGGGCTAATAGCCGGGTTGCTAAAGCAATGGATGCTGGCGATTACAATGTTGCGATTGCTTTCCAAGAACGAATTAAATTACCAGCTGAGGAAATGAAATATTATGAGAATTTGGCAGAAATGTATGTGGGAACGGATGTTTCCCCAGATTTTTATGCTTGGGTATTCCCCAAATATGATCACGTTGCAGTTGGTACAGGAACTATGCAGCAGAATCAAAGCTTGATTAAAAGTTTGCAACGGGGTATTCGTGAAAGAGCAAAGAAAAGACTTTTGAATGGTGAAGTTATTAAAGTTGAAGCCCACCCAATTCCCGAACATCCAAGGCCCCGTAGAGTTGTTGGTCGCATGGCACTAGTAGGTGATGCCGCTGGTTACGTTACCAAAAGCTCTGGAGAGGGAATTTATTTTGCAGCTAAAAGCGGCAGGATGTGCGCTGAGGAAATTGTTCATGCATCCCTTGCTGGTAGCCGCATACCCTCCGAGAAAGATTTAAAACAGTACTTAAAGAAATGGGACCGTAAATACGGAGCTACCTACAAGGTTTTAGAATTACTTCAAAATATATTTTATAGAAATGACGCAGCTCGAGAGGCATTTGTTGAAATGTGTGATGACAAAGATGTACAGCGTCTAACTTTTGATAGCTATCTATATAAAAGGGTGGTTACGATGAATCCCTGGCAACAGTTAAAATTGACATTTTTAACCATCGGCGCTGTATTACGGGGTAACGCCTTAGCCCCAAACATTTATCTACCTGTGGACAGCGCCGTACGGACAGATCTTGAAGCCACGAAAATGCTCCGCACTGGAGCAATTAAAGGTGGCATAAAAAGCTAACCATTTAAACTACTGAAGTCTGCCAATACATTTGACTGGTTTTTAAGAACGGCCAACATATTCAATCTGTTTTTGCGCAATTCAAGGTTGTCAACCATGACCATAACACTATGTTCCCCATCAAAAAACTCCGCTAAAATACTTGAACTAGAAGTTAGCATTTCTGCCAGCTCTGGATAAAATTCAGGGCCCCTTAGACATAGCTTCTCTAGTTGCTCTAACACTATAAACATCTCCTTTTCACTAGTTGCTTCAAATAAATTGCTATCCACAACAGATTTCGGGCTGATGGCAAGGGGGCCAAGATCAGCTTTAACAGCCAATTTTGCCGCCCTTTGCACCACCTGTTGGAGCGGAAGCAAGCTTCCATCATTGCGCATTTTTATTAACAACTCAGACCTTATCTTTGCATCTGCAGGATCCCTGAGTAGCTGTTCATTTGAAACATTTACTCCTGCCACAGCTTGAGCAATATCCACTGGGCAGCCCTGATCAGCAAGCATGCTTAACAATCGCTGCTTGAAAAACTCAGAGAGATCTTTCGCAAGGCATTCCGAATCAATTTCCAAGGCAGGAAATAATTTTTGCCAATTACCGCTAAATATTTTCAGCATCTCAATTAAATCTAAACACCATCCTTTATTCCAAAGTAATAGTAAAATTCCATTACCGGCCCTGCGTAAACCATAGGGATCCGATGAACCACTTGGTCTTTCACCCTTTGCGTAGATACTCAGCAAAAGTTCTAATCTCTCTGCTAAAGCTAATATTGTACCTGCTGTTGTTTTTGGTAGTTCGTCGTCAGCCCCCCTTGGTAAATAATGCTCGTATACCGCAAGGGCAACATTTTTTGATTCACCTTCTGCAAATAAATACTTTGATCCCATCAACCCCTGTAGCTCTGGAAATTCAGCAACAATTTGACTAACTAAATCATTTTTACAAAAATGAGCCGCCCTTAGGGCATGCTCTGTATCGGGTTTAGAAATATCCGTGATTAGCTGAGTAAGTTGCCCCACGCACCATTCAAGCCTTTCCGTGCGGTTGAGCAAGTTGCCAAGGCCATCGGCAAACCCAACTCTCGCCAGTTGATTTCGGCGTTCACTACATGTTGTGGAACAATCTGCATTAATAAAAAATTCAGCGTCGGCCAAGCGAGCCTTCAATACCTTTTCATTGCCATGTTTCACTTGGCTTACGGCGGATTGTAATGCATTGCTGATGCAAATAAATGTTGGCAATAAATAATTACTTGCGTTTAGATCCAAGGGATCGAGCTCTATATCTTTTAAATATAAGGGAATATAACGCTGGTGGTTCCGCATTACCGTACTCAATACTTCTGCTGGCAATTTCAAGAAGTGGTTTGGTATTAACCCTTTAATTAATAAGGGTGCCTCCACTAAATCAGTAAGCTCTTCTAACAATTCATTAGGTAAATCTGGCCTTGCTTGCAATGAGCTAGCTGCTTCAGCAACAGCGTTTTTTATCAAGGCAGCCCGGGTAGCTCGATTAACAACAATTCCAGCAGCGTCCATCTGCTGCTGATAATCAGATGCTTTGTTAATCAGCACATCCTGGCTGAACAAACGGTGGCCTCGGCTCCTGTTGCCAGCTTTTACAACGGGGTCTGATCCCTCAAGAACCACATCAAGAATCTTGCTATCAAGCATTGCCACCAACCAGCGCACAGGCCTGGAAAAACGGTTTTCGCCACTTCCCCAACGCATAAATCGTTTTCCTTGCAGCGCTGCAATCCAAATTGGAATTGCACGAATCAGCACTAATTCACTAGAGCTGCCAGGTTCAACAACTTTTGCAAAAACAAAAGGCCCCTTTGCTGTTTCTCTCATCTCGAGGGCATCGGCGCCTAAACCGCAACGCCTGGCAAAGCCAAGGGCCGCTTCTGTTGGTACGCCGTTGCTAAAGGCTTGATTTGCCGGTGGTCCCTTGCGCTCCTCAATCCGTTCCGGGCCTTGTAGTTCAAGTTCCTCAACCCATACAGCTAAGCGCCTTGGGCTGCTGGTGCCGTGGATTGCGCCATGGCCTAGGCGGTGCTCCTTCAGTTCCGCTTGAACCAGCTGCAGTAACTGGGGAATGGCTAAACGGGCGAAATCAGCGGGCAGTTCCTCTGTGCCGATTTCAAGCAGAAAAGTGGACAACTTCAATCGGCTTCTGGCTCAACTTTATGAATTGATCGAGCCCGATTGATTATGGTCCTTAGTAAGACCTTGATCAGGAGCCTCTGCCAGCCTGTGACCATTGCCTCAAATCATTTGGCTTCTAAGGAACCCAGCAAATTCGAGCAGTTGAAGACCAGCAGCAATTATCTGCGCGAGCCCCTAGCGAGCGAATTGAAAAATGATTTGCCTTTCTTCACCGAAGGCGCTGTTCAGATCCTTAAATTCCACGGCTCATACCAGCAAGACAACCGTGATAACCGTTTAAAAGGACAGGCAAAGGATTGGGGCATGATGCTTCGCCTGCGCAGCCCAGGAGGCAGGGTGCCTGCCCAGCTATTCATTGCCTTGGACGAGCTAGCTAATAGGTTTGGCAACGGCAGCATGCGTGTAACTACCCGTCAGGCTTTTCAGCTCCATGGCATTCCCAAGCAGGATCTGCGCACGGTGCTTTCAACCATCGTTAAAAACTTGGGTTCAACCCTTGCAGCCTGTGGTGATATCAATCGGAATGTGATGGCGCCGGCAGCTCCCTATGAGGGTTTGGGTTACCCAGTGGCCAGGCGTTTAGCTGATGACATCGCAGATCTGCTGGCCCCAAAAGCAGCTGCAGGTGCCTACTTGGAGCTTTGGGTAGACGGAGAAAAACGCTACAAAATTCGGCCTTCAATCGCCTGCAGCAAGGTGCGCAAACGTCAGCAGGATGCCAACCTCAGCAGTGGCGATCCAGCTGAACCGCTTTACGGCTCCACCTACATGCCCCGTAAGTTCAAAGTTGGCGTAACAGTGCCAGGAGACAATTCGATCGATCTGTTAACTCAGGATCTCGGCTTGGTTGCTTTTACCGACATGGCAGGAAAATTGCGGGGCTGTAATGTTTACGTAGGTGGGGGCATGGGCAGAACCCATAACAAGGAGGAAACCTTCGCTCGCACCGCCGATTGTTTGGGATACGTAAAAGGTTCGAAAATACTTGATTTAGTTCAAGCCGTTGTTGCTCTACAAAGAGATAATGGCGATCGTGAACAACGGCGCCATGGCCGTATGAAATATTTGATTCATGATCGCGGTATTGATTGGTTTCGCCAAGAGTTAGATAAATATTTTCCCGCCGGCGTTAGCGCAGCATTAAAAGAACCAAAGCCAGTTCTTGAAGATTATTTAGGCTGGCATCAACAGGGCGATGGGCGCTGGTTTGTTGGCTTGCCGCTTCTTTGTGGCCGCCTCGATGGCGAACGCAAGCTCGGCTTGAGAAGCCTCGTTGAACGTTATCAACCTGAAATTAGGCTCACAGCAAATCAAGATTTATTGCTTTGCAACATTGGCCGAAATCAACGCCAGGAAGTTGCTGAGGAATTGGCAGCTCTCGGGTGGGCCGATCCAAGCGAAACAAGCTTGCTCGCCCGCCACGCCATTGCCTGCCCGGCATTACCAACCTGTGGACTTGCCATAACTGAATCGGAACGGGTTTTACCAGATGTATTGGCGCGGCTAGAAGCCCTACTCAAGGCTGAAGCAATCAACACTCCAATTTTAGTGCGCATGACAGGTTGTCCCAATGGTTGCGCTCGGCCTTATATGGCGGAACTTGCTCTTGTTGGTAGTGCTGTTAATCAATATCAGCTTTGGCTTGGTGGTAACCCTGGTCTCACCAGATTGGCAAAACCAATTCTAGAAAAACTACCCCTAGATCAATTAGAAACAACACTCTTACCGTTGATGCGCCATTGGCGCGATAACGGAATTAAGCATAGTTTTGGAGACTATTGCAACTCATTGGATCCAGATTTACTCCGTAATTTGCTTCAAGGGCAAGGGGCTGTGGCATAGAGGGCCACAGGCTTGCCGCATTGCCAGGCCCACATCTGATCGCCATAGCTGAAATGCCACCATTCGTGGGGGTGTTGGCAAAAACCAACCCTTGCCATTGCCTCAGCTAATAGTTGACGATTGCTGTGCCATTGATATTCCTTTGTGCCAGCAGCAGCGGAGCAAAAATGGTTTGGTTCTGCAATGGCACCAGTGGAATCGATCGGACCGCCCATATCCAATGGTTCAGCATCAGGCCCTGCTAAACACAGATCAACAGCTGAACCTGTGCTGTGGGGTGGAGGTGTAAGCGGGTTAGTACTTGGTGGTGCCCAAAGGGCATTTACTGCGGCTGGATCTGCACCCGGCTGAGCAAGACTCCACTCCACCATGTATTTCTGCACAGCAATAGGTCGCCAAGCATCAAAAATCAAAAGCCTGCAGGGCAGAAGCTTTTGCGCTTTGAGTAAACGCAGCAGTACCGCCTGTCTAAGTTGAAAAGGGTTTGTTCCCGCTGGATATGGGGCACCCAAAACGGCATAGGGATGAGGCTTCCAACAAAATAAACTTGATGGAAGTGAAACTAGCGGTTCGCCGCAATCGCGGATCGCTATTGTTTGCCAGGGTCGCTGCATTGGCCTAAAAAAATTAATTTAATGCGGCGGCGTTAGCAAATTTGAGCTTTTGCAAAGCTAGGGCCGCTGCCAACTCTTGATGTTGGCTTAGGAGAGGATCCTCAGCCAAGATTGCATTTGCCACATCTCGGGCCTCTTCCAGCACACTGCCATCATCGCTCAGGCTTGCTAAGGCAAGATCGGGCAAGCCTGATTGTTGGGTGCCTAGCACCTGGCCTGGCCCCCGCAAGCGAAGGTCAACCTCAGCAATTTCAAAACCATCCAAACTGCGGGCCAAAACATCAAGGCGCTGTTTAGCTACGGCTGAATTGCTGTTGTTGATCAAAATGCAATGGGATGCTGCTGCACCCCTGCCAACCCTGCCCCGTAATTGATGCATTTGAGCTAAGCCAAACCGCTCTGCATGTTCAATAACAATTACGGTAGCATTTGGTACATCCACTCCAACCTCAACAACTGTTGTTGAAATCAATACCTGGCTTAAACCACTGGCAAATTCATCAATTGCGGCCTTTTTATCGGCGCTGCTCATCCTGCCATGCAATAGTCCTAGTTTTAAATCAGGAAATACTTCAATTGCCAATCGCTGATGTTCCTCAACCGCAGATCGCAGATCAATTTTTTCTGATTCATCAACCAATGGAAGCACCACATAGGCTTGATGGCCGGCAGAAACTTGATCCCTGATAATTTGCTCAGCAACATGGCGTTCCTGATTATTTATTACTTGGGTGTGGATTGGTTTACGACCAGGTGGCAGTCCGTCAATCTGACTTACATCAAGATCTCCATGCACACTCAAAGCAAGGGTTCGGGGGATTGGGGTGGCTGTCATTGTAAGCAAATGAGGTTGCATACCTTTGTTTAAAAGTTTATTGCGTTGGGCCACACCAAAGCGATGCTGTTCATCAACAACCACCAGGCCTAAACTTGCGAAGCCAACGGGATCTTCAATCAACGCATGGGTGCCAACTAAGAATTGCAATTGTCCATTTGCAAGATCTTGTAAAAGGGCTCGCCTTCTCGGTGCAGGCGTAGATCCTGTGAGCAATCCAACCGTTACATGTAATTGGGGCATCCAACTGCAGAGTTTTTCATAGTGTTGTTGAGCGAGAACTTCAGTTGGTGCCATCAAGGCCCCCTGATGGCCAGCATCAATGGCACAGAGAATAGCTGCCACTGCCACTACGGTTTTGCCACTGCCCACATCCCCCTGCAATAGGCGGGCCATCGGCTGGCGCTTTGCCATATCAACTCTGATCTCCTGAAGAACCCGAGCTTGAGCTTCAGTGAATTGAAAGGGCAAAAGCTTTTGAAAATCTTTTAATCGCACTCCTTTTGTATCAGCCTCTAATACCGGTGCGTTTTTTTGGCGCAGCTGGATACGACGCCGGCCAAGGGCTAATTGCAACAATAAAAATTCATCAAATACTAGGCGACGTCTACTTGCATCCAATAGATCGCGAGAATCCGGTTGATGAATTTGCTCAAGTGCCTTGCTTAAATCAATTAGTTTTAGTGTTTCACGCCAGTGGCATGGCAGTGGATCCTTGATTTTATTTATTACAGGCAATATTATATTAATAGCATCCCGCAATCGTTCAGCAATCAAACCCTCGCCAAGGGAGTAAACAGGTAGCAATCTACCAATCTGGCGAGATTGAAGCTGTGAATTGGGAGATTCTAAAACCTCAAGCAGGGGATCTTGTAAACTCAAGCCAAATCTACTTTCCTTAACAAGGCCACTCGCAGCTAATTTTGCCCCCACTGGATACATTCGCATTTGTTGATGCAACCAGGCGGAATTTGTAAATCGGCGTCCGGCCATAAATTTGCTTACTTTTAACCTCCCACTTTGATCCTGCAGCTGTAAATCAATAATTGCTAGGTTTGCATTTTTAGGGCTTACAAATGCATGGCAGCGTTTAATTGTTGCCACCACTGTGGCGGTAGTTCCGGCCTGAAGAGAATTTATTGACATTAATTGGGAATAATCAACGTAGTCCCTGGGATAATAAAAAATTAAATCCTTAACAAGAAATAGATTTATTTTAGCAAGCTGGCCTGCTAATTTAGCCCCAATAGCATCAATCTGAGCCAATGGGGTTTCAAGTTCAAGTTTAGTATTTTTAGCTGAATTAATATTTGCTGACCGTTCAATTGGCGCAAGCGCTAATCTAGGGGCGATAGGGGGTTGCTTGGGCTCAAGTGATTTACGCAATTGATATAAATATCTACGCAAATCAATTACTATTCTCTTTCTTTGCTCAACCTGTAATGCATCATATTTAGAATATAATTTCGCAAATTTATCTAACTCTTGGAGCTGTTTGGTTGATAGGTTATGGGGAGGTTTTCGGCAGGATAATTCAATAAATTGATTAAATCTTGAATGTTTTCCAATTACATTTGAAAAACTATTATCCGCTTCGATTGCTAAACTTAATTGCAAACGAGAGAACCATTGGTCCAATTCTGGAGGAAACGGATCAACCCTCAAGGGATTTGAACCTAGTTTTGTCGGTTGTCTTCCATCCACTGCTGTTCAGCCTTGCGTATGGCCAGCTGCTGATGCAAATGCTGGGATCTACTTGCCATTCTGAGCAATTTGGTTCTGATTTGGTTGATCCGAGCCCGAATTGTTCGCAGGGATGGATGAAGGTATTCCATATCACTGCTGCGCAGGAGTACGCCATGGAGTGCAATTTCTGAATCTTGTCCAAGGGGATAGGGCATACGAACTGCCAGTAAATTTGCTGGTGCCGATAGGGCATCAGCACCACCTTCAATAACAGCATCGAGCAGGGCGATTGGTAAAACTTGATTACCAATGCCATGTCGAAACAATTCAACATTCAAGGCATTACTAAGATTTCGCAACCTGCGGGTTAGCGCGTAGTCCCAAGCCAACAGCCAGTTATGCAGGCCAACTGGATCATTTGGCATTGGGAATGGTTGTTGGATGCCTTTTGCAGCCCTAAGGGAGCTGATTTCAAATATTTGCCTTAGGGCGTCGATTGTTGCTGGGAAAACCCTGGGATCATCAATATTTTTTTGGCTGAAATCATTTGGATTGAATCCCTCCATAAGCGGAGCGAGCTCCATAGACAATGAAATTGAACCAGGTGGATCATTATATTGAGGACTTACTACTTCTAATTGTTGGGGTTCAGGATCATGAACTTGCAATTTGATTGCTAAGTTCAATAGTTTTTCGTTGCTTAAAAAATCAAGGCACTTCCCACTTAGCCATTTGAGTCTTTCGCGGAAAACTGAACGTTCTTGATCGCTAAGGTTATTAAAAACCTCTGGATAATGCTGGGTTACCAATTGAAAAACAGCCTGCAAAATTGCCGGCTCCAACTGAATTCGTAATAAGGAAAGATACTTTTCAAGTAAAGGATAGATCACCAAGGCAGCTTTTTCAGCCTTAGCTTTAATCAAACCGAGTTGTTGGCGTGGTTCAGATGAGCCGCCAGATATATCAATACTCAAACAGTCATGGCAGCTACTTCAGCTGCAAAATCACTCTTTTCAACAACAATCCCCTCGCCGAGGGTATAGCGCGTAAAGCGACGGACTTGTATGTTTTCGCCAAGGGTTCCAGCAACTTGCTTAACCAACTCAGAAACTGTCAATGAACTATCTTTTATGTAGGGTTGCTCCAGCAAAGCAAGTTCTTTTAAGCGTTTAGCCACTCTACCTTCAACAATTTTTGCCTTCATCGCCTCGGGTTTGTTTCCTAAATCATCCCTGCCTGCCTCAATTGCAGATTCCCGCTCAGCCACTTCAGAGGGAATGTTTTCCGTACTAACAAATTCAACATTAGGGCATGCGGCAATTTGCATTGCCACATTGCGTACTAACTCTTGGAAAATTTCGCCCCTTGCCACGAAATCTGTTTCGCAATTCACCTCAACCAGTACGCCAACGCGAGCACCGGTGTGGATGTAGCTACCAACAGAACCTTCTGCAGCTGTGCGACCTGCCTTCTTTTCTGCTGAGGCAATACCTTTCTGACGAAGCCATTCAGTGGCCTTTTGAAGGTCTCCTTCGACTTCCTTTAGTGCCTTTTTGCAATCCATCATTCCAGCGCCGGTTTGGTCGCGCAGTTCCTTAACAAGCTTTGCAGAAATCTCAGCCATGGGCGGCACTGGGGGACGGGGCGGATTGTAGGGGGAAAGCGGATGGAGGGCTATTAGCCCTCATCATCGGACTCTGCGCCTTGGTCATGGGCACCATGGCGACCTTCGTTGATGGCATCAGCCAAACGGCCAACCACTAATTGAACGGAACGAATCGCGTCGTCGTTGCAAGGAATGGGCACATCACAGAGATCTGGGTCGCAATTGGTATCTAACATTGATACCAAGGGAATATCCAGTTTCTGGCACTCCAGAACAGCGTTGTATTCGCGTTTTTGGTCTACGAGAACAACCACATCTGGAAGGCGCCGCATATTTTTTAAACCGCCAAGATATTTTTGTAGACGATCCAACTCCCTACGGAGAACCGCTGCCTCCTTTTTAGGACGCATGGCTATCGCTCCAGAACTTTCCATGCGTTCTAGATCTTTTAGGCGATCTATTCTCGCCCTCATCGTGGTCCAGTTGGTGAGCATTCCACCCAACCAACGCTGGTTCACATAGCTGGCGCCACAACGACCTGCCTCTTGGGCAATAACTTCAGCGGCTTGTTTTTTAGTGCCAACAAAAAGGAAGCGTTTGCCGGAACGGGCGGCGCTGCGGGTCCATTTGTAAGCGTTGTTCATGCAAACTGCCGTTTGCACAAGATCGATGATGTGCACGCCATTGCGGGCGCAATATATGTACCGCTGCATCTTGGGATTCCAGCGGCGGGTCTGGTGACCAAAGTGGGCACCAGCCTCCATCATCTCGGAGAGGGTTACAACTGCCATCGGTGGGGTTTCGGGTTGGCCACCACCCGCCAGGGAAGATCAACCAGAGGGTTGCTCTTCACCCGAAACGTGCGGGTGTGCGGAATGAAAGAACCTTTACAACCTACCAGCCTGCCTGCCTGGCCTCCCTAAACATTGCCCTCACGCCGATGCGGTTTAAGGGCAGCCTGAGCAACTCCATTGCTACCCCAGGGTGTCCCTGTTTGATCAATAGAGCTAGAAGCGGTTTGAGGCTGTTTTCGTTGAGCAGTCCACCAAGGGTGAGCAGCTCCCAAAGCAAACGATGCAGGAAGGTGAATTGAATAATGAAACGAACCCTGCGGGTGGGGTGCTTACGGTAAAAAACCAAGCCCATTCGTGCTCTTTCTTGCTCTTTTCTCACCAGCTCAGGCAGTTGTTCAAGGCTTAACGGTGGATGCCAGTGGTAGCCAACCGCCCCTGGGCAACGCACCAAAACAACACCCATGCGCCTCAGCCTTTCGCCCAATTCCAAATCCTCCCAGCCATAGAGCTGAAAAGCGGGATCAAAAAGACCAGAACGCTGCAAAAGGGAGCGATCAATCGCCACATTACCGGTGGCGAAATAGGCCCAAGACAGATCGCTTAGTTTGTGGGGTTCACTGTTTGGAGCATCAAAATTATGGGTATTGATTACAGCTCCATAGGTAAAGCAAAGGCGATTCCCCTGCCGTTGCCATGAGCGCCTCAAGGCCCGACCATGCTCAGCCAAAAAGCTTGGTAGAACAACTAGATCGCTATCGATAAAAACAATAACTTCACCTTTTGCCTCTGCTACCCCCAAATTGCGACCGATGGCTGGCCCGCCATGGTCTTGGCACACAAGCCGAAGGTGGGGGAGCAGGGCTTTATTGGCATGGAGCCATGGGACGGTTTCATCCGTTGAGCCATCGTCTACTAAAACAATCTCAAATTGATCGCCAGGCTCCATTCCTTGCTGCGCCTCAAGGGCAGCAAGGCATTTGCGCAAAATCGGCAGGCGATTATAGGTGGGTATCACAATGCTAAATAGCATTTAAACCTCAGCGGTTTGCCCATAATCGCCGATCGCGGCAATGGCTAGGGATTAGTCGGCGGCGCCACCGTTGTTGGCAGTGCCTGTAACACCGTTGCCAGCGCCTTCACCGCGGCCGTCGTTGCGTAGCTTGCGCTTCTTGAACTTGCGGGCATAGGCCCTGTTCCGTTCTTGCTTTTCCCGTTTCAGGTTCCTGCGCTTCGACAAAAGAACAACCTCGTAAATAGTTAAATCACTTTACCTCGGGGGGTTGCCCAAGCTCACCTCCTGCAACTGCCCGTCTTCCATTTGAATCAATCGATCCGCCACATCAAGGATGCGGGGATCGTGGGTAACCATCAACACCCCACAACCCTGATCACGGGCCAACGACTGGAGTAGCTCTACAACCTCCCTGCCAGTGCGGCCATCGAGGGCTGCGGTGGGTTCATCGGCTAGTAGAAGTTTTGGATGGGCAGCTAGCGCCCTGGCAATCGCTACCCTTTGTTTCTGGCCCCCAGAAAGATCGTGGGGAAGCTTGTTGAGCTGATCACCAAGTCCCACTGCCCGCAACCATTCCCTGGCCATGGCGCGGCGGCCGCCATAGCCAAGATCAGGCAACAGGTCGGCACCCATTTGAACGTTTTGTTCGGCTGTTAAACAGCGCAATAAGTTGTGGCCTTGAAAAATCATGCCAATGCGTTCACGCACCCTGCGGCACTGCTCGCGATTGGCACCTCTTAAAGGCACTCCAAGTACCTCGAGCTCGCCCTCTTGAACGCTGCGTAGGGCTCCAATCAAAGTGAGCAGGGTTGTTTTTCCGCAACCGGATGGGCCTGTTAAGAGAACAACTTCACCAGCATTCAGGCACAGATTAATATTTTCTAAAACCAAACGGCCCATGCTGCCTTTTCCGTAGCTATGGCATAGGCCAACCGCATTTATCAACACTTGGGAACTGAGTTTATTCATTTAAAAAATCTCAGCTGGATCGGCATCAACCAATTTGCGCATTGCCAAAAGGGCTGAGCCAAGGCACATCAAAAGGATCATACTTAGCACCAAAAAAGCCCGATTAAATTCCATTGCAACGGGTAATTTCGTTGAGGTTCGGATTAATGCATAAAGCCCCTCACCCGCTGCATAGGCAGGTAGATAACCAATTAATGCAAGCAACAACCCCTCCCTAGCAACAACAGCGAGAAGGTCCTTTAGCCTGTAGCCCATGGCCATCAATGTGGCATATTCAGCTAAATGATCGCTTACATCACCATATAAAATTTGATAAACTATTACACAGCCAACAACGAAACCCATAGCTGCGCCGAGGGTAAATATAAAACCTATAGCTGTGCTAGAGCGCCAATAATTTTTTTCAAATTCTATAAATTGCTCTTTTGTAAAAATAGTTATATCGTTTGGAAGCTGCTTTTTTAGCCTCTCTGCCACAAGAATTGGATCAGATCCTGGTGTCAGACGAACTAAGCCAAGCTCAATGCTTCCCTTTGGACTATTGGGAATAATGCTGCGAAAAGTTTCCCTACTAATGATCATATTACCGTCTGCACCAAAGGATGGTCCCAATTGAACAAGGCCTGCAACACGAAGCCTCACCCCTGCAACTTCAGAATCAACGGTTTTACCGCTACGAAACCATTTGGCTACGGGACCGAATTCATTGCGGGAGCGTTCATCAAATAATACCCTCCCCTTTTGACGCAGAAAGCTTGATTGCTTTTGAACTAGCGGATCAATTAGTAGCGGATCACTTGGTTCAAATCCGAGGGCAAGAATTGATCTGGTTGTTCTTGTTTCAGGATTGCGCCAGAGCACAAAGTTCCAGTGCACAGGTGAAACATCAGCAACTTCGGGATCGGCAAGGGTTTGAATCAGCCTTCGCTCTGGAAAACCAGCCATGCTGATAGAACTCATGGAGCGAGGGCTGGTTAGAACCAAATCAGCATCAAAGAGGCGGTGAATAGTTACACTTGCGTCAAACAATCCATCCCTGAAACCAAGCTGCATAAACATCAATATCCCGGCAAAACTAATTCCAGCTAGGGCTATTGCTAAGCGAACGGGTTGACGGGTAAGCAAGAGCCAAGCTAAGGGTATTTTTCTTTTCCGCCATATGGTTAAGAACATAATTTTACTGCCACTAAGGTGCTAAATTGCCAATAACCTTTAGGCCAGAAAGTTTTTCAACCTTCTTGCGATCAGATGGAATCAAACTAATCCTAACGCTTACCACTCTAGCGTCGGTATCAGCGGTTGGATCGGTAGATAAAACATCCCTTTGTTTAACCTGTGGGTCGATCCGAGAAACCCTACCAACTAGATAATCTGAAAAGCCTCCATTTTCGCTGCGCAACTTAGCAAACTGACCAATTCGAACACGATCAATGTCACTTTCGTATACTTCAAGCTCCGCTTCCATTTCGCTGCTTTGGCCAATATCTAGAACACCCTTTACTCCTGGTCTTTCACCGCTGCGAGCGTGGATTTGTAGTATTGTTCCTGCAAATGGTGCACGCAATTCTGTGAAGGGGAGCTTCACTTCCTGCCGTTGTAATTCAGCTAGCGCAGTTATAAGTTGTTGATCAATTTCGAGTAATTTCAATTGTCTTGATTCAAGCCCCTCCAAAGACACAACACCCTGCTGTTGCAATTTCTGATAACGGGATAGTTCAACCCTGAGCAGGCGTTGTCTTTCCCTCAGGCTGCTGATGCTGGCCCTGGCCAGAGCTAAATCAGCTTGCGCATCAATTTTGCTATCAAAACTTGCCAGCAGCGCACCAGCCTGAACCTGATCACCCACATCTACGTGGAGCACTGAAACCCGCGGTGAAGTACCCATTGCACCACTGGGTGCAGCCAGGCGGCGCACATCTCCTGCGGGTAGCAATCGTCCCAGGGCAGTAACGCCAAGGGGGCGATCGGGCTTGTTTACCGGTTTGAGTGCGGTTTTACTGGCAGAAGCTGGGAAAAGCCTGATGCTTGCCATGCTTCCAATTGCCACCAAAAGGCCGGCGCCAGCAAGCCCCAACAACCATCTACGCCTCGATTTTTTCACAGCTTCAGCCACTGGGGTGTTCTGCCGGAGGCAGGGGGTCGTCGAAGAGGAGATTCTGAATGTAATTCTCTGCCCACTGTGGATTAAATGCTGCCTCTAGAACCCTTCTGGTTTTATCGTTTCGCCTTTGCTGTTGGCAGTAGTGCAATTGCCCGTGATAACGCCTTAGGCTATCTGGATGATCAGGCGACTGGGGCATGCTCAGCCTTAGCTGTTCTAAATATACCTGGTGAAATGCCAATAGATCAGTTAAAAACCAATTCTCTTCAATAGAAGAAGTTGGCCGCACAAACAACACATGGGAGGAGAAAATTGTTCCCCAAGGTGGCACTTCCCTCACCTGGGAATAATTGTTGCGTTTTATTTGTTGCAAGCCTATTTTTATGGCTGGAGGCAAATCATCATTGGTGGGGGACAAATCAACAATTGCAGCTGAAATGCCAGCTCTACCAGCAACGATATCAGCGCCAAATAAAGGTAGATTAAAACAAGGATCTGGGAACATTACGCAGTGGAGAATATCTAGATTTCTGCCAATATGAGCTGTTTCAAGATGAATTTTACGAATTCCACGGCAGCGTAGTAATTCATTATTGATGGCCATTTCATCACCTTCCAGTTCGCCGCGTACCTCACGGAGGTTTGCCTCTAAGGGCAGGGCTGCCACCTCTGGCAGATCCTTCCAAAGGGGGAGGAGGGATTGGGCGATGCGATCTACCAATGGATGGGGTGTATTCATCTGCCGCAATACGCAGTTTCTGGAGCCTAAGGGCCACTGGCCAGACCATGATGGCTGTTAAGCGTTACAAGAGCCCTGATTAATTCTCGCTTTGCCCTTGGCTTTCCGGCACCAATGGAGCTTCAGCTTGCAAATGGTTGCTCGGTTACTTGCCTCCCCCAGCAAGATTCTTCGGTTGTTTGTCTTGATTTTTGGTGCCAGGCAGGTAGTGCCATGGAGCAGGAGGGGGAAAGCGGCATAGCCCATTTCCTTGAGCACATGGTTTTCAAGGGAAATGAACGGCTGCCTCCAGGGTCATTTGATCTCCAAATCGAATCCCTGGGCGGCTCTAGCAATGCTGCCACCGGCTACGACGAGGTTCACTATCACTTGATAATTCCGGCCTCAGGCATTGCCGTTGCCTGCGAATTACTTCCCCATCTGGTGTTGGAGCCGGGTTTTGAGCCAAAGGAATTTCAAATGGAGCGCCTGGTGGTGCTCGAGGAGCTCTCGCAAAGCGAGGATCAACCAGAGGAGGTTGCCTTTCAGGCACTAATGCAACTCGCCTGTGGCAGCCACCCATACGGCAGGCCGATTCTTGGCTTGCGCTCCGATTTACTCAGCCATCAACCGGATGGAATGCGTAATTTTCAGCAACGTCACTACCAGGCGGCAAACTGCAGCATCGCTGTAGGCGGCTGTTTTGATCCAGAAAAGTTGCTGAGCTGGCTAGGTGCTGGACCAATGGGCAGCCTCGATCCTGGCTCTGTAGTGGGCACACCAGATGATTTGTTGATGTTTTGGCAACCGGGGGAGCATTTGTTGCGTGTACCCCGGTTGGAATCCGCTCGACTCCTAGTGGCATGGCCCGCTCCTCCGGCCTCAAATCCCCAAGCACTAATGGGGATAGACCTTTGGGCCAGTGCCCTTGCTGAGGGCCGCTCATCCAGGCTCGTAAAACATCTGCGTGAAAAGCTTCAGTTGGTTGAATCAATCAATGTGGATGTTCATCCCCTGGAGCGGGGCAGTTTGGTGATCCTTGAGGCGGTTACCGATCTGGAACACCTATCAAAGGTTCGATTGGAATTGCAAAAGTTGCTTAAAGAGGCCCAGGAGGGACTTGGCAAGCTTGAACTTGAGCGCTCAAAACGTATGGTGGCAAATGGCTATACCTTTGGCCTTGAAGCGATCAGTCAAGTGACCCATCACATGGGGCAAGCGAGATTGCAAAGGCGCCTATGTGCATTGGATCAACCATTGCGATGGCTTGAGGAATGGGATCTAACAAGGCTTCAAGCCATTTCAGGCCGCTGGGATTTGCAGTCCGCCTGCCTGCTTGAAGTAATCCCCGCTTGAACAAATTCCCAACAACAATTTAGCTATGAAATCAGTTGAGCTCATCCATCAACCAGGGGCTCCGATCCTTTCGGCTCGAATTGTTTTACCCCTAGGCAGCATCCACGATCCGATTGGTATGAAGGGTCGTCAGCAGCTCCTAGCTGGAGTGCTAACGCGCGGCTGCGCAGAATTCGATGCTGAGAAATTCGCAAGTTTCGTGGAATGCCATGGCGCAAATTTACGCTGTGAAGCTGGAGAAGACCTGCTTGTTATTGCACTCAAATGCAATCGAATTGATGCAAATTCAATGGTGCCGTTAATACTTGCGATGCTTGAAAGCCCCCATTGCAATGAAGATCAGATTAATTTAGAAAGAGATCTTAATATTCAGATGCTGAAAAGACTTCAGGAGGATTCTTTTCAGCTATGCCATGACAAATTAAAGCCATTACTTTTCGATGATGGACCTTATAGTAGTGATCCCATTGGCTTCAAGCAAGATCTAAAAAATATTAAACAAAAAAGTCTACTAGAGGCATCTAAACAGCTAACATGCACAAATGCACTACTTGTTTTAGCTGGAGACCCCCAAGTAGAACTGATTGAAAACTGCAAAGAGAGATTAAGTGTATGGAACAATCAACCAATTAGTGCGCCAGAACCCAATCCAGAGCCAGCCCTTAATTTTGCTTCTGTTATTTGCAACACTGAGCAGGTGGTTCTAATGATGGGTTTTCGAACCGTAGGCATTGATAATACCGACTCCCTAATGCTTAGGCTGCTTCAAGTGCACCTTGGCGTTGGCATGAGTTGCCGCTTATTTCAGGTGATTCGAGAGGAGCGAGGTTTGGCCTACGACGTTGGTGTGGAATTGATGCTGCGTAGATCAAATTCACCAATGGTTTGGCATCTTTCCTGTGCTGTGGGTCGAGCATGCGAAGCCTTAGATGCACTACTAGCAGAATGGCAAAACATTATTCAAGCTCCGATATCTGAGGCTGAAATGCAGCTTGCCATTGCAAAATTAAAAGGAATGGAAGCATTGAGCTGCGAAACTGGCGGCCAAAGAGCCGACCGATTAGCAATGCTCCTCAGCTATGGCTTGCCAGCAGATCACAACGAAATTTGCTTGAAAAAACTTGATCGGATGAACCCAGCTCAATTGCTTGCAGCAGCTCAACGCTGGCTTCAAAAGGCAAATTTAAGCATTTGCGGACCCAGCTCTGCGATTAAAGAACTCAAACAGCGTTGGCGGAGGGCTCAACGTGGGAGCTCAGGGAACTAACCGGCAGTAAAAACGTGCCCCTACGGAATTTAACGGCCCTCTGTTGCATCGCATGGATCGCAACCACTTCACCCAGCTCATTTAGGTCTACCAGATCTGCGGGCCGCAATACGGGCATGGCAGCTGCGGTTTTCAACCAGGGCTGTTGAACCTGAAGTTTTACCAGGCTACCAACGGCAAAAATTGCTTCTGATGGGTCAGTCAATGTTGAAGAGATCCTTGGAGTGGTGCAGGATGGCGGCAATTACATGGGTTAAGCTTGCGCGCCCTCTTGAACTGGTGGGGAGCCTTAGTTGGGCTTCTTCTTATTCTCACCGGTGGATTGCTCCAACCGGCTTTGCCTTGGTGGAGTTCCCAGGCTGGTTTTAGCTTCCATGATTTACCAATAACGGCCCAGGTGCCCGCATTACTACTAACAGCACTTGTGTGCGGCCCCCGTTCGGGAATGCTTGCTGCGGTGGCCTACCTAAGCCTTGGGCTCAGCGTGATACCTGTTTTTCAAGAGGGTGGAGGCCTTGCTTACCTGCAACAACCTTCATTTGGATACTTGGCTGGTTTCATACCAGCAGCCTGGTTATGCGGACGTTTGGCAAAACAGCCTGGTATGGACTCCCTCGAGCATTTAACTGGAACTGCCTGCCTTGGAGTTCTCACTATCCAGCTATGCGGTTTACTCAATTTGGGTTTAGGTAGCCTCGCCCACCGCTGGGGAGAGAGCTTGCCCCAGCTGCTGATTACTTACAGCCTGATGCCCCTTCCTGCCCAGTTGTTGCTCTGTTGTGTTGTTGGAGTGATGGCCAGGTTTTTGCGCCCTCTATTACTGGTAAACCGGTGAACAAGCTTTTAAAAGGGCGGCTTATCAGCATTGGCCTTGCAATTGGTGTAGTACTTCTGGATCAGTGGAGTAAGTGTTGGGTGCTACGCAATTTGGGGGCAGGGAGGGAGGTGGTTTTGTTCCCTGGTTTGATTGAACTGCGCCTGGTGTGGAATAACGGAGCCGCCTTTAGTTTGTTTCCCCAAGGCGCTGGCTGGCTTGGCTTAATCAGCCTTGGCGTTGCGATTTTTTTGCTGCTATGGCTATGGCGCAGGGGAAACCAGTGGTGCTTGCTGCAATTTTTGGCGGTGGGCTGGCTATTGGGAGGAACAATCGGCAACGGATTAGATAGATGGCGGCTTGGAGCAGTTGTGGACTTCCTTGATTTTGTGCCAATTAGCTTTCCTGTTTTTAATCTTGCTGATGTAGCTATTAATTTAGCTGTGATTTCACTGTTGATTAATAACTTGAGGCGGAATTGATGAACTTGGCAGAACTTTGGATTCATCAACATGGAGAAGCGAGCATTTGCCACCCTTTATATGGGCAGATATATCGAATTGGTCGTGATTGTGATGGAGAGATAGTTGTTAATCACCCTGCCGTTTCAAAGCGCCACGCTTTACTTGAGCTAAAGGGTCGCCACTGGTATCTCAGAGATAATTGTTCAACCAATGGCCTTAGCTGGCAAGGTTGTTCAATAAAAACAATAAAATTACAAAATGGAGATCTAATTCGCTTAGGACCAGCCTCTGCAGAAAATGTACCAGAAATAGAATTTCGCCAACTGAATGCACGCCCCTGGATAAATAAAGGCTTTAAAACTCTTAGCATTGCATCCCTTGGAACAGGGTTATTTTGTTTACTTTTGCTCGTTATTGGCAGTGTGAGTGTGCCCGTAAGGGGCAGCTTAGCTCCTGTTCGTGGTCCGATGGTTCTTTACGATCGCAATAATCGTCCCCTGTCAAGCTCAAATAGCAGTGGACACCATGAATTATCTGGATTAAATAGTTTTTCACCTCATTTAATCAAAGCACTTCTTGCCAGCGAAGATAATCGTTTTTGGTGGCATCCAGGTATTGATCCCATCGGCACATCAAGGGCCTTATTAACAAATTTACTCGGCGGCAAGGTACTTGAAGGTGGTAGTACTCTCACCCAACAATTAGCTAGAAGTTTATATCCCGAACAGGTAGGCCAAGGCGAAACTCTAGGTAGAAAATGGCGAGAATTAATGGTTGCATTGCAACTAGAAGCACGTTTTAGTAAACGGGATTTATTGCTAAGTTATTTAAATAGGGTGTACTTAGGTGTTGGATGGGGCTTTGAAGATGCTGCCCAATTATATTTTAATAGAGCAGCAAAAGATCTATCATTAGAACAGGCTGCACTACTGGTTGGCCTACTGCCTTCACCAAATGGCAATGATCCATGTGCCTTTCCCCAAGATGCCCTAAGCGCTCGCAATGGGGTGCTAACAAAGATGGCGGCTGAGGGTGTTGTTGCAAACGATGTGGTCCGTCGTGCTAGACGCACCCCTGTGGTTTTGGCAGCGCGGGCATGCGCCGCAAGGGAGCGCAAGCCAGCTCCCTTCTATTCAGATCAGGTATATCGTGATTTAGAGAATTTGCTTGGTTCAGAGGTTGCTGGCGAGGGAAATTTCCTTGTTGATACAAATCTAGATCCAGTGCTTCAAGAAGTAGTGGAAACAAAATTGCGCGAATACCTGCAACCCGGCAATGGTTGGGGTGTGGAACAGGGGGCTGTTGTAGTTATTGATAGCCGTAACGGGGCCGTATTGAGCTTGGTTGGTGGAAGGGATTACAACACAAGTCAATTCAACCGAGCCACCCAAGCCCTTAGGCAACCGGGGAGCACTTTTAAATTAATGACATATTTGGTAGCCCTTGAGCGGGGCTTAAAACCAGATGATGCTGTAAGTTGTGACCCCTTAGATTGGGGTGGCCAAAGTTTTACGGCTGGCTGCGCTGGCAGTTTGGCCTTAAGCCAAGCATTTGCCAGTAGCAGTAATACAGCAGCTTTGAGATTAGGTCGGCGTTACGGATTAGAGGCTGTAGTTAAAAAGGCCCGTGACCTTGGCATCACTACACCGTTAGCAGCTGTTCCTGGTTTGGTGTTGGGCCAAAGCGAAACCAAACTAATTGAAATGACAGCTGCCTACGCAGCAATTGCAAATAACGGTATTTGGCAACAACCAACCACGATCAGAAGGCTCACGGATGCGGAACCCTGCGCAAATTCAAGTAAGGCTTGCCGCCAACCATCTCAAACCAAATCGAATAATCGCCGAGTAGTAAGTGTGAAGCAAGCTCAATTAATGCAAGCTTTACTGAGGGGGGTGGTGCAGTGGGGTACTGGTAATGCAGCTTCCCTTGGGGGGGCTGAGGGTGGAAAAACTGGCACCACTAATGATGGGCGAGATCTACTTTTTATTGGCTTTGAACCAAGCCGCCACTGGGTGATGGGAATTTGGCTTGGCAACGATAACAGCAGTCCAACGGCAGCAAGTAGTGCTTTAGCAGCCCAACTTTGGGCAGATATCATTCGCAGCGCCGGTAGAGGCAGCACAAACGCTGAAGCCCGTTGATGAAAGCACCTCGGCCATGGCTTCTGGTGGTTGGTTTACTACTTGCCATCGTTATTCTTTCAGTTGTTCTTCAAGCAGTTAATAGTTTGCTTTGGCAATTAAGCTATTGGTTACCGAGTTGGTTAGTTGGCCCCACATTATTACTTCTCGTTGCAGCAATCGGTCTTTCAATTTATCCACTGTTGAGGCCATGGTTGGGACCAAGGCTAAGAAATTCAAAATTAGATTTCCCCAAGGCAGCATCAAACCGCGGCGAAGCCGCCCAACAAAATCTCAACGCCCTGGATCAACAATTAACTCAACTTAAGGATGTGGTTGCGAGAGAAGCATTACTTAAACGCCGCCTAGAAGTTGAGGCAAATCTTAAAAAAGGAGACTTAATAGTTGTATTTTTTGGAAGTGGATCCAGCGGTAAAACATCATTAATTCGCGCCCTTTTACATGATCGAATTGGTGAGGTTGGTGCGGTAATGGGTAGTACAAAAATCAGCACAAACTATTTAATGCGCCTTCAGGGCATGCAGCGATCAATTCAATTGCGCGATACCCCTGGCATTCTCGAATCAGGAGACATTGGCCTAAAGCGAGAGCAGCAGGCTAGAGCTGAAGCAATTCGCGGAGATTTATTAGTATTTGTTGTTGATAGTGATCTTAGATCTAGTGAATTTGAGGTGTTAAAAGCACTCGCTGAAATTGGAAAGCGTATGCTTTTAGTGTTAAATAAATGTGATCTTCGTGGCGAAAGTGAAGAACAGCGTTTATTGCATTTATTACGCGTTCGTTGCAGCGGATTAATTAGAAGTGATGATGTTGTTAGTGCCAGTGGTGCTCCACAATCAATTCCCCAACCTGGTAGAAAACCACTGCAGCCAGCGGCAGAAATCAATCGACTTTTAAACAGATTGGCCCAACTGCTCCGCGAGGAGGGAGAAGATTTACTTGCCGACAACATCCTTTTGCAAAGCAGTCGCCTTTCAGCGATTTCAGAAGAGCTTCTTGATAAACAGCGCTATAGAGAATCAATGCAAATTGTTGAACGCTATTGCTGGATTGGTGCTGGTGCCATCGCCTTAACCCCCCTGCCAGGGCTTGATCTGCTTGCAACAGCCGCCGTAAATGCCCAGATGGTTATTGAAATTGGCCAGATTTACGGAGTAAACATGAGCAAAAATCAGGGACAACAATTAGCCCTATCCCTGGGGCGAACCTTAGCCAGCCTTGGCCTGGTGAAGGGGGGGGCCGGATTGATTGGCACGGCCATGGGTTTAAACCTGCCCGCATTGCTTGCCTCGAAGGCAATCCAAGCTGTTACCGGTGCTTGGCTAACCCGCTTAGCCGGTAAGAGCTTCATCAGTTATTTCCGCCAACAACAAGACTGGGGCGATGGCGGAATAGCTGCTGTTGTTCGCGAGCAATACGACCTAGAGCGGCGCGACCTTGATCTCAAAAACTTCCTTGAAGAAGCCCTGGCTCGTGTTGTGGAACCGCTGAAACAGCAGGTGCAACAATTACCGCCCCGCCGAGGGCCTCGGGAGGTGGTGGAAGAAGGGGCCCCTGGCGATCAAGTAGAAAAACCACCAACAAATAAACCACCGCAATGGTAATAGAAATAACTCCCGTGCTAATTGCTACCCAGCGCCCCCTTTTATTTTCCTGTTTCATATCAATGATTTTTTAACAACAGAAGCCAACTGCTGCAAATGTTCGGAACTTGTATACGGATTACCGAGAACAGCCTTTAAAAGTGGCATTTCACGCCAATTTGGCTTTGATAGCCAAAAATTTGATGTTAACAATTCCCTATGACATCTATCGCGCCAGGCAACCTGGTTTTCAGATTCCATTTCCGAGGCGGTAAAACTAAGGAGATGTAAATCACCAGGTAATAACTGCAATGGCATAGACTCAAGCAAATTGCGCAGTATTGAGGCACGGGAAAAAGCAGATTGCAAAATATTTTCAATACCTTCAAGGCCCAGATACTGCAAACTCATCCACAATTTCAACACCTCAGCTCCCCGGGTTCCTTGTAAACCTAGTTCACCGCCCTGACTCACCAAAGGCGGCTCCATATAGGGAAGGCCAGTGGAAAAACTATTTTTTAAATGAAATGGATCCTTTAAAAGTAGCAGTGAGGAAGGCTTGCTAACACCAAGTAGTTTTTGTGGGTTCAAGCTAACTGAATCAGCTAAACCAATCCCTTCAACTCGCCAGCGTTCACTCTCAACTAAGGCGCACACTCCTCCGATTGCACCATCCACATGCAGCCATACCCCTGCAGATTTACACAATGCTGCCATTTCACCTATGGGATCCACCAGTCCTTGAATGGTGGTACCTGCAGTGGCAACAACGGCAAGAATCGGTAAGCCAAGCTTTTGAGCTTTATCAAAAGCGGCAGTTATTTCAGTTGCCTTTAACCGCCCCTGGTTATCAAGTGGCAATCGCCATAGATAATCAGCCCCTATGCCCATAACTGCAAGTGCCTTGTTTAATGACACATGGGAACCGGCGCCTGTAATAACAACACAATTTGAATATTTTTGTAGTTGAGCTGCCCGGCGCGCGCAAACAAGAGCCATCAGGTTGCTTAAACTACCGCCGCTTGCAGGCACCCCTGAGGCAAGATCACCAAGCCCGATTTCACGGGCGATCCAGCTGCACAAACTGCGCTCTAATCGACTTAAAGATGGGGAGAGTTCCTCCGCTAGAAGGTTGTTATTTAGCCCTGCTGCAATCATCTCAGCGCAAATTGATACCCCTAGGGAAGGGGGATCAAGGTGCGCCAATGCGCCGGGATGATTAGGCCTATAGGCACCATCCATCAACCCGGCGAGATCACACCAAAGCTGCTCAATCGACTTACCAACATCACCCGGTTCAGCGAGGGGTTGAACGCTTAGAGCGGGCCTAGGTCCGTGGTTATTTGTTGCCTCTAGCCAATCACAAAGTATTTTGCTGCCATGGCCGAGCATTTCACCCAAGGCGCCCTGGGTTTCATCTGGGCCGGGGAAAGCTTTGGGAAGTCCTGGGGCTTGCAAGCCATTGATCCGTTGATCAACCATTGTGATGGTTAATGGAAACACCCATCACCATCTGGATGGAGCGGCTGTTGAGGCTGGCCGCAGCTGCTGGCAGTAGCGGAGAAATCCCTGTTGCTGCAGTGGTGCTCGACCCATTGGGAAGGGCGATCGGCTGGGGCATTAACCGGCGCGAAAAAGAACAAAACCCGCTTGGCCATGCCGAATTGGTTGCCCTGCGCCAGGCAAGCCTGAGCAGCTCCACATGGCGCTTTAATCAGCACACCCTGATAGTTACCTTGGAGCCCTGCCCGATGTGTGCCGGAGCCCTTGTTCAAGCGAGAATGGGCCATGTGGTGTTTGGTGCTAGTGATCCCAAGCGCGGGGCATTGGGGAGCTGCTTGGATCTTGCCAACAACGCCAGTGCCCATCACCACATGGAGGTAACTAGCGGAGTTTTGGCTGATCAATGTGAGGAGCTACTGGTTAGCTGGTTTAGGCAGCGACGCGGCCAGTACGGAAGATTGGCAGCTCAAGTTCAAGCAAATTAAGCAACAATTCAACATTTGCAGGGGTGCTGTTAGTGCCCATCAAGCCAATGCGCCACACCTCACCGGCAAGGCTCCCTAAACCATTACCGATCTCAACTCCATGTTTATTTAGAAGATGAGCCGAAAAGGCTTTGCCATCAATACCAGCGGGGATTCTTACGGTGGTGAGGGTTGGCAGGCGAAGGCAATGGGGTACATGCAGTTCAAGGCCTAATTCCTCTAGCCCAAGCCACATTTTTTCGCTATTGGTGCGGTGGCGAGCCCAGGCATTTTCCAAACCCTCCTCACAGAGCAACCTGAGTGCCTCCCTTAAACCAAAATTCATATTTACCGGCGCTGTGTGGTGGTATGTGCGATCTTTGCCCCAATAAGACTTCAAACCAGACATATCTAAATACCAATTTGGAACCTTGCCCTTGCGCCGCTCAATTTTTTCCTCAGCCCTAGGCCCCATGGTGAAGGGACCAAGGCCAGGGGGGCAACTCAGGCCCTTCTGGCTACAGCTATAGGCCAAATCAACCTGGGCTTCGTCGAGCTTGAGGGGTACAGCACCAAGGGATGTAACGGTGTCGAGAATGAGCAGGCAGTTATTTTCTCGGCAAAGGGCGCCAATACCCTCAAGGGGTTGGCACACGCCTGTGGAAGTTTCGGCATGAACTAAGGCAAACACCACTGGCCTGTGTTGTTTGATGGCTGCTGCTATTTGCTCGAGCGCCAAGGCTTCACCCCAGGGAGCTTCCAGAACCTGCACATCTGCTCCGTAGCGGTTGCACATGTCCACCAAGCGCAAACCGAAATAACCAATCACCCCCACAAGAACACGATCTCCCGGTTCAACGGTGTTAGCAATGGTTGCTTCCATGGCGGCACTGCCGGTACCGCTCACTGGAATAGTGATCCTGTTATCGGTTTGCCAGGCATAGCGCAGCATTTCCTGCACTTCGTTCATCAGCTCCAAATAGAGCGGATCAAGGTGGCTGAGGGGGGGCCTGGCCATGGCCTGCAACACAGTGGGATCAGCGTTTGATGGGCCTGGCCCCAACAACAGGCGATTAGGCGTACAAATCGGATCTAGCCGTAAACGATGGGACGCACTCACGGTCTCTTTCACAGTGGAGAGCGGGGAAACGTTCACGCGACTAGACAAGAATTGAGGATGTGAGACTAACCATTGGCCGATTCAACGGCCATTCAAATTTGTTTCGGCAAGGTTTTTTGCCATGTGCTCAAAGGGGGCCCGAACCAAAGTTGGATCACTGAAGCCTGTGGCAGCCAACTTTTCAACTAACACGTCTGCCATTAAAAGAATGCCCCTTGCCGTGGGGCCTGTGGGCACACCCAGGGACTTGTAGGTGTCGTTGAGCCCATTGAGCACCCTTTCGTTCAACACCTGCCAATCACCGGCCACGAGGGCATAGGAGCCATAGCGCAGGAAATAGTCGAGATCCCTAAGGCAGGCGGATAAGCGGCGGGTGGTGTAAGCATTGCCACCGGGCAGTAACAGTTCGGGATCAGCAAGCCAAAGACGTTGGCTGGCTTCCCGGATGATTTCAGCCGCGTCGGCATTAATGATTGATACCGCAGCCAACCGCAGGCTTGATTCAGCGAAATAGGCCTCAAGGCGATCCAATGCTGAGCGGTCGAAATAACGACCCTGTTGGTCGTAGCGGCCGATCAAACCGGTGATCGCATCTTGCATAGCATCAAGACCAGTGGCCAAAAGCTATCACCCGCAAAGCTTTCGCAGCGCCAAAGCTGCCTTGTTTGCCTAGATCCGACAGAAACGGTTACTTGAATCTCGCGACTAAGCAGCAAATCCGCTGAAATGTGAGCAGTTAATGGCACTCCCCATCGATGGCGGCTTCGGTTACCAAAATCGCTTACCAAACCATGCAGCAGGGCAAAAGCTTGCTTGGTATTGCCCACAAACAAGTGAGCACCCAATTGATGGATCTGGTGGCGCCCAAGGCAAATGCTGAAACAATCCCGATAGGAGCTGAAACCCTTCAAGCCTTGCGCACCAGCATGGATTACTTGCTTGAAAGGGATTGGCTAGAGGCAGAACAAGGCTTGTATCCCACCAGCCAACTATTTGATGCCCCATGGCTGGATTGGATGCTGCGCTACCCACTGGTGTGGCTTGATTTGCCAAACATTTGGAATCGCAGGCTGCGCCGCGATGTGCGAGATCTTCCCAACAACGTTGACATCAGCAATTTCCCCGACTACTACCTGCAAAATTTTCACCATCAAACCGACGGCTACCTCAGCGATCGTTCAGCTGAGCTGTACGACCTTCAAGTGGAGCTGCTGTTTAACGGCACTGCAGATGCCATGCGCCGCAGGATCCTGAAGCCATTAAAAGAACGCTTATCAATGGCAAATTTTGCTAGTGGCGCCCTGAGAATTCTTGATGTGGCAAGCGGTACTGGCCGCACCCTTAGGCAATTAAGAGGTGCGTTTAGCAGCGCCCAACTAGTGGGCTTGGATTTATCAAATGCCTACCTACGCCAAGCAAACCGCTGGTTATCTCAATTGCCCGGTGAACTGCCCCAGCTGGTGCAGGGAAATGCGGAGGCATTGCCGTTTCAAAATGAATCCATGCAAGCGGTTAGTTGCGTTTTCCTTTTGCATGAGCTTCCCGCGGAAGCCCGTGAGGCAGTGCTAGCTGAAGCCTTCCGAGTTTTAGTGCCAGGCGGCGTGCTTGTTCTGGCTGATTCAGTGCAGTTGGCCGACAGCCCTCAATTTCAGCCTGTTATGGAAAATTTCCGCAGGGTGTTCCATGAGCCCTATTACCGCAATTACATCGGCGATCAGATCGAAACTCGCCTAAGCAGGGTTGGTTTTACTGAGATCAAAGGAGAAACCTGGTTTATGACACGCATCTGGTGCGCTAGTAAGCCTGATATTGGCTAGAAAACGGATTTCCCTTCCCAGTTTTCCACAGGCTCAGGTTCAAGAAACGAAACAAGAAATGGAAAAAACTTGTAAAAAATCTTCCCATCCGTTCAAATGGTGGTGTGCCTGAGGCTGTTGATGACCAACCCATTCCGGGTTAGATGGCTTGAGGGTTGGACCTTCCAAACCGTGTTAATCGGTGGAAGTGCCCTTATAGAAGCCCATGGCTATGGGGTTTGCCTCCGCACCAAAATTGAGCAGGGTGAAAGCCCGAGGGAAGCTGCGGATCGCTTGGTTCTTGTGGAAGACCGTTTAAGGCGCTCCCTCCGCAATGCCTGGATGCGTGGTCCGCAACATCTATTGCAAACCGTTATCGATAATGAAATAGCAGACGACGTGCAGTTGCACGACGATCTAGCCCGCAGCGCCCAACACCTGCAACCTTCAATATCACCTCGTCAAGAAGTAATGCAGGGTTTGAGACGCTAGGAAACCAGCTCCACCCCAACGCATTGCTCGCCAAAACTTTCCATCACCATCTGATTGCCAGGGTTGGTTATTTATCAATATTTTTAAAAATTGTTTGCGTTGATTCAAACGTCTTTGAAATGGATTTTTTATTGGATACTTTGAAATAATTTTTGAGTCATAGAGTATGGAATTGATAGATGCCAGTTTATGGAGCCACTGAAGCGGTTTTAGTATTTTTCCTCCTGCCATCACATCGAACCTAATAGGATTTTGTTAACCACAAAATACCCTGCCATGCCGGATTTTTCAGCTGACAAAGAGCACTTAAACCTATCGGAAGCTGCCAAGGAGCTCCATGATCTTTTAAAAATAAGCGATCGTGATTGGCATCAATTAAAAACCGATCCGCACAGGCGAGCCTGCGAGCAAATCTCAGCGGCCCTTATCCATGCCCTGCAAGCCAATGGCCCTGGTGATCAAGCAGCGGTTGAGTTATTGGAGAGCGCTTTGCGTTGGCTCAAACGAGAACAACGGGATCCCGGATGTCCCCGTTCCTAACGGCGTTTTGCCATTTGCACCCGGTTACCTCTCGGGCTCCAGCGCACGTCATCAAAACATTGATGCATCAAATACAGGCCCCTGCCTGATAAGGCATCTAAACAAAGGGGTAACTGGGCACAGCGCAATTTCTGGGGCAAACCACAGCCTTGGTCTTGCACCTGCCATACAAACCAGTTCGGCATCATGATCCTACGAACCCTCAAAATCTTTAGGGGATCTCCGCCATTACCGTGGCGAACAGCGTTTACGAGCGCCTCTTGCAAACCAAGCTGGATTAAATCTTTATCTGCCTCTGGTACCGGTTCCAACAACAACTCCAAAAGCGGCTGTAGGGCCAAGGTGGAAGTTGTGCTGAATTCGCACCAGCGCCAGCGTTGGAAAGAAGTTTGAGCCTGGTTCATCAGGCGCCCATTGCGCAGCGGTTCGATCCTATGCAGAGCTAGGCCTTAAGTCGAGGCCGGGATGTTTCAAGATTGCATCAAGTACGCGAACACCACGCAATTGATTCACGAGGGGCATATGCCCCTCTGGTGCCCCATGGGACCAGTTGAAGTTTTTGGGATAGCGGGTCCAAACACCATTTGCTTTCCAAGCAATCAACTGCCAGAAGTTTTCCCAGTTGCCAGATACGCTGTTAAGCAGTTGCTTTTGCACACGGAAACCAAATCTTCCATTGCTGTAGAGCCACCAGAGGGCATCCATGTGGGCCAAATGATTTGGTTCGAAATTTGCCACCTCGCTGAAATACACATAACCCCTCGCCACAGCCTCCGGCCCCGCCATCTCCCTGAGCAAAGAACTTGTGAGCCGATCTGAAAGCTCAAGCTGCTCGAGCAACAAGGATTCTTGTAGCTGCTCAAATAAGTTGCCAAAACCTTCTGGGCAAGGCAACCAGCCCCGCGGATAGCGGATCTTGATTTCAGCCAACATTTCTGAATCCCTTGCCATTAGTCGTAGTAGGGATCCACTCGCCCAGGAATTTGCCTGCCTTGGTTGAGTGAGCAAACTCTCCCAGATCAGATCCCTAAGCTCAAATGCCTGCGATTGAAGCTGTGCCCAACAACGCAGTTGCTGTCGCTCGGTGCCTGCAAGGAAAAGCTCAAGCAGCTCATCGGAACGTGGACCAGTCAACATCACACAACAGGCCAGAGATAAGTATTGCAGTGAATGCTTTTCTGGCTAACCCTGCCCCTCTTTTAGACGTGCGCAGCCCGGGTGAATATGAGCAGGCCCATGTTCCAGGGGCAAAAAACCTGCCGCTTTTCTCTAATGAGGAACGGGTTGCAGTGGGTAGCTGCTTCAAGCGGGAGGGTTCGAAAGCAGCCGTAAAACTTGGTTTAGAACTGGTGGCACCCCGTTTGCTAGAGCTTGCCAACCAATTGGAAGCTGAGGCGGAAAAAGGGCAACTAAGGCTTTATTGCTGGCGGGGTGGGATGAGAAGTAGCAGCGTTGCTTGGCTCGCTAAAACCGTTGGAATTGATGTTCATCTTTTAGCTGGGGGTTACAAGAGCTTCCGCAACTGGGCCTTAGCCCAATTTGAGCTGAGTTGGCCGATATGTCTATTGGGTGGAGGCACAGGTAGTGGAAAAACAGCTGTTTTGCAGGCCCTGGCAAAAAGGGGAGCTGCGGTGGTTGATCTGGAGAAATTGGCCAATCACCGCGGCAGCAGCTTTGGCGGCCTTGGCTTACCAAAACAGCCGAGCGTGGAACATTTTGAAAATTGCTTAGCGATTGAATTAAGGGGCATAAATGGCATGGCACCGCTCTGGCTTGAAGCGGAGAGTGCCCAAGTGGGGCGCTGCCGAATTCCAAATGGCATCTGGAGGCAAATGCAATTAGCTCCGCTAGTGGTGCTTGAGCGCCCCAAGGAGGAGCGCATTGCCATGTTGGTGGAGGTTTATGGCACCCAGTGCCCGAAGGGATTAATTGAGGCAACCCAACGGCTTAGCCGCAAGCTCGGTCCCCAACGAACAGCCACAGCGCTGAGCAGCATTCGCAGTGGTGATCTCAGCAGAGCCTGCGCTGAAATCTTGGATTACTACGACCGTTCATACACAAGTGAACTAGCTCGGCGCCAATCAAGCATTGAACGGCTTGATGGGGGCGGTAAAAGTATTGAAAATATTGCTGAGCTGCTGATGGAGCTGCGAGCTGCTTAAGCTTCTCGCTTTAGAGGGGATGAAATGGCAGCAGCAATTCAATTTTTCCGAGGAGTTGATGAGCCTGTGGTACCTGATATCAGGCTCACCCGTTCCCGCGACGGCATGACAGGCCAAGCACTCTTCATTTTTGAGGAGCCAAATGCCCTCGCCCCTGAAGCGATCGGCGACATCACAGGCATGTTTTTGCTGGATGAGGAAGGGGAGCTAATAACCCGTGATGTGAAGGCACGCTTTGTAAACGGAAAGGCGAGTGCCCTAGAGGCCACCTATACATGGAAAAGCGAGGCAGACTTCGAGCGTTTTATGCGCTTTGCTGAGCGCTACGCAGAAAGCCATGAACTTGGATTCAACCAAAGCTGAAGCTGGCATGGGATTTGCCAGCTGGTGCGGCCTGTTGGCACTACTAGCGGCCTTGGGCATTTGCTGGCAATTGCGGGAACTACTGATCCAACTATTTGGCGCGATTGTTATTGCCGTAGCTCTGTGTGGCTTAGTGACAAAAGTTGAGCAGCAGTTTTGCCTAAAACGATGGCAAGCCCTGTTAATTAGCTTATTTGTAATTTTTTCATTAGGACTTCTGCTTACTGCTCTATTAGTACCACCATTTATTGAGCAGTTTAGCGAACTGCTTACTCAATTACCCAAGGCACTTTCCTATCTAGCAAAATTAAGCAACACATTTTTGTTGCGTATTGGTCAAAGCAATGATTTCAACATAAGTGGTGGCGTTAAGCCATTGCTTGGTTTTGCCGGAAATCTAGGGGCCGCAGCGCTGCAAACTCTCTTCGTGCTTGCCGTAGCATTAATGATTACCGCCCAACCCGATGGCTATCATAAAGTTGCTGTTTCTTTAGCGCCATCGTTCTATAGAAAACGTTTCAGCCTTGTGCTAATCAGCTGCGGAAAAGCACTCAAAAGCTGGATGTTTGGCGTTCTTATTAGTTCAATATGCGTAGCTATTCTAGCCTTCATTGGCTTAAGTTTCCTTGGCATAAAGCTTACAATTGCCAATGCAATCCTAGCTGGCATGTTGAATGTTATCCCAAATCTTGGCCCAACAATAGGTACAATTTTTCCTATGGCTGTTGCCATACTGCAATCCCCCTGGAAAGCTGTGGCAGTGTTAGTTCTTTATGTGTTTATTCAAAATATGGAAAGCTATGTGATAACACCTTCCGTAATGCATCATCAACTTAAATTATTGCCAGGGCTTACCCTTGCTGCACAAGTGGCATTTACATTAATTTTTGGACCGATCGGTTTATTACTTGCATTACCCCTTGCCGTTTGTTTGCAAGTTTTGATCAGGGATCTGCTCATCAATGATTTTCTTGATGGCCTAAAACGGCCCTTGAGAGCATGAAAAATAATCAACAGAGTTTTAATTGGCCAGCTCTGCTTGGAAGCATTGCCCTGATTTGCCTCGGGGTGCTCGCCTGGGAACTGCGCTGGGTGTTGCTTGTACTATTTGGTGCAATTGTAATGGCAGTTGCTTTAGATGTGCCAGTTCAATTCATTATTAAACGTTTTAAACTAAAAAGACCTTTAGCCATTGCAATTGTAGTGGTTCTGATTGCTTTTATCAGTTGGGAACTAGGTACGCTTCTGTTGCCAGAATTGCTTGAGCAAATAAAAACACTTAACCAATTAGTGCCAATACTAGTGCAAAGGCTTTTTCTACTCACAGGAGACATACAAGGCCTTAATGAAATCCAAAAATCATTTAGCTCCCTAGGTTCAATAGCAAGCTTGCAACGTTTGCAGCCATTGGGTAGTCAATTACTAGGTTTGGCAGGAGGCGCAGCAAATAGTTCAATTCAGCTGATATTAATGACATTATTAGCTATTTTGCTTTGTTTAGATCCTTCAAGTCATACACGACTCTTAATTTCATCAAGCCCAAGATTTTACCGGCAACACAGCAAAAGACTTTTAGCCGAATGCAGGGAGGCCCTTGGCGGCTGGTTGGCGGGCATGACAATTTCTGCTTCACTGGTATTTGTTGTTACATGGGCAGGCTTGGTTTGGCTAAAGGTTCCCTTAGCGTTACTTAGCGGCTTAATTTGCGGGGTTCTTACTTTTGTACCCACCATTGGTCCAACTGTAGCTACCCTTGTGCCGGCTGCTGTTGCACTCTTAATATCACCTTTGCTTAGCTTGCAGGTAATTATTATGCGGCTTGTAATTCAAAATGCTGAAGCATTTTTGATAACACCAATACTTTTAAAGCGTACTGTAAATCTTCTACCCACAGTAGCCCTGATGGCACAGTTGAGCTTTGGCGCTCTCTTAGGACTGCCGGGTGTGCTGCTCGCCCTACCATCAGTTGTGGTTCTACAAGTTCTACTGGAGGAAATATTTGTTAAAGAGATTATGGATCGTTGGACTTTAAGGTCACTTGTGCATGAAAGAACCAATAGGGAATAATTATTAGAACTAGGAATGCAAGTTTATGATTTAATATGGCATAGAAAAAACTTGTCCAGGTGAAATGCTGGTAGAGCAAGATTATTTCAGAACGAAGTTCTAGTAAAGCCAGCAACCACAGTGTTGTGGCAAACAGTTTTCTAAAACTCACGTTTGAAGCTCTTCAGTATTTGCAGAAACTCTATTGGGAAGCTTGCCGCCAAGCAGGGGTAACAATGGTGGAATCAAACCAATGCTTGACCAACCACCGATGAGAACACCAACAAGTAGGGCAACAGCAAACCAGTAAAGACTTTCACCGCCAAATAATATCAAGGCTATAATTGGAAGGATTGTAGAAGTGATTGTATAGAAAGACCTTTTAAGTGTGCCGGCAACCGCTCGGTCTACTTGATCCTCAACGCTAAGATTGGGAAGCACTTGCTGCTGTTCGCGAATACGATCAAAAATAACTACAGTATCATTTACTGAATAGCCAGCTATTGTAAGAAGAGCAACTATAAACAAACTATCAACTTCCACCCCTGCCAATAATCCAAGCCAAGCAAATAATCCCGTGGTTAAAATAACATCATGGGTTAAACACATCAATGCCATTGCAGCATATAGTCGGGCATAACGCAAAGATATATAAATAGCTATGCCAGCAAAACTAACTACTAATGCTATTAAACTGCTGCGCAATAGCTGAGAACCCAATAATGGCCCAATAGTATTTATTTGGGTCCCGCTAGCTTTTATCGGTCCGAGCAGGCGATCAAGGCTTTCAACTACTGCTCCACTCTCAGCTGGGCTAAGGGCCGCAGTTCGTACGCTGATTGCTCTGCCTGAATCAAGGCTTTGCACAACAGCGCCGCTTGGTAGATCCTTTCGCAATACCTCAGTGGAAAAACTTTTACAAGCAGGGCTGCAGATCCTTTCAACCTGGATTAACGAGCCACCTGTAAAATCTAAACCGGGTTTTAATGGAGCATGGATCGGCGAAAGCCAAGACAATATCAAACCCAGCAGGCTAATAAATAGCAGGAAAACAGTTAGAACTATGCAGAAACGCCGGTATCTATTTATTCGGAAAGATGGCTCACGTAGCAGAGCACCGCTGGAAGATGTCATGGCTGAGATGGGGAGCCCAAGAAAAATTCAGGGCGACGAAGGGCTGGATAACTAAGTACAAGGCGTAAAAGGGTACGGCTACAGGTAAGAGCAGTAAACAAACTGAGCAGCACGCCAACTGCGAGGGTTACTGCAAAGCCTCTAACAAGGCCCGTACCAAGCCATGCGAGGGCAGCGCAGCTTATCAAGGTTGTTACATGGCCATCAAATATTGATGAAAAGGCCCTAGAAAAGCCAACATCAACTGATCTAAACAAACTATTACCATCTTGGAGTTCTTCTTTTGTGCGTTCAAAGATAAGAATATTTGCATCAACAGCCATGCCCACTGAAAGTATAAAACCAGCAATACCTGGCAGGGTTAGAGTTACTGGTATGAGTGCATAAACGGCAAGATTGAAAAGTGCATATAAACACAACGCAAGAACGGCAACAAAACCAGGCAACCTATAAATAACTATCATAAATATACCAACCAAGACTATACCTAAAATTGCTGCAACTAAACTATTGCGAACATTTTCAGCACCAAGCGTGGGACCAACGGAGCGATTTTCAACTATTTCAACTGGTAAGGGCAAGGCACCACCCCTTAGTTGCACTTCCAAATCCCTGGCCTGTTCAGCGCTGAATTGACCTGTGATACTTGCGGCACCGCCTGTGATTCCAGCGGTGGCAAATTGCGCACCAACGCTTGCTTCACTTATAGACCTACCATCAAGCATTATCCCTAAAAGCCTATTAGTACCGGCAATAGATTTTGTTAATGCTGCGAATTCATCACCACCAACCCTGTCAAACCTAAGGGTTACTTCCCAAGCCTGGCTATTTGGTTGTTGCTGCCTACCAGCATCAATCAAGTGGGTACCGGTGAAGGCTGGTGGCTCAAATAGACTAACAATTCTGCGATTAGTATCTAAAAGTATTGCCTTTAGCTGATCTAGTTCCGATGCATCGGCGGAACTTTTTATATTTAATGTTTTTAACAAATCCTTTAGGGAATCATCCTGAACGGATGCTGCTTTACCAGTACCTGTTAGTTGGTCAATTTTAGCTTCAAGCAAACGCTTCAATCTCATCAAACCAGTCATTTCTTGTTCAGTGCCTGGTTTTTGAGCTCTGAACTCCAACATCGCCGTTGTGCCAAGAACTTCAGCTGCCCTACGGGGGTCCTGGACCCCTGGAAGTTGAACCACAATGCGATCATCGCCGGAGGTTGTAACCGTGGCTTCAGAAACACCTAGGCCATTAACCCTCCTTTCAAGCACATCTTTAACAGCTTCTAGTTTAGTTGAATCAATTTTTTTAATCGCACCTGCGGGTTTGATCAAAAGCGTTAATTGTGTTCCCCCCCTTAAATCAAGACCAAGTGAAAGTGGTAAACTTCGTAAAACCAATACGCTTCCTATTGCAAGGGCAAGAATTAAAGCGAGCCAGCCTTGCGATTTAGTCATCGCTGTACCATGGATTTAACCGCAGATACAATCTGATTCGGTTGAATTATAGTTAGATTTTCTAATTTACCATTATAAGGTGTGGGAATATCCTGGCTGGACAAGCGCACTGGCGCAGCATCTAATTCATCAAAACAATTTTCAATAATTAATGCAATCAGCTCGGCACCGATGCCGCCAGTTTTCATGCATTCTTCAACAATAACTACCCTGTGGGTTTTTGAAATCGATTTCTTGATTGAATCCATGTCAAAGGGTTTTAAGCTAACTAAATCAATGAGTTCTGGGTTGTAGCCAGCCTCCTCCAACTGTTTAACAGCAGCTATACAATGGTGGCGCATGCGCGAATAAGTTAGGATTGTAATATCTTCTCCTTCTCTAACAAGTTCCGCCTTATCCAAGGCGCATGTATAATCACCCTCAGGAATATCTTCGCTTAAATTATATAGTAATACATGTTCAAAAAATAGAACTGGATTGTTGTCGCGAATGGCAGCTTTCATTAAGCCCTTCGCATTGGTTGGAGTGCTACACGCAACTATCTTTATGCCAGGAACTGCATGAAAATAGGCCTCTAGGCGTTGGCTGTGCTCCGCCCCCAATTGCCTACCAACGCCCCCCGGTCCCCTAACAACAGTGGGTATCGTGAAATTACCGCCACTGGTGTAGCGCAACATCCCCATATTGTTTGAAATCTGATTAAACGCAAGCAATAAAAAGCCCATATTCATGCCTTCCACTATTGGGCGCAAACCTGTCATCGCAGCTCCCACGGCCATGCCCGTGAAGCTGTTTTCAGCAATAGGCGTATCAAGAACCCTTAATTCGCCATATTTCTCGTATAGATCTTTTGTAACTTTGTAGGAGCCCCCGTATTGGCCCACATCTTCACCCATCACACATACATATGGATTTAGGGCCATCTCTTCATCGATGGCATCGCGCAGGGCATTGAAAAGAAGGGTCTCAGCCACAGAACTCAGGGCACGTAGAAAGCCGGAAAATTTCGGCTGGGAGCCAACCTATCAGCGGATAAGAGCCCTAGCCTCCCGCGGCAAAGGTTGTGAGTAATAAAACCGATAGCAAAAGGCCTGGCGAAAGCAGAAGGGCCAGTAACCCCAAGTCATGGGGAGTCATGGGACTAATCAAACTGAGGCTAGGTTAATCGGCAGCAGCGGGCCCGTGAGGGACAAGGGAGCGGATTAACAAAAGAAATAGGCCAATGCTGATCAAGCCAAAGCTAAAAGTTGCAAGGCAGCCTGTGCCCACAAGCAAGGTTTTCACTGCTGTGGCAATTGATTGGGCAATTCTTTGGCTGTAGTGGGGCGGCCGATCGCTGTAGTAGCCAATGATTTTCCAGGTAATGCTCAGGGCTAAACCACAGAACAGGGCGCTGGTTAGGCTGCCACTCAAGTAACTGAGGGGACCTTTTTGGGCAGGCAGCTGCCTAGTAGGTTCTGGCACATTCAAATCCACATACCCAATGGCTAAAACCATTCTCCCGCAGGGCGGGCAAGAGTTGTTGTTCCGCCAGAGCAGCACCGGCGCGATTGGGAAATAGGCCAAACAAGCTGGGGCCCGAACCGCTCATGGCCGCAGCGAGTAAACCCGGTGCTTCCTTAAGCAGGCTTATTCCTTTGGAAACAGAGGGCACGGCGGGGGCAACAACCGCTTGCAAATCGTTGCGCAGCATTGGCATGGGTGTTTTCTTTGTGCCCTTGAACCATTGCAAAAGGGGACCTTGACGCAGTTGCTCACGGCGCTGCTCAAAGTCTTGTTCATTGGTGAGGTAAAAATCGCCCCGCATTTGCTTGCATTGGCCATAGGCCCATGGGGTACTCACCTGGGCGCTGGGATCTTTGATAAGAAGCACACCAAGGCTTGGAAGATCGGCCAGGGCCTGCAGGCGTTCGCCACGCCCAAAACAGCATTGGCTGCCCCCTTTTAAGCAAAAAGGCACATCTGAACCAAGCTTGGCTGCGATTTGCTCCAACTCAGCCATGCTTAAACCTATTTGCCAGAAATCATTAAGCAATAACAGCGCTGTGGCGGCATCACTAGATCCCCCAGCCAAGCCAGCTCCGATCGGTATATTTTTTTGTAAATGCAGTTGAGCCCCAAGATCGGGGCGCTTGCAATGGCTTTTAAGTGCAACTGCTGCTTTCACTATCAAATTGCTTTCATCCACGCCAAGGCATGGATCCGAGCAGCTAAGCGAAACTACACCAGTAACCTCGGCTGAAACACTGATGTGATCGAAAAGATCAACGGTTTGCATCACCATCACAAGCTCATGAAAACCATCTGGCCTGATTCCCAACACCTCAAGGTGCAAATTGAGCTTGGCAGGGGCCTTCTTATGCAGGATTGCAGTTGGCTTATTCAAAACTCAGCTAACAGAGCAGTTGCCAACGCTACCCATTTGTTGGGACCTATTTCCTGGGGTCTTTGTTGAGCTGAAACATCCGCCTGGTTAAGCCAATTTTGAAGCTCCCCCTCGGGTACAAATTGACAAAGGGTATTACGAAGCATTTTGCGGCGGGCTGAAAAGGCAGATTTCAGCAATTTTTCAACTGTTATCGCAATATTCAATTGCAGCGGCTCAGCCAGGGGCTTTAAACAAATCACCTCAGAGTTCACCTTGGGCGGTGGCTGGAAACAACGGGGAGGAACCTCACAAACCTTTTCGCAAAAGCACTGAAGTTGTAAACGTACGCTCAAGGCACTAAAGCTGCTACTTCCTGGTGCAGCCGTAATTCGCTGGGCAACCTCCTGTTGTAACAAAAGCACAAGGGAATCAAAACCATCTAAGCGCGGTTGATCAAGCCGACCAAGCAAAATCTCCAGCAGGGGACCTGTGATGTTGTAAGGAATATTTGCAACCACCTTATTTGCCGTTGGGAGCGCCATGGCGAGGGCATCCCCCTGTTGCAGGTTAAATCTTGGATCTTTGCCAAAGCGCTGTTGCAAACCAACCACTAAATCCCGATCTAATTCAATCGCCTCAAGCCTTTGCAATGGTTGCTCAAGAATTTTTTCGGTGAGGGCACCACGCCCTGGGCCTATTTCCAAAACCCTATCTGTGGCTTGCAGCTTTGCCGCCGCAACAATGCTGTTGAGCACAGCAGCATCGATTAACCAGTGTTGGCCAAATCGTTTGCGAGCGCTGTGGCCTGAAAAGCCCATAAATTGAGGCATTTGCAGATGGTTGCCCCTAACTGTGGAGCACCAACCAGCGAATGGGCCGAGAGAGCCTCAAACGGGGCCGCGAAACCAAGGGCACTAGGGCTAGGGCAATCTGAACCGATGCTCCATGCCAATTGGGGTTTAGCGCCAACCAACAGGAAAAACTGCGTTCTAACCTGCGCCTTTTTTGGGGACCAAAGGCCCCGAGCCCCCAATTGTCTGGGCCGCAACGGCTGCGGGCTTTCACCTCCACCAGCAACAACCTGTGGGGCTTTGAAACCAACAGATCCAATTCACCCCAGCGGCAGCTCCAGCGATGTTCAAGCAATGCCCAGCCCCGATGCCTAAGCAGCTGCAGCGCTTCTAATTCTGCGCCAAGGCCCTCAATATCTCTCCTATTCCTTGGATAGCTATCCGGATGAGATGGTGGTAACAAACCTAAAGGGATCAAAATAGATCTAGGGTTCCACCCAATCTCAGTTATGAAGCAATGGCACGATTAATCGCTTCCCTAGTGCTAGCGCTTTCCCTGCTGGTCTGCGGCTTAGGGATAGCGTTGCCCGTGTTTGCTGCGAAGGAATTTAATAAGCAGGTGTTGATCGGGGCGGATTTCCATGGAGCTGATTTAAGAGCAACCACATTTAGCCTCACAAATTTGCGGGAGGCTAATTTCAAAGGGGCAAACTTGGAAGGGGCAAGCCTTTTCGGTGCAAAGCTTCAGGATGCAGATTTGAGTGATGCAAACTTAAGGGGAGCAACCTTGGATTCTGCAGTATTTGATGGCACAAAACTCGACCAAGCAATCCTTGAAGATGCATTTGCATTTAATACACGCTTTAAGAATGTGAGTATTGTTGGTGCTGATTTTACCAATGTGCCTTTGCGGGGCGATTCACTTAAGATTTTATGCGCGGTGGCGAGCGGTACAAACAACAGTACTGGCCGCAGCACCTTTAACAGCTTGGAATGTGAGTAATATGGCCCTTGATCCTAAAAGTAAAGAGCGTTTAGAAGCCCTTGGAAGGCGATTGCCCCAACCGCTGGCAACTCCTAAGAAAACAGAATCAACACCCAACCGAAAATTACATCCGGTTGAAACTGAACAAAATCCTGAAGAATTGTTCCGTCAACTAATGCAAGTGAGCCCAGACGGTAATGTGCCAGACCATTTGATAGCGAGGTTAAAATCCTTGGAAGCCAAGAAATCAGAAACTACAACAATAAAACAAAAAAATAATCAGTTCATTGAAAAGGATACCCTATACACTGAGTTTCAACAGCTTCTCCTCGAGCAGGATGAAGTGTAAAAAAAATTTAGGGTAAACCACAAGAATTAAGCGCAACGCTGTGCGTCAAGCTCAGTTAGGTAACGCCTTTCATTGTAATAAAGTTCCTGGAATCGGATTGCATCTGCATTTAATTCATTAAACAATAAATCAATCCGCTGTTCAGCATCGTCATTGTTTGCCGGTTGATGGCGATCTGCCTCAAGCAGTAAAGAAATACAATGTTCTAAACTTTGCAGTCGCTGGCTGCCCCAAGCTTCAATTAAATGGCGACATCTACGTATTACTCGCTGGCGTTCTAAGCTAGCTGTAGTACCCCGCAAGTGTTGAGTTGGATTGATTAAATTAAGATCTTGAAGTTCACTGGGCTCAAGCAGTTCACTCAGCCGTTGAAGCAGGGCTGTATTTGTTTCTAAAAGGTGATCACTAAGTAACTTAGCAATATCCATATCCATAAGGGCTTCCCCAGGGCTAATGCCCCTGCAAATATCCTCAATTTCTGCAATGCCAAGCTTTGATTCTTCTAATTCACTTATAACAAGCCACAGCATGCGGTGGTGTGGAATCCCAAAATCCTCCAGGTCCCTTGTTCGCAACTCCCTGCGGATTTCGGCGCGTACCGCCGGTGCGTGTAAATAAAGACGGAGCAAAGCTGCTTCAGCCCGTTCTCTGATCCCGGCTTCACCTGGTTGACCATGGCGACTGGAACGCCCATGCCAACGTTGTCCTTTCACCTGTTGGCGGAGATCTTCCTCCAGCTGTAATGCCATGCGCGATTGACCGCCGGATAGACGTTCAGCCACCCTTTGCAAATAGTGGCTGCGCAGGGCCGATTGGGGCAATTTGCCAAGCAGCTCCACAAGGGCCTTCACCACTTGCTGAAATTGGTCGGCACGGTTTAAATCCATGCCGAGCAAAACCTGCTCAATTTGCCAATCAAGCCAAAGGGGTGCTTGTTCAACGAGGGCTAAATAATTGGCAGGGCCCTGGAGTTTTAAAAAATCATCCGGATCCTTCCCCTCGGGTAAAGGCAAAATCCGCAATTCAATCTGCCCCTGCAAAGCTTGTTGCTCAACTTCACCAATTGCCCTTTGCGCTGCCCTGATACCAGCACCATCAGCATCAAAATTCAGCACGATCCGCCTACTATCACAACAGCGGCACAACTGGTTAATTTGCTGACTACCAAGCGCTGTACCCAATGCTGCAACCGAGTGGCGCACTCCAGCTGCATGGAGGGCAATTACATCAAAATATCCCTCAACAACAATTGCACAATCAGCGCGACGAATTGGATCTGCGGCCTTATCTAAACCAAATAGGTGCTTACCCTTTTCAAATACTTCAGTTTCAGGTGAATTTAAATATTTTGGTTCTACCCCCTCAAGGCTACGGCCGCCAAAACCAATGATTCGGCCTTGACGGTCGTGAATAGGAACCATCAATCGCTCCCTAAAGCGATCATAAAATCCATCGCCCCCCTTGCGGGCAACAACTAAGCCAGCCATTTCTAAACAATTGATATCGATATTTTCAACCTGCTGCAAATGGCCGATAAGCGCATCCCACTTATCGGGTGCGTAGCCCAACTCAAATAACTCGATGGTGCCATTATTTAAGCCCCTATCTTTTTGCAAATAGTTCAGAGCAGCTGCACCAATTCGACTACGCAAATTTGCTCGAAACCAACCACTCGCCAATGCGAGTGCCCTGTGAATTTTATCTCGTCGCGTTAATTGCTCTTTTAGGCGTTCCTGCTGAGGAGCGTCTAGTGTTTCAACGGGTAATGAATATTTCCTTGCCAGCTCAAGCACAACATCACTAAAGCTCTGACGCTTTAATTCCATCAGGAATTTCAAACTATTACCACCAGCCCCACAGGAGAAGCAATAATAAAATTGCTTTGCTGGCGATACTGTCATCGATGGTGATTTGTCATCGTGAAAAGGACAAATCCCAACAAATTCTTTACCTTTTTTCTTTAGTACTACGTGCTCTCCAACCACATCAACAATGTCTGCCCTTTCCTTAACCGCCTCAATCGTGCGGGGGTGGAGACGGGGGCTGATCACTGTTAACCGTAAGGGCAATTCATTGTTGCTGGTTTTAGGCCATGGGCAATGGATATATCCGCCACTGGGGAGACTGGGAGCTTGGTGGCTTTAGCAGTCGCCAGGTTTGCCCTTTTTCAGCGCGTATCAAACGCAATTCAAAGGGGCTTGCCACATTCAACGCTTCTCCAGGCCAGCGCCAATCAAATCGACCATGGAGCAGCCATACCTTTTGATTTTGAATCCGTTCCAGCCGTTGTTGATCCAAACGCACCCGCTGCAGGCTAGGCACATCCTTCCTTGGCGATAGCTGCAGGGCATCAGCCAGTTCAACCTCACTCAATTGAACTTGAAGATTTAAAGCTGATAGCAGGGCCTGACGCGGCGGTTGATTGAGGGAAACACAGCCAGAAAGGCTGATCAGCAAGCTAAGCAAAGCCCCTAGGCGAGCAAGCCGGCGCAGGGTTGGCAGCAACGGCACCATTAGTTCAAATCTGAGCACAGCATGATCGGTTGGCTTGAAGGACACCTTGGCCACACCTGGCAGGAGGGAAATCGCTGCGGTTTGCTTTTGATTTGCGCCGGTGTTGGCTATGAGGTTCAAATTAGTAAAGCGCTTTGGGCTGTGCATCGGCTCAGCCCTGGGGCGGCAACGCTCAGTTTTTGGATCCATCATCTGCATAGGGAAGATGGCAGTGTGCTTTTTGGCTTCAGCCATCAGCAAGAGCGCAATCTATTTCGACTACTGATAGGAGTTAGTGGGGTTGGCCCCCAGGTTGCAATGGCATTGATGGGATCGATGGCTGTGCCAGTTCTTGTTGAAGCGATCCAGCAGGGAAACCTAAACCTGCTTTGCAGTGCCCAGGGTGTGGGCAAACGCACCGCTGAACGCCTCTCGCTTGAACTGAGGCAGAAACTCGATAGTTATGTAATTAGCCCTAACCAAGAAGCCAGCTTGGCTGCGCTCGAAACAAACCTACGGCCAGAACTTGAGCAGACGCTCACCAGTTTGGGATATGGCCCCTTGGAAATTCATGAGGCCCTTAAGGCCGTGAATCCGCTTCTATCCGCCGATGATGCCCAAAATAGTGATGCCTGGTTGCGGGAAAGCCTGCGCTGGCTTGGCCAAACTGCCGAATAAGGTCCCTCGGGGAGTTATGGTGGTTGATTGCACCGATTCGGGCCGATCTCCCGCATGCCGCTCAACACAGAAAAGAAACAAGAGCTGATTAACAGCCACCAAACCCATGGCACCGACACCGGATCGGTGGAAGTGCAGGTGGCCATGTTGAGTGAGCGCATCAGCCAGCTCACCGGCCACCTACAGGCCAACAAACACGATTTTTCGTCTAAGCAAGGCCTCCTGAAAATGCTTGGTCGCCGCAAAAGCCTGCTGAGCTACCTGAAAAGCCAAAGCAACGAGCGGTATCAAACCCTGATCGTTAAACTGGGCATTCGGGGTTAGGCACCATGGCGGATGGCTTCGCTCACGAGCGCAATCAGCCAACATCATCACCAGCAAAAGCAGCCGCAGCTCCTAAGCCTGTTAAAAAGCTCAAAGTTAGTGATAGCAAAAAGGCAATTCCCCAAACGGTTGCAAACCGCATGGCCCGAAGGGTTGCTATCGCCACTGGCATACCAACAATTATGGGGATGGCAGTTTTTGTTGCTAGTTATCTATTGATCACTAAACAGATCCTGGATATTCCAACTGGAATCACCCTAATAAGTTCAGGTGGATGTTTCTTGCTCGGCTTAGTTGGGCTTAGCTATGGAATTTTTTCAAGCAGTTGGTTAGAAGAACCCGGTTCTCTGTTTGGTTTAGAGCAAATCAAACCCAATATCATGCGGCTGCGCAGTGGCGCAAGCTCACCTCAAAGGCAGCAGCGCTAAGGCTTGCCACTGCGGCATCAGCATTCTTTACACAAAATTGATGTCCAAGGCGTACAAAGCAATGCCCCTCAAGGCTCTCTATTTCTGCAACAACTGGAATCCTTGCACCAACTGATTCATCATCAACGCGGTGCTGCTGTAAACATTCTCTTAGTTGATGTTGAACCGTAATATCTCCCGCCTGCATTTGATTTAATTTAATCATTACCAAGCGCAGGTCATCAACCAAAGCAACATCGTCAACAATTAACTGCACTCGATCATCGCGCCGGTCCACCTGGGCCCACAACAATAAACGGGCGTCAACCGTCAAATGATCAGCAAGCCGAGCATAGGTTTTTGGAAAAACAACCGCTTCCGCACTACCGGTGAGATCCTCAAGCTGCAAAATTGCCATGCGATCGCCCTTGCGGGTGGTTACTAATTTTATTTCTGGAACCATCACTAGTGCAGAAATACGGCTGCGGTCGGCCTGCTCCTCTAGTTGAGCCAACCCAACTGGTGATAGCAAATGGCTGGTGGATTTCAATTGCTTCAACGGATGATCTGATAAATAAAAGCCAACCAATTCCTTCTCGAGACGCAATTTTTCCGTAGGGGCATAATCGGCAACAGACGCGGCCTTTGGCGCTGTACCAACAGCAGTATTTGATCCTGCAGTGCTATCGGCTTTTAATAAATCAAGCAAACTACCCTGACCACTTACGCGATCCCTTGCCCTTGAGTTAGCCCAATCAAGCAGCAGATCAAGATCAGCTATCAATTGGGCGCGATTTGCATTTGGTTCTAGGCAATCAAGAGCACCGCAATGGATCAATGATTCCAGGGCTCTACGATTTAAGGAGCTACCAGTTGCCATGCGATCGCAGAGATCGGCAAGGGATTGGAACGGACCATCTTTTTGCCGTGTGAGTAACAAGCTGCGAATCGCACCTTCGCCTAAATTCCTAATTGCCGACAAACCAAATAATATCTTATTCTCTTGTGGGGTAAAATCAATACCTGAACTATTTAAATCAGGGGGTAAAACCTCAATGCCCATGGAATTACAATTGGAAATGTAGCGCTGCACCTTATCTGTAATACCAGAGTTAACTGTTAATAGAGCTGCCATGTATGCAACCGGATAATGGGCTTTTAAAAATGCGGTTTGATAGGTAACAGCGCCATAGGCAGTGGAGTGGCTTTTATTAAAACAATATTCTGCGAACAAAACCATTTGATCAAATAATGTATCTGCTACTTTTTCAGGAACCGCCTGCGCAGTTGCCCCTTGTACAAATTGACTGCGATGTTTTTGCATTTCTGACACCTTCTTCTTACCCATGGCCCTCCGCAACAGATCAGCCTCACCGAGTGAATAGCCAGCTAAATCTTGGGCGATGCGCATGATCTGCTCTTGATAAACCATAATTCCATAGGTTTCCTGCAGAATCGGTTCAAGTTTGGGATCAACGAATTCGATTAATTCACGACCATGTTTGCGATTAATAAATTTAGGTATCAGCCCTGCATCAAGAGGTCCGGGTCGATATAGAGCCAATATCGAAGAAATATCCTCAAGGGAGGATGGTTTTAAATCTCTTACGATCTGGCGCATGCCGCTGGATTCCAATTGGAAAATTCCTTCCAGGTCCCCCCTTGCCAATAGGGCATAGGTTGCTGAATCATTCGCTGGCAGATCATCTGGATCAATGCGAACACCCGAATGCTGATGTATTAACTGCAGGGTTTTATCGATCATGGTTAAGTTTTTAAGGCCCAAGAAGTCCATCTTAAGTAAACCCATTGATTCAACATCTTCCATGAAATATTGAGTTATAATTTGACCATCATTATTGCGTTGTAGTGGTACAAGTTCGTCTAGTGGTTCAGCTGCAATAACAACACCAGCTGCATGAACGCCAAAACTTTTGTTAGTACCCTCAATGCGGCGAGCAAGATCGATCCAATGCTTAACAGCGGGATCGTTGTAATATTTATCCCTAAATTCAGGCGCTGGAGATTCTTCACTTATCATTTCATCTAGATTTGCTGGCTTGCCACGAACAACAGGAATTAATTTTGCCAGTTTATCTGCATCCCCATAGGGAATATCCAGAACTCTGGCCACATCCTTCAAAACTGCCTTTGAAGTCATTCGGTTAAATGTAATTATTTGTGCAACCTTATCCTCACCATAGCGCTTAGTTACATATTCAATTACCTCCCCCCTGCGCTCAATACAAAAATCGGTATCAATATCCGGCATAGACTTTCGCTCAGGATTCAAAAAGCGTTCAAATAACAGGCCATTCTTAACGGGATCAATATTTGTTATTCCGAGGGCATAGGCCACCAGGGATCCTGCGGCAGAACCTCTACCGGGCCCCACAGGAATGCCATTATCTCGAGCGAAACGAATATAATCCCAAACCACAAGGAAATAGGTGGGAAAACCCATTTGCTCCATAACCTCCAGTTCAAAATAAAGGCGATCTGCATAGATTTTTTCAATTACTTCCGAATCTGTTATTGCAAGTCTTGCCCTTAATCCTTGCTCAGAAACTTCCGTTAAGTAACTAATTGAAGTGTGGCCATCAGGGATCGGAAAATTTGGCATTTGATACCGTCCTAGAATGTCATACTCCTCAACTTTATTTGCAACTTTAACCGTATTATCAAGAGCTTTTTTAACAATACTCGCTTCTAAATGATCGGCAAACAACAACTCCATTTCAGCTCTGCTTTTAATAAATTCAGTGCCGGTATAGCGGAGGCGCTTCTGATCGCTAATAAGTTTTCCTGTTAATACACATAAAAGAGCGTCATGGGCCTCCACATCCAATCCACTTAAGTAGTGAGCGTCGTTAGTTGCAATTATTTCAATATCAAGTTCAGCCGCTAATTTTGCTATGCCAGTGTTTACGATCCGATCCTCAGGGGAGCCATGATCTTGAATTTCCAGATAGAAATCTTCGGCAAATACATCCTTATACCAAAGGGCAACATCCCTAGCCACATCATATCTTCCTTTTAAAAGCGCCTGAGGTATTTCACCACCCATGCAAGCGGTGGCAACAATTAAACCCTCACTATATTTTTTCAATATCTGTTTATCAATGCAAGCCCTTGAGAAAATTCCCTTACCTCGCATCCCTTGGAGATGACTAATTGTTGTTAATTTCACAAGATTTTTATAACCAACTTGATTTTTTGCTAACACAACCAAATGATATCTACGCTCTTTCTTTTGCTGGGGATCTTCAATGCTGCCATTAACAACATACATTTCATTGCCGATAATTGGTTTTATTCCAGCCTTTGTGCATAACTTAAGTAGTTCGATGGCGCCATACATCACACCATGATCGGTTATGGCAACAGCTGGCATCCCCAATTCAACGGCTCGCGCCACCATGGCGGGAAGCTGGGTTGCCCCATCCAACAGGCTGTAATCGCTGTGGTTGTGAAGGGGAACAAACGACAAAGCTTTCCACCAGCCCTAGTGCACCTACCCTAGCTAGGGGCACTAGGGCTGGTGTTAACCAATGGCCAGTGCAGCTTCGGGCCGATCTTTCATCACCGCAGCGGCCCGCTCATAGTGATGGGATACCTGAAGCAATCTCGCTTCCTCAAGCACCGGTGCCATCAATTGCAGGCCAATGGGGAGGCCACTGCTATCAAAACCACAGGGAATACTGATGGCAGGAATACCAGCTAGATTTGCTGGGATGGTTAGTAAGTCGGCTAAATACATAGCTATTGGATTATCACTATGCTCCCCAGGTTTAAATGCAGTTGTAGGCGAGGTGGGCGTAAGCAATAAATCAACCTGTTGGAAAGCCTTATTGAAATCCTCCCTAATTAATGTGCGTACTTGTTGTGCTTTGCGGTAATAGGCATCTCCGTAGCCAGCAGATAGAGCATAGGTACCGATTAGGATTCTTCTTTGAACCTCTGCGCCAAAACAATTGGCCCTCGTGAGTGCCGTCATGGCACTAAGGTTTTCGCCAGCTTGATGGCGCTGGCCATACTTCACACCGTCATAACGGGCCAAATTGGCCGATGCCTCAGAAGGGGCAATCACGTAATAAGTGGCAATACCATCTTTAAAACGGGGACAACTCACATCCACCATGGTGCAGCCAAGGGATTGCAGTAGGCATGCTGCACCACGCACCGATGCCTCAACTTCGGGGTTTAAACCAGCGCCAAATGCCTCTTTCAATATTCCTACCCTCAAACCCCTAATTGGCTGATCCAAAGCCTCAAGGTAATTAGGCACGGGTAGGTCGAGGCTTGTGGCATCAAGGGGATCGTGGCCTGCAATCACCTGTAAAACAGCCGCCACATCAGCAACCGTGCGGCCAAATGGACCCACTTGATCAAGGGAGCTGGCAAAGGCCACAAGTCCCCAACGGCTAACCCGGCCGTAGGTGGGTTTCATGCCCACAACACCACAAAAACTTGCCGGTTGTCGGATTGATCCACCGGTATCTGAACCAAGGGCTGCATCACATTGGCCAGCGGCCACAGCAGCGGCGCTGCCCCCAGAACTTCCCCCCGGCACCCTGGTGGGATCCCACGGATTGGCGGTTGCACCAAATGCTGAGGTTTCCGTTGAGCTGCCCATGGCAAACTCATCGAGGTTTGTTTTACCGATCAGCACAGCCCCAGCCTGCCAAAGCCTTTGGGTAACAGTGGATTCGTAGGGGGGGATGAAGTGCTCGAGCATTCGGCTCGAGCAGGTGGTTTTTATACCTTTAGTGCAGAGGTTGTCTTTAATTGCCAGATTCACTCCGGCTAAGGGGCCCAACTTTTCACCAGCAGCCTTCGCTTTATCAATCTGCTCTGCATCTAACTTCGCCCGCTCTTGGGTAAGAGTTACGAATGAATGCAACTGCGGTTCGGTTTCAGCTATGCGATCAAAACTCGCCTGGGTGTGGGCACTGGCCGATTGCAAGCCTTGATCAAAGGCAGCATGCCCCCGGCTGATCACCATGTGCGAAACAAAACTGATGCGACGCTATCAGCCCTGATGTTCGATGGTGAATGGTTCGCCGCGACGGGTTCGCACTAAACGATGTTCCAGTACCGCTGGTCCCTCACTGCGCAGGTCTGCCAAGAAAGCCGGTAGCTTGCATTCGAGCGTATGGCGACGCACATAGGGGCCGAACCAATAGGTGACATCTGGTTGGCGGGTATCAACCCTCGCCCACCAGGCCAGGCCTAGGGCATTGGCAGTGGCGCGGAGGGGAGCGGAAAAAAGACCCATCAGAAAGCTCATGCGCCGTTATTTTGACCTCACATAGGGCCCTGTGGGGCCTATAGACGGATCTCTGCGCTGAATCCGTCACTTATTTGCTCCTCATTAGGGGTTTCAACAGCTACGGATGGCGACGATTTCAACTGCACCCGTTGCAGTCGTGGGGCGGGATCCTGTCCATGAATACCTGCCATCCACCCCCTGCGAGCCAGCTCATAAAGCAGCAAAGCAGTTGCTACTGCTGCATTTAAGTTTGGAGTAACCCCGCGCAAGGGGATGCGAACTAATTGATCGCAATGGCGCCGGGTAAGCATCGAAAGGCCATTTCCCTCGGAACCGGTAACAACAACCAATGGACCCTCTAAATCCGCATCCATAAGAGGAACACTGCCCTCCTCGGCTAAACCCACCACGCGGTAGCCATTTTCCTTCAAGGATTCCAGAGCCCGATTCAAATTCACCACCCTTGCAATGGGTAGATGCTCAAGCGCTCCTGCTGCCACCTTTGCCACAGAACCTGTTAACCCTGCACTGCGCCGCTGGGGCAGCACTAAACCATGGGCACCTAGGGCCTCCGCACTACGCACAATCGCACCAAGATTTTGTGGATCGGTGAGCCCATCTACAGCCATCAAAAGGGGTGCCTCACCCAATTGACTACAACCTTCCACAAGGGTTTTTAGGTTGAGGGTTTCCGCCGCTGCCGTTTGCAGCACAATTCCTTGGTGGACAGCTGCGCCACTGAGTTGGGCCAGGCGAGCCCAGGTAACCTCCTCAACTAAAACTCCAGAACCCTTTGCTTCCCTAAGAAGCTGTAAAAAACGACTGCTGAATCGCATCTCTGGCGTACACCAGATGCGATGAATTGGGCGACCGCTCTCTAGGGCTGCCATGGCCGCGTGGCGGCCCCAAACCAAATCATCAATTTCGGGGCTTGTGTTGCTATCGGCGGTTGGTTCAAAATCTTGATCGGGTCTTGAATCACTTCTGCGTTCCGAACTTCTGCGTTCCGAACTTCTGCGTTCTGAACTTGTTCGATCAAAACTTGTTCTCTCTAGAGGTGTTCTCTCTAGAGGTGTTCTCTCAAAACGTGTTTGACCGGCACGGCTTCTATCTGAGCGAGAACGGTCGCTAGTAGACCTTCCAAAACTTGTTCGATCAAAACTGGTTCGATCAAAACTTGGTCGCTCAGATCTGAGTCGCTCAGATCTGTTCGTTCGGTATCGATCAGATCGTTCGGCCCGC